>Ga0160469_100051_pt1 | contig 203583 bp, 184 predicted proteins | sample HID1972M_E11MG_FD_108246 | JGI IMG/M metagenome (GOLD analysis project Ga0160469, IMG submission 108246) | Enriched pill bug-associated microbial communities from UW Madison campus, WI, USA - HID1972M_E11 MG | ecosystem: Host-associated > Arthropoda: Insects > Digestive system > Unclassified ...
CGGCGACCAGCCTGACCGCCTCGAGCTTGAACTCGCGGCTGAATGTCCTTCTTCTCTCCATGAACCACCTCCGGTTTCATCTTCCACCTTAACAAGGTGTCTTTGAAACCGGCAGCAGCCCAGGGATGTGTGATAGGGGGCCGGGCAGACTGGCGCCGAGTGACACACGGGAGAATCGGATGCCCTATATCGAAGTTTCCGCGCCGCAGACAGTGACCTTGGATGCTGATCGCTCCTTACCCATGTTCTACCGCATGCGCAGCACGTCGCGCATGCGGTAGAACATGGAAGGACATGCTCCGCTTGAGGCGGCGTCTGCAGCACAAGATTGTCAATGTGGGACATTTGAATCTCCCGGTGTTTCGTCCAGCACCAGATTGCTCCGTCGGATTCGGCCTGTACACCTGCCGTAGCGCAGCAGAGCGAAGGAATTCGTGGTGCATAGAAGATGGTTTCTTCTGGCCGATGGGTTCGACTTTTCTTTGCCGCATCTTCGGCCGGCTGTACCGACGCACAAACTAGCGACCCAATGAAAAGCAGGCTTGAGGATTGGCTAGCTGCGACACGGTACGCTTCCATCTGCTGCGGCGGGTTGGAATGCCCGGATTTCGCGGCAAGCTATAGACATCGTGCTACAGCATTGGATGCGCACTGTTGAAAAGGACGGAACCATGCACGGCGCAGCGTCCCCACCGCTGAAGAGCAGCGGCCAAGTTGCGAGATTGCTGCGCGAAGCGCTTGTCCTGCTGGAGGATGGATCTGCCGCAGAGATACCTGCTGCTAGGCGCGACCCAGATCGGCTGCTTCGTTTGCCGGAGGTGCAGCGGCTCACGGGGCTGGGTCGCTCCGCGATCTACCAGCAGATGCAATGCGGAGCATTTCCTCGCTCGGTCAAAGTAGGGCCTCGTGCAGCAACGTGGTCTGAAGCCGCCGTGCAGGTCTGGATCTCGCAACGGCTCGAAGGGCGTCCGCGTTGAGGGGGCCTTGCGAAGTGCGTGGAACTGCGACTTCGGTGATGCTTCGTCGCTTTGGCCGGAGCTCCACTTCGCGCAGCGCGAAGAACGGAGTTGGTTGCACGTTGAAATCAGCGCTTCGCCGTCGATGAGATGTGCTTGCTCCCGGAGATCATGTCATTCCAGTGGCTCATCTCAGATTAGAAGTCGTCCTCGATCTGAGTGAACCGCCCGCCTTGCGTGCCAGTTCAGGCGTCAGGTGGCGTGCGTGGCCCGCGCTTGACGTGTCGACCGGCCCAACCACTCCATCGGGAGTCTGTCGGAACGACATGGTATTGTCGGTGACGGTACTTTTGACGGTATCCCGTTAGTGATGCTGGAAGAAAATCTTTTCTCTATAAGAGGTTGCGGGCGAAATGTGAGTTCTGGCGGCGACCAAGAACACATTCCAGGGCATCTCGCCCAGCCGCAGAACCCGCACGCTTCCCTGGCGTAGCGGGTTTTTCTTTGCCTCGGGTTGCCTCGCCGGGCAGCATGACATCGCAACGAAGTACCATCTTTTTGTTGGTAGGCGTGAACACCAGCAAAGTCGATACCAACAAGGCAGCAATGGCACTCACCGATACCTTCGTCCGGCAGGTCAAGCACAAGGGCACCGCAAGGCCATCACCACGACCACCTGCTACTGGACACTGCTGACCGGCGAAGAGGTCACCAGGCCGGCCATCGCCAGACAGATCGAGGCCGTCGAGAAGATCGCCGAGACATGGGCACGAGTACCTGCTTCGTGACCTCTCTCTTATGTGCGTCCTCTTTCCGAAGGAAGGGGTACCGCCGCAATCCCCAAAACCTCGCATGGATGCTTGATCTAAGGGGTTGCGCCTCATGCGCCGAGTGCAACCCCTTCATCTGATCTTCGTATGCTGTCGCCATAGAATTGTTACTATTTGTACGAGGGGCGGAATATGAGGCAAACACATTGCGCTGGGATCATCGCGGCAGCAATGCTGATCGCCGGATGCGCTACGGGGCAGGCTTGGCGGTGGGTGAAAGTAGACCCCACAGCAATGCTCACTCTAGAGCAGGCAATAGTCCGGTGCGACTACGAATCGACTGCGGCGACGCAGGCGCCGGACTACAGCTATCGCAGCGTTTTCGCGCAGGCGATCGATCAGGCCCAACGGCGGAACGATCTTCAGCTTAAGTGCATGCGAGCCCAAGGCTACGCCCGTGAAGTTGTCCGAACGGTTGACTCCGGGCGTTCGCAGTCACCTGCTGTGGATTGGAAAGCGCTTGAAGACGACCTTGACGCAAGCAAGAAGCAGCGCGCCACAGCGCGCCAGCGGTTGACCGCCAATCCAGATGGGCCGGACTCCCCCAAACTGGTGGATGAGATCGACGGGCTAAATGCAAAGGTGCGAGACCTTGAGCGAAAGCTGAGCTACGCCCGCACGCCGCCGGTCAGTACTGACCCCCATGTAGAAACGCGGCTGCTGCCGCCCGCCTCGTCGGCGAAGACCGAACTACCTCAACCTATGTCAACGCCCGCGCTCGAAGCGCGCGGCGCAGGCAGGGCGCTGGTGGCCGCCAAGGAGGTCGCCGAGAAAGAGCATTGCAACATCAGTCCTGCCCCGGTGCTGAATGCCGCCAGTCCCTCGTTCGAGGTGTACAGCGTTGCTTGCTCCAGCGGCGACAGCCTGACTGTGCGGTGCGAAGTCGGCGGTTCTCGAGCGTTGCGATGAGGCTTTCCGGCGGCAGGAGCCTTGTATAAGCAAAGAGACTTCTCTGCCCCTTCGCGCGCTTGAAAACATCGCGTCGCCCACGATAGGCAGACCTTGACACCCCTATGCGCATAGCGCGCCGACTGTAGCCTTCGTGGAGTTTTTTGAGCACTCCCTAGAGAGCACTTATACGTAGCAAGGCAAGTGCAGCTGTCGCAGGCGCTCCCGGCCGATGTCTCCCGGATGCAACACCCCAAGAAATGTTGGTTCTTTTGATGGTGTCTTCCGGTGTGTCGCCTCAGAAAACTAGTATCCAAGAGGGTTAGCGGCTGACTTTCGATTCTTGGCGGCTTCCAAAGGTGTCCGGCCTTCTTGTTTTTCCCTCTGAAGGGTGCCTATCGATCGAGTCCGATGAAGTATGCCGAAATCCGACGCGTCTTGGGGGTATCAGATGGAGTATCGAATCGTCGGATTGGGGGCACGAAAAGCGCGGCAGATCGGGTCGCGACCTAGCGTTGGCGATCACCGTCAAGCTATGCACATCTCGCCGGGAGACGGTTCTTGCGTCATTCAGAACTGGCGCAGCTAGGGTGTCAATGCCGCGGAATGCGGTAGTCATTCGAGAGCCAGCTGACGCGGGAGCCTCGCAGGGGGCTATTCGACCGTCCTTTCTGCTACAGGCTCGGCAAGAGGTGTGCGAGGGCTCAGGGCAGGGTGATGGTTTGCCGTTGCCCGATGCGAATCCGAGACATCCAGACCTCAGGTGTGCGAGTCACGCGCGACGCCTCCGCCTGATGAGTTGTCGGTCCTGCGCATCCGACCGCCTGACGCGAGAACAAATCGACCACCACGGCCAGGTACAACCAGCCCTCATGAGTGAGGATGTACGCGATGCCGGTCACCCAGGCCTGATTGGGCTCGGTCACAGTGAAGCGGCGCTGCAAGTGATTCGGTGCCACGACAGCAGGCTTGCCGCCACGCACGCCAGGGCGGCGCCGGCAACCCGTTTGCGAGCGTAATCCTTCGAGCTTGAGCAATCGGGCCACGCCGGGTGTGCCACAGTTCTCGCCCAGATCGCGCATGTCCAGCGTGAGCTTGCGGTAGTGCGCGTCAAAAAAGTGTGGAAGGGAGTGGCATCGGGCTGCACCGGCCGGGCGCATATGAAGGCTCGGCGCGCTGTCAGCGGCGATAGACCTTAGTGAGCGGCGGCGTTGACAGTGGGGCTAGGACGTCGCGCTCCCAGTGCTCGGGAGCAATTTCTTGGTATTCCAGAGAAACAACGGCTAAGTCAAGCTCTAGTCGCTGGCAAACGTCGTCGATGAGGGTGCGGGCTAGATCAAGCTTGCGGTGCTCAGATTGACCGGACCAGAGCTTCACAATGATGTGCGGCATGGATTTTCCTATAAGGCATCGCTATCGATGGAGGTCGGCATACGCTCGATGTCCTCCATCGATTCACGCATGCAATCGAGGAAGGTGTTTACGTTCTCTTCCGAGAAGACAAGCGGTGGCCGGATTTTCAGGACGTTGCCGTTCGGCCCCGTCGCTGCGATGAGAACGCCTCTCGACCGCATCATGTTCACGAGATGCTTTGCGCCCGCGGCGTTCGGCGTGCCGGATGAAGGCGACACCACCTCGGCGCCGACAAATAGGCCCACACCCCGGATCCCCCCGAGCATCGCGTGGCGATGTTGCAGGTGAGACAGCCCCTGCTGAAGCAATGCACCAACGCGGCGTGCGTTCTCGACAAGTTGCTGCCCCTCGATCACGTCGAGCACTGCCATAGCCGCCGCGCAGGCGACGGGGTTTCCGCCGAAGGTGTTGAAATACCGGCTCGTAGCAGCGAAGGAATCGACAAGGTCCGGGCGCGCGACGATGCCTGCGATGGGGTAGCCGTTGCCCATGGGCTTGCCCAGGCTGACGATGTCTGGCACGACGCTATGGCGCTCGAAACCCCACATACCTTCGCCGGTCCGGCCGAAGCCGGGCTGGACTTCATCGGCGATGAACAACCCTCCGGCCGCGCGGATTGCCGCGACGGCCGGCTGTAAGAAGCCTGCCGGGTGACTGAAGACGCCATCGCTGCTGAAGATGGTGTCGACGATTAGCGCGGACGGCTGGATGCCATGGCGCTGAAGGTCTTCGATCGCCGCAGACACGCCGTGGGCAAACCGCTGGCCGACGATTTCGGCGGACTCGCCCGCGAATGCCGTCGGCGGTGGCACTGTCCTGACATGGACGCCCAGTGGCACGCCGATGCCGAGCGAGGGCGACGTCTGCGCGACGGCTGTTGTGACGCCGTGGTACGCGGTCTGTGTCGCGACGATACCGCTACCCCGGGTGGCCGCGCTTGCGATGCGCAGCGCGAGGTCGTTGGCTTCGCTGCCGGTGCAGGTCAGCATGGCCCGCTCCAGCGGCGCTGGAAAGTGGCCGAGCAGGCGTTCTAGGTAATCGACGATGGTGTGGTCGACATACCGGGTGTGCGTCGCCAGTCGTGCGGCCTGGCTGGAGATGGCGGCCACCACATGCGGATGGCAGTGGCCCACCGAGGCCACGTTGTTGTACGCGTCGAGGTGTGGTCGGTTCTGGGTGTCGTAGATCCAGACGCCTTCGGCGCGAGCGGCGACGAGGGGTTCGTCGTAGAAGAGACGGTACGCGGGTCCCATGATGCGGGAGCGCCGCTGCAGGAGTGAGGGGATTGGTTGGGCGGTCATGGTTGCTCGCCGGCGGTTTGGCAGACCTCGTGAAAGCGCGCTCGAGCATCGCCGAGGGACAGGGTGGATAGGCGCCGCAACCCCTGCCAAGCGGAGAGGTTGTTGCGCAGGATGTACTTGCGGTTCTCTGGATGGAGCGTCGCGCGCCATTCGGTGATCGCCACGGTCATGACAAGCCGGCCGCCGATAAGCGGAAAGAGCGCGTTGATCTCGCCAGGCTGCAACGGCAGCTGGTGGTGGAAGGCCGCCAAGTAGTCACAGACGCCGGTCAGTGGATCGCCGTCGGACCCGATCAAGTAGGACGCGGCGATCGCGACGTCGTTGAGCAACGGCGCGAATACCAAGTCGCCGAAATCCAGGATACCGCCGATGTCGGGCGACGTGTCGTCCACGAGCAGGTTGTAGGGGTTCAGGTCGTTGTGGATCAACTGGGTGCGAAGCTTGCCGGCGCCCGGCTCGGCGTGGGCCCGGTGCAGGTGCAGAAACTGCTGTGCCAGCGCGCGGTCGTCGGCCGAGGGGATGCTGGCCAGCAGCGGCTCGACCCGCTCGATGTGGGTCAGGTCCCAGAGCAGGTCGGGCTCGGTGTCGATTCCATCGAGTGTCGCCAGCGCCGCGATTAGCTGCGCGTGGCAGGTGCCCAGCGATCGCCTCGTGGCGGCCGACGGCGTGGCCTGGTGCATGGGCGTGCCATGCAGGTAGGTCAGCACGCGCACTGTGGTGGCTGGCGTCGATTTCGTGGCGCGGGTGATGCAGTCGCGCCCATCGAGGGTCGGCACGATGTGCTGGACCGGCAGCGCCGGCGTCACGTGCGCCAGATGCTGCAGCACCCGTGTCTGGCTGGCCGTCACATTGAGCGGCTCGGAAGGGTGGGTCACCTTGCAGACGAAGGTCGATCCGCTCTTGTCCACGATGCGGTAGTTTTGGTCTCGCTCCCCACTGAGCATCTCGAGCGCGACGCACTCGATGCCGTAGTCTTCCCGCAGCAGCACCACGATCGCATCGAGTGGAATCCGGTCGACTGCCTGGGTGAAGACTGCGGGCGCTCCATTGGCGGAAATCGCCGAATTCATGAACGAACATCCTCCTCTGATTCGGAAGCGAAGCCGTAGACCTCGCGCGCCCGCTGCTCGCTGATCCAGCCTTCCTCGAGATCCTTCCGAACGGCATCGCGGTTCCTGCTCTTCGGGTCGCCATAGCCCCCGCCGCCGGCGCAGACCGAATGGACGAACTCGCCGGGGCTGAGCACGGCGTAGCCAGCGTTGGCCATAGTCTCCGCGCGGCCGTCGGCTAGCACCTTGTGCTGCCGCGTCCTGCCGCCGCTGCCGCCATTGCGTGCGCCGGCAGGCTCGTTAATGGCGCCGTCGCACACGTAGGCGACGGTCATCGCGCCCGACAACGGACCGAACTCCACCAGAAGACTGGACGCGCCGCGGAACTTGCCAGCACCTTCGGTGTCCGGCAGCAGCCGCCGCTGCCGCACCAGCAAAGGCATGCGCAGTTCGTCGAGCTCGATGCTGTCCAGCAAGCACTGCCCGCCGTTGCCGGCGTGTAGCATGAGCTGCCACGCATCCGCTCGTGGACCCGCGCCGCCGCCGGTGAAGCCGAGGAAGACCTGATTCACGTAGGACTCGCCGGTGTCCTCGCGCGTGCCTGAGATGACGCCGACGGACGGCGGCTGGAAGGGGCCGCATTCGGCCGCGCCGATCTGCTCGCTGATGTCGGCCATCGCGCGTTGCACGGGGCTGGTCACGCGGTCGGCCAGATTGGTGGTCGCGACCGAGCAAGATGTCGGATGGCGCGGGATGCCGACCACGCAGTTCTCGCGCAGCAGGACTTCGATCCGGCGGAAGGAGCCGGCGTTCTTGGGTACTGAGGCGTCGATACTGTTGAAGATACCGATCATGGCGGCGGTGCGCGAACAGGCCTCGGACAGGTTCAGGCCGCAGGGCAGGGCGTCGATGTTGTCGCGCAGATCGACCCGCACGCGCGCGTCCGCGGGATCGATCTCCACCTCTACATGCACTGTGATTCCGCTGTCAGGCGTACCGGGTATGGGGTCGTGGGTGGACTCGCGCGATGAGCGGCCGCCCGGCAGCGACCGCAGCGCTTGGACCATGCGCTCTTCGCTGTAGTCGAGGTAGTCCGCGGTGAAGGCCTCAAGCTCTTCCCAGCCGATCTCGTTGCCGAGGGCGATCAGTTCCCGCTCGCCGATGCGGGTGGAACCGATCATGGCCAGGAAGTCGCCGCGCCACTGGCTGGGCACGCGAATGCGCATCTCGCACATGCGCAGCACGTCGCCCAGCAATTGCCCATCGCGTTGCACGAGCACGCAGGGGAAGATCAGAGCACCTTCCTCGTAGACATCGCGGGCGGTGCCCATGTAGGTGGTGGGCTGCGAGTTGCCGCAGTCGGCCTGGTGGGCCTTGACCACGAGGCTGTAGCGGTGTCGGCCTTGCGCATCGAAGATGGGCGTGAGCAGGGTGTGGTCCGCCGGGTGAGAGCAGCCGTGGTAGGGCGAGTTGTGGAGGAAGATGTCCCCCGCGCGCATATCGGGATGAAACGCCTTCATGGACGCGGCCATCAGGTCGGGGCCCGAGAGGACGTGGATCGGAAGGCTGTCGGCGGCGGCCACCAGCTCGTCGCGAGCGGAGACGATGCAGCACGAGAAGTCGCGCGCGATGTTCAGCACGCCAGACCGCCCGGTGCGCGCCAGTGTGTTGGCCATCTTCCGCGCGATGCCTTGCAGGCGGTTGTTGATTAAGGCGAGCTTGACGCCGTCGCGGACTTTGTGGGATTCAGTGGTGTGGGCGGACATATCAGCGCTGGGTAACGATCAGGCTTCCAGCCGGGGTCTTGAGGACCCGCGACTCGGGCGGAATCACGACGGTGGTGAAGGCGGAGTCGACGATGGCGGGGCCATCCACGGTTTCGCCGTCGAACAGCAGGTCGAGGCGATGCACGGGCGCTTCGACAAACCCGACGCCGGCGAAGAAAGCGCGCCGAATCCGCGGCCGCGTGTCCGGGCCCGGGTCGAGACGATGGGCGGAGAAATTCGTGTTGGCATGTAGTTGCACCGCGGCCGTGGCGTACCAGCCCACGATCTCCACCGGAGAGAGTTCGTCCTTGATCCCGAATAGCTCTTCGTGCGCAGCATGGAAGGCCTGCTCCAGCGCCCGCACATCGTCGCCTCCACCGAACGATTCCACGGGCAGGTGGACGTCGATCTCCCAGACCTGGTCCGGGTAGCGTGCCTCCACGGACAACTGCACACTGCCAGACTTGCCGGCCAGCGCGAAGAATTCCTCGCAGAGCTGATGCAGTTGGCCGACGACCGCGTTGGCGCCGGCAACATCGAACTGGTCGGTCCGCGCGAAGTAGGTTCGGCGATGCTGGGTAGAGAGTTCCGACATGAGCGCCCCGCAAGCCGAAAGGGCCGGGCCCATCTCCGGGACCAGCAGTTCCCGGACGCCGAGCCGTTGCGCGATCCAGGCCGAGTTGAGGCCCGCCGCGCCGCCGCCACCGATCAGGACCGCGCTCGACGGATCGAGCCCCTGGTTGACCGTGATGTCCTCGATGGCCTGAACCATGTTCTCTGTGGCGATCTGCACGATCGCCACCGCCGCTTCCTCGACGCCGCGGCCCAGCGGCGCAGCCACGTTGCTCTCGATTGCCTCCCGCGCGGCGTCGAGATCGAGCGGACGTAGGCCGCCCAGGAAGTACTTGGGATCGAGGTAGCCCAGCACCAGGCAGGCATCGGTCAGCGTGGCATGACCGGCACCGCGTCCGTAAGCGGCCGGGCCGGGGTCGGCGCCGGCGCTCTGCGGCCCCACGTGCAGCATGCCGCCCGCATCGACCCAGGCAATGGAGCCGCCGCCGGCGCCCACGCTCTTGATGTCGATCGACGGGAAGCCCGTAATGTGTTTGCCCGATGGCGATTCGATCTGGGTCTGGCGCGTCAGCGGAATATGGCCGCGCCGCACCAGGCTCACGTCGTAGGTGGTCCCACCCGTGTCGGCGACGATCGCGAAGTCACGGCCACAGTCCACGGCGGCAAAATGCCGACCCGAAACCGGTGCCATTGCCGGGCCGGAGTTGAGCATCTGGATCGGCATCTCCGCCGCCGCGTGGACGTCGAGCAGGCCGCCGCGCGAGGTGATCACCAGCATGCGGCCGGTCAGCCCCGCGTCTTTCAGGAAGTCGCGTAGGCCCAGCAAGTGGGCGTTCATGGCGGGTTTGAGTGACGCATCGATGGCCGTGGCCGATGCGCGCCGGTATTCGCGGATCGATGGACTGACCTCAGAAGAGATCGACACTGGCATGCCGGGCAACTCGTCCATCATGATCTCGCGCACGCGGCGTTCGTGCGAGGGATTGACGTTGGCCCAAAGCAGGCAGACCGCCACCGCCTTCACGTCTGCATCCTTCATCTCGCGCGCGATCTCGCGCACACGCGTTTCGTCGAGCGGTGCGAAAACCTTGCCGTCCGGGAGGATGCGTTCGGGCACTTCCCAGGTCAAAGCCCGGGGAATGTAGGGGTCGGGTGTCGAGATCCCGTAGTCGAACGGGTCAGGCCTTCCGCCTTCGCGCAGGACGAGGATGTCGGGATGCCCGGCGGTTGTCACAAAGGCCGTCCGCGCCGTTTTTCCCGTTACGACGGCATTCAGCGCGTGCGTGGTGCCATATATGAACATGCTCGTCCGGCCGAGCAATTCGCCCACCGCGAGGCCCTTGGCCTCGGCTGCTAGTTTCAGCGCGGCTGCAACCCCTTCCAAGGGTCTGCCGGGTGTGGTGGATGCCTTGTGCATCAGAAGCGTGCCGGCATCGTCCTCCACGATCAGATCGGTGAAGGTGCCCCCGGTATCTACGGCGACTCTCATGTGTTCCTTGGTTCGGTTGAATGGCTCTGGCGCGTATCGATTTCGATCTGTTGACTGTGATCACACATCACATATATATTATCGAGAACGGCACCTGTTTACAACAGATTGAAGGAAATACGATGACAACAGACAAGGGCGACACCGCACCGTTGAAGCTCGTGCGCCCCGCTCGGCAATTGGTGCCGGTGGAGCGCGAGACGGTCAACGGCAAGGTCTACACGCAACTGAGCGAGGCGCTGCGCCGCGGCGACTTTGAGGCGGGGCAGGTGCTTTCGCTGCGTGGCCTGGCCACGAGCCTCGAAGTCAGCCCTATGCCTGTGCGCGAGGCGGTCGCGCGGCTAGTCAACGAAGGCGTGCTCGAGACGTTGGCCAACCGCCAGGTGCGCGTGCCGCTCCTGACGATCTACCAGTACCAGGCGCTGACTGAGGCGCGGATTGCGTCTGAGGGCTATGCGGCCTATCTGGCCGCGTCTCGCATCGATGAGTCCGGCCTAGCCGCCCTTCAGGATGCCAACAAGCGACTCATGCGCGCGGCCAAACGGGGCGATCACGCCAGCATCATGGAGGCCAACCAGGAGGTTCACTTCAGCGTGTACCGGGCCGCGAAGTCGCCGAAGCTCCTGCAGGTCATCGAGAACCTCTGGAAACAGAGCGGTCCTTATCTCGCGACGATCGAACTCGCCATGACCTCCAGTCGCGGCATGCGCGGCCACGACTTCGGCGCGAACCAGCACGACGTCATCTACCAGGCGCTCAAGGACCGTGATGCCGAGATGGCGCGCAAGGCGCTCGTCGACGACATCGCGAGCTTCGCCCAGATCTACAAGAAGCTTCTGCCGGCCTTTGGCGTGAGTGCCAGCGCGGTCCACCAGGAAGACTGAATTCAGTTTTCCCTCTTTCAACGTCCCCCTAGAGAAAGCAGAGCAATGAACTTCAGGAACAAGGTCGCCCTCATCACGGGCGGATCGCAAGGTATTGGCGAAGCCACCGGCACCGCGCTGGCCGCCCAGGGATGCCGCGTGGCTGTGGTTGCTTCCGGGAGCGTTTCCAAGGCAGCCGCCGTGGCAGCGCGCCTGGGCAACGGCTCCAAGGGCTACGCGGCCGATGTACGGTCAGCGGATGAGCTGGGTCGCCTGGTCACCGAGGTGAAGGCCGACATGGGCCGCATTGACATCCTGATGAATTGCGCAGGCGTGTTCTTTCCGACGCCGATCGGCGAGACCGACCCGAACGAATTCAGTCGCATGGTCGACATCAACCTCAAGGGCACCTGGAATGCCATCGGCGCCGTGGCGCCGGTAATGAAGGCGCAGAAGTACGGAAAGATCGTGAACATCGCGTCGGTCTGCGGGGTCATGGGCTTCGGTTCGTTTGCCGCGTACTGCGCGACGAAGGCCGCGATCATCATGATGACCAAGACGCTGGTGTTTGAGCTCGCTCCGCACAACATCAACATCAACTCGATTGGCCCCGGCAACACGGCGACGCCGATCAATGAATACATTCGCACCGACGACGCTTACAAAGACGTTCTGGCGAAAATTGTCGCCAGCACCCCGAGCGGCAAGGCCTATTCCGATGCATTCGACATCGCCAACATCGCGATGTTCCTGGCCTCCGACGCCGCACGCGCCATGCACGGTAGCTTCGTGCTCGCCGACGAGGGCTACTCGGCCGGCGCAGACTTTTCGGCGCACGACTGATTGGGCGCGCGATGAAGCTGTCGACAGACCAATCCCATCATTTCGAGTTACTCCGCATGATCGGACACACCTACTACGGTGGCGCCGACGTGCAGGAGGTCCTGGACGTGGCTGGCGCGATCAAGCCGGGCGACGACGAGAGCTGGTACGCGGAATGGGCCGCGCTGGCGGACCGCGTCAAGAAGAGCGGCGACCTGTCGCTCGCGCGCGGGCACCGTCTGAGCGGCGCCAAGGCGTACCTGCGCGCCTCGATGTACTACTTCATGTGCGATTTCTATCTGCACGCGAACCCCGACGACCCGCGCATCCTGGCAGCGAGCCGCGCCAGCCGCACCTGCTTCATCGCAGGGACGGCCGAAGGAAATTATCTTGTTGGGCGCGTGGAGATCCCGTACGAGGACTCGACGTTGCCTGCCTACGTGATCAAGCGCAAGGACTGCGTGGGTCGCCGCCCGACGATGATCGTTCACTCCGGCTTCGATGGCACAAAAGAAGAAATCTCCATTTGGCCCGGCATGGCTGCTGCCGAGCGGGGCTACCTGGTGATCGCGTTCGAGGGGCCGGGGCAGGGCGAGATGATCCGTGAGCGCAAGAAGACGTTCCGCCCAGACTGGGACAAGGTGGTGACCCCTGTGGTCGACTATGCGCTGCAGCGCGGTGACGTGGATGGCTCACGGCTCGCCCTCATGGGCGTCAGCCTCGGCGGCCTGTTGGCCCCGCTGGCCGCAGCCAAAGAGCATCGTTTCAGAGCCATGATCGCCAACGGCGGCGTCAACGACTACCACGGCGTCGTCGCCGCCCGCATGCCTGAGGACCTGCTTGGTGAACCCGAGAAACTCGATGCCAAGCTCAGGGCGGGCCACAAGACGAACACGATGGCTCGCTGGGGGTTCTCGCACGGGCGCATGGTGTTCGGCGCCAAGGACTCGCTCGATTACTACCACAAGACCAGCGCGTTCAAGGCCTCTGACGCGGCGGACATCCGCTGCGAAACGCTAATCCTCGATGCCGACAACGAGGAGGCATTCGCGGGGCAGCCCAAAGCACTTTTTAACCAGCTCAAGTGCCGCAAGACCTACATGAACTTGACCAACGCGGAGTCAGCCGGCGCTCATTGCCAGGCCGGCGCCGAAGCGGTCGGCGGACAGAGGATCTTCGACTGGCTGGACGAGGTCATGCAAGTCGAATCAACCATGAGGAGTATCTAATGAGCGAAAGGCAAGTTGAACCGGGTCGTTATCAGGACGACGGATGGACGCAGTGGCCCGGCGAGACGGAACTGAGCTTCCAGTTCGTGCGTGTGCTGGCCGCGGCGCAGGAAAATGCAAGCACGATCAGCGAGTGCTTCCAGGCAGCCAGCCGAATGGTGCCTGGCGATGTGGAGAGCTGGTACACGCAGTGGAACCAGCTGGGCCAGCGTAGCGAGACGCGCGCGCGCCAGGCCGTCGAGGCTGGCCACCTGCAGACGGCGCAGAACAATTGGCTGCGGGCCGCCAATTACTACCGATCGTCCGAGTTCTATCTGGAGGGCGGCGATCCGCGCCGGTTGCAGACATTCGATTCAGTTGAGCGCTGCTCGCACAAAGTCCTGTCGTTGATGAACCCAGTTGGCGAGATCGTGCGCATTCCTTACGAGAACGGTGCGCACATGGACGCTTATTTCCTCAAGGCGCCGCAGTCTGCCAACCCTTCGCCGGTGGTCATCTGCTTCGGTGGCCTGGACGAATACAAGGACGAACTGTTGCACGAGATCACGCGCCATGCATTTTCGCGCGGTCTGTCGCTTCTGCTGGTGGATCTGCCGGGCCAGGGCGGTACGCTGCGCCGCCAAAAGATCGTCAACCGCTTCGACACGGAAGTGCCGGTCGGACGCTGCGTGGACTATCTGTTGACGCGAAAAGACGTCGATCCCAAGCGAATCGCGCTGTACGGCGCCAGCCTCGGCGGTTACTACGCGCCACGTGCAGCGGCGTTCGAGCATCGGCTGGCCGCGGTGGTGGCCGATTGCGTGCTGTTCAAGCTCGACTTTACCGAGCGTGCGCAGGAGCCCGACCTGCTGATCTGGCGCCACCTCAAGTGGGTGTTTGGACAGGACAGCATCGATGGAGTGCTCGAGAAGTCCAAGAAGTTCACCCTTGAGAAGGTGATTGGCAACATCAAATGCCCATTCCTGATTGTGCATGGAGAACTCGACTTCGCGGGCACTGACACGGCGCACCTTGCCTACGAGCATGCCAAAAGGGCCGGCGTCGATGTCTCGATCAAGTGGTTCTCGGCAGAAGAGACCGGAGCATCTCACTGCCAGATCGACAACCTGACGCTCGGCATGGAATACGTGTGCGACTGGCTCGCCGCCCAACTCGGCATCGACGAGAAGGCGGTTAGGTCCACCACGCCCAAGCTCACCTGATCGCTTCGCTTTCCGTCCCGTACTGGTCCCTTCTCAGAAAGGAATATTCCATGATCTTCAGAAAATCGAACGTTGCGGGTGCCGCCTTCCTGGCGCGCGCTGTCGCCGTCGCCGTCGCAGCGCTCATGCTGGGTCTTTTCACCGCCGGCCCGGCCGTCGCGGCCGACTATCCCGAAAAGCCGATCAAGATGGTCATCCCGTATCCGCCGGGCGCGCCAGACGCCTTCGGACGCCTGTTTGCCGACCGCCTGAGCAAGGGACTAGGGCAGCCCGTGATCGTGGAGAACAAGGCGGGCGCCGGCGGAGGGGTGGGCGCGCAGTCGGTGGCGCGCTCGCGGGGGGACGGCTACACGCTGCTGTTCAGCGGCGGCAGCCTTTTCCTAGTCAACCCAACGCTCTACAAGAACATCATCTACGAGCGTGCGCAGTTCGCGCCAGTAGCGGTCATCGCCGAGGTGCCTTTCGTCGTGCTGGCCCGCAAAGACTTGCCGGTGAACAATCTCAAGGAACTGGCAGCCTACATGAAGAAGGAGCCGGGCAAGATCCGCTACGGCAACTCCAGCCTTGGCAGCCAGTTCCACATGTTCTGGGCGCAGTACGCCGCCATCGACAACGTGAAGGAAACGCAGGTGATGGTGGCCGGCTCGGCGCTGCTGACCAACCTGCTCAACGGCGATGTTGACATCACGGTGCTAACGCCCGGTGCCGTCGTGCAGTACCTGCAAAGCGGTCAAATGAAGGCGCTGGCGGTCACCGGCGGTTCGCGCATCAAGGAACTCCCGAGCGTGCAGACCGTGACCGAAGCCGGCTACACCGCGCTCGAGAACGTCGCCGACTACTTCCTTATGGCGCCCAAAGGCACACCCAAACCGGTGATTGACCGCCTAGTGCAGGAGATCAACGCCATGTCCTCCGACAAGGACTACGTACGCCGCTTGGAAGAACTCTATGCCAAGCCCGGCCGTACGCGCAGCGCAGAAGAGTTCGAAAAGCACCTCGACGTCAAGTCCAAGGAGTGGAGCGACATCGTCAAGAAGTCCGGCGTGACGATCCAGTAGGGCCCGATCCATGCATCCCCCAGTACTAAAAAACGACCGTGCGGCAGGCATCTTCTTCCTGGCGCTCGGCGTGGTCGGGCTGTGGCTTGGTCGTGACCTGCCCTTTGGGACGCTCATCTCGATCGGGTCGGGCTTCGTACCGACTCTCGTCTTCGCCGGCCTGCTGATCATCGGCGCCATCAAGCTCGCAATGAGCTTCGCCCGCGACAGTGAGCCGACCGAGCTGTCCCTCCCGCGACCGCTACTGCTGGTCGCCGCGGCTTTCATCGTCTTCGGTCTGCTGATCGAGCGCGGCGGCCTCGTTATCGCGATCAGCGCCATGCTCGTGATGGTCGAGTTCGCCGGCCGCCACGCCAAATCCGTGCGCAGCGTCCTGCTGCTCATCGTTGGCCTGACGGTGTTCTCAGTGGTCGTGTTTCGTTATGTGCTGGGCATTCCCCTGGAGATCTTTCCACAATGGAACTAGTCGACCACCTCATCCTGGGATTCAGCACGGCGCTGGGCTGGAAGAATCTGGTCTTCTGCTTTGTCGGCGCGCTCTTGGGCACCCTCATCGGCGTTCTGCCGGGTGTCGGTCCCCTGGTGACGATCGCGATGCTTCTGCCCTTTACTTACACGCTGGGTCCGACCACCGCCATGATTATGTTAGCGGGCATCTTCTACGGCGCGCAGTACGGCGGTTCGACCACCGCGATCCTGATGCGCATGCCGGGCGAGGCGACGTCCATCATGACGTCGCTCGACGGCTATCAGATGGCGCGGCAGGGTAGGGGAGGCACGGCGTTGGCTGTGGCGGCGATCGGGTCTTTCATCGCGGGCACCATCGCGACGCTGGTCATCGCGTTGCTGGGGCCATCGCTTGGACGGTTCGCTATCGCGTTCGGTCCCCCCGAGTACTTCGCGTTGATGGTGCTGGGCATCCTCTCGTGCTTGCTGTTCACCGGCGGTTCGCTGCTCAACGGCATGGCAGCGATCTTTCTGGGCGTTGGGTTGGCGGTCGTGGGTGTGGACCAGACAACGGGCGCGCTGCGCTACACCTTCAACATTCCGGAACTTACCGACGGCATCGACTTCGTGCCGTTGGCCATCGGCATGTTCGGCCTGCTCGAAGTGGTGAAGACGCTGACCGATCCGGAGCCGCTTGAGCCCGTCACCGAGAAGATCGGTGGGTTGGTGCTGAACAAGGAAGAGTGGAAGCAGTCGATGCCAGCTATCCTTCGTGGGACCTTCATCGGCACCATCCTGGGCGTCCTGCCTGGTGGCGGCCTGATCACCTCACCCTTCGCGTCCTACATCGTCGAGAAGAAGCTCGCCAAGGACCCAAGCCGCTTCGGTAAGGGCGCGATCCAGGGCGTGGCGGGACCGGAATCGGCCAACAACGCCGCCGCGCAAACTTCGTTCATCCCCCTGCTGTCGCTGGGCATCCCATCCAATGCCGTGATGGCTTTGATGATCGGGGCGCTGATGGTCCAGGGCATCACTCCCGGCCCGACCATGTTCTCTAGCAAGCCAGATCTATTCTGGGGCCTGATCGCCAGCATGTGGGTCGGCAACGTCATGCTCGTCATCATGAACCTGCCACTTGTAGGCATGTGGGCAAAGCTGGCGCGGATGCCATACCGGTGGCTCCTACCGATCATCGTGCTGTGCAGCGCGGTGGGCGCGTACAGCGTGAGCAACGCGACCTTCGATGTCTACTCAACGGCGGTATTCGGGCTGCTCGGCTACATCCTTTGGAAGATTCGGTGCGATGCGACGCCGCTGGTGATGGCCTTTGTACTGGGCGGCCCCCTGGAGCAGAATCTTCGCGCATCGCTGAGCCTGGCAGGCGGCACGCCAGTAGTGTTCTTTTCACGCCCGATCAGCGCAGTCCTGCTGGGTTTGGCTGCACTGCTGTTGCTGGCCCCCGTGTTCAAGGCGCTGATGCGGCGACGCGCCGTGCGCCAGCAGGCTGGCGCGTAAGGACGTCCTGCAGTGCGAGTCGTCGCCTGCCATCCTGCCGCAGTGGGCGGCGCACTGGTGTTGGAGGATCGGCCCTCGCCCACGCCGCGCGCAGGCGAAGTGCTGATCGACGTCGCCGCTGCCGGCGTGACCATCGCGGACATCATGCAGCGCCGAGGCACCTACCCCGGCCCAGCCCCAGCGACCGACATTCCTGGGCTCGAGGTCGCCGGTCTCGTCAGTCAACTGGGCGAGGGCGTGCGCGACTGGAAGGTGGGCGACCGCGTTTGCGCCATCTGTATCGGCGGTGGTTACGCCGACCGGACTGCGGTCGCGGCCAGCCATTGCCTGCCCGTGCCGCCGCACTGGAAGCTGTCCGATGCCGCCGCAACTGTTGGGCCGCTTTGCACTGCCTGGTTCAACGTCATCTTGCTGGGGCGACTGGCTGCCGGCGAGACGCTGCTGGTGCAGGGTGGCAGCGGCGGCCTGGGAAGCTGCGCTGTGCAGCTTTTCAGTGGTCTTGGCCACCGGGTCTACGCTACTGCAGGCGGCCCCGACCGCTGCTGGAAGGTGGAGCAACTCGGTGCAATTCGATGCTTCGACTATCGACGCGAGGACTTCGGCAGCGAGCTTTTGCGGGAGACGTCCGGTGACGGTTTCGACATGGTGCTCGACATCCTGGGCGCAGGCGCACTCGATCAGAACCTTGCCGTGCTCAAGGAAGGCGGCAGGCTAATGGGCATCGCTACGCAGATGGGCTCGCAAGCTACCCTGGACCTGTGGACGCTCTACCGCAAGAAGCTTTCGCTGAGCGGCTCCACCTTGCGCTCGCAAAGCGAGGCTACCAAGTCGCACATCGTCGCCTCGCTTCGCAGCGAAGTATGGCCGATGCTGGAGCGACTGGGCCTGCGCTCGGTTATCGATTCGACCTGGCCGCTGGAGGATGCCCGCAAAGCACAGGACCGTGTTGAGCAGGGCGGCGCGTTCGGCAAGGTCCTGCTGGAGGTCAATGCGTCTGCTTGCTTCTTTAGCTGAAAAACAATCGATCCAGGAAGAATACGCAAACATGAAAGTTCATGGACGCTGCCACTGCGGGGCAGTGAGTTTTTCGGCCGAGGTCGAACCGCAAAGCGTGATGGTCTGCCATTGCACCGATTGTCAGACCCTTTCGGGAGCACCGCTGCGCGCCATCGTGCCGGCATGCTTGGAAGGGTTCGAGGTGCAGGGCACGGTCAAATCGTACGTCAAGGTCGCCGACAGTGGCCGCAAGCGTGCTCAGGTGTTCTGCCCCGAATGCGGCACCCAGCTGTGGTCGTCGGCCGAGCGAGACATTGACACCGTCATTCTCAGAGCGGGATGCCTGGTGCAGCGGGATATGCTGCGCCCGCGACTGCAAATCTGGCGCAAATCCGCCGTTGGATGGGTGAACGATCTTGCATCCGTCCCCGCGACCATTGAGCAGAGTGGCGTTCTATTGCCGGTAGGCACCGAAGCGGACGTCCGCGCAGGAGGCGTCAGCGTCCATGAGCCATACTGAGGCTAGGGCATCGCCGCAAAGGCAGCATCGTCGTACTGCAGAATAGACTTCAGTACGGCATGGGCGGCAAATCCCATCGTCGCCATGCCGTGCAGGATGGGCCTCCCGAAACCTGCTTGCCTTGCGACGACCGGGTCCAGGTGCAGAGCGCTTAGCCGATAGAGAAGCACGGCCTGACACAATGTGCAAAGCTCGTGGCAGAGATCCGGCGCGCGCTCCGGCATCCGATGCGACCTGGGTGGTGCGCGCTCGGCTGCGCTCCCACAGCCGCCGTCTGCCCTCAGCAGCGACAGTTGCGTGATGGTTGCTGGTTCCACCCTCGCGGACGCGTCGCGCAGATCGCGCGGTTGCTCTATGTAGGTTCCTTGCCTTCGCCTCGGTCCCAGATGACGCGAACTCGGTCGGATCCGACGGCGCACCCCATAGCTGACAACGGCGTTGCGGAACGATGTGCTCGGAATGAACTAACTGCTTCCATTGGATTCCCTTCGACGCGTCACGCACCCGGAAGCTGGGGTAGGCCAGAATATCTGCCATGATGGAAAACGCGCGTAGGCAGTTGCCGTTGACGCCTTCGTATACGTAGCGCCGTTGCTTCGAGTCGAGCGGATCGGCACCGAAACCGACGCTCAACGCATAGAGGATCATGTCGCTATGATCGTAGTCACGCACGATCTGTCCGAGGCGGCATTCTTTCAATTGGAACGGATCGATCATTCAAGGGCTCCTTGGCGGTGACTGTTGGGTCGGCTCGGGAGCCACGCCAGTCCCATTGATGTCAGAAGTAAACAAGCGGTCCGCATATCATCACGGCAACCTCCGGGAGGAACTCGTCGCGACGGGGACCAGGATTCTCGAAGCTGAAGGACTGCGCGCGCTCACAATCCGCGAGGTGGCACGCTGCCTCGGCGTAACGCCTGCTGCTCCGCTCTATCACTTCGACAGCAAGAACGCCCTCTTGGCTGCGATCGCCGCGCAGGGATTCCGTCGACTGTTCGACGAACGCATGGCGGCACTTAGGGGAATCGCCGCACAGGATGAGCGCTTGCTCGCGGTACTCATGGCGTACGTGCGGTTCGCGATGGCCCATCCCGCGCTGTACGAACTCATGCACGGGCCGCACATCATGGACAAGAGCCTCTACCCGGAACTCAGTGAAGCCGCCATACGTTCGTACAGCCTCCTCGAGACGGTTGTCGGCGAATACTTGCTGGCGCGCGACGGTACCTCTGATTTCGTCAAGGACGCGACGCTTGCGGCGTGGACGATTTCTGTCGGCGTCGCTAACGCGTTGACGAATCCGCAGAACACGCCGCGCTATGCGCTGCGCAAAGACCCCCTGGGTGTGGCGCATCGAATCTTTGTGATGTTCTTGAAAGGGCTGAGCTAAGGAAAACGCGGCGCGAGCCCGATCAAGCCAGGTCCCAGCAAAAGACGTCGGCAGAGCGGCCGAGCGGATAGAACGCCGCACGCAAGGCCGGAATCGCGTGGTCGCGCACGCTTTCAGGTGTCCAGCCTTCGCCCCGATACACGGACCGCAGCGGCCGCGGCTGGCTCATGAGGACGATCTCATGTTTCGCACCGCAAAGACTTGGCCATTGACGTCGCATGCCTCATCGCTGGCGAGAAATATGGCGAGAGGCGCAATACTCTTTGGCGTCATCTGCTTAAGGCGCTCGGCCCGTGCGATCTCAGCCAGCGTCTGCGCGGGAATCTCGCCGATCATGCGACTGAAGGCGAACGGAGAAATGGAGTTGCTGCGTACACCAAACTTGGCTATGTCCAGCGCGATGGACTTCGACAGAGCCACGATGCGCATCTTGGCGGCGGAGTAGTTCGCCTGCCCATAGTTGCCGATCAGGCCAGATGTCGAGGTCATGTGCAGAAAGAAGCCGGATTGCCACTCCTTGAGATGCGTCGCAGCAGCAGGGCCGACATGGGAGCTTCCGCCTAGGTGTACCTGGATGACCACGTTCCATTCGTCCGGCGACATCTTGTGGAAGATGCGATCGCGGAGTATGCCCCGCGTTGTTCACCACGATGTCGAGGCGGCCGAAGGCGGAGATCGAAGCGTCCACCATGAGCTGCGCGAAGCCCGCGTCCGCGACGGAGTCGGTATTGGCGATCGCGTTGCCGCCTGCCGCAAGGATTTCCTCGACGACAGCCTGCGTCAGTGATCGACGCACCGATATCGTTGGCGATGACCCGAGCGCTTTCGCGCGCCATGGCGAGCGCCAGCGCTCTCCCAATTCCGCCACCTGCACCTGTGATGAGGGCGGCTTTCCCGTTCAGTTGCATACTTCCTTCGCTTTCCAGTGTTAGACGACGCCTTGGTTCCACCAGCTAACGGCGTAACCTCAACGACGCCCGCTGCCCCATACCGCCGCCGACGCACATTGCCGCAACGACTCAGCGCCTATCACGGCGCAGCGCTTCGATCAGGGCATGTTCCACCATGCGAGTTCCGCTCATCCCGAACGGGTGGCCCATGGCGATGGCGCCGCCATTGACGTTCAGTTGCTCAGAGGGGATCTGCAGGCGCTGCTGGCAATAGATCACCTGCACGGCAAACGCCTCGTTGAGCTCCCATAGCCCGATGTCTTCGGTGCGAAGTCCCACGCGCTGCAGCAGGCCCGGCACCGCGAACACCGGTCTTGCGCCCATTTCCGCTGGGTCGCAACCGGCGACAGAGCAGCCGCGGAACCAACCTAGGAAGGGCGCGCCATGACCTCGGCCGTCTCCAGCATCGGCATATAGACCTGCGGGCGTAGCGCCGCCAGCGACGACTCTTCCTTCATATGCAGGTTTAGGTGATTCTGCACGCAACTGACGCTTTCGCGCCCGCCCTCGATGCGACTTCGATCTGGCCGGTCTGGATCGCCTGCGCGACCGAAGCGATCGATTGCAGGCCTGAAAAAGCAGTATCGATTGATCGTGACGCCGGGCACCGAGTCCGGCAGACCGGCCGCCAGCGCACTCATTCGTCCGAGATTGAAGCCGTTCGCACCCTCCGGAAAAGCGCAGCCGAGTAGGACATCGTGGATGTCGCCTGTGCGCAGCCGCGCACGGTCGAGAGCGTGGCGAATGACGTGCGCGCCCGGAGTAGTCCCGCGCGTAACACCGTAGGCACCCTCGAAGACCTTTCCGATGGCGCTGCGAGCACAAGAAACAATAGCAACTTCTTCCATAGGTCGATCTTTGGCTGGGCCGCGGTCAGGCACGAACCGTGTGAAGCGCGCGCAGTTCACCAATAGCTGCGTGTTCCGAACGGAACGACGCGATGCCAGCGTGCAAAAACACCGTGCGAGCGTGCGAGTCCGGCGAACTGAAAACCACTGTCTTGCGCGCGGTGGCGGCTGCCTGGGCGACGTGGCGGGCAAACGCGCCAATGTCGTAGCCGCGACCGCGTGCCGCGACAAGGCTCAAGGCTAGCGCGTCGCACGCTTCATCGGCCAGGATCAGCGCGACTGCGCGCGGCAGCAACGATGGGTCTGCCAGCAACATGGCCGTGAGGTCTATCGGGTTGCGGCTGAGCGAGAACGACGGCAGTACAGAGTCCAGCGCGTCGACGGTGCCGGCGGCCAGTGTGGACAGCGGCAGTCCGTGGTCGTCGCAAGCATCCGCGCCGAGTACGCATGAAGCGCCGCTGTTGCTCACGATGCAGACGCGCGGCGCGGCAGGCCCCGGCATTGACGCCGCAGGAGCTTTGACGCTGTCGCCAAGTTCATCGATGCTGCGCACGCACCGGCAGCCGAGCGCCTGGATCTGGTCGAGTGCGGTGCAGCTTACGCCGCGAGAGCCTGTGTGCAGGCGTGCCATTTTGCGTCCGGCTTCGGTGAAGGCCGAGGCGAGGATCACCACCTCCACGCCGGACGCGCGCAGCCGCTGTACGGCTCGCTGCAGGTCGTTGTCGTTGCCTACGTCTTCAAGATAGACCAGCACCTGCCGCACGCCGGGGTCATCCGCAACGGCGTCGAGGTAGTCGGCGACGTCTACGTCAGCCTGGTTGCCCGTGGCGCAAACGTAGCGGACGCCCACGCCCCGCTCGCGCACCGAGGCGTAGACGGAGACCCCGACAGCGCCGCTCTGGGACACAATCGCCACAGGTCCATCCAGCGGAGCGATGTTGCCGTAGACCGAGGCGAAGGACATGACCGCGCCTGTGGCGAAGTTAGCCGGGCCGATGGTGTTGGGACCGACCAACCTCATGCCGGTCGACCGCGCGGCGTTGGCCATGTCGCGCTCGGCCTGCGCGCCTACCGAGCCGGTTTCGGCATAGCCGGAGGCGAAGATGATTGCTCCCCGCACGCCCAACCGTCCGCAAAGTTGAATCTGTTCGAGCGCAGCCGACGAAGGCACAGCGAGGATCGCAAGATCGGGAATCTGGGGCAGATCCTGCATGCTGGCGTATGCTTCATGCCCTTGGATCGCCCCTGCGCGAGGATTGACGGCGTAGATGTCGCCAGCGTACCCGTAGCGGTGCAGATAGTGCAGCGGCCTGCCGCCGATCTTGTGGATGTCATCAGAGGCTCCGACCACGGCGATGGAGCGCGGCCGCAACACGCAATCAATCGAACTCATGCGTGCTCCCCCAAAAAACTCCGGAGCCTCGACTTCATGATTTTACCGGTCCCCGATGTTGGAAGACGGTCGAGCACCATCCAGCGCTGCGGGATTTTGTAGGGCGCCAGCCGGCCCCGCAAAAACGCCGTAAGGTCCACGGGGTGAAGTTCGGCGCCGGGCACCGGCTCGACGAAGGCAACGATCTCCTCATCCCCGGCCAGCGCCTGCCCGAGAACGGCGCACTGGGCAACGCCGGGATAGGCTGAGATGGCGATCTCTACCTCGGCGGGGTAGACGTTGAAACCGCCGTGGATGATCAGCTCCTTAAGTCGTCCCACTACCGTCAGGTCACCGGCGGCGGATACCGTGCCGAGGTCGCCGGTGCGCAGCCAGCCTCGTCCGTCCAGCACGGCGCGGGTCTGCTCATCGTCCCTGAAGTAGCCCTTCATGACGTTCGGACCGCGCACATAGATTTCGCCCGTACTGCCGGCCTCCAACGGCATGCCGGAAGGCGACCTGAGCTCGAGTTCGATGCCGGGGATGGGCCAGCCGGCCGTCAGCGTCCGCGGCGCTTCGTGACCGAAGGTGCGGGTGATCGTCGGCGCGCATTCAGTCATGCCGTAGCCATGGTGGAGTACGCGCCCCAGCAACTGCTCGGCCTTCCTCTTCTGCGTCGGATCAACCTGCGAGCCGCCGATGTAGCACACGCGTAGTGCGTTTGGCTGAAGGTCCGTGCCGGATCTTTCGGCCCACTGTACCAACCGGCCGAACATGGCCGGCACGCCCTGGAAGACGGTCACGGCGTCGTGCAGAATGGCATGCGCTAAACGGTCGGCCGAAAAGCGGGTACACAGTTGCAGCGCCGCGCCCGATCGCAATGCACACAGCAGGCCGCTGACCAATCCAAATGAGTGCGATAGCGGCAATGTGTGAAAGATCCGGTCGTCCGGCCGCAGTATGTCCTGGCGGACGGATGCCTCGGCGACGAAGCCAATATTTGCATGCGTGAGCATGACGCCTTTGGGAGTGCCAGTGCTGCCTGAGGTATAGAGCATGATCGCCACGTCGTTGGCGTTGGGCTCGGGGTCGCCGGCCATGTGGGAGATCCATGCACCTTGGAGCGGTCCATCAGCACGCAGGCCAGCGCCGAGCCGCCGGGCGTGCGCGACCGCCTCCTGGCTGCCAGGGGAGAAGAATGCAACGCGCGGCCTGCAATGCTCAAGGATCGCATCGATCTCGCCGGCCGACATCCGGGCGTTGAGCGGGACTGCCCAGGCCCCGGCGCGTATCGCGCCCAGTATGGCAACAATCATGTCGTCGGTGTTTTCGCCGACGAGCAGTACGCGCTCGCCCGGTCCGGCGCCTTCGGCGGCAAGCGAGAGCGATGCGGCGCTGATGCGCATCTCCAACTCGCCGTAGGTGATTGTGCGGCCCTGTTCGGTGATCAGCGCCGCGGCCTCAGGTCGTTCGGCCGCGCGAGACAGTTTGTCCACCCGCATCACGATGCCGAAAGTTCTGTGCTGGCGGACTTGTCGGCCACGTCCTGGCGGCGGATGGCTTCGCGCATCTGCGTCCACTGCTGGTCGCTGAGGTCGGCAAGCTCCGTAAATGACGCGCCGTTTTGGTAGTGTCCCGCGCCGTCGATGGCTATGGTTTCCCCTGTCAGCCATTGCACTCCGTCCGCCATCAAGAAGACGGCAAGGTTCTGCAACTCGCTCATCCGACCAACGCGCTTCATGGGGTTATGCACGTTCTCGTCTTTCCATGCGGCGAGCGGCGACAGGCGGCTGTTGGCCCCCTGCGTCGGAAAGATGCCGGGCGCGATCGCATTGAGCCGAATACCGTACGGCCCCCATTCCACCGCCAGCGATTTGGTCATCACATCGATGCCGGCCTTGGACATCGCGGACGGGACGACGAAGGGCGCTCCGGTGCGGACCCACGAGACCACGATCGACACCACCGACCCGGGATGCCGGTCGCGAATCCATCGCTTTCCGACCGCTTGGGTGACGTAAAAAGTGCCATGCAAAACGGTGTTGGCGATCGCATCGAACCCGTTGGACGACAGATCTTGCGTGCGGCTCACGAAGTTGCCGGCGGCGTTGTTGACGAGACCGTCCAACGGACCACCGTCCCGCCAGATCGCGTCCACGGTCACATCGACCTCTGACGCACGGCGGATGTCCAGCGCCATCGGAGTGACCTTTCCGCCATGCGCGGCGGCGAGTCCGTGCGCTGCTTCCTCCAGCACGCTCAACCGTCGGCCGCAAATATAGACGTGTGCTCCAAGCTTCAGATATGCCGCTGCCATCTCCCGCCCTAACCCGGAGCCGCCACCGGTAACGAGGATCCGCTTTCCGGCCATTAAATCGTCCTTGAACATCATCATCCTTAAATCTAATCTGCGTTTAGATGAAAGCATAGATCAAGTATGAAGAATTTGGAATATGTCCAATGAAAAAACTGATCATAGAAAAGATAAAGCTGAGAAAGTAGTGGACGTTCTCTCGCGTATCCGGCCGTTTGTAATCAACCTCATCTCTCTGCCGACCATGCTTTCAGCCCGATCCAACGTGAAGCCTGCTACACCGAGATATCTGCAACGCCGTCGCGTGCCCTGTGTGCGGAGTTCCCGGCCGAGTACCACCGCAAGATCGACGAGCGGCGCGCCTACCCTGAGGTCTTCGTTGATGCGCTCACAAGGCCGGCTGGCTGGCCGCGCTGATCGCGCAGGAGTACGGCGGCTCCGGCCTGGGCCCGGCCGAACCGCGTCAGCATCGGTTCCAGGTCGTCCGACGCTTCCAGCGCCGGGGCTTTGGCCCTCTTGCCGGAGGCCGTCACCCGCGGCCTCCGAGCGCACTCCCGTACTTGGCCAGTGGACGCAGCAGTTTGGGGGGCATCGCCAGAGGCAAGGTCGCGGGCGAACCACCGGTCGGCGGCCTGGCGAGCCAGCTCACGCCTACGAGGTTCGCGCCGACGATGCCAGCCAGATGCGTACGCTCATCACGGTAGTCGCCGGCCGATGTTCTGCGCATGGCAGGCGACCTTCTGGCCGGTATGGAGCTCCCAATCTGCCGCTCGGAGACGACGATGGCCACGCTCTCGCTGATGAGTTTCCACGGCGCGCTATAGCGGTTGGTGTCCAGCTCGATGCAGGCGTCGCCGTGCACGCGGCGAGTGAGTTCGCGCACCTGCGGGAGAGGAGCCTGGGCAGCTGGCGGCGCAAGCGCTCAGCGCTCGTCGCGTTCGAAGCGCTGCGCCGGTGGCTCCGCTGTCGTACTGTGCACCCGCAGGTCCGCAACCTCGCGCATCCAGCGCGGGAGGTAGGCTTGCAGGTGTTCCGTCGAAGCGATGGCGCCTGACATGGCCGACGCCGCGCTCATCCTTCCCCTTGGTATGCGCGCGGTCCGCCGCACCACCATCCGCTACGAGGCAATCGTGCGTACGCGAGATGCCGGTATCCCGACTGTTTGTCGACTCGACTTGGTCTGCCCCATCGCCATCAGCGGCAACCAAGGCAGGATGGGATCTTGCCCTGCGAGTGCCAGCGTCGCATGCGATGCGGCCTGAATGCCCATCTGGACCAAGGCATCACAGGATGCAGCGGCCTTCGCATCGGCAAGGGGATTCTGCGCCCCGTCGGCCGCGAGCCGCCGAGCCGCTTCAAGAAGTACGCCGGCCGACACCAGGCAGTAGTGCAGCGCCGTCGCGCCATCGCCGGTGATGTCTCCCTGCGACGGTGTGGTTGAGCCACGACATCTCGCGACTGCGCTCTCGATCAGCCGCTGCGCCTGTTCGATATCGATGACTTCCATGCTTCTCACCAAGACTGCTGCACCGGCTCGGATCATGGTGCGCGGCTGACGCTTTCCTGCTCGAAGGTGGGGCCGGATCGCCCCGGAATGTGTCCGCAAACACATTCCAGGCGCATTAGTACGTGTCGTGCGCCATTTGATTCCATAGTATTCAATTCACATTTGTTTACATGAGTTTCTCACCGATGCGGACGAACATTCCTCTCTCGAGCAGCCCGCCAGGGGCCACCGTCGCTGGTGATGTGCGCCGCCAGTGTGCGTTCGTGTTCATTGCCAATCTCGCCCAACTTGCCGACGCCTACGGTCAACCCTTGGCCAGCAGTGTCAGTCGAGAGATTCAGCGGCGGCTGTGTGCGCACTTCGTGACGTCGGCCGCATCGGACCTGGCCTGCATCCGCGACGATTGCTTCCTGCTTTGGGTCAACGACGCCTTCGAGGCAGGCCGTAGCCAGCCCGCGTTGGCGGCCGAGAGCATCGAGCGCCTCGTGGTGCGGGTGGCGCAAGAGGCAGTCCGCACGCATGGCATGGAGGCCCTGCCGCAGCTGCATGCCGGCTGGATCGACGTGCCGTCGCGGGCCCTGCTGACGGCGGCGGATGCCGAGTTCGTGCTCTATGCCGCCCAGCCCGCGCCCGATTTCGCCGAAGGCCGCCATGAGGGGGGACGCCAGCGCTATCGGGCGGACATGGACGCGGCGGTTCAGGTGAGTGACGCACTGGCTGCGGGGCGCATCGAGCATGCATGGCATCCGGTGGTCGATGCGCACTACCCCGCCTCCACCTTCCTGTATCGCGCCGGCGGCGTGCACGTCTTGCCCGGCACGGGTCAGGCCTGGCCTTGTTCGGCGGGGGTATTCGTGCCGTGTCTGGAGCGCCTGGGACTGGTGCGGTTGTTCGACCGCGCCATCGTGCGGCAGGCGCTCGACGCGCTGCGCAGCCATCCCTCGCTGACGCTCGGCGCGAAGATTTCCACGCAAAGCGCCGTGCTGGATCACTTCTGGGCCGGCCTGCTGCAGACGCTGAAGGGTGATCCTTCGCTGGCACGCCGACTGGTGATCGAGATCGGCGGCGACATGGCCTTGCCCTCTCTCGAGGCGGCCCGCGATCTGTGCACGCAGCTGCAGATGTGCGGCTGCCGCGTGGCCGTCACCGGCTTCGGACGCGGCGCGATGGGACTGGCCGATCTGCGCGCCTGTCGGCCGGACATCATCAAGCTCGACGAGGTGTTCGTGCGCAACGCGCGCGGCAGTGCGTTCGGCCTGGAGAGTCTGCAGGACATGCTGCGCATCTGCGCGCACCTCGCCACGCACGTGGTGGTGGATGGCATCGAGCGCGAGGACGACCTGCGCGCCAGCGTGCGCGCCGGCGCCCGCTGGCTGCACGGCAGCTATCTTGGACGGCTGGAGATGCAGTCTCGCGCCGACACGACGCGCCCCTGGCCGGCGAACGACGAGACCTTCTCGGGCAGGGATATGAACCTCTGCCAGCAAGCGGGCGGATAGAGGCGCGGAATTCGATGAGTGCCTCCCAAGAGCCGCGCGCGATGGCGCCGGAACGAAACCTCTCGCCTGTGGACAACGATCCTTCGATGGGGCCGTTGCCGGCAGAACTCCAGATCGCGCTGGTGCGCCTGGACGGCGATCTGCGTCGACTCGCGCAATCCATCCAGGCGCTGCTGCATCTCCATCCCCGGGGTTCCGGTGGCGACATGGGCCTGCCCGGAAGCGCTGCGGCCGCACAGTATCGTGCGCTGGAAGAAGCCATCGCCGCGCGTACGCCGCACACGGCCCCGGCGCGCGCATTGACCGAAGTCCGTACGCCCGTGCCTGTCCAGCGCCTTGGCCGCTGGACGCTCTGTGACGACGGCTGGACGCTGATCTTCCCCGACGGCATTGCATCCCTGACGCTGGAGCGGGAAGAGCGCGCTGTCCTGCTGCAGCTCGCACGTTCCCCTGTGTTGCGCATCAGCCGCGAGGACATCCGGCGCCTGCTCGAGGCCGTGTGGGGCGCGCAGGCGCCTCAGAGCTGGCATCCGCACCGCTTCGCAACCACGCTCGTACGCCGCTTGCGCAGCAAGACCCGCGCGCTCGGCGAAAAGCTGCCGTTGCAGACCGTACGCGGCTGGGGCTACCAGTTCGACCGCGCGGCGCCCGCGATACCCGTGCGCCGCTGGGCCAACCACACGCAGGTGCCGGGCGCTCACGTGCATGCCTGACACCCGCGCTGACATGTCTTAACTCAGCTCTTTCAGGACATCCAATGCTTCATTGCCTTTCCTCTCGCGCCGGCCACCGGCGGCTGCTGCTCGCTGCTGCGCTTGCATGCGGCGCGGCGTCCACCGCCCTTGCCAACAACGTCGGTGAAAACGTGGCCTGGCAGTTCCAGACCTCTGCCGACAAGGTGAATCAGGCTGCCGTGCAGGACCTGATGCAGAAGCGCCGCAGCGGCTACTACGCGGCGCCGGTCTACAACACCTACATCGACCGCCAGTACAACTGCGACCTCTCGGCCAATGCCACCGGCAACCACGGGACCAACAGCACCGTGGCGAACTCCCCGGGCACGAGCGGTGCCAATGCCAATGCCACCGGCAACGACAACGCCACCGACGTCGGCAACACCGGCAGCAGCACGGTGGGCAGCGGACAAGCCAACAGCGGCACGGTCGGAGCGGGCATCCACGGCGGGACCAGCAGCTATGTGAGCGGCTATGCCAGCCAGGCCCTGAACTCGAACCAGACCAACAGCGGCAATCAAAGCGCCAGCGTGTCCGGCAGCTCGGCCTGCGTGTTCGGCGCACTCAACTGACAAGGAAAACGCCACGTGACCCGCACCATGGCAGCGTCCTGCCGCCTCACCTCCACCATCGCCACCATCCCGCACCGTTGCGGCATGCGCACGATGGCCGCCCTGGCGGCGGCCGCAGCGCTCGCCGGCTGCGTCGCCGTCCCCCAGCAGCGCATTGCCGAAGGGGAGGCGCCCATCATCCTCGGCCCGGCCGTGCGCGACAACGTCACGCCGCTGGAGCCCGTGCTGGCCTGCTTCGCCGACCACGTCGCGGCCGCCCGGCGCCCGCCGGTCGTGATCAGCGTCGGCGACGTGAAGGACTACACCGGCAAGTACAGCATCAACGAAGGCAATGCCATCACGCAAGGCGGCGCCCTCATGGTGTATTCCGCGCTCGGCAAGCTGGGCGGCGCGGTGCGCATCGCCGAACGCTTCGATCCCATCATCGCCGAGCGCGAGCTCACCTACGCCGATCGGCGCCAGCTCGGCGACGGGCGGGTGCACCAGCTCGGCGCGCCCGGCGCCTCGGGCGCGCAGGCGGTTCCCTGGCTGCCCTATTTCGGCGGGAGCATCCACAAGTCCGACTACTTCATCGTCGGCGGCATCACCGAGCTCAACTACAACATCAACTCCGGCGGCGCCGAGGCCGGCAAGAACCAGGTCAGCCTGCGCGCGCGCACCTTCAGCCAGTCCGTGGGCGTGGACCTGCGGATCGTCGACACGCGCTCGCTGGTCGTCATCAAGACCGTCAGCCTGATCAAGCAGTTCAACGGCTACGAGGTCGGCCTGAACGTCTTTCGCTTCTTCGGCAGCGACATGTTCGACATCGACATCGGCGCCAAGGGGCAGGAGCCGGTGCAGCTCGGCATCCGCGCCGCACTGGAGGAAGGCGTGGTGCGCCTGCTGGACGCCGTCACGCAAGTGGATGCCGAGCCCTGCCTGACGATGCGCCCCGGTGCGGGCGCCCCCATCCAGACCACGCCGGCCCAGCAGCTGCGCAAGGTGGACAACCCCGTCGTCGACGCCAACGGCACGCCCGTGCAATGGGGTGACGCCGTCAACGTCAGCAGCCGCAACGGCGGGGGCGCGGGCGGTGCAGCCGGCGGTGCCATGCCGGTCGCCTTCGAGGTGGGCGCGCACGCGCTGGGCGGCGCCGCGCTCGCCGTCATCGACCAGATCGCCGCGGCCGCCAAGCGCGGCACCACGGACGTGCTGCTGGTTGCGCGCGACACGGAGAACTGGGACGCCCGCAAGCGCGATGCCCTGACCGACCAGCGCATCGCCGCCGTGACTTCCGCACTGGCCAACCATGGCATCGCGCCCGGCGCGATCAGCCTGACCTGGCGTCCCGATCCGTCCGACACGTCGATCCACCGCGATGGGCCGGGCTTGCAGGAAATCGCCAAGCTGCGCATCCAGGGCGCAGGCGCCCCGGCGGCCGCAGCCGCAACGAAATGACGACAAGAGAACAAGAGAAACGCAACGAGGCGAGTCACCGTAGAGGAGGAGACAGCAACGCCCGCATCCAGTTCATATCCCCAGCGCATTCCGATCCCGCTTTTTCAACATTCATTTGACTCCACAGGACATTTCATGAAAGCACGCAAGAACCGCAGCCGGCTGAGCCACCGGCCGGCCCTGAGCAGCATCGCCGTCGCCGCCACCTTGCTCGCCGGCGGCGCGCAGGCCGCGGAGACCAACGTCTTCGGCACGCCCATCCCGCCTGCCACCGTCGAGGGCTACACCACCGTCGGCTCGGCGCAGGCGAACATCAACGCCGTCAACGCGGCGATCTCGAACGCCACCGGCGGAACCATCGTCGACGGCAACGGCGCCCCGGTGACCGGCTCCACGCTCCAGACCTCGGACAACCTGATCCGTGCCGGCGCCACCGGCAATACTTTCACGAACACCATCGACCTGGCGGCCACGCCCGAAACCGCGGGTGCCGGCACCGGCGCGGCTTCGCTCGGCCTCTCGGCCAACACCAACGGGCTCGATGAGAACGACGTGCCGGTCAGCGGCAACGTCACCAGCAGCGTCACGGGCAGCTCGGTGAGCGCCTCGGCCGGCCACTTCGAGGACGGCAATGCCACCGTCACGGGCAACACCATCTCGGCCTCGACCCAGGTCAACAGCGGCAGCACGCTGCTGGCGGGCAAGGTCGACGGCGGCCAGACCTCCTTCAACACCCCGGGCTCGGTGACGCTGGGCACCGCAGCCGCGCCGCTGTCCACCGCCACCGGCGGCATCGTCGCGACCTCCGTCCAGCGCTCGGACGAGACCGCCGACCTGAGCGGGTACGGCAGCTCGGCCCGGGTCGACGACAACGCGATCACGCTGACCCTGACCCACCCCGGCACCCAGACCATCGAAGCCGGCCCGGTGCTGGCCGACAACGGCATTTCCGCCACGCTCAAGGGCAACACCGCCCGCACCACCATCGACCTGCAGTCCGGCGCCACGCCGGCCTTCCAGGGATCGGCCGTGCTGAGCAACCTGCAGGAGCGCAACGGCGGGGCCTCGGCCGCGCTGGCCATCGATTCGTACGTCGGCGCGAACATCTATTCCGACGACGACGGCATCGTCACGCTGCAGGGCGCGCTGTCGGTCAGCGGCAACAGCATCGCCAGCGCCGCCACCGGCAACGAGGCGCTGGGCGCCAACGGTGCCGCGGGCAACCGCATCCTGGTCGGCGACCAGTTGTCCGTCACCGGTGCCTCCGGCGCCGGCACGCCGCAGAACAGCGCCGCGCACAACAGCGGTACCCTGAGCAGCAGCGTGTCCGCCGACCTGGCCATCCTCAACAGCCAGGGCAACAACTTCGGTGCCGACGTCCTCAGCGGCACGGCCTTCAGCGTGATCAGCGGCGCGGCGCAGTCGCTGGACGGCGGCTCGATCGGTCTTTCCGGCAACAGCATCAGCGCGGCGGCGACCGGCAATGCGGCGGCCAGCGCCATCGCCAGCGGCACCGGCGCGGCAGCCTTCGACGCCACCGCGGCCATCGCGAACCAGCAAACCAACTATGGCGTGGACGTGTCGGCCGAGACCCTCTACTCGGTCATCGGTTCCGAAACCGGGTGGGACGGCGGCGTGACGCACAACAGCACGGTGACCCTCGAGGGCAACAGCACCTCGGCACGGGCTTCCGGCAACGAGGTCTCGCAAAGCATCTCGCTCGCGGCCAACAGCCTGGGCCTGGGCGGCGGCAACGCCGTGCTGACCGGCGGCACGGCACCGGACGGCAACGTGTCGGCCGGCGGCGGTGCCACCCTCAGCAACCTCCAGGCCAACTACAACGGCTCGGTCAGTGCCGTGAACGCGGATTCCGTGATCGGTCTGGACGCCGACTCGCGCGCCGGCGGCACGGGGCTGGGCAACGTCATCGCCAACAGCACGCTGTCGATCGCAGGCAACACGCAGGAGGCCGTGGCGCTGGGCAGCAGCGCGGGCAATGCGCTGTCGCTGGCCGGCAACGACGTGTCCACCGGCGCCGGCATCGCCAGCGTGCAGATCGGCGACGCGCAGTCGCCGGTGTCGGCCACGCTGGATTCGGCGATCGCAGGCCTGATCGCGGGCACGCACGTGGCGGGCAGCACCCTGTCCGTGGAGAACAATCTCCAGCGCGCCATCGGCTACGGCAACTCCGCTGCCAACACGCTGGACGTGCAGGCCAACAACGTCGTCGGCCTGGCGGCCGGCGCCGGCGTGGCCTCGCAGGTCGAATACGACCCCGCCGACGGCGTGGCGTTCAACGGCAGCGGCGACCTGCCCACCGTCACGGCCGCCTACGGCATCCTGAACAGCCAGTCGCTCCAGGCCGACGTGAGTGCGCAGGCCGTGGGCACGCCGGGCCAGACCGGCCTGGGCCTGATCGTCGAGGGCAACCTGACGGGCAGCACCGCACGCAACGACGGCAACGCCTTCGTCGGCGCGGCCTACGGCAACGACGCCGTCAACCGCATCGCGCTGGAGGCGACCGACCTGTCCTCGACGGGCGCGGGCACGACCTCCGTGGCCAGCGCCACCAACGTCCAGGCCGTGGCCGGCGGCGCCGAGGTGCTGGCACGCGCGGCGGGCGGCAACGTGGTGCTGACCGACATCGAGGACGACGTGGTCAATGCGTCGGTGTCCACCTCCGGGAACACCATCCAGGCGCTGGCCTACGGCAGTCGCGCGACCACCCAGCTCGAGGCAGGCGGCGTGGACATCGAGACGTCGACGTCGACCAGCAGCGGCGCGTCGTTCGGCGGCGGCAGCCTGCAGGCCAATGCCGCGTTCACCGTGCAGAACGCGCAATCCGGCCAAGGCAGCGTGGTGGCCACCCAGCTCGACGGCAGCCCGGCTTCCGCCACGAGCGCAGCCGGCGTGCGACTGGAAATCGGCACTGCGGCAAGCACCGCAGGCGACGTCCAGGGCCCGCTGCGCACCGAGCTGCTGAACAGCACCGTGGCGGCCGACGGCAACACCTCGTCCGCAGGCGCCACCAGCAACAGCGCCGCCAACGGCCTGGCCCTGGACGCCAACAGCCTGGCCACGACCAGCGCGCTGCAGAACTTCCAGGTGACGAACGCGGACGTGTCGGCGTTCATCGGACTGGCCGGCACGGAAGGCGCCAGCGGCGGACCGTTCGGGTACAGCGTCACGGGCACGGACCTGAGCCATAGCGCGGGAACGTTCACCGGCGGAACCTTGAGCATCGATACCCTGACCGGCGGCGCCGGCGGCTTCGCGCTCACCTCCGCCCAGATCACGTACCTGCAGAGCCAGGGGTGGACGCTCAGCGGCAATACGCTGACGCGCGACGCCAGCGGCTATGTGGCGACGGCCGGCGAATACGGCGATGCCGATGAAGGGGGCAGCTTCGTGCGCGGCGCCGCGACCTTCTCCGTGCCGGGCACGCCCAACCAGGGCGGCGTCACCCTCGCCGTGCAGAGTTCCACCGACGCGGGCTACACCGCCCAGGTCATCGGCTCCACGCTGTCGGTGAGCGACAACACGACCAGCGGTTCGGTCACCGGCAACTCGGCCTCGAACACCCTGGCCGTGACTGCCAACGAGATCGCCCATGGCACGACCCAGGTCACTTCGGCCGCCGACAGCATCGGCAGCGCGGTCGTCGCCGACCATGCGCTGTCGAACGTGCAGCAGGTGACGGAAGGTGCTGCGCTCACGAGCAGCGTCCATGGCACCTTCGCCATCGACGTGGCCGCGGATGCCACCATCCAGGACAGCGCACTCAGCGTGTCGGGCAACAGCCAGCGCGCCTCGGCGGTCGCCAACACGGCCTCCAGCAGCCTGTCGCTGGCGGGCACCAGCGTCTCGGCCGGCTCGGCCCTGTCCTCGGTGCAAGGCAGCGAGGCGGCGGTTGCAGCCAGCTCGAACCTGGAAGTGTTCGCGCCGGCCGCCGTGGCCAATTCCAGCGTGTCGCTGGCGGACAACCGCAACACGGCGCTGGGCGTGATCAACGACGCGACGAACACGCTGAGCGTGGAGGCCACCAACGTGGCTCCCCTGGGCACTGGCCTGGCCAATGCGCAGCTGCAGCCTGGCGTGGCGACCGGCGACCATGTGCTGAGCAACCTGCAGACCGCCGAAACCGCCGTGTCCAGCAGTGCCGTGACGCAGCTGTACAACCAGGACCATGCTGCGGAGCAGACCTCGGGCGTGGTCAACAGCACGGTGGCGATCAGCGGCAACAGCACGGTGTCCGAGGCCTCGGCCAACCGGGCCGTCAACGCGGTGTCGGTGGAAGGCGCGGCCACGCTGAACGCCAGCGCGGGCCTGGTCAACACGCAGCAAAGCAGTGCCGAGGTCACGTCCACCGCGACCACGTCGGCCACGCTGAGCCTGACGGGCAATGCGGTGCCGGCCAGCGCGGCCCTGAACGGCAGCAGCCTCTCGATCGACGGCAACAGCACCTCCGCACTGGCCCGCGGCAACTCGGCCAGCAACGTGCTCAATGCCTCCGCGGGCGGCAGCTACGGGGCGTCGTCGTCCGCAGCAGGCAGCGCGCTGGCGCTGGGATCGGGGCCCAGCGTCGGCGCCACCGCCGCCGTCCTGAACGCCCAGGCCAACAGCGGCAACGTGTCGGCTTCCAGCACGGGCGCGGCCTACCAGGTCGCGCTCAATGCCGGGGCAGCGGCAGGCGCAGCGGTGGCCGGTGGCACGGTGGGCGTGACGGGCAACAGCGTGGCCGCCTCGGCCTACGGCAACAGCGCGACCAACGCGCTGACGCTGACGGCGCTGAACACCGGCGCCCCGGGCGCGGGTGCGCCGACGGCTGCGGTAGGCAACTACCAGGTCAACAGTGGTGCGATCACCGCCACGGCCAGCAGCGTGTCCTACGGCATCGGCGTGACCGGCGGCGTCGGCGGCAGCACGCTGCGCACCACCGGCAACCAGGTCACGGCCAACGCCGTCGGCAACTCGGCCGTGTCGTCGATCCTCGCGGCCCGCTGAGTTTGCAAGGTCGCCTCATCCCGGCGGGCTTCCCGCCGGGGCTTTCGCCCGGGCCACGCGTGTGGCCCGGGCCTTTTTCTTGCTTTGAGTTGGCCTATTCGACAGCCGCCGAGCGCAATGGACGCCAAGGGCGTACAACCGTCAACTCCCCTTATCCAATCCAACGTACAGCTGGGCCGCCAGCCAGGGCGGGGGAAAAGAGCTGCCATGTACCTTCATCCCCTTTTAGCGAATGTCTCGCGCGACGAGCGCGAAGCGCTGGTCAAAGTGACAGAACTGCGCTCCTGCCGGCGCAACGAAGTGCTCCTGCAGGCTGAGGAGTGGACGGACCACATCTACTGCGTGGCCAGCGGGCTGGTGCGCGTCGTCGTCCACAGCAGCGGGGACAGCTCGGATGCCACCACCGACTTCATCCGTCAGGACGATTTCTTCCTGGGGCCCACGCTCACGGAAAGCCGCTACCAGTCGGATGCAACGCTCATTGCTGCGCTGCCCTCGTCCGTCTACCTGGTGCCGCTCGCGACCGTGCGAAGCCTGTGCGCCCGGCATCCGGAAGTCGCCGTCGGCTTGCTCGAACTGGTCATGAAGCGTATGTCCGGTATCCGCAAGCAACTACGCCGGATTTCCTCGTTGTCGTCCGAGCGGCTCATCGGCCGTGTGCTGCACGATCTGACACAGATCGCGCCGGCTGGTGCGAGCGGCTACGACAAGCGCATCACGCAATCGGTGATCGCATCGTATTCCGGGCTTTCGCGGGAGAAAGTGAACAAGATCATCCGAGACATGGAAGGCCGCGGCCTGATCCAGAAGGACGATGAGAGCGTGCAGGTGCCGCCGAGCTTCGCTTCGAGCGACTTTCAAAGTCCTCTGTCGATCGAACACAACATCCTGGAGTCCGAGCCGCATCTGACGGGGCCCGATTTCTTCTCGCGCTTGCTCAAGGAGCCGGATTCGAAAGACGGCGAGGAGCCTCCGCGAGGCCGTCGGAGCGGGTAGACGCGGCGCCATCTCCCTTGAACGCTGGTGGCGTTCCGGGCGAAACCCGTGCCGCTTCGCGCAGTGCGTTGCGGGAAATGCCAGGGTCTTCCTGGCATGCGAACACCGTGACGCCGACGCGGAACGAGCCGGTGCGCTCGCATCGGCTGGCAATGCGATCGTGGGTCGTGATCCAGGTGAAGACGCCAGCGAACACAGCGGCGCAAACGATGGCAAACAGTGTGTTCATGGCGTTCATCGCTCGACAAAAAAGAGCCCGCACGCAGCGGGCTGAAAGACAAAGCCTGCTGAAGGGCCTTATCACAGGGGATCGCCGGCAGAGGACGCCGGCACGAAGAATCGTAAGTTCCCGGAGCGCTGCGGTCGATCCAGAAATCGTCCCATATGAGACCAGGGTCACATCTGGACGCGATGAGCAAAGCGCTGTCTCTTCGACTTTCGAATCCGGGTGCGTCGCGGCAGCACGCTGGCTTTGGACGCGCAGCAGCCGGCGCGCATGCTGGTCATCCATGTCGTCGCAACTCCGGCGCCGCCAATTGCATGCGCAGAAAATCGTGGATCCGGCCACGCTCGGCCATGAGGCGGTCGTACAGGGCCGCGGCCGCGAACGAGAGGCTTTTCCCGCGACGGCGCACCACGTAGATCGATCGTGACAAGCCCGGGATGTTGAGCGGTCGAATGACGAGCCCCGGCCGGGTGAACTGGAACAACGTCAGCTCCGGTACCACCGTGACACCCAACCCGGCCTGCACCATGCCGGCCACGGTCGCGAGGTGCTCGAGCTGCAGCACGGTGTTGATGGGCAACGGCGTGAGCGCCCGTTCCAGATGCTGGCGCACGCTGCTGTCTCGCGTGAGGTGGATGAATCTGTGCGCAGCGAGGTCCTTGATCTTGACCGACGGCTTTCGGGCCAGCGGATGAGCGTCGCTGCAGACCAGGCAGAACCGGTCTTCGCTGAGCCGGTGCGCTTCCATGTCCTCTCCCTCGGCAGGATGCGACGCAACGGCAAAATCCACCGTGCCCGCGCGTACGAGCGCAATGCATGCGTCCGCCCGCACGTCGTGCAGCGTGAGTTCGACGCCGGGATTCTCCGCGTGGAACGTGGAAAACACGTGCGGCAGCCACGCCGCGGCTGTCGACGGCAATGCGGCGACGGCCACGCGTCCCTTGCGCCGGTTCGCATGATCGCGGAAATCCGTCAGCACTTCCGTGAAGTCGCCGTGCAGCCGCCGCGCCGATTCCAGGAACAGCGCGCCCGCTTGCGTCAGCTCGACCGAGCGCGTTGTCCGATCGAACAGTTTCGCACCCAGGGCCGCCTCCAGCGTCGCGATCCGCGTGCTGAAGGCGGATGCCGACAGGTGGGTGCGCGCTGCCGCCCGCGTGAAGTTCTGCAAGTCGGCCAGCGCGAGAAACGCCTCGAGGTCACGGGTGGAGATGTTCAAGGGCGGCGTCTTTCGATTGCACGAAAAAATCGAATAAACATTCGATTCTTTCCATTTTACAGACTTAACGGCGAGGCCTAAAGTTTGTAACGCAATGTCCAATCCTTCTGTTTTCCGCCCGTCCGCCTTGCCGTTGCTGATCGGTTGCGGGGCGGGCTTTTCGGGCGACCGGCTGGATGCCGCGTTGGCCGTGGTGCGCACCCTTGCGTCACGGGGCGGCCCCGCCTGCCTGATCTACGAGACCCTGGCCGAGCGCACTCTGGCGCTGGCTCAGTTGCGGCGCCGCGCCGACCCGGATGCCGGTCACGATCCCCGGCTTGAAGGCTTTCTTCGGCCCGTACTGGCCGATTGCCTGGCCCATGGCATCGCGATCGTGAGCAACTTCGGCGCAGCCAATCCGCGCGGCGCGGCCAGGCGAATCGCCGCGCTGGCCGGCACCCTGGGGCTCGCGAAACCGCGCATCGCCGTCGTGGAGGGCGACGACCTCTCGGGCGCGCGATATCGCGGGCTGCTGTGCGACGCACTCGGGGCTTCGGCGCCGGCCGCCGAGCCGGTGAGTGCCAACGCGTACGTCGGCGCCGAGGCCATCGCGGCGGCGCTGCGCGCCGGCGCGCAGGTGGTGGTATGCGGCCGCGTGGCCGACCCGTCGCTCGCTCTCGGGCCGGCCATCGCCCACTTCGGATGGGCCATGGACGATTGGGATCGCCTTGCACGCGGGACCATTGCAGGCCACTTGCTCGAATGCGGCGCGCAGGTCACCGGCGGCTACTTTGCCGACCCCGGCCGGAAAGACGTGCCGGGCCTCGCCGAAGTGGGGTTCCCGATCGCGGAAATCGACGGCGATGGCCACTGCATCATCGGCAAGGCCGATGCGACGGGCGGCCGGGTGGACGCCCGGACGGTCACCGAGCAGTTGCTCTACGAGATCCATGATCCCGCCGCCTACGTGACGCCGGACGTCGTGGCCGATCTCACGGAAGTCAGCGTGGTCGAGCTCGGCGACGATCGGGTCGCGGTCAAGGGGGTGCGCGGGCGTCCGCGCCCCGAGCGCCTGAAGGTCAACGTCTGCCATGAAGGCGGTTGGCTGGCCGAGGGCGAGATCTCCTACGCCGGCCCGGGGGCGGAAGCGCGCGCCCGTCTCGCCGCGCAGGTCCTGGCCCGGCGCCTGCGGGACCGTTCCTTGCGATTCGATCTGATCGGCCGCGTCAGCCTGTTCGGAGACGACGAAGGCAATTTGTTGACTGGCCTCGAAGACGGCGGGTCGCAGGATGTCCGGCTGCGCGTCGCGACGGCGGACGCGAGCCGCGACCGCGCAGAGCAACTCGCTCAGGAGGTGACCGCGCTGTACACGTGCGGGCCGGCCGGCGGCGGCGGCATTCGGACGAATGTCACCGCCCGGCTGTCCACCACTTCCTGCATGGTTCCGCGCGAATCGGTGCGCGTGGCGTGGTCCTGGGCCGATTCCTGCGAGGCGGGAGTCGCGGCATGAACCAAACCCGCAGTCCGGCCATGCAGGCGAAAGGCGACCAGGCCGCGGCGCGAGCTTCATGCGGATTCACCTTGGCCGATGTCGCCCACGCCCGCACGGGCGACAAGGGCGACATCTCCAGCATCGCCGTGATCGCATGGGCCCCCGAGCTGTATCCGCTGCTGGTCGAGCAAGTCACCGAAGAGGCCGTGCGTGCGCACTACCGCCACCGGCGGCTGGGCAGCGTGCGCCGCTACATGCTGCCGCGGCTGAATGCGCTGAACATCGTCCTCGAGGACGCCCTCGACGGAGGCGTGAACAGTGCGCTCAATCTCGACGCGCACGGCAAGTCATTCGCCTTCTTTCTGCTGATCTTGCCCGTCGACGTGCCGTCCGGGCTCCGAGCGCTGCTGAACCCCCCGGGCAAACCCCTTCTCGACCATCCCCAGCATATTTCACACGCCAGGAGTCTTTCATGAACATCGACAGGACGCGCCGCGCCATTCTTGCTTCCGGAACCTCGGCCCTCGGCTGCGCCGCCATCGGCTGGCCTGCGTTCGCGTCCGCTCAGGACGCGGCGTTTCCGACCAAGCCGGTCACGCTGATCGTGCCGTTCCCCGCCGGCGGCACGGCCGACGTCGTCTACCGTGCGCTCGCCAGGGCGACCGAGCCCCACCTCGGGCAGACGATCGTGATCGAGAACAAACCGGGCGCCAGTGCGACCCTGGGCGCATCGACCGTGGCGGGCGGGCGTCCGGACGGCTACCAGATCGCGGTGATGCATTCCGGCGTGCTGCGGCTGCAGCTGATGCAGAAGACGAACTACAACGCACTGACGGATCTCACGCCGATCATCCAGATCAGCGCACTGGACGTCGGCATCCTGGTGCGCGCGGATTCGCCCTACAGGACGTTCAAGGACTATCTGGACGACGCGCGCAAGCGTCCCGGCGAGGTGACGTATGGGACCAACGGCCAGGCGACCTCCCAGAATCTGGCGCTGATCACCTTGGCCGCCCAGGAGGGCATCACGCTGAATCACGTTCCGTACAAGGGCGATGCCGAAGCCACGGCGGCGCTGCTCGGCGGCTTCATCGACGCCCACGCCGGCGGCACGATCCTGGGCGCGCTGGTGGACGGCGGCAAGGCGCGCTGGCTGGCGGTGTTCTCCGATCGGCGCATGAAGAAGTGGCCTGACGTGCCCACACTCTACGACCTCGGCTACAAGATTCCGGTGGGCAGCCCGACCGGACTGATCGGCCCCGCGAACATGCCGGCGCCCGTGGTGAAGAAGCTGCATGACGCATTCAAGGCGGGACTGGACGATCCGCTGACCGTCTCGACGCTGGAGCGCAACGCCATGGACGTGTACTACAAGGACGGTGCGGCCTACGCCGCGTTGATCCGGGAATCCTTTGAGCTCGAGAAAGAGCGCGTGGGCCGCGCAGGCCTGCTCTACAAGGGCTGAGTCAACGCCGGCGGCAGGATGGCCGCCGGGTCCATACCAAACAGATACAAGCAGGAGCTGACATGCAAGTTGGAGTCGAGATCGGCGGAACGTTCACCGATCTGGTGTGGTTGCAGGACGATGGCACGGTGGCGACGGGCAAGGTGCCGTCGACGCCCGGCAATATCCACCAGGCGGTGCTCGACGCGGTGCGCACGGCAGGCGTTCCGCTCGCGCGCGTGGACCAGTTCTCGCACGGCTCGACAGTGGCCACCAACGCGCTGCTGACGCGCCGAGGCAGTGCCACCGGCCTGGTGACCACGCAGGGATTCCGCGACGTGGTGGAGATCGGCACGCACGACCGTGTGGGCAACATCTATACCGCCTTCTATCGCAAGCCGAAAGCACCGGTGCTGCGCCGCAACGTCTGCGAGGTGGACGAGCGCATCGACGCCAGCGGCAACGTGGCACGCGCGCTGGATCTGGAGGCCGCGTGGGAGGTCATACGGCCGATGGTCGAGGCCGGCGTGGGCTCGCTGGCCATCTGCCTGCTCAACGCCTACCGCAACCCGGCGCATGAAGCCCAGTTGGCGGCCATGCTCCGCGAGCGCGCGCCCGAGCTGGAAGTCTTCGCGAGTCACGAGGTATCCCCGGAGTTTCGGGAGTACGAGCGCACGGTGACCACCACCGTCAACGCCTTCGTCGGTCCGGTCGTGAAAGGCTACGTCGACCGCCTGGCCGCCGGCCTTGCCGGCGACGGGTACAAGGGGGCGCTGCGGCTGATGCAGTCCAACGGCGGCATCATGCCGGCGGCCGCGGCGGGATCGAACGCGGTGCGCATGCTGCTGTCGGGGCCGGCGGCCGGCGTGCGCGCAGCCATCTGGTTTGCGCGCCGCAACGGCATCGAGGACATCCTCACGCTCGACATGGGCGGCACCAGCACCGACGTGGCGGTGGCCCCCCGGCTCGAACCGCGCATCGTCTCCGAACTGACGGTCGACGACCTGCCGATCCGGACCACCGCGGTGGACATGGCGACGGTGGGTGCCGGCGGCGGCAGCATCGCGTCCATCGATGCGGGTGGATTCCTGAATGTCGGTCCGGCCTCGGCCGGCGCCGTGCCTGGCCCGGCCTGCTACGACCGCGGCGGCAAGCTGCCGACGGTGACCGATGCGCAGGTCATCGCGGGCCTGCTGCGGCCGGCGCGCTTCTTCGGCGGGCGCATGGCGCTGCGGACCGACCTGGCCGAGGAGGCGCTGGCGGGACTGCCGCTCGCCGGCACCGTGGGTGAGAAGGCCGACGCCATCCTGCGCATGGTCAACAGCAACATGGCCGCTGCGGTGCGGCTGGTCTCGACGTCGCGCGGTATCGATCCGCGCGACTTCACGCTGGTGGCCTATGGCGGCGGGGGGCCGGTGCATGGCGCCATGGTGGCGGAAGAGGTGGGCATGCGCCGGGTGCTGATTCCCTGGTCGCCGGGCATCTCCAGCGCCTTCGGGCTGCTGGTTGCCGACCTGATCGTCGACGTGGTGCGCGCGAAGATGGAGCCGCTGTCGGACGCGTCGCTGGATGGCGGATCCGTCGAGCAGGTGCGGGCCCTGTGCATCGAGCAAGCCGACAGGCTCGATCTCCCGCCCGGCACCTACGCGATCGATGTGGGCGCCGATCTGCGCTATGCCGGCCAGGGCTTCGAGATCACCGTATGGAGCGCGCACGGCGCGGCGACGGCGGCCGAGCTGCGTACGCTGTTCGAGGCCGAGCACGCGCGCCGCTACGGCTATGCGCGCTCCACGCTGGCCATGCAGGTCGTCAACTTGCGCGGCCGGATCGTGCGCCGCAACGCGGCCGCGCTGGCCACCCCCATGCCGGCCGCGGCCGGCATGGGCCGGGAGACGCAGGACATCGTGCTGGCGGGCCAGACGCGGCCCGCCACGTTCATGCCACGCGCCGCGCTCGCCGCCAACGAACGTATCGTCGGCCCGGCCGTGCTGGAGGAGAACACCTCCACCGTGTTCGTGCCACCGGACTGGACGGCGACCTGCCTGCCCAGCGGTGACCTGCTGCTGGAGAAGTCCGCATGACGATCGCCCTCGCCATCAAGGAAGACCCGACGCAACTGGCCATCCTGGCCAATGCGATGCGCGCCATCGCCGACGAGATGGGCGCCATTCTCGTGCGCTCCGCGTTCTCGACGGTGGTGCGCGAGGCGCGCGACTGCGCGACCGCGCTGCTGGATGCCAATGGCAATGTCGTGGCCGAGGCAGAAATGATCCCCATGCACAACGGGGGGCTGTCGGCGGCGTTTCGCGAGTCCAGCAAGCAATTGGACCTCTCCGGCCTCAGCCCGGACAGCGCCATCCTCCTGAACGATCCCTACTCGGGCGGCCAGCATCTCAACGACATCATTCTGTTCCAGCCCGTCTTCGTGGGCAACGAACTGCTCGGCTGGACCGGCAACACGGCGCATCATCTGGATGTGGGAGGCGGTGGCGCCGGCATCCACATGGATGCGACCGAGCTGATCCAGGAGGGCATCATCCTGCCGCCGATGCTGATCGACGTGAAGAAGGACCTGCACGGCGGCCCGATCGATCGCCTGGTCTTCGCCAATGTGCGCACGCCGGCGCTGGGCCGTGGCGATTTCTATGCGCAGCTTGCAGCCAACCGCACGGGCATCGCGCGCATGCAGGAGCTCGCGGCACGCGTGGGCATGGCGACCGTCCACCGCGCGATGGAAGAAACGCTGCTGCATGCCGAGCGCCGCATGCGGGCTGCGATCTCGACGATCCCGCTGGGAACATGGCATGGCCAGGCCATGATCGACAACGACGTGCGGGGCACCGAGCCGCTGGTCCTCAAGGCCAAGGTCACGGTCAGCGAGGGCGGCAATATCGAGTTCGACTTCACGGGGTCGGCCCCGCAGGTCAAGAGCATGTTCAACTGCCCCACGTCCTCGGCGCTCGCCGCGGCGATCGCGGCGGTGCGCAGTCTCCTCAACGACAAGGAGATCCCGGCCAACGAGGGGTGCATGCGGCCGATCAAGGTCGTCTTTCCTGCGCATTCGATCATGAACCCGGACCCGGGGCTGCCCGTGCGTGCCCGTGCGAACGTGTGCTATCGGCTCATCGACGCGGTGCAGGACGCATTGGCCCAAGTGATTCCGAACCGTGTGCCGGCGCAGGGCTTCAACTCCACCACCGGCCTGTACCTGACGCAGAAGCGCCCCGACGGCAGCACGCGCATCTACGCCGACGTGCTGGGAGGCGGCTACGGAGCCGCTCCGGACTACGACGGGGCGCATGCGCTCGCGAGCATCCTGGGCTCCAGCCGCAACACGCCGATCGAGTCGATCGAGCAGGTGCATTCCCAGCTGCGCATGCTGCACTACCGCCTGGTGCCCGATTCGTGCGGGGCCGGCCAGTGGCGCGGCGGACTCGGCTTCTCGCGTGCGATCGAGATCCTGGAGGATGGCATCGAGCTGAGCTTCTACTCCGAGCACTTCCGCTACCCGCCGCGCGGCCGGCAGGGCGGCAGCGATGCCGCCCGCGGTTCGCTCACGGTGACGCGCGATGGCGAGGTGATCCGCCTGCCCAACACCGATGTCGTGAAGCTGCGAAGGGGCGACGTGGTCGAGCTGACCGTGGGCGGCGGGGCGGGCTGGGGCAGCCCTGCGGCGCGCAGCCTGCAGGCCATCGAGGCCGACGTGGCGGACGGCCTGGTGACCGAAGGCTTCGCCCGGGCCCACTACCCGGCCTACGCGGCGCAGCACACGCCTGCCGACCGTGCCGAGACCGCGACGGCCTGACCGCATCCGAAACGGAGATTCCCGCGTGTTTCATCGTCCCGAGCGCTTTTCCTCGCCCATGGCGCAGGCGACGGAGTTCGTGCGCGCCCTGCGCTTCGGCATCCTGGTCTCGCAGCTCGACGGCGAGATGCAGTTCTCGCACCTGCCATGGCTCGTCGACGTGGATGGCGAGCGCATCGTTCGGCTGCGCGCGCACTTCGCGCGCAGCAACCCGCACTGGCGGGCGCTGCAGCAGGACCCGCGCGCGACCGTCATCTTCAACGGGCCCAATGCCTACATGTCTGCGCAGTGGTATTCGCCCGAATGCCAGGCTGCGCCGAGTTGGAACTTCGTGACCGTGCACGTCAACGGCACCGTGCGCCTGCTGGACACGCCGGCGCAGACCACGGCCATCGTCAACGAGCTCATCGCCGTCAATGAAGCCGAGCTGCCCGAGCAATGGGATGTCGACGGCTACAGCCCTGCACGCCGCGCTGCCCTCACGCCGCATATCCTGGGCTTCGCGCTCGACGTGACCTCGGTCGAACCCAAGTTCAAGCTGAACCAGCACTACGCCGACGTGGACAAGATGGGCGCGATCACGGGCTTGCGTTCGCGTGGCACCGATGACTGCCGTCAGATCGCAGACCTCATGGAGCGCACGCTGGGGCAGGGCGGCCGCGACATGGACGTGGTCAGGCGCTTGCAGACCAAGGCCGATGAGAAGCATTGAGGCGCGCACCATGAGATGCGTGTCTGCAATGTCGATGTGCCTGTCGCTGGTGCTCTGCGCACCGGTCCTGGCCGAGCCCTATCCGGACAAGCCGGTCAAGGTCATCATCGGATACACGGCGGGCGGGTCGGCAGACATCGTCGGCCGCATCGTCGCCACCGAGCTTTCCAATCTCAACGGCCAGCCCTTCGTCGTCGAGAACCGGCCCGGCGTCGGCGGCGTGCCGGGCCTTGGCATGGTCGCCAGGGCGCCGGCCGACGGCCAGACGCCCTAGGAAAGAACACAATGAGTACCAGCACCGATCAATCCACCCGCCTTGCCATCCTGGCCAATGCAATGCGCGCGATCGCGGACGAGATGGGCGCCATCCTCGTGCGCTCCGCGTTCTCGACCATCGTGCGCGAGGCGCGCGACTGCGCCACCGCCTTGCTGGATGCCGAGGGCAACGTCGTCGCGCAGGGCGAGATGATCCCGATCCACAACGGCGGACTGTCAGAGGCATTCCGCGCCTCGGCGGGCCAGCTGGACCTGTCGGCGGTGGGGCCCGACAGCGCCATCCTGCTCAACGACCCCTATGCGGGCGGCCAGCACCTCAACGACATCATCCTGTTCCAACCCATCTTCGTCGACGGCGACCTGCTGGGGTGGGCCGGCAACACGGCGCACCATCTGGACGTGGGCGGGGGCGGTGCGGGCATCCACATCGACGCGAGCGAGCTGATCCAGGAAGGCATCATCCTGCCGCCGATGCTGATCGACGTGAAGAAGGACTTGCACGGCGGCCCGATCGACCGGCTCGTCTTCGCCAACGTGCGCACGCCCGAACTCGGCCGCGGCGACTTCTATGCCCAGCTGGCGGCCAACCGGACCGGGGTGGTCCGCATGCAGGAACTGGCGGCGCGCGCGGGCGCAGGCGCGGTGCGCATTGCCATGCAGACGAGCCTCGAGCACGCGGAGCGCAGCATGCGCGCAGCCATCGGATCGCTGCCGCGGGGCACCTGGTGCGGCCAGGCGATGATCGACAACGACGTGCGCGGCACCGAACCGCTGGTCATCGAGGTCTCGGTGACCGTGGAGGAGGGCGGAAGCATCGCGCTGGATTTCGACGGCTCGGCGCGGCAGGTCAAGAGCATGTTCAACTGCTCCACCTCCTCCGCGCTCGCCGCGGCGGTCTGTGCGATCCGCAGCGCGCTGGTCGACAAGGACATCCCGGCCAACGACGGCTGCATGCGGCCCATCCGCATCGCGCTGCCGAAGGGCTCGATCCTCAACCCCGATGCGGGTCTGCCTGTGCGTGCGCGAATGCTGGCGGCGTACCGCCTGCTCGACGCCGTTCACGATGCGCTCGCGCAGGCGGTGCCGCAGCGCGTGCCCGCGCAGGGATTCAATTCGACCACGGGGCTGTATCTCACCCAGAGGCGCGCGGACGGCCGGACGCGGATCTATGCGGACGTGCTCGGCGGCGGCTACGGGGCCGCACCCGGATACGACGGGGCACACGCGCTCGCAGGCATCCTGAGCTCCAGCCGCAACACGCCGATCGAGTCGATCGAGCAGATCCACTCGCAGCTGCGCATGCTGCACTATCGGCTGGTCCCGGATTCGGGCGGAGCCGGGCGCTGGCGCGGCGGCCTGGGCTTCTCGCGCGCGATCGAGATCCTGGAGGACGGGATCGAGCTGAGCTACTACTCCGAGCATTTCCGCTACCCGCCTCGTGGCCGCCAGGGTGGCTGCGACGCGGCGTGCGGGTCGCTCGTGATCAGGCGAGGAGACGAAGTGATTCGTTTGCCCAACACGGATGTCGTGAAGCTGCGAAAAGGCGACATCGTCGAGCTGACCGTCGGCGGCGGCGCAGGCTGGGGCGATCCCGTCGATCGGGACGCCAGGGCCGTGGCAGAAGACCTCGCCGATGGACTCATCACCCCCGCGTTTGCGCAGCGTCACTATGCGGCGCAGATCCTCGAACCTGCTGCGGCGCAAGCCGCCTGACCACCATGCTGTTTCGTCCCCAACGATTCGAGGCCACGCGCGCCCAGGCGACCGAGTTCGCCCGACAACTCGGCTTCGGCCTGCTGGTCTCGCAGCTCGACGGCGAGCTGCATTTCTCCCATCTCCCGCTGATCGTGGATGTCGAAGGCGACGAGATCGTGCGCCTGCGGGGCCATTTCTCCCGGCTCAACCCCCACTGGCGCGCACTGCAGCAGCAGCCGCAGGCGACGGTGGTGTTCAACGGGCCGAACGCCTATGTCTCCGCCCAGTGGTACACGCCCGAATGCCAGGCTGCGCCCAGTTGGAACTACGCCACCGTGCATGCGAGCGGTGTCGTGCGCCTGCTCGACACGCCGCAGGAGACCACGCAGATCGTCAACGAGTTGATCCGCGTCAACGAGGCGAAGCTGCCGCGCCAGTGGAACCTGGCCGGGTACAGCCCGGCACGCCGGGCTGCGCTCACGCCCCACATCCTGGGGTTCGCGCTCGATGTCTCGCGGATGGAGGAGAAGTTCAAGCTGAGCCAGCACCACGCCGAAGCCGATCGGCGCGGCGCGATCGCCGGGTTGCGTTCGACCGGCGACTGCGACGCCACGCGGCTGGCCGACATGATGGCGGCCGTCGCGGCCCGGCCGATGGACACGGCCGCGCGGCTCGGTGGCGTGCCGCCAAAGAAGGAGTGAACGAGATGGAATCCACAGACTTCGCCGCTTCCAGGCGCAAGCCGCCTGCGCCGGCAGGCATGGCAGAGGAGGAATGGTGCCTTCGCCTCGAGCTGGCCGCCTGCTACCGGCTCTTCGACTGGCTGGGCTGGGCGGAGAGCATCTACAACCACATCACCGTGCGCCTTCCCGGCGCCGAGGGGCAATCCGAAACCTTCCTCATCAATCCGTACGGCCTGCACTACGCCGAAGTGACGGCCTCGAACCTGGTGAAAGTGGACGTGGACGGCCGCAAGGTCTGCGATTCGCCGTGGCCCGTCAACCCGGCCGGCTTCGTGATCCACAGCGCCATCCATCGCGCGCGGCCGGATGCGCACTGCGTCATGCATACCCACACCACGGCGGGCATGGCCGTGGCGTGCAAGCACGATGGCCTGCGCAGCGACAACTTCTACAGCGCGAACCTGCACGGCCTGGTGGCGCACCATGACTTCGAGGGGGTGACGACCAGCCTGGACGAGCAGCCCCGCCTCGTCGCGAGCCTGGGCGCCTGCGAGGTGCTGGTGCTGCGCAACCACGGCCTTCTGACGATCGGCCCGCACGTGCCGGGTGCCTTCGCCAGGATGTGGAGCACGCAGCGTGCCTGCGAGGTCCAGATGGCCGCCGATTCGATGAACGGTCGCAATCGCGTGGTGCCGGATTCCGTGCTCGCCGCCATGCCCGTGCAGATGAGGGCGATGACGCAGGCCGCCGGCGGCACGCGCCGGGGCGAACTGCCGTTCGAGGCCCTCCTGCGGCGCGCATCCATCTCGTACGAGATGCTGGCGAAGGCATGACGCCACGCATCGCTTTCATCAGCGCGAGCTTCGACATGGGGCCGCTGGCTGCGCGGCTGAGAGCCCTGCGTCCGGAATGGCGGATCCACGTATGGCCCGAGAGCGGCTGGGACGAGGCCGAGGTGGCTGTCAGCTGGGATGTTCCCGAGGGGATCTATGCGCAGATGCCGCGGCTGGCGCTGGTGCATGGCATCGCTGCCGGCGTCGACAACATCATCGGCGGGCACGACCTGCGCGAGCTGGCCGTGTGCCGGGTGATCGATTCCGCGCAGACGCGCGGCATGGTCGACTATGTGCTGTGGGGCGTGCTGTATTTCCAGCGCTATTTCGACCAGGTGCTGGCGCAGCAGCGGCGTGGCGAATGGCGCCGGCCACCGTTGCGCGACGCGCGCGACTGCCGGGTGGGCATCATGGGCCTGGGGGCCATGGGCGCCAACGTGGCGCGCGCCTTGGCGACGCAGGGGTACCGCGTCAGCGGCTTCAGCCGGACGCCCCGGCCGGTCGAGGGCGTCGAGACCTTTGCCGGCGACGCCCAGTGGCACGCATTCCTTGCCCCGGTGGACATCCTGGTCTGCACGCTTCCGCTCACGCCCGCCACGCGGAATATCCTGTCTCGCGAGACATTCGATCGGCTGCGGCAGGGGGCCGCGCTGATCCATGCGGGCCGGGGCGAACAGCTGGTCCCCGAGGATCTGCGGGAAGCGCTCAAGAGCGGGCGGCTGAGGGGTGCCGTGGTCGATGTATTCGCGCGCGAGCCGCTGCCCCCGGACGATCCTCTATGGCGCATGCCGGGCCTGGTCGTCACGCCCCACATGGCCACCCTGGCGTCGTCCGAGACCATCCTTTCGCAGATTGCGGACAATGTGGAGCGGCTCATCCGTGGCGAAGCGCTGAACCATCGCGTGGATGTGTCTGCCTACGCCCTCGATTGAGATCGCGCCGAGGCGCTCACTGTGCGAGTCGGCGCGGCGCACCGCGGCCGTCGCGTGCCTTCAGGCCGTGTCGGGCCGAGCGGGGTTGACGCAGTTGCACAGCGTGTCGCCGCGCAGGGCGCCGATCAGGTTGTCGAAGGCCTCCAGCGTCATGCGCGCGTGGGTGCCGCGGGTGGAGGCGCCGTTGTGCGGCGAAAGCACCACGTTGGGCAGCCGGCGCAGGGCCGGATGCACCGAGGGCTCGCCTTCGGTCACGTCCAGGCCGGCGGCTGCGAGCCGGCCCTCGCCCAGCGCCGCGGCCAGGGCGGCATCGTCCACCACGCCGCCGCGTGCGCAGTTCACCAGCACCGCGGTGGGCTTCATCCGCGCCAGCTGCGCGGCGCCGATCAGGTGGTGGGTGGCGGCGCTGTAGGGGGCCTGCACCAGGATGGCGTCGCTCTGTTCCAGCAGTTCGTCGAAATCGAGGTAGCGCACGCCGAGCCGGGCTTCCTCGTGTGCGGCCAGGCGCCGGCGGTTGTGGTAGCTCACCACCATGTCGAACCCGCGTGCACGCTTGGCCAGCTCCATGCCGATGCGGCCCAGGCCCACGATGCCCAGGTGCTGGTGATGCACGTCCATGCCGAACAGCGGCGCCGAGCCGGGGCGCCACCGGCCGGCGCGCACGAAGGCGTCGGCCTCGACGATGCGCCGCGCGGCGGCCAGCAGCAGGCCGAAGGCGAGGTCGGCAGTGGCGGCCGCGACGGCCTGCGGGGTGTTGCACACGCGCACGCCGCGCGCCGTGCAGGCGTCGATGTCGATGTGGTCGAAGCCGGCGCTCACGGTGCTGACCAGCCGCAGCCGGGGGCAGGCCGCCAGCAGGGGGCGGTCGACGCGGTCGCCGGCCGTGACCAGGGCGTAGTCGGCATCCCTGAAGAGGGTGGCCAGGTCGTCGGCCACGGGGGTGTCCGGCATGCGGACCGTGCCATGGGGGCGCAGCTGCGCCAGCAAGGGTTCGGGCACCTGGCGGGACAGGGCAATGAGAGGGCGGGCGGATTCGCTCACGAGGGGGTTCCTTCCAGCGGATGGCACGGTGGCGCCCGGTGTCGGGCCGCCAGAGCGTAGCCAGGCGGGCCGGGCCCGTCTGTACAGGACTTGCGGTGTGCGATGCGCGCAGGGGCGCCGTGCGCTCAGCCGTCCGCGCGCATGCGCAGCGCCGTCTCGTAGAGCGCATTGCGCGGCGCGCCGCTGATCTGCGCGGCCAGCCGCACGGCCGTCTTGAGCGGCAGCTCGTCCAGCAGCAGCGCCAGCACGCGCTCGGCCTGCGCGTGGTCGCCGGGCAGGTCGGGCAGCGGATGCAGCGCCAGCGCGAATTCGCCGCGCAGGCGCTGCGGCGCGGCCTGCAGCCAGTCGGTGAAATCCGAGGCCGGCAGGGTGGCGATCTCCTCGAACTGCTTGGTCAGCTCGCGCCCGACCGTCAGGCGCCGCACGCCCAGCGGCGCCAGCGCGCGCGCCAGCGCCTCGATGCGGTGAGGCGCTTCCAGCAGCAGCACTGCGCGGCTTTCGGAAGCGAGCGCTTGCACGGCCGTGTCGCGCTCGCCGGCCTTGCTCGGCAGGAAGCCATGGAACACGAAGCCCGCACCGCCGACCAGCCCGGCGGCGCTGAGCAGTGCCGTGACGCTGCTGGCGCCGGGCAGCGGCACCACGCGGTGGCCGGCGTCGCGCACCGCGGCGGCCAGGCGCGCGCCGGGGTCGCTGACGCCGGGCGTGCCGGCGTCGCTCACGCAGGCGATGCGCTCACCCCGTGCCAGCCGCGCGACGATGCCTTGCGCGGCCTCGGCCTCGTTGTGCTGGTGCACCGCCAGCAATTGCGCGCCGGGCCGCTCGATGCCGCAGGCGCGCAGCAGGCCCTGGGTGTGGCGGGTGTCCTCGCAGGCGATCGCGTCCGCCAGCTGGAGCAGGTGCAGGGCGCGCAGCGTGATGTCGGCCAGGTTGCCGATCGGCGTGGCGACGACGTACAGCGCGCCCTGCGGATAATGCTGCGCACCCGCGGCTTCCCGCGCGGCCTGCAGGGCCGTGGCGAAGGACGCGGGCGAGAACGGATTCAATGGACTTTCTCCAGAAGATCACCGCAGGGAGCGGCATCACGACCAAGCAGCGCGGCGACGCGGCGGAAGACGCCGCGCTGGCGCATCTGCGCGCGGCCGGCCTCGTGCTGGTCGCGCGCAATTATCGGACGCCGGGGCGTGGCGGCGGCGAGGTCGACCTGATCATGCGCGAGCGCGACGGCACGCTGGTGTTCGTCGAGGTGCGCCAGCGCAGCCGCGGCACGCACGGCGGGGCAGGGGCGAGCATCACGGCGGCCAAGCGGCGCCGTATCGTCTTCGCTGCGCGCCACTACCTGATGCGCTGGGGCGCGCCGCCGCCGTGCCGCTTCGACGTGGTGCTGGTGCAGGCGCGCATCGAGTGGCTGCGCGCGGCTTTCGACGCCGGATGAGCGGGCTGCGGAACTGTTCGCCCGTGCGCGGCTCCACCTTTTGTTGCATGCCCCCCCGTTATCATTGCTGACCATGCTCGAGCAACGCATCCAGCAGCATTTCATCGACAGCGCAGACCTCAAGTACCAGGCGGGTCCGGCGCTCGGCAAGCCCCTTTCGCAAGCCATTCAGGCGCTGCTGGCCTGCGTCACCAGCGGCGGCAAGATCCTCGCGTGCGGCGCGGGGCCGTCGGGTCTTCTGGCGGCGCAGTTCGCCGCCCAGTTCGTCGGGCGCTTCGAGCGCGAACGCCCGGGGCTCGCCGCCCTGTTGCTGGCCGGGGGGGTGGACGACCCGCTGGCCGACACCGCCGAGGCGGCCGATCCGGACGGCTTCGCGCGGCAACTGCGCGCGCTGGGCCATGGCGGCGACGTGCTGCTGGCCCTGAGCCCGAGCGGGCAGTCGGCCGCCGTGCTCGCTGCCGTCGAGGCTGCGCACGCGCGAGAGATGACGGTGGTGGCCCTGACCGGCGGCGCCGGCGGCGGCCCCGTCGGGCGGGCTCTGCGCGAGACCGACGTTCACATCAGCGTGCCGCACGAAAGGGCGGTGCGCATCCACGAAGTCCACCTGCTCGCGCTGCATTGCCTGTGCGACGGCGTGGACGCCCAGTTACTCGGAGAACAGGAAGTTTCCACATGAGCATGACGAAGACATCCGCCGCGCAGCGCCTGGCGATCGCCCTGGTGGCCGGCACGGTGCTGGCCGGCAGCCTGGCCGGCTGCGTGCCCCTGGTCGTGGGCGGCGCCGCCGCCGCGGGCGTGGGCATGGTCGCGACCGACCGGCGCAGCTCGGGCGCGCAGCTGGACGACCAGGGCATCGAGCTGCGCGCCGCCACGCGCGTGCGCGAGATCAGCAACGACGAGATGTACGTGAGCGTCACCAGCTACAACCGCCAGGTGCTGCTCACCGGCAGCGTGGGCAGCGAGGTCGACAAGCGCCGGGTGGAAGAGGCGGTGCGCACGGCCCCCAACGTGCGCTCCGTGGTCAACGAGCTGGTGGTCGGCCCGCGCACGCCCTTCCAGCAGCGCTCCAACGACGCGCTCATCACCGGCAAGGTCAAGGCCTCGCTGCTGGACGCCAAGGACATCTTCGCCAACTCCTTCAAGGTGGTGACCGAGCGCGGCACGGTGTACCTGATGGGCCTGGCCACGCGGCGCGAGACCGACCGCGCCACCGATGTCGCACGCGGCGTGTCCGGCGTGGAGCGGGTGGTGCGCGTGGTGGAGGTCCTGACCGAGGCCGAACTGGCCGGCCAGGCACAGTCCGGCGGCACCGGGGCGCCGCCGCCTGCCGATGCCGCCGGCAGCGACGGCTCGCGCGTGCCGCTGCCGCCGATGGAGCCCATCCCGTCGCCGGCAGCGCCCGCCGACGGCGGGGCGACGACTTCCCCGGTGCGCTGAGCGGCCGCCGGCTACTTGAGCCTGGAGATCAGGCTCGAGGTGTCCCAGCGGTTGCCGCCGCCTTGCTGCACGTCGGCATAGAACTGGTCCACCAGCGCAGTGACCGGCAGCCGCGCGCCGTTGCGCTTGGCCTCGTCCAGCACCAGGCCCAGGTCCTTGCGCATCCAGTCCACCGCGAAGCCGAAATCGAACTGGCCCTCGATCATGGTCTTGCCGCGGTTGTCCATCTGCCAGCTCTGGGCGGCACCCTTGCCGATCACTTCCAGCACCTGCGCCATGTCCAGCCCGGCGCGCTGGCCGAAGGCGATGGCCTCGGACAGGCCCTGCACCAGGCCGGCAATGCAGATCTGGTTGACCATCTTGGCAAGCTGGCCGGCGCCGCTGTCGCCCAGCAGGGTGACGGCGCGGGCGAAGGCGCCGATCACCGGCCTGGCACGCTCGAAGGCCGCCGCGTCGCCGCCGCACATGACGGTGAGCACGCCGTTCTGCGCGCCGGCCTGGCCGCCGGACACCGGGGCGTCGACGAACTGCAGGCCGCGTTCGCGCGCCGCCTGCGAGAGTTCGCGCGCGACGTTGGCCGAGGCGGTCGTGTGGTCCACGAAGACCGCGCCGGGCTGCATCCCGGCGAGGGCGCCGTCCTCGCCCAGCACCACCGAGCGCAGGTCGTCGTCGTTGCCGACGCAGCACAGCACGATCTCGGCCTGCGCGGCCGCCTCGCGCGGCGTGGCGGCGCTGCCGTGGGGCGCGCCCAGTTCCCGGCACCAGGCCTCGGCCTTGGCAGGGCTGCGGTTGTACACGGTGACCGTGTGGCCCGCCGTGGCCAGGTGCGCGGCCATGGGGTAGCCCATCACGCCGAGGCCGAGGAAGGCGACGCGCTGCGGCGTGGCGGGGTCGTAGGTTTTGGGGGTGAAGGTACTCATGGCGCCGAGCTTAGCAACACCCGGCCCAAAAGTCCGCGCCCTAGACGATCGCGAAGTGCTCCGTGCCGGCCGACAGGTCGGTGGTGCGCGCGCGCTGGCTGCCCAGCTTGATCTGCAGCCGCAGGTCGTTGGCCGAGTCGGCGTTGCGCAGGGCGTCCTCGAAGGAGATCGTGTGCTGCTCGAACAGGTCGAACAGCGCCTGGTCGAAGGTCTGCATGCCCAGGTTGCGGCTCTTCTTCATGATCTCCTTGATCTCGCCCACCTCGCCCTTGAAGATCAGGTCGGAAATCAGCGGCGTGTTCAGCAGGATCTCCACCGCCGCGGCGCGCCCGCGCCCGTCCTCGGTGGGCACCAGGCGCTGCGAGACCAGCGAGCGCAGGTTCAGCGACAGGTCCATCAGCAGTTGCTGGCGCCGCTCCTCGGGGAAGAAGTTGATGATCCGGTCCAGTGCCTGGTTGGCGCTGTTGGCGTGCAGCGTGGCCATGCACAGGTGGCCGGTCTCGGCGAAGGCCACCGCGTGCTCCATGGTCTCGCGGTCGCGGATCTCGCCCATCAGGATCACGTCGGGCGCCTGGCGCAGGGTGTTCTTCAGCGCGGCTTCCCAGCTCTCGGTGTCGATGCCCACCTCGCGCTGCGTCACCACGCAGTTCTTGTGCGGGTGCACGAACTCGATCGGGTCTTCCACCGTCACGATGTGGCCCTGCGAATGCTCGTTGCGCCAGTCGATCATCGCCGCCAGCGTGGTCGACTTGCCCGAGCCGGTGGCACCCACCAGGATCACCAGGCCGCGCTTGGTCAGCGTCACGTCCTTCAGGATCTGCGGCATGTTCAGCCCGTCGATGGTCGGCAGCTTGGCCGGGATGGTGCGCAGCACCATGCCCACCTTGCCCTGCTGCACGAAGGCATTGACGCGGAAGCGCCCCACGCCCGTGGGCGAGATCGCGAAGTTGCACTCCTTGGTGCGCTCGAACTCCGCCGTCTGCCGGTCGTTCATGATCGCGCGCGTGAGCGCCAGCGTGTGCTGCGCGCCCAGCGGCTGCTGCGACACCTTGGTGACGTTGCCGTCGATCTTGATCGCGGGCGGGAACTCGGCAGTGATGAACAGGTCGCTGCCGCCGCGGCTGACCATGAGCTTGAGCAGGTCGTTGATGAACTGGCTGGCCTGGTCGCGTTCCATCAAATTTCTCCTTCAGCGCTGCAAGATACAGATTTCAGTGCGGCCGCGGCCTGGCGAGGGCGAGCGCAGCGAAGCCTGTTCGGGGGCTCCCGCGGAACCGGCTTGGCCGGGCCGCCGGGTGCACCCCCTGGAGAGGGGATTCGGCTACACGAAGCGAGCAAGAAACGGGGGTGGGCATGTTCAGCCGGGGAAATTCTCGGGGATCTTGGCCTTGCCGCGGGCTTCCGCCACCGAAATGACGCCGCGCCGCACCAGGTCCGTCAGGCACTGGTCCAGCGTCTGCATGCCCAGATTCTGGCCGGTCTGGATCGACGAGTACATCTGCGCCACCTTGGCCTCGCGGATCAGGTTGCGGATGGCCGGCGTGCCCAGCATGATCTCGTGCGCCGCCACGCGGCCCTGGCCGTCCTTGGTCTTGCACAGGGTCTGCGAGATCACGGCCTGCAGCGATTCCGACAGCATGGCGCGGATCATCTCCTTCTCCTCGCCGGGAAACACGTCGATGATCCGGTCGATGGTCTTGGCCGCGCTGGAGGTGTGCAGCGTGCCGAACACGAGGTGGCCGGTCTCGGCCGCGGTCATCGCCAGGCGGATGGTCTCCAGGTCGCGCATTTCGCCCACCAGGATCGCGTCCGGATCCTCGCGCAGCGCCGAGCGCAGCGCGTTGGCGAAGCTCAGCGTCATCGGCCCCACCTCGCGCTGGTTGATCAGGCACTTCTTGGACTCGTGCACGAACTCGATCGGGTCCTCCACCGTGAGGATGTGGCCATACTCGGTCTCGTTGAGGTAGTTGATCATCGCCGCCAGCGTGGTCGACTTGCCCGAGCCGGTGGGGCCCGTGACCAGCACCAGTCCGCGCGGCTTGAGCGAGAGTTCGCCGAAAATCTTGGGCGCGTTGAGCTGCTCCAGCGTCAGGATCTTGGAGGGGATGGTCCGGAACACGGCCGCCGCGCCCCGGTTCTGGTTGAAGGCGTTGACGCGGAAGCGCGCCAGGCCGTCGATCTCGAAGGAGAAATCGACCTCCAGGAACTCCTCGTAGTGCTTGCGCTGGGTGTCGCTCATGATGTCGTACACCATGGCGTGCACCGCCTTGTGGTCCAGGGGGTCGACGTTGATGCGCCGCACGTCCCCGTGCACCCGGATCATCGGCGGCAGGCCGGCCGACAGGTGCAGGTCCGACGCCTTGTTCTTCACGCTGAACGCCAGCAGTTGGGTGATGTCCACGGGGCCCCTCGAAGTAAGTGACGTTTTGATACGCTTTTGACTGATTATGACGGTGATCCACCACAATCTCCAGCAGGTTCAGGCCCGGATCGTGAAGGCCTGCACGGCCGCGGGGCGCCCGGCGGAGGCGGTGCGCCTGCTGGCGGTGTCCAAGACCTTCGGGCCGGAGGCGGTGCGCGAGGCCCATGCGGCCGGCCAGCGCGCCTTCGGCGAGAACTACGTGCAGGAGGCCGTGGCCAAGATCGAGGCGCTGGCCGACCTGCGCGCCGAGCTGGAGTGGCACTGCATCGGCCCCCTGCAGAGCAACAAGACGCGCCTGGTGGCCGCGCATTTCGACTGGGTGCACAGCATCGACCGCCTGAAGATCGCGCAGCGCCTGGCCGAGCAGCGCCCGGCCGGGCTGCCGCCGCTGCAGGTGTGCCTGCAGGTCAACGTGGACGGCGGCGCCAACAAGTCTGGCGTGCCGCCCGAAGAGGTGCTGCCGCTGGCGCGCGCCGTGGCGGCATTGCCACACCTGCGGCTGCGCGGGCTGATGGCGATCCCCGAGCCGGCGCCCGATTTCGAGGCCCAGCGCGCCGTGTGCCTGGCGGCGAAGGCGCTGTATGACCGCCTCTGCGCCGACGGCATCGCGCTGGACACCTTGTCGCTGGGCATGAGCGCCGACCTGGAAGCGGCGATCGCCGCGGGCAGCACGATGGTGCGCATCGGCACCGCCATCTTCGGCGCCCGCTGAGGCGGCGCGCGCACCTTTGCCGCTCATGCATAAGGTCCGCGCGCCGCGCGCATAGGGGTGGCGTGGGCGGCTGCGCTCCGATAACGTGGCGTCGTCCCAACCGTCGGAGCCCTTGCCATGAGCAACCACATCGCCGCGCTGTCCTACGTGCAGCCTTCGCCCACCAGCCCCTGGGGCACCTACCTGTCGCAGGTCGACAGGGTGGTGCCCTACCTCGGCCCCCTGGCGCGCTGGGCAGAGACGCTCAAGCGTCCCAAGCGCGCGCTGATCGTGGACGTGCCGATCGAGATGGACGACGGCAGCATCGCCCACTTCGAGGGCTACCGCGTGCAGCACAGCCTGTCGCGCGGCCCGGGCAAGGGGGGCGTGCGCTTCCACCCCGACGTGACGCTGGAAGAGGTGATGGCGCTGTCGGCCTGGATGACGGTGAAGACCGCGGCCGTGAACCTGCCCTACGGCGGCGCCAAGGGCGGCATCCGCGTCGACCCGCACGCGCTGTCGCAAAAGGAGCTGGAGAAGGTCACGCGCCGCTACACCAGCGAGATCGGCATCATCATCGGCCCGCACACCGACATCCCCGCGCCCGACGTGAACACCAACGCGCAGATCATGGCGTGGATGATGGACACCTATTCCATGAACGTGGGCGGCACCGCCACCGGCGTGGTCACCGGCAAGCCGCTGCACCTGGGCGGCTCGCTCGGGCGCGTCAAGGCCACCGGGCGCGGCGTGTTCGTCACCGGCCGCGAGGCGGCGCGCCGGCTGGGGCTGGACCTGCGCGGCGCGCGCGTGGCGGTGCAGGGCTTCGGCAACGTGGGCTCGGTGGCGGCCGAGCTGTTCGTCGAGGCCGGCGCCAGGATCGTCGCGGTGCAGGACCACACCGGCACCATCGTCAACGACAAGGGCCTGGACCTCGCCACCTTGCTGCCGCTGGCGCGCACCGAGGGCGTGGCCGGCTTCAAGGGCGGCGACCGGATCGACAACGAGAACTTCTGGGACGTGGGCTGCGACATCCTCATCCCGGCCGCGCTGGAAGGCCAGCTCAACGCCGAGCGCGCCAGGCGCGTCACGGCCAAGCTGGTGCTCGAGGGCGCCAACGGCCCCACCGTGCCCGAGGCCGACGACATCCTGGCCGAGCGCGGCGTGCTGGTGGTGCCCGACGTGATCTGCAACGCCGGCGGCGTGACGGTGAGCTACTTCGAGTGGGTGCAGGACTTCTCCTCCTTCTTCTGGGACGAGGACGAGATCAACCAGCGGCTGGACCGCATCATGATGAACGCGCTCAACCACATCTGGGACCGTGCCGACAAGCACAAGATCACGCTGCGCACCGCCACCTACGCGGTGGCCTGCGAGCGCATCCTGATCGCCCGGCAGGAGCGGGGCTTGTACCCCTGACCCCCGTTTGGCCGGCCTCACTGCGTGTGGCCGGCCCCTATCCCCTCCAGGGGCCGCAGGATCAGGCGTCGCTGTCGCAGATGCGCTGCAGCGCCGACGCCAAGGCGTCCAGGCCGAAGGGCTTCTGCAGCCAGACCGTGCCGGGGATCTGCCGCGGGGGCGGCGGGCGGCCGGTCGCGAAGACCACCCGCACCGGATGCCGTGCCAGCAGGTCCTCGACCAGGTCCAGGCCCGACAGCGCCGGCAGGCCGATGTCGGCCATCACCACGTCGAAGGCGCCGTCGAGGAAGCGGGTGCGCGCCACCTCGGCGCTGCGCACGCCGGTGGCCCAATGGCCGAGCAGCTGCAGCATGTCCAGGGTGGTGGCGAGGGTGGCGGCGTCGTCCTCGACCACCAGCACGCGCAGTGCGGCATCGGGCGGTCGATCTCGGGCGGAGGCTGGGGACATGGCTTTCGGTGCGGACGGACGCTCACTGTAGGGGGGCGATCCGGTGGAATTCACGTCGTCAATGCCCGCTTTGCGTGTAGGAGGGACGGCCGGGGTCATCGCGCCAGCGTGGACTTGCCGAACAGGCTCTGGATCAGCTCGACCGCCACCTCGGCGGTGCGGTTGCGCACGTCCAGCGCGGGGTTGAGCTCGACCACGTCGAGCGAGCCGAGGCGGCCGGTGTCGGCGATCATCTCCATGCACAGCTGCATCTCGCGGTAGGTCGGCCCGCCGCGCACGCCGGTGCCCACGCCGGGCGCATCGTCCGGGTCCAGGCAGTCGAGGTCGAAGCTCACGTGCAGGTGGGTGTCCTCGTCGATGTCCTGCAGCGCCTCGGTCATGGTGGTGCGCATGCCGTGCTCGTCGATGTGGCGCATGTCGAAGACCTGCAGGCCCAGCGCACGGATGGCTTCCTTTTCGGCCAGGTCCACGCTGCGGATGCCGATGAAGCGGATCGCGTCGTGCGCCAGCGCCCCGCGCTCGCCGCTCCAGCCGGTCAGCGGGGCGGGCCCGTGGCCCAGCAGGCAGGCCACCGGCATGCCGTGCAGGTTGCCGCTGGGGCTGGTGGCCTCGGTGTTGACGTCGGAATGCGCGTCCAGCCACAGCACGCGCAAGGGGCGGCCGCGCTGGCGCGCATGCCAGGCGACGGCGCTGATGGAGCCCACGGCCAGGCAGTGGTCGCCGCCCATGAGCAGCGGCACTTCGCCGGCGCCCAGCGCCGCGTCGACGGCGTCGTAGACGGTGCGGTTCCAGGCCACGACTTCGTCGAGGTGGCGCAGGCCGTCGGCGGGCGGCCGCCAGGGCGTGGCGGGGCCGGCGAGGTTGCCGCGGTCGACGACGGTGAAGCCCTGGCGGGTGAGCGTCTCGGCCAGGCCGGCCACGCGCAGGGCGTCCGGGCCCATGCCGGCGCCACGCACGCTGGCGCCGATGTCGGTCGGCGCGCCGATGAGCTGCACGGTGGTGGTCATGAGCCCCGATTCTGGGGCAAAGCGGTGCGCCGTGCGTTCAGGGGCGCGCCATCTTGCACTCCGTGCCCTGCGCGAGCTCGTTGCCGGTGTAGACCGCCTCGGTGCGGAAGCCGTAGTTCGTGCCTTCCCAGCCCACGGTGACGGTCTTGCCGTCCACCGGGGCGATGGTGTTGACCACCTGCGGCAGCAGCAGCTGGTGGTCTTCGGCGCGCATGCGCACCGGGCCGACCACCGAGTCGAAGCTCAGGTCCTCCAGCGCGCGCGCCACCTTCGCCGTGTCGGTGCTGCCGGCCTTGTCGATGGCGGCGGCCAGCAGGCGCGGCGTGAGGTCGATGCGCGGGGCGAGGAAGTCCTTGCCGGTGCGGGCCTTGTAGGCCTTGGCCAGCGCGTCCGCCTTGGGCGTGCCGGCCTGGCCGGGGTGCCATTCGGCCACCCAGGTGAGCTGGCCCAGCTTGGCCTGCGACACCGCCAGCACGGTGCCGGGCACCGAGCCGGCGCTGTGGTTGAAGTAGCGCAGGTTGTAGCCGGCATCGCCCGCGGACTTGAGCAGCAGCGTCATGTCCTGCCCCCAGTTGCCGGTGATCACCGCATCGGCGCCGGACTGGCGGATGTTGGCGATGTAGGGCGCGAAGTCCTTCACGCGGCCGATCGGGTGCAGCGCCTCGCCGGTGAACTGGATGTCGGGCCGCGCCAGGCCGACCAGCTGGCGGCCGTAGCTGGCCCACTGCTTGCCGTGCGCGTAGTCCTGGTTGAGCAGGTAGACCTTCTGGATCTCGGGCGTCTTCCGGATGAAGTTGGCCAGCGCCTTCATCTTCATCGCGGTGTTGGCCTCGGTCTGGAAGTGCCAGAAGCTGCAGCCCTTGCCGGTCATTTCGGGATCGATCGAGGAATGGTTGAGCACCAGCAGCTCCTTGCCCGGGTTGCGCTGGTTCCAGCGGTTGACGGCCAGCACCAGCGCCGTGACCACCGAGGAGCCCGACCCGCCCGTGACGACGGCCTGCGCGCCCTGGTCGATCGCCGCCTGCAGCGCGCTCTGGCTTTCCTGCGCCGAGAGCTTGCTGTCGAACTGCAGCAGCTGCAGCTTGGTGCCGCCGAGCACGCCGCCCCTGGCGTTGATGTCTTCCACCGCGTACTGCACGTGCGTGAGCATCAGCTCGCCCACGTTGGCGAAGGGGCCGGACAGCGGATCGATGTAGGCCAGCTTGTAGGTGGCCTGGGCGTGCACGGCACCTGCCGCAAGCAGCGAGGCGAGGGCGACAGGGGCGAGCAGGGGCTTGGACTTCATGCGGTTGTCTCCGGGGAATGGGTGGGAAAGGGGGCTATCGGGCGCGCAGCCCGAGCACGCGCATCGCCAGGCGCGTGAGTTCGTCGGCGACCGCGTCGGGCGAGAGGCGGCCGTCGGGGCGGTACCAGCTGTACAGGAAGCCCGGCAGGCTCAGCGCCGCGAGCGCGGTGAGCCGGGTCTCGCCGAAGTCCAGGTCGCCGTCGCGCCGCGCCTGCTCCAGCAGTGGGCACAGCTTGTCGTAGAAGTGGTTCGCGAGCTTGCGCACCGCGGCCTGGTACTCGGGCCGGTACACCTGCGGCTCGCGGTAGGGAAAGAAGGCGCTCGGGTGGTGCGCGATGGTGGCGCGGATCAGCCGCCCGATGCCGTCCACCACCTTCTCGGCCGCCGGGCGCGGATCGTCGTCGGCGAAGTCCAGCGAGGTGAAGCAGTCCACCGCCGGCCGCCACGACAGGGTCTCGAAGATCTCCTGCTTGTCGCGGAAGTAGTAGTACACGAAGGGCTTGGTGACGCCCAGCTCGCGCACGATCTGCGCCATGGTGGTGTTCGCGTAGCCCTGGGCCGCGAACAGGCGGGTGGCCGCCTGCAGGATGCGCTCGCGCTGCAGATCCGTCGTGGCGGTGGCGGCGCGCTGGCGGCCGGTGCCCTGGGGCAGGTCGGTGCGCACGGGCGGCGCCTCCTCCATGGATGCGGTGCGCTTTCTGCGCCCGGGTTTGTGCGGTGTCGCCGAAGTTATACCCATGGGTAGGATTGTTGGTGCACCATGCACGGCATGGCAAGCCGCCGGACTGCCCAGGCGGCTATCGATAACCCTGAGAAAGTGACGCCATGGAGACACTGCCCCGCACGCTCGATGCACTGCCCGAGCGGCCCCAGCAGCCCCTGCACGACTACCTGCGCACGCACGCGCGCGAACGCGGCGCGCACCCGGCCTGCCTCTGGTACGGCCATGCGATGAGCTGGGCCGAGCTCGACCGCGCGAGCGATGCCTTCGCCGCGCGCCTGCAGGCGCTGGGCGTCGGCAAGGGCGAGCCGGTGGTGCTGTTCCTCAACAACTGCCCGCAGTACCTGGTGGCGCACTTCGGCATCCAGAAGATCGGCGCCATCGTCTGCCCCGGCGGCCCGCTGAACAAGGCGCACGAGCTGGCCTACCAGGTGAACGACCTGGGTGCGCGCGTGATCGTCGCCGCCGCGCCGCTGCTGCCGGTGGTCGAGCAGGTGCGGCCCGGCAGCGCGCTGGCCCACGTGTTCGTGGTGCACTATGCGGACCTGCTGCCGGCGCAGGCCGCCATCGACCTGCCTGCCGAGCTCGTGGCCGCGCAGGCCGAAGCGCGCGTCGTGCCCGCGGGCTGCGAGGACTTTCTCGCGGCGATGAACGCCGATGCGGCGCCGCGGCCGGTGGCCCTGTCGCTCGACGACGTGGCGCTGATGACCTACACCTCCGGCACCACCGGCCTGCCCAAGGGCGCGATGCTCAGCTACGGCAACGCGCTGTTCAAGACGCGCGCGGCGGCCGACTGCAACGGCGTGCTCGCCGACGACGTGCTGCTCTCGATCGCGCCGCTGTACCACATCGCCGGCATGCTGATGGGCGTGAACGTGCCGGTGCTCACCGGCGCCACCTCGGTGCTGCTGCACCGCTTCGACCCGCGCGCCGCGCTGCAGGCCATCGACCGCCACAAGGTGACCTGGTGGTACAGCATCGCGCCGATGAACGTGGCCTGCATGCAGGTGCCGGACATCGCGCGCTTCGACCTGTCCAGCCTCGCGATGAACCCGGTCACCAGCTTCGGCATCGCCTTCACCGAGCCGCTGGCCGCGCAGTGGCGCAGCTTCGCGCCCAATTGCACCTCGCACGAGGCCGCCTACGGCCTGTCGGAGACGCACACCTGCGACACCTACACGCCGCAGCACGCGCCGCGCTGGGGCACGCAGGGCGTGGCGGCGCCGGGCGTGACCATCCGCATCCTCGACCCCGACACCGGCGAGGAAAAGCCCGCCGGCGAGGTCGGCGAGATCGTGCTCGCCAGCCCCGGCACCTTCAAGGGCTACTGGAACAAGCCGGAGGCCACCGCCGCGACCTTGCGGGACGGCTGGGTGCACACCGGCGACATGGGCCGGATCGACGCCGACGGCTACCTGAGCTTCATCGGCCGCTTCAAGGAGATGATCAAGGTCTCGGGCTACAGCGTGTTCCCGGAGGAAGTGGAGACCATCCTCGTCAAGCACCCGGCGGTGGCGCAGGCGGCGGTGATCGCGCAGCCCGATGCGGAGAAGGGCGAGGTGGTGAAGGCCTTCCTCGTGAAGAAGGCCGGGGCGGACGTTTCGGCCGAGGAGATCACGGCCTGGTCGCGTGAGAACATGGCCAGCTACAAGGCGCCGCGCCACGTGCGTTTCATCGACGCGCTGCCGGCCACGGGTGCCGGCAAGGTGCTGCGGCGCATGCTGAAAGACCTGGATTGACCGCGATGTTCAAGAAGATTCTGATCGCCAATCGCGGCGAAATCGCCGTGCGCCTGGTGCGCGCCCTGCAGGACCTGGGCATCGCCAGCGTGGCCGTGCATGCGAAGGACGACGCGCAGGCCCTGCACGCGCAACTGGCCGACCGCGCCATCGCATTGGACGCGACCGGCCCCTCGGCCTATCTCGACATCGCCGCGCTGATCGCCATCGCGCGCGCCGAGGGCTGCGACGCGGTGCATCCCGGCTATGGCTTCCTCAGCGAGCGCGCCGACTTCGCGCAGGCCTGCGCCGACGCCGGGCTGGTCTTCATCGGCCCCACGCCCGAGCAGCTCGCGCTGTTCGGCGACAAGGCGCGCGCCCGCGCGCTGGCGCAGCAGTGCGACGTGCCCGTGATGCCCGGCAGCGCCGGCGCGGCGACGCTGGCCGAGGCGCAGGCCTTCTTCGCGGAACAGGCGAAGGACGGCGCCGGCGTGATGGTCAAGGCCATCGGCGGCGGCGGCGGGCGCGGCATGCGCGCCGTGCTGCGCGCCGAGGAACTGCCCGAGGCGCACGCGCGCTGCATGTCGGAAGCCAGGGCGGCCTTCGGCGTCGAGGGCGTGTACGTCGAGCGGCTGATGCGCCACGCGCGCCACATCGAGATCCAGGTGATCGGCGACGGCCGCGCGGTAGCGAGCCTGGGCGAGCGCGAATGCACGCTGCAGCGGCGCTTCCAGAAGCTGGTGGAGATCGCCCCCAGCCCGGCGCTGTCCGACGCGCTGCGCGAACGCATCACGCGGGCTGCGCTGGCGATGGCGCAGGCGGTGAACTACCGCGGCCTGGGCACCTTCGAGTTCCTGGTCGACGAGGCGTCGTCTGCGCTGCCCTTCGTGTTCATCGAGGCCAATCCGCGGCTGCAGGTGGAGCACACGGTCACCGAAGCCGTGACCGGCCTGGACCTGGTGCAGCTGCAGCTCGGCGTGGCGGCCGGCCGGACGCTGGCCGACATGGGCCTGGCCGCCGGCCGCACCGCGCCGCAGAAGGGCTTCGCGATCCAGTGGCGCATCAACGCCGAGACGCTCGATGCGCAAGGCCAGGCGCGCCCCTCGGGCGGCCTGCTGTCGCGCTTCGACCTGCCGGCCGGCCCCGGCGTGCGCGTGGACACGCACGGCTATGCGGGCCTGGCGCCCTCGCCGCACTACGACACGCTGCTGGCCAAGCTGATCGTCTCCAGCGCCACGCCGCAGTTCGCCGATGCGCTGCGGCGCTCGCTGCGCGCGCTGGCCGAGGTGTGCATCGAGGGCGTGGCGACCAACCTCGCGCTGCTGCGCGCCATCGGCGCGCGGCCCGAGTTCGCGCGCCAGGCGGTGCACACGCGCTTCGTCGAGGCGCACCTGGCCGACCTGCTGGCGGCGGCGTCGCATCTGCCGCCCGCCAGCCGCGGCGCGGCGCCGGCGCCGGCGGCCGTCCTCCAGGACGACGATGCCGAAGGCCTGCTGACCGTGCGCGCGCCCATGCCCGCCCGGCTGGTGCAGTTCGAGGTCGACGTCGGCGACGTGCTGCCCGCCGGCGCGCAGCTCGGCGTGCTCGAGGCGATGAAGATGGAGCACCTGCTGCACGCGCCCGCCGCCGGCCGCGTGGTCGCGCTGCTGGCCGCGCCGGGCGACTACCTGGTCGAAGGGCAGTCGCTGGTGCAGCTGGAAAGCGTGGATGCGCAGGCGGTGCAGGCCGAGCAGCAGGCCGAGATCGACCTGGACGCCATCCGCCCCGACCTGCGCCGCGTGATCGAGCGCCATGCGCCCACGCTCGACGCCAACCGGGTGCAGGCGGTGGCCAAGCGCCACGCCCAGGGCGGGCGCACCGCTCGCGAGAACGTCGCCGACCTGTGCGAGCTGGCCGAGGACCCCGGCAACTTCACCGAATACGGCCAGCTCGCGATCGCCGCGCAGACGCGCCGGCGCACGCTGGAGGACCTGGTCGCCAACACGCCGGCCGACGGCATGGTCACCGGCATCGGCAGCGTCAACGCCAGGCAGTTCGGCGCCGAGGCCTCGCGCTGCGTGGTGATGGCCTACGACTACACCGTGCTGGCCGGCACGCAGGGCATGCGCAACCACCACAAGACCGACCGCATGCTGGGCATCGCGCACCAGCTCGGCCTGCCGGTGGTGCTGTTCGCCGAAGGCGGCGGCGGGCGGCCGGGCGACACCGACATGCCCATCGTCGCCGGGCTGAACAACCACACCTTCAGCCAGTTCGCGGCGCTGTCGGGCAAGGTGCCGGTGGTGGGCATCGCGCACGGCCGCTGCTTCGCGGGCAACGCGGCGCTGCTGGGCTGCAGCGACGTGATCATCGCCACGCGCGGCAGCAACATCGGCATGAGCGGCCCGGCCATGATCGAGGGCGGCGGGCTGGGCACCTTCGCGCCCGAGCAGATCGGCCCGAGCGCGGTGCAATCGGCCAACGGCGTGATCGACATCCTGGTGGACGACGAGGCCGCCGCGGTTGCCGCCGCGAAGCGTTACCTCTCGTACTTCCAGGGCCCGCTGCGCGACTGGCAGTGCGCCGACCCGCGCGCGCTGCGCCATGCGGTGCCCGAGAACCGCCTGCGCGTGTACGACGTGCGCGCCGTGATGCAGGACCTGGTCGACACCGGCTCGCTGCTGGAGCTGCGCGCCGGCTTCGGCGCCGGCATCGTCACCGCGCTGGCGCGCATCGAGGGCCGCGCGGTCGGCCTGCTGGCGAACAACCCGCACCACCTGGGCGGCGCGATCGACGTCGAGGCGGCCGACAAGGCCGCGCGCTTCATGCAGCTGTGCAACGCGCACGGCCTGCCGCTGGTGGCGCTGTGCGACACGCCGGGCTTCATGGTCGGCCCCGACATCGAGGCGCAGGCGCAGGTGCGCCACGTGTGCCGCATGTTCATGGTGGCCTCGCACCTGCGCGTGCCCTACTTCACCGTGGTGCTGCGCAAGGGCTACGGCCTGGGCGCGCAGGCGATGGCCGCCGGCGGCTTCGACGCGCCGGTGTTCACCGTCGCCTGGCCCACCGGCGAGTTCGGCGCCATGGGCCTGGAAGGCGCGGTGCGCCTGGGCTACCGCAAGGAGCTGGAGGCAGTGCCCGCCGGCGCCGAGCGCGACGCGCTGTTCAGGCGGCTGGTCGACCAGCAGTACGCCAACGGCGAAGCCATCCACATGGCGCAGACGCTGGAGATCGACGCCGTGATCGACCCCGCGGACACGCGCACCTGGCTGGTGCGCGGCCTGGCCTCGGCCCGCCGGCCCGCCGGCGACGCGAAACCCTTCGTCGACACCTGGTAACAGCCCCGGACCCGGCGCGGGCTTCATGCCTGCGTAAACTGCGGCGCTTTGCGTGCCATGATCCCGGCCCTGTCCGCCGCGCCCCTCGTCCGATCGCTCTGTGCCGCAGCCATCGTCCTCGCGGCGATGCTGCCCGGTGTCGCAGCAGCCTGGGTGGCGAGCTGGGCGGCCGCGCCGCTGGACTACACGCAGACCATGCCCCTGACCGGTGCCGCCACGCCGCCGGCCATCGTGTTCCATGACCAGACCGTGCGCCAGCGCGTGCCCGTCACAGTGAGCGGCTCGCGCGTGCGGGTGCGCTTCTCCAACCTGTTCGGCGCGGAACCTTTGCATGTCTCGATGGCCAGCGTGGGACGCAGCACCGGCGGCGACGCGGTGTCGCCACGCTGGCTGCGCACGCTGCGCTTCGCCGGGCGCGACGATCTCAGCATCGCGCCCGGCGCCGAGGCCTGGAGCGATCCGGTGGCGCTGCCCGTGCGGCCCGGCCAGATGCTGGCGGTGAGTTTCCATCTGGACCGGCCCACGCGCGTGACCACCGGCCACTATCCGCTGATGGTGCCGGCCTGGGTGGCGCCCGGCAATGCCGTGAACTCGCCGCGCCTGCAGGCACCGCAGCCGTCCGCTTGGAATCCGGTGGTCACCGGGGTGGACGTGGCGGGCGGCCTGCCGGCACACCTGGTGGTCGCCTTCGGGGACTCCATCACCGAGGGCGCCACCGCCGCCGACGCGGCCGAGCGCCGCTACCCGGACCGCCTCGCCGAGCGCCTGCGGGACCGGCCCGAGCAGCGCGTGGCCGTGATCAACGCCGGCATCAGCGGCAACCGCCTGCTGTTCGATCGCAACGGCCCGCGCGGCCTGGCGCGCTTCGAGCGCGATGTGCTCGGGCAAAGCGGCGTCACGCACGCGATCGTGCTGATCGGCATCAACGACATCGGCTACGGCACCGCCTTCGGCGAGCGGCAGCCGGCGCTGGTGCCACCGAACGAGGTGGCGAGCGTGGCGCAGGTCACCGACGGTCTGCAGCAGCTCGTGCGCATGGCGCGCGAGCGGGGGGTGAAGATCCTGCTGGGCACGCTGCTGCCCTTCAAGGGCGCGCCCTACTGGAGCGAGGAGAACGAGGCCAAGCGCCAGGCCGTGAACCGCTGGATCCGCGGCCTGCAGTCGGTGGACGTGGTCGACTTCGACGCCGCGCTGCGCAGTGCCGACGATCCGCTGCGGCTCGACCCGCTGCTCGACAGCGGCGACCACCTGCATCCCAACGACGCCGGCTACGCCGCCATGGCCGATGCGGTGGACCTGCAGGAACTGCAGGAATAGGTGTGCCGCGAAGGCCGGAAACAGCGCCACACAATACTTCGCGCGGCGCTTACAGCGGCTTCACGTACCGCCGCCACGATGAGGGCTCCTTCTTCAACGAACGAGGTGTTTTCATGAAGGCGATTGCCAAACTCGCCCTTGCCAGCGGTGCGGCCGTGCTCGTCTCGATGGGCGCGGCGACGGCGCCGACGCCCGCCCACGCGCAGCCGGGCATTTCGGTCCGCGTGGGCCCGCCGCCGCCGCCGCGCCGCGGCTACGTGTGGGCGCCGGGGCACTACGAGTGGCGCCGCGGCCACCACGTCTGGGTGCCCGGCACCTGGCTGCGGGCGCGCCCGGGCTATGCCTACCGCGCACCCGAATGGCGCCAGCGCGGCGGCCGCTGGGAATACCGCGCCGGCCGATGGGACCGCGACGGCGACGGCGTGCCCGACCGCCACGACCGCCGGCCGAACAATCCTTACCGCTACTGACAGCGGGCGAGGGCGGGCTCAGTCCTGGCTGAGCCGCCCGTCGACGAACACGTGCAGTTCCCCCGGCGCGAAGGCGGTCCACGTCTCGTTGGTGGTCAGCGGCGCGGTCACCACCACCGCGGCGCGGTCGTGCGGCGTGGTGTGCTGCGCGAAGTCGATGCTCAGGTCCTCGTCGGCCAGCTGGGCGTGCATGAAGGGATGGCGCCGCTCGATGTACCAGAGGTGGGTGGAGGCATGCGTCCACAGCGCCTGCCCGTTGGACAGCATGAAGTTGAAGGTGCCATGGCGCGCGACGCGCGCGCTCAGCTCGCGCAGCGTGAGCGTCAGCTCCTGGACGCTCGGCACGCCGGCGTGCGACTTGGCCAGCTCCTGCATGATCCAGCAGAAGGCATGCTCGCTGTCGGTGTCGCCCACCGGGTGGAAGCTGCCATGCAGGCGCGGGCGGAAGTCCTTGAGGTCGCCGTTGTGCGCGAAGACCCAGTAGCGGCCCCACAGCTCGCGCACGAAGGGATGGCAGTTCTGCAGATTCACCTGGCCCTGGGTGGCCTTGCGGATGTGCGCGATGACGTTGCGGCTCTTGATCGGATAGCGCCGTATCAGCTCGGCCACCGGCGATTCGCAGGCCGGCGCATGGTCGACGAAGTGGCGCAGGCCGCGGTCCTCGAAGAAGGCGACGCCCCAGCCGTCGGCGTGGTGGTCGGTGCGCCCGCCGCGCTGCGCGAAACCCGTGAAGCTGAAGGTCACGTCGGTCGGCGTGTTGCAGTTCATTCCGAGAAGCTGGCACATGGCCGCTATTAGAACGCAGCGGCCTACCCGCCGGTGCGCGCCGGCGCCTCGCGCAGCTGCCAGGCAGCGAGGACGGCCAGCGCGCATACCCCGGCCAGCATCAGGAACACCTCGTCGAAGGCCGCGAGGCGCGCGGCGCTGGTCATGGGGTTGGCCAGCGAATCGCCGTGCGCCGCCAGCCGCCATTCGAGCATGATGGCGCACAGGCTCACCCCGGCGGCGCCGCCGAGCATGCGCAGGAAGTTGATGGTGCTGGCGCCCTGCGGAATCAGCGGCTTGGCCAGCGGACGCATCGCGCCCAGGTTGAGCGAGGGCAGGATGAAGCCCAGCCCGATGCGCCCGACGATCGCGAGGACGACCAGCAGCATGATCGGGCTGCCCAGGCCCACCATCAGCATCAGCGCGAAGGAGGCCGCCAGCAGCACCAGGCCGATGCCCACCAGCCAGCGCGTCGGGTGGCGGTCGGCCAGGCGGCCGGCCAGGGGAATGGTGATCGCGAGCACGATGCCCGCGGGCAGCAGGATCGTGCCCACGTGCGCGGCCGAGAGCTGCAGCCCCACCAGCATGTACACGGGCAGCAGGTAGGTCGAGCCGAACAGCGCGGTGCCGTAGATGAAGGCCACCACGCAGCCCATGGCGAAGGGGCGGTAGCCGAACAGCGCCAGGTTCATCAGCGGCTCGCTGCCGCCGGCCGCCATGCGCCGCTGCCACCAGACGAAGAGCGCCAGGCAGGCCAGCGCGCCGGCCAGCAGCAGCACGGCCTGCCAGGGCGCGTCGCCGCGCAGCTCGACCAGGCCGTTGAGCAGGCACAGCGTGCCGGCCGTGCCCAGCACCAGGCCGCGCCAGTCCAGCCCGCCTTCGCGCGAGGCGGCCACGCCGCCGGGCGCGGTGGTGGGCACGAACTTCCAGGCCAGCCACAGCGAGGCCAGGCAGAACGGCACCACCATGAAGAAGATCGAGCGCCAGCCGAACCAGTCCACCAGCACGCCGCCGATGCTCGGCCCGATGGCCGGCGCCAGCACCACGCCCATGCCGAAGATGCCGGTCGCGCGCCCCTGTTCGTGCGGCTCGAAGGCGCGCAGGATGATGATCGCCGGGATCGGCTGCACCACGCCGGCCGCCAGCCCCTCGGCCACGCGGGCGATCAGCACCAGCGGGTAGTGGTTCGCCACGCCGCCCAGGATGCCGCCGGCCAGCAGCAGCAGCATCGTGCCCACGTAGGTGCCCCGGTAGCCGTAGCGCGCCAGCAGCCAGGGCGTGGTGAGCATCGAGACCGTCATCGCCACCATGAAGCCCGAGCTGACCCACTGCGCGCGGTCCTGGCCCAGCGCGAAGTGATGGCTCATGCCGGGTATCGCCACGTTGACGATGGTCGAGGACATGATCGAGGCCATCGTGCCCACCATCACCGACAGCAGCAGGAGCCAGCGGTAGCGTTCCCCGTAGCGCGCGCGCAGCAGGTGGGTCGTCACGGCGGGGGAGGCTGTTTCGTTCATCAAGAGCGGTCGGGTCGTCCTACAAGGATATCGGTCTTTGGCGAGCCGGCCCGAAGCCGCGCCGGACGCACAATAGCGGCGCTGTCCACGGCGCCTTTCCCTCATGAACAACGAAGCACAACAATCCGACACCGCCCCCACGCTGGCCGACGAACTCCAGGCCCCCTCGGTCAGCCGCGCCTACCAGTGCCAGTGCGGCCGGCCGGTGTTCCTGGGCAACAGCCAGTGCCTGGCCTGCGGCACGCCGCTGGGTTTCGTGACGCCGCGCCTGGGCGTCGTGCCGCTGGCGCCCGTGGCGGCGCCCGAGCCCGAACCGCCGGCGGAAGGCGACGCGCCCGCACCCGACCCTGCACCCGAGCTGTACACGGTCTTCGGCGATGCCCACGGGCCGCTCTATCGCCGCTGCGCCAATTTCCACGCCGCTGCCGGCTGCAACTGGATGGTGCCCGTGCCGCGCGAGAGCGGCGCGCCGGCGCCGGACACGCACGGCCTGGCCGGCGGCTACTGTCTGTCGTGCAGCGCCACGCGCACCATCCCCGACCTTTCGGTGGCGGGCAACGGCGACCTGTGGCGCAAGCTCGAGCAGGCCAAGCGGCGGCTGATGTCGCAGTTGCTGGCGCTGGGGCTGCCGGTGATCACGCGCGTGGCCGACCCCGAGTGCGGCCTGGCCTTCGACTTCCTGAGCAACATGCCGGGCGGCCCGCACGTGCTCACCGGCCATCAGCAGGGCGTGATCACCCTCAATGCCGAGGAGGCCGAGGACGCGGTGCGCGAGCGCATCCGCGCCGAGATGCGCGAGCCCTACCGCACGCTGGTGGGCCACTTCCGCCACGAGATCGGCCACTACTACTGGGACCTGCTGGTCGCGCCCACGCCGTGGCTCGAGGGCTTCCGCCAGCTCTTCGGCGACGAGCGCGCCGACTACGCGCAGGCGCTGCGCACCCACTACGACAACGGCCCGCCGCCCGACTGGTCCATGCGCTACGTCACCGGCTATGCCAGCGCGCATCCCTGGGAGGACTGGGCCGAGACCTGGGCCCACTACCTGCACATGGCCGACACCGCCGACACCGCGCTGAGCTTCGGCATCGACGCGGCCAACGTCGAGCTGTCGAGCGACCTGTTCGGCATGGAGGACCTGTGGCAGCCCGAGCATCCCGAGGCGGCGCGCTTCCTCGATTTCCTCAACGGCTGGGTGCGGCTGACCAACGTGCTCAACGAGCTGTCGCGCAGCATGGGCCAGCCCGACTACTACCCTTTCGTGCTGCCGCGCGCGGCGGTGGGCAAGCTGCAGTTCATCCACGAGGTGATCGCCGAGCAGCGCCGCGCGCCGGAGGCCGCGCCTTCGCAGGCCCCGCCGTCCGCGTCAGGTCCGGGCGAAGGCTGACAGCTTGCGGGGCACCGACTCGTTCTTCAGCGTCGCATAGACCGGCAGGCCGCCGCGGTAGGCCGGGTAGTCCTCGCCCTCGATCAGCGGCAGCAGGTAGCGCCGGCAGGCCTCGGTGATGCCGTAGCCGTCCTCGGAGATGAAGTCGCGCGGCATCTTCTTCTCGGTGTTCGCCACCGCCTCCAGCGGCGCCTCGCCCAGCCGCCAGGCATAGGGCGCGTCGGACACGCGCTCGATGGTCGGCATCACCGCGTTGCGCCCTTCCAGTGCCAGCTCCACTGCACGGCGCCCCACGGCGTAGGCCTGTTCGACGTCGGTGCGCGAGGCGATGTGCCGCGCCGCGCGCTGGAGGTAATCGGCCACCGCCCAGTGGAACTTGTGGCCCAGCGCCTCTTTCACCATCTGCGCCACCACCGGCGCCGCGCCGCCGAGCTGCGCATGGCCGAAGGCATCGCGCGCACCCTGCTCGGCGAGGAAGCTGCCGTCCGCATGCTGCGCGCCTTCGGACACCACCACCGTGCAGTAGCCGTGTTCGCGCACCAGCGCGTCGACGCGCGCGAGGAAGGCCGCGCGGTCGAAGGCGACCTCGGGAAACAGCACCGCCACCGGGATGCCGTGGTCCGCCGCCAGCGCGCCGGCCGCGGCGATCCAGCCGGCGTGGCGCCCCATCACCTCGAGCACGAACACGCGGGTGGAGGTCGCGGCCATCGAGCGCACGTCGAAGGAGGCCTCCAGCGTGGACACCGCCACGTACTTCGCCACCGAGCCGAAGCCCGGGCAGCAGTCGGTCAGCGGCAGGTCGTTGTCGATCGTCTTGGGCACGTGGATCGCGGCCAGCGGGTAGCCCATGGCCTGCGACAGCCGGCTGACCTTCAGGCAGGTGTCGGCCGAGTCGCCGCCGCCGTTGTAGAAGAAGTAGCCGATGCCGTGCGCCTTGAACACCTCGATCAGGCGCTCGTACTCGCGCTGGTCCTTCTCGGGCGGGCGCAGCTTGTAGCGGCACGAGCCGAAGGCGCCGGCGGGCGTGCTGCGCAGCGCGGCGATGGCCTCGGCGGATTCGGCGCCGGTATCGATCAGCGCCTCTTCCAGCGCGCCGAGGATGCCGTTGCGCCCGGCGTAGAGCCGGCCGATGCGCTGCGGATGCCGGCGCGCCGTCTCGATCACGCCGCAGGCCGAGGCGTTGATGACCGCGGTGACGCCGCCCGACTGGGCGTAGAAGGCATTGACCGGTGCATTCATCGCTGGAGCTCCTCGATGGGGGACGCCGCTGCGGCGCAGCGCGCGCAGATGCAGGCCAGCCCGCGCGCTTCGGCCGGCACCCGTGCGCGCAGCGACGGGCTGAAGTGCGCCGAGCGGCACCAGCACGGCGGCTGCGCCCGGCCGGTGGCGCGTTCGACCTCCATGGCGCAGCCGTTGCCCATGCCGCACAGGGGGCAGCGCATGGGGTCCGGGGCCGGTGAGACGGGCATGGGCGGATTGTCCTGCAGGCGCGGCGGCAGGCCAACCCGCCGCGCTGGCGCCGGCCGCCGCCGTTGCCGCGTGTACGCAGGTGTTTTCGAAAGAACACGGGTATATCGGGGTTCGCGAGAGTAGGGGCGGTGCGAACGGCTGCGACAATACGGGATCGAGAACAGCGGCGGGAAGGGAATCCACGCCGGCGCTGCAGGTCCAAGGGAGGCAGAAGAGATGACGACAACCACCGCACCACGGCGGGAAAGATTCGCCCAGCCCATGGCTGCCGGCGCGCCGGGCCGTGCCATCGCCGGCATGCCGCATGGCGGCACCTGTCTCGCGCGCCGCGGCCGGCTGCGCAGGTGGCTGCGTGCCAACGTCGACGCGCTGCTCTACGCCGCCTTGGTGCTGTGCGCCAATGCGGGCTTGGCCATCGGGCTGCTGCTGGGCGAGGACGCCCTCGTCGGCGGCATCAGCTGCTTCTGCCTCGCCGGCGTGATCTTCGTCGCCTCGCTGGGCACCGACCGCACCTTCGAGTCGCTCGACACCCTGGCGGGGTGAGACCTGCGAACGGGCCTGGCTGCGCCGGCCCTTGGGCTTCATGCGGTGCGGGGTGCGCGCGATAGGGCAGTGGAAAACCAAAGCCGAGTCGCGTTCAATCGACACTCCCATCGGGATAGAGAGAGGTGCCTGCCTCCAGGAAAAAAAACCGCCGGCCGGCGCAGCCAGGCCCGTTCGGGAGACACCACGGAACCGGCTCGGCCGGGCCGTCGGTGTCGCCCCTGGAGGGGGTGCAGAGCCACACGCAGTGGGCGAGGCTGGGGGTGGGCTTTACTTGCCCAGCCCCATCGCCCGGGTGATCACCTCCTTCATGATCTCGTTGGTGCCGCCGTAGATGCGCTGCACGCGCGCGTCGGCGTAGGCGCGCGTCACCGGGTATTCCCACATGTAGCCGTAGCCGCCGTGCAGCTGCACGCAGGCGTCCATCACCTTGCACTGCAGGTCGCTGGTCCAGTACTTGGCCATGCTCGCGGTGGCGGTGTCGAGCTTGTCGGCCGTCAGCAGCTCGATGCACTTGTCGACGAAGACCTGCGCCACCTGCACCTCGGTCTGCAGTTCGGCGAGCGTGTAGCGCGTGTTCTGGTAGGCGGCCACCGGCTGGCCGAAGACGCGGCGTTCCTTGACGTAGGCCACGGTGCGGTCGATCGCCGCCTGCGAGGCCGCCACCGCGCTGATCGCGATCTGCAGCCGCTCCCATGGCAACTGCTCCATGAGGCAGATGAAGCCGCGGTTGAGCCAGGCCTCGCCGCCGAGCAGGTGCCCTGCCGGCACGCGCACGTCGTCGAAGAACAGCTCTGCGGTGTCCTGCGCCTTCAGCCCGAGCTTCTTCAGGCGCTGGCCCGTCTCGAAGCCGGCCATGCCGCGCTCGACCACGAACAGGCTGGTGCCCTTGGCGCCGGCTGCGGGATCGGTCTTGGCGACCACGATCACCAGGTCCGCATGCCAGCCGTTGGTGATGAAGGTCTTGCTGCCGTTGAGCAGGTAGCTGCCGTCGTCCTGCCGAAGCGCGGTGGCCTTGATGCCCTGCAGGTCGCTGCCGGCGGCCGGCTCGCTCATCGCGATCGCGCCCACCATCTCGCCCGTGGCCAGCTTCGGCAGCCAGCGCTGCTTCTGCGCCTCGGTGCCGTAGCGCAGGATGTAGGGGGCCACGATCTCGCTGTGCAGCCCCCAGCCGACGCCGGTGAAGCCGGCCGCCCACAGTTCCTCGAACTGGATCACCGAGTACAGCAGGTCGGCGCCGGCGCCGCCGTAGGCCTCGGGCAGCGACATGCACAGGAAGCCGTTGGCGCCGGCCTTGCGCCACAGGTCGCGCGCCACGTAGCCCTGCTCTTCCCATTGGTCGTGGAAGGGTGCGATCTCCCTGTCCATGAAGCGGCGCAGGCTGTCGCGGAAGGCCTCGTGGTCGGCGCCGAAGAGGGTGCGTTCGATCATGGCGATGTCAACGGTTCGGGAACTCGGGCGCTCGCTTCTGCAGGAAGGCCGACACGCCCTCGGCAAAGCTGGGCCGTTCGATCAGCTCGCGCTGGCGCTCGCTTTCGTAGTGCAGCTGCTCGGCCAGCGTGTGGCGCTCCGCGCGCTCGAAGGCGTGGCGCGCTTCCTGCACCGCATGGGCGGGCAGCCGGGCGAGCCGCTGCGCGATGCGCCGGGCTTCCTGCAGCAGCGCGTCGTCGGGCACCGCGGCCCAGATCAACCCCCACTGCGCGGCCTGCTCGGCCGACAGGCGCTCGTCCAGCAGCGCCATGCCCATCGCGCGCGCCGGGCCGACCAGGCGCGGCAGGAACCAGGTGCAGCCGAGGTCCGGCACGATGCCGAGCCTGGGCAGAAACGAGAGGTAGAAGTAGGCGCTGTGCCCCGCCAGCACCACGTCCCCCGCCAGCGCCAGGCCCACGCCGGCACCGGCGGCCGGGCCGTTGACCGCGCAGACCACCGGCACCGGCAGGTTGCGCAGCGCAGCGATGAGCGGGTTGCTCAGGCTCTGCATCCACTCGGCGGTCTCGTCGCCCAGCGTCTTGCCGGCCTGCGGCTCGCGCATCGCGCTCAGGTCGGCGCCGACGCAGAAGGCCTTGCCGGCACCGGTGAGCACCACGGCGCGCACGCGGCGGTCGTCGGCGATGCGCTCGAGCGCGTCACGCAACTCGACCTGCAGTTCCTTGGCGATCGGGTTGAGCTTGTGCGGCAGGTTCAGCACCAGCGTGGCGATGCCCTCGTCGTCCGTGTCGATCAGCACCGTGGCCATCAGAGCCGCTCCACGATGGTGACGTTGGCCATGCCGCCGCCCTCGCACATGGTCTGCAGGCCGTAGCGCTTGCCGTGGCGGTGCAGCGCGTGCACGAGCGTGGCCATGAGCTTGGTGCCCGAGGCACCCAGCGGATGGCCCAGCGCGATCGCGCCGCCGTGCACGTTCAGGCGCGCCGGGTCGGCGTCCAGGGCCTGCAGCCAGGCGATGGGCACCGGCGCGAAGGCTTCGTTGACCTCGTACAGGTCGATGTCGCCGATGCGCAGCCCGGCCTTCTTCAACGCGCGCTCGGTCGCGGGCAGCGGGGCCTCGAGCATCACCACCGGGTCGTGCCCCATCACGCTCATGTGGTGGATGCGCGCCAGCGGCTCGGCGCCCAGCGCCTTCAGGCCGCGCTCGTTGACCACCAGCACGCCGCTGGCGCCGTCGCAGATCTGGCTGGCGGTGGCGGCGGTGCAGCGTCCGTCCTCGGCGATCAGCTTGACGCCGGCGATGCCCTCCAGCGTGGCGTCGAAGCGGATGCCCTCGTCCGCCGCGTGCATCTCGCCGCTGCCGGCACCGTCGGCGGTGCGCACCTCGATCGGCAGGATCTCGCGCTCGAAGGCGCCCGCGCGCGTGGCGGCAATGGCGCGCCGGTGGCTCTCCAGCGCGTAGCGGTCGAGTGCCTCCTTCTCGATGCCGTACTTCCTCGCGATCATCTCCGCGCCGGTGAACTGGCTGAACTCGACGCCCGGGTAGCGGCGCTGCATCGCGGGGCTCATGTAGGTGCCCAGGCCGGCCTTGGCGGGCAGGGCGTTGGGCGTGAACATCGGCACGCGCGTCATGCTCTCCACGCCGCCGGCGATCACCGCGTCCATGCTGCCGCTCAACACCGCCTGCGCCGCGAAGTGCAGCGCCTGCTGCGAGGAGCCGCACTGCCGGTCGACCGAGGTGGCCGGCACCGACTCGGGCAGCGCCGAGGCCAGCACCGCGTTGCGCGCGACGTTGGTGGCCTGCTCGCCGACCTGGCTCACGCAGCCCAGGATCACGTCCTCCACCGCCGCGGGGTCGATGCCGCTGCGCGCGACCAGTGCGTCGATGACCTGCGCCGCCAGGTCGGCCGGATGCCAGCCTGCCAGCCGGCCGCCGCGCCGCCCGCCCGCAGTGCGCGCCGCGGCCACGATGTATGCCTCTGCCATGGTGTTCCTTCGAAAGAAAAAAGAGAAGGAACCGGCAGGGGGGCCGGCCGGCTCCATGGGCACCGATGGTTCGATGCCCATGGCGCCCCGGTCAAGCCGGGGACAACCCGTGCAGGTCGAGTCGCCAAGGCGACCGCTGTGGCCGCGGGGCGACGCGCACGGCGGCCGGCTGGGCACCCGACACGGTGATGCAGGACGACTCGAAGGCCCATACCAGCGCGCGCCGGTGCGTGGTGCCGTCGAAGCGCTCGCCGGGTTCGAGCACGATGTCGCGCAGGTCGTGGTCCACGGTCACCCACACGCTGCCGCGGCGGCACGCGATGCCGATCCCGGCCGCGTCGGGCAGCGTGAAGATCGCGCGGGCGGGCAGGTCGAGGTGGAAGCGGGCAGGCATGGTGGGCTCCTTGGCATTCATGGTTGGAATGAATATAGTGAGCACAGGCACCGGCGTCACACGGTGGTTCGGAATTCGTTGCATGCTTGGAGAGAATGTGAAAGCAGCCCTGCCGCCGCTGGAGCTGTTGCGCAGCTTCGAGGCCGCCGCGCGCATGCTGAGCTTCACGCAGGCGGCGCAGGAGCTGTTCCTCACCCAGTCGGCCGTGAGCCGGCAGATCCAGCAGCTCGAGGCGAGCCTGGGCGTGCCGCTGTTCGAGCGCCGTCACCGCGCGATCGCCCTCACCGAGGCCGGTCGCGTGATGCAGCGCGCCGTGGTCGAGAGTCTGGAGCGCCTGCGCGACGCGACCGCGCGGGTGCGTGCCGCGCCGGCGCTGCGGCAGGTGGCGCTCACCTGCACGCCGGGCTTCGCCTCGCTGTGGCTGATCCCGCGGCTGGCCCGCTTCACCGCCGACCATCCGCAGGTGGACGTGCGCCTCTCGGCCACGCTCGACGTGCTGGACCTGGAACGCGCCCGGCTCGACCTGGCGGTGCGCTTCGTGCCGGTGGCGCGCGGCACCGGGCGTGCGCTGTTCGAGGAAAGCGTGATGCCGCTGTGCGCCCCTGCGCTGGCCGCGGCGCTGCGCGCGCCCGCCGACCTTGCGGGCCAGACGCTGCTCACGCTGGACCATGATCACGCCGGATCGCCGATGGCCGACTGGGAGCCCTGGCTGGAGATCATGGGGCTGCGCGAGCTGCGCATGAAGAACACCCTGCGCTTCACGCAGTACCCGGACGCGGTCGCCGCCGCCGAGGCGGGGCAGGGCGTGGTCATCGGGCGCTGGCCGCTGCTGCGCGAGCTGGTGCAGCAGGGCCGCCTGGTGGCGCCCTTCGCGCAGGAAGCCGACTCGCGCCGCGGCCACTTCGTCGAGACGGCGCCGCGCGCGCGGGCCAACCGCGACGCGCAGGATTTCGTGCGCTGGCTGCGCGCCGAAGCCGAATTCGCCCGGCGCGACTGAACGCGTTGCGTCAGCCCGGCAGCAGCACCCTGTTCACGACGTGGATCACGCCGTTGGACTGGTAGACGTTGGCGATCGTCACGGTGGCGATGCCGCCCTTGGCGTCGGTCACCATGATCGCGGAGCCGTTCGTGGTCGCGGTCAGCGTCCCGCCGCTGGCGGTGCGCAGCGTGGCCCGGCCGCCGTTCGCGTTGATCATGCCGGCGAGCGCCTTGCCGTCCAGCCGGCCCGGCACCACGTGGTAGGTCAGCACCTGGGTCAGCGCGCCCTTGTTCTCCGGCTTGAGCAGCGTGTCCACGGTGCCGGCGGGCAGGGCGGCGAAGGCCTGGTCGGTCGGCGCGAAGACGGTGAACGGCCCCGGCCCCTTGAGCGTGCCGACCAGGTCCGCCGCCTTCACGGCGGCCACCAGCGTGGTGTGGTCCTTCGAGTTGACCGCGTTGTCCACGATGTCCTTGCTGGCATACATCGGCGCGCCGCCGACCATCGGGTTGGGCGCGCTGCCGCTGCCGTGCATGCCCATGCCGCCTGCGCAGGCGCTGAGCAGGACCGAGACGCCGGCCGCCATCGCGAGTTTCTTCATGGAGGACTCCTGTCGAAAAAGTTCGGAAAAAGCGCTGTGGGACCGCCAGCAGCACGAAAGCGCGCATGCGCGCCTGCAGACCGATACGCACAGGGCGGCCGAACGGATTCGCGACAGGTGAAGAAAAAAGCTAGGGTGCGCCGGCCGCCATGAAGGGAAAGCGCGCCTGCGCCGGCTGCGTCTCGGGCAGGACGTAGACGATCCCGCGCGCGCCGCCCAGGGCGGGCTTGACGTGCGTGTCGTAGAAATCGGCGGGGACGTTGATGCAGCCGTAGGAGATGCGGTTGTCCCGCACCGTGGGCGAGGCCAGCCGCTCGAGCCGGCGCTCGGCCTTGTTGTTCGCGCGCACGCGGTGCATCGAGACCGCGGCGTCGTAGTCGATCCAGACGATGTCCTCGCCCTTGAGATTGCGGCCGGGTTCGGTGACGAAGCGGCCGGCCGGGGTGGTGCGCTCCTCGGGCCGGATCTCGGACATCTTGCGCTCGCCGATGCCGGGCACGGACGCGTCGCCGTGTGCCAGACCCAGCAGCACCGGCGAAGTGCCCCGCAGCCGGCCCTCGGCCGTGTAGACGAAGACGCGGGCGTTCTTCTTGTCCACCACCGCGAACGGGCGGCCCTGGTTGTCGCCGGTGCGTACGGCGCCGGCGGCCAGGCGCTGCACGTCGGCCGAGGCCGTGGACGGCGCGCCGTGGGCGGCCGGCCCCGCCATCAGGGCGGCGGCGAACACGCCGGCCGCCAGGCCGTGGGCGAACGGTCGCTGCGTGGTCATCGGCGAAGGATACGCCGCCGGCACGGCCTCAGTTGCGGTCGGCGCGCGCCGGGCGCATCGGATCGGCCGGAGCCTGTGCGGACGTGTCGGCCGGGGGTGCCGCGGCCGGCGCGGGCGCGGGTGCCATGCCCGGGGTGGTGTTCTGCACCTGCGTGCCGGTGGTCCCCATCGGGCCGCCCGTCGGGTTCTGCTGCCCCGCTGCGGTGGCCGGATTCGGCGGCTCCGTCGTCGGCGGGTTGCCCTGGGCGAAGGCGAGGCCGGCGCTGCCGAGCGCCAGCGCGGCGAGAAGATGGGTGGTGGCTTGCTTCATGGAGTTCTCCTTGAGAGCGGATGGATGAAAACCGCGAACCCGGGTGGATTCGCTGGGTTCAAGCTACGGCAGACGGGGCCGCCGCGGGTCGGTTCGGGGCGCGGTGGCCTGTAGGAGCGAGTCGCCGGGGTGCGACGGCCAGGTCGCGGATGGATTCAGCTGACCCAGTGCGTCAGCAGCAGGTTGAGTGCCAAGCCGCCGCCCATCAGCCAGGCGAACAGCAGCGCGGCCAGCGCCAAAGGCTTCAGTCCGGCCTCGTGGATCGAGCCCGCGTGGGTGCTCAGGCCGAGCGCCGCCATGGCCAGGGCGAGCAGCGCGGTGTCGATCTCCAGGGCGATGCGCACCACCTCGGGCGGCAGCAGCCCCAGCGAGTTGACGCCCGCCATGGCGATGAAGCCCAGCGCGAACCAGGGGATCGTGAACCCGCCCGCCCGGCCCGTCCCGGCCGGCACCTCATCGCCGCGGCGCGACAGCCAGAAGGACAGCCCGAGCAGGAAGGGTGCGAGCATCATCACCCGCACCATCTTCGCGATGACCGCGGTGTCGGCTGCCGCGCCGCCCACGGCCTCGCCGGCCGCCACCACCTGCGCCACCTCGTGGATGGTGGAGCCGGCGAACAGGCCGTAGGCCGTCTCGTCCATCGGCAGCAGGCCGTGCAGAAGGTTCAGGCGGTACAGCGCCGGGTACAGGAAGGTGGCCAGCGTGCCGAACACCACCACCGTCGCCACCGCCACGCTCACCTGCTGCGCGCGGGCGCGCACCACGGGCTCGGTGGCCAGCACCGCGGCCGCGCCGCAGATCGAGCTGCCGGCGCCGATGAGCATGGCGGTTTGGCGGTCGATGCCGAACAACGCAGCGCCCAGCCAGAGTGCCAGGGCGAAGGTGCTGCACAGCACGGCCGCGTCGATCGCCACGCCCGCCAGGCCCACGTGGCCGATGTCCTGGAAGGTCAGGCGCAGGCCGTACAGCACGATGCCCAGGCGCAGCAGGCGCTGCTTGGCCAGCGCCACGCCCGGCGCGCTGGCCTGCGCGATGCGCGGATGGCAGGTGTTGCCCACCACCATGCCGAGCACGATGGCCAGCACCAGGGCGCCCACGCCCCAGGACTGCAGGGCCGGCAGGCGCGCCAGGCCGATCGCTGCCCAGGCCAGCGCCCCGGCCAGCGCCAGCCCCGGCAGCCAGCGCGCCACGGCGCGCGGGGCGGACACTTCGGCGGAGGCGGGAGACAGGGCGAGCTTGGGCATGCCGGCACTGTAGGAAGCCGCGACCTAGCTGTGAAACGCTTTGTTTTGGTTATATCTATCCAAAAAATATGTATAAAGGCGCGTCATGCGCCTGACCCTGCGGCAACTCGAACTCTTCTGCGCCGTGGCGCGCACCGGCAGCACTGTCGCAGCGGCGGAGGCGGTGGCCCTGTCGCAGTCGGCCACCAGCGCCGCGCTCAACGAGCTGGAGCATGCGCTGGAGGCGCGCCTGTTCGACCGCGTGGGCAAGCGCCTGGTGCTCAACGACCTGGGGCGGGCACTGCTGCCCGAGGCGCTGTCGCTGCTGGAGCGTGCCGGTGCGATCGAACGCGGCTTCGCCGGCGGGACGGCGGCGCTGCCGGTGCACCTGCGGCTCGCGGCCAGCACCACTGTCGGCAACTACCTGCTGCCGGGCGTGCTGGCGGCCTTCCGCCGCAGCCGCCCGCAGGCACGGGTGGACGTGTGGATCGGCAACACGCTCGACGTCGGCCGCACCGTGGCAGCCTTCGAGGCCGACCTGGGCATGATCGAAGGCCCCTGCCACCTGCCCGAGCTGGCGGTGCTGGACTGGAAGAGCGACGAGCTCGTGATCGTCGCCGCGCCCGGCCATCCGCTGGCCGCCGAAGCTGCGCAGCGCCCGCTGGGCACCGCCCGGCTGCGCGCCGCCGGCTGGCTGCTGCGCGAGCCCGGCTCCGGCACGCGCGAGGCGGTGGAGCAGGCCCTGCTGCCGCGGCTGCGGCACGTCCAGCCGGAGTTCACGCTCGGCAGCTCCGAGGCGATCAAGAACGCCGTGGCCGAGGGCCTGGGCATCAGCTGCCTGTCGCGCCTGTTGGTGCAGGACATGGTCGACGCCGGCCGGCTGCAGGTGCTCGACACGGTGCTGCCGCGGATGTGGCGGCACCTGTCGCTGGTGCACCGGCGCGAGCGCCAGCTGTCGGCGGTGCTGGAGGACTTCGTGCGCATCTGCCGGGCCATCGACGCGCCATGAAAAAACGGCACCGCCAGGGTGCCGTCTTCTCATGGGGCAGGGCCGTTCAGCCCGCCGCCTTCACCTTCAGCCGCCAGGCATGCAGCAGCGGCTCGGTGTAGCCGCTGGGCTGCTCCACGCCCTTGAACACCAGGTCCTGCGCCGCCTTGTACGCGGCCGAGGTGTCGAAGTGGCCGGCCATCGGCCGGTACAGCGGATCGCCCGCGTTCTGCGCGTCCACCACCGCGGCCATGCGCTGGAAGGTGGCGTCGACCTGCTCGGGCGTCACCACGCCGTGCAGCAGCCAGTTGGCGATGTGCTGGCTGGAGATGCGCAGCGTGGCGCGGTCTTCCATCAGGCCGACGTCGTGGATGTCGGGCACCTTGGAGCAGCCCACGCCCTGGTCGATCCAGCGCACCACGTAGCCCAGGATGCCCTGCACGTTGTTGTCCAGCTCCTGCTGCTTCTCGGCGTCGGTCCACCTGGCCTCGGGCGCGATCGGCACCTGCAGCAGGTCATTGAGGATGTTGTCTCGCTCCGCCGCGGCGTCGATCTTCTCCAGTTCCTTCTGCACGTCGGCCACGCTGACCTGGTGGTAGTGCAGCGCATGCAGCGTGGCGGCCGTGGGCGAGGGCACCCAGGCGGTGTTGGCGCCGGCCTTGGGGTGCGCGATCTTCTGCTTGAGCATGTCGGCCATCAGGTCGGGCATGGCCCACATGCCCTTGCCGATCTGCGCCTTGCCGCGCAGGCCGCAGGCCAGTCCCACCAGCACGTTGTTCTTCTCGTAGGCGGCGATCCACTGGGTGGTCTTCATGTCGCCCTTGCGCAGCATCGCGCCGCCCTGCATGGCCGTGTGCATCTCGTCGCCGGTGCGGTCCAGGAAGCCGGTGTTGATGAAGGCCACGCGCGCGGCGGCTTCGGCGATGCAGGCCTGCAGGTTGACGCTGGTGCGGCGCTCCTCGTCCATGATGCCCAGCTTGACGGTGTTCGCCGGCAGGCCCAGCAGCTGCTCGACGCGGCCGAACAGCTCGGAGGCGAAGGCCACTTCGGCCGGGCCGTGCATCTTGGGCTTGACGATGTAGACGCTGCCGGTGCGCGAGTTGCCCTTGCGCTTCAGGTCGATCGTCGCGATGGCGGTGGTCACGACCGCGTCGAGGATGCCCTCGGGGATTTCCTTGCCGCCGTCGTACAGGACCGCCGGGTTGGTCATCAGGTGGCCCACGTTGCGCACGAACATCAGCGAGCGGCCGTGCAGCACCAGGGGCTGGCCGTCGGCGCCGGTGTATTCGCGGTCGGGGTTCAGTCGGCGGGTGAAGCTCTTGCCGCCCTTGGCCACTTCCTCGGTCAGCGTGCCCAGCTGGATGCCGAGCCAGTTGCCGTAGGCCAGCACCTTGTCCTGCGCATCGACCACGGCCACGGAGTCCTCCAGGTCGAGGATGGTGGACAGGGCCGCTTCCAGCACCACGTCGCTCACGCCGGCCGCGTCGGTCTTGCCGATGGGGGTGCTGCGGTCGATCTGGATGTCGATGTGGATGCCGTTGTGTCGCAGCAGCACCGACGACGGCGCCGCGGCGTCGCCCTGGTAGCCGACGAAGGCCGACGGGTCCTGCAGCTGCGTGCTGCTGCTGTGCAAGGCAATGACGAGCTGGCCGTCCTTGACGCTGTAGCCGGTCGCGTCCTTGTGCGAGCCGTTGACCAGCGGCGCGGCCTGGTCGAGCACATCGCGCGCGAAGGCGATCACCTTGGCGCCGCGCGCCGGGTTGTAGCCCTTTCCCTTCTCGGCGCCATCGGTCTCGGGGATCGCGTCGGTGCCGTACAGCGCGTCGTACAGCGAACCCCAGCGCGCGTTGGCGGCGTTCAGGGCGTAGCGGGCGTTGAGGATCGGCACCACCAGCTGCGGGCCGGCCTGCAGCGCGAGCTCGGCATCGACGTTGGCGGTGGTCGCCTGCACGTCGGCGGGCTGCGGCAGCAGGTAGCCGATCTTCTCGAGGAAGGCGCGGTAGGCCGGCATGTCCCGGATCGGGCCGGGGTGCGCCTTGTGCCAGGCGTCCATCTCGGCCTGCAGGCGGTCGCGCTCGGCCAGCAGGGCGGCGTTCTTCGGCGCCAGGTCGTGGACGATGGCGTCGAAGCCCTTCCAGAAGGCCTCGCTGGCGAAGCCGGTGGCGGGCAGCACCTGGTCTTCGATGAAGCGGTACAGCTCGGTCGCCACCTGGAGGCGATGGGTCGTGGTGCGTGCGGTCATGGCGTGGGTCTCGGCGAAGGGGTGGACAAGGAACATTAGGCGCAAAGGCGCACTTTGGCCTCTACTTTATTTGATACCTGGTTGGTTATTAATTGCCGTCAATGCGATTTATCCGTGACAAAAATGCATGTAATCAGACGAGACTATGAAGCTGTCGCGCGGTGTCGAGCACGGGGGCGATGCAGCGCTCGTCGTAGCGGTGCGTCGGCATCGTGAGGGTGACGGCGCCGGCCAGGCTGCCGTCGGCGCGGAACACCGGCGCGGAGATGCCGGCCAGTTCGGGGCTGCGGTCGCCGACCAGCGCGCAGTAGCCCTGGGCGCGGACCGTGTCGTAGAGCCGCCGGTCCGGGCCGCGCGCGGCGGCGCGCAGCGCCTCGGGGCCGAAGGCGATCAGCACGCGCGCGCCGGCGCCGCGGTCGGCCGGCAGCAGGTCGCCCGCGCGCACGTGGTCGCGCAGCGTGTGCGGCGAATCGACCCGGTACAGGCACAGGCGCTTCCAGCCGGCGCCCTCGCCCTGGCGCACGTGGAAGGCCGCGCTCTCCCCGGTGCGCGCGACCAACGCCCGCAGCCGGGGCAGCACGCGCTCCTCGAGCGAGAACGCCGCCGCGTAGACGCCATGCAGCCGCGCGATCTCGGCGCCCAGCGCCCAGCGGCCGTCGTCCTGCCGCTGCAGCAGGCCGGCGTGCTCGAGCGAGGCCAGCAGGCGCAGCGCCGTGCTCTTGTAGAGGCCGGTGCGCTCGGCCAGCGCAGCCAGGGGCAGCGCCCGGTCGCCGGCGCGGAAGGCGGCCAGCAGCGTCAGCGCGCGGTCGACCGCGGCGGCGCCGCCGGGCGCGGCATGGTGGTCGGCCAGGGAGGCGGTCTGGGCCTTGCGGGGCATGGGTGCTTTCCTTGACGGGGTGGGGCGGTGTCTGATGTAATTCCGTGAATTAGAACATCATTCTGTCTTACAGAACAATATCCATGCCCCTTTCCGATCCTCTCGCGGCCCCTGCCGTGCTGATCAGCGAAGTCGGCCCGCGCGACGGCCTGCAGTCGGTGAAGGCCGTCATGCCCACTGCCGCCAAGCTGCGCTGGATCGATGCGCTGCACGCCGCCGGCCTGCGCGAGATCGAGGCCGCCTCCTTCGTGCCGCCGAAGCTGCTGCCGCAAATGGCCGACGCGGCCGACGTGGTGCGCCATGCCGCCGCCCTGCCGGGCCTGACGGCGATGGCGCTGGTGCCCAACCTGCGCGGCGCGCAGGCGGCGCTGGCGGCGGGCGCCCACAAGCTCACCCTGCCCGTGTCGGCCAGCCGCGCCCATTCGCTGGCCAACGTGCGCAAGTCTCCCGAAGAGATGGTGGCCGAGGTGCGCGCCGTCGACGCCCTGCGCCGCGAGCGCGCCGCCGGCGCGAAGCTGGAGGCCGGCATCTCCACCGCCTTCGGCTGCACGCTGCAGGGCGCGGTGCCGGAGGACGAGGTGATCCGCCTGGCGGTGCAGTGCGCCGAGGCGGGCGCCGACGAGGTGGGCCTGTCCGACACCGTGGGCTACGCCAACCCGGCGCAGGTGCGCCGCCTGTTCCGCCGCCTGCGCGCCGAGCTCGGCGACAGGGCCGGCGCCGCCCACATGCACAACACGCGCGGGCTCGGCCTGGCCAACTGCCTGGCCGCCTTCGAGGAAGGCGTGACCACCTTCGACGCCTCGCTCGGCGGCCTGGGCGGCTGCCCCTACGCGCCCGGCGCCTCGGGCAACGTGGTCACCGAGGACCTGGTGTTCATGTTCGAGGCCATGGGCGTGCCCACCGGCGTCGACATCGGCCGCCTGATCGCCGCGCGCGAGCCGCTGCGCGCCGGCCTGCCCGGCGAGGCGCTCTACGGGATGACGCCCGAAGCCGGCCTGCCGAAGAACTTCATCCAGGAAAGCATCCATGCCTGACCAACTGCCCTACGCGGGCGTGCGCGTCGTCGAATTCACCCACATGGTCATGGGCCCCACCTGCGGCCTGCTGCTGGCCGACCTGGGCGCCGAGGTGATCAAGGTCGAGCCCGTGGGCGGCGACGACACGCGGCGCCTGCTCGGCTCGGGCTCGGGCTTCTTCCCGGCCTTCAACCGCAACAAGAAGAGCATCGCGCTGGACCTGAAGTCGCCCGAGGGGCTGGAGGCGGCGCTGCGCCTGGTCGCCACCGCCGACATCGTGAGCGAGAACTTCAAGCCCGGCACGATGAAGAAGCTGGGCCTGGACTACGAAACCTTGCGCAGCCGCCATCCGCGCCTGATCTACGTGAGCCACAAGGGCTTCCTGCCCGGCCCCTACGAGCACCGCACCGCGCTCGACGAAGTGGTGCAGATGATGGGCGGCCTGGCCTACATGACCGGCCGCCCGGGCGACCCGCTGCGCGCGGGCACCAGCGTCAACGACATCATGGGCGGCCTGTTCGGCGCCATCGGCGCGATGGCGGCGCTGCGCCGGCGGGAGATCACGGGCGAAGGCTGCGAGGTGCAGTCGGCGCTGTTCGAGAACAACATCTTCCTGGTGGCCCAGCACATGATGCAGTTCGTCGCCACGGGCAAGGCCGCCGACCCGATGCCCAGCCGCATCTCGGCCTGGGGCATCTACGACGTGTTCACGGTGAAGGACGGCGCGCAGATCTTCCTGGCGGTCGTCAGCGACCGGCAGTGGGCCGTGTTCTGCCGCGCCTTCGGGCTGGCGGAGATGCTGGCCGACCCGCGCCTGTCGACCAACAACGACCGCGTGCGCGCGCGCGAGTGGATGATGCCGATCCTGCGCTCGCACCTGGCCGAGCGCAGCGCGGCCGAGCTGGCCGCCGTCTTCGAGCGCAACGAACTGCCCTTCGCGCCCATCACCCGGCCGCAGGAGCTGTTCGACGACCCGCACCTGAACGCCACCGGCGGCCTGGCGCCGGTGCGCATGAACGACGGCCACATGGCCAAGGCGCCGCTCTTGCCGTTCACGCTGGCCGGCGAGCGCCCCGGCGTGCGCCTGCAGCCGCCGCAGGTCGGCGAGCACAGCGCGGCGCTGCTGCGCGAGCTGGGCTACGGCGATGAGGAGATCGCGGGGCTGGTGAAGCGGGGCGCGGTCGCGGGCTAACTCTCGATGCGGATGTTGTTGGCCTTCACGATGCGGCCCCACTTGTCGAATTCCTCGCGCGAGATGCGCGCGAATTCCTCGACCGAGTTGCCCACCGGCTGCAGCCCCAGCTCGACCAGCTTGCGCTGCACCTCCGGATCGCGCAGCACCTTCACGATCTCGGCGTTGAAGCGCGCGACGATCTCCGGCGGCGTGGCCTTGGGTACGTAGAAGCCCTGCCAGCCGTCGCCGTCGTAGCCCGGCAGCAGCTCGGCCACGGCCGGCACGTCGGGCAGCGAGGGGTTGCGCTGCCGGCTGGTCACCGCCAGCGCCCGCAGCTTGCCGGTGCGCACCAGCGGGAGCGCCGTGGTCGCGGGCTCGAAGGCCAGCGGCACCTGGCCGGCCATCACGTCCGACAGCGGGCTCGCCTTGTACGGCACGTGCACCATGCGCACGCCGGCCATGTTGTTCATCATCTCCATCACCACGTGCGGGCCCGAGCCGACGCCCAGCGAGCCGTACTCCACCGCCTCGGGATTCGCCTTGGCGCGCGCCAGCAGGTCCTTCAGGCTCCCGTCGGGCTGGCGCGGGCCGGTGATCAGCACGTAGGGCACCAGCGCCACCTGCGTGACCGGCGAGAAGTCGCGGAAGGTGTCGTAGGGCAGCCGGTCGTACACGTTGGGGTTGATGCCCATGATGGAGTTGACCGTCATGAACAGCGTGTAGCCGTCGCCGAGGCTCTTGGCCGCCGCCTCCGCGCCGATGATGCCGGCCGCGCCGGCGCGGTTGTCGATGACGATCGGCTGGCCCAGCGCACGGCCCAGCGGCTCGCTCACGATGCGGCTGACCACGTCGGGCGAGACGCCGGCCGCGAAGGGCACGATCAGCTTGATGGGCTTGTGCGGCCACCTGGGCTGCGCGAAGAGCGGCGGCGCGGCGCAGGCCGCGGCGGCGGCGCCCAGTTGGCCCAGGGCGGCCCGGCGGGAAAGAAGGTGGGGCATGGGGAAGTCTCTCTTTGGTATGGATGTTCAGGCGAGCCAGCGGCGCATCGCCGCGATCAGCGGTTCGGCCGCCACGATGTGCGGGTAGTGGCCGCCGCGCGCGAGCGTCAGGTGGCGGGCCTTCGGATAGCGGGCGCGCACGCGCTCGCGCACGGCGGGCGCGATGGTCGGGTCGTCTGCGCAGTCGCTCACCACCGTGTTGGCGATGCCTGCGGCAGGTGGCAGGGCCTCGGCCTGCGCGACCTGCTGCAGCCGCCGGTGGAAGTCCTGCGCCGGCAGGCCGTGGTGCAGCATGTGCAACTGCACCGCGCGCAGCAGGTCGTCCGGCCGCGCGGCGAGCGCGGCGTGCCAGCGGTCGATGACCCCCTCGCTGGTGGCCGCCCCGAGCCAGGCCGCGTCGAACAGCGGCGAGGACGCGACGTCCGCGCCGTCGACGAAGGTGTTGCCCAGCCAGAGCGCCGAAATCCGCTGCGGGAACCGCGCGGCGAAGGCCTGCGCCCACCAGGCGCCGTAGGAGGAGCCCCAGAGCGCGACCGGGCCGGTGGCCAGGGCGTCCAGCAAGGCGCCGAGCCCGCCGGCCAGGGCCGCAGGCGCCAGCCCGCCGGGGTACGTGACGCCGATCACGCGGAATTCGGCGTCGAAGGCCTCGGCGATGCGCCAGGCGACGTCGCCGCTGCCCAGCGCGCCCGGCAGCAGCACCAGCGGCGGCGCCGCGCGCCCGTTGTCGCGGCAGTGCCAGTGCGCACCGGCGTCGTCGGTGAAACGCCGGGGCGCGCCGCCGGCGGCCAAGGCGCGCAGCGGATCGGGCGCGGGATGCGCGTCGGCGTCGGCCATGGCGCTCGCGCGGCTCACGCCAGCAGGCCCTCTTCGCGCAGCGTGGCCTTCGCCTGCTCGGTGAAGTCGGCCTCGGGCGCGTTGCCGCCGATCACGAACAGCAGGAAGTGCGTCTTGTCCGGCTCGCCGTGCGTGATGTTCTCGAAGCGCCGGTTCACGCCGGCGGGAAAGGAGCAGATGTCCCACGGCCCGACGTCGAAGTGTTCCTCCTTGCCGTCGACCTCCCAGGCGCAGCGCCAGGTGCCGGTGAGCGGCATGAAGGTCTCGTTGGTGTCGTGGTTGTGCATCATCGGGCCGTTGCCCGGCTTCGCTTCGCAAAAGCCCAGGTTGAAGCCTTCGCTGATGCGGATCGCGGCGTTCTCCGCCGCCTGCGCGCCGACCGGCGACACCACGTCCGCGCCGCCCTTGCCCCTGGGCGGCTGGAAGCCGACGGCGTTGTAGAGCTTGCGCACGGCGCTCGGGTAGCGGCTGTCGGGCAGGCCGCCGTCGAAGCCCTTGAGGTCCTTGAAATAGGCGACGCGCTTGCGCATCTCTTCGCGCGTGACGCGGATCTGGGGAATGGCCATCGTGATGTCTCCGGAAAGCGTGAAAGGGATGCGCCGAGTATTCGCAGCCGGCCCGCGCCGGGCAATTGCGCTTGCCGATGCCGTCCATCGGATTCGTGATGAAGGCAAAGGGTTTTCCCCGAGCGCGTCGCCGGGCGGCGCGCGCGGCCCGGCGGCAAGATGCAGGGCCATGAAGCTCCAGGATCTCGACCTCGCCCTGCTGCGCGCCTTCGACGCCCTGCTGCGCGAGCGCCACGTCACGCGGGCGGCCGAGCGGCTGGAGATGAGCCAGTCCTCGATGAGCGTGTCGCTGGCCAAGCTGCGCGACCTGCTGGGCGACGAACTGCTGATGCGCACGGGCACCGGCTGGATGCCCACCGAACTGGCGCTGGTGCTGTGGCCGCGGGTGCAGGATGCGATCGCCGCCCTGGAGCGCGTGCTCGAGCCGCCGCGCTTCGACCCGGCCAGCGCCGGCCAGACCTTCCGCCTGATCGTGATCGACTACATCGACCTGCTGATGATGCCGGCCGTGATGCGCCGCCTGCGGCAGGAGGCGCCGGGCGTGAAGCTGCACGTGCTGCAGACCAACCCGCACCACTTCGGCGAGATGATGGCCGCCGGCGAGCTCGACCTGGCGCTCACCTACTTCCCGAACGCGCCCGATTACCTCAAGGGCCGCAAGCTCTTCTCGGACCGCTTCCTGGGCCTGTGCGCGAGCGGCCATCCGGTGCTGGGCCAATCGCTGGACGTTCCCGCCTTCTGCGCGCTGCCGCACGTGACCATCGAGCCCGTCGCCGCCCAGATCTACAACGTGCAGATCGATGCCGCGCTCGAGCCCTACGGCCTGCGCCGCCGGGTGCAGATGATCAAGCCCAGCTTCCTGGCCCTGCCCTTCGTGCTGGAGACCTCCGACATGGTGGCCAGCGTGCCGGCGCGGCTGGCGCGGCGCATGACGCGCATGGCCGCGGTCGAGCCCTTCGACCTGCCGCTGGAGCTGCCGCTGTTCGACGTGCGCATGCTCTGGCACCCGCGCACCGACCATTCGCCGGCGCACGAATGGCTGCGCGATCTGATGCTCGACTGCGCGCGGGAGGCCTGAGCGCCGGGCCGCTTCGCATAATCGGCCGCCATGGACCGCCTCAAGCAGCTCGAATCCTTCGTCGCCATCGCCACCCGCGGCAGCCTCACCGCGGCGGCCAAGGTCGAGGGCGTGGCGCCGGCGATCATGGGGCGGCGGCTGGATGCGCTGGAGGAGCGCCTGGGCGTGAAGCTGCTGGTGCGCACCACGCGGCGCATCACGCTCACCCACGAGGGCAGCGCCTTCCTGGAGGACTGCCAGCGCCTGCTGGTCGAGCTGGCCAACGCCGAGGCCAGCGTCAGCGCCGGCGGCGTCAAGGCCAGCGGCCACCTGCGCGTGACCGCGCCGGCCGGCTTCGGGCGCCGGCACGTCGCGCCGCTGGTGCCGCGCTTCCACGAGCTGCACCCGGAGGTCACGCTCTCGCTCAACCTCAGCGACCGCGTGATCGACGTCGCCGGCGAGAACTTCGACTGCGCGGTGCGCGTGGGCGACCTGCCCGACTCCTCGCTGGTGAGCATCCGCCTGGCCGACAACCGCCGCCGCTGCGTCGCCACGCCCGAGTTCCTGCGCCGCCACGGCGCGCCGAAGCACCCGTCGGAGCTCGCCCGCTTCGCCTGCCTCACGCTGTCCAGCGACGCCTCGCAGACGCGCGGCTGGGCCTTCACCGTGCCCAACGCGGCCGGCGAGACCGAGGTGATCCACCTCAAGCCCAGCGGGCCGCTGGACTGCTCCGACGGCCAGGTGCTGCACGACTGGTGCCTGGCCGGCCACGGCATCGCCTGGCGCAGCACCTGGGAGGTGGAGGCCGAGATCGACGCCGGCCTGCTGGTGCCGGTGCTCGACGCATTCGCCGCGCCGCCCAACGGCATCTACGCCGTGTTCCCGCAGCGCAAGCACCTGCCGCTGCGGGTGCGGCTGTGGCTGGATTTCCTCAAGGCGCAGTACGGGCGGCCGGAGTTCTGGGGCGGCGGCCGCTGACGCCCCCGGGGCCTTGACGGCACAATGGCGGCGCGATCCGCTTCACCCCCCAGAAAGCCCTCGATGACCCTCGAAGCCATCCTTGCCTACCTGCACCTGCTGGCCATCCTGACGATGGTCGTGTTCATCGCCAGCGAGGCGGCGCTGTGCCGCGTCGAATGGCTCAACGCCAAGGTGGTGGAGCGGCTGGCGAAGGTGGACCTGGTCTACGGCATCGCGGCGATCATGGTGCTGGCCACCGGCGTCGCGCGCACGGTGTGGGGCGTCAAGGGCATGGGCTGGTACTGGACCAACCCGCTGCTGCACGTGAAGCTCACGCTGTTCGTGGCGATCGGCGTGATCTCGATCGTGCCGACGCTGACCTACTTCCGCTGGCGCAAGGCGCTGCGCCGCGACGGCGCGCTGCCCGCCGAGGCCGAGGTGCGCAAGACGCGGCGCCTGGTGATGATCCAGGCCCACCTGCTCGCGCTGATCCCGCTGGTGGCGGTGTTCCTGGCGCGCGGTTTCGGCAAGTAGCGCCGGGCCGCGCTCAGGCGCTCTTGCCGCTGCCGCTCAGGCAGCCCTTCATGTACGCCTTGCGCTCGTCGCCCTTGAGCGACTTGGCGCTGGCGTCGGTATTGCAGGCCTTCATCTTTTCCTGCTGCGTCAGCTTGGCGGCCGACAGGCACTGCTTCATGAAGGCCTTGCGCTCCTCGCCCTTCCTGTCGCCGGCGTCGGCGTTGCAGGTCTTCATCCGGTTCTGCTGCGCGGTCTGTGCCATGGCGGGCAGGGACAGGGCAGCGCCCAGGGCGATCAGGGTGAGGAATTTCTTCATGGTGTGCGTTTCCCGGACGGGTTGAAGGAACGGCGCCGCAGGGTGCCGCGCCAGTTCCGTAACGTACCGCAGGCGGCCTCGGCTGACGAGCGCTGCAACCCTGGGTTTGCCCCCGATAAAATCCGTCGATGCTCTCAGTCAAACAGGAACTGCTCGCCGACCTGGCGCGCTCGCTCGAACAGCTCGAGCCCGGCGCCGGCGCGCGCGCGGCCTTCGAGTCCCCCAAGGTCGCCGCGCACGGCGACTTCGCCTGCACCGCGGCCATGCAACTGGCCAAGCCGCTGAAGAAAAACCCGCGCCAGCTCGGCGAGGAACTGCGCGCCGCGCTGCTGGCCGCGCCGGCCTTCCAGCGCTGGGTCGCGTCCATCGAGATCGCCGGCCCGGGCTTCCTGAACATCCGCCTCACCGCCGAGGCCAAGCAGCAGGTGGTGCGCGAGGTGCTGGCCGCCGGCGACGGCTTCGGCCGCCAGCCGGCCGGCGCGGGCGGGAAGGTGCTGGTGGAGTTCGTCTCGGCCAACCCGACCGGGCCGCTGCACGTCGGCCACGGCCGCCAGGCGGCGCTGGGCGACGCCATCTGCAACCTGCTGGCGACGCAGGGTGCGCAGGTGTGGCGCGAGTTCTACTACAACGACGCCGGCGTGCAGATCCAGACCCTGGCCACCAGCACCCAGCTGCGCGCCAAGGGCTTCAAGCCGGGCGATCCGGAATGGCCGGAGCAGGCCTACAACGGCGAATACATCGCCGACATCGCGCAGGACTTCCTGGCGGGCAAGACCGTGAAGTCCGACGACCGCGAGTACACCGCCAGCGGCGACGTCGAGGACCTGGATTCGATCCGCCAGTTCGCCGTGGCCTATCTGCGCCACGAGCAGGACCTGGACCTGAAGGCCTTCCAGGTGCGCTTCGACCACTACTACCTCGAGTCCAGCCTGTACACCAGCGGCCGGGTCGAGGCGACGGTGAACAAGCTCGTCGAGGCCGGCAAGACCTACGAGGAGGACGGCGCCCTGTGGCTGCGCACCACCGAATACGGCGACGACAAGGACCGCGTGATGCGCAAGGGAGACGGCAGCTACACCTACTTCGTGCCCGACGTCGCCTACCACCTGGCCAAGTGGGAGCGGGGCTTCCACCGGGTGGTGAACATCCAGGGCACCGACCACCACGGCACCATCGCGCGTGTGCGCGCCGGGCTGCAGGCGGCCGGCGAGGGCATCCCGGCCGGCTACCCCGACTACGTGCTGCACACCATGGTGCGCGTGATGCGCGGCGGGCAGGAGGTGAAGATCTCCAAGCGCGCCGGCAGCTACGTCACGCTGCGCGACCTGATCGAGTGGACCAGCACCGACGCGGTGCGCTTCTTCCTGCTCTCGCGCAAGCCCGACACCGAGTACACCTTCGACGTCGACCTGGCGCTGGCGCAGAACAACGACAACCCGGTGTACTACGTGCAGTACGCGCATGCGCGCATCTGCTCGGTGCTGGCGGCCTGGGGCGGCGATGCAGCGACGCTCGGCGGCGTCGACCTGTCGGCGCTGGACAGCCCGGCCGCGCAGACGCTGATGCTGCTGCTGGCACGCTTCCCCGACGTGCTGGCCGCCGCGGCGCGCGACTTCGCGCCGCACGACGTCACCTTCTACCTGCGCGAACTGGCGGCCGCCTACCACAGCTACTACGATGCCGAGCGCATCCTGGTGGACGACGAGGCGGTGAAGCTGGCGCGCCTGGCGCTGGTCGCCGCCTGCGCGCAGGTGCTGCACAATGGCCTCGCGATTCTGGGCGTGAGCGCGCCCCGCAAGATGTGAAAAAGACTGGAATGAAGCGCAAGAAGACACAGCAGCGAGGCAACATCGTCATCGGCCTGATCATCGGCGTGGTGATCGGGCTGGGCGTGGCCCTGGGCGTGGCGGTCTACGTCACCAAGGTGCCGATCCCCTTCGCCACCAAGACGCAGCGCGGCGGCGCCGAGCAGGACGAGGCCGAGGCGCGCAAGAACCGCGACTGGAACCCGAACGCGCCGCTGTACGGTCGGCCGCAGGCCCCGCGCACGCCGGCCGCGCCCGATGGCCAATCGTCGGTGCCGACGGTGATCGCGCCCGGCCAGGCGCCGCCGCCTGCCGCGGCCGAGCCGCCGCGCACCGCGCGCCCCGTGGTCCCGGCCGAGGTCGCCCCGCCGTCCGCCGATCCGCTCGGCGACCTGGCGCGCGCCCGGGCCGGCGGCAGCCCGGGCGCTGCGGCCCCCACCGCCGGCGTCGACGGCGGTGCCGATCCCTTCGTGTATTTCGTGCAGGCCGGCGCCTTCCGCGGCAGCGAGGAAGCCGAGGCGCAGCGCGCCAAGCTGTCCCTGATGGGCATCGAGGCGCGCGTCACCGAGCGCGAGCAGGCCGGCCGCACCGTCTACCGCGTGCGCGCGGGCCCGTTCAACAAGAAGGAAGACGCCGACCGGCTCAAGTCGCGGCTGGACGGCGGCGGCCTCGAGGCTGCGCTGGTGCGCGTCCAGCGCTAGACCCAGGAACCAAAGGCCGTCCGCCGGCTCTGTCAGCAGCACAGGAGAACCCAATTGACCATGAAACGTCGTGATTTTTCGCTGGCCACCGCATCGCTGGGGCTGATCTCGCTGGCCGGCACCGCGCACGCGCAGGGCGGCGCGCCGCGCGCCGGCAAGGACTTCATCGCGCTGCGCAAGAGCGCGCCGGTGGAAGCGCCGGCCGGCAAGGTGGAGGTGGTCGAGTTCTTCTCGTACAACTGCCCGCACTGCGCCGTGTTCGAGCCGAGCCTGGAGGCCTGGGTCAAGAAGCTGCCGGCCGACGTGGTCTTCCGGCGCATCCCGGTGCCCTTCGTCGGCAACGACGTCGAGGCCAAGCAGCGCCTGTACTACACGCTGGAAGCCATGGGCAAGGTCGATGCGCTGCAGATGCGCGTCTTCCGCGCCATCCACAGCGAGCGCCAGCGCATCGTCGGCGACGAGGCCATCCTGGCCTGGATCGGCAAGCAGTCCGACGTGGACGCCAAGAAGTTCGCCGACCTGTTCAAGTCCTTCTCGGTGGTGGGCAAGGCCAAGCGCGCCACGCAGCTGGTGGAGGCCTACCAGGTGGCCGGCGTGCCGTCGCTGGGCGTGGCGGGCCGCTGGTACGTGGACGGCGAAACCGCCGGCTCGCTCGACCGGGCCCTGCAAATCACCGACTTTCTCGTCGGCGAGGCGCGCAAAGGCTGATACCCGCCGGCCTTTCGCTTTCCTGATCCCTGACAAAGACAGGCCCGCTTCGGCGGGCTTTTTCGTCGGCGGTGACGGGAGCCCCTACAATGCCAGCAAGTTTCGTGCCGCTATGACCCCACGCTTTCCCTCGCTCCTTCCCACCGCCCGCCGCCTCGGCCGTCTCGTGCTGTGCCTGGCCGCACTGGCCGCCGCCGGCGCCCACGCCGAGAAAGCCGACCGCACCAAGCCGATGAACATCGAGGCCGACGCGATGCGCTACGACGACCTCAAGCAGACCAGCGTGTTCACCGGCAACGTGGTCGTGACCAAGGGCACGATCATCATCCGCGGCGCCCGCATCGACGTGCGGCAGGACCCGGAGGGCTACCAGTACGGCGTGGTCACCGCCGCGCCGGGCAAGCGCGCCTATTACAAGCAGAAACGCGACGCCGGCCCCGACGAGTGGATCGAGGGCGAGGCCGAGGTCATCGAGTACGACAGCCGCGCCGACAACGTGAAGTTCATCCGCCGCGCCGAGATGCGCCGCCTGTTCGGCGCCCAGGTGAACGACCAGACCTCCGGCCCGCTGATCGTGTACGACCAGAGCAACGACACCTTCAGCGTCAACGGCGCGCCGCTGCCGCCCGATGCGAGCGTGACCGCCGGCCAGCCCGGCGGGCGGGTGCGCGCCGTGCTGACGCCGCGCTCGGCCACCCAGCCGCCGGCCGCGCCCGCGCCGCAGCAGCCGGCGGGGCCGGGGCTGCGCCCCAGCACCACGCTCGGCGGGGAACAGCGCCAGTGACCGACGCAGCCGGCATCGCCGCGGACGGCGGCGCGCAGCAGCACAGCCGCCTGGAGGCGCGCGGCCTGCAGAAGACCTATGGCAGCCGCAAGGTGGTCAAGGACGTCTCGCTGGACGTGCGCAAGGGCGAGGTCGTGGGTCTGCTCGGGCCCAACGGCGCGGGCAAGACCACTTCCTTCTACATGATCGTCGGGCTGGTGCGCGCCGACGCCGGCGAGATCGCCATCGACGGCGAGCCGATCGCCCACATGCCGATCCATCGCCGCGCGCGCATGGGGCTGTCGTACCTGCCGCAGGAAGCGTCGATCTTCCGCAAGCTCACGGTCGAGGAGAACGTGCGCGCGGTGCTCGAACTGCAGCGCGAGACCGACGAGCGCGGCCGGCCGGTCCCGCTGTCCAAGGCGCGCATCGACGAGCGCCTGGCCGAGCTGCTGGCCGACCTGCGCGTGGACCACCTGCGCGACTCGCCCGCGCTGGCGCTGTCCGGCGGCGAGCGCCGCCGCGTGGAGATCGCCCGCGCCCTGGCCACGCAGCCGCGCTTCATCCTGCTGGACGAGCCCTTCGCGGGGATCGACCCGATCGCGGTGATCGAGATCCAGCGGATCATCAGCTTCCTGAAGGAGCGCGGCATCGGCGTGCTCATCACCGACCACAATGTGCGCGAGACGCTGGGCATCTGCGATCACGCGTTCATCATCAGCGACGGGCAAGTGCTGGCACAAGGCACGCCATCGGAGATCGTCGACAACGCAGAGGTACGCCGCGTGTACCTGGGCGAACACTTCAGGATGTGACCATGCGGCACATGCATGGCGCGCTCTTGATCGCGGTCGAGGGACAGTCGGCTCGCGGAGGGCCGCCGTGAAGCAGGGCCTGTCGCTGCGCGTCTCGCAGCACCTGGCGCTCACGCCGCAGCTTCAGCAGTCGATCCGCCTGCTGCAGCTGTCCACGCTCGAGCTGAGCCAGGAAGTCGAGCAGATGCTCGACGAGAACCCGTTCCTCGAGCGCGCGGCCGAGGAGGCGCCGCAGGAGGAATTCGGCCTCGACGCGTCCGACGCGCCGCCGCCGCGCGACGACGATTTCGCCACCGCCGCCGCGGCGGCGCCGGCGGAAGCGGCTGCCCAGAGCGACGCAGATGCCGCCACGCCGGACATCGCCGAGGCCGAGCCCGACTGGGACGGCGACGGCACCATCGACATGGCGCCCGACGACAGCGAGTGGGGCGGCGATGCGCCGGCGCGCCAGCGCAACGACGGCGACGACGAGCGCGCCGACGCGACCGAGCTGGCGCGCAGCCAGGAGTCGCTGCAGTCCTTCCTGCACCGCCAGGCGCTGGCGCTGCGCCTGTCGCCCGAGGACAGCGCCGCGCTGCGCTTCCTGATCGAGTCGCTCAACGACGACGGCTATCTCGAGGACTCGCTGCCCGCCCTGGCCTCCGGCCTGGCCGGTGACGACAACGACCAGTTCGACGACCTGGTGCACCACTTCCAGGTCGCGCTGGGCCTGCTGCAAAGCCTGGAGCCGGTGGGCGTGGGCGCGCGCGACCTGAGCGAATGCCTGGCGATCCAGCTGCGCGCGCTGGCGCGGCCGGACGAGCCCGAGGACGCGCGCCAGGCGCGCGAAACGGCACTCGCCATCTGCCGCCAGCCGATGGAGCTGCTCGCCAAGCGCGACTTCAGACGCCTGGCCACGCTCACGCGCAGCAACGAGGAGACGGTGCGCGCCGCGATGCAGCTCATCGCGCGCCTGGAGCCCAAGCCCGGGCGGCGCTTCGTCGACGTCGAGCGCAACGTGGTCGTGCCCGACGTGATCGTCACCCGCGTCGGGCGCGGCACGCAGGTGCGGTTCCGCGTGCAGCTCAACCCCGACGTCATGCCGCGCCTGCGCGTGCACGACATCTACGCCGGCGCGCTCAAGTCGCACAAGGGCGAGGGCAGCCAGGCGCTGTCGCAGCGGCTGCAGGAGGCGCGCTGGTTCATCAAGAACATCCAGCAGCGCTTCGACACCATCCTGCGCGTGTCCAACGCCATCGTCGAGCGGCAGAAGAGCTTCTTCGTGCACGGCGAGCTGGCGATGCGCCCGCTGGTGCTGCGCGAGATCGCCGACGAGCTGGGCCTGCACGAGTCCACCATCTCGCGCGTGACCACCGCCAAGTACATGGCCACGCCCTTCGGCACGGTGGAGCTCAAGTACTTCTTCGGCTCCGCGCTGGGCACCGAGACCGGCGGCAACGCCTCGAGCACCGCGGTGCGCGCGCTCATCAAGCAGTTCGTCGGCTCGGAAAGCGTGAAGAAGCCGCTGTCGGACAGCCAGATCTCCGAGATGCTCAAGGAGCAGGGCATCGAATGCGCGCGCCGCACCGTGGCCAAGTACCGCGAGGCGCTGCGCATCGCGCCGGCGAATCTGCGCAAGGCGCTCTAGAGCATCACCCTTCGTCCAGCAGCGCACGCTTGTCGCGCACGCCGGCCCACGCATCGGCATCGGGCAACGCGCCCTTGCCGCGCGTGATCAGCGGCCAGCGCCTGGCCAGCCGGGCATTGAGGGGCAGGAAGTCGCGCTGATCCTGCGGCGTGTCGTCGTCGAAGAAGATGGCGTCCACCGGGCACTCGGGCACGCACAGCGCGCAGTCGATGCAGTCGCCGGGGTCGATGGCCAGCATGTTGGGGCCTTCGCGGAAGGCGTCGACCGGGCAGACGTCGACGCAGTCCGTGTACTTGCAGCGGATGCAGGACTCGGTGACGACGTGGGTCATCGCGCGATCCCTGCGCCCTGGGCTACTTGCCCAGCTTCAGCGTGCCCTTCATGATCGCCGAGTGGCCGGGGAAGGAGCAGAAGTAGGTGTAGGCCTCGCCGGCCTTGAGCCTGGCCACGTCGAAGCTCACGGACGTGTTCTCGCCGCCGCCGATGACCGGGGTGAACGCGATCACGCGCGCGTCGCCGGCCTTGACGTACTGGTTGGGCAGCCCGGCCGCGATGCCGTCGCTGGCGACCGCCTGCACGTCCGCCGTCTTGCTGAGCACCCAGTTGTGGCCCATCGCGGCCTTGGGCAGCTTGCCGACGTGCCTGAGCTTGACGGTGAACTGCTTGCAGCTCGCGGGCACCTCCAGGCTGGCCTTGTCGAACTGCATCGCGTCGTTGCTCTCGATCCCGGCCTCGCAGGGGCCGGCGGCGAAGGCCGGGGCGGCCAGCGCCATGGCGGCGATCAGCATCAGCGGCTTGCACGGTGTGTTCATGTCATGGTTCCTTGCGTTCGATGGTCAACGGGCGTTATAGGCAATGACGGCCGATGTGCACTTGATGCAGATCAGCGCGCAGCCGGTTGCAGCTTCGGCTGCGCCGCCGACGGCGCGCCGCCGCCGCGCAGCCCCAGCACCACCTGCAGCGCCATCGCCACCGCACCGACGATGAACACCAGGTCGCCGAAGGTGCGCACCCAGCGCAGGGTCTGCAGCAGCGGCTGCTGCATGAATTCCTCGCTGCGCGCCCACCACAGTCCCTGGCTCACGCTGGCGTGGAACTGGATCACGCCGATGGGCAGCAGGCTGGTGAAGATCATCAGCACCAGGCCCGCGTTCAGGCCCCAGAAGGCGGTCTTCATCAGGCCGGCGTTCAGCGCCGACTGCGGCCGGATGTAGCGCAGCACCAGCAGCGTGAAGCCCAGCGCCAGGAAGCCGTAGACACCGAACAGCGCGGCGTGCGCGTGCACCGGCGTGGTGTTCAGGCCCTGCACGTAGTACAGCGAAATGGGCGGGTTGATCATGAAGCCGAACACGCCCGCGCCCAGCATGTTCCAGAAGGCCACGGCGACGAAGCACGCGAGCGGCCAGCGCAGGTCCTCCATCCACGGCGCGCGGGCCTTCAGGCGCCAGTTCTCCCAGGCCTCGTGGCCCAGCACGATCAGCGGCACCACCTCCAGCGCCGAGAAGCTCGCGCCCACCGCCATCACCGGCGTGGTGGTGCCCGAGAAGTACAGGTGGTGGAAGGTGCCGGGAATGCCGCCGAGCATGAACAGCGACGCCGAGGCCAGGCTGGCCGCGGTGGCCATCGGGCGCGACACCAGGCCCAGCGTGGCGAAGACGAAGGCCAGCGCGGTGGTGGCGAAGACCTCGAAGAAGCCTTCCACCCACAGGTGCACCACCCACCAGCGCCAGTACTCCATCACCGACAGGTGGGTGCGCTCGCCGTAGAAGAAGCCGGCGCCGTAGAACAGGCCGATGGCGCCCACCGAGGCGGTGAGCAGGGCCAGCAGGTTCTTGTCGCCGCCGTCGCGGCTGAACAGCGCCGGCAGCACGCCGCGCAGCATCAGCACCAGCCACAGCACGATGCCGGCGAACTTGCCGATCTGCCACAGCCGGCCCAGGTCCACGTACTCGTAGCCCTGGTGGCCGAGCCAGAAGCTCCAGGCCCTCGGCATGAGCTGCGCGATCGCCAGGTAGTTGCCCGCGAAGGAGCCGACCACGACCAGCACCAGCGCCCAGAACAGGACGTCCACGCCCAGCTTCTGGTACTTCGGATCCCGGCCGCCGTGGATCAGCGGCGCCAGGAACAGGCCGACGGCCAGGAAGCCGGTGGCGATCCAGAACAGCGCGCTCTGGATGTGCCAGGTGCGCACCAGCGCGTACGGGAACCACTGCGACACGTCGATGCCGTAGAACTTCTGCCCCTCGACCGTGTAGTGCGCGGTGAAGCCGCCGACGAAGACCTGGAACACGAACAGCGCGACCACCAGGAACAGGTACTTGCCCAGTGCGCGCTGCGAGGGGGTGAGCGCGAAGCCGGTGAGCGGGTCGCGCGCGGCGGGCGCGGGCAGCGGCGCATCGTGCCGGCGCAGGAAGGCCCAGCCCCAGATCAGGAAGCCCACGCCGGCCAGCAGCACCACGATGCTGGCGATCGACCAGACGATGTTCTCGCCGCTGGGCCGGTTGTCGATCAGGGGCTCGTGCGGCCAGTTGTTGGTGTAGGTCACGTGCTGGCCCGGCCGCTCGGTGGCGGCGGCCCAGGCGGTCCAGAAGAAGAAGCGTGACATCTGCAGGCGCCGCTCGGCGCTGGGCAGCGTGTTCTCCTTCATCGCGAAGCTCTCGCGGCTGGTGCGCAGCGCGGGTGCGTCGGAGAAGAGCAGGTCGTAGTAGGCGGCAGTCTGCGCCATGGCCTGCGCGCGTCGCGTGGAGACGGTGAGCGTGCCGCTCGCCTCGTCGGCGCGGTTGCCGCGGTATTCGCCCTGCAGCTGCGCGCGCAGCAGCGACTGGCGCGGCGCGTCCAGCGCGGCGTAGGGCTGGCCGTAGGTGTCCTGCGCCGCCAGGTCCAGCCAGGCCACGAGCTCGCGGTGCAGCCAGTCGGCCGTCCAGTCCGGCGCCTGGTAGGCGCCGTGGCCCCAGATGGAGCCCAGCTGCATGCCGCCGACCGACTGCCAGGCGGTCTGGCCGTCGAGGATGTCGTCGCGGGTGAACAGCGCCCGGCCGTCGGCCGCGACCACCTGCGCCGGGATCGGCGGCGCCTGGCGGTAGACCTCGCTGCCGTAGTAGCCCAGCAGCGAAAAGGTGAGCGCCAGCACGGCGATCAGCGTGAACCAGAGTTTCTTGTACGGCCCCATGTTTTTTTCCCCTCTTCAGTGGGCGGTCCGGCCGGCGAGCGCGTCCTCGAACAGGACGTTGTTCTCCAGATGGATGTGCGCCATCAGGTCCTCGCGGAAGGCGGTCAGGCCGAGGTAGAGCGCGCGCCAGGTGTTGCAGGCGCCGCGCGGCAGGGTGATGCCGTTCGTCAGTGACGCCAGGCGCTCCAGCGCCTCGCCGTGGTGGTCGTGCTCCATGCGCATCACCGCGATCGGCGCACCGGCCATCGCGCCGTGGCCGCGCGCGAGCAGGGGGAACAGCACCTGCTCCTCCTTCTGCATGTGGCTCTCCAGTTCCTGCTGCATCGCCGCCAGGTGGTCGGCCAGGCCCGCGGGGCAGTCCTCGCGCTCGCCGTGCACCTGCTCGACCCGCCGCGCCAGACGGATCAGCTCGGGCAACTGCGCGCGGTGGCGCGCATGGAAGCGCGCCAGGATGTGGTCCACCAGCTCGGTCGGCGTGGCGGTGTTCCAGTCGCGCTCGCCGCCGCCGTCCTCGCCCTGCATCGCCTGCAGGTGCTCGGCGAGGGCGGCGGCGTCCAGGCCGCGCGCTTGCGCCGCCTCGCGCAGGCTGTGGCGGCCGCCGCAGCAGAAGTCGAGCTGGTGCTCGTGGAAGACCCGGGTCGCGCCCGGGATGCGGCGGGCGATCTGGCCCAGCGGTTGGTCGATCAGGTTCATGGTGCGCGTCCTTTTTCTGAATGGCTGCACTTCCAGGTGCGAGCGCCGTGCCTGAAAAAACACCCAATGAATCAATGACTTGGAAAAAAATGGGTCAAAAGGACCATGGCTTGAGAAGGTCTGATCAACCTGATAAGGTCCAATTCACCATGATTGATGGACTCCTTCTGGCCGACCTCGTCGCTGATCTGCCGCAGGCGGTGCGGCTGCAGCGGCTGGCCGGCACCCTGCGCGCCCACTTCCGCTGCGGCGCCGTCGCCCTGCTGCAGCTGGAGGAAGACCACCTGCGCCCGGTCGCGGTCGACGGCCTGGTGCAGGACGCGCTGGGCCGGCGCTTCGCCGTTGCCCAGCATCCGCGGCTGGCGGCGATCCTGGCGCGGCGCGGCGTGACCTGCTTCCACCACGACAGCAGCCTGCCCGACCCCTACGACGGCCTGCTCGACGCCCAGGCCGGCGCGCCGCTGCCGGTGCACGACTGCATGGGCACCAGCCTGCACATCGAGGGCCAGCCCTGGGGCGTGCTGACGCTCGATGCGCTGCAGGTCGGCACCTTCGACGCGGCCGCGCAGGCGCAGCTCGCCGCGCTCACCGTGGTGGCCGAGGCGGCGATCCGCACCACCCGGCTGGAGGCGCAGCTGCGCGCCCTGCGCCTGTCGCGCGGCGATGCGCCGGCCGCCGCCGGCGGTGTGGAGGAGGGCGAGATCGTCGGCCAGAGCGAGGCGCTCGGCCAGCTGCTGCACGAACTCGAGGTGGTCGCCGGCACCGACCTGCCGGTGCTGCTGCTGGGCGAGACCGGCGTCGGCAAGGAGCTGTTCGCGCACCGGCTGCACCGCCTCTCGCGCCGCCGCGCGCGGCCGCTGGTGCACGTCAACTGCGCGGCGCTGCCCGAGTCGCTGGCCGAGAGCGAACTCTTCGGGCACGTGAAGGGCGCCTTCTCCGGCGCGGTGAGCGAGCGGCCCGGCCGCTTCGAGGCGGCACACGGCGGCACGCTGTTCCTCGACGAGGTGGGCGAGCTGCCGCTGGCGGTGCAGGCCAAGCTGCTGCGCACGCTGCAGAACGGCGAGATCCAGCGCCTGGGCGCCGACCGGCCGCGGCGCGTGGACGTGCGCGTGATCGCCGCCACCAACCGCAGCCTGCGCGAGCACGTGCGCGACGGCAGCTTCCGCGCCGACCTGTACCACCGGCTGTCGGTCTACCCGATCCCCATCCCGCCGCTGCGCGAGCGCGGCCGCGACGTGCTGCTGCTGGCCGGCCGCTTCCTGGAGCTCAACCGCGCGCGCCTGGGCCTGCGCAGCCTGCGGCTGTCGGCGTCGGCCGAGGAGGCGCTGCGCCGCTACCGCTGGCCGGGCAACGTGCGCGAGCTGGAGCACGTGATCAGCCGCGCCGCGCTCAAGGCGGTGAGCCGGGGCGCCGCGCGCACCGACATCGTGACCCTGGCGCCCGAGCTGCTGGACCTGGACGAGGCGGCGCTGCCGGCGCCCGCGCCGGCGGATGCGCCGCCGGCGACCGCCCCGGCCGGCACGCTGCGCGAGACGGTGGACGCCTGCCAGCGCCAGGCCATCCGCCAGGCGCTGGCCGCGCACGACGGCCACTGGGCCGGCGCGGCGCGCGCGCTGGGCCTGGACGCCAGCAACCTGCACAAGCTGGCGCGCCGGCTCGGGCTGAAGCCGCCCGCGCGGCGAGCGGCGACAATCCCCCCGCTGTGAACGATCTCTCCCTTTTCCTGCCCTGCGCCGCCGGCGTCGAAGACTTCCTCGCGCAGGAGGTGCACGCGCTCACCGGCTGGGCGGGCGAAGACCTGCGCGTGCTGCGCGGCGGCGTGCGCGTGCGCGCCGCCTGGCGCGACGCGCTGCAGCTCAACCTGCGCAGCCGCCTGGCGCAGCGCGTGCTCATCGAGCTCGCGCACCAGCCCTACCGCAGCGAGCACGACCTGTACGAGATCGCCGGCGGCGTGGCCTGGGAAGCCTGGTTCACCCCGCGCCAGACCTTCAAGATAGAGACCACCGCGCAGGCCAGCCCGCTCAAGAGCCTGAACTTCGCCACCCTGCGCATCAAGGACGCGATCGCCGACCGCTTCCGCGACAAGGCCGGCGGCGTGCGCCCCGGCATCGAGACCCGCTGGCCCGACGTGCGCGTGTTCGCGCACCTCGCGCCCGACACCTGCACCCTGTACATCGACACCAGCGGCGAGCCGCTGTTCAAGCGCGGCTGGCGCACCGACAAGGGCGACGCACCGCTGAAGGAGACGCTGGCCGCCGCCATGCTCGCCGCCAGCGGCTGGTGGGACCCGGAGCAGGGCAGCGTGTCCGGGCAGCCGCTGTACGACCCCTGCTGCGGCAGCGGCACCATCGCCATCGAGGCGGCGCAGATCGCGCTGCGCCTGCCGGCCGGCGGGCAGCGGCGCTTCGGCTTCGAGAAGCTGCTGGCGCACCGCGCGCCGCTGTGGAGCGAGCTGCGCGAGGCGGCGCTGGCCGAGGCCCGCGCCGGCGCCGTGCCCATCTTCGGCTCCGACGTCGCGCACCGCATGGTGGACTTCGCGCAGCGCAACGCCGAGCGCGCCGGCGTCGCGCAGGCGGTGCAGCTGCGCGGCGGCGACGCACTGCAGCGCATGCCGCCGGCCGAGCAGGGCGTGATCCTGCTCAACCCGCCCTACGGCGAGCGCATCGCCGTGGCCGGCGTGGCGCGCGTGCGCGAGGCCGCGCAGACCGGCGACGACAGCGGCGAGTTCTTCGTGCGCCTGGCCGCGCACTGGAAGAAGCACTACGCCGGCTGGGCCGCCTGGGTGCTCACGCCCGACCTGAAACTGCCGCAGCGCATGCGCCTGAAGGAATCGCGCCGCGTGCCGATGTGGAACGGGCCGATCGAATGCCGGCTGTTCCGCTTCGACATGGTGGCCGGCTCGGCGCGCAAGGCGCCATGAGTGCCTGCGTGGTGCTCGACACCAACGTCGTGCTCGACCTGTGGGTGTTCGACGATCCGCGCACGCATGCCCTGCGCGCGCGGATCGAGGCCGGCGACGTGCGCTGGCGCGCGACCGGGGCCATGCGCGAGGAGCTCGTGCGCGTGCTGGACTATCCGCAGATCGCCGCGCGCCGGGCCCTGCACGGCCTGACGGCGCAAGAGGTGCTCGCCTGCTTCGACCGCCACGCGGAACTCGTGGGCGACGCGCCTCCGGCGCCGATGGCCTGCCAGGATCCCGACGACCAGGTCTTCATCGACCTGGCCGTGGCGCACGGCGCGCAGCTGTGGAGCAAGGACAAGCGGGTGCAGGCGCTGCGCCGGCGCCTCGCGGCGGCCGGCGCCGAGCTGTTCACCGTGCCCGCGGCCGCGGCCGCGGCGGCGGCCCGTACCACTCGCGCAGCAGCCGCGCCGCTGCCCGCACCCGCTGCGTGTCGCGGCCCCAGCGGCGGCTCGCCGGCAGGTGCGTGAGCCAGCGCATGCGGTGCGCCGCGTGGGCCAGGCGCGTGCGCACTTCGGGGTCGATGCCGGCCAGCGCGTCGTGCCACTCGGCGCCGCTGCCGCGCGCCGCGGCGGCATGCAGCGGCATCGCGGTGGCGTGCAGGTAGCTCAGCCAGTCGCGCGTCTGGCATTCCACCAATGACAGCACCGCGCCCGGGTCGTCCTCGAAATCGATGAAGCCGATCTCGCCGTCGGGGCAGCACACCAGGTTGCGCGCGAAGGCCTGGCTCAGGTACTGGCCCCGCGCATGCACCCGGGCGATGGCCTCCAGGCCCTCGCGCCAGGCCGCCAGCAGCGCAGCGGGACCTTCGGCGGCGGCGTGCTGCAGGCGCTCTTCCAGCGTCATCGCGCCGCGCCCGCTTTCGCCCAGGTCCGACATCAGCAGGCCCTCGTCCTGCTGCGCGAGCACGCGCGGCACGCGCAGGCCGGCCTCGGCGAGCGTGCGCAGGCGCCGCGCCTCGATCGCGATGGCTTCCGGGCCGCCCGGGTTGGGCACCGGCGTGAGCACGTCCAGGCGCAGCACGGCCGAGATGGCGGCCAGCAGCCGGTAGCGCAGCCGGCCGTGGCGCGGCCCGGCCTTCTTGAGCCACACCCTTTCGCCGCCGAAGCGGTGGCTGGAGACGCCCGGGCGCTGCGGCGGCAGCAGCGCCTGCAGCAGTTGCGCGTAGTCGGCAGGCAGGGGCGGGGCGGGCGGGGGCGCCAGCGGCGCCGGTGCCGCGTGCCCGTTGGCGCGCGCCGCGCGGCGCCCGGTGCGCTGGCGCAGCGGGTTCATCGCAGCGGCTCCATCGGCGCAACCGGCTCGCTCATGCGGCGAGCGCCACCGCCGGCGGCCGCGCCGCGCTGGGGATGGCCGGCAGCTGCGTGGTGTCGCCCAGCGGCCGGAAGCTGTCGGCGCTGGCCAGCGGCCAGTAGTGGCGGAACACCGTGTGCTGCGCGTCCAGCGGGCCGAGCAGCGCGCCGGGCTGCACCTGCAGGATGAGGTTGGACAGCAGGCGCACCTCGGTGTCGGAGATGCGCCGCACGATGTGGTGCGCGGTGATCTGCTGCGGATGGTCCAGGCCGGCGGCCTGCACCAGTTCGCGCAGCGCGTGCAGCGTGCTGCGGTGGAAGTTGTGCACCCGCTCGGCCTTGGCCGGCACCACCAGCGCCTGCTGGCGCCCGGCGTCCTGCGTGGCCACACCGGTCGGGCATTTGCCAGTGTGGCAGCTCTGCGCCTGGATGCAGCCCAGCGCCATCATGAAGCCGCGCCCCGCGTTGCACCAGTCGGCGCCCAGCGCCATCATGCGCGCGAGGTCGAAGGCGCTGATCACCTTGCCGGCGCAGCCGAGCCTGATGCGGCTGCGCAGGTTCACGCCGATCAGCGTGTTGTGCACCAGCAGCAGCCCTTCCTGCAGCGGCGAGCCCACGTGGTCGCTGAACTCCACCGGCGCCGCGCCGGTGCCGCCCTCGGCGCCGTCGACCACGATGAAGTCGGGCGTGATGCCGGTGGCCAGCATCGCCTTGACGATCGCGAACCATTCCCACGGGTGGCCGATGCACAGCTTGAAGCCGGTGGGCTTGCCGCCCGAGAGTTCGCGCAGCCGGGCGATGAAATGCATCATCTCCACCGGCGTGGCGAAGGCGCCGTGCGACGAGGGCGAGATGCAGTCCACGCCCACCGGCACGCCGCGCGCGGCGGCGATCTCGGGCGTGACCTTCGGCCCCGGCAGCATGCCGCCATGGCCCGGCTTGGCGCCCTGGCTGAGCTTGAGCTCGATCATCTTCACCTGCGGGTCGCGCGCGCCGGCGGCGAAGCGCTCCTCGCTGAAGCGGCCCGCCTCGTCGCGGCAGCCGAAGTAGCCCGAGCCGATCTCCCAGATCAGGTCGCCGCCGTGCGCGCGGTGGTGCTGCGAGATCGAGCCCTCGCCGGTGTCGTGCGCGAAGCCGCCCATCCTGGCGCCCTGGTTGAGCGCCAGGATCGCGTTGGCCGACAGCGCGCCGAAGCTCATCGCCGAGATGTTGAACACGCTGGCGCTGTAGGGCTGCGCGCAGTCCGGGCCGATGAGGATGCGGAAGTCGTGGTGCGCCAGGTGCGTGGGCTGCATCGAGTGGTTGATCCACTCGTAGCCGGCGGCCGACACATCCAGCTGCGTGCCCAGCGGGCGGTTGTCCGGGTCGCCCTTGGCGCGCTGGTAGACCAGCGAGCGCTGCGCGCGCGAGAAGGGCGCGGCCTCGGCGTCGCTTTCGATGAAGTACTGCCGCATTTCCGGGCGGATGTACTCCAAAAGAAAACGCAGGTGGCCGATCACCGGGTAGTTGCGCAGGATCGCGTGGCGCGTCTGGCGCAGGTCGCGCACGCCGATGCCCGTCAGCACCGCGAAGACCGCCCCTGCGGCCCAGGCCAGCCACAAGTGCGGCGCCAGCGCCACAGTCGCCATGCCGGCGAGCAAGCCTGTTACACAAAGCGCAAGGGCGGTGTATCGCGCGGGAAACGGAGGATTCAAAATCATGGGGTTGCAGCGGTGCCTGCCGAGTCCTGCATCATAGGCGCCGCATCCTGGACCCCCATGAGTTCTACCTCCATCCCCGTCCCATCCACTTCAACCCCTTCGAACGACAGCCAGCCGCTCGGCCCCGAGGATTTCGATGCCCTCGACGACGCGCTGGACGCGATGCGCGCGCATGACGACGAGATTCCGCAATGGGAGTTCTGCGAGGGCTTCATGGCGGCCCTGGTGTGCATGCGCCGTGCCATCCCGCCCGACGAATACTGGCCGGTGCTGCTGGGCGACACCTTCGTGCCGGCGCAGCACATGGAGTTCGTCTGGCGCTGGCGCCGCCGCTGGCAGGAGATCGAGCAAGGCCTGGACACCGACCCCCAGTCGCTCGACGAGGACAATGCCTGGCAGCCCGAAGTGCTGGACGTGCGCGGCGCCATCGCCGCACTGCCCGAGGCCGAACGTGCCGAAACCGCCGACGAGGACTTGCCTGCCTTCGGCCAGGTGTGGGCGATCGGCTTCATGTATGCGGTGGAAAGCTGGCCCGAGGAATGGGTTTCGCCACGCGACCGCGAGGCGGCGCAGATGCTCGACGAGTCGCTGGACTGCATCGTCGCCCTGACCGAGGACGACACCGGCAAGCCCGTCGTCTCCATGGCCACCGACGACGGCCCGCCCAGCGTGAGCCAGAAGCGGCTGGACGACTTCGGCAGTGCCGTGTGGGCGGTGTACGACCTGCGCCGCTTCTGGAAGAGCATGGGCCCGCGCACCGAGACCGTGCGCAAGGCGGCGGCACCCGGGCGCAACGACCCCTGCCCCTGCGGCAGCGGCAAGAAGTACAAGAAGTGCCATGGCGCTTGAAATGAACCCACCCCCGTTTCTTGCTCACTTCGTGTAGCCGCCTCCGGGCGGCCGCCAGAGGCGGCTGCTCTTCGGGCCGTCCAAGCCTGTGCAGACAGGCTTGGAGCCGCGGCCCTCAGCCCCTCAAGGGGGCGCACCCGGCGGCCCGGCAAAGCCGGTTCCGCGGGTGCCTGCGAGCGGGCCCGGCTGTGCCGGCCCCTGGGGTTCAGTCACAGCTTCTCAGATGTGGAAGGCGCGCTGCACGTGCGGCTGCACCAGGTCGACGTACTCGCGGTGCTTGCGGATGTAGCCGGCGATGAACTGGCAGGCCGGCACCACCATGCGGCCCTGCGCGCGGGCCGCGTCCAGCACGTGGCGCGCGATCGCCGAGCCCACGCCCTGGCCCTCGAACTCGGGCAGCACTTCGGTGTGCGAGAACAGGATGGCGTCCTTCAGCAGGTTGTATTCGACGTAGGCCGCCAGCGTGCCGCCGCGCGCGGCCTCGAAGCGGTGAAGTTCGGCGTTGTCGGTGAAGGCGAGGGCGGCGTCGGTCATGTCAGGGGGCTCCTTGGCCGCATCCTAACGCTCCAGCAGCTGCACCAGCGCCTGCAGCGCATGGCGCACCGTGGCCTCGCGCACCGCGGCGCGGTCGCCGTCGAAGCGGCGGCGCTCGGTGCGCACCTGCCCGTCCACCGACCAGCCGAACCACACGGTGCCCACCGGCTTGTCGGGCGAGCCGCCCGTGGGGCCCGCGACGCCGGTGACCGCCACCGCGGCCCGGGCGCGCGAATGGGCGATGGCGCCCTCGGCCATGGCGCGCGCCACCGCCTCGCTCACCGCGCCGTGCGCGGCGATCGCGCCGGCGTCGACGCCGAGCAGCTCGGCCTTGGCCTCGTTCGAATAGGTGACGAAGCCGCGCTCGAACCAGTGGCTGGAGCCCGCGAGCTCGGTGCAGGCGGCGGCGATCAGGCCGCCGGTGCAGCTCTCGGCGGTGGCGAGCATGGCCCGGCGGCGCAGCAGCAGCTCGGCGGTGCGCGCCACCAGCGCGGGGATGTCGTGTTCGGGTTGCATGCGGTCTCCCTCACCAGGCGCGCACCAGCGCGATCACCAGCAGCGTGCAGAAGGCCGCCACCAGGTCGTCGAAGAGGATGCCGAAGCCGGCGCGCCACCAGCGCGCCTCGCCGCGCTTCGGCTTGAACAGCGCGTCGGCCCAGCCGACCGGCCCCGGCTTGGCGGCATCGAAGAAGCGGAACAGCGCGAAGGCCGCGATCTGCGCCAGCAGGCCGGCCGGCGTCACCAGCCACAGCACGATCCAGAAGGCCACCACCTCGTCCCACACGATGCTGCCGGGGTCGGCCACCTGCATGTGGCGCGCGGTGACGCTGCAGGCCCACCAGCCCACGAGCAGCGAGGCCAGGATCACCCCGCCGATCGCGGCCGCCGACAGCCAGCGCTGCATGAGCAGGAAGACGGCCCAGGCCCACAGCGTGCCGCTGGTGCCGGGCGCCAGGCGCGACAGGCCCGAGCCCGCGCCGAGGGCGATGAAGTGCGCAGGGTGCGCGAGCAGGAAACGCGCCGTGGGGCGCGGGGCGGGCGGCATCGGGGTGGCGAGGGCGGCGGCTTGCATCAGGCCGCAGTGTCGCAAATCCGGGCCGGCCTGCCGGGAAGGCCGAGGGGGCGTCAGCCGGCCGGGCCGGCGGCGTCCTGCCCGCACAGCCGCGCGACCATCGCCGCCACGTCCTGCGGCAGCCGGTCGCCGCGCCAGGCGACGTGCTGGTCGGTGCGGCACAGCACCAGCGCGTGCGCGTAGGCCGCCGGCACCGCGGCGCGGTCGAGGTCCAGCACCGCCAGCGGCATGCCGGCGGCCCGCGCGGCGGCCTCCAGCGGCGCGGCGTCCGCCGCCCGGTCCAGCCGCAGCAGCGTGTAGCCCGGCCCGAAGGCGTCGTAGAGCGAGCGGCCGTCGGGCAGCCACAGGTGCGGCGCGCGGCAGCCCGGCACGGTGGAGGGCGTGAAGTCGCCCATGGCGTAGGCGGGCGGCTCGATGTCGTCGTGGCAGATGATCGGCGAGCCGCTGTAGTAGTAGCCGAAGTTCAGCCCGCCGCAGCAGAACTGCTGCACGTTCAGTGCGTACGCCTCGCGGCCGACCTCGGCGCGCACCGCGTCGCCCGCGGGTCCCGGCGCCTCGATGTCCGGCGGCACCGCGCCGCGCGCGCGGATCATCTTCTGCGCATGGTCCATCGCGAAGTGCGACACCTGCTCGGTGATCGGCTGGCGCTCGGCCGCGTAGGCGTCGAGCATGCGCGCGCCGCCCCAGCCCTGCAGCCGCGCCGCGAGCAGCCACGCGAGGTTGACGGCGTCGGCGATGCCGGCGTTCATGCCGTAGCCCGCGTAGGGCACCCACAGGTGCGCCGCGTCGCCGGCGATGAACACGCGCCGGTCGCGGAAGCGGTCGGCCACCAGGCGGCGGCCCACCCAGTCTTCCTTGCTGATCACCGCGTAGCGGAAATCGTCGTCCACGCCGAGGATCTCGCGGATCGAGCGGTCGCGGTCGACCGCGTCGAAGTCGGGCTCGTCGGGGTTGAGGTGGTTGTGCACCAGCCAGGTCTCGCGCCCGTCGATCGCGAACACGGTGCCGCAGCGGCGCGGGTTCACCGCGTAGCAGGACCAGGCGGGCTTGCCGGGGATCAGCGCGCGCAGCTGCGGCGCGCGGATGTAGGTGGATTGCACGCGCTGGATCACCGCCGTGCCCTCGAGCTTCGCGCCCATCGCCTTGCGCACGCCGGAGCTGCCGCCGTCGCAGCCCACGAGGTAGCGCGCGCGCAGGTGGCGCGTGCCGCCGCCGTCCAGCTCGGTCGCGGCGGCCGTCACGCCGTCCTCGTCCTGCACGAAGCCGTCGATGCGCGTGCGGTTGAGCAGGGTGACGCCCGGCAGCGACGCGGCGTGCTCGAGCAGGATCGGCTCCAGGAAGATCTGGTTGATGCGGTGCGGCGGCTCGGGCGTCGGCCACCAGGCGTCGGGGCCCTCGGTCTCGGTGTAGCGGTCGCGCCGGCAGGGGATCGGGATGCGCGTGAGCTCCAGGCCGGTCACGCGGGTGCGGAAGACCACGTCGTTGGGATAGTCCTCGGGCAGCCCGGCATCGCGCAGGGTGCGCGCCACGCCCAGGCGGCGGAACTGCTCCATGGTGCGCGCCGAGACGTGGTTGCACTTCACGCTCGGCGGCTCGGCGTAGCCGCGCGTCTCGGCGATCGCGACCGACACGCCGCGCGCGGCGAGGTCCATGGCGAGCGTCAGGCCCACCGGGCCGGCGCCGACGATCAGCACGTCGGTCTTCAGGATGTCTGTCATCGTTTCTTCAGTTTTCCATGGTGCTCAAGCGCCACCCGCAGCGCATGAAACCCAAGGGCCGGCGCAGCCAGGCCCGTTCGGGAGCACCCGCGGAACCGGCTCCGCCGGGCCGCAGGGGTGCGCCCCCTCGAGGGGGTGCAGAGCCACACGCAGTGGGCGAGGCTGGGGGTGGTTTTCATGTCTAGTCGAGCTTGATGCCGGCGGTTCGGATGACCTGGGCCCACTTCGTCGTTTCGGCGCGGATGTAGGCATCGAAGGCCTCCGGCGTGCCCGGCGCGGGCTCCACGCCGAGATTGCGCATGGCGGCCTGGATCTGCGCGTCGCGCAGCGCGGCGGCGATCTCGGCATTGAGCCGCGCGACGATCGGCGCCGGCGTGGCGGCCGGTGCGACCACGCCGAACCAGCCGGTCGAGTCGTAGCCGGGCAGGCCGGCCTCGGCCACGGTCGGCACCTCGGGCAGCATCGGCAGCCGCTGCGCGCTGGTGACCGCGTAGGCCACCAGCTTGCCGGCGCGGATCTGCTGCAGCGCCGAGGGCAGGTCGACCACCGCCAGCGGTATCTGGCCGGCGATCGCGTCGAGCGCCGCCGGTCCCGAGCCGCGGTAGGGCACCTCGGTGAACTTCGCATCCGCCATCTGCCCGAACAGCGCCGCCGACAGGTGCATCGCGGTGCCGTTGCCGCCGTGGCCGATCGACAGCCGGCCCGGCTCGGCCCTGGCGAGCGCGATCAGCTCGCGCTGGGTCTTCGCCGCCAGCGAGGGATGGCCGACCAGCACGAAGGGGATCGCGGCGAGCATGCCCACCGGCTTGAAGTCCTCGAGCGGGTCGAAGGGCATCTGCGCATACAGGCTCGCGTTGGCCGACAGCGCGCCGGCCGCGCCCACGCCCAGCGTGTAGCCGTCGCCGGGCGCCTTGGCCACCACCGTCAGCCCGACGTTGCCGCCCGCGCCGGGCCGGTTGTCCACCACCACCGGCTGGCCGAGCTTCTCGTTCAGGCGCGGCACCAGCATGCGCACCACCGCGTCGGCGCTGCCGCCGGGCGGGAAGGTGACCACCATGCGGATCGGCTTGTCGGGAAAGCCCGCGGCGTCGGCCCGGGCGGCCGCCGGCAGTGCCCCGGCCGCCGCCAGCGCCAGGAGTCGGGCGAGGTCTCTTCTCTTCATGACTTGTCTCCGTCGTCGTTGTCTGCGGTGGCCATTGAACGACGGCGCCATTCATTCGTAAATCAAAAAATTACGAACCAAATATCATTCGACCTGATGAATCCGAGCTTCACCCCCACCATCCGGCAACTGCGCGCCTTCCTGGCGGTGCACCAGCTGCGCAAGCTGAGCGCGGCTGCGCAGAAGCTGTTCGTCACGCAGTCGGCGGTGAGCATGCTGATCCGCCAGCTCGAGGACGGCCTGGGCGCACGGCTGTTCGACCGCACCACGCGTTCGCTGCAGCCCACGGCCGCGGCCAACGACATGCTGGCCACGGCCGAGCGCGTCCTGCGCGACGTCGATTCGCTGTCGGCCGGCTTTCGCGGGCTGGCCACGCTGGCGCACGGACGCGTGCGCCTGGCGATCACGCCCACGCTCGCGTCCTTCCTGCTGCCCGAGGCGGTGCGCGCCTTCGGCGAGCGCCATCCGCAGGTGCGGGTGCAGATCGACGACTGCGCGCCCGACCAGTTCGTCTCGCGCATCCTCGGCGAGCACGTGGACTTCGGCATCGGCACGCCCGAGCGCCCGGGCGCCGAGGTGGACACGCAGACGCTGCTGCGCGACCACCTCGCGCTGGTGTGCACGCACGACCATCCCCTGGCCGCGCTGCGCAGCGTGCGCTGGACCGACCTGGCCGGCCATCCGCTGACCACCGTGCGGCCGGGCTACGGCATCCGCGCGCTGATCGAGGCCACCGCGGCGCGCGCCGGCGTCGCGCTGGACATCGCCAACGAGGTGTCCTTCCTGTCCACGGCGCTGTGGATGACGGCCAGCGGCCTGGGCGCGTCGATCATGCCCTCGGCCTTCGCGCGGGCGGCGGCCGATCCCTCGCTGGCCATCCGGCCGATCGGCGGGCCGCGCGTCTCGCGCGACATCGCGATCGTCACCAAGCGCGGCCGCTCGCTGCCGGCCGCCGGCGAGCGCTTCATCGCCACGCTGCGCGCGACGCTGGGCGGTACGGCACGCCTTCAGGCGAAGTGATCGAAGGCGTCGAAGCGCTGCGCGAGCGGCGCGCCCTGCGCATCGACGAGGCGCAGGCCGGCCTCGGGCTCGATGCGGCCGATCCGCGCCAGCGGCGTCGAGGTCTCGCGGCCGGCCTGCGCGACCGCGCCGCGCGCCGCGGGCGGGGCGGTGAACAGCAGCTCGTAGTCGTCGCCGCCGGCCAGTGCGCAGGCGCGGCGCAGCGACGCATCCGCCACCTCGACGCCCACGCGCGCGGCCGCCGCGTCGGCGTCGAGGGTGGCGCCCGCGCCGCTGGCCTTCAGGATGTGGCCCAGGTCGCCGGTCAGGCCGTCGCTCAGGTCGACCGCCGCGCTGGCCACGCCGCGCAGCGCCAGGCCCAGGGCCACGCGCGGCGTCGGGCGTTCCATGCGTTCGCGCGCGGCCGTGAAGGCCTCGGCCGGCAATGCCAGCGTGCCGCGGAACACCTCCAGCGCCAGCCGCGCGTCGCCGAGCGTGCCGGACACCCAGATGTCGTCGCCCGCGCGCGCGCCCGAACGCAGCAATGCCGCGCCGGCCGGCACTTCGCCGAAGACGGTGACGCAGAGGTTCAGCGGGCCGCGCGTGGTGTCGCCGCCCACCAGCTCGCAGCCGTGTGCATCCGCCAGCGCGAACAGGCCGCGCGAGAAGCCTTCGAGCCACGCTTCGTCCACGGCCGGCAGCGACAGCGCGAGCGTGAAGGCCAGCGGCCTGGCCCCGCAGGCCGCGAGGTCGCTGAGGTTCACCGCCAGCGCCTTGTGGCCCAGCCGCGCCGGATCGACGGTGGACAGGAAGTGCCGGCCCTCGACCAGCATGTCGGACGACACGGCCAGCTGCATGCCCGGCGCGGGCGCCAGCAGCGCGCAGTCGTCGCCCACGCCGAGCGCGGCGCGGCGCACCGGGCGCGTGAAATAGGCCGCGATCAGGTCGAATTCACCCATGGAGGTCCGAGCATACGCGTGTCGCACCCCGCGCAGCGGCAAGGCCGGGGCCTTCTCACCCGCCGCGGAATCGCAGCGCCGCCTGCCGCACCGTCTCGGCCAGCAGCTTCTCGCGCGCCTGGCGCTCGCGCAGCCAGCGCGCGTCGTTCTGGCCGGCCTCCACGCCGGTGCGCAGCCGCGCGATCGCCGCGCTCGCGTCCAGCGCCTCGGTGTGCCACTCGAGCTGCGCCATCGTCATCAGGATGTGGTCGCGCAGCGGCATGTGCTCGCCGGTGGCCGGATCGACGTACACCGCGTCCAGCCCGAAGCGGCAGGCCTGGAAGCGGTTGTAGGTGTAGACCAGGTAGTCGTCCTCGGTCGGCATGAAGGGCTGTTCCTGCAGGAACCAGGCCGCCAGCGACTGCACGTAGCCGGCCAGCGCGGCGGCGCGCTCCACCGACAGCGGCGTGTCGAACACGCGGATCTCGATGGTGCCGAACTCGGGCTTGGGCCGGATGTCCCAGTAGAAGTCCTTCATGCTGCGCACGACGCCGGTGCGCGTCATGCGCTCGAAGTAGTGGCCGAACTCCTTCCACGACAGCGTGAAGGGCGCGCGGCCGGACAGCGGGAAGGCGAACACCGAGTTCAGCCGTGCCGAGTCGAACTGCGTGTCGTGCCCCTGCACGAAAGGGCTGGAGGCCGACAGCGCGATGAAGTGCGGGATGTAGCGCGACATGCGGTGCAGCATCAGCAGCGCCGAGTCCGCGTCCGGGCAGCCCACGTGCACGTGCTGGCCGAAGATGGTGAACTGCTTGGACAGGTAGCCGTACAGCTCGGACAGCTCGCGAAAGCGCGGCTTGTCGTAGATGCGCCGCTCGTGCCACTGCTGGAAGGCGTGCGTGCCGCCGCCGACCACCGCGATGTTGAGCTTGTCGGCGGTGCGCACCAGCGCGTCGCGGATCGGCGCGAGCTGCGACAGCACCTCGGTGGCGGAGTGGCACACGTCGGTGGAGATCTCGATCATCCCCGAGGTCATCTCGGGCACCACGCTGCCGGGCAGCGCATACTGGGCCATGCCGCGCAGCATGTCCTCGGCATAGGGTGCGAGGTCGTAGTCGTGCGTGTTCACGAGCTGCAGCTCCAGCTCCACGCCCAGCGACAGGGCCTTGGACTGCTGGAAGGGCTCCAGCGGAATCGCGCGGTTCGGCTTGGCCGGGGCTTCGGGGGGCGCTGCGCTCATTGGGCAACCTCCCCCAGGCTTGCCACTTCGTGTGCTTCGCGCACCTCCTCCTGAAGGAGGGGGCGAACGCCTTCGGGCGGCCGGGTGGCGTTCATCGTTGCGTGTCCTCCGGGTTGTTGCTGCTGCCGCCGCTGAAGGCTTCGGGCCGCCAGGGCAGCGAGCTCTCGCGCGCGCCGTGGATCGCGATGGTGGCGAGCACCGCGCCCAGCACTTCCATCAGCAGGATCGCCGGCAGCGCGATCTGCGTGATCATGTGGCCCAGCAGTGGCGAGGCGGTGACGAAGGCCGAGGTGATCAGCAGCGCGATCGAGGACAGCGGCGACATCGCCATGCCCACCCACAGGGCCTGCATCCAGCTCGCGCCGCTGCCGGGGTTGGCGATCGCCACGCCGGCGATCTTGGTGACGGCGCGCACCCCGATCAGCGCCAGCACCAGGACGGCGACCGGCGCGCTCCATTCGGCCTGCGCGGCGACGATGGACACCAGCACGAACATCAGCATCGTGATCAGCGAGGCGGCGGTGCCGAGCTGGCGCGGCCAGACCCAGGGGCGGGGGTTGAGCAGCTTGAGCAGCACGCCGCCGATCAGCGCGGCCAGCGGCGCGGCGGCGCCCGAGTAGGCGGCCACGGCGGCGCCGGCGGCGATGATCGCCAGCAGCAGGATGGAGGTGTTTTCGCTGGTCGGGCTCATCACCCGCAGCGCCGAGCGCAGCGACAGCGCCATGATCGCGCCGACCACGAAGGACAGGCCCAGCACCACCGCCACCGGCTGGATCTTCTGCAGCAGGTCCTGCGGGGCGCGCTCGATCAGCCCGGCCTGCGCATAGCCCAGCAGCAGCGCGTAGAAGGTGTTGAGCGCGGCCAGCGTCAGCGCGCGCTCGGTCACCGGCCCGGAGGCGCGCGTGTCGATCACCACGCGCATCAGCACCGCCGGGGAGGCGACGATCGCCATCAGCGCGAGCGGGTTGGCCACCGGGTCGGGCACCCCCAGCCAGTGCAGCGTCCAGAACACGCCCAGGTAGGTGAGGGTGGCCTCCAGGATGCTCTGCACCAGCACCATCGGGTTGTGGCGGAACCAGCCCAGCGGCAGGCGCCCGCCGGCCTCGAACAGCACGATCGCCACGCCCAGCTCGAGCAGGAACAGGCCGATGCCCTGCAGCGGCCACATGGCGCCCTCGAAGCCGGCGAGGCCGACAATGGCGCCCACCAGGGAATAGCCCACCACCTTGGGCATGCCCATGTAGCGCTGCACCAGGTGGCCCACGGCGGCGGCGGCGGCCAGCAGCAGCGACCACCAGATGGTCGGCAGGCCCGCCGTCGGACGGACCCACTCGGCCAGGAAGCCGATCAGCTCGGTAGGAAGAAAGGACATGGATCGCCCGGGTTCAGTGCAGCACCCGCGGCGCCGGCGGCATCCCGTCGGCGCCGGCCTCCAGCACGAACATCGGGATCGGCACGTCGAAGCGCTCGCCGGCCTCGCTCATCACGAAATAGCTGCCGTGCATCGTGCCGCTGGGGCCCTGCAGGCGGCAGCCGCTGGTGTAGCGGAAGGACTCGCCGGGCGCCAGCAGCGGCTGCTGGCCGATCACGCCCAGCCCCTTGACCTCCTGCGTGCGGCCGGCGGCATCGTTGATCAGCCAGTGACGCGCGATCAGCTGGATCGCGACCTTGGCGACATTGGTGACCGTCACCGTGTAGGCGAAGGTGTAGATGCGGTCTTTGGGCGAAGACTGCTCGGGCAGGTAGCGCGGCTGGACTTCGACGCTCATCGGGGAGGTGGACATCGGCGCGATGGTAGCAAGAGCCTCCCGGCTTCTCACTTCGCTGCGCTTCGTGTAGGACGCCACCTCCCGAGGAGGGGGGCTCGGCCGCCTTCGGGGCGGCCGGGCGGCGGCCGAGGAGCCCGTCATCCCTGTTCTGCCGGCCGCTGCGACAATCCGGGGCCATGAGCAGCCCCACCTTCCGCATCGCCCCCTCGATTCTTTCGGCCGATTTCGCGCGCCTGGGCGCCGAAGTGAGCGACGTGATCGCCGCCGGCGCCGACTGGATCCATTTCGACGTGATGGACAACCACTACGTGCCCAATCTCACCTTCGGGCCGATGGTCTGCGAGGCGCTCAAGCCCCACGCGAAGACACCCGACGGCCGGCCGGTGCCGATCGACGTGCACCTGATGATCGAGCCGGTCGACGCCCTGGCGGCCGCCTTCGCCAAGGCCGGCGCCGACTACATCAGCTTCCACCCCGACGCCTCGACCCACGTGCACCGCAGCATCCAGGCCATCCGCGCGGCCGGCTGCAAGCCGGGGCTGGTGTTCAACCCCGGAGCCGGGCTGGAGGTGCTGGACTGGACCATCGACGAGATCGACCTGATCCTCGTCATGAGCGTCAACCCCGGCTTCGGCGGCCAGAGCTTCATCGACTCGGCGCTGCGCAAGATCGAGCAGGCACGCAAGCGCATCGACGCCAGCGGGCGCGACATCCGGCTGGAAGTGGACGGCGGCATCAAGGCCGACAACATCGCGCGCGTGGCCGCGGCCGGCGCAGACACCTTCGTGGCGGGCAGCGCGATCTTCAATGCGCCGGACTATGCGGCGGTCATTGCGGCCATGCGCGAGAGCCTGGCTAGCGCTTGACCTTGTCGTTGTAGACGCGGTCCACCACCGGCCCGCGGTCGGTATCGACCACGCCGCGCTCGATGTCGTCGTGCGCCCGCCGTTCCGTTTTGGTCGGGTGGTGGTCGCGGGCCTGCTGGCTGTCCGAGGACTCGTCGCGCTCATGCGGCAGTCGCGGCGCCGATTCGCCGCCCTGTTCGACCTTGGTCTTGCCGCCGCCGGCGTCCTTCAGCGGATCGGAAACGGGCTTGTTCGGCTTGTTCATGGGGCCAGGGTGCGCCCGCCGCCGGCCCGGGGCGGTAGGACGCGCCAGCGCGCCGCTGTAGGCGTCGGACGGCGCTCGCCATAATGACCACCCGATGTCTCCTGCGCCTGTCGACGACCACCTGCGCATCCACGCCTTCGCGGCCCTGAATCCGGGGCCGCGCCTGCTGGTGCTGGGCGGGGTGCATGGCGACGAGACCTGCGGCACCGAGGGCATCGCGCGCGTGCTGGCCGAACTCGACGGCGGCGCGCTGCGCCTGGCGCGCGGCGAACTCACCCTGGTGCCGGTGGCCAATCCGCTGGCGCGCCGGCTGCAGCGGCGCGAGGGCGAGCGCAACCTGAACCGGCAGTTCCTCCCCAGCGACGCGCCGGCCGACCACGAAGCGCGCGTGACCAACGTGCTGTGCCCACTGATCGCGCGCCACGAGGTGCTGCTGGACCTGCACTCCTTCGAGAGCCAGGGCGAGGCCTTCGCGATGATCGGGCCGCGCGACAACGCCGGCGCCCTGGAGCCCTTCGCGCGCGCCGACGAGGAAGGCCGGCTCGCGCGCCACCTGGGCACACCGATCGTGGTGGAGGGCTGGCTCGACATCTATGCCGCGGGCCTGGCGCAGCGCGCGGGCGGCGCGGAGGTGGGGGCCGCCGCGGTGGACTTCGGCCGCGGCACCAACGAATACATCCGCAGCCGCGGCGGCTACGGCATCACGCTGGAATGCGGCCAGCACCGCGACCCGGCCGCGCCCGAGGTGGCCTGGCAGGCGATCCGCCGCACGCTCGCGCTGCTGGACATGGCGCCGCTGCCGCCCGGCCTGCCGCCGCTGCCGCCCGCGCCGCGCGTGCTGCGGCTGGCCGCCGTCACCGACCGCCTGCATGCCGGCGACCGCTTCGTGCGCGACTGGGCCACCTTCGACCCGGTGGCGCGCGGCCAGACCATCGGCCTGCGCGCGGACGGCACGCCGGTGCGCGCCGAGGACGACGGCGTCATCGTCTTCCCCAACGCGCAGGCCCTGCCGGGCACCGAGTGGTTCTACTTCGCGCGGCCGAGCGAGCGCGTGCTCGCCGCAGGCTGAACCCGCGCCGGCCCTACGGCCCGCGCCGCCGCGTTCCTACAGCACCGCCGCGCGGCCGGGCGCACAGTCGCGGGTCTGGAGGATCGCCATGCCCGCCTCGCGAAAGACCCCGCCCCCGCGCGTGCTGTGGAAGGGCGCCATCAGCTTCGGCCTCGTCCACATCCCCATCGCGCTGCACGCCGCCACCCGCGACAGTAGCCTGGACTTCGACTGGCTCGACAAGCGCACCCTCGATCCGGTGGGCTACAAGCGCATCAACAAGAAGACCGGCAAGGAGATCGCGCGCGAGCAGATCGTCAAGGGCATCGCCTACGAACAAGGCCGCTACGTGGTGCTCACCGACAAGGAGATCGCCGGCGCCTACCCCGAGACCACGCAGACGATCGAGATCGAGACCTTCGTGCCGGCCGATCGCATCCCCTTCATCTTCCTCGACCGCCCCTACTACACCGCGCCGATCCAGCGCGGCGCCAAGGTCTACGCGCTGCTGCGCGAGACGCTGCGCCGCACCGGCCGCGTGGGCATCGCGCGCGTGGTGATCCAGACCCGCCAGCACCTGGCGGTTCTGGTGCCGGTGGGGCCGGGGCTGGTGCTCAACCTGCTGCGCTGGAGCGAGGACATCCGCTCCTGGCAGGATCTGCCGCTGCCGCCCGAGGACGCGAAGAAGGCCGGCCTGAGCGAGCGCGAGCTGAAGATGGCCGAGCAGCTCGTGGATGACATGAGCGCGCCATGGGACCCCACGGCCTTCCAGGACGACTTCCGCACGCAGATCCTGAAGCTGGTCGAGCGCAAGGTCGCGTCCGGCCAGACCGCCAGCGTGGTGCAGCCCGAGCCCGGCGAGGCGCCGCGGCAGGGCGCGCAGATCCTGGACCTCACCGAGCTGCTGCAGCGCAGCCTGCGCCGCAAGGGCGGCGCGAAGGACGAGGACGCATCACCGCCGCGCAAGCGCGCCCCCCGCAAGACCGCGCCGCGCAAGACGGCGGCCCGCAAGGCCCCGGCGGCCACGCGCCGGAAGGCCGCATGACGAAAAGTGCCGATCGTGTGCTGGCCGCCTACCGCGGCAAGCGCGATTTCGCGCGCACGCCCGAACCCGCCGCCGGCGGCCGCGGCGCCGCGCGCACGCTCGCCTTCGTGGTGCAGGAGCACCACGCGCGCCGGCTGCACTACGACTTCCGCCTCGAGCTCGACGGCACGCTCAAGAGCTGGGCCGTGCCCAAGGGGCCCTGCCTCGACCCCTCCGTCAAGCGCATGGCGGTGCGCGTGGAAGACCATCCGCTGGCCTACGGCGGCTTCGAGGGCACCATCCCCGAAGGCCAGTACGGCGCCGGCACCGTGATCGTGTGGGACCGCGGCAGCTGGTGGCCCGACGGCGATGCGCGCGCGGGCCTGGCGGCCGGCAAGCTGCGCTTCGAGTTGCGCGGCGAGAAGCTGCGCGGCCACTGGACGCTGGTGCGCATGCGCGGCAAGGACGAGAAGCAGGAAGCCTGGCTGCTCATCAAGGAGGACGACGCCGAGGCCCGCCCGCTGGCCGGGGGCGACGTGCTGCAGGAGCGGCCCGGCAGCGTGCTCGGGGCCACACCCGCACCGTCCGCGCCGAAAAAGGCCGCCAGGCCGCGCAAGAGCGCCCGCCTGCCCGCCACGCTTTCGCCGCAGCTCGCCACGCTGGTGTCCGAGCCGCCGGCACCGGCCGGCGACTGGTCCTGGGAGCTCAAGTTCGACGGCTACCGCCTGCTCGCCCGCATCGAGGACGGCGAGGTGCGCTGCTTCACCCGCAACGGCCACGACTGGCGCGCGAAGCTGCCCGCGCTGGTGCGCGCGCTGGGCCGGCTGCCGGTGCGCTCGGCCTGGCTGGACGGCGAGATCGGCGTCGAGGGCCCGCAGGGCGCGCCGGATTTCCAGGCGCTGCAGAACGCCTTCGACCGCCAGGCCACGTCCGGCATCGTCTACTGGGTGTTCGACCTGCTCTTTCTCGACGGCGAGGACCTGCGCGGCCGGCCGCTGGAGGCGCGCCGCGCCGCGCTGGCCGCGCTGTTCGACCGCCGGCTGCCCGGCAGCCTGCGCCTGAGCGAGGCCTTCGACGCGCCGCCGCGCGACCTGCTGGCCTCGGCCGCGAAGCTGGGCTTCGAAGGCCTCATCGGCAAGCGCAAGGGCTCGTCCTACGTGCCGCGCCGCTCGGCGGACTGGATCAAGCTCAAGCACACGCGGCGCCAGGAGTTCGTGGTCGTCGGCTTCACCGCGCCGCGGGGCGCGCGCGCCGGCTTCGGCGCCCTGCTGCTGGCGGTGCACGACGACCAGGGCCGCCTGCGCTACTGCGGCAACGTGGGCACCGGCTTCGACGCGCAGCGCCTGGCCGACCTGCATGCGCGGCTGCAGAAGCTGGCGACGCCGCGCCATCCCTTCGCCGAGAAGCCGGCCCTGCTGCGCGCCGGGGCCGTGACCTGGGTCCGGCCGCAGCTCGTGGCCGAGGTGTCCTTCGGCGAATGGACGCGCGACGGCCGCGTGCGCCAGGCCGTGTTCCGCGGCCTGCGCAGCGACAAGCCGGCCGCGCAGATCGGGCGCGAGACGGCGCAGAAAGCCCCGGCCGCGCCCGCCGCCGCGGACCTGCGCATCACCCACGCCGAGCGCGTGATCGATGCCGCGAGCGGCGTCACCAAGGGCGAGCTGCTGGCCTATTACGCCGCCGCCGCGACAACCATGCTGCCGCACCTTCGGCGCCGGCCGGTGTCGCTGGTGCGCCTGCCCGAGGGCGTGGGCGGCGAGGTGTTCTTCCAGAAGCACGCCCAGGGCGGCGAGATGCCCGGCGTGCGCCTGCTCGACCCGGCGCTGGACCCGGGCCACGCGCCGCTGCTGCAGATCGACAGCGCGCGGGCGCTGCTCGCCGCCGCGCAGATGAACACCATCGAATTCCACACCTGGAACGCGGTCTCCACCGCCATCGGCACGCCCGACCGCATGACCTTCGACCTCGATCCCGGCGAGGGCGTGCCCTGGCCGCGCGTGCAGGAAGCCGCGCTGCTGGTGCGCACCCTGCTGGGCGAGCTCGGCCTGCCCGCCTTCCTCAAGACCAGCGGGGGCAAGGGCCTGCACGTGGTGGTGCCGCTGCGCCCCGGTCCGGGCTGGGACACGGTGAAGGACTTCTCGCGCGCCATCGTGCAGCACCTGGCCGGCACCATTCCGGAGCGCTTCGTCGCCAAGAGCGGGCCGCGCAACCGCGTCGGCCGCATCTTCGTCGACTACCTGCGCAACGGCTTCGGCGCCACCACGGTCAGCGCCTGGTCGGCGCGCGGCCGCCCGGGACTGGGCGTGTCGGTGCCGGTGGCATGGGACGAGCTGATGGACCTGACGGGTGGCGCCCACTGGACGGTGCGCAGCGCGCCCGCGCGCCTGGCCGAGGTCGGCAACGCGCCCTGGGACGCGATGGCCCGTTCGCGCAAGGGCCTGGCGCGGGCGATGAAGACCCTGGGCTTCACGCCGGCGTGAGGCCGGGCACCCCTCACACCTCCTGCGTCACCACCTCGAAGCGCGTCAGCGTGTTCTCGCCGAACACCATCGTGATCGGCACGTCGGCCGCGTCGCGCCCGCGCGCGACCGGGATGCGGCCGATGCGCGGCACGTTGTGGCGCGCGTCGAAGGTGTGCCAGCGGCTGCCCAGGTAGACCTCGAACCAGGCGCTGAAGTCCATCGGGTAGGGCACCGGCGGTATGCCGATGTCGCCCAGGTAGCCGGTCACGTAGCGCGCCGGGATGTTCAGGCAGCGGCACAGCGTGATCGCCAGGTGCGTGAAGTCGCGGCACACGCCGGTGCGCTCGCGCCAGGCGTCCAGCGCGGTGCGCGTGGCGCGGGCGCGCTGGTAGTCGAACTGCAGGTGGCCGTGCACGTAGTCGCACACCGCCTGCACCCGGTGCCAGCCCGGCGGGCAGGTGCCGAAGGTGTTCCAGGCGAAGGCCAGCAGCTCGCTGTCGACCTCGCAGTAGCGGCTGGGCAGCAGGAAGGGCAGCGTGGCCACCGGCAGGTCCGCCGCCGCGTGCTGCAGGGCGCCGAAGTCCACCGGATCGGCCCAGCCGCTGTCGTAGACCGCCGCCTCGTTGCGCAGCCGCACGCCGGTGACGCCGGCGGGCACGCGCACGCGGGCGCAGCGGTTGTCGAAGCTGTCCTGGTAGAAATCGGTCGGCAGGCCGGGGCTGATCGTGATCGCCTCGGGGGCGAGCAGGTCGGCTTCGCGCGAAGGATGCACCTGCAGCAGGTAGATCAGGGCGGTGGGGGCCGTGACCGCGAGTTCGATGTCGTAGCCGATCCGGATGTGCATGGCGGTCTTTCGTGGCAAGAGGGAACTGGCAGGGCCGGGTGCAACGCAAGCAAGGAGGAGGCCCGCTTCCCGGCAGCGCGTGCCCATCCTAGGTGCACCGCCGCAGCCTGCCTCGTCGGCAAGCCCTCAATCGCGCGTAGGCGCCCGGGTGGAGCGCGTCGGCGCGGTCCTACCGGGTGCGGCCTCGGTTTCCCACAGCGGACCGCGCCGGCGCATGACGAGCGTGCGGGACGCTCTGCCATAAGGTCGTTGCATCGCGTTCGCAGCCGGCAGGGGCAAGGCCCCGAAGCCGCCGATCAACCCGACTCTCGTGGAGCGACTCATGGATCTGGCTTCGCTGCTTTCCGCCGTGGACGGTGTGATGTTCGATGAACTGCTGGTATGGGGCGTCGCCCTCGCGGCCGGCGTCGTTGCCATGGTGGCCCTGGTCAATGCCGTGGAGATGTTCATCGACGGCGAGGCCGGCTGAACTTCCTTCTCTTTTCTTCTTCTGCGGGCCCTTGGCGCCCGTTCTGCCAAAGGCTTTTCCCATGACGTCCAAGACCAAGAACAAGACCTCGAACGGCCGCCGCGCCAAGGCCAACAACGGCAGCGCCGGCGCCAAGCAGGCGCAGCTGGAGGGCTACACCACCGAGCTGCCGCCGCAGCTGACCACCAACCAGGGATTGCAGATCCCGGACAACCACAACTCGCTGCGCGCGGGCGTGCGCGGACCCTCGCTGCTGGAAGACTTCATCCTGCGCGAGAAGATCACCCACTTCGACCACGAGCGCATCCCCGAGCGCGCGGTGCATGCGCGCGGCTCGGGCGCGCATGGCTTCTTCCAGGTCTACCAGTCGATGTCGCCCTACACCAGCGCCGGCTTCCTGCAGGACCCGGGCGTGCGCACGCCGGTGTTCGTGCGCTTTTCCACCGTGGCCGGCGGCGCCGGCTCGGCCGATACGGTGCGCGACGTGCGCGGCTTCGCGGTCAAGTTCTACACGCCCGAGGGCAACTTCGACCTGGTGGGCAACAACATCCCGGTGTTCTTCATCCAGGACGCCATCAAGTTCCCCGACCTGATCCATGCCGTCAAGCCCGAGCCGCACCACGCGATGCCGCAGGCGGCCAGTGCGCACGACACCTTCTGGGATTTCGCCTCGCTGATGCCCGAGAGCACCCACATGCTGATGTGGGCCATGAGCGACCGCGCGATCCCGCGCAGCTACCGGATGATGGAAGGCTTCGGCGTCCACACCTTCCGCTTCGTCAACGCGCGCGGCGAGAGCCACTTCGTCAAGTTCCACTGGAAGCCCAGGCTGGGCGTGCATGGCCTGGCCTGGGACGAGGCGCAGAAGATCGCGGGCAAGGACCCGGACTTCCACCGCCGCGACCTGTGGGAGGCGATCGACAGCGGCGACTACCCCGAATGGGAGCTGGGCGTGCAGATCATCCCGCAGGACAAGGAGCACAGCCTGGGCTTCGACCTGCTGGACGCGACCAAGCTCATCCCCGAGGAGATGGTGCCGGTGCAGCGCATCGGCCGGCTGGTGCTCGACCGCAACCCCGACAACTTCTTCGCCGAGACCGAGCAGGTCGCCTTCCACCCGGGCCACCTGGTGCCGGGCATCGACTTCACCAACGACCCGCTGCTGCAGGGGCGCCTGTTCTCGTACACCGACACGCAGCTCTCGCGCCTGGGCGGCGCCAACTTCCACGAGCTGCCGATCAACCGCGGCGTGTGCCCCTTCCACAACTTCCAGCGCGACGGCATGCACCGCCAGACCATCGCGCGCGGCCGCGTGGCCTACGAGCCCAACACCCTGGGCACCGGCACCGAATTCCGCGTCGACGGCGCCAGCGGCGGCTTCCAGTCCTTCCCCGAGGCGATCGAGTCGCCCAAGCTGCGCCGGCGCAGCCCGTCCTTCGACGACCACTTCACGCAGGCGCGGCTGTTCTTCAACAGCCAGAGCACGGCCGAGAAGGAGCACCTGATCGCGGCCTTCCGCTTCGAGCTGTCGAAGGTGGACGTGCCGGCGATCCGCCAGCGCATGGTGGACAACCTGGCGCACGTCGACGAGAAGCTGGCGCGCCGCGTGGCCGAGCCGCTGGGCATCGACGCGCCCGATGCGCGCGCCGCCGCCGGCCGGCCGGGCTTTCGCGACCACCGCATCGCGCTGCCGATCGAGGAATCGCGCGCGCTGCGCATGAGCGACGACGCCGACGGCCCGGTGAAGACGCGCAAGGTCGCGATCCTGGCGGCCGACGGCATCGACTCGGCCTCGCTCAAGCCGATCCGCGAGGCGCTGGAGGCCGCCGGCGTGCAGTGCAAGGTCGTGGCCTCGCGCCTGGGCAGCGTCGCCAGCGCGTCCAGGCGCCAGATCGCGGTGGACGCCACCTTCGTCAACACGCCCTCGGTGATGTTCGACGCCGTGCTGGTGCCCGCCGGCGCCGCCGGGGCCGAGACGCTGGCGCGCCTCGGCGACGCGGTGCACTTCGTGCTGGAGGCCTACAAGCACTGCAAGCCGATCTGCACCGTGGGCGAGGGCGTGCAGCTGCTGGCCACGCTGGGCATCGGCCCCGCGCCCGGCGAGGCGCCGGCCGGCGTGGTGGTGGCGCCGACGCCGGCCACCAACCTGGGCGACACCGCCGCGGCGCAGGCCGTTGCGCAGCAGTTCCTGGCCGCGATCGCCCGGCATCGGCATTGGGACCGGGCGAACGTGGAGGCGGTGCCTGCGTAGGCACCGTCAGGTGCCTACGGCGTCAGCGGCTTTTCCGCGCGCACGTCCCAGCCGGCCCATCGGCCCGTGGCCAGATCCAGCGACAGCAGGGCCTCGCGCATGTCGCTGCGGCCGGGCTGGCCGGCGTTCCAGTCGCCGTAGAGCAGCAGCAGCTGCTGCGCTGCCTGCCACCGGTTGGCCAGGTTGTCGAAGGGCAGGGGCGCACGCCACAGCTCGCCGAAGCCTGCATTCGTGCGGGCCAGTGCCAGGGTGCCCTGCGCGTCCATGCGCGTGCGGTACAGCACCAGCACACCGGGCGGCTCCTCCAGCCGAAGCGGCGGCTGCACCGTCGGCTTCCAGATCCGCCCGCGCAGGGTGAACGCCGGCGTGCCCGGTGCCGACACCGCCTTCAGCATCACGCCCTGCAGGTAGGTGCCGCTGTCGGGCAGGCGGTCCAGCTTCGCGATGCGCACATGGCGGCCCTCGCTGAACGCCTTGGTGCGCCCGGTGGTCGCCTGCCGGAACGCGCGCCGGGCGGTCTGGCGCTCGTCGTCGATCTCCGCGGAGTCGGCATAGTGGTCGCCCCAGGTATCGTCCTCGGCGTCCTTGGCTTCCCTGTCGCTGAGCAGCCCGATCCAGCGCCCGTCGAACACGCCGTGCCGCACGCCGAAGTTCTCGGTGCGCCAGGCGCCGTTCCAGCTGCTGGTCATGAAGCCGGCGTTGCGGAACGGCGCCTCGGCCGCCACCGTGTAGGCCTCTGCCCGGAAGTCCGGCAGCGTGAGCCGCACGTGCCGGCCGTCGGCCAGCGTCACCACCATCTCGCCCACCCAGGTGTAGAACTTGATCTCGGTCGGGAACAGCCCCGCCAGCGCGGGGTTGGCCTGCTCGATCCGCGCCAGATCCGCATGCACCGCCGCATCGCGCGCCGACACCGCGAGCGGCTGGTCGTGCACCCAGAGCCAGACCAGCTCGCCCTGCTGGCCGAGGATGCGCACCTGGGCGCTCCTGCCGCCGTCCGAATCCTTGACGACCTTCAGCACTTTCAGCCAGCGCTGCTGCGCGCTGCCCGGGTCGTGCGCCTGCAGGCGCAGGTGGTAGTAGTAGTCGGTGATCCAGCGCCCCGCCGAGAGGCGCCCACCGCCGATGCGGCGCGAGCGCTCTTCTTCCTGCCGGGACGCCAGCCACAGCTGCGCGCCCTCGCCGGTGTTCACCAGCGCCGGAGGGCCGTCGCGCTGCGGCGGCTCCAGCGTGCTGTTCGTGCACGCGGCCAGCAGGCCGGACAGGGCCATGGGCACGGCGATCCTGAGCCACCACCCCCTGTGCATCGTTCCACCTCCGACGGTCGTCCTGCGTCGGCACGATGATAGGAAGCGTGGTGCGCATCCGCAGCCATCCGTGCGGCATGCCGATCTACCTCCTTCGCGCTAGGCCGTATCGGCAATAGGCGCACCCGGGAGCGACTCCTAGACTTCGCCGCACCAAGGTCTGAGGCGCGCGCTGGCGCGCCGCCGGCAACCCGTGACGGCGGGCCCGCAGGCACGGCAGCGCGGGGGTCGAATGACAAGCTTCTCGGATACCGGATGGGCGCGCCGCAGGCGCACAGGGTGGATCGATGCCATGGCGGCGACGGCGATCCTGGCGATCGCCATGGCTGTTGCGTCGCCGGCCGCCGCACAGGCGCCCGATGCGGAAGCGGTGGCCGAGCAGGCGGCGCGCACCCGCCTGGCCGACGGCGACACGCTGCTGGCGCTCACGGCCGACGGCTCCGTGCTCTACGCGCAGGACGCCGTCAAGCTCAGCGGCTACCAGTACTGCAGCCAGGCCGTCGCGCTGGCCGAGGCCGGCGAGTTCCGCCAGAGCGTGCGCGCGGCCAGCAAGGCGCTGCACCTGGCCAACACCACCAGCGACCCGAACCTGCAGGCCCTGGCCAACCGCGACCTGGCGATCGTCTACAGCTATGCCGGCCAGCTCGAGAAGGCCGAGGAATTCGCGCGCGAGGCACTGCGCCATCCGGCGCGCGATCCGAAGCTCGTCGTCGGTCCGGCGCACAAGGTGATCGGCGACGTGCGGGTGCGCCGCGGCGACGCCGAAGGCGCGGTGGCCAGCTACGAGGAGGCGCTGGCCAACAGCTCCGAGCGCTACGCGCCGCTGGTGCAGGCCTCGCTGGCGCGCGCGCTCATCGACCAGGGCAACACCGCCCGCGCGCGGCAGATGCTCGACGGCCTGCCCACGCCGCGCGAGGCCACGCTGGCGGCCCAGCTCGACCGCACGCGTGCGCGCCTGCTGCTGGCCGAAAGCAAGCCGGCGGAAGCGCTCGCGCTGTTCCAGGCGCTGACCGAGCGCAAGGTCGACACCGAGACCGAGTACTACCGCCTGTGGGCCTGGGACGGCGTGGCGCGCAGCCAGCTCCTGCTGGGCCGCAAGCCGGAGGCGGCCGATGCGATGAGCCGCGCCCTGGCCGGCTTCGACCGGGTTCGCGCGCGCTTCCGCAGCGAAGAGTTCAAGATGGGCGTGTTCTCCGACCTGCAGGCGGTGTTCGAGCGCGCGGTGGACCTGTACAGCGACCTGGGCGACGCGCGCGCCGCGCTGGAGGTCAGCGAGCGCAGCCGTTCGCGCGCGCTGCTCGATTCGGTGCGCGGGCGCGCCGCGCTGGACGACGGCGCCGCCGAGACCGTGGACCTGGCGACGCTGCAGCGCACGCTGACCGCCGACGAGCGGGTGGTGCAGTTCCATGCGCTGCCCGACCAGCTGCGCGTGTGGGTCATCGGCCCCGACAGCATCGAGGCCAAGCGCATCGGCATCCCGCGCGCGGAGCTGGTGGAGCTGGTGGAGGTGTTCCGCAACACCGTGGTGCGCGGCCGCCGCGCGGCCATCACCAATGCCGACAAGCTGGGCGAGGCGCTGATCGGCCCGCTGGGCCTGAGGCCCGGCCAGCGCCTGGTCTTCGTGCCGCACGGCCCGCTGCACTACCTGCCGTTCCAGGCCCTGCGCCTGGACGGGCGCTACCTGATCGAGACCCATCCGATCGCGGTCGCGCCGTCCATGAGCATCGCCGTGCAGCTGGCGCAGCGCACACCGCGCGCCGCCGCCACGCTCACCGCCTTCGGCAACCCCCGCATCGAGGACAAGTACGACCTGCCGGGCTCCGAGGCCGAGGTCAAGCAGCTCGCGCAGCTGTTCCCGCGCAACAACGTGTTCATGGGCGCGCAGGCGACCAAGACGCAGTTCCGCCAGGTCGCCTCGCGCTCGCCGATCATGCACGTGGCCGCGCATGCCGAGGCCGACGAGATCGATCCGCTGTACTCGCGCATCCTGCTCGCCAACGAAGGCGGGCGGCAGAACTTCCTGGAGGCGCACGAGATCATCGGCCTGCCCATGCAGGGCACCGCGCTGGTCACGCTCTCGGCCTGCGAATCGGGCCTGGGGCGCATCGCGCAGGGCGACGAGGTGCTGGGCTTCACGCGCTCCTTCCTCTCCGCCGGCAGCTCCAGCCTGATCGTGTCGCTGTGGCCGGTGTCCGACGACGCGACCGCGGTGCTCATGGGCACGCTCTATGCCGAACTCGCCAAGGGCCGCGACCTGCAGCAGGCCATGCAGGCCGGCCAGCTCGCGGTGCTGAAGGACCCCAAGATGTCGCATCCCTTCTTCTGGGCGCCGTTCAACCTGATCGGCAACTGGCGTCTCACGGTAGGCAGCTAGCATGAAGCCCACCCCCGTTGCTTGCCCACTGCGTGTAGCCACCTCCCCCCTCGAGGGGGCAACTCCAGCGGCCCGGCGAAGCCGGTTCCGCGGTGTTCCCCGAACGGACATCGCTGCGCTCGTCGCGCAGTCTCATTCGCCGTCGCACGGTGCCGTAGCTGGCGCTTTGATGATGGCCGGCGCATTTGCTCTGGTCTTCGCCGCCCCGGCCGCGCGCGCGCAGCAGGAGCCCACGCAGCTGCGGCCCGTGCACAGCCCCTGCGACACCTGCAGCCGTCCGGTCGCGCAGGCGCCGGCCTCCGGCGATGCGCCGCAGACCCTGCCGGCCGCGCCGGCGCCCGCGGCCTCGTTCCGCCTCAACGACCTGCGCCTGAGCGGCGCGCAGGCGCTCGATGCCGAGGAGCTGAAGGCGCTCACCGCGCCCTACATCGGCCGCGACGTGACCCTGGCCGACCTGGAGACGCTGGCGCAGTCCATCACCGAGCGCTACAAGGCGCGCGGCTACTTCCTGGCCCAGGCCATCGTGCCGGTGCAGACGGTGCAGGACGGCATCGTCGAGATCAGCGTGATCGAGGGCCGGCTGGGCAAGGTCGACATCGCGGTGGCGCCCGACGCGCCCATCGCCGAGCAGCGCGTGCGCGACTTCCTGTCCGCGGTGCCGCCGGGCGAGGCCGTGAACGCACTGGCCTACGAGCGCGCGATGCTGCTGCTGTCGGACCAGCCCGGCCTGCGCGTGTCCTCCGCGCTGCAGGAAGGCGTGCAGCCCGGCACCACCGACCTGTCGGTGGAGGTCAACGCGGCGCCGCGCTGGAACTTCACCGCCGAGGCCGACAACCACGGCACCCGGGAATCGGGCCGCTACCGCGTGGGCGGCTCGGTGCGCATGAACAGCCCCTTCGGCATCGGCGACAACCTCGACCTGCGCGCCATGGTGTCCAACGGCAACGGCCTGCAGTTCGGCCGCCTGGCCTACGAGGCGCCGATCGGCACCCACGGCCTGCGCGTCGGCGTGGGCCTGGCGCGTGTCAACTACGAACTCGGCGGCGATTTCGTCGAGCTGGGTGCGCAGGGCCGTGCCGACGTGTTCGACGCCTCGCTCAACTACCCGCTGATCCGCCAGCGCCAGCACAACCTGTTCCTGCGCCTGTCGGCCGACAGCAAGCGGCTGACCGACGAGTTCACCGCGGTGGACTATTCGGTGCGCAAGCGCGTGCAGGGCCTGGGCCTGGGCTGGAGCTGGGAGCGCCGCGACGATTGGCTGGGCGGCGGCTACTGGGCCAGCTCCGGCACGCTGTACCGCGGGCGGCTGACATTGCGCGACGCCGACAGCCTGCTGGCCGACCAGGGGATCTACGGACACCGCACGCAGGGCGGCTTCGGCAAGCTGAGCTTCCAGCTCTCGCGGCTGCAGTCCATCGTCGCGCGCCATTCGCTGTACCTGTCGCTGGGCGGGCAGTGGGCGAGCAAGAACCTGGATGCCTCGGAGAAGCTCGGCCTCGGCGGCGCGCGGGCGGTGCGCGCCTACCCCTCCGGCGAGGCGCTGGTCGACCAGGGGCTGATCGGCATCGCCGAGTGGCGCTGGTCGGTGAACGAGGAGTTCACGCCCTTCCTGTTCTACGACGCGGCGCGCGGCAGGAGCGTGAAGAACCCCACCATCTTCGATGCCGGCGGCAACCAGCGCAGCCTGCGCGGCTTCGGCGTCGGCCTGAGTTGGGCGCGCTCCGGCAACTTCGCCCTCAATGCGACGCTGGCCTGGCGCGACGGCACGCCTCCGGCGCTGACGGATGGCGGCGGACGCAATCCCCGCCTGTACGTGCAGTTCCAGAAGAGATTCTGACCATGAGACCGAGCCCCTCCACCCTTCTTCGCCGGCCGGCGTTCGCGCTCAAGCCGGTCGTGTGCACGCTGGTCTGCATGGGCGTGTTCCCGGCGGCTGCGCAGATCACGCCCACCACGCTGCCCAGCGGCCTGCTGTCGAGCATCGGCATCATGACGCCGCAGATCGACGGCGCGACGATGACCATCATGCAGCAGCAGGCGCGTGCGATCGCGCAGTGGAACAGTTTCTCGATCGGCGCGGACGCCACGGTCCGGATCGTGCAGCCGACGGTCGCCAGCGTGCTGCTCAACCGCGTGGCAGCGGGTGGGGCGGCGTCGGAGATCGCCGGCAGGCTGAACACCGAGCTGGCCGGCATGCCGGGCGTGCGCGGCGGCTCGGTCTTCCTGATCAACCCGGCGGGCGTCACCTTCAGCAAGGGGTCGTCGGTCAGCGTGGGCGGACTGGTGGCCTCCACACTGGACCTTGCCGACAGCGACTTCCTCGCCGGCGGCGTGCCCGGCGGGCAGGGAAAGATGGAGCTTCGCTTCACGGGCGATCCCGCGAGCAAGGCGGCGGTCACCGTCGAGGAGGGCGCCACCATCGAAGCCGCGAACCGCGGCCTGGTGGCGCTCGTCGGTGCGCAGGTGCGCAACAGCGGCAGCATCGACGTGGCACAGGGCACGGCGGGCCTGCTCGCTGGCAGCGAGGCCGTGCTGGTCATCGACCCCGCAGGCGACGGGCTGACCACCTTCCGCATCCCGGTGGATGGCCAGGCGCTTGCGGCGCTGGCAGAGAACGCCGGCGTGATCAGCGCGGATGGCGGGCGCGTCGTGCTGCAGGCCAACTCGGCCCAGGACCTGGTCGACGCCGTGCGCCAGACCGGCACCATCCGCGCCCGTTCGCTCGAGAACCGGGGTGGCGAGATCGTGCTGAGCGCGTCGGGCGGCGAGATCGCGCGCAACGTGGTGCAGGTCGAAGGCACGCTCGACATCGCCGGCGGCGGCTCGCTGCACGTGCAGGGCGACGTGGTCCGCGTCGGCGCGGCCGATGTGCGCGGCGCGGCCGACGCCTCGGGCCGCAATTCGCAGTGGACGGTGGCCAGCGGCTCCGAAGGCTTCGAGGTGCATGCGCCCGAGGCATCGCCGTCGGGCGAACACGTCACCGCCGTGGCGGCGAGTGCGCTCGGCAAGGCGCTCGGCCAGGGCGTCGACGCGACGCTGGAGGCGACGTCCGAAACCTCGTACAGCGGGGTGACGTTCACCGCGGACGCCAAGGTGCGCAAGACCGAGGGCGGCGCCTCCACGCTGACCGTGAACTCGACGCGCAACATCGAGATGATGCAGGGCTCGGCCATCCAGTCCGAGGCCGGTGCGCTGAACGTGGCTTTCAACGCCGACGCCAAGGGATCGATCGACAGCGATGCGATCCCCGGCGTGGACACCGATCTGCCTCGCCGCGGAGCGATCGTGCTCGATGGCGCGCGCATCGAGACCGACGGCGGCGACATCCGCTTCTATGGCCAGAGCGATCCGGTCAATGGCCGCGCCGTCGGCGGCGAACTGCGCAGCCCGCCGTCGGAATTCGTGCGCCTCACCGGCGGGATCGAGTTGACCAACAGCGTCCTGTCGACTTGCGCGGTCGCCATGGAAAGCTGCGCCGGCGGTGGCGAGATCAGCCTGCGAGGCGAGGGCTATACGCGGCAGATCCTGACCGAGTTCGCCGGCGTCCAGAGTCCCCAACTCGATGGCAGCGAGGGCGTCACGATGCGAGGTGCGCAGCTCACCACGGGTGCGGGGGGAATCACGGTGCACGGGCGCGGCGGCATTGGCGAGGATGGCATCTTTCTGGGCAATTCCTTCGCCAGCGAAGAGGATGCGCCTTCGGTGCTGCGTTCGGCGCTCGGCGACATCACCCTGATCGGCGCCTCGCGCGACTGGACGGATGGCGATCCGGTCGGTGCGGGGGTCGGCGCGGGCGAGGGCGTGTATCTGTCCTCCTCGGAGATCACGACCGGCGGCGGGGTGCGGATCGACGGCACCGGCGGCAACATCATCGACCTGATCGAGAACGAGGAATTCCTGCGGGTGGCAAGCGGCACCTTCACAGGCACATCCTTCCATTCGGCCGGCGAAGGCGTGTCGCTGCAGTTCTCCAGCATCTCGGCCGGCCAGGGCCGGACCGTGGATGTGGCAGGCACGGCAGGCAGCCGGGCCTTCAACGTCACCACCGACGACAGCGGCAATCCGGTGGTGGTGTTCTTCACCGACGACAGCCGCGCGATCGACGTCTCCAACGGCGCCATCCGGGCCGAAGGGGGGCGCATCGCGCTCGATGGCCGCGGCGGCGATGTCACGCTCGACGCCTGCTGCAGCGACTCCACGGCCGAGGACCCGGCGCTGGTGCTGAGTACCGCGAGCGCCACCGGCCCGGGCGGCAGCATCGACATCCGGGGCCGCAACGTCTTGCTGGAGGGCATCAGCGACGCGGAGGCCTTCGGCTACACGCGGCTGGACAGCAGCGGCGCAGGCCAGGCCGGCCAGATCGAGGTGCACGGCAGCGGGATGGTCGCGATCGACAGCAACGTGTTGCTGTCGGCCGATGCGCTGTCCGCCACGGGGCAGGGCGGGATGATCCGTGCGCTGGGCGACACGGGCCTTCGGGCGCATGGCGACTTCTCGGTCCGGGGCGGCGACGCCGGCGGCGACGGTGGCTTCATCGAGACCTCGGCACCGCGCTTCGCGCTCGACGGCATCCGCGTCGACGCCTCGGCGCCCGCGGGCGCGGCGGGCACCTGGCTCATCGACCCCTATGACGTGACGATCGTGGACGGCGCGGCCACCGGCAGCCTGACGAGCAATCCCTTCGAGCCGCTGGCCACTTCCACCATCCAGGATGCGGACATCAATGCGGTGCTCGACAAGGGCACCAGCGTGACCATCACCACCGGCACGACCGGCGACGACCAGGGCGACATCAACTTCGGCAGCGGGGTCGTGATCGAGCGCACCGTGGGCGATGCCCCGGTCACCTTCCAGCTCGACGCGGAGCGCGCCATCGGCCAGACGCCCCCGCCGACGGGCGGCGGCTTCGTCCCCACCATCATCCGCTCGACCACCGGGCCGATGGATGTCGTCTTCAATGCCAAGGGCGTCGGAGGAGGCTTCGGCAATGGCATCCTGTACGAAGGACAGATCGCCACCGGTGGCGGCGACATCCAGATGACGGCCGGCACGGCGAGCCTGGCCTCTCGGATCGACATCGGCTACATCGGCTCGATGTCCACCGGCGGCGGCGACGTGTCGATCACGGCGCTCAGCCAGGGGCAGGAGGCTTCATTCGGCTACAGCGGCAGCATCTCCTTCGGCCAGAACAGCAGCATCGTCACCGATGGCGGCGCTGTCACCGTGCGCAACGGCCGGCCGGGCGAGCTGGCAGGCGCGATTTTCATGAACGACAGCGAGATCGACACGCGCGCGGGCCAGAGCGATGCCGGCGCAGGCGGCGCCGTGCAGCTGGAAGCCGGGTACGTCGCGCTGTCCGGCGTGCGCATCGCGAGCAGCACGGGCGACGTGCGCATCCGGGGCGCGGAGTCGGACGGCCATGGCGTGCTGCTCGGCGCAGGGCAGAGCGGGCCGACGAGCATCAGCACCACCACCGGGAACGTGGTGGTGGAAGGCACCGCCCGCAGGGTTCCCTCGTCGGCCTACGCTGCGGCGCACGGCGTGCTGATCAACGGCGGCAGCAGCATCGGTACGGGCGCCGGCGACATCGCCGTGCGCGGCTTCAACGTCAACAGCGGCAGCGGGCTTTTCAGCCCCGAGGACAGTGGCGTGCGGCTGGAGAACGGCGCGCAGCTGCTGACCACCGCCGGCGGCCACATCGAGCTGACCGGCCGGGCGCTCGGCAGCGGGATGGGCCTGGTGCTGCAGCCGGGCGGCTCGCCCACCGCGCCGGGCGCGGCGCCCGGCATCCAGGGCAGCGGCAACGTGGTGCTGCGCGCGGCCAACGACGGCAGCGCCGATGCGATCGTGATCGAGGGGCCTGTCGTCGCGGCCGGCGCCATCAACCTGCGGCCGGGCGGGGTGGACGAGGACATGAACATCGCCGACGACACCGCCACGCCGATCACCCTCGGCGGCGCCTCGGTGAACGGTTTCTCCATCTCGGGCGCGGAGTTCGCCCAGCTCTCGGCGCCCACGATCGTGGCCGGCAGCGACGTGCATGCGGCCGACATCACGGTGGCCGGCGCGCTGGCCACGCCGGGTGCGCTCACGCTGCAGAACGAGGGTGGGGGCGGCATCGTCGTGAACGCGTCCGTGTCCGCCGCGCAGCTGGGGCTGGTGTCGGCCGGCGACGTGAGCCAGTCGGCTTCCGCGGCGCTCTCCGCCGGGTCGCTGCTGGCGCGCTCCGGTGGCGGCAGCGTCGAGCTGCGCAGCCCGCTCAACAGCGTCGGCACCGTCGGTGGCGGTGCGGCAGGCAGCTTCGGCTACGTGAACGCGGACGCGCTCACGCTGGGGCCGGTCTCGGTCACCGGTTTCGATGCGGCGGGCAACCAGCCGCAGGTGGTGGCCGCCAGTTCGATGGCCGCCGACAGCGTGTTCGCGCGCACGCTCGGCGGCGACCTGTCGCTGGCGGCCGGCGTGAGCGGTACCGCATCGACCGACCTGGTGGCCGCGGCCCGCTTCCAGAATCCGGGCGGCTTCGGCATCACAGGCGCCGTGTGGCGCGTGTGGGCCGACACCTGGGTGGGCGAGGCGCGCGGCGGCCTGGCCGGCTCGGGGCCGCTGCCCAATCTCTACAACTGCGCCTACCTGGGCGCGTGCGGCGTCACCGTGACGCCGGGCGACAACCACTTCATCTACGCGCAGCAGCCGGTCGCCACCGTGACCGTGCAGAACGCCGAGCGCGATGCCGGCCAGCCCAACCCGCCCTTCGGCTACACCCTCAGCGGCCTGATCCTGGGCGACACCGATGCCAGCTTCGGCGGCACGCTGGGCAGCCCGGCCACGCCGGACAGCCCCCCGGGCACCTATCCCATCGACGGCAGCTTCGCGTCCGCCGCGGGCTATGCGGTCGAGGTGGTGCCGGGCGAGCTCACGGTGCGCGAGCCGGTGATCCCCTTCATCCCCCGTCCGCTGTTCCGGTCCTCGGTGGAACTGGTGCGCGACATGCCGCTGACCTACACCTACGACCGCAACATCGGTCCCGCGCCGATCTGCCTGGCCACCGGTCCGCTGGACGGCGATCGCGCGCTGCAGGGCTCCGACGTGCTGGCGCGCGAATGGTCGCGTGTGCGCTCGCGGCCGAACCTCACGAACTGCATCGACACCGAACGCCGCAACGGCTGCGGCGATTTCTGAGGCGCGATCGTTGCGCCGCCGTCAGCGCCGCTCGGCGCCGCCCGTGGCCGTGATGACGAACAGCTGCGCCATCAGGTCGGCCAGCAGGCGCAGCTGCGGGTCGTCGGTGAGCGGCGCATGCCGGTAGGCGGCGGCGAATGCCTCCGTGCCGTCGATCGGGCCGGCGAAGAACAGCCGCCGCAGGGCGCTGCCCAGCACCTCGTTGGCCTGCGCCTGCGGACGGTCCGCGATCGTCGTGCGGGCATGGCCGCCCAGCTGCGCCGTCGCCAGGAAAGGCAGCAGCACCGCCGCATGCAGGCGCTGCGCGTGGATGAGCCGGTTCAGCGTGATGTCGAAGGGGTCGGCCGGGCCCGCATCGAGCGCCTCGCGCAGCAGGCCCGGGATCAGGCGCAGGCCGCGCGGCGTGACCAGATAGGCGGTCGCGCCCCAGTTGTACAGGCCGGCCGCCTCGAGGATGTCCACGCCGCTGATGTTCGCCCGTGCGCCGGTGCCGCCGGGCAGCCGGCGCTGCAGGGCGGTCCACAGCGCCAGCAGGTTGGCGGTCGACGTGTAGGGCTGGCACTCCAGAAAGACGATGTCGTAGCGCGCCAGCTGGCCCATCGCCTCGTTGCGAAGCACGGCGGGCAGCGCATCGCTGAGCACAAGATCGTCCTCGAGGACGAGCAGGAAGTCCTGCGGGTCCGCCGCGGCGATCGCCTGCGCATGCGACAGGAAGCAGGCCCGCTCGCCGGCGCTGACGGGGGCGGCCGGCGCGGGCCGCAGCGTCTGCGCGTCGACGGCCTCGACGCGGTGCACCCAGTGCAGGCCCAGGCGCTGCAGCTGCGCGTGCATCGCCTGGCGGCGTTCGACGCTTCTCGCCAGGTTGATGTAGCCGCCCTTCACAGGCCCATCGTCCGCGCGAAGTCGCCGCGGTAGGTGTGCAGGCCCTGGTGCATCAGGCGCGAGCGCGTGTCGACGAAGACGCGCCCGCCGATGGACTGCCAGCGGCGGCAGAAGGCGTAGTCCTCGCTCAGGTAGCGGCCGTTGCCGGGTTCCGCGAGCACGTCGAAGAAGCGGTAGTGCGCCACGTCCGGATCGCTCCCGCCGGGGGCATGGTCGGGGGTGTAGCGCAGCTCCGGCATGGCGGCCGCCAGCCGTTCGAAGACGCTGCGTTCGATCAGCATGAAGCCGGTGGGCGCATCCAGCACCTCGAGGAAGCCGTCCGCATCCACGCGCGCGCCGGCCTCGACATTCACCGGGAAGACCGCGTGCGCGGCCTCGAAGTCCTCGCGGGTGCTGCCCGCCGGCAGCGCCTCGGCCAGGCCGCCCGCCGGCCAGCCGTCGGCCTTGTGCGGGTACAGCCCGGCCGCCACCTCGTGGCCGGCCAGCAGCAGCCGCAGTGCCGCCTCGGGCGCAAAGCCGATGTCGGCGTCGATCCAGAACAGGTGGGTCCAGCGTGCATCGGCCATGAACTCGGCCACCAGCCGGTTGCGCGCGCGCGGGATCAGGCTGTCGCCGTCGAGGAAGCGCGTCTGCATCGCGAGGCCGTGGGTCCACGCGAGGTTCACCAGGCCGAGCAGGCTGCGCACGTAGACCGAGGCCAGCGCGCCGCTGTGGCTGGGCGTGGCCACGAAGGGCCGGATCTGCGTCAGGGCCTGGAGATCGCGCATCGGGCCATTCTGCGCTAGGCCGCGGCGGGCCGGTGCGTCGAGAGCACCGCCCGCAGCCGCGCGGGCGCCACCGGCTTGGTCAGCAGCAGCACGCCGCTGCGGCGCAGGCGCTGCAGCACCTCGGGCCCGGTGGCGCCGGAGACCAGCACCGGCAGCGCGTCCGGCTGCAGCTGCCGCGCGCGCTCGATCACGGCCATGCCGTCCTCGTCGCCGGCGAGCTGCAGGTCGCACAGCACCGCGTCGAAGCGCGCGTGCGGCGCCTGCAGGCGCGCCACCGCCTCGGCGGCGCCGGCGGCGCATTCCACGTGGCAGCCCCATTGCGCCAGCAGCGCACGGCTGCCGTCGAGGATGGCGGCATCGTCGTCGATCACCAGGCAGCGCAGGCCGGCCAGCGGCGCGGGGGGCGGCGCTGCGGCGGGCGCTTCGGCCGCCGCGGCCTGCGCCCTGGGCAGCGCCAGCGAGAAGGTGCTGCCCTGCTGCAGCGCCGAGCGCAATCCGATGCGCGTGTCCAGCAGCGCGGCCATGCGGGTGCAGATCGCCAGGCCGAGCCCGAAGCCGTGGCGCCGGTCGCGTTCGGTGTTGGCCACCTGGTAGAACTCCTCGAAGATGCGCGCCTGGTGGATCGGCGCGATGCCCACGCCGTTGTCGCGCACCTCCAGGCGCACGCCGCGCGCATCGCGCCGCGCCGCGACGAGCACGGTGCCGCCGTGCGGCGCATGGCGGATCGCGTTGGCCACGAGGTTGCCCAGGATGCGCTGCACCAGCGCGGCGTCGGTGCGCACCGCCAGGCCGCGGTCGCGCCACAGCAGCCGCACCTGCTGCTGCGCGGCCGCCGCGGCGTGCTGCGCGGCCAGCGCGTCGAACAGCGCGGCCAGCGGCACGTCCGCCAGCGCCGGGGTGAGCACCTGCGCGTCCAGGCGCGAGATCTCCAGCAGGTCGTCCAGCAGCACGCCCATGAACTCGGCGCTTTCCTGCAGCCGCAGCACCGATGGCCGCTGGGCCTCGTTCGCGGTGGCCAGCAGGCCGTCGATGAACAGGCCCATCGCATGCAGCGGCTGGCGCAGGTCGTGGCTCGCCGCGGCAAGGAAGCGCGCGCGCGAGCGCGCCGCCTGCTCGGCCTCGGTCATGCGCAGCAGGGCGGTGGCGGTGGCTTCGCGCACCTTCTCCTGGCTCACCTGCTGGTTGTGTTCGAGCTGCTCGGCCAGGCGGTTCACGTCGAAGGCCAGGCGCGCGAACTCGTGCCGGCCGCGCGCGCCGCCCGCCGGCCCCGGGCCGCTCACCTGGCAGCGGGCGCCGAAATGCCCCGCCTCCAGCGCGGCGACGGTGCGCGAGACGCGCCGCAGCGGGCGCGAGACGGTGCGCGCCATGTGGCGCACCGCGGCCCAGGCGGCCAGCAGCGCCACCAGCGCGATGCCCACGCCGGTCATCAGCGAGCGCGTGCGTTCGCGCGCGTGGGCGGTGGTGTCGCGAAAGGCCTGCACCAGGCCGATCGGCGCGTCGCCCACGGCCGTCGCGCCCGCCGGCGCGAAGGCGCTGGCGCTCGAGGCCTCGCGCAGCGTGACCGGCGCGGAGAAGGTGCGCAGCTGGCCGATCGGCACCGTGTTGCGCCCGGCCGCCACGAACACGCCGGCGCTGTTGCTGATCTCCACCCGCGTCACCTGCCCGCTGCGCAGCGCCGCGCCGGCGACGTTCTGCAGCGCCGGCAGGTCGCCGGCGAACAGGCTCAGGTCCGACATCGCCGCCACCTGCCGCGCCACGGCCTGCCCTTCGGCGGTGAACACCGCATCGAGCATCGCCAGCCGGCTGTGCGTGAACCAGGCCGTCAGCGCCACCGCGACCGCGGCGCAGGGCAGCACCCCGAGGCGCACCAGGTCGCGCTGCAGCGTGCCGCGCACGACCAGCGGCTGTTCCTGCAGCGGCGGCGCAGGGCGATGTTCCTGGACATTCATGCCGACGGCTCCGGCACTGCGTGCGTTCGACCGCCCGGCGCCCCCACCCCCCCCCAACCCACCACCGGTCGGCGCAGCCAGGCCCCTTCGCAGGCACCCGCGGGACCGGCTTTGCCGGCCCGCTGGGTGCGCCCCCTTGAGGGGGTGCAGAGCCACACGCAGTGGGCGAGGCTGGGGGTGGTCTTCACTTTCCAGCCGTCACCCGCGCGGTCAGCGCCTGCTCGTCGGGCACGCGCAGGCCCAGGCCGCGCGCCACGGTGGCGTTCAGGCGCACCGTGGCCGGTGCGGCCGCCTCCACGATCAAGGCCTCGCCACCGGCTGCGGCGAGCCGGCGGCCCAGGGCCTGCGCCTGCTGTGCGAGTTGCGCCGGCGTCGACACGGCGGCGGCCAGGCCGCCCGAGCGCACCATGCCTTCGCTGGCGCCGAACACCGGCAGGCCGGCCGCAGCGCCGGCGCGCAGCACCGCCAGCGTGGCGGCCTGGCTGTCGCCGATGCGGTCGGGCAGCACCAGCAGCGCGTCGCTGCGCGCAACCACGGCATTCAGCGCGGCGGCGAGCGAGCGCGCATCGGGCGCGTATTCCACCTGCAGCGACCAGCCTTGCGCGCTGCGCTCGAGCTCGTGCACCAGCGGCGTCGACTCGGCGGTGGCGACCACGCCGAGCCGGCGCTTCTGGGGCAGCACGACATCGATCAGCACGAGCTGGTCGGCCATCGCCGGTTCGCGCAGCAGCACGCCGACGCGGCGGCCGGTGCGCTGCAGCGCGGGGCTGGCGCGCAGCGCCTCGTAGTCGAGCCGGCCGAGCATCGCCAGCAGCAGCGGGGCCTGGCTGGGGCGGTCGATCGCCGCGCGCGCGGCCTCGGCGCCGACGGCGATCGCCACCGTGTCCTCGTTCGCGGTGGCGCGTGCGCTGCGAGTACGCACGCCGACGTTGGCCGCCGATTCCTCTTCGGCCGGCGCCTCGCCGCGCACCACGCGCACCAGCTCGATGCGGCTGCCCGGCGCCTGCGTTTCGCGCAGATGGTGCACGAACTCCGTGTGCGCAGCGAGTTCGTCGGCCATCAGCACCGTGAAGCCTGTCGCCTGCGCGATGCCGCCCGCGGCCAGGCACAGCGCAGCCAGGCACCAGCGCCCCAGGCGGGGCAGCAGCGGCGCGGAGAAGGGGCGGGGCGACATCGGACGAACGAGGGTGAGCTTGCGTCCCAATGTACGGAAGCGGCCGTGCGCGCGCGATAAGGCAGAGGGCTTATGACCGTCGAGGCACGCCGGCGACGGCCGCGCGCCGCCGACAGGAAGTGATAGGCCTGACGGCCTATGGCCGCTGCACTCGCCGCATCTGTACGCTGATGGCCTGGCGCAGCGCGCGCGGCGAGACCGGCTTGTACAGCACGGCGATGCCCGCGCTCGCCACTTCGCGCAGCCGGTCGGGCTTGGTCTCGCCGGTCACCAGCAGGCGCGCGGTGCCCGGCCGGATGCCGCGCGGATGCCGCTCCAGTGCGGCCAGCACGTCCAGGCCGTTGTCGCCGCCCTGCAGCAGCAGGTCGCTCACCACGATGTCCGGCGGCTCGGCCCAGCCGTCGGCCAGGGCCAGGGCGTCGGCGCGGCTTTGCGCGACCAGCACCTGCGCGCCCCAGTTCGCCAGCACCACCTGCAGTCCCTCGAGGATGGTGCGCTCGTCGTCGATCACCAGCACGCGCAGTCCGTCCAGGTTCGGCACCTCCTCGACGGCGGGGCTCTCGGCCGAAGGGGTGTCCGGCGGCGCGGCCGCCGGCACCGCGGCGCGCACCAGCACGCGCACGCAGGTGCCCTTGTCCGGCGTGGAACTGAGCTCGACGCGGGTGTTGAGCAGCGCCGCCAGCCGCTGCACGGTGGCCAGCCCCAGGCCCATGCCGCGCGAGCCGCGCCTGTCGTGGCGCGGCGGCGAATCGACCTGGAAGAACTCCTCGAACACCCGCTCCTGATGCTGCAGCGCAATGCCGATGCCGGTGTCCAGCACGTCGATGCGCACGCTGCGCCCGCGCCGGCGCGCGCCCACCAGCACGCCGCCTTCCACCGTGTGGCGCAGCGAGTTCGACACCAGGTTGCCGACGATGCGCGAGAGCATCAGGTAGTCGCTGCGCACCCACAGGTCGGTCTTGCGCACCACCAGCCGCAGGTTCTGCTGTTCGGCCACCGGGCGGAAGTTGCGGCTGATCTCGTCGAACAGGCGGTCCAGCGGGAAGTCGGCCCACTGCGGCTGCAGCACGCCGGCATCGATCTGCGAGAGGTTCAGCAGCTCGGAGAACAGCCGGTCGAGCGAATCCACGCACTCGCGGATGTGGTCGATGCGCTGCAGCCGCACCGGGTCGGTCTCGCCGTTGGCCAGCCCGTCGGAGAACAGCGTGAGCGCGTGCAGCGGCTGGCGCAGGTCGTGGCTGGCCGCGGCCAGCAGGCGGGTCTTGGCCTGGCTGGCCACTTCCAACTGGCGGTTCTTGTGCGCCAGCTCGGCGGTGGCCTGGCGGATGCGGCTTTCCAGCAGGCGCCGGCTGTCGGCCAGCGCCCCGGCCGCTTCGTTGAAGCCCTTCTGCAGCCGCCGCACCTCGGAGGTGCCCTCGACCACCACCTGCGCGTCCTGGCCGGCGCCGAGGCGGTCGACCGCCTCGCCCAGGCGGCGGATCGGCGCGCTGATGCGCCGCGCCGCCCAGCCGCCGGCCAGCCCCACGCCCAGCAGGCAGGCGCCCAGCACCAGGAAGACGTTGAACCAGACTGTCTTGCGCGCGGCCTGCACCGCGTCCAGGCTCATCTCCACCATCACCTTGCCGAGGGCCTGGCCGTCGTCGGCCACGATCGGCACCACCACCTGCAGGCCCTCCATGCGATGGCGGTCGGCGGTTTCGGAATTGGCCAGGATCTCGCCCTCGTCCGACCAGATCTGCACCTGCTGCACGTGCGGCTGGAAGGTGCCCGACTGCGCGATGTTCAGCAGCGCCCGCCGGTCCACCTGCGCCAGCGGCGCCTGGGCCACCGTGGCCACCTGCAGCGCCATCGTCTGCGCATTGGCGCGCACCAGCTCGGCCACGCCGGCCAAGTGCTGGCGCGTGAGCACGGCGATCACGCCCAGCGTGGCGATGACCGCCGGCAGCACCGCCAGCAGCACCAGCTGCTGGGCCAGCGAGAGCCGCATGCGCCGCCGCAGGGCGCGCCAATGCCGCTGCCAGGCCCGGCTCGGGCCCGGCGCCTCGGGCGCGCCATCCTGGATCAGTGCTTTCGCCATGCCAAATGCGTCACAAATTCGGGGCCAATCTGGTTTCTAATTGTCATCTGGCCACGGCCAACCTGAACAGCCGGACATCCGGCCTACTGTGCGCCCCTCGGCCCTCTTTGGAAACCGGAAGATGCCAGCCTTCGCTCCTTGCGCCGATCCCGCCGTCCCCAGGCCGAGGCGCATCGTGCCATGGCCGCGCCTGCTCGCGTGGCTGGTTCTCGCGCCCCTGCTCGGCGGCCCGCTTCCGGCATCGGCCCAGGACGGTGCGGCGAACGCGGCACCGGTGCGCTTCGGCATCCTGCCGCTGGGCGGCGCCTTCGAGTCGCGCAACGATTGGGAGCCGATGCTGGCCGACCTCAGCCGCGGCATCGGCCGTCCGGTGTCCATTCTGTCGGTGACCTCGTACCAGGCGCTGGAGCAGGCGATCCAGCGCAACGAGGTCGACCTGGCCTTCCTGTCCGGGCGCATGGCGCTCGACGCGGTGACGCTGCGGCACATGAAGGTGGTCGCCCAGGTCACGCGGCACGACGGCCTGCCCGGCTACCGCGCGCTGCTGCTCACCCGCAAGGGCGCGCAGCCCGCCTCGCTGCAGGCCCTGCTGGCCGCGCCCGAGCGCTGGCGCCTGGCGCGCGGCGAGAGCCGCTCGGTGTCGGGCTTCATCGTGCCGCAGCTGCAGCTGTTCCTGCCCAACAGGATCGTCATGGAAACGCGTTTTCGCAGCGACTTCGTCGGCACCCACCAGGCGACGGCGCTGGCGGTGGCCAACGGCGAGGCCGACGTGGCGACCAACAACACGGCGGACTTCGAGCGCTTCAGGCTGCAGTTTCCGGCCGAGGGCGCGCGCCTGCAGGTGATCTGGGAGTCCGACCTGATCCCGCACGCCCAGATCGTCATGCGCCGCGACTACCCGGCCGACTTCCAGGCCAGGGTGCGGGCCTTCCTGATCGGCTACGCGCGCGACGAGGGGCCGCGCGGCGACGCCGAGCGCGCCGTGCTGAAGTCGCTGCACGACCTGGCCGGCTTCGTGGCGGCCGACAACAGCTCCCTGCTGCCGGCGGCGAAGCTGGCCTACCAGCTCGCGCGCCAGAGCGCGATGACCGCGCAGTGGGTCAACGAGGCGGCCCGCCAGGCGCGGCTGGAGCGCATCGAGCAGAACTACGCCGAGCAGACGGCGGCCTTGCGCGACGCGACGCCGTGAGCCGGACGAAGATGCAGACAGCGCTCACGCATCGGCCCTGCGCGTCCCGCCTGCTGGTGCGGCGCGCCGTGCTCGGGCTGGCACTCGGGCTGGGCCTGCATGCCGCGCCGCCGGCGCTGGGCGAGGTCCGGTTCACGCCGATGGCCCTGCGCTTCGGCATCCTGCCCATGGGCGGCATGCTCGAATCGCGCAAGAACTGGGAGCCGCTGCTGGCCGAACTGGGCCAGGCCATCGGCCAGCCCGTGAGCGCGGTGACCATGGGCAGCTACGAATCGATGGACAACGCGATCCGCCGCCGCGAGCTGGACTTCGCCTTCCTGTCGGGCAAGATGGCCCTGGACGCCGTCACCCAGCATCACATGAGCGTGATCGTGCAGGTGCAGCGCCGCGACGGCGAGCCGGAGCACCGCGCCGTGCTGCTGGCGCGCCGCGCACCGCCCTTCAACAGCCTGCAAGGCTTGCTGGCCGCGCCCGAGCGCTGGCGCATCGCGCGCGGCGACAGCCGCTCGCTCACCGGCTTCGTGCTGCCGCAGGCCCAGCTCTTCCTGCCCCATGGCATCGAGCTGGAGACGCGCTTTCGCAGCGAGCTGATCGGCACCCACCAGGAGACGGCGCTGGCCGTGGCCAACGGCGACGCCGACGTGGCCACCAACAACACCACCGACTTCGAGCGCTTCCGCCACCAGTTCCCGATCGAGGCCGCGCGGCTGCAGGTGATTTGGACCTCCGAGCCGACGCCGCCGGCGCAGATCGTGATGCGCGCCGACCATGCGCCCGCGCTGCAGGCGAAGGTGCAGGCCTTCCTGGCCGACTATGGCCGCGCGCGTGGGCCGCGCGGCGACGCCGAGCGCGCGGTCCTGGCCTCGCTGCAGGCCACGCTCGGCTACGCCGCCGCCGACAACAGCGCGCTGCTGCCGGTCGCCCGGCTCGAACGCCAGTACGCGCGCCAGCGCGCGATGGCCTCGCAATGGGTCAGCGAGGAGGCGCGCCAGGCGCGCCTGGCGCGCGTGGATGCGGAGTACGCGCAGCAGGCGTCGGTGCTGCGGGCGGGAACGGCGATGTCGCAGCGCTGAGGCCCGGCGGCGTCGTCAGGCCCGCTGCCGCAGCCTGAAGCGCTGCAGCTTGCCCGTCTCGGTGCGCGGCAGCGCATCGAGGAACTCGATCTCCCGCGGGTACTTGAAGGGCGCGAGGGTGGCCTTGACGTGGTCCTGCAGCGCCTGCACCAATGCCGCGTCGCCGGCCACGCCCGGCTTGAGCACGCAGCAGGCCTTGACGATCATGCCGCGCGCCGCATCGGGCTTGCCGACCACGCCGCACTCGGCCACCGCGGGATGGCGCAGCAGCGCGTCTTCCACCTCCGGCGCGCCCACGTTGTAGCCGGCGGTGACGATCATGTCGTCGGCCCGCGCCTGGTAGAAGAAGTAGCCATCCTCGTCCTGCACGAAGGTGTCGCCGGGGTAGTTCCAGCCGTCCTTCACGTAGTCGGCCTGGCGCGGGTCGTCCAGGTAGCGGCAGCCCACGGGCCCGATCAGCGCGAGCCGGCCGACGCTGCCGCGCGGCACCTCGCGGCCTTCGCCGTCGACCACCTTCGCGGTGAAGCCGGGCACCACCTTGCCGACGGCGCCGCGCCGCACCTCCTCGGGCCGCGCCGAGATGTAGATGTGGAACACCTCGGTGCCGCCGATGCCGTCGAGCATCTCGATGCCGGTGGCCTCCTTCCAGAGCTGGCGCGTGGCGTCGGGCAGTGCCTCGCCGGCGCTGACGCAGGTGCGCAGGGTGGGCACGCCCGACTCGCGCGCGAAGGGCGCCATCCGGCGGTAGAAGGTGGGCGCGGTGTAGCAGACGGTGGCGCCGACCTCGCGGATGGCGCGCACCAGGCTCTCGGGCGTGTAGGGCGCGTCGGGGAAGTGCACCGAGGCGCCGGCGAACATCGGGAAGATCAGCAGGCCGCCCAGCCCGAAGGTGAAGGCCAGCGGCGGCGAGCCGACCACGATGTCCTCGGGCGTGGCGCGCAGCACGTGGCGCGGCCAGGTCTGGCACATGGCCAGCACGTCGCGGTGCGTGATCGCCGGCGCCTTGGGCTTGCCGGTGGTGCCGGAGGTGAAGGCCAGCAGCGCGATGTCGTCGGCCGCCGTCGGGCAGGCGGCGAAGGGCCCGCGCCGGCCGGCGGCGCGGCGTTCCAGCGAATCCGCGGCATCGGGCGCGTTGAAGGCGACGATCTCGCCCAGCGCGGGATGGGCCGTGCGGGCCTGCTGCAGTTCGTCCAGCAGCCGCGCATCGCACAGCGCGGCGGCGGGCCGGGCCTTGTCGATGATGTCGCCCAGCTCCCTGGCGCGCAGCAGCGGCATGGTCGCCACCGCGATCAGCCCGGCCTTGACCACCGCCAGCCAGGCCAGCGCCATCGCGATCGAGTTGCCGCCGCGCAACAGCACGCGGTTGCCGGGCACCAGGCCCAGGTCCCGCACCAGCACCTGGGCGATGCGGTCGACCTCGGCGGCCGTTTCCGCATAGCTCAGCGTGCGCGCGGACGCGCGCAGCAGCGGCCGGTCGGCCCAACCTTTTTCGGGCGCCCTGTCGAGCAGTTCCTCGACCAGGTTCAGCCGGTCGGGCAGCTGCAGCTCGGGCAGGTCGTAGCGCAGCCTCGGCCACTGCGAGGCCGGCGGCAGCCGGTCATGCACGAATCGGTCGACTTGGGCGGTCATCGCATCTCGCTCCGGGCTATTCACGGCTAAATAGTTTGGACATGAAGAATTTCCTGTCAACCCCCCGTTTCCTGCACGAAGCCGTGGCTTGTGCCACAGTTGACGCTTCGACGCTGGTGTGAACAATTTCCGAGCCATGCAGAGCCTGATACCGAAGATCGAAACCCAACTCGCCTCGCTGCCAGTCCCCGTCGCCCTGCAGCTGCCCAACGGGCAGCGGATCGAAACGCCCGGTTCCCGGGTCGCGCTCAGCTTCCGCGAGTGGAGCGGCCTGGCCAAGCTCGCCGCCAGCCAGATCGGCGCCGTGGGCGAGGAGTACGTGGAGGGGCGGATGGACATCCAGGGCACGATGCGTGACCTGATCGCCGCCGCCGTCGGGCTGCTGCCCGGCAATCCCGCCGAGACCAACACCGGCTGGTGGGGCCGCATGCTGCGGCGCGCCAAGTCGCGCGGCTCGCACACCCTGGGCAAGGACGCGGCGCAGATCCAGTTCCACTACGATGTCTCGGACGATTTCTACGCCCTGTGGCTGGACCCGCGGCGCGTGTACTCCTGCGCCTACTTCCGCACGCCGGCGCTGGACCTCGCGCAGGCGCAGGAGGCCAAGCTCGACCACATCTGCCGCAAGCTGATGCTCCAGCCGGGCGAGCGCTTCCTGGACATCGGCTCGGGCTGGGGCGGGCTGCTGCTGTGGGCGGCGGAGCACTACGGCGTGGACGCGACCGGCATCACGCTGTCGAAGAACCAGCATGCGCACGTGCAGCGGCTGATCGAGGCGCGCGGCCTGTCGGGGCGCGTGCGCGTGGAGCTGCGCGACTACCGCCAGCTGCGCCCCGAGCGGCTCTTCGACAAGATCGCCTCGGTCGGCATGTTCGAGCACGTGGGCAGCGCCAACATGGCCACCTACTTCCGGCAGGTGCACGACCTGCTGGCGCCGGGCGGCCTGGTGATGAATCACGGCATCACCTCCGGCCGGCTGGACTACCAGCAGCTCGGTGCGGGCATGGGCGACTTCATCGAGAAGTACATCTTCCCCGGCGGCGAGCTGCTGCACGTGACGCAGGTGCTGCGCGAGATGGCGGGTGCCGGGCTGGAGATGGTGGACACCGAGAACCTGCGCCCGCACTACGCGCGCACGCTGTGGGCCTGGTCCGATACGCTGGAAGCGCGCCTGGAGGAGGCGCGCGACGTGCTGCGGCGCACGACCGGCCAGCCCGAGCGCGCGGAGCGCGTGCTGCGCGCCTACCGGCTGTACCTGGCGGGCTCGGCGATGAGCTTCGAGCAGGGCTGGATCTCGCTGCACCAGATGCTGGCGACACGGCCCGACGGGCACCTGGAAACCGGGGTATTGCGCGGCGCGCAATCGGTGTACCCTTTTGCGCGTGACTACATCTACCAATAACTAACGCCATGCTGTACCGATTCAAGTCGCAAGCCTCCGCGGACGTCGTGATGCTGGAGGCCAATGCCCGCCACCTGCTCGACATCATCGGCAAGAGCGCCGGACCCAGCGGCATCATCACCGTGGACCAGATGCCCGCGGCCATCGCGGCGCTGGAGGCGGCGGTCCAGCGCGAGGCGCAGATCAGCCACCACGGCAACCACGACCCGCACGCGGTCGAGGACCACGACGCGCAAGCGGAGGCGCAGCACGTGGGCCTGCACCAGCGCGCCACGCCGCTGATCCAGATGCTCAAGGCGTCGCACGCCGAAGCCAAGGACATCGTCTGGGGCGTCTGACCCGGACCCGGGCGGCGCCCGACGCCCCGGCGATGGCGCGTCAGCGCGCCTCGCACTCCTCGATGAAGTTCTCGAGCAGCTTCTTGAGCTGGCTGGTCTTGCGCGGCCCCAGCGCTTCCTCGATCACGCCGTGGTGCGCATCCACGCTTTTCTTCAGCCGGGACACCGTTTCCAGCCCCAGGTCGCTGATGTAGACCAGCACCCTGCGGCTGTCGGCCGCATCGGCGGCGCGCTGCACCAGCCCGCGGCTGACCAGCTTGTCGATGTTCTTCGTCAGGGCCGGGTGGTTGAGCAGGACGATCTCCGCCAGCTCGCCCATGGAGCGCCCCTGCTCGTCGGCGAGCACCTGCAGGATGCGCCAGTGCTCCTCCGTGACCTCTTCCGCCGCGATGGACTGGGCCAGCCCGATGCGCATGCGCCGGTGGGCGGAGGCCAGCAGATAGGCCAGGTACTGCGAGATGTCCTGTGCGGGCATGTGGGGTCCGGCGTTGTCTTCGTTGAACAGGGGCGGCGCGGAGTTTAGCGGCGATCCCTTGCCTTGGAAAGTATTGGCGCGATTTTTGCGAACGCTTCGGGTTCGTCGCCATCTTGGTGCACTGCCGGGAGTTCCCGATGTCTACATCCCCTGGATCGGTCATGCGTCGTTCGCCCGCCATCCTGCCGCACGGTGCCATGCGGCGGCCGCAGCGGCCGCCGCTGGCGCGGGGGGCGCTCAACATCGCCCTGTGCGTGCCGCTGGGCGGGTCGGCCGGCATCTGGGGGCCGTCGGCGCTGGCCTCCGCCAAGCTGGCGGTGGCCGAGCTCAACCGCGAAGCGGGCATGGGCGGCCGCTCCTGCCGGCTGCTGACCATCAACGCCGCCGACGATGCGGCCGACATCGAGGCCACGCTGATCGAACTGGTGCAGGCCGGCGACATCGACGCCATCATCGGCATGCACACGAGCGCCGTGCGCCAGCGCATCCTGCGGGCGGTGGGCGGACAGATCCCGATCGTCTACACGCCGCTGTACGAGGGCGGCGAGTCGACGCACGGCGTGTTCGCGATCGGCGAGACGACGGCCCGCCAGCTCCGGCCGGCCATCCGCTGGCTGGGCCAGCGCAAGCGCCCGCGGCGCTGGTTCGCCATCGGCAACGACTACATCTGGCCGCACGTGTCGCACCGGATGGCGCGCGCGTACATCGCCGAGACGGGGGCCGAGCTGATGGGCGAGATGTACGTGCCCTTCGGCACCGCCGACTTCTCCGAGGCGCTCGACGCGCTGCGCCAGGGCCGCGCCGACGCCGTGCTGGTGTCCCTGGTCGGCCAGGACGCGGTCGAGTTCAACCGCGCCTTCGGCCGCGCCGGCCTGCACCAGCGCATGCTCCGGCTGTCCTGCGCCATCGGCGAGAACGAACTGCTCGGCATCGGGGCGGACAACGCCGAAGACCTCTACGTGGCCTGCGGCTACTTCGCCACGCTCGACACGGAAGCCAACCTCGCGTTCAAGGAGCGCTACCACGCGCACTTCGGCGAACGGGCGCCCACCCTCAACACCTTCGGCCAGTCGACCTACGAGGGGATGCATTTCCTGGCGGCGCTGCTCGACAGGGACATGCGGTCCGGCGCCCAGCGCGCGCATCCGGACGCGGCGCCCCTGGTCTACCGCAGCGCGCGCGACGCCGCCTACGAGGGCAGCGGCATCAGCCGCGTGCCGATCTATCTCGCGCGGGCCGAAGGCAACGTGTTCCGCGTGATCACGCGCCTTTGACAGAGGGACAGCGAGGAAATTTATTTTCCAAAGAAAATAAAATCCTTGACTTGGAAAATATCGATCTCCAGAATGCACGCGTGACGAGCCGGTGACGCCAGGCTGCTTCTGCAGGGCGCCGCAGGCCGACGCCATGCCGCTGCGGCGGGCCCTTGCGGCCGCCGGCGCCAAGTCAACGCAAACACGGAGTCCTCTTCATGCCGATCAAGCGTCCCACCCTCGACCAGCTGCAGGACGTCGCCCTCAGCCTGGGCATCCACCTGTCCGAAGCGCAGGCCGCCAGCTACAACGCGCTGATGCAGGCCAACTTCGACGCCTACGACGTGGTCGACGCGATGCCCGACCCGGTGCCGGTCGTGCGCTATGCGCGCACGCCCGGCTACCGCCCCGCCGGCGAAGAGAACCAGTACGGCGCCTGGTACGTCAAGACCACCATCCAGGGCAAGCCCGAAGGCAAGCTCGCGGGCAAGACGGTGGTGCTCAAGGACAACGTCTGCCTGGCCGGCGTGCCGATGATGAACGGCGCCTCCACGCTCGAAGGCTACGTGCCGAACGTCGACGCCACGATCGTCACCCGGCTGCTCGATGCGGGCGCCACCGTGGTGGGCAAGTCGGTCTGCGAGTACTTCTGCTTCTCGGGCGGCTCGCACACCAGCGCCTCGGGGCCGGTGCACAACCCGCACCGCAAGGGCTACTCGGCCGGCGGCTCCTCCTCGGGCAGCGCGGCGCTGGTCGCGGCGGGCGAGGTCGACCTGGCGATCGGCGGCGACCAGGGCGGCTCGATCCGCATGCCGTCCTCCTACTGCGGCATCTACGGTATGAAGGCCACGCACGGCCTGGTGCCCTACACCGGCGTGATGCCGATCGAACTCACGATCGACCACACCGGCCCGATGACGGCCAACGTGACCGACAACGCGCTGATGCTCGAGGTGCTGGCCGGGCCCGACGGGCTCGATCCGCGTCAGCATGCGGGCCAGGCCGCCAAGCCCTACAGCGACCTCATGAAGGAGGGCGTGAAGGGCCTGCGCATCGGCATCGTCAAGGAAGGCTTCGGCTGGCCCCAGTCCGACCCGGCCGTCGGCGCCAAGGTGCGCAAGGCGGCCGAGGTGTTCACCCGGCTGGGCGCCACCGTCAGCGAGGTGTCCGTGCCGATGCATGCCGTCGGCCCCGCGATCTGGCTGCCGATCGCCGCCGAGGGCGCGACCCAGCAGATGATGAAGGACAACGGGCACGGCTTCAACTGGAAGGGGCTGTACGTCACCAGCCTGGTCGACTTCCATGCCGGCTGGAAGCAGCGCGCCGACGAGCTGTCCGAGACGCTCAAGCTCACCATGGTGCTGGGCGAGTACTTCATCCAGCACTACCGCGGCCACTACTACGCGAAGGCGCAGAACCTCAGCCGCCAGCTGACCGCCGCCTACGACAGCGCGCTGACCGACTTCGACCTGCTGCTGATGCCCACGCTGCCGATCACCGCGACGCCGATTCCGGGGCCCGGCGCACCGCTGGAGGAGGTGATCACGCGCGCCTTCGAGGTACTGCCCAACACCTGCCCGTTCGACGTCACCGGCCATCCCTCGATGAGCGTGCCCTGCGGCCTGATCGACGGCCTGCCCGTCGGCATGATGCTGACCGGCCGGTTCTACGACGAAGCCACCATCTACCGCGCCGCCTATGCCTTCGAGCAGGCGGGCGACTGGAAGGCGATCTGACGCCCGCGCGCGTTCCCCTTTTTCCCTTTGCATCGCCACGGCGGCGCACGCCGTCACCCAACGAGGAGTTTGTTCCATGCATCGTCGTTCCTTCATCCAGGCTTCTGCCGCCACGCTCGCCGGCACCGCCGCGCCGCTGTTCCCGATGGCCGCCATGGCCGCCGACGAGATCATCGTCGGCAGCATCCACGACCTGTCGGGCGGGCTGGACATCTACGGCAAGCCGATGGCCGACTGCATGACGCTGGCGATCGAGGAGCAGAACGCCGCCGGCGGCCTGCTGGGGCGGCAGCTCAAGCTCGCCACCTACGACCCGCAGTCCAACATGCAGCTCTATGCGCAATTCGCCCAGCAGGCGGCGCTGAGGGACAAGGCGGCGGTCGTGATGGGCGGCATCACCTCCGCCTCGCGCGAGGTCATCCGCCCGGTGCTGGGCCGCAACCGGACGCTCTACTTCTACAACACGCAGTACGAGGGCGGCGTGTGCGACCGCAACACCTTCTGCACCGGCGTCACGCCCGGGCAGACCGTCGCCAAGCTGGTGCCCCACGCCATGCAGAAGTGGGGCAAGAAGGTCTACGTGGTGGCGGCCGACTACAACTACGGCCAGATCACCTCGCAGTGGGTCAAGAAGTTCGTGCAGGAGAACGGCGGCTCGGTCGCGTCGATCGATTTCTTCCCGCTGGACGTCACCAACTTCGGCCCGACCATCTCGAAGATCGAGGCCGCCAGGCCCGACATGGTCGTCTCGGCGCTGGTCGGCGGCTCGCACATCTCGTTCTACCGCCAGTGGGCCGCGGCCGGACTCACGAAGAAGATCCCGATCGCCTCGACGACCTTCGCCGGCGGCAACGAGCACATCGTGCTGTCCGCCGCCGAGGCCGACGGCTTCCTGATCTCGTACAACTACTTCCAGAACCTGGACACGCCGGAGAACAAGGCCTTCAAGGAGCGCTTCTACAAGCGCTTCGGCGCGGACTATCCCAACATCACGGAGCTGGCGATGGGCACCTACCAGGGCTTCAAGCTCTGGGCCGAGGGCGTGAAGAAGGCGGGCTCGCTCGACCGCGAGAAGATGATCGCCGCGCTCGAGACCGGCATCAGCATCGACGGGCCGAGCGGCAAGGTCACGCTCGATCCGCAGACGCACCACTGCGTGCTGAACGTGAGCATCGCGGAGGTGCGCAACAAGCAGCTCAACATCGTCGAGACCTTCCAGCAGCAGCCGCCGGTCGACACCAGCGCGGTGTGCAATCTCCAGAAAAACCCGCGGGACAACCAGCAGTACGTGATCAAGGCCTGAGGGGGCGCGGGCCGACATGGATCTCGCTCTCGTCGTCGCCATCCAGGTGCTCTACGCGGTGGCGAGCCTGGTCATCATCTCCGCCGGGCTCGCCGTCATCTTCGGGATGATGAAGGTCATCAACCTCGCCCATGGCGAGTTCATGATGCTCGGCGCGTACTCCGTCATCGGCGCGCTCGGGCTCGGCGTCAACCTGTGGATCGCGATCTTCGTGGTCGCGCCGATCGCGGTCGGCCTGGTCGGCGTGGTGCTCGAGCGCCTGGTCATCCGCCGCCTCTACGGCCGCATGGTCGACACCATGCTCGCGACCTGGGGCCTGTCGCTGCTGCTGGTCGGCATCCTCACCTCGATCGCGGGCAACACCACGACAGGCGTCTCGGCGCCGCTCGGCAGCTTCTCGATCGGCGCCTACTCGGTCAGCGGGTACACTCTGGTGATCATCGCGGTCGCCATCGCGCTGGCGCTGGCGATCCGGTGGGTGCTCACGCGCACCCAGTTCGGCCTGATCGCGCGCGGCACGATGCAGAAACCCGACATGGCCAACGCGCTGGGCATCAGCCCGAGCCGCGTCTACTCGGTCACCTTCGCGGTCGGCGCGGCGCTCTCGGGGCTGGCGGGCGGGCTGCTCGCGCCGCTCACCGGCGTGGTGCCGACCATGGGCGCCGCCTTCGTGGCCAAGGCCTTCATCACCGTGATCGGCGGCGGCCCCGCCATCCTGGCGGGCCTGCTGGGCGCCTCGTCGCTGTTCGGCGCCATCAACCAGCTCGCGACCTTCGTCACCACGCCGGTGCTGGGCGAGGTCGCGCTGCTGCTGACCGCGATCGTGATGCTGCGCCTCCTGCCGCAGGGCATCACCGGACGTTTCTTCAAGGGGTCGCTGTGAACCGTTTCGCCAAGTCCTGGACCAGTGCCGCGCTCTGTCTGGCCATCGGCATCGCGCTGCTGTTCGGCCTGCCCGGCGTGATGGACGACTACACGCTGATCGAGGTCACGATCTATGCCGTGATGGCGATCCTCGCGGTGAGCCTGGCCTTCATCTGGGGCTTCGGCGGCATCCTGTGCTTCGGGCAGGCGGCCTTCTTCGGCCTCGGCGCGTACACCTACGCGATCGCCGTCATCAACATGGGCGACAGCACCATCCCCTTCCTGCTCGCGATCGTCGTGCCCGCGCTGTTCGCCGCGCTGCTGGGCTACGTGATCTTCTACGGCCGGCTGTCCGACGTGTACATGGGTGTGATCACGCTCACCGTCACGCTGATCCTGTTCAACCTGGTCAACTCCACCGCCGGGCCCGAGTGGCGCATCGGCAGCGCCCCGCTCGGCGGCTTCAACGGCATCCCGGCGATTCCCACGCTGAACGTGCCCGGCCAGCCGGACGAGGTGCTGACGCCGAAGCACATGTTCTACCTCACCTTCGTCTGCCTGCTGGTGGTCTACCTCGGCCTGCGCGTGCTGATCGGCTCGAAGATCGGGCGCGTCATCATCGCGGCCAAGGAGAACGAGCAGCGCGTGCTGCTGCTGGGCTACGACGCGCGGGCCTACAAGCTGTTCAGCTTCACGCTCGGCGGCGCCATCGCGGGGCTGGCCGGCTGCCTGTTCGCGAACTGGGGCGCGTTCACCAGCCCCACCATCTTCGGGCTGGCGCAGTCGGCGCAGATCATCATCTGGGTGATCGTCGGCGGCCTGGGCACGCTGATCGGCCCGGTGGTCGGCGCGGTGGCCATCCAGTGGCTCACCTCGCAGATCGGCACGCAGCAGACCTTCAATGCCAACCTGGTGCTGGGCGGCATCCTGGTGGTGTTCGTGCTGCTGGTGCCCCGGGGCATCGTGCCCAGCCTCGGGCTGCTGCTCGAGGCGGCCTGGCGCCGCGTGCGCCGGCCACGGGCCTCGCCGAAGCCGGCGGCCGCCGCCGCGCCAGCGCCGGCCGCCGATGTGCCGCCGCCGCGCGCGCTGACGACGTCGGAGCAGACGCCGTGACGCCGCTGATCGAGACGCGCGACCTGAACGTGCGCTTCGGCGGCGTGCACGCCACGCGCGACGTGAACTTCACGCTGGCCGAGAACGAGCTGCGCTGCGTGATCGGCCCGAACGGCGCCGGCAAGAGCACCTTCTTCAAGCTGCTGACCGGGCAGGTCAAGCCGACCTCGGGGCAGATCCTGTTCCGCGGCAAGGACATCTCGCGCATGCTGCCGCACGAGCCCGGCCGGCTGGGCATCGGCATCAAGACCCAGGTGCCGAGCCTGTTCAACGGCCTGAGCGTGTGGGAGAACGTGTGGCTGTCGGCGCGGCGACTCAACAGCGCCCAGCAGGCCGAGCGCATCACGCGCGAGACGCTCGAGCGCGTGGGCATGGCCGCGCACCGCGACGTGGCGGCCGGGCTGCTCGCGCACGGCATGCGGCAGTGGGTCGAGATCGGCGTCGTGATCGCCGCCGACCCGCCGCTGATCCTGCTCGACGAGCCGGCCGCCGGCATGAGCGACGCCGAGGTGGCGCGTACCGCCGAGCTCATCCTGGAGATCAACCGCCAGCATGCGCTGGTGGTGGTGGAGCACGACATGAACTTCATCCGCATGATCGCCCGCAAGGTCACCGTGCTGCACCAGGGCGCGGTGATCAAGGAGGACACGCCGGACCGCATCATGAGCGACCCGCTGATCCAGCAGATCTACCTCGGCAAGAAGCCGCACTGAGACCGGAGCCGCGCATGCTGGAAGTCTCGGGTCTTCACGCCGGCTACGGGGACATCCCCGTGCTGTACGACATCTCGCTCGGCATCGCCGCGGGCGAGTCGGTCGGCATCCTCGGCCACAACGGCATGGGCAAGACGACCATGCTGCGCACCCTGATCGGCGCGCTGCAGGCGACCGCCGGCAGCGTGCGCTTCGCCGGCACCGACGTCACGCGGCACGCGCCGCACGCCCGCGCGCGGCTCGGCATGGCCTATGTGCCGCAGGGCCGGGAGATCTTCCCCACGCTCAGCGCGATGGACAACCTGCGCATGGGCCTGGTGAAGACCGGCGAGCGCACGCTCGGCACGGTCGAGGCGCTGCTGGAGGACTTCCCGCGCCTCAAGCCGCTGCTGGACCGGCCGGGCGGCTCGCTCTCGGGCGGCGAGCAGCAGCTGCTGGCGCTGGCCCGCGCGCTGGCCGGCAAGCCCACGCTGCTCTTGCTCGACGAGCCGACGGAGGGCATCCAGCCCTCGATCATCGAGGAGATCGCCGAGACGCTGGCGTCGCTGCGCGACCGCATGCAGCTCACCATCGTGCTGGTCGAGCAGAACCTCGAGTTTATCGCGGCCGTGTCGCAGCGCGTGCTGGTCATCAAGCGCGGGCAGATCGGCGGCGAGATCCCGCGCGAGCACCTCGGCGATCTCGAGATCATGAGTCAATACACCGGAGTCCATGGATGAACGACGAACTGCATTACCTCGAGCTGCTGGACGTGGGCCAGCGCATCCAGCGCAAGGAACTCTCGCCGGTCGAGGTCGCGCAGGCGCAGCTCGACCGCATCGCGCAGGTCGACGGCGCGCTCAAGAGCTACGTGATCGTGATGGCCGAGCAGGCGCTGGCCGACGCGCGCCGCGCCGAGGTGGAGATCGCGAAGGGCGAGATCCGCGGCCCGCTGCACGGCGTGCCGCTCGCGGTCAAGGACCTGTGCTGGACGGCGGGCGTGCCGACCGCGGCCGGCATGTCGCTGTTCAAGGACTTCACGCCGGCCGAGGACGGCACCGCCGTGCGCAAGCTGCGCGAGGCCGGCGCCGTGATCCTCGGCAAGCTGCAGCTCACCGAGAGCGCCTACGCCGACCACCATCCGACGGTCACGCCGCCGGTCAACCCGTGGAACGCGGCGCACTGGTCGGGCGCTTCGTCCAGCGGCTCGGGCGTGGCCACCGCGGCCGGCCTGTGCTACGGCGCGCTGGGCACCGACACCGGCGGCTCGATCCGCTTTCCGTCGGCTGCCAACGGCCTCACCGGCCTCAAGCCGACCTGGGGCCGCGTCAGCCGCTACGGCGCGTTCGAGCTCGCGGCCACGCTCGACCACATCGGGCCGATGGCGCGCAGCGCGGCGGACGCGGGGGCCATGCTCGGCGCGATCGCGGGTGCCGACGCGAAGGACCCGACCGCCAGCCTGGCGCCGGTGCCGGACTACCTGGCCGGCATGCAGCGCGGCCTGCGCGGCCTGCGCGTGGGCATCGACGCGCGCTGGAACGGCGAGGGCGTGGACGCGGCCACCACCGGCGTGATGGCGGAGGCGCTGGCGGCCGTGCGCGAGCTCGGCGGCGAGGTGCGCGAAGTCGCCTTCCCCGACCCGGCCCAGGTCATCACCGACTGGTTCCCGCTGTGCGGCATCGAGGCCGCCGTGGTGCACGAGGCCAACTACCCGGCGCGCAAGGACCAGTACGGCCCGGCGCTCGCCGGCCTGCTCGACCTGGGCCGCGCGCAGAGCGGCATGGACTACCAGAAGATCGTGCTCAACCGCCTGGCCTTCGCCGGCCGCGTGCGCGCACTGTTCGAAGGCATCGACCTGCTGCTGGTGCCGGCCCACGGCGTGGCCTCGCCCACGCTGGCGCGCATGGCCACCTTCGGCGAGGACGCCGAACTGATGTCCGCCATGCTGCGCTACACCTGCCCCTTCGACATGAGCGGCAGCCCGACTCTCACGCTGCCGGGCGGCTTCACCGGCGCCGGCACGCCGGTCGCCTTCCAGTTCGTCGCGCGGCACTTCGAGGAAGAGCTGCTGGTGCGCGCCGGCTGGGCGTTCCAGCAGGCCACCGACTGGCACCGGCGGCATCCCGCGCTCTGAACGTCGGGGCGCCCGTGGACTGGCTCGACACCTCGATCATGCGGACCCGCGGCGTCGCGCAGGGCCGCACGCCCGACACGCACGAACTCACCGAGGCGAAGCAGGGCGCCTACCACTACACGATCGGGCCCTACTCGGCGCCGGTGCTGCAGGTGCGGCCCGGCGACCGCATCGTGGTCGAGACCCGCGATGCGTTCGAAGGCGCGGTGAAGACCGCGCAGGATCTGCCCTCCCGCGTGCTGACCATGCCCTTCGTCAATCCGCAGAACGGGCCGATCATGGTCGAGGGGGCGCACAAGGGCGACGTGCTGGCGGTCCACATCGAGTCGATGGCGCCGCGCGGCCCCAACCCGCGCGGCACCTGCGCGATGATCCCGCACTTCGGTGCGCTCAGCGGCACCTCGCTCACCGCGCTGCTGACCGAGCCGCTGCCGGAGATCGTGCGCAAGATCGACGTCGACGAGCAGGGCGTGTACTGGAGCCGGCGCGTCACGCTGCCCTACCGGCCGCACATCGGCACGCTGAGCTGCTCGCCGGAGATCGACTCGATCAACACGCTCACGCCCGACGCGCACGGCGGCAACATGGACCTGCCCGACATGGGCCCCGGCAGCATCACCTATCTGCCGGTGCGCACCGCCGGCGCGCGCCTGTTCATCGGCGACGCGCACGCCTGCCAGGGCGACGGCGAGGTGTGCGGCACGGCGGTCGAGTACGCGAGCACCACCGCGATCCGGGTCGACCTGATCAAGGGCTGGCCGATCGAATGGCCGCGGCTGGAGAACGAGGCCGTGATCATGGCCATCGGCAGCGCCCGCCCGCTGGAAGACGCGACCCGCATCGCCTACCGCGAGCTGATCCTGTGGATGGAGGCCGAGTACGCCTACGACCGCTGGGACGCCTACATGATGCTCAGCCAGTGCGGTCAGGTGCGGCTGGGCAACTTCGTCGACCCGAAGTACACCGTCGGCGCCGCGATCCGCAAATCCTACCTCGCGCCGGGCTGACGCGGCCCGCGCTTTCCTTCCCATGCTTCAGGCCACCTGCGAAGGAGCGCACATGGATCTCGGACTCAAGGGGCTCAACGCCCTGGTCACCGGCGGCACCAAGGGCATCGGCCGCGCGATCGCGCAGACGCTCGCGGCCGAAGGCGTGCACGTGGCGATCTGCGCCCGCCATGCCGACGAAGTGGCGCAGGCCGTCGCCGAGCTGTCGGGCTATGGCGTCAAGGTGTTCGGCCGGGCCGCCGACGTCGGCGACGGCCCGGCCCTGGCATCCTGGGTGGCCGCGGCCGGCGATGCGCTGGGTGGCATCGACATCGTGGTCGCGAACGTCAGCGCCCTGGCGATCGACGACGACGAGGCCGGCTGGCAGCGCGGCTTCGAGGTCGACATGATGGGCACCGTGCGGCTGGTCGACGCCGCGATGCCGCGCCTGGCGCACAGCGCGCATGCGGCGATCGTGACCATCTCGAGCGTGTCGGGCCGCGAGATCGATTTCGCGGCCGGGCCCTACGGCGCGTTCAAGGCCGCGATCGTCCACTACACGCAAGGGCTCGCCTACCGGCTGGCGGCGCGGCGCATCCGCGCCAATACCGTGTCGCCGGGCAACACCTATTTCAGCGGCGGCGTGTGGAGCCAGATCGAGCAGGGCAATCCCGTCCTCTATGCGCAGGCGCTGGCACTCAACCCGACCGGCCGCATGGGCACGCCGCAGGAAATGGCCAATGCCGTGGCCTTCCTCGCCAGCCCGGCGGCCAGCTTCATCACCGGCACCAACCTGGTGGTCGACGGCGCGCTGACGCGCGGCGTGCAGCTGTAGCGTGAACAGGCCCTAATCGACCTTGGCCCCCGAGGCCTTGACCACCTTGGCCCACTTCGCGTGCTCGCTGTCGATGAGCTTCGCGAACTCGGCCGGCGTGTTGCCGCTGGGGATCGCGCCCTGGGCGAGCAGCTTCTCCTGCATCGCGGGGGTGCCGAGCGACCTGGCGACTTCCTGCTGGATGCGGTTGACGATGTCCGCCGGCGTGCCGGCCGGCGCCAGCAGGCCGAACCAGGAGCTGGCCTCGTAGCCCTTGAGCGCCGGGCCGCCGGCCTCCTCGACGGTGGGCACGTCGGGCAGCGCCGGCGAGCGCTGCGCGCTGGTCACCGCCAGCGGCTTGAGCTTGCCGCCCTTGATCTGCTGCATCGACGAGGGCAGGTTGTCGAACATCACGTCCGCCGTGCCGCCCACCAGGTCCAGCAGCGCCGGGCCCGAGCCGCGATAGGGGATGTGCGTCATGAAGGTGCCGGTCATGGTCTTGAACAGCTCGCCCGCCAGGTGGATCGAGGTGCCGCTGCCGCTGGAGGCCATGTTGAGCTTGCCGGGGTTGGCCTTCAGGTACTTGATGAAGTCGGCCACGTTCTCGATGCCCAGCGCGCGGGCCTTGTCGGCGTTCATCTCCATCACGTTCGGCACCGCCGCGACCAGGGTGACGGGGGCGAAGTCCTTGATCGGGTCGAAGGGCAGCGTGGGGTACAGCGCGCGGTTGATGCCGTGCGTGCCCACCGTGCCCATCAGCAGCGTGTAGCCGTCCCCCGGCGACTTGGCGACGATGTCGGCCCCCACGTTGCCGCCGGCGCCGCCGCGGTTGTCGACGATGAACTGCTGGCCGAAGGCCTTCGACAGCTCGGGCGCCAGCGCGCGCGCCAGGATGTCGGTGGTGCCGCCGGCGGCGAAGGGCACCACGATGCGCACCGGCTTGCTCGGCCACGCGCCCTGGGCCAGGGCCGGCTGCGCGACCCAGCCCAGCGCGGCCAGGGTGGCCGCGGCGAGGGCGGTGCGGCGGTTCGGCTTGAATGTCATGAATCGGTCTCCTGAGAAAACGGGCAAGACTGCGGTTGTACCGGCGAAGCCGCGAGCGGCCGCGAGTGAAAACCCCGGGCCCACAGCTTCTCAGGCGACTCTCATGCGTTCGGCGAAGCGCGCGTCGGCAAAGCGCTGCACCACGAAATCGACGAACACCCGCGTCTTGGCCGGCAGCAGCTCGCGGCGCGGGTAGTAGAGCCAGGTCGCGCCCATGTCCTGGTGCCAGGCGGGCAGCAGGCGCACGAGTTCGCCGCGCGCCAGCGCGGCCTCCACGAAGGGCATGGGCAGCAGCGCCGCGCCCAGGCCCAGCCGCGCAGCCTGGGCGATGGCTTCGGGGTCGTTGAAGATCGCGCGCACCCGGGGCAGCGCCACCGTGGCCTCGTCGCCGCCGGCGTGGCGCAGGGTCCAAGGGCGCACGCGGCCGGTGGGGGTGGAGCGGCGCAGCAGGGCGTCGAAGGCGGCGAGATCGTCGGGGTGCGTGGGTGGGGTGCGGCCGGCGAGGTAGCCGGGCGCCGCGACGGCCACGCCGTGGATCGGGCCCAGTTCGCGCGCCACCAGGCCGGGCGAGAGCGCGAAGCCGCCGCCGATGGCCACGTCGAAGCCCTCGCCGATCAGGTCCACCGGGCGGTTGTCGAACTGCCAGTCCGGCACGATGCCCGGATAGCGGGCGAGGAAGTCGCCCAGCAGCGGCAGCACGTGGTCGCGGCCGAAGGCCTGGCCGACGCTGAGCTTGAGCGTGCCGGCCGGCTGGCCGTCGTGCCGGGCGACGTCGTCCACCGCGTCCTGCAGCGTCGCCAGGCCGCCGGCCACGCGGTGCAGGAAGCGCTCGCCGGCCTGCGTGAGCGTCAGCCGGCGCGTGCTGCGCTGGAACAGCCGCACGCCCAGCCGGGCCTCCAGCCGGGCGACGTTCTTGCTGACCGCCGCGGGGGTCAGGCCCAGCCGGCGGCCGGCCTCGGAGAAGCTGCCGCCCTCGGCGCTGCGCACGAAGGATTCGAGATGGCTCAGGGGTTCCATGGCGCCGATTTTCAACCCAGGGTTGAAACTGATGGGGCAATGGGGTGGCTACCGGGTGGGGCCGGGCCTGCCGACACTGAAGTCCTGCCCTTCACTTTTCAGGACTTCACATGCCGACCAACCCTTCCACTTCCCTGACCGGCCAGGCCGCCTTCGTCACCGGGGGCTCGCGCGGCATCGGCGCCGCCATCGTGCGGCGGCTGGCGCACGACGGCGCGGCCGTGGCCTTCACGTACCAAAGCGCCTCGGCGGCAGCCGAGGCTCTGGTGCACGAGATCGAGGCCGCCGGCGGCCACGCGATCGCGCTGCGCATCGACAGCGCCGATGCGGCCGCCCTGCGCGCCGGCATCGACGAGACCGTGCGCCGGCTCGGCCGGCTGGACATCCTGGTCAACAACGCCGGCATCTTTGCGGCCGGCACGGTCGACCAGCTCTCCATCGAGGATTTCGACCGCACCTTCGCGGTCAACGTGCGCGCGGTGTTCGCCGCCACGCAGGCCGCGGCCGTGCACCTGCCCGACGGCGGGCGCGTGATCAACATCGGCAGCTGCAACGCGCACCGTGTGCACACGCCCGGCTTCGCCGCCTACGCGGCGAGCAAGTCGGCGCTGATCGGCCTGGTGCGCGGCCTGGCGCGCGACCTGGGGCCGCGCGGCATCACGGTCAACAACGTGCAGCCGGGGCCGGTGGACACCGACATGAACCCCGCGGACGGCCCGCAGGCGCCCGAGCAGCACGCCGTGATGGCACTGCCGCGCCACGCGCGGCCGCAGGAGGTCGCCGGCATGGTCGCCTACCTCGCGAGCGCGGAGGGCGGCTTCGTGACCGGCGCGAACCTGCTGGTGGATGGGGGCTACTCGGTCTGAACGTTTCGCTGCCCACGGCAGCGGCGATGAACAGGTGGTGGCGCGTCCTTTGGCCCTGAACCATGAGCAAGCGCCCATGGGCACTCATGGCGCTCATGGGCCACCTTCGCCTGCGCCTTCAACTCTGAGGCGTGAAGCCGACCTTGTGCACGATGTCCTTCCACATCGCATGGTCGCGCCGTAACCGGGCGGCGAGTTCGGCCGGCGTGCTCAGTTGCACGTCCATGCCGAGGAGGGCGAAGTTCGACGCGACGGCGGGCTTGTCAAGTGCCTGGCCAATCTGCACGTTCGTGCGGTCGACGACGGCGGCCGCCGTTCCGGCCGGCGCGAAGAACGCGAACCATTCCGTGAAGATCAGGTCGGGGTAGCCTTGGTCCTTGAGTGTCGGCACGTCGGGCGAGAAACGGCTGCGCTGGTCGCCGCAGGTGGCGATGATGCGGCACTTGCCGTCCTTGGCATATTGCAGGAATTCTCCGAGCGGCCCGATGACGACCGGGATGTGGCCGGCCACCATGTCCAGGATCGCGGGCGGCGTGCCGCGGTAGGCCACATGCGTCATGGCGACCTGCGCGGAGCGGCCCAAGAGCATGCCGATGAAGTGCGGCGAAGCGCCCGCGGCCGGAGAGCCGAAGCTGGCGTTCGTGGGAGAGGCCTTGCACCACTTCATGAGGTCTGGAACCGTCTTCACGCTCGCGGGCACCATGGGGCCGACACCGATGCCGTAGTCGAAGGCCGCACCTGCACCCACGGCGACGAAGTCGTTCAGCGGGTCGTAGGGCAGCTTGACGTAGGTATGGGGATAGGTGCTCAGGATGCCCAGCGGCGTCATTAGCAGCGTGGCGCCGTCCGGCGCCGATGTCTTGACGAACTGTGCGGCGATCTGACCGCCCGCGCCGGTTCTGGTGTCGACGAGCGAGGTGCGCGCCAGCACCGGGGTGACGCCTTCGGAGGCACGTCGCGCCACGGTGTCGGCCGTGCCGCCGGCTGGAAATCCGCAGACGAAGCGAATGTTTTCCCGGGGCGCGTCCGTCTGCGCGCGGGTGAGGCCTGTGAGCGCGAGGGCTGCCGCGCCCGCCAGAAGATGTCGCCTGTTGCTCATGCGAGTTCCTTGTGGGTTGAGGTTGAGGAGGCGGAGGCCGCGCGAGGAGCGAGGGTGTTGATCGTCGTGCGACGCAACTCACGCCGCTCGGCGAGATCGAAGCGGCGGCCCCGATGGAGCGTGCTGCGGTTGTCCCAGATCACGAGGTCGCCCGGCTGCCATTCGTGCACATAGACGCGCTCACGCTGCGTCGCATGTTCGAGCAGGTCCAGCAGATAGGCACGCCCCTGCGCAGTCGGCCAGCCGATGATCTGCCGTGCATGCACGCCCACGAACAGCACCTTGCGGCCCGAGCCATCGTGTGTGTCGGCGACCGGCCAGACCGCGGGCGTGATCTCCTTTTTCTGGTCGTCGGTGTAGGCCTCGTCGCCCAGCAGCAGCCGGGTATGCAGCGCGTAGTGCTCGGCGCGCAGATCCTGGATTTCCGCCTTCGTTCGCGCGTCGAGCGTCTCATAGGCATGGCGCAGGTCTGCAAACTCGGTGTTCCCACCCCAGTTGGGCGCAATCACGCAGTGCAGCATCGAGTAGGCGGCACGCGGGATCATGAAGGAACTGTCGCTGTGCCAAAGCTGGTTGGCGAAATTCGACAGGTTCTTGGGCGAGTCCCGACGCGACACGCTACCGTCGGCGTCCACGTTGGAGATGTCGATGAGATGCTCGTCCTCCAGACGTTCCTGGCGCTTGAAGACGCGCTTCAGCCCGATGTCGAGTTCGCCGAAGGCGCTCGCGAAGTCCATCTGCTGCCGGCCGGTCAGCGGCTGGTTGCGAAAGACGAGCACGGCATGCTCGTTCATGGCATCGTGAATGGCATCCACGTCATCGGGTGCCAGCGGCCGTGTAAGGTCGATGCCGGAGGCTTGCGCCACAAAGACGGGGTGCAGGGGTTTCAGCTTCATGGGCATGCTGATGTCGGAATAATGAAACGGCGACTCATAATATTCACGGATCAAGTTCTTGTCCATAAAAATGAAACGTAGTCTCATAAATTCGCATACCCCTCTTCCGCCGGCGATGGACGACAAAGGGGAGGTCGGTGCGCTGGCGCGCGGTCTGGCGCTACTGCACACGGTGGCGAGCGGGGGGCCGATGAGCGTCAAGGACCTCGCCGCCGCGACCTCGATTCCCAAGGCCACCGTCTCGCGCCTGGTGGGGACGCTCCTGGCTGCGGGCTATCTGCGGCAACAGGAGGGCTCCACGCTGTGCCGTCTGGGCCCGGTCTTTCTCGCGATGGGCAACGCCTACCTCAACGACGTGGACGTGCGCGAGATGCTGCGCCCGCATCTGTTGAACGTCGCCAATCTGGCTGGCGCCAAAGTCAACCTCGGGGTGCGCAACGGCCTGGAGATCGTGGTGATCGACAGCGTGCGCCCTCGCAACGCCGTCATCCTGTCCTATATCGAGATCGGCGCGCGCATGGGGCTTGCCACATCCGCAGCGGGGCGAGCCTACCTCGCGTCGCTGGGCGAGGAGGAGCGGCTCGCGGTGATGGAAGAACTGCGGGAGGCCGGAGGGTCGACCTGGCGCAGCACCGCAGCCCGCCTGGGCGACGCCTTCCTGGAATACAAGGAACTCGGCTACTGCTCCTCGTTCGGCGAATGGCACCCCGAGATCAACGCGATTGGCGTCGCGCTGCGCGGCCCGGCGGGCGAACGCTACGCGGTCAATTGCGGAGGGCCGGTCTACAGGCTCACGCCCGACCTCCTGCGCCAGCAGGTGGCGCCCGCGCTGCTTCGTGCGACGAATGACTGGACATGATCTCAGAATGAGTTGAATAATGAGATGACGTTCCAAAATATTCACCCCATGCCCAAGATCCATGCTGCCGTGGTGCAGGCCGCACCCGCCTACCTCGACCTCGACGCCTCGATCGAGAAATGCGAAGCGTTGATGGTGCAGGCGGCGCGCGACGGCGCCGACCTGATCGCGTTTCCCGAGACCTTCATTCCGGGCTATCCCTGGTGGATCTGGCAGTGCTCGCCGGCCGAGGTCTTCGCGGGCGACCTCATTGGCAGGTACTTCGCCAACGCGCTCGACTACGCCAGTCCGCAGGCTGCGCGGTTGGCCGAAGTGGCGTGCAGCGCGGGCATCACGGCGGTGCTCGGCCTGGCCGAGCGTGACGGGGGCAGTCTCTACATCGGCCAATGGGTGATCGGCAAGGACGGGCAGACACTGCTGAGGCGCCGCAAGCTCAAGCCGACGCATGTCGAGCGTTCGGTGTTCGGCGAAGGTGACGGCTCGGACCTTGCCGTCGTCGACTCCGCCGTCGGCCGGCTCGGCGCGCTCTGTTGCTGGGAGCACTTGCAGCCGCTCTCCAAGTTCGCGATGTATGCGCAGAACGAGCAGATCCACGTGGCAGCCTGGCCCAGCCTGGCCAGCGGCGAGGGGCGTGCGCTCTATTCGCTCGGCTATGAGGTGAACAACGCCGCCAGCCAGATCTATGCGGCCGAAGGCGGCTGCTTCGTCCTGGCGCCTTGCGCGACGATTTCAGAGGCCATGGTCGACGTGGTGTGCGGCGAGAGCCCGCAGGCGCGCACCCGCTTCAAGCCGGGTGGCGGCCGCGCCATGATCTATGGTCCCGACGGCCGGCCGCTCAGCGAGCCGCGCGATCCGCATTGGGAAGGGCTGATTCATGCCGAGCTCGACCTGAGCCTGATCGCGGTGGCCAAGTCCGCGGCCGATCCGGCTGGGCACTACGCAAGGCCCGATGTCACGCAGTTGCTGATCAATCGCGCGCCCCGGCGTGTGGTCGTCGAGCGCGCGGGCGAGGCCGCCGCCGCGATTCCGAAACCGGGTGAGAACACGTACGAGCCATCGGCTTCGAACGGCGCCGCATGAATGCGCCGCGAGAGGCGGCCACGAGAAAGTTGACGCCGGCCATCGCGCCACACCTGCGCTGCCCGCGCACCCGGGCCGCCATGCTGCCTGCGGACTACGTGCCTGCGAGAAACGCGTGGGCGGCGCGCTTCCGGCCGATGCACCAGCAAATCGGCATCGCCTACTTCGGTTTGCAGGGCGCGGCTCGGGATGCCGATGCGGCGCAGGAACTGCTGCGGCAGCTGCGGGCGCTGTGGATCGCGGCGCCAGAGCACGGGCCAGACAGCCACGAGGTGGCGCGTTCTGTCGCTTGCGAGGAAGGGCGGGGTGCCGGGAGTGTCGAAGGCGCCGGCAATCCGGGCAGCCCCGCGCGTCTGGAAGAGACGGTCTGCATCACCTATTGGCGCGAGCCTGCGCGGCTGCGGCAGTGGATCGCATCACCTGCGTTCGCCGAGTGGCGCCGTACCGTGCTCTCGCACGGCACGCGCCTGGGCCTGTACATCGAGATGCTGTGCGCAAAGGCGTCGGATTTCGAGACGCTGTTTTCCACCGAGCGCTTCGAAGGCCTCGCCGCCATCGCCGATGACTCGCCCGTGCACGACATCCATGAGCATGGCTACTGGGGCAGCATGCGCGACCGCCTGCCTGCCGCACAAACATCGGCGCTCGAGCCGGGCGAGACGCTGACCGTGGCCCGAGACGAATCGGTCGAGCTGGGCGCATCGGGCCCGCGGCGCCGCATCGTGCTCGCACCGCACGAGTACATTGCCGTGATCCGCTCGGGCCAGGACTGGACGGACACGACCGGCGAGGAGCGCGACTGCTACCTGAGGCAGATCGAGCCGGCGCTGCGCGCTGCGATGGACACGTTGTCAGGCAGCGGCGTGTCGCACGGCTGCTACTCGAACCGTTATCTGCAGCTCGTGGACGATGACGGCAGGCGGCTTCAGAAGACATTCGGCCTCAGTCATTGGCGCAGCCTTGCGCACCTCGAGACGTGGGCGTCGCAAGACGCAGAGCATCTGGAGATTTTCCAGCGCTTCCTCGGCATGGCGCGCAAGTTGGGCAAGATCGACCTGCGGCTCTATCACGAAGTGATGGTGCTCGCGGCGGAGGATCAGTACTACGAGTACGTGGGCTGCGAGCCAGGCTGTGGCGTGATGCGGGGCCTGCGAGCGTAGGCGCGCTGCATGGGCGCGGCTGGCGCTGGACCGTTGGCGTTCCAGCCGCGACGCCTGCAAGCATCCCCCGAATCGGTGAGCCGGAAGAAGCCCAGGTCGGACCTGGTCGAAGTCAGTGGTTGTCGGTGGCTGCCTTGGCCAAGGGACGATGCATGGCTGCGCCCACGGTCACCACGATCTTTCCGATGGCACAGCGCGACTCCAGCCGCGCGATTGCGGAAGGTGCCTGCTCAAGCGGGAACGACTCGGTCACTTCCGGCCGGATCAGGCCCTCCTGCCACATGGCCAGCAGCGAGTGCACGTTGCGGTCGTTGAGCGCCGCATCGTGCTGCACGAAGCTGCGCCAGTCCACCCCGATGATCTGCCGGCCCTTGAGCAGCGCCAGATTCAGCGGCACGCGCGGAATGCCGGCGGTGAAGCCCACCACCAGATGACGTCCGCCTCGGGCAAGGCAGCGCAGCGCCGGCTCGCTGTAGTTGCCGCCCACCGGGTCCAGCACGATGTCGGATCCGTCGTCGCCCACCAGGGCCTTGAATCGCTTCGCCAAGGCCTGCTGGGCGGCAGCATCCGGCAACTCGCGGTCATAGATCAGGCCGGCGGCGGCGCCGCGCGACAGTGCGAAATCCAGCTTGGCACGCGACGACACGGCGACCACGACGCGCGCGCCCAGCGCTCGGCCGACTTCCACCGCAGCGGACCCCACCCCGCCGGCGGCGCCAAGAACCAGCACCGTCTGTCCGGGGCGCAGTTGACCCGCATCGCGCAGTGCGTGGTAGGCGGTGGCATACGTGAAGAGGAACGCTGCCGCCTCGGCGCGCGGCGTGCTGGCCGGCACGCGCATGCAGCGGCCCTCGCCGATTGCGATGCGCTCCGCCATGGCGCCCCAGCCGCAGCGCCCGATCACCACATCCCCGGGACGGAACCGCGTGACGGCCGCGCCGACCTCTTCCACCTCGCCGCAGAACTCGCTTCCAGGCACGAAGGGGCGTTGCGGCCGCACTTGGTACAGGTCGCGTATCAGCAGTCCGTCGGGGTAGTTGACGCCGATGGCCTGCACCCGAACCGTCAGTTCGCCTGCTTGCGGCGTCGGATCGGGGAGATCCTGCAATACCAGGGTTTCCGGGCTCCCCGGCGAATGACTGACCCATGCTTTCACGACAGCTCCTTTGCTGCCGTCATGGTGCGGTGTGCGCGCGTCGTGCGCCATGACCCTGGTGCGCAACCTGCATGGCCGTGCGGGTCAGTCGAATCAAGCGCGCAGGTCATGGCGCAGCCGGCCGGAACGCGCAATCATTCGGGCAACATCAGGAGGTGCTGGAGCACGCATGATCGAACCGATGAAGGGCCGCCAGGGGCCGTTGCGCGGCCTGCGCGTGGTCGAGTTCGCCGGGCTGGGACCCGCGCCGTTCGCGTGCATGATGCTGGCCGACATGGGGGCAAGCGTGGTGAGCATCGAGCGCCCTGGGCATGCCAGCCCCGAAGCCGGTGCGACGCTGCGGGGCCGCGAGCGGCTGGCGCTGGATCTCCGCACCCAGGAGGGCTGCCGGACTGCGACGGACCTGCTCGCGCATGCCGACGTGTCGATCGAAGGCTTTCGCCCCGGCGTGATGGAAAGGCTCGGGCTCGGTCCGGCCTCGATGCTGGCGCGCAACCCTGCGCTCATCTATGCGCGCATGACCGGCTGGGGCCAGGAAGGGCCGCGCAGCGCCGAGGCGGGGCATGACATCGGCTACGTGGCACTTGCGGGCGGTCTGCATCCCATCGGCCCGGCCGAGGAGCCGAGCGTGCCGCTCAACCTGGTGGGCGACTACGGTGCCGGTGCGCTGTATCTCGTCGCCGGTGTGCTCGCTGCGCTGCACGAGGCGGGCCGCACCGGGCGCGGCCAGGTCGTGGATGCGGCGATCTGCGATGGCGTGGTGTCGATGCTGTCGCTGATGCACGGCCTGCGTGCCGCGGGGCGCTGGCATGACCGACGCCGCAGCAACGTGCTGGATGGCGCCGCGCCTTTCTACCGGACCTATCGTTGCGCCGATGGCCTGCACATCGCTGTCGGCGCCATCGAGCCGGCGTTCTATGCCGAGTTCCGCGAACGGGCCGGCCTCACGGATGCCCTTTTCGACCGGCAGCACGACCGAAGCCTCTGGCCCGAACAGGCCAGGGTGGTCGCACAGGTGTTCGCCCAGCGGCCGCGCGCGCAATGGCTTGCAGCCTTCGCCGGCAGCGATGCCTGCGTGACGCCGGTCAACGACCTCGCCGGGAGCCAGGCGGATCCGCACCTGGCCGCGCGTGGTGCGTTCGTGACGGTGCAGGGTGAGCTGCAGCCCGCACCTGCACCGCGCTTCTCGGCATCGCCGTCGTTGGCGCGGCCAAGCGCGAGGGTGAGCGATCCTGCGCGACTGCTGGCTGCCTGGCGCCTGCGCGAGGCCCGGCGCGATGAAGCGCGGGGGAGCCGGACCGAGCCGCCGGCATGATGTGCACGCGGTGGCGCCTCAGTCCGCACCCTGCGGCCGGACGGTGTCGCGATACTCGCCGGGGCCGACGCCGGTCCAGCGCTTGAATGCCCGGTGGAACGTGCTGTATTCCGCAAAGCCCAGCCGCAGCGCCACGGTTTCGAGCTTCACATGGCCCTGGCGCACCAGTTCCAGCGCCACGCGGCGGCGCACGCCATCACGCAGCGCCTGGAACCCTCGGCGGTCTTCCTGGGCCAGATGGCGCCGGAGGGTCACCGGGGTCATGTGCAGCCGTGCGGCCACGTCCTCCAGGCTCAGCTGCGCGCCGACATTCGTGCGCAGAATGCTCTTGACCTTGTCGCTGAGCCGGCCCTCGTCGTGGTAGCGCACCAGCATGCCGCGCGGTACCTCGGACAGGAAGCGGGCCAGGCGCTGTTCGTCGCCCATGATCGGCAGCGAGACCAGGTGTTCCTGCAGATACAGGGCCGTCTGGGGCTGGTCGAATCGAACCACCCGCGTGTCATAGGCGCGCAGGGGTTCGCCGCTGTGACGGCGTCGGCCGAAGGCCATGTCCACCGCCAGCAGCGGCAGACGCCGGTCCACCAGCCAGCACATGAGCTGGTAGAGCAGGAAGAGCGCTGCGCCATGCAGCGTCGCCTGCCGCGCCGGGGGCAGCTGGCGTTGCGTCCTCAACCAGACGATGGCCTGGCCGTCCTGGCACCGGAGCTTGACCGCGAAATCGTCGATCACCAGGCGATAGAAGCGCCCGCCCACGACGAGCGCCTCGCCCAGTGTTCGGCAGTTGACGATCAGCCGGCATAGCGTGTGAAACGTGCCGGGCGGCACGGGGCGCGACGCGAGTCCCCACAGTTCATCCCGGGTGTGGTGGCTCAACGAGGTGAGGAAGCGCGTGAACTGCTGCTCGGAGAGGCGGAAGTGCGACGACTCGAAGGCGGCAAGGTCGATTCCGGCGCGCTGCAGCAGCGGCGCCGCCTGGGGCAGCGCGCACCCTGCGCTTTGCAGGAAGAGACGGACGAACTCCCCCGAGATCGGCGGCGGCCCCGCCCAGCCACCGTTCCCGGACTGCGGTTCGGCAGGGCAGGAATGGCTGCGTGGGGGGCTCATGTCGGAAGCGGGCGAAGCAGGGTTGCTGGCGCCCGCATTGTCCGCCCTCCCGCGCTGCGCGTGCCGAGTCAGTCGGAGGTGATGTTGAAGCGACGGCTCAGTGCTTCCCAGTGCCGGTAGTCGGCCCGCATGCCGGCAGCGATCTGCTCAGGACCCTCCTCCGAGGGTTCCAACCCCGCCAGGCGCAGCCGCGCCTGCATGTCCTGCTCCCGCAGGATGTCGCGGATGGTGGACAGCAGCAGGTCGGCCTCCGCTGGTGGCGTTCCCGAACGAAGGAACAGGCCCCACCAGCCGGTGGACTCGAAACCTGGGTATCCCATCTCGGCCAGGGTGGGCACATGGGGCAGCAATTCCATGCGCCTGTCGCTGGCCACGGCAACCGCGCGCAAGGTCTTGTCCTTGTCACGCTCGATGGCGGTGGTGGCGGAGACGAACGCCATCGGAATGCGCCCGCCCAGCATCTCCTGCACCAGCGGGGCGGTGCCGCGGAACGCGGCATGCGGCATCTCGACGTTCAGGGCCGCGCGCAGCGCTTCGCCATAGATGTGCGAAGTGGATCCGCTGCCGTAGGAACCGTAGGCGAACGACGTGGGCGATGCCCTGACGGCCTTGGCCAGGTCGGGGAAGGTGCGATAGGGGCTGGCGCCCGGCACGACAAGCACCACGGACTGACGTCCCAGCAGGACCAGGGGCTGGATGTCCTTGTTGAAATCGTACGCCGGCTTGGCGCGAGAGAGGGCGACGTTCTGGATCAGGCTGGTGATGTGGTAGAGGATGGTGTTGCCGTCCGCGGGCTGGCGCAGCACGTGCTGCGTGCCGATCAGACCGTTGGCGCCTGGGCGGTTGTCCACCACCACCGGCCGACCAAGGCGCTCCTGAAGCCTTTGCGCGAGCGGGCGCACAACGGGGTCCGCCGCGCCGCCGCCTGCGTAGGGCACGACGATGGTCAGCGGGCGATCGCTGGGCTGGGCCGACGCCTGAGCCAAGGCGGGCAGCGGGGTGGCGCCGCAGAGGGTCGCCAGCACGGCCGACAGGCGCAGCAGCCGGCGCAAGGGTTGCAGGGGTCGAGTCATGGTCTTGTCTCCGATGTGGTTCTGGGGGGCACGGTTCGGGTACGGTATTGGTCGCGGATCACCCGCTTGAGCAACTTGCCGGTCTCGGTGCGCGGAAGGCCGACCGCGAAGTCCACGCTGCGCGGGCACTTCAGGTGCGACAGATTCGCGCGACAGTGGTCGATCAGCGCCTGCGCCGTATCGGGTGATGCGAGCGCCGGGTCCTTCAGCTCGACCACAGCCTTCACCTCTTCGCCGAACTCGGGGTTCGGTACGCCGATGACGGCCACGTCGTGCACCAGCGGGTGCTGCTGCAGCAGGTTCTCGGCCTCCTGCGGATAGATGTTGACGCCGCCGGAGATGATCATGTTGGCCCGCCGGTCCGTCAGGAACAGATAGCCGTCCGCATCCACGTGGCCGATGTCGCCGAAGGTCGCCCAGCCCTGCGGGGTGTGCGCGTCGGCCGTCCTGGCGGGATCGTTGTGATAGGCAAAGCGCGGCCCGCCCTCGAAGCAGACGAGGCCGTCCGCGCCGGGAGGGCATTCGCGTCCGTCCGTGTCCACGATGTGCAGCACGCCCTGCGCCGCGCGGCCGACCGAGCCAGGGTGGGTCAGCCACTCCTGTGCGGAGATCGCGGTCGCACCGACGCGCTCGGAGCCCGTGTAGTACTCCCAGATGATGGGGCCCCACCAATCGATCATCCGCCGCTTGACGTCCACGGGGCAGGGCGCCGCCGCATGGATGGCCGACACATGGCTGGACAGGTCGTAGGCATCGCGGCGTTCGCCGGGCAGCGCCAGCAGCCGGATGAACATCGTGGGTACCCACTGCGAATGGGTCACGCGGTAGCGGTCGATGGCGGCCAGCGCGCCTTCCGCGTCGAAACGCTGCAACACCACGACCGTGCCGCCGTTGGCCACGCAGCGCACGCAAAAGCGAAGCGGCGCCGCGTGGTACAGCGGCGCGGGCGACAGATACACCGTATCGCGGTCGAACCGGAAGAACGACAGCCAGTCGCCGGCCAGCGCCCTGCGCAGTTGCTCGTCGCCCTGCAGGCGATGCTTGATGCCCTTGGGGCGGCCTGTGGTGCCCGAGGAGTAGGCGAAGTCCAGCCCCAGCGGGCGCGCGGGCAACTCGCCGGCCGGTCCGTCGGTGGTGATCCGGCGGTAGTCCCATGCGGGATCGCCATGCGGCTGATCCACGCACAGCACCTGCTCCAGCGCCGGCGGCCGATCGGGCCCGTCCGGAACCAGCGGCAAGTAGCGCGATTCGGTGACGAGTACCCGCGTGTTCGCGTCGCGCAGGATGAAGTCCACCTCGCCGACGGTGAGGTGCGTGCTCACGGGGACGTAGTACAGCCCGGCACGGCGCGCCGCGAAACACACCTCGAAGTATTCGAGCCGGTTGCCCAGAAGGATGGCAATGACCTCGCCTTCGATCAAGCGGTTGGCCAGGAAGCGTGCGAGCCGCGCCGAACGGGCATGCAGCTCGCCATAGGTGAGCCGATGACCGTTCTCGGCGATCACGGCCGCGACGCGCTGCGGCTCGCGTGCGGCGAGGTCGGCCAGCCCCGGGGAGGGCGCGGGCCCGGTACCCGCTGCAGCAGTCACTCGCCTGCCCCCCGGGGACCGATGCCCAGCAGCGACTTGGCGATGGTCATCTTCATCATCTCCACGCTGCCCTCGGCAATCATGCCCAGGCGGTACATGAAATACGCTTCGGGCAGCCTGTTCTCCTTCAGGCCGCCGATGCCTCCCAGCACCTGGATCGCGCGATCGATCACGCGCGTGGCCATCTGCGGGCAGAACGCCTTGACCATCGCGGCCTCGCGCCGGGCGTCCCCCCCGGCGTCGATCTTGGCCGCTGCCTGGTAGCACAGCAGCCGTCCCATGTTCACGTCGATCTCCGATTCGGCCAGCATCCACTGGATGGCCTGCTGGTCGGCCAGGCGCTTGCCGAAGGCAACGCGCTTCTTGGCGTAGTCCACCGCGATGCTGAGCACGCGCTGGGCCGTGCCTACGGCCCCCATGCCGATCACGGTGCGGTTGCGGTTGAGCTGGTCCTGCACGTAGCGGAAGCCTTCCCCCTCCTTGCCGAGCAGGTTCTCCACCGGGATGCGGCAGTCCTTGAAGTGCAGGTCGCACACGCGCCCCAGGAACGTGCCGGCCGCCGCCGTCTCCTTCACGTCGCGCACCTCGACGCCTTCGTTGGGGAAGTCCACGAGGAATGTGCTGATGCCCTTGTAGCCGGTGCCCGGCGCCGTCGTGGCATAGACAAGCAGGTAGCGCGGCTCCAGGAACGGATGGAACGGATCGGGCGACCAGCGCTTCACCCCGTTGATGACATAGTGATCGCCGATGCGCTCGGCCGTGGTCTCGATGGCTGCCACGTCGGAGCCGTGGTCAGGCTCGGAAATGCAGATGTGGTACTGCTCGCGTCCCTGCAGGATGGGGTGGAGGTACTTCTCGCGCTGCCACTCGGGCGCCGTGTTCAGCGACGGGTGAGGGTCCAGGTACGCCGACCACAGCACCGTGTTGCCGTACAGCACCCAGGACCCCTTGAGCTGCTCGAAGGCGATGCATTTGGCCAGCGTGCCCAGGCCCTGGCCGCCAGCCTCGCGCGGGATGGCCAGGCCCCGAAAACCGTATTCGGTGAAGCGCTGGCGCAGGCGGGCCACCTGCTCAGGCGGCGCGTCGTACTCGGACAGCGGCCAATGCGGCTCCAGCGGATCACATTCCTCGCGGACAAACTGCTTCGCCTTGGCCTGGACTTCGGCCAACTCCGGGGTCAATTGAAAGAACAAATCGTGTCTCCACGCGGTCTGGCGGGCGAGCCGGGGCTGCAACAGCACTTTCAAGCCGGGCCTGCTTGCCGCGGGCCATAGACTACGGAACGCCGGCGGGCGGCGGCATGGCCGAACCGATCAATCTGCATGGCGTGGCCCTTCGGCCGCGCTAAATCACCATCCGGTCGCGCCCCACCACGATCTCGCCCGCGAAATGCCTGCGCGCCTCGGCGGTCCACACCGCGTCGTCCACCGGTTCGTCGCCGGGCAGCAGGTGCGACAGCACCAGCGTCTTCACGCCGGCCCGCGCGGCGATGCGGCCGGCGTCCTCGGCGGTGGTGTGGCCCTTGAGCAGGAAGCCGCGCAGCGCCGGCGGCACGTAGGGCCGCTTGGCCAGCATGCGGTCGATGCCGGGCACGTACATCGCCTCGTGCACCAGCACGTCGGCGCCGCGCGCCAGGGCAGCGACGTTGTCCGAGGGCGCGGTGTCGCCGGAGATCACGATGCTGCGCTCGGCGGTGTCGAAGCGGTAGGCCAGCGCGACCTCGAAGGGCGCGTGGTCGGCCAGCGCGGCCGTGACCTTGACGTCGGCGTCCTGGTACACCACGCCCGGCGCGCGGATCTCCTGCACCTCGAAGGACTTGGCCACCGGCTCGCGCCGAGTCGCGGCGATGCGGATCTGCGCGTCTTCCTCGAACACCGCGAGCGCGGCCTCGTGCACCTTGCGCATCGGCGGCGGGCCGTGGATGCCGAGCCGGCCCTGGATGCCCATGATCCACGCGAGGTTCAGCAGGGCGGGGTAGTCGGCCATGTGGTCCGAGTGGTGGTGCGTGACGTACACCTGCCGCAGCTCCGACAGGCGCATGCCCATCTCGGTCATGCGGGCGATGGTGCCGTAGCCGCAGTCCACCAGGTGGCCGCGGCCGTTGACGAAGACCGCCTGGCTGTTCATCGCACGCGCCGGGTGCAGCACCGGGCCTGCCATGGTGCCCAGCAGCACCAGGCGCGTGCCCTGCGTCCAGGGCCTGTCTGCCGGCGCCGCGACGCGGGTGTGCGTGCAGCCGGCCAGCGGCGCGGCCGCCATCGCCTGCAGCAGCGCACGCCGCGTCGTCATGCGGCCTCCAGCGGCACCGCCCACGCGTCGTAGCCGTACACCCAGTCGGCGTTGCCGCCGGCGCGCAGCCAGTTGTTGCCGCGCGAGCCGAGCTGGATGCGGCCGGCGCGGTCCACGCGCATCGCCTCGTAGCGCGCCAGCGCGGCCGTGACCTGCTGCGGATGCGTCACGGTCGCGAGGTTGCGCGCCAGCACCACCGCGTCCTCGATCGCCATGCCGGCGCCCTGCGCCATGAAGGGCATCATGGGGTGGCAGGCGTCGCCCAGCAGCGTCATGTGGCCCTGCGACCAGCGCGGCAGCGGGTCGCGCTCGTACAGCGCGGTCTTGAGCACGCTGTCGCAGGCGTCGAGCAGGGCGCGCGCATCCGGATGGAAGCCGGCGTAGAAGCCGCGCAGTTCCTCCACGCTGCCCGGCGTGGTCCACGACTCCTCGTGCCAGGAGTCCTGCGCAGTGGTGGCGAAGATGAAGGTGTCGCGGCCCTGGTTGAGCGGGAAGGTGACGATCTGGCTTTCCGGCGTCGGGCCCCACCACTTGGTGAAGGCGCCGATGTCCGGCACCTGCCGCACGCGCTCGGTCGGCACCACCGCGCGGAAGGCCACCACGCCGGTGAAGCGCGGGCGCTCGGCGCCGAACATCGCGGCGCGCACGGCGGAATGGATGCCGTCGGCGCCGATCAGCACGTCGAGCCGCGTCGCCTCGCTGTCGTCGGCGAAGCGGATCGCCACGCCGTCGGGCTGCGCCTCGATGCTCTGCGCGCGCTTGCCGAAGCGCACCTGTTCGGCGGGGAAGGCCTCGGCCAGCGCGGCCAGCAGGTCGGCGCGGTGGATGGTGAGCTGCGGCGCGCCGTACCGGCGCTCGGCCGTGTCGCCCATGGCCAGGCGCGAGGTCTCCTCGCCGCTGTCCCAGGTGCGGCTGATGCGGTGCGTGGGCCGCGCGGCCGAGGCGCGCGCCGCGGCGGCGATGCCTTCGCCCAGGCCGTCGAGCGCGCGCACCGCGTTGGGCGTGAGGTTGATGTCCGCGCCCACGCGCAGGAACTGCCTGCTCTGCTCGAACACGGTGACCGCGTGGCCGGCCCGGTGCAGCGCGTTGGCGGCGGCCAGGCCGCCGATGCCGGCGCCGACGATGCCGATGTTCAGAGTGCTCATGATGTCTTCCCTTCTTTCAGTCGGCTTGAATGCCGAATTCTTTGATGATCCGGCCGTAGCGCGTGGAGTCGGCGGCGACCTCTTTCCCCAGCTCGGCTGGCGTGCTGCCGATGGGCACCGCACCGAAGCCCTTCAAACGCTCGGCCACGTCCGGCATCTTCAGCACCGCGTCGACATGGCGGTTCAGCGTCTGCACCACCTCGTCGGGCAGGCCGCGCGGCCCGAAGAGCCCGTACCACGCATCCACCGCCACGTCCTTGAAGCCCTGTTCCGCCATCGTCGGCACCTGCGGCAGCAGCGGCGTGCGCTGGCGCTCCACCGTGGCCAGCGGCACCAGCTTGCCGCCCGCGATGTGCGGCATCACCGAGCTGAGCGAGACGACCATCAGCTTCAGGTGCCCGCCCAGCAGGTCGTTCACCGCCGGTGCCACGCCGCGGTAGGGCACGTGGATCGCGCGGATGCCCGCCGCACGGTTGAACAGCTCGCCGGCGATGTGCATCGGCGAGCCACTGCCGGGCGTGCCGTAGGCGATCTCGGTGCCGGCGCGCGCCAGCGCGGCCAGCCCCTGCGCGTCGCGCACGCCCAGGTCGGGCCGCGCCACCAGCACCATGGGCGTGCTCACCGCGAGCGCGACCGGGGTGAAGTCCTTCACCACGTTCATCGGCGCGGCGCCGGCCTTGGCCAGCACGTGCGGGGCGATGGCGAAGGTGTTGGGCGTGAACAGCAGCGTATAGCCGTCCGCCGGGGCGCGCGCCACGAAGGCGGCGCCGAGGGTGCCGCTGGCGCCGGCGCGGTTGTCCACCACCACCGGCTGGCCCATCGCGGCCGAGAGCTTCTCGCCCAGCAGCCGCGCCACCGCGTCGGGGCCGGCGCCGGCGGGGAAGGGCACGACCAGGGTGATGGTCTTGGCGGGAAAGGTCTGGGCCGCCGCCGCGGCGGCGAAGAGCGCGGCCATGGCGGCGAGCGCGGCGCGAAGAAGGGATCGCATGGGTGATGGCTCCGTGGGGTTTCAGAAAGAGTGCTCGACGCCGAGCGTCACGCCGGTCTGGCGCGAGCCCGGCGCGATGCCGGCGGCGATGCGCGGGAAGGCGCCGTACTGGCCGCTGGCGCGGTTGCTGATGCGGTACACCGAGGCGAACAGGTCGGTGCGCCGGGACAGGTCGTAGCGGTAACCCAGGCTCCACATGCCGGCGCCCAGGTCGCGCGTGCTGCAGGCGCCGCCGCCGCTGCGGGTGCACTGGCCGTCGCGCGCCTGGCCGAGGTTGAACCAGGCGGTGTGCAGGGCGCGCCGGTACAGCACCTGCGCGGAGTAGGCGTTGCGGCTGTAGCGCGCGACCGCGCCCGGTGCGACGCCGTCGGCGCGGTAGTCCAGCCGGTCGAAGGCGCCCTGCAGCGTCCAGTGCTGGTCGATCCGGTAGCGTGCGATCAGGCGGTGGTTGCTGTCCTTGGAACCCTGTGCCGTGGAGCCCGGCGCATCGGGGTTGGCCGCCGGGTTGGGGCCGAGCCACGCGAGGCCGAAGTAGTCCCGGTGCTGCTGGTAGACGTAGCGCAGCACCACCGGCCCGCTGGCGTATTCGGCGGCCAGGCCCAGCACCGCGGGCGCGTGGCGTGCGCCGTTGGCGGCGGTGCGCCGGCCCTCGGGCAGCCCGTAGGCCAGGCGCAAGGAGAAGCCCGACCACGTCGGCGACCAGTACTGCAGCGAGTTGCCCTGGCGCCGGTTGAAGGTCGCGTCGCCCGGGCCGTTGGTGCGCGTGTCGGCGGTCACGCTGTGCGGGATGTTGAAGCCCGGCGTGAGGAAGATGCTGGAGCTGTCGCCCGCGTAGGGGTTGCGCACGCCGTTGGTGAAACCCAGGTGCGACCAGGCGGCGGGCGTGTCCCAGATGCCGGCGAACACCGTGCCGAAGGGGCCGGCCAGGCCGACGCGCGAGTTGCGGTTGAGGGAACGCAGCGGGCCGGTGGCGCTGCCGGTCCAGGTGCCGTCGTCGACCTGGAAGCCGCTCTCGAGCTGGAACACCGCGCGCAGCCCGCCGCCCAGGTCTTCCGTGCCGCGGAAGCCGAAGTTGGTGGTGGCGCTCTGCATGCGCAGCAGCGAGCCGTTGCCGCGGCCGTTGTAGGCGCCAGCGCCCAGCATCGCGGGCCGCTCCAGCGGCGCGACGCCCGCGGCGCCGCTGACCGAGATGCGGTCGATCATCGGCGCGAGAAAGCCGTAGATCTGCACGCTGCTCGCCGGCTGCGCGAAGGCGGTGCCGGCCTGCAGGGCCAGCGCGGCGGCCGCGGCCGTGATCCGGTGGGGCCGGTGGTATGTCAAGATGTCTCCTCGATGGGGCATGGCATGTGGACCGGTGCGAGCCGGTGTTTTTCTTCGGTGCGAACCGGTGCGCGCCGCCGCGTGCGGCGGGCCTTGCCGGTGCCGGTCGATTCTTCGCAAAGGGCCCTGCGCCCTCAACCGCCGGGCGTCCGCAAAGAGGCACGATTCGTCCCGCTGCCTTTCGTACGGGCGCCATGGACGTCCTGAGCGAGGTCCTCGCCATCTGCCGCTCCGAGCGCGCGGTGACCGCGCGCTTCTCGCTCAGCGCGCCCTGGGGCCTGCACTCGGCCGGCGTGCCCGGCGCGATGATCCGGCTGTCGCGCGGCGCACCCTACTGGATCCAGCTCGCGGGCGAGGCGCCGGTGCGCGTGGAGGCGGGCGACCTGGTGATGCTGCCGCTGGGCGCGCCGCACACCATCGCCTCGTCACCCGGCGTGCCGGCCACGCCCTTCGCCGAGCTGATCGCGCGGCACGCCGACGGACCGAAGGACGAGAACCCGCTGGTCTTCGCCCACGGCGGCGGCGGCGAGGCGACCGAGATGTTCTCCGCGCTGCTGTGGTTCTCGGCCTACTGCCGGCACTCGGTGTTCCGCATCCTGCCGCCGCTGATCCACCTGCGCGAGCAGGACCTGCCGATCGCCGGCTGCCTGGCCACCACCATGCAGTCGCTGATCCTGGAGACACTGGACCGCCGCCCCGGCTGGCGCCTGTCGGCCGGCCGCATGGGCGAGCTGCTGCTGGTCAACATCCTGCGCGAGCGGCTGGGCCGCCAGTCGGCGCTGGGCCAGGGCTGGCTGCGCGGCCTCACCGACCCGGCGATCGCACGGGCGATCATGGGCATCCACCGCGCGCCGCAGCAGGGCTGGACCGTGGAGGAGCTTGCCGGCGAGGCGGCGATGTCGCGCTCGCGCTTCGCCGAGCGCTTCAAGGAACTGGTGGGCGCGACGCCGATCGGCTACCTCACCCAGCACCGCATGGCGCTGGCGGCCGAGCAGCTCGAGGCCGGGCTGCTGCCGCCGGCGCGCATCGCCGAGGAGGCAGGCTACGAATCCGAACGGGTCTTCGCGCGCGCCTTCCGCCGCTGGTCGGGCATGACGCCCAGCGCCTACCTGCGGCGCGAGCGGGCGCGGCGCAAGCAGGTGGTGGAGCTGGACCGGCGCCAGGACCCTTGATCAGTCGCTACGCGAGACCGAGGCGATGAGCTTGTCCAGCGTCTGGCCGAGCTGCTTCAGTTCCTGCGCCTCCACGTCCGCGAACAGCTCGGCCTCGCGCTGCGCGCCGATCTCGCTCACCGTCGCGTAGAGCGCCTTGCCGGCGGCCGTCAGGTACAGGCGGCTGCGGCGCTGGTCGGTCGGGTCGTCGTGGCGCTGCAGGCGCTTGTGGCGCTTGAGGCCGGCCAGCGCGCGGCTCACGGCCATCTTGTCCAGGCCGGTCGCGTCCGCCACCTGCGTGGCGGTGAGGCCGGGCTGCATGCCCAGCACCGCCATCGCGCGCCATTCGTTGAGCGTGAGCTGGTGCACCCGGCCCACGCGCTGCTGGAACGGGCGGGCCGTGAGGTTGACCACCCGCACCAGCTTGAGGAACAGCGAGTCCATGCGCGAAGGTTCACCCCAGCAGCCGCCGTGCCGCGGCGGCGATCGCCTCGGCGCCCACGCGCGCCTGCGCCTCCAGCACCGGCGCATAGCCCACCGGGATGCGCGGCGCGCCCAGCCGCGCGATGCGGCAGCCGGTGGCCTCGGCCGCGGTGGCGGCGATCTCCGCGCCGAAGCCGGCCGCCTGCACCGCCTCGTGCGCCACCAGCAGGCGGCCGGTGCGCGCGCAGCTTGCCAGCACCGTCTCGCGGTCCCAGGGCCACAGCGTGCGCAGGTCGATCAGGTCGACCGCGATGCCTTCGGCCGCGAGTGCCTCGCAGGCCTGCGCGCACACCTGTACCTGGCGGCTCCAGCTCACCAGCGTGAGCGCGTCGCCTTCGTGCAGGCGCGCGGCGCGGCCCAGCGGCACCTGGAGCGTCTCGTCCACCGGTCCGCGCGCGCCCCACAGCGTCTTGTGCTCGATGTAGACCACCGGGTCGCCGCAGCGCAGCGCCGCGCGCAGCAGCGAATGGTTGTCCTGCGGCGTCGAGGGGCTGACCACCACCACGCCCGGCAGGTGCGCGAACCAGGCTTCCAGCGACTGCGAATGCTGTGCCGCCGAGGCGTCCCAGATGCCGCCGGGCAGGCGCGCCACCAGCGGTACGCGCCCTTGGCCGCCGAACATGAAGCGGTTCTTGGCGGCCTGGTTCACCAGCTCGTCCATGCCGCACAGCGCGAAGTCGACCACGCGCATCTCGACCACGGGCTTGAGGCCCGCCAGCGCCATGCCCACGCCGGCGCCCATGATCGCGGCCTCGCTGATCGGCGTGTCGATCACGCGCTCGGCGCCGAAGCGCTGCTGCAGCCCGGCGTACTGCCCGAAGATGCCGCCGCGGCCCACGTCCTCGCCGAGCACGACCACGCGCGGGTCGGCCTCCATCTCGCGCTGCACGGCGAGGGCGGCGGCCTCGGCGTAGCTGCGCACCTGTACCTGCGCGCCAGTGTCGACGGCCGTCATGTCCATTGCCCCGCTCCCGTGGTCTGCACGTCGGTGAAGGCGGCGCCGGCCTCGGGCCAGGGCGCCGCGTCGGCGGCCGCGAGCGCGGCGTCCACCTCGGCCTGCGCCACGTTCTCGATCGCGTCGAGCGCCGCCGCGGCCGCGCCGCCGGCCAGCAGGCGCGCGCGGGCGCGGGCGATCGGATCGGTCTCCAGTGCGGCCGCGAGTTCGGCCGGATCGCGGTAGGCCGCGGGGTCGACCGAGACATGGCCCTTCACCCGGTAGGTGAGGGCATGCAGCAGGCGCGGGCCGGCGCCGGCGCGCACCTCGGCCACCAGCCGCGCCGCGGTCTCGTGCACCGCGAACACGTCGTTGCCGTCGACCTGCGTGGCCGCGATGTCCAGCGCCTGCGCGCGCGCCGAGGCGCCGTCGCCGGCGGTCATCGGGCCGCTGGCGGTGGTGGCGCTCCAGCGGTTGTCCTCGCACACGAAGAGCACCGGCAGGGCGTACACGCGCGCCCAGTTGAGCGATTCGAGGAAGGGCCCGCGGTTGATCGCGCCGTCGCCGAAGAAGCAGACCGTGATCGCATTTTTCTTCTGCAGCTTCTGCGCATGCGCCGCGCCCACCGCGATCGGCAGCCCGGCAGCGACCACGCCGTTGGCGCCCAGCATGCCGACGGAGAAATCGGCGATGTGCATCGAGCCGCCCTTGCCGCCGTTGAAGCCGGTGGCCTTGCCGAACAGCTCGGCCATCATCCGCTCGAGGTCGGCGCCCTTGGCCAGCGTGTGGCCGTGGCCGCGGTGCGTGGAAGTGAGGTAGTCGCTCGGATGCAGGTGTGCGCACACGCCGGCGGGCACGGCCTCCTGGCCGGTGGACAGGTGCAGCGGGCCGCGCACCTTGGCGGCCGTGCCGGCCTGCTGGCCATAGGCGCTCACGCCGCCCTGGCTGGCCGCCTCGGCGGCGTTCTCGAAGGCGCGGATGCGCACCATGGTGCGGTACAGCGCCTGGGCTGTAGGGGAAGGGATTGGCAAGTCCATCTGGTTCTCGACACAAGCGGAATATGCGCTTGGCCAAAAATCGTATCGGATGTGACCAATCGGGTGCGAGCGGGCTTACCCCGAGGGTGCGAACGGCAAGGCACGATGAAGCGTGCTTGATAATGGGCTAATTGGTCAATCAATTATGAATTGGGCATCGATGTCTGCCAGAACGCCAACAACAGCAAAACGTCATCGCAAGCCGCGCGGTCCCGGCCGCCCCGAAGGCGCGAGCGTGGTTCGCGACGAGATCCTGGACGCGGCGGAGGACGTGTTCTCCAGCCTCGGCTACGCAGGAACTTCGCTGCGCGAGGTGGCCGAGAAAGCCAAGGTGACCCAGGCCCTGATCAGCTACTACTTCGGCTCGAAGTTCGGCCTGTTCGAGCAGGTCTTCCTGCGGCGCAGCCAGCCGATCTCCCTGGAGCGGATCGAGCGCCTCGAGGCGCTTCAGCGCAGCGGCAAGGTGACGGTGCGCGAGATCGTGCGGGCCTTTCTGCTGCCCACCGTCTCCTTGCGTGCGTCGCCGCAGGGGCGTGCGTTCCTGCGGCTGCAGGCGCGGTTGCACACCGAGCCGCCGGAGATCTCGTACGAGCTGCGCACGCAGGCCTACGGCGGCTCGACCCGGCGCTACGTCGAGGCCCTGCGGGTCGCGCGGCCGGCGCTGAGCGAACTGGATGCGCACTGGCGGGTCACGATGATGATCGGCACCTACCTGTATGCGTTCTCGGACACCCACCGCATGGAAGAGATGACGCCCCCGGGGCTCTACGACCCCGAGGACGTGGAGTCGCTCATCGACCAGGTGACGCGCTTCGTGGTCGGGGGCGTCGAGGCGCGCTGAGGCCGCGGCCGCCTCAGGCGCGTTGCGCCAGCCGCGCCTGCAGGTCGGCCAGCGGCAGGACCTCGGCGTACTTCTGCGCCATGTCGAACAGGCTCGCCGCGTGCGGCCCGATGGCCCGGTCGCCGACGCAGTCGCTCGCCACGACCGGGGAGAAGCCCCAGCACATCGCATCCACCACGCTGGCGCGCACGCAGCCGCTCGTGACGCAGCCCGCCACGACCAGCGTGCGGACCGCGCGCTGCGTCAGCCAGGGCGCGAGCGTGGTGCCGAAGAAGGCCGACGGCACGTTCTTGCGCACGACCAGCTCGCCCGCGCGCGGCGCCAGCGATGCGACGATCGCGCTCGCCGGCGTGTGCTCCTTGAGGGTCAGCATGCCCGGCACCTTGGCGCAGAACACGTTGGCGTCGCCGTCGTCGTCGGCATACACGATGCGGCTGTGCGCCACGGGCCAGCCTTGCGTGCGGGCGAGATCGAGCAGGGCACCGGTGCGCGCGATCGCCTGGGGGATGTTGCCCCCGCCGAACGCCGCCGGGTCCGCGAACCCCTCGACGAAGTCGACGACCAGCAGGCCGAACGGCGGCGCCAGCGCCAGCGATGCCCCGAAGCCCTGCTGCCGGTAGACGGCCGTGTCCTGCGCCTCATGCATGGGCGGGCTCCCGGCGCGCGGCCGCTTGCGCGGGCGCGGCCATCAACGCCTCCACCACGCGGCCGTCGCGGACCACCTCCAGGCCGTCCACCGCGACGGTGCAGCGGCGCATGGGAATGTCGATGTGGCAGGCGGTGGTGCGGCTGCCGCCGGCCTCGTTGTTCGGCCCGAGCGAGAACAGGAAGTTGCCGCTCACGGCGCGCGCGTCCATGCCCAGGGTCGCCTCGCGGTCGTACAGGCCCAGGGTGGACCAGTAGGCGCGCTGCTGCAGGCCCCAGCCGATGTGGGAGATGGCATAGGCCTCGGGGTCCGCGAAGGATTCGATGTACTCGCTGAGCATCTCGGCCTCCGGCCCGCCCTCGATGCGCGTCACGAAGCCCTTCTCCACGGTCAGCGCGATCGGCTCCCCCACATAGGACTTCATCGGCAGCAGCACGTCGCCCTTGTTCAGGACGATCCGCCCGTGCGCGCCGCCTTCGTTGGGCCAGGTGAAGGCGAAGCCGCTGGGCCAGTGGTCCCAGCGGCCGGGCTCGTCGACGAAGCCGTACTCCGCGGTCATCGGATAGTCGCCCAGCGGGCAGCGCAGGTCCGTGCCCGCGGCGGAGCTCACCCGCATCTCCTTGCGGCCCTCGAGCAGCGCCACGCCGGCCATCACCCGTTCGCGGTCCTCGGCCGTCGGCACCATGCGCAGCAGGACCTCCGGCGGTTCGACGGCGAGCAGGATCTTCGTGCCGCCCTGGAGGATCTCGTGCTGCTCCGGCGAGAACAGCAGCGTCATGAGGTCGAGCACCAGGTCGGAGGCCTTGAGCGCGGCGATCGCCGGGCGGTTGCCGGTCAGCGGCGTCGTGCCCAGGTAGGCCAGCGGGTCGCGGCTGAGCGACTTCTCGCCGTTGACGGGCGGCAGGTCCAGCCGGCTGACGCGGGCGCCGAGCATGCTGGCTGCGGTGATCGCACAGCGCAGCGTCTGCGGGTGCGTGTGGTCGCTGGTGAGCACGGTAACGGCGTCGCCGGCCTGCAGCCGGGACAGGGTGAGCACCTGGGTCCAGGCGCGGATGAGGTCGGTATCGCTGACGGCCATGAGAAATCTCCTGTGCGGTGAAGGTGGAACGGAAAAGGCCTACGCCAGCGCCTGCCCGAGGAACGTGCCGAAGGCCCGGTAGAAGCCCTCCTCGTTGTCCCAGGGGATCATGTGGCCGGCGCCGGCCACGCGGCGCTCCTGCAGCGTGGGCAGGAGCCCGCGCAGCTCGTCGACGTCGGCGGGTCGCACCACGTCGCCGCGCTCGGCGGTCATCAGCAGCGTGGGGACCGCGATGCGCGGGACGTCCGCATGGATGTCGTCGGTCTGGAAGGCTTCGAAGCTGGTGACGATCGCGCGCTCGTCGCAGGTGTGCAGCCATTGCGCCCGCAGGCGCAACTGGTCCTCGCGCCAGGTCGGGCAGAAGCCGCGCATCTCCTCGAGCGTGATGCCGCGGCGCGCGAGGCGGATGGAGTCCACATACCACGGCAGCTGCGCCGGATAGGGGCGCCGCCCGGGGCCGGACACGGGCGGGTCGACCGCCACCAGCCGCGTGAGGCCCGCCGGCCGCTGCGCCGCGGCGCGGATGCCGATGCGCCCCCCCATCGAGTGGCCGACGATGGCGTAGCGCGCAAGCCCCAGCGCCGCGGCGAAGGCGATCGCATCGGCCGCCTGCGCATCGAGGCTGTAGTCCAGCGTGTCCGAGGCCTCGCTCAGGCCCCGGCCGCGCACGTCGAGCACGTAGGTGTCGAAATGGCGGCCGAAGCGCTCGGCGACGAAGCCCCAGGTCACCGCCGGGCTGGTGATGCCGGGAATCAGCACGACGGCATCGCGCTGCGCGCGCCCGCCCTCGTCGCCGCCATAGCGCAGGCAGTGCTGCCGGATGCCGTTGGCATGGACCTGGGCGCCGTACAGGAAGGTCGTCGCGCTCATCGTGCGGCCTCCACGTAGGCGCCGGACAGCAGCGCGCCGGCGCCGGGCACGACGGGCTCCAGCCCGAGCTGGCGCAGCATCGCGTACACCGTGGCCGCGGCGGCGGTGACGACCGGCTTGCCGGTGGCCGCCTCCACCTGCGCGATGGCCGGCAGCGAGGGCATCTGCACGCAGGCGGACAGCACGATGGCGTCCACCTCGCCGGTGGCCATGCCGGCGACGATGCCCGGCAGCCTGGCCGGGTCGTGGCGGCCGACCTCGAGGTTGTCGGGGATCTCCAGCGCGCGCCAGTGCACCACCTCGAAGCCCTCGTGCTCGATGTAGTCGATCACCAGCCGGGTCAGCGGCACCATGTAGGGCGCCACCAGGGCGATGCGCTTCGCGCCGATGACGCGCAGGCCGTCCACCAGGGCGCCGGCGCTGCTGACGACCGGCGCCGGGCCCTGGTTGCCGGCGGTCACCGCACCCAGGCGCTCCTGCGAGGCGCGGTGGTAGCCGCGCCCCATGGCCATGATGGCGACCAGGCAGGCGTAGCCGAGCACGTCGACGCGCGCATCGCTGAGCTCCAGCGCGCAGCGGTCGGACTCGGCGTCCATCGCGGCCAGCTCCTCCTTGTTGACGTGCTTCATGCGCATGCGCGCCGAGTGGAAGGTGAAGCGCTCGGGCCGGATCTGCTCGCGCAGGCGCAGCATGGCCGGAATCTCGGTCTCCATGGTGGTGTTCGAGCTGGGCACGATCTGGCCGATGCGGTAGTTCGTCTTCATCCGTGTGCTCCCGTCCTCAGGCCGTCACCGCTTCGGCGTCGAAGCGCTCGGCGCAGCGCGTCGCGTCGTAGGCGTAGACCCACTCGGCCTTGATGCCGACCGCGTTGGGGTTCTCCGCCTGCTGGCGCTGCATCTCCAGGTCGCGCTGGCGCTGCTCCTCGGGCGTCGACAGGTGGTAGGTCCGGCCTCTCTCGCGCGCCTCCAGCTGCACGCGCGCGGTGCGCGGCCGGCGCTCCGCTTCGTAGGCCCGCAGGGCCGCGTCGATGTCGCCGCAGTGGTCCAGCGCGGCGGCCAGCACGTAGCCGTCCTCGATCGCCATCGCGGCGCCCTGCGACAGGAAGGGCAGCATGGGGTGCGCGGCGTCGCCCAGCAGCGTCACGCGGCCCTGCGACCACCGGTCCATGGGATCGCGGTCGAACAGCCCCCACTTGAAGGTCTGCGCGGAATCGACGCGCTCGAACAGGTCGATGATGTTGCGGTGCCAGCCCTGGTAGGCCGCGAGCAGTTCCTCGCGCGTGCTGGGCTCGGTCCACGATTCGGCCACCCAGTCGGCGCTCTCGTTGACCGCCACGATGTTCACGGCGGCGCCGCCCTTGACGTAGTAGGTGACGATGTGGGCCTTGGGGCCCATCCAGAAGGAGGCGTCCGGGCTCACGAAGGGCAGGGGATGCTGCGCCACCGGCACCAGCGCGCGCCAGCACATGTGGCCGGTGAAGCGCGCGGCGGTCTTGCCCCACAGGGCATCGCGCACGGCCGAATGGATGCCGTCGGCGCCGACGATCAGATCGGCCTCGAAGGTGGAGCCGTCCGAGAAGCGGGCCGTGGCACCCTGCGGCGTCTGATCCACGCCGACGCACTGCACGTTGAAGCGCACGCGGTCCGCGGGGATGTCCTCGCACAGGATGGCGTGCAGGTCGGCACGGTGCACGTGATAGAAGCCGGCGCCGAACAGGCGCGGGCACGCCTCGCGCAGCGGCGTGCGGAACAGCTCGCGCGCCGTGTCCCAGTTGCGGCCCACCATGGCTTCGGGCAGAAAGCCCACGCGGTCCAGCGCCTCGCCCAGGCCCATGGCGCGCAGCACCTTGGCCGCGTTGGGCGTCATCTGCACGCCCGCGCCGATCTCGCCGAAGGCCGCGGCGCGCTCGAACAGGTGGGCCTCGATGCCACGCTGGCGCAGCGCGCGCGTCAGCGCCACACCGCCGATGCCGGCGCCGATCACGCCCACTCGCAAGGGTTTGCTCATATCGGGAATCTCCTTTCAGTGGCCGGATGGGATCGGCCTCAATTAATAAATAATCAGATAATTAATTTCTACGGGTGAGCTGCGTCGGCGCTTGCGCGCCGGCGCAGCTCACCCGCCCAGGTAGGCGTTCAGCAGCGCCGCGTCTTCCAGCAGCTCGGCCGCCGGCCGCTCGGCCACGATGCGCCCCGTCTCGTAGACGTAGGCGCGCGCCGCCACCGAGAGCGCGTTGTGCACGTTCTGCTCCACCAGCAGCACCGTCACGCCGTGGGCATGGATCTCGCGGACGAAGTCGAAGACCTCCTCGGCCATGCGCGGGCTCAGGCCCAGGCTCGGCTCGTCCAGCAGCAGCAGCGTGGGCTCGGACATCAGCGCGCGCCCGATCGCCAGCATCTGCTGCTCGCCGCCGCTGAGGGTGCCCGCCAGCTGCCGATGGCGTTCCTTCAGCCTCGGGAAGCGGTCGTAGACCTTCGCGATGCGCTCGTCGACCAGGGCGCCGGACTTGCACAGGTAGGCGCCGAGCGCGAGGTTCTCGTAGACCGTCATCGAGGGCCAGACGTGGCGCTCTTCCGGCGACTGGGCGATGCCCAGCCCGACGATCCGGTCGGCGGGCAGCCCGCCGATCGCATGGCCCTTGAAGAGGATGTCGCCCCGGCTGGGCCTGAGCAGGCCCGAGATCGCGCGCAGCGTGGTGCTCTTGCCCGCGCCATTGGCGCCGATGAGCGCCACCACCTCGCCCGGTGCGACCGTCAGGTCCACGCCGTGCAGCGCCGCGGTCTTGCCGTAGCTCACGTGCAGCTGGCGCAGCGCGAGCAGGGGCTCGCCGGTCGGCGGCCGGCCTGCCGCCTGCGGCCTGTCCAGGACGGCGCTCATGCTGTCGTCCCCCGTCCCAGGTAGGCCTCGACCACGCGCGGGTCCCCTTGCACCTGCGCGGGCGTGCCTTCCGCGAGCTTCTCGCCGAAGTGCATCACGACGACGCGATCCGACACGGCCATGACCAGTCCCATGTTGTGCTCCACGATGAGGACCGACTGCACCAGCCGGCCCGGCAATGTCTTGAGGATGTCGCCGAAGGTGCGCGCCTCCTGGCTGTTGAGTCCGGCCGCCGGCTCGTCGAGCATCAGCACCCGCGGCTTGGCCGCCAGCGCCAGCGCGACTTCCAGCAGGCGCAGCTCGCCGCAGGACAGGATGGACGCGGGCGTGTCCATGCGGTGCGCCAGGCCCATGGTCTCCACGATGCGCGCCGCGCTGTCGCGTACCGACTGCTCGGCCTCGCGCACGCGCCGGCCCGGGAAGAAGGTCTGCCAGAGCGGCTGGCGCGCCTCGAGGTAGTGGCCGGTGAGCACGTTCTCGAACACCGTCAGCGACTTCAGGATGTTCGTCTTCTGGAAGCTGCGCACGATGCCGCGGCGCGCCATGCGGAAGGGCTTCTCGCCGGTCACGTCGGCGCCGCCGTAGCGTACCTGCCCGGTGGTGGGCGCGTAGAAGCCCGTGATCAGGTTGAAGCAGGTGGTCTTGCCCGCGCCGTTGGGGCCGATCAGGCCGACGATCTCGCCGGGGTGCACGTCGAAGCTGATGTCCTTGACGGCGCGGATGCCGCCGAAGGACTTGCCCAGGCCGCGCACTTCCAGCGTGGCCGCGCTCGCCTGCGTCAGGGCGGCGTTCATGCGGCTTCCCCGGTGGCGGGCTGCGCGATCGGCGCGGCGGGCGGCGCCTGCAGGCGCCGCTCGCGCCGCCGTCCCGCGAAACCCATCAGGCCCTGGGGCAGGAACAGCACGATCGCGATCACGGCCAGGCCGAACAGCGACAGGCGCAGCTCCTTGGCCTCGCGCAGGTACTCCTCCAGGAAGGTCACCAGCAGCGCGCCGATCAGCGGCCCCACCAGCGTGCCCTTGCCGCCGATCAGCACCATGATGATCATGCTCACCATGAAGGCGAAGCGGAACATCTCCGGCCCGACGAAGGAGATGTAGTGGGCGTAGAACCCGCCCGCCATGCCCGAGAGGAAGGCGCCGAGCACCAGCGCCAGCATCGAGTAGGTCAGCGGCCGGATGCCGATCGACTGGGCGACGTAGCGGTTCTCGCGGATGGCGACGGCCGCGCGTCCGGCGTTCGAGTGCACGAAGCGGAAGGACAGGTACAGCGCCACGGCGAGCAGCACCCACGCCACCGCGTAGTAGAACTGCTTGGCCCCCAGGTTGCCGGCCTCGGCCGCCAGGGCGGGCTGCGGGATGCCGGCGATGCCCATCGGCCCGTTGGTCAGGCCGATCCAGTTGTCGGCCACCAGGCGCAGCACCTCCGCGAAGGACAGCGTGACGATCACGAAGAACGGTCCCTGCAGGCGCAGCGTGATGCCGCCGATGACCACGCCCATGACGGCGGCCAGCACGCCCGCGACGGGGACGGTCAGCCACATCGGCCAGCCGTACTGCGTCGACAGGATCGCCGCGGCGTAGGCGCCCGTGCCGAGGAAGGCCGTGTGCCCGAGCGAGAACTCGCCCACGTAGCCGACCACCAGGTTCAGGCTGGTGGCCAGCACCGCATAGAACAGCACCATGATGGCGATGTGCAGCAGGTACTGGTCCTGCACCGCGAAGGGCACCAGCGCGGCCAGCGCCAGCAGCGCGGCCAGACAGTTGCGTTCGAATTTCATGCGCGCTCCGCTCGTTTGGAGAACAGGCCATAGGGCCGGAAGACGAGGGTCAGGATCACCAGCGCGAAGCCGATGATGTCGACCCAGCCGGTGGCGACGTAGCCGCCCCACAGCGCTTCGGCCACGCCCAGCAGCAGGCCGCCGGCGATCGCGCCGGCGAAGCTGCCCATGCCGCCGAGGATCACGACCACGAAGGCCTTCATGCTCACCAGCCCGCCCACCGACACCTGCGCCGAGTAGATCGAGCCCAGCAGCATGCCGGCCATCGACGCGATCACCGTGCCCATGGCGAAGGTGGAGGCGTAGACGTTGGCCGTGCGGATGCCGACCAGGCGCGCGGCCATCGGGTCCTGGAAGGTCGCGCGCATCGCGCGGCCGAGCCGCGTCTTGTGGATGGTGAGCCAGGCCGCGACGATCAGCAGCGCGCAGACGGCGACGGCGAACAGGCGCAGCTTGGTGAGCACCACCGGGCCGAAGAACGCCGGGCCGGCCGAGATCGGGGCCTCGACCTTGAGCGGCGCGGTGCCCACGGCCAGCAGCGCGGTGTTCGCCAGGAAGATCGACAGGCCGATGGTCAGCAGGATGCCGGCCTCCTCGCCCTGGTCGCGGATGCGCTCGATCAGGAAGCGGTCCACCAGCCAGCCGAAGGCGCCCATCGCCGTGGCGACGAGCAGCAGGCCGGTGAAGAAGTCCAGCCCCAGGCGCGTGGTGGCCCACCAGCCCATGACGCCCCCCAGCATGTACAGCTCGCCGTGGGCGAAGTTGACCACCCGCATCAGCCCCAGGATCAGGGTCAGGCCCAGCGCCGAGAGGGCATAGAACGACCCCGTCACGAGGCCGTTGGCCAGGTACTGCAGCAGCAATTCCATCGTGGTTTCCAATGCCGCCCGCGCTCAGGGCTTCTCGGTCGGCGATTCGGCGACGACCTTCGGCTCCTTGTCGACGATCTGCACCAGCACCACGTCGAAGCCGTAGCCCTCGCCCTTGTCGGTGAATTGGTAGCGGCCGTTGGGTGCCTGGTAGTCCGTCCTGCGCAGCGCGTCCCGGATGGCCTCGGGCTCGGCCTTGCCCGCCCGAGCGGCGGCTTCCATGAGGATGTTCAGGGCGTTGAAGCCGGCGGCGCCGTACTTGCCGGGCTTTTCCTTGTAGGCGGCCGCGTACCGGTCGACGAAGGCCTTGTTGCGCTCGCCGGGCATGCTGGAGGCGTAGGGCACCGCGGCGTAGATGCCCTCGGAGGCGGCGCCGGTCAGGCCGATGAAGTCGGCCGTGGCCCAGGAGCCCACGCCGAAGATCTTGGTGCTCAGGCCGAATTCCTTGAACTGCTTCACCAGGATGGAGCCGTCCTGCGTTTCCGCGGCGACGAACACGCCGTCGGCCTTGGCCGCGCGCAGCTTGGTCAGCAGCGTGTAGAAGTCGGTGGCGCCGTGGTCGAAGTACTCCTTCATCACCGTCTTCACGCCCAGCGCGGCCATGTCCTTGGAGAAGTCCTCGACGCCGCCGCGTCCCCAGTCGTCGTTCACCCCGATGTAGGCGACGGTCTTGAGCTGGAGCTTGTCCACCAGGATCTTGCTGAAGGTCTTCGACATGAGCCGGTCCGTCTCCGCCGAACGGAAGAAATACTGCATGCCCTTCTCGGTCAGGTCGGCCTTGGAGGAGACGCCGCTGAGCAGCGGGACCTTGTATTTCTCGGCCACCGGCATGATCGCCGCGGTGGCCGAACTGCAGAACGCGCCGGTCACGGCCACGACCTTGTCGCGCTGGATCAGCTTCTCGGCGGCGTTGACCGAATTGGCGGGGCGGCACTGGCCGTCCTCGATCACCAGCTCGACCTTCCTGCCGTCCACGCCGCCTGCGGCGTTGCGTTGTTCGGCGGCCAGCTTCGCCCCCGCGACGAAAGCCTGGCCGTTGTAGGCGACCGAGCCGGTGAGCGGCTGGATGACACCGATCTTGAGGCTCTCCTGCGCCCGGGCGCCGAGACAGAGGGCGGGTATCAGGCAGGCGGCGGCCAGGGGTTTCCAGCGAAGTGTCATGCGGTTCTCCTGAAAGGAAGGGCCACCTCATCGGCGGCAACAAGTAATTAAACAATCAATTAATTAATCGGGGAAGGGAAGAGTAAACCCGGACCGTGCATCGCAGTACGGTAGTTACCCCAACAATTAATTGATCGATCAGTCAGCAAATACCATGCCAGCCGCAGCACAGGCGGATGGCGGGGAAAGCGGACGTCGAGCGCCCGGAATGCACCCGCATCGAGCCCTTCCGCGGTGCGCCCGGCGCAGATCCTGGTGCACCGGGGGGGCTGGCGTGCCGGACGGGCGTTCAGGGCGCGTCGCGCCAGCCGCGCAGGCGCCGGTACAGCGTCCCGCGCGAGATGCGCAGTTGCCGTGCCGCGCGCGAGACATTGCCGCCGTGGGCGGCGAGCGTGTCCTCGATCAGCTTGCGGCTGTGTTCGCGCAGCGTGCCGGCCGATGGCGAGGCATCGTCGGCGGCCGGCGGCTCGGCAGGGGGGCGCTCCGGGGGCGGGGCCGCCGCCTCGCCCGGCAGCGCCACGGCATGCCGGAAGTCCGCGCCGTCCGCGGCCTCCAGGCGCGCGCGCATCCACACGCCCAGTCCGCTGGCCAGGCGCAGCGGCTGCGCCGTGTCGCGCCGGCCCAGGCGCAGCAGGCTGGGCAGGTCGTGGCCCAGCAGGCATTCCACGCCGCGTTCGGACGCATCCTCCGGCAGATGGCCCAGCAGCCGCGCGCCGGCGCCGTTGAGCCAGGCGATGGTGCCGTCGGGCGCGATGCCGGCCAGCGCCTCCAGCGGCGTGTCCAGCAGCGCCGCGCTGGCCTGGAAGCGCAGGATCAGGTGGTCGCGCGACTGCGCCTGCAGCAGCCGGTTCTCGATCGTGGTGGCGTACAGGCCCACCATCGCGGCGGCGTCGAAGCCGAAGCGCCGGGCCTCCGCCGTCAGGTCGAGCACGCCCGCCAGCCGGCCGCTCACGTCGCGGATCGGCGCGGCGGCGCACTGCATCTCGCGCAGCACGTCGAAGTAGTGCTCGGCGCCGTCGACCGTGCAGGCCTGGCCGGTGCTGGCGACGATGCCCGGCGCGGTGGTGCCCACGATGTGCTCGGCGATGTTCACGCCCACGCGCGCCGTTCGGCGCAGCACCGGCTGCTGCGCGGCCGTGGGATGGTGCGTGACGTGCAGCACCACGCCCTCGCCGTCGGTGAGGATCACGCGGCACGCGGTGCCGGCCAGCGCGTTTTCCATGCCTTGCAGCTCGCGCCGGGCAGCGTCAAGCAGTTCGCGGTGGCGCGACAGCGTGGTGTGCAGCCGGCTCGGCGTGACCGGCTCGAAGGCCACCGGCTGCCGGGTGTCGCCGTGGGTGCGCACGCAGCGCATCCACGACTGGATCACCGCCTCGCCGACCAGTCCCGTGGGGCGCAAGCCCTCCTCGAAGAACTGCTGGCGCGCGATCTGCACGCGCTGGGCCGGCGTGGTGGCGAAGAGCTGGCGCGGGACGCTGGCGCGACCCAGCATGGAGCGGGGCATGGTGTCTCCTTCCAGCCGCATGCTGTTCCGCAACGGAACAGTCCGGGCCCCGGGAAATCCCGAGGATGCCGTGGCGGGCCGCTGTCGCGATCCTTCCGGGCACAACGACGAAGGAGACCACGATGAGCAAGACCTCCGCCGCGCGCCTGCTCGGCGCGTTGCTGTGCCTGGGCGCCGCGGCCGCCATGGCGCAGACCTCGCCCGCCAAGGGTTCGCCCGAACACATCCAGGCCGCCACGGCGCGCGTGGACGGCGCCTTCATCCGCAGCAATGCCGCGAAAACGCCCGACTGGCCCAGCCACGGCCTGGACTACGCGGAAACGCGCTACAGCCGGCTCGACCAGATCCACACCGGCAACGTCAAGCAGCTCGGGCTGGCCTGGTCGTACAACCTCGAGTCCACGCGCGGCGTGGAGGCCACGCCGCTGGTGGTGGACGGCGTCATGTACGTCACCGCCTCGTGGAGCGTGGTGCATGCGATCGACGTGCGCACCGGCCGGCGCCTGTGGGTGTTCGACCCGCAGGTGGACAAGGCCCGGGGCTACCGCGGCTGCTGCGACGTGGTCAACCGCGGCGTGGCGCTGTGGCAGGGCAAGGTCTACGTGGGTGCCTACGACGGGCGGCTGATCGCGCTGGACGCGGCCACGGGGCAGAAGGTGTGGGAGCAGGACACGCTGATCGACCACGCGCGCGCCTACACCATCACCGGCGCGCCGCGCGTGTTCAAGGGCAAGGTCATCATCGGCAACGGCGGCGCCGAGTACGGCGTGCGCGGCTACATCACCGCCTACGACGCGGCCACCGGCGAGCAGAAGTGGCGCTGGTTCACCGTGCCGGGCGATCCTTCCAAGCCCTTCGAGGACGCGTCGATGGAACGCGCGGCCAAGACCTGGGACCCGGGCGGCAAGTGGTGGGAAGCGGGCGGCGGCGGCACGGTCTGGGACACCATGGCCTTCGATCCCGAGCTGAACCTGATGTACATCGGCACCGGCAACGGCTCGCCCTGGGCGCAGAGTAAGCGCAGCCCCAAGGGCGGCGACAACCTGTACCTGTCGTCCATCGTCGCGCTCGATCCCGACACCGGCGAGTACAAGTGGCACTACCAGGAGACGCCCGGCGACAACTGGGACTACACCGCCACGCAGCCGATGATCCTGGCCGACCTGAAGATCGGCGGCAAGGCGCGCAAGGTGATCCTGCACGCGCCCAAGAACGGCTTCTTCTTCGTCATCGACCGCACCAACGGCCGGTTCATCTCGGCGAAGAACTTCGTCGAGGTGAACTGGGCCACCGGCTACGACAGGAACGGCCGGCCGATCGAGGTCGCCGCCGCGCGCCAGAACGACAAGCCCGGCGACGCCATCCCCGGCCCCTTCGGCGCGCACAACTGGCATCCGATGTCCTTCAACCCGAAGACCGGGCTGGTCTACCTGCCGGCGCAGCACGTGCCGCTGAGCCTGATGGACGACAAGGACTGGAAGTTCAACGAGAACGCGCCCGGCCGCCCGCATGCCAACAAGGGCTGGAACACCGCCATGTTCCTCAATGCCGAGCCGCCCACGAGCAAGCCCATGGGCCGGCTGGTGGCCTGGGACCCGGTGGCGCAGAAGGAAGCCTGGGGCGTGGCGCATGTCTCGCCCTGGAACGGCGGCACGCTCACCACCGCCGGCAACCTGGTGTTCCAGGGCACGGCCGACGGCCGCTTCGTGGCCTACGACGCCAAGACGGGCGCCAAGCTGTGGGAATCGCCCACCGGCACCGGCGTGGTGGCCGCGCCGGCCACCTACATGGTGGACGGCAGGCAGTACGTGTCGATCGCCGTGGGCTGGGGCGGCGTGTACGGCCTGGCGCAGCGCGCCACCGATCGCCAGGGGCCGGGCACCGTGTACACCTTCGCGGTCGACGCCAAGGCCCCGATGCCGGCGTTCGTGGAATACCGCATGGCCAAGCTGGTGCAGGGCGTGGCGTACGACCCGGCGAAGGTGCCCGCCGGCACCGGGCTGTACGTGAGCAACTGCGTCTTCTGCCACGGCGTGCCGGGCGTGGACCGCGGCGGCAACATCCCCAACCTGGGCTACATGGACGCGGCCTTCATCGAGCGCCTGGACAAGTTCGTCTTCAAGGGCCCGGCCACCGCGCGCGGCATGCCCGACTTCACCGGCAAGCTGAGCATGGAGGACGTGGAGGCGATCAAGGCCTTCATCCAGGGCACGGCGGATGCCGTGCGGCCAAAGAACTGAGCCCACCCCCAGCCTCGCCCACTGCGTGTGGCTCTGCACCCCCTCAAGGGGGCGCACCCCTGCGGCCCGGCCAAGCCGGTTCCGCGGGTGCCTGCGAACGGGCCTGCTGCGCGGCCCTGAGGGGCGCGCAAAAAAAGCCGCCGGCATGGCCGGCGGCTTTCCCGTTCGATGCGCCGAGACTCAGTCTGCGTAGGCGCCAGCGGCCTTGAACACCGGGCCGAAGCGCGCCACCTCCGACTGCACGAACTTCTTGTGCTCGGCCGGCTCCACGCGGTTGTCGTTGACCACCACCGCGCCCA
>Ga0160469_100061_pt1 | contig 182119 bp, 168 predicted proteins | sample HID1972M_E11MG_FD_108246 | JGI IMG/M metagenome (GOLD analysis project Ga0160469, IMG submission 108246) | Enriched pill bug-associated microbial communities from UW Madison campus, WI, USA - HID1972M_E11 MG | ecosystem: Host-associated > Arthropoda: Insects > Digestive system > Unclassified ...
CCGCAGCCCGCCAGGCCTGGTCCATCCCGGCGGGCCCGCTGGGCGGCACGCTGCTGCAGATCGCGCAGCGCAGCGGGCAGAGCATCTCGGTGCCGCCCGATCTGGTGCGCGGGCTGAATGCGCTGGCGATCCAGGGCGAGCTGAGCGCCGAGCAGGCCGCGCGCGCGGCGCTGGAAGGCAGCGCGCTGGACCTGGTGCGCACGCCCAACGGCACGCTGAGCGTGCGCCCCCGGCCGGCAGCCGATCCCGGCGCTGCGTCCGCCGGCCGCGCGGGCGACCCCGCGCAGTCGCTGGCCACGGTGACGGTCAGTGCCGATGGCCATCGCGGCGAAACGACCGAAGGCACCCAGTCGTACACCCCGCGGGCGACGCGCGCGGCCAGCCGCATGCCGCTGTCGCTGCGCGAGACACCGCAGTCGGTGACGGTCGTCACCTCGCAGCAGATCGAGGACCGCGGCATCACCGGCCTGGCGCAGGCCATGGACAGCGTGGCCGGCATCCGCGTGCAGGCCGATATGGCGCGGCCTCAGCTGTACTCGCGCGGGCTGTCCGTGTCGAACCTGCAGGTGGACGGCAACCCCATGTTCCCGAGCGGGCAGGCGCTGACCGGCATCCAGGCCGACCACATGATCGCCTACGACCGCATCGAGGTGCTGCGCGGCGCCAACGGCCTGCTCACGGGGCCGGGCGATCCTTCGGGCACGATCACGATGGTGCGCAAGCGCCCCACGCGGGAGTTCCAGGCCCATGTCCAGGGCGGCCTGGGGAGCTGGAACAACTGGTTCGGCGAGGCCGACGTCTCGGGCGCGCTCAACGCCAGCGGCACGGTGCGCGGCCGCGTGGCGGTGGGCGCGTACGGCGGCGACTATTTCATCGACGACAAGGGGCTCGACGGCAAGGCGCTGCTGGCGACCGTGGAGGTGGACCTGACGCCGCGCACCGTGGCGCGCCTGGGCTATCAGCACGAGGAATACACCTACGAAGGCTATACCGGCGGCTCCACGGTGCCCCTGTGGTACAGCAACGGGATGCCGTACAACGCGCCGCGGTCGGAGAGCAACACACCGCGCGAACTGACGTACGACCATCGCACCCGCAACCTGTTCGTGGGACTGGAGCACGCGTTCGACAACGGCTGGGAATTCCAGGGCCTGGCAGACCTGTCGCGCCGCGAGATGTCGTACCCCCATACGATGTTCCTGCTGAGCACTCCCAACTACCCGGATCCCAGCGGCTTCGGCGCCACCCTGAACAACTTCCTGCCGTACCCGACCGACGATCGTCAATGGGCCTACAACTTCGACTTCCAGGGCCCGCTGAACCTGTTCGGCCGCGAGCACCGGCTGATGATCGGCGCCAGCGGCTGGGAGCGCAGGCGCGACGTCAACGAGCGGGTAGGGGATCTGTCGGGCCAGCCGCCCGCATCCTTTGCCGCGAGCTATCCGACCTGGGCGGCGCCGGGCTGGGGGCTGCCCTACCCGGCCTGGCGGACGGGCTTTCCACGCAGCCAGGGCTACACCGAGCAGCACGGCATCTTTGCCGCGGCGCGCTGGAACCTGGCCGACTCGCTCAAGCTGATCACCGGCGTGCGCGTCACCAATTGGAAGACCTGGACCGATCAGTACAACGGCCTGACCGGCGCGGTGACGCAGGCCGGCTCCGGCGCCCACGCGGTGCGGCGCGAGATCACCCCTTACGTGGGGGCGGTGTGGGACTTCCATCCGAACTTCTCGGCCTACGCCAGCTATGCCGACATCTTCAAGCCGCAGAACCTGTACGACAGCAGCGACAACCTGCTGGAGCCCGTCGTGGGCAAGAACTACGAGGCGGGCGTGAAGGGCGAGTTGCTCGAAGGCCGGCTCAATGCCTCGGCGGCCGTCTTTCGCGTGGTGCAGGACAACCTGGGCGAGCGCGATCCGGGCTTCCCCGACCAGTACCTGACGCCCGGCGGCAACACGCCGTACCGTTCGGCCGGCAAGGGCATCACGACCAGGGGTTTCGAGGCCGAGGTCTCCGGCACGCTGCGTCCCGGGTGGAACATCAGCGCGGGCTACACCTATGCGAAGTCCGAGACCGCCAAGGGCGAGCCCTTCGACCCCGACCAGCCCGAGCATCTGCTGCGCGTGTTCACCACGTACCGGCTGCAGGGCGACTGGTCGCGCCTCACGCTGGGCGCGGGTGCCAACTGGAACAGCGCCATCTCTCGGGTGCTGCAACGCCCGACGGGGGCGTATCGGCCCAACGGCCAGCCTGTGACCGCCGACCACGAATTCCGCCAGGGCAGCGTATGGCGCCTCAACGCCATGGCACGCTACCAGTTCACGCCGAAGCTGTCGCTGCTGCTGAACGTCGACAACCTCCTGGACAAGAAGTACTACAACAGCATCGCGTCATGGGCGCCGGTGGCCTATTACGGCCAGCCGCGCCGCTGGCGCGCCACGCTGCGCTACCAGTATTGAACCCACCCCCAGCCTCGCCCACTTCGTGTGGCTCTGCACCCCCTTCGAGGGGGCGCACCCTGCGGCCCGGCGAAGCCGGTTCCGCGGGTGCTCCCGAAGGGGCCGCTGCGCGGCCCTGGGGGCAGGGAGCACTGAGATGCGCAACCGGAGAGCAAGGAAGAAATGATCATGGCAGGACCTCCTGATACGGGCGCGGCACTCGCGAGCGTCCGTGGCGCCGCGCCGCTGGTTTCGCGCATCGTTGCTGCGCTGTTGGGCGGCTACGCGCTGGCGGCGCTGACCAGCGTGGCGGCGGTGTTGCTGCCGATGAGCCGGCCCGAGGCGGTGCTCATCGGCATGCAGCTGAGCTTCGTGGTCTACACGCTGGCGGTGATCTGGGTGTTCGCGGTGCGCTCGGCCACGCGCGCCTGGGCGGGGCTGCTGGTGGCGGGCGTGCCGCTGCTGCTGGCGGCCTGGTCCGTCTGGAAGGGAAATGGTGCCGCATGAGCACGCCGAGCGCCACGAAGAAACCCGCCGCGAAGAAGGCGCCGGGCCTGCGCCAGGCCATGTCCGACCTGCACATCTGGACGGGCCTGCTGGTCGGCTGGATCCTGTACGCCATGTTCCTGACCGGCACGGTGGCCTACTTCCGCGACGAGATGTCGCAGTGGATGCGCCCGGAGCTTCCGGCGCAAAAGCAGGTGCCCGACGCGGCCGAGGTGGCCCAGCGCATCGTCGGCACGCTGTCGTCGCTGGCGCCCGCCAGCGCGCAGTGGAGCTTCAGCCTGCCGGACGAGCGCAACAACGTCGCCAGCGCGTTCTGGCGCAATCCGCAGGTGCCCGGCCGGCGCGGTTTCGAGAACGCCACCTTCGACCCGGCCAGCGGCCAGAAGCTGAGCGCGCGCGAGACCACCGGGGGCGACTTCTTCTACCGCTTCCACTTCAACTTCCACTACATGCCGGTGCTGTGGGGGCGCTGGCTGGCGGGCCTGTGCGCCATGTTCATGCTGGTGGCGATCGTCAGCGGCGTGATCACGCACAAGAAGATCTTCATCGACTTCTTCACCTTCCGCTGGGGCAAGGGCCAGCGTTCCTGGCTGGACGCGCACAACGCGCTGTCGGTGTTCGGGCTGCCCTTCCACCTGATGATCACCTACAGCGGGCTGGTGACGCTGATGCTGCTGTACATGCCCTGGGGCAGCGATGCGGCGTTCAAGGCGCCGCCCGAGCGCCAGGCGCTCACGGCCGAGATGAGCGCCTTCGTGCCGGCGGGCAAGCCCCGCGGCGAGAAGGCCGAACTCGCCCCGGTCGCCGACATGGTGCGCCAGGCGCAGGCGCGCTGGGGCCGCGACAACATCGGGCGCGTGACGGTCAACAACGCGGGCGATGCGGCGGCGCGGGTGGTGGTGGTGCGCGGGGACGAAGGGCGCGCCTCGGTCAGTCCGCAGTACCTGGTCTTCGAGGGCACCAGCGGCGCGCTGGTGCAGGCCAAGGACCGCGTGGGCCCGGCGGCCGAGACGCGCGGCGTGGTGTACGCGCTGCACCTGGGGCGCTTCGCGGACACGGCGGTGCGCTGGCTGTACTTCCTCGTCAGCCTGGCGGGCACGGCGATGGTGGGCACGGGGCTGGTGCTGTGGACGGTCAAGCGGCGCGCCAGGCTGCCCGATCCGGACCGGCCCTACTTCGGCTTCCGGCTGGTGGAGCGGCTGAACATCGCGGGCATCGCGGGGCTGTCGATCGCGATGGTGGCCTTCCTGTGGGGCAACCGGCTGCTGCCCGCGGGCATGGCCCAGCGCGGCGAGTGGGAGATCCACCTGTTCTTCATCGTCTGGGCGCTCACCTTGGCGCATGCGCTGCTGCGGCCGGCCAAGCGGGCGTGGCTGGAGCAGCTGTGGCTGGCCGCGGCGCTGCTGGCGCTGCTGCCGGTGCTCAATGCGCTGACCACCGGCCGGGGCGTGTTCGCCAGCCTGGCCGCGGGCGACTGGGTGTTCGCCGGCTTCGACCTGACGCTGCTGGCGCTGGCCGGGGTGCATGCGGCGCTGGCGATCCGCACCGCGCGGCACCAGCCCAAGGCCCGGCCGGTGCGGCGCACGGCGGTGCAGGCTGCGGGGGAGGTGGCATGAACCACCTGGGCGTGCAACTGCTCTCGCTCATCGCCTTCGGCGCGCTGGCGCTGGCCATGGAGCGCCACCAGGAGGACGTGTTCGGTCGGGCCCTGGCGCGCGGGCGCACGCGGGCGCTGCGTGCGGGCGGCTGGCTGGCGCTGGCGGCCGCTCTCGCGCTGGCCGTGCGCGGGCAGGGCTGGTCGCTGGGCCTGGTCGCCTGGAGCGGGCACATCTCGGCTGCCGCGGGCATCGTGTTCCTGGGCCTGGTGGCCAACGCGCGGCGCAGGGCGCGGCGATGAGCGGGGGCGGCCGGATCCTGCAGCGCCTGCGCACGACCGGGCTGCGGCCGACGATGGCGCGCATCGGCGTGCTGCAGGTGATCGAGGCGGCATCGCCCGCGGCGGTCTGCGCGGAGGAGGTCTTCCGCCGGATGATGCTGCGCGGCACGCGCGCCAGCATGGGCACCGTCTACCGCGTCATCCACCAGCTCGAAGCCGCCGGGCTGCTGCTGCGTGAATGGGACGCGAACCGCAAGGCGCACTACCGCATCAAGCCCGCGGAACGCGATGTGGCGACGATCCTGCTGGTGTGCCGCGAGAGCGGGCGCAGTGTCGTCCTGACCGACGGCGACCTGCATGCCCGGCTGGTGGCGGCGGCTCGCCGCGAAGGGCTGGCGCCCCACGGCGGCGAGCTGCACGCCGAGGTGACGTGCATGGATGGCGGTGCGCGGCCGCCGCATCGCCGCGCGGCGTATCGGGACGGCATCGCCCCCGAGGCCCGCGCATAGCGCGGCCGGCGGGCCCGCACAATAGCGGGCTCCATGAAAACCCGCTTCGTCCTGATCCAGACCAGCCACGCCGGCAATGTCGGCGCCGCCGCCCGCGCGATGCGCACCATGGGCTTCGACGATCTCGTGCTCGTCGCGCCGCGCTGGCCCAACGTGCTGCGCCGCGAGGAGACGCTGCAGCGCGCCAGCGGCGCGCTCGACGTGCTGGAGAAGGCGCGCATCGTCGACACGCTGGACGAGGCGCTGGACGGCGTCACGCACCTGTGCGCCACCGCCATGGTGCCGCGCGACTTCGGCCCGCCCACGCGCATGCCGCGCGCGCATTTCGCGCAACTGGCCGCCGGCGCGCCGCAGCACGTGGCCTTCCTCTTCGGTTCCGAGCGCTTCGGCATGCGCAACGAGGACGTCTACCGCTGCCACGTGGCGCTGAGCATTCCCACCGCACCGGATTTCGGCTCGCTCAACCTCGGCGCCGCGATCCAGGTGCTGGCCTACGAGTGGCGCCAGGCGCTGGGCGGCTTCGCGGTGCCCGAGGCGGCGCCGCAGCCGCAGGCGGCCGACGCGCAGGCGCTCGCCGGCATGCTCGACCACTGGGAGCGGGCGCTGGTGGAGATCGGCTTCCTGGACCCGCAGGCGCCCAAGAAGCTGATGCCGCGGCTGCAGCAGCTGTTCAACCGCGCGCAGCCCACGCCCGAGGAGATCCACATCCTGCGCGGCATCGCCAGGACCATGCTGCGGCCCAAGACCCCGCCGCCGGTGGGCGATGGCGAGAATCGATAGACTGCGCGGCCATATCCATAGAACGCAAAGATCCAAGCCATGTTCTCGCGCCTGCGCTCCGACATCCGCTGCATCCTCGAGCGGGACCCGGCAGCCCGCAGCGCCTGGGAGGTGCTCACGCTCTACCCGGGCCTGCATGCGGTGGTGCTCCACCGCCTGGCGCACGGGTGCTGGAACCGCGGCCTCAAGTGGCTCGGGCGCTTCATCTCCCAGTGCTCGCGCTGGATCACCGGCATCGAGATCCACCCGGGCGCCAAGCTCGGCGAGCGCGTGTTCTTCGACCACGCCATGGGCGTGGTGGTCGGCGAGACCGCCGAGATCGGCGACGGCTGCACCATCTACCAGGGCGTGACGCTGGGCGGCACCTCGCTGTACAAGGGCAGCAAGCGCCATCCCACGCTGGGCAGGAACGTGGTGGTCAGCGCCGGCGCCAAGGTGCTGGGCGGCTTCACCGTGGGCGACAACGCCAAGATCGGCAGCAACGCGGTGGTGATCAAGCCGGTGCCCGCGGGCGCCACGGCGGTGGGCATCCCGGCGCGCATCATTCCCTCGAAGGCCGAGCGCAGCGCGGACGTGACCGAATCGCCGCCCCCGTTCAGCGCCTACGGCATCACCCAGGACGACGACCCGCTGTCGCAGGCGATGCGTGGGCTGATCGACAACGCCGCGAACCAGGAGCACCAGATCGCGCTGCTGTGGCAGGCGATCGAGAAGCTGTCGGTGCAGCCGGGGCAGGCGGTGGATTGCGTGCCGCACGAGGCGGCGACGCAGGAGTGCTTCGAGGCGCAAAAGCTGACGGAACTGGTCGGCAAGTGACCGGCCGGCTGCGCGGCATGCGCAAACCACCCGAGGCAGGGTGAAGAAGACGGAACGCGGCGACGGAACCTGAGGAGCGGGCACCGTACGTCTTCATCCCGCTATGATCGGTCACAGGCCCGTGGGCCAATAAACGATCAGGGAGGGGGGAACATGACGTCAGCCGTGAATGCGGTTGCGAGGGCTCAACATTCGGAGCCGACCGTGACGCTCTATGGGCGAATTGCAGCTCGAGTGCTTGGCCGAATCAGTTGGCCGGGTCCGCCCAGTCTCCATCTCTCCCTTGTCATCGATGACGCATACAGCGGAATCACGGTCAAGCTCGGAATTCCGTTGTCACCACCGACAGGCATTAGCCGGCAAGAGTTTGCGCGGAAGCTTGCCGAGCGAGCACGAAATTTCTCGAGCTATGTCGTCCCATACTCTTTTCCGAGGAATGTCCGAGGCGCAGAGATGCGGGCCGGTGAATACAACAGCAGTTCGTATGTCGCTGGCCTGCTGCGAAGCGTGATGGGCTACGTTCCTCTGATTTCCACGCCCGGCTACCAGGTGCCGGGATGGGAGAGCCCCATGCCTGGGCACTATTTCAAGGGCGAGGCCATACGATGAAGGTCACATGGCGCCTGGTGTTGAACGCGCTGGCATGGGCAGCAGCGATTCCGGCATTCAATCTTCTCTTGATGGCGCTGAGCCATCACCGAATCATGGAAGCGTCCGGGCCGGTGGCTGCCTTTGCGGCGTCGGCGCTCCTGGTCTGGGCCGGCCTGATCTACTGGTACTGCGTGCCGAACACGCGCAACCTGCTGCAACGGATGGGCTACCTCGTTGCTTTCGTCGCAGGGATGGCGGCGCTGGGAATGGGCGCGCTCTGGGTGGCGTTCTGGACGGCGGTCGCCACCTATGGCCTCTAGGTGCCGGCCCGCTGCGCCGACTTCGGCCGGAAGGCCTTGCACACCGCTTCGTCGGTTTCCAGGTAGGGCCCGCCGATCAGGTCGATGCAGTAGGGCACCGCCGCGAAGATGCCCGGCACCGCCTGGCTGCCGTCGGGGTTCTTCAGGCCCTCCAGCGTCTCGGCGATGGCCTTGGGCTGCCCCGGCAGGTTCAGGATCAGGCTCTTGCCGCGGATCACCCCGACCTGGCGCGACAGGATCGCGGTGGGCACGAAGCGCAGGCTGATCTGGCGCATCTGCTCGCCGAAGCCCGGCATTTCCTTGTGGGCCACCGCCAGCGTGGCCTCGGGCGTCACGTCGCGCGGTGCCGGGCCGGTGCCGCCGGTGGTCAGCACCAGTGAACAGCCGGCGTCGACCAGCTCGATCAGCGTGGCGCTGATGCGCTCGCGCTCGTCGGGGATCAGGCGAGGCTCGAAGTGCAGGGGGTTGCGCAGCGCGCGCGTCAGCCAGTCCTGCAGTGCCGGCAGGCCCTTGTCTTCGTAGGCGCCGCTGGAAGCGCGGTCGCTGACCGAGACGATGCCGATGCGCACCGGGTCGAAGGCAGAAGCCGTCATGCGTCCTCCTCGCGTGCTTGGGCGGCCGCCTCGGCCGCGTGGTCGGCGCCGCTGTGCACCGACAGGTGCGCGCGCACGAGGCGGAACACCTCGCGGTAGGCGCGGCCCTGGCGCGGCGCCTCGCCGGGGCGGCCGTCCTTGAGGTCTTTGCGCGCCTGGCGCACCAGCGCGCGCAGCTGCTGCGCGTCGGTGGCGGGATGGGTTTCGATCCAGCCGCCCAGCGCGTCGTCGTCGGCGATCAGGCGGTCGCGCCAGCGCTCGGCCTCGTGCAGCGCGGCGGTCTCCTGCGCCGGGCCGCGCTGCTGCTCGTCCAGCGTGGTGCGCACCGCGTCGAGCGTGGCCGCGTCGAGCTTGCGCATCAGCTTGCCGATGAACTGCATCTGCCGGCGCCGGCCCTCGAAGTCGCTGATGCGCCTGGCCTGCGCGAGGGCGTCGAGCAGCGTGTCGGGCAACTGCAGGCGCGCCAGCAGTTCGTTGCGCAGGGTGAGCAGCGACTCGCCGAGCGCCTGCAGTTCGGTGCTCTCGCGCTTGAGGTCGGTCTTGCTGGCTTCGGCATCGCCCTTGAGCTCGCGCTTGAGCTCGTGGTCGAGTTCGCTGCCTTCGGCAACGAACTGGCCGCGGACGAAGTAGCCTTTTTTGGGTTTGCGGGGCATGGAGGAATCGGGGGCGCGCCGTGGAAATCGGAGGGCGCAAGTATCATAGCCCCCCACATGACGACATCCACCTCGCGCGCCGAAAGCGGCTTTGCCTACAGCCGTTCCTTCTTCGAGAACCTGGTCGATTCGGCCCTGGCCCATGCCAGGAAGCTGGGCGCCACCGACGCCGGCGCCGAAGCCTCCGAAGGCTGCGGCCTGAGCGTGTCGGTGCGCAAGGGCGAGCTCGAGAACGTCGAGCGCAATCGCGACAAGTCGCTGGGCGTCACCGTCTACGTCGGCCATCGGCGCGGCAATGCCAGCACCTCGGATTTCTCCGGGGCCGCGGTGGCGCAGACCGTGCAGGCGGCCTACGACATCGCCCGCTTCACCGCCGAGGACCCGGTGGGCGGCCTGCCCGACGCCGACGACATCGTGCGCGATCCGCCGGCGCTGGACCTGTTCCACCCCTGGGCGATCGACAGCGAACAGGCGGCCGAACTGGCGCTGGCCTGCGAGGCCGCGGCCTTCGCCACCGACCGGCGCATCACCAACAGCGAGGGCGCGGGCGTCTCGGCGCAGCAGAGCCACTTCTTCAGCGCCCACACGCACGGCTTTCGCGGCGGCTACGCCAGCTCGCGCCACTCCATCTCGGTGGCGCCGATCGCCGGCCGCGGCGACGGCATGCAGCGCGACGCCTGGTACAGCTCCATGCGCTCGGCCGACGAGCTGGCGAGCCCGCAGGCCGTGGGGCGCTACGCGGCGGAGCGCGCGCTCAGCCGGCTGAAGGCGCGCAAGATCAAGACCATCGAATGCCCGGTGCTGTTCGAGTCGCCGGTGGCGGCCGGCCTGCTCGGCGGCCTGGTGCAGGCCACCAGCGGCGGCGCGCTGTACCGCCGCAGCACCTTCCTGCTCGACGCGCTGGGCAAGCCGGTGCTGCCCGGGCACGTGGACGTGCTCGAAGACCCGCACATCCCGCGCGGCAAGGGCAGCGCGCCCTTCGACGACGAGGGCGTGACCACGCGCGCGCGCAAGGTGGTCGACGGCGGGCGGCTCGAGGGCTACTTCCTGTCCACCTACTCGGCGCGCAAGCTCGGCATGAAGACCACCGGCAATGCCGGCGGCTCGCACAACCTCGTGCTGCGCTCTCGCCTGACGCAGCCCGGCGACGACCTGGCCGCCATGCTGCGCAAGCTGGGCACCGGCCTGTTCGTCATCGAGCTGATGGGGCAGGGCGTCAACTACGTCACCGGCGACTACTCGCGCGGCGCCAGCGGCTTCTGGGTCGAGAACGGCGAGATCGCCTTCCCGGTGCAGGAGATCACCATCGCCGGCAACCTGAAGAACATGCTGATGGGCATCCAGGCCGTCGGGGCCGATGCCTACAACTACGGCGCCAAGACCACCGGCTCATTGCTCATCGACCGCATGAAGGTCGCCGGCGCCTGAGGCCGGCGGGCGGGCCGTCACTGCCATGCCGCTCTCCGTCCGCCCATGAGCCTGCCGTTTCGCAATGCCGTCCTGACCGGTGCCTGCGGCGGGCTGGGGCAGGCGCTGGCGCATGAGCTGATCGCCGGAGGCGCGCAGGTCGCCCTGGCAGGGCTGGACGAGCCCGTTCTCGCGGCGCTCGCCGCGCAGGCGCCCGGGCGCTGCGCGGTCTACACGCCCGACGTGGCCGACAGCCGGAGCATGCAGGCCATGGCCGCCGACTGGATGGCGCGCTTCGGCGTGCCGGACCTGGTGATCGCCAATGCCGGCGTGGCCGGCGGCTTCGACACCGCCGAGGCCGCCGACCTGGCCGTGCTGCGCCGCATGCTGGAGATCAACCTGCTGGGCGCCGCCACCACCTTCCAGCCCTTCCTGGGGCCGATGCGCGCGCACGGGCGGCCCGCCGCGCTGGTCGGCGTGGCCAGCATCGCGGGCTGGCGGGGCATGCCGGGCAACGGCGCCTACTGCGCGAGCAAGGCCGGCCTGATCCGCTATCTCGAGAGCCTGCGGGCCGAACTGCGGGACACCCGCCTTCGCGTGCACACCGTCAGCCCGGGCTACATCCGCACGCCGCTGACCGCCGGCAACCGCTTCGCGATGCCGGGCCTGCTCGACGCCGGCACGGCGGCGCAGCGCCTGCTGGCGGGCGTGGCGGCCGGGCGCGAGCACATCGTGCTGCCGCGGCGCATCGGCTGGCTGTCGAAGGCGCTGGCCTGCCTGCCCGCGCCGCTGCACGACCGCCTGCTGCGCGGCCAGCCGCGCAAGCCCCGCGTGGGCGAGGCCGGCGCCACGGCCATCCCCGGCCTGGCATCCCCGCCATCCGATCCGACGCCGCCCCCGTGACATCTCCGCCGCCCACCCACGAACAGATCGCCCTGATCGGCGCCGGCCCCTCCGGGCTGGCGGGCGCCCGCAACCTGCGCAAGCTCGGCATTGCCTTCCAGGGCTTCGAGGCGCACGGCGACGTGGGCGGCCTGTGGGACATCGACAACCCGCGCTCCACCGTCTACCACTCGGCGCACCTGATCTCCAGCAAGAAGACCACCGAGTTCACCGAGTTCCCCATGCCCGACGCGGTGGCCGACTACCCGAGCCACCGCGAGCTGCACCGGTACTTCCGCGCTTTCGCCGACCGCTTCGACCTGCGCCGGCACTTCCGCTTCGGCACCCGCGTGCTGCGGGTGGAGCCGGTGAGCGACGCGCCGGACACACGCTGGCGCGTGAGCGTGGACGCCGGCGAGGGCCGCACCGAGACGGGCGAGTACCTGGGCGTGGTCATCGCCAACGGCACGCTGGCCGAGCCCAAGCGGCCGGTGTTCGAGGGGCGTTTCGACGGCGAGCTGCTGCACACCTGCGACTACCGGCACCCGGAGATCTTCAAGGGCAAGCGCGTGCTGGTGGTGGGCGCCGGCAACTCGGGCTGCGACATCGCGGTCGACGCGGTGCACTATGCCGACAGCGTCGACCTCTCGGTGCGCCGCGGCTACTACTTCGTGCCCAAGTACGTGTTCGGCAAGCCGGCCGACACGCTGGGCGGCAAGCTGGCGCTGCCGCCGCGGCTCAAGCAGGCGATCGACGCCACGGTGCTCAAGTGGTTCACCGGCGATCCGGTGCGCTTCGGCTTCCCGAAGCCCGACTACCGGATGTACGAGTCGCATCCGGTGGTGAACTCGCTGGTGCTGCACCACGTCGGCCACGGCGACATCGGCGTGCGCGCCGACATCGCGCGCCTGGACGGCCGCACGGTGCACTTCAGGGACGGCAGCGCGCGCGACTACGACCTGATCCTCACGGCCACCGGCTACGCGCTGCACTATCCCTTCATCGACCGCGCGCACCTGAACTGGCAGGGCATGGCGCCGCGCCTGCACCTCAACATCTTCGCGCCGCGCTTCGAGACGCTCGCGGTGCTGGGCATGATCGAGGCCAGCGGCATCGGCTGGCAGGGCCGCTACGAGCAGGCCGAGCTGGTGGCGCGCTACCTGCACGCGCGCGCCGCGAACCCGCCTGCCGCGGCGGCGCTGCGGGCGGCGGTGCAGGGGCCGCCGCCCGACCTGTCGGGGGGCTTCCGCTACCTGCAGCTGGAGCGCATGGCCTACTACGTCCACAAGGACACCTACCGCCGCGCGGTGCGCGCGGCCTCCGCGGCGCTCGCCGGTCCCAGGTAGAACGCCATGCTGCCCGTCGACGAGATCCGCCTGAACTTCAACCCCGCCTCGCTCGTGCTGCTCAACGTGGTGCTGGGCTTCCTGATGTTCGGCATCGCGCTGGACACGCGCGCGGAGGACTTCCGGCGCGTGGCGCGCATGCCGGGCGCGATGGCGGTGGGCATCGGCGCGCAGTTCATCGTGCTGCCGGCCGTCACCTTCGTGCTCACGCTGATCCTGCAGCCCGCGCCGAGCATCGCGCTGGGCATGATCCTCGTGGCCTGCTGCCCGCCGGGCAACATCTCGAACATCCTCACCCACCGCGCCGGCGGCAACGTGGCGCTGTCGGTGTCGATGACCGCGATCTCCAACGCGATCGCGATCGTCGCCATGCCGCTGAACTTCGCCTTCTGGGGCGGCCTGCATCCCACCGCCGCGCCGCTGCTTCGCACCATCGCGCTCGACCCGGTGGAGATGCTGGGCCACATCGTCATGATCATCGGCATCCCCTTCGTGCTCGGCGTGGCCTGCGCGCACCGGCTGCCGGCGCTCACCGCGCGCATCAAGAAGCCGGCGCGCATCCTGAGCTTCCTGGCGCTGATCGCCTTCATCGTCGGCGCGATCGCCGGCAACTGGCGCTACTTCCTCGACTACGTGGGGCTGGTGCTGCTGGCCGTGGTGCTGCACGACGCGCTGGCCTTCGGCACCGGCTACGTGTGCGCGCGGCTGTCCGGGCTGCCGGACTTCGACCGCCGGGCGGTGTCGATCGAGGTCGGCATCCGCAACGCCGGGCTCGGCCTGGTGCTGATCTTCAGCTTCTTCGGCGGCCTGGGCGGCATGGCGGTGGTGGCCGGCGTGTGGGGCTTCTGGGACATCATCGCCGGCCTGCTGCTGGCGAGCTGGTGGGCGCGCAAGCCCGTGCAGCCATGAACGGTCCGTTGCCGCCCGCACGGCGCGTGCTCGTGACCGGCGCCGACGGCTTCCTGGGCCGCAGCGTGGTGGCCGCCTGCGCCGGGCCGCTGCGGCTCGATGCCGTGGTGGCCGCCGACGTACGCGAGGTGCCGGCGCAGCGCCGCCTGCCGGGCGTGCACTACCTGCCGCAGGACGTGCGCGACGGCGCCGGCATCGCCCGTTGCCTGGCCGAGCACCGCATCGACACGGTGGTTCACCTGGCCTCGATCGTGACGCCCGGCAAGGGCTCCAGCCGCGCCTTCGAGCATTCGGTGGACGTGGGCGGCACGCGCAGCGTGCTGGAGGCCTGCCTGGCGCAGGGCGTGGCGCACATCGTGGTGTCCTCCAGCGGCGCGGCCTACGGCTACCACGCCGACAACCCCGACTGGATCACCGAGGAGCAGCCGCTGCGCGGCCACCCCGCCTTCGCCTACGCCGACCACAAGCGCCAGGCCGAGGAGATGCTGGCCGCCTTCCGCGCCGCGCATCCGGCGCTCGCGCAGACGGTGCTGCGCATCGGCACCATCCTCGGCGAGCGCGTGGACAACCAGATCACGGCGCTGTTCGAGAGGAAGCGCCTGATCGCCATCCGCGGCAGTGCCAGCCCCTTCGTCTTCGTCTGGGACGAGGACGTGACCGCCGCCATCGCGCACGCGCTCTCGGGCGCGCCGCCGGGCTGCTACAACCTCGCGGGCGACGGCGCACTCACGATCCACGAGATCGCGCAGCGGCTGGGCAAGCGCACCATCGACTGGCCGGCCGGTGTGCTGCGGGCCGTGCTGGCCGCGGGTTCGGCGCTCGGTATCGGCCGCTACGGGCCGGAACAGCTGGACTTTCTGCGCTACCGGCCGGTGCTGCTCAACACGGCACTGAAAACGCGCTTCGGCTACGTGCCGCGCAAGACCAGCCGCGAGGCTTTCGACGCCTTCGTGGCGGCGCGCGCGGCGCAGGGCCGTCCGGTCGCCTTGCCCTGACACCGTCTACAAGCACAGACCGCTGCCTGGCGTGGGTTTGCCGGAGCCGGGGCTCCAGTTCAAGGTGGCTCCCTCAGCGGCGCGCCTGGATCATCTTCCATCCGTTCCCCGACGGATCGCGAAAGCCGGCGTCCACCGTGCCGTAGCGATCCACCGGTTCCTGCGTGAACTCCACCCCCTGCGCAAGCATTCGGTCGTAGGCTGCGCGGCAGTCGTCCACGGCCAGCACGAGCGGCGGCATGGCGCCTTTGGCCACGATCGCGCGCACGGTCTGCGCCGTCGCCGCATCGAGCACCGGCGGCCCGGGTGTGAACAGGCCGAGCTGGAACGAGGGCTGGTCCGGGTGCTGCACCGTGAGCCAGCGATAGTCGCCGTTTCCCACGTCCGTGTGGACGCGGAACCCGAGCTTCTCGACATAGAACGCGAGCGCTTCGTCCTGATCGCGCACATACAAACCGACGACTTCAACGCCTTGAATCATGGGATCTCCTGTGGTTCGGGCTCGTTTGTACCGCTCGTTGCCTGGCGCCGCTTCTCCGAAACTGCGGTCGTGAGGTCGGGTCGGTGCGCGGCGCTGACGATGCAGACGGGCACGCGGCCGAGCGCCTGCGTCGTCGCCCTTGCGCGCATCCGGATCGCGCTGGGACTGTCGCCGGTGATGTCGCGAAAGGTCCGCCCGAAGGTCCCCAGGCTCGCCCAGCCTGTATCGAAGGCGATGTCGGTGATGGGCAGATCGGTGTCGCGCAGCAGCGCCATCGCCCGCTCGATGCGCCGCGTGAGCAAGTAGCGGTGCGGCGGGATGCCGAAGGCCTGCTTGAACGATCGCGCGAAGTGGGCCTCGGAGACGCCACTCACCCGCGCCAGCCGCTCGACAGGCCATTGCGCGTGCGATGCGGCGTCCATCCGGTCCTTCGCGCGCAGCAGCCGGCGCAACAGTTCCGGGTCCTGGTCTGCAGGGTCTTCGCTCATGCCGTCTCCGGACGCACGCCGGGCCATGCGGGATATATAATTCGTATACGTTTCATATATAAAAATCACCGATGGGTATCGTCAAAATTTCAGACCTGATGCACGAGAACCTGCGAGTGGCGGGGAATGCCCTTAGCAGGTCCATCAATGCGCAGGCCGAGCACTGGATGCGGGTCGGCATGTTGACCGAACTGCACCCGGAACTGGACCACCGAGAAATCTGTCAGCTGTTGATTCGGGCTGAACTGGCGGGGGGGCTGGACATCGCCGCGGCTGTCAACACCCCGCCCGGCAGACCTCGCTCCTCCTCGGCTGGAAAACACTAGTGGCTCGCGGCATTTCCATCAAGTCCGCAGAGGACATCGAGATGGCGCGGTGTGCCGGCAGGCTTGCCGCAGAGGTTCTCGGCATGGTCGAGCCGCACGTCGTGCCCGGGGTGAGCACGGAGACGCTCGACCGGATCTGCCACGACCACATCGTGAATGTCCAGGGCGCCATTCCAGCCAACCTGGGGTATCACGGGTATCCCAAGACCATCCTCACCTCCGTCAACCAGGTGGTTTGTCACGGCATCCCCTCGCCCGACAAGATTCTGAAGAAGGGCGACATCGTCAACATCGATGTCGCCGTCATCAAGGATGGCTGGTTCGGCGACACCAGCCGCATGTACTTCGTCGGAGCTCCCAGCGTGCTGGCTCGGCGCCTGGTGCAGACGGCGTACGAAGCCATGCGGGCCGGAATCCGACAGGTCAAGCCTGGAGCGACGCTGGGCGATATTGGCCATGCCATCCAGTCGGTCGCCGACCGGGAGCATTTCAGCGTGGTGCGCGAGTTCTGCGGGCATGGCATCGGTCAGATCTACCACGATGAACCGAATGTGCTGCACTACGGGCGACGCGGGGAAGGGCTCAAGCTGGAGCCGGGGATGGTTTTCACCATCGAACCGATGCTCAATGCAGGCCGACGTGAAACCAGGCAATTGCCTGACGGGTGGACAGTCGTGACAAAGGACAGGTCTCTGTCCGCCCAGTGGGAACACATGGTGGCCGTGACGCCCGGGGGCTACGAGGTGCTGACGGCCTGGCCGGGAGGCACAGGTGCCTACGCGCCGATCTGACGCTCAGCGCGGATGAAGCCCACCCCCAGTCTCGCCCACTGCGTGTGGCTCTGTCGGGCGGCCGCCAGAGGCGGCTGCTCTTCGGGGCCGGCCAAGCCGGTTCTGCAGGTGCCTGCGAACGGGCCTGGCTGCGCCGGCCCTCGGGTATGCGGGGGGCGGTTTTTCCCCCTCTCCCTCTGGGAGAGGGGCGGGGTGAGGGCGCCGGGCCTTCGAATGCGCGCACGGTGTCATGCGATGCGGGTGGCGCCCTGCAGTGCTTCACGCACGCGCGCGATCGCCTGCCGGTAGGGCAGGGCGAAGCCGTCCAGGCCGTCGTGCGGCGCCAGCCAGCGGAAGGCGAACACGAGGCCGTCTTCTTCCGGGCTGCCGCAGGCCGTGTGCGTGAAGACTTCGGGCAGCGGCATGGCCGCGCGCATCAGGAACAGGTGCCAGCGCTGGCCGTGCGCCTCCTTGTTGCCTTCGATGCCGGCCTCGCAGTGGCGCTCGAGCGTGCCCAGCGCTTCGAGCGGGCCGTCGAAGCGGATGCCCGACTCCTCGTGCAGCTCGCGGCGCACCGCCTCCTGCGGGGTCTCGCCGGGCTCCACCGTGCCCTTGGGCAGCTGCATGCCGCCGTCGCCCGGGTGGTCGAACACCAGCAGGCGCCCGCGGACATCCACCAGGCAGGCGCAGGCCTTGTCGATCACCGATGAAGGGGCGGGCATCAGGCGCCCGACAGCGCCGCCTTCACCGCGGCGCTGACCTGGCCCATCTCGGCCTTGCCGGCCAGGCGCTGCTTGGCCGCGCCCATCACCTTGCCCATGTCGCCCGGGCCGGTGGCGCCCAGCTCGGCGACGATCGCCCTCACCTCGGCGGCGATCTCCTCGGCGCCCAGGCGCTGCGGCAGGTAGACCTCGATCACCTTGATCTCGCCCGCTTCCTTGTCGGCCAGCTCGGTGCGGCCGGCCTGGGTGAAGGCGGCGATGGAGTCCTTGCGCTGCTTGATCATCTTGTCGATGACGCCCACCACGGCCGCGTCGTCCAGCGCGACGCGCTCGTCCACCTCCTTCTGCTTCAGGGCGGCCAGCAGCAGGCGGATGGTGGCGAGGCGTTCGGAATCCCTGGCGCGCATCGCGGTCTTCATGTCTTCGGTGATCTGGTCCTTGAGGCTCATGGCGTTTCCTTCGGGCAAAAAACAAAAGCCGCGGCAGGTGTTCCTGGCGCGGCTCGGAGCACTGGCGGGGGCCAGTGGTGCGGTGCTTAGTACAGCTTCTTGGGCAGCTGCATGCTGCGCACGCGCTTGTAGTGGCGCTTGACGGCCGCGGCCTTCTTGCGCTTGCGCTCGGCGGTCGGCTTCTCGTAGAACTCGCGGGCACGCAGGTCGGTCAGCAGGCCCAGCTTTTCGATCGTGCGCTTGAAGCGGCGCAGCGCCACGTCGAAGGGCTCGTTTTCTTTAACGCGGATGGTGGTCATTAGGCAAACGGTTGGTCGAATGTGGCCTGGGCAAGATCGGTTCCCCGGCCGGGGTCCTCAACTGGAAATCGGCAGGGCCGTTGAGGGAAGGCCCAGAAGTTAGCCACACATTATAGCCCGCCTTTGAAAGCTGGTCGAGTCCCACCCGGATGTCCATCAGGCGGCGGCCTGGCGCCCCCGCTGGTTGGAGGCCAGCACGTTGTCCCTGGGCAGCGCCTCCCGGGTGCGCAGCGCCTCGAGCCAGTCGGCCGTGGACGCCACGGCGGCGAAGTTGCTGTGGAAGACGACGCTGAAGACGCGGTGGATCTCCTCGGCGCTGGCCCGGCCCGCGGCGTTCGCGTAGGGCAGGGCGCCGCTCGCGTCGGCCAGGAACTCCACGTTCAGGCCCCGGTGCATGGCCTCGAACACGGTGGAAGCGTCGCAGTTGTGCGTCATGTAGCCCACCACCGTGAGCGTGTCCACGCCGCGCGCCTCGAGCCACGGCCCGAAGTCCGTGCCGGTGAAGACGCTGGGGAAGGACTTGGTGACGAGGTGGTCGCGCGGCCGCCCGGCGATCTCGGGATGCAGCTGCCCGGCGGGCGAGTCGGCCTGGAACAGCGGCGCGCCGGGCGGCGCATGGTGCCGCACGACGACCACCGGCACATCCGCGGCGCGGGCGGCGTCCATGGCGCGCGTGACGTTGGGCAGGGTGTCCTTGATCGGCGGGTGCTCGATCGGCAGGCCGCCGCCTTCGAAGTATTCGTTCTGCACGTCGATGACGACGAGGGCGCGGCGGGGCAGGGAAGGCATGGCATTTCTCCAGGGGGTTGCGATGGCAGGCATTCTTCGCCGCGCGGCTCGCAGGGAAAAGTGGCCCTGATGACATTGACCGATAGAATCGGGCCATGTCCAGGCCGCCCACCGAGATCGTCGCCGTGCTGGCTTTCGACGGCATCAGTCCCTTTCATCTGTCCGTGCCGAGCCTCGTTTTCGGCGAGGAGCGCGCCCTGGCGGACGGCACGCGCTTCGAGGTGCGGGTGTGCGCGGCCGAGCGCGGGCCGCTGCGCACCACGGCCGGCTTCACTGTCGCGGTGCCGCACGGGCTGGAGGCCATGCGCGGCGCGGACATCGTGGTCGTTCCGTCCTGGCGCGAGGCCGGCCCGCCCGCCTCGCCCGCGCTGCTGCGGGCGCTGTGGGCCGCGCACCGGCGCGGCGCCACCATCGTCGGCCTGTGCCTGGGCGCCTTCCTGCTGGCGGAGGCCGGGCTGCTCGACGGCCGGCCCGCCGCCACCCACTGGCATCTGGCGCCGGCCTTTGCCGAGCGCTTTCCCCAGGTGAAGCTGCAGCCGGACGTGCTGTACGTGGACGACGGCGACGTGCTCACCTCGGCCGGGACCGTGGCGGGTATCGACTGCTGCCTGCACCTGCTGCGCGTGCGCCATGGCGCCGAGGCGGCCAACCGCGCCGCGCGCCGCATGGTGGTGGCGCCGCACCGCCAGGGCGGGCAGGCGCAGTACATCGAACAGCCGGTGCGCGCGCCCGCCGGGCGCGATCGCCTGGGGCCGCTGCTCGAATGGCTGGGCGGGCACCTGCACCAGGTGCACACGCTCGACAGCCTGGCCGGCCGCGCGCTGATGAGCCGCCGCACCTTCACCCGGCGCTTCCGGCAGGCCACGGGCACCACCGTGGGCGAGTGGCTGCAGGGCCAGCGCCTGGCGCTGGCGCAGCGCCTGCTAGAAGCCAGCGACAGGCCGGTCGAGGCGGTGGCGGCCGATGCCGGCTTCGGCTCGGCGGTCTCGCTGCGGCAGGGCTTCCGCGCCGCGTTCGGCGTGTCGCCCTCGGCCTATCGGCGCCAGTTCTCGGTGCTGTAGGGCCGGCCTCAGCCCGCGGCCGACAGCGCCTCGGCGCAGGCATGTGCGCTGGCCCAGGCCCACTGGAAGTTGTAGCCGCCCAGCCAGCCGGTCACGTCCACCACCTCGCCGATGAAGTACAGGCCGGGCTGCTTCGATGCCAGGGTCTGCGAGGAGAGGTCGCGCGTGTTCACGCCGCCGGCCGTGACCTCGGCCTTCCTGTAGCCCTCGCTGCCCGAGGGCGTGATCTGCCAGCGGGCGATGCGCTCGGCCAACTGCGCCAGGGCGCGGTCGGCGGCCTCGCTGATGGGGCGCTGCAGCGCGGCGTCCTGCGCCACCCAGGCGTCGGCCAGGCGCGCCGGCACCAGGGCGGCGAGTTCGTTGGCGACCTGTTTGCGCGAGCGGCGCTTGGCCTCGGCCAGCACGTCGGCCGCGTTCGTGCCGGGCGCGAAGTCGATGCTCAGCGCGGCACCGGGCTGCCAGTAGCCGGAGATCTGCAGCACCGCCGGGCCCGACAAGCCGCGGTGGGTGAACAGCAGGTCCTCGGCGAAGCGCATGCGCGCCTTCTTCTCGCCGGTGGCGATCTCCACCGGCAGCGACAGCCCGGCCAGGCCGGCGTAGGGCGCCCAGGCCTCGCCGCCGAAGGTCAGCGGCACCAGCGCCGGCCGGGGTGCGACCACGCGCAGGCCGAACTGCTGCGCCATCCGGTAGCCGAAGTCGCTGGCGCCCAGCTGCGGGATCGACAGGCCGCCGGTGGCGATGACGACGTTCGGCGTCTCCACCGGGCCGCGGTCGGTGGCCAGGCGGTACAGGCCGTCCGTGCAGCGCACGTCCCGCACCGCGCAGGGCTGCCAGCGCACCACGCCGCCCGCGGCGCATTCGGCCAGCAGCATGTCGATGATCTGCTGCGAGGGGCCGTCGCAGAAGAGCTGCCCCTTGTGCTTCTCGTGCCAGGCGATGCCGTGGCGATCGACCAGCGCGATGAAGTCCTGCGGCGTGTAGCGCGCCAGCGCCGAGCGGCAGAAGTGCGGGTTCTCGCCGACGAAGTGGCGCTGCGGCGCGCGCGGATCGAGGTCGCGATTGGTGAAGTTGCAGCGCCCGCCGCCGGAGATGCGGATCTTCTCGGCCACGCGCTCGGCATGGTCGACCAGCAGCACCTTCAGCCCGCGCCGCCCGGCCTGCGCGGCGCAGAACAGCCCGGCGGCGCCGGCGCCGATGACGGCGGCGTCGAAGCGCGATGCGGCGGCCAGGGTCAGCCTTTCCAGGTGAAGGGGAACTTCAACTGCCTGAAGAAGCCGTTGGGCACGTAGTCGCCCACCACGCCGTAGCGCTCGGGCCAGAGCTTGGTGCTCTTGACCGCGGTGCCGAAGAGGTAGTCGAGAAAGGCGTAGTGCGCCGCATAGTTCTTGTCGATCGCCTCCTCGTCCTGGCTGTGGTGCCAGTGGTGGAAGTTGGGCGTGACGATGACGTAGCGCAGCGGCCCCAGGCGCACGCTCACGTTGCAGTGGTTGAACACCGCCTGGAAGCCGACCACGATGATGTACGCGTCGATCACTTCCTTGGAAAAGCCCAGCACGTAGATCGGCGCCAGCACCAGCGTGCGCGTGATCAGCAGCTCCAGGATGTGCTGGCGCGAGCCGGCCAGCCAGTCCATGCTCTTGACGCTGTGGTGCACCGCGTGCAGCCGCCACAGCAGCGGCACCTCGTGGTAGGCGCGGTGCGTCCAGTACTGCACCAGGTCGGCCACCAGGATGATCAGCAGCACGCCGGCCCAGAAGGGCAGCCCCGCCACCCAGCCGCGGATGCCGTCGTGCGCGGCCCAGCCGAACAGCTTGTGCACCAGCAGGTTGGTGGCCAGCAGCACGAAGCCCACGATCATGTGGTTGACGATGAAGTGGTGCATGTCGGTCTGCCACTCGGGGCGGAACACCGGCTGGTCCTTGCGGTGCGCGAACAGCTTCTCGATGAAGATGAAAATCAGCGAGGAGCCCAGCAGGTCGAGGATGAACCAGTCCAGGCCGATGTAGGGCGTGTCGTCGGGGAAGTTCGGGTCCACGTCGACCTTGTGCCCGCCCAGCAGCGCGGCCAGCGCGACCAGCCCGAAGGCGAAGGACGACAGCCAGCGCGTGCGGTTGAACACGATGTTCACCAGGGCCAGCCCGCCGGCGACCACCAGCGCGGCGAACAGCACCCAGCGCATGATGTCCACGTCGTAGCTCTTGCGCAGCTCCGGCGTGCTCAGGTACTGCGGAAAGTGGAACACCAGCACGCCCAGGAAGCACAGCACGGCCAGCACCAGCGCGATGGTGCCGGTGACCATGCCCTTGCCGGGCTGCAGTTCGCCGTGGCTTTCCGCGAGTTCGTTGAGTTTGTCGAGTTCCAGCATCCTGTGGGCCTCCAGCGCCGTCCAGCGCCGCGGTGGGCGATTCTAGTGGTGCTGCGGTGGCGGTGCGACTGGGTAGACTCGCGCCCGCAGGCAGCCGACGCTGCTGCTCGAGGTGAGATCAGGGAGAAAAAGATGGACTGGATGGATCGGGCCGGCCTGGTGCCGGCAGGTGACGTGGTGCTGCGCTTCGGCGTCGTCGCGCCGGCGGCGGGGCCGGAAGGCTGGCTGCTGGCGATGGCAGCGCCGCTGTCGGCGTTCAACGGCGACATCGTCGATGCGCTGGGAACCGGCGCCGAGCCACCGGCTGCGCGCCGCAGGCTCGTGCAGCTGTGGGACGTGCAGAGCCGGTGCGATTTCGAGCACGCAGTCCGCTGGCTGGTCGACGAAGGCCATCGGCGTGTCTACGACCCGCTCTGGCGGGCGATCCTCAAGGCCGACCGCAGCGCCGGGCGCCTGCCGCCGTCGCTTCGCCGGCTGCTGCATCGGCACGCGCCCGGCATGCTGGCGCGCGTGTCTGCCCGTGGCGTGGACTGCGACCGCCTCGCCGTCCGGCTGGAGGTGGGCGCGGCCGAGGTTCGCCGCACGCTGGGCGCCGCCTCCTCGTGGCTGCACGAACTGGAGGCGGCGCTGGGCGTGCCTCCGGCGACGCTGCGCAGCCTCGTGGCGTGGGACGCGGTGCGCCTCGTCGGGCTGGTGCGGCTGGCGGTCGATGCCGGACTGGCCGATCGCGACGAGTTCGCGCGCTTCGCCGGCGGGCTGGCCCACCAGGTGCAGGAGGCGTATCGCAGCTGGGCCCACCTGGGCGCTGCCTTCGTTGCGGCGGGGCTGATCCGCAATCCGGCGCCGGCGCGCCGCCGGCGCCTGCTGGAGGGGGTGCGGCAGCTGCACGCGGACCCGCGCAGCCCGTACCGCCGCATGCTCTGCCGCTAGGGTCCGTCAACAGGCCTCACGGCAGGTCCAGCCGCAGCCGCACGCGCGTGTCGCCCGGGCGCGAGGTCCACTGCACCGTGCCGCCGAGCCGCGCGGCGCGCGCGCGCATGCTGCGCATGCCGGTGCCCGGGTGGTCCACGAGCGCGCCCTCGGTGAAGCCCCGGCCGTTGTCGCGTACGCACAGTGCCAGGTGCTGGCCTTCGCGGGAGATCCGGACGTCCACCCGATCGGCGCCGCTGTGCTTGAGCACGTTGGTCAGCGCTTCCTGCAGGAAGCGCAGCACGCCCAGGGCCCTGGGCGCTTCCAGCGTCAGCGTGTCGATGTCCTCCAGGTGCCAGTGGCAGGCGATCTCGTTGGCTTCGAACAGGCGGCCCATGCGGTGGCGCAGCGGGGCGAGCAGCTCGCCCATGGCCTGCAGGCCATGCTGCGGGCCGGCGGTGTCCAGGATCAGCCGCAGGTCGTCGCGCAGGTTCTTGAGCATGGACAGCACCTGGGGCGGCGGCAGCTTTTCCGGGGCGTGCTCGAGGGTCGCGATGCTGCCCACCAGCATGCCGCCGAGGCCGTCGTGCAGATCGTTGGCGAGGCTGACGCGCTCGCGCGCCCGGATGTGCGCGACCTCCAGCGCGTGCGCCCGCGCCAGCGTGGCGGTGAGCTCGGCCTTGGCGGCGCCGACTTCGCCGATCAGCGCGCTGTTGAAGTTCTCGATGCGCCGCAGGCTGTCGGCGAAGCGCCAGGCCAGGATCAGCGCCATGCCCAGCACCAGCACGTAGGAGGACATGGCGGTGAAGTAGCGGTTGCTGTCGAGGATGCCGACGAACACCAGCGTGTCGTGGACGTCGGCCGCCATCACCACGACCATGAAGGGTGCGAGTGCGCGCGGGCCGGCCTCGCGCGAGCGCCAGGCCTGCGCCAGGAACCACAGGCAGATGCCCAGGACGGTGAGCGCCGCGAGCATGGTCCAGGCGATGCGATGGACCGCCACTTCGTCGTGCGGTACGCGCCACAGGTCGATCCAGCCGGCCAGGATGACCAGTGCCATCACCGCCTCGGTGCGCGGCAGCCGGTGGCCGCACAGGCGCAGCGCGAAGACCGCGAAGGCGCCGGTGAAGGCCAGGAGCATGGCGATGTTGAACGCCTGCCAGTTGCCCGTGTGCTGGAAGGGCCAGGGGCTGGTGACGATGTGGTTCAGGCCCGTGAGCAGCCAGAACAGCGTCATCAGCGCGAACCAGCCGTAGGCCGTCTCGCGCCGGCGCATCAGCCACAGGGTGCCGAAGAAGCAGGCGATCACCGAGCTCACGGCCAGTCCGAGCAACTGCAGGTCGTGGCGCAGGAGCTGTTCGTGCTGGTACTCGGCCAGGATCCGCGCGGGCGGGCCGAGCACGACGGGGCCGAGTCCCGCGTCGTAGGCCGAAAAGCCGGCCACGCGCACCAGCAGCGTGTTGCGGCCCTCGCGCAGCAGCGGCGGCGCGAGCAGCCAGTGGCGCGGCGTGTTCCAGGACCGCGTGAGCGGCTCCACGAGCTGTGCGTCCTGGCCGATCTGCGTGCCGTTGAAATACACCGCCCCGGCCATGTTCAGGTAGCGCAGCAGCAGGCCGGTGGGTGCTGCCGGTGCCTGCTGCAGCCAGCTCAGGCGATACCAGACGACGCCATCGAAGTTCGGCCAGCGCCGCGACCAGTTGTCGGGCAACTCGACCGCGACCCAGCCGTCGGCGGGCGGGGCGGTGTCATGCCAGTGGCCGCGCGCGGCTTCGACGTGCAGGCCTGCCGGCGCCTGCGCCAGGGCCGGTGCCGCCGGCACGAGCCAGCACAGGCAGATCAGGACAGCAAGCCATGCCGCCGCGCCTGGAAGACTGCTTCCGTGCGCGAGCCGACGACCAGCTTGCGGTAGATGTTCTTGGTATGGCATTCGACGGTCAGCCGGGAGATGGCGAGCCGCTCGGCCATCTCGCGGTTGCTCAGGCCCTGCGCCACGAGCCGCAGGATCTCGCGCTCGCGCGGGCTCAGCGCTGGAGGCGCCTCGTTCTGGCGCGCGGGGGCCGGGTCACGCGAGGCGGCGGGGGCCGGCTGCGACAGCATGGCGAGGATGCGGCGGGCGATGAAGGGGTCGATCGGCGCGCCGCCGCGCTCGATGCTGCGCAGGGCCAGGCCCAGCTCGAGGTCGTCGCGCTCCTTGAGCAGGTAGCCGACGGCGCCGGCCTGCAGCGCCGCGACGATGACTTCCTCGGTCTGCCAGCCGGACACGACCACCATGGCCGCCTGCGGCTGGCGCTCGTGCAGCCAGGCGATGAGGTCGATGCCGCTGCCGTCGGGCAGGCCGATGTCCACCAGCACCAGCCCGTAGCGGCGCTGCAGCACCCGCTCGTGCGCATGGGTGATGCCGCGGGCCAGGTCGACATCCTCCTCGGGGCAGCCCAGCGATACCAGCACCTGGCGCAGGCGCCGCTGGGTGGCCGGATCGTCCTCCACCAGGAGGGCTGGGCGCAGAGAAACGGGTTGGAGGGTGTCCAGCATCGAAGGGCCTGCGAAAGGTCTACCCAATTCTGGGGATTGCCGAAAAGGCCACATTTTGTATCTTTCTACTTAATTTTGTGGTTCTTTTTTCTGACGCCGAGAGTTGCTTTTTTGCAACAAGAAGGGGTTGATTCATGAAACTGCTGCTGACCATCCACCGCCTGCGGCGTGATCGGTACGCCTACAGCCTGCGCGCGGGCGCCGATTCGGCCGGGCACTACGAAAGCGCCTTCGATTCGCTGGAAACCTGCCTGCGCGACGCCGGCGACTCCCTGGGCAGCTACTTTCCGACCGTGCAGATGCAGTACGAAGGCGAGCTGGTGGGCGCCTGCAGCACCGAATTGATGCGTCGCAACCCCAAGGGGCTGGCCGAGCGCTGCCTGGCCATGCTGGGGCGGCCGAATTGACTCAGCCCAGCATGTTGCGCAGCGACGCCTCGATGGCGGCCGCCGACGCGATCGGCTTTTCCATGGGAAACAGGTGCGTGCCGTCGAGCATGGCGATGCGCCCCTTGGTGATCTGCAGCGTCATCGCCATGCCCACGCGCTTCATCTCCACCGACTGGCGCCCCCCGATGAAGGCGGCCGGGCATCTCAGCGGATGGCGGCGCAGCAACGCGCCCAGGTTGGCGGGCAGGGTGTCGTAGATCGCGGTTTCCACGTCGCGGTCGAAGGCGAGGGCGCGCGCATCGCCGCTGGCCAGGGTGCCGTGGTCGATGTAGTCGTGCAGCACCTGGGGGTCCCACTTCGCGAAGGCCTTCTTGCTGCGGAAATGCTCGAACACCGCCTCGCGGTGCTCCCAGAGGTTCTTGCGCCGGCGGCTCACGACGCTGGGCGACACGCTCTTCATGAGCGGCGTGCGCTTGACGAGGCCCAGCGCGTTGGCGCGCCAGCCGCCGATGAGCGGCGAGTCCATCAACACCACGCCGCGGGCGATCTGCGGATGCCGCGCCGCGCACATGAGGCTGAGGAAGCCGCCCAGCGAATGGCCCACGAGAAACACCGGGCCGCCTGCCGCCTCGGCGCGGGCGGCGGCGAAGTCGGCCAGCTGCTGCACCAGGTGCGGCCAGTTGTCGGTGACCGGGTAGGCCGGGTCGTGCCCGAACTTCTCGATCGCGTCGACCCCGAAGCCGCGTGCGCGCAGGCTGTCGAGCATCACGCGGTAGGTGCTCGCCGGGAAGCTGTTGCCGTGCGAGAAGACGACCTGCGTCATGGCGTTCACGGACGCCGCGCTCAGATCAGCTTTTCCTCGGGCGTGGAGATCTTGCGCAGCACGTCGTGCCGCGTGGCGGGCATGCGCAGCGGGTGCTCGGTGGCGGCGTCGTCCCACACCGGGTCCTCGAGACTGTCGAAGACCTCGCGCAGCTTGCGGCCCCAACTGCTGTGGATCATGCGGTAGTAGGGGTTGTCGGCGTCGATGCAGACCACCTTGTCGGTCTGCAGGCGGTTGGCCTCGTAGACCACCAGGTCCAGCGGCAGGCCGACCGACAGGTTGGACTTCATGGTCGAGTCCATCGACACCAGCGCGCACTTGGCGGCCTCGTCCAGCGGCGTGTCGGGCGTGAGCACGCGGTCGAGCACCGGCTTGCCGTACTTGGATTCGCCGACCTGGAAGTAGGGCGTCTCGGTGGTGGCCTCGATGAAGTTGCCGGCCGAATAGACCAGGAACAGGCGCATGCCCTCGCCCTTGATCTGGCCGCCGAAGATGAAGGTGACGTTGAAATCGATGCCGGCGTGCTTGAGCGCTTCCGCGTCGCGGTCGTACACGCGGCGCACCGCCGAGCCGAGCACGCGCGCGGCGTCGAACATGCTGCGTGCGTTCCAGATGGTGATCGGCGGGCCCTCCTCGCCGTCTTCCCGCAGGTTGCGCAGCTCCTCGATCTGCAGGATCTCGCGCACCGACTGCGAGATGCTCAGGTTGCCGGCCGACAGCAGCACCATCATGCGCTCGCCCGGCTGCTCGTAGACGATCATCTTGCGGAAGGTGCTGATGTGGTCCACGCCCGCATTGGTGCGCGAATCCGAGAGGAACACCAGCCCGGCGTTGAGTTTGATGCCTACGCAGTACGTCATGGGTGAGGGCACGGCAAGTTTCAGGCCCGCTGCTCGCGCGCGGAGAGTTTCTTGAGTGAATACAGCGCGTCCAGCGCCTCCCTGGGGCTCATCGCATCGGGGTCGAGCGCGGCCAGCGCGGATTCTACGGCGCTGTCCGGCGGCGCCTCGGCCGCGGGGGGCGGGGCGAACAGGTCCACCTGGGCGCGCGCCTGGTTCTGTTGCGCCTCCAGCGCTTCCAGCGCCTGGCGCGCGTGGCTGACCACTGGGGCGGGCATGCCCGCCAGCCGCGCCACCTGGATGCCGTAGCTGCGGCTGGCCGGGCCCGGCTGCATCTCGTGCAGGAAGACGATGTCGCGGCCCGATTCGGTGGCGCTCACGTGCATGTTCACCGCGCCGTGGTGCGTGGCCGGAAACTCGGTGAGCTCGAAATAGTGCGTGGCGAACAGCGTGAAGGCCTTGGAGCGGTCGTGCAGGTGCGCCGCGATGCCGGCGGCCAGCGCCAGGCCGTCGAAGGTGCTGGTGCCGCGGCCGATCTCGTCCATGAGCACCAGCGACTGCGCGGTGGCGCCGTGCAGGATCTGCGCCGCCTCGGTCATCTCCAGCATGAAGGTGGACTGCGCGTTGGCCAGGTCGTCGGCCGCGCCGATGCGCGTGTGGATGGCGTCGATCGGCCCGAGCCGGCAGCGCGCCGCCGGCACGTGCGAGCCGATCGAGGCCAGCAGCACGATCAGCGCCACCTGCCGCATGTAGGTCGACTTGCCGCCCATGTTGGGGCCGGTGATGACCTGCAGGCGCTGCGAGGGGCCCAGGCGCGTGTCGTTGGCGATGAAGGCGCCGGCGGATTTCTCGGCCAGCCGGGCTTCCACCACCGGGTGGCGGCCCTGGTCGATCTCGATGCAGGGGTGCGAGACGAATTCCGGCGCGCACCAGTTCAGCGTGAGCGCGCGCTCGGCCAGTGCGGCCAGCGCATCGAGCGTGGCGATCGCGCCGGCCAGGCGCGTGAGCGCGCCGACGTGGACCTGCAGTGCGTCGAGCAACTGCTCGTAGAGCCACTTCTCGCGGGCCAGCGCGCGATCCTGCGCCGACAGCGCCTTGTCCTCGAAGCTCTTGAGCTCGGGCGTGATGAAGCGCTCGGCGTTCTTCAGCGTCTGCCGGCGCCGGTAGTCGTCGGGCACCTTGGCCAGCGCGCTCTGCGTGACCTCGATGTAGAAGCCGTGCACCCGGTTGAACTGCACCCGCAGGTTCGCGATGCCGGTGCGCTCGCGTTCGCGCGCTTCCAGCTGGAGCAGGAAGTCGTCGCAGTTCTCGCTGATGGCGCGCAGCTCGTCCAGCTCGGCGTCGTGGCCCATGGCGATCACCCCGCCGTCGCGCACCAGCGCGGCCGGGTCGGGCTTGATCGCGCCGGCCAGCAGCTCGGCGCAGCCGGCCGGCGGCGCCAGCGCCTCGGCGATGCGCGCCAGCAGCGTGCCGGTCTCGGCCGGCAGCGCCGGCGCCAGTTGCGCCGACTTGGCCAGCGCCAGGCGCAGCGCCACCAGCTCGCGCGGGCGCACCTGCCGCAGGGCGATGCGCGCGGCGATGCGCTCGACGTCGCTGGTGTTCTTCAACTGATCGCGCAGCGCGCGCCACGGCGCGGCGGTGCCGCCCACCGGCACCGCCTGCAGCGCGGCGATCGCGCCCAGCCGCGCCTGCGCCTCGCCGCGGTCGCGCCGCGGCGCGAGCAGCCAGCGCCTGAGCAGCCGGCTGCCCATGCCGGTCATGCAGGTGTCCAGCAGCGAGAAGAGGGTGGGCGCGTCCTCGCCGCGCAGCGTCTGCACCAGCTCGAGGTTGCGCCGCGTGGTCGCGGGCAGCTCGATCAGCTCGCCGTCGCGCTCCACCGCCAGGCGCTGCACGTGCGACAGCGCGCGGCCCTGCGTGTGCTCGGCATAGCCCAGCAGCGCCGCCGCGGCCGCGTGCGCGTTGGTCAGCGATTCGGCATTCCACGCCGCCAGGCTGCTGCTGCCCATCTGTTCGCACAGCTTGCGCTCGCCCAGCCCGCCGTCGAACTGCCAGGCCGGCCGCACCGACAGCGTGAAGGCCGCATTGGCCGACGCCGTGCGCGCGGCTTTCAGGCGCTGCTCGAAGGTGGGCGTGACCTCGGCGCTGTAGAGCACCTCGCTCGGCCCGATGCGCGCCAGCCAGGCCTCGAGCGCGTCGGCCGGGCACTCGGCCAGGCGCAGCTCGGCGCCGGTGACGCTGAGCCAGGCCAGCCCGCAGAAGTTGCGCGTGCCCGCGTGCACCGCCAGCAGCAGCGCATCGCTCTTGTCGGCCAGCAGCTCCGCGTCGGTCAGCGTGCCGGGCGTGACCACGCGCACCACCTTGCGCTCCACCGGCCCCTTGGCCGCGCCCACCTCGCCGACCTGCTCGCAGATCGCCACCGACTCGCCGAGCTTGATCAGCCGTGACAGGTAGGCGTCCACCGCATGGAACGGCACGCCGGCCATGACCACCGGCGCGCCGGCCGACTGGCCGCGCTGCGTGAGCGTGATGTCCAGCAGGCGCGCGGCCTTCTCGGCATCGGCGTAGAAGAGTTCGTAGAAGTCGCCCATCCGGTAGAACAGCAGCGTGTCCGGATGGTCGGCTTTCAGGCGCAGGTACTGCGCCATCATGGGGGTGTGACCCGACAGGTCCGGGCCTGGCGGTCTGCCACCGGCGGCGCCGGTGTCGGGGAGGAAACTGGCGTTGTGCTCTCTCATGCTCTGCGCTGCCGCACCGGCCGGATGCATGGCACCGGGCACCGGCCGCTGGCGGTTGTCCTTGGATGTGTATCGGGAACGGGCGCCGGCCGCGGGGCGGCGGGGCCGAAAGGCTGATTATGGTGGAGGCACTCCTCCGCCCGGTTTCTCGCGGCAAGCGGGCGCCACGGTGGCGCGGCGATCAGATGCCGATGAATTCGGCCACTTCGGACAGCGGCGCGCGCTCGGTCACCAGCGCATCCAGCGGTGTGCGCGTGTCGGCATGCCCGATCGCCATGCCGGTGAAGAGCATGCGCTCGGGCGGCAGGGCGAGGAAGCGGCCGATGGTCTGGGGGTAGATCGCCCAGCATTCCTGCGGGCAGCTGTCGAGGCCTTCGGCGCGCAGCAGGAGCATCACGTTCTGCAGCAGCATGCCGAGATCGGACCACTGCGGCGGGCCCATGCGCCGGTCGACGCTGCAGAACAGGGCCAGCGGAGCGCCGAAGAACTGGTAGTTGCGCGCGAACCATGCACGGCGCGCGGCCTTGTCCTCGCGCGGAATGCCCAGGCGGGCGTACATCGCCTCGCCCACGGCGAAGCGGCGATCACGGTACGGCGCGACGAGCTCGCGCGGGTAGATGTCGTATTCGCTGCCCTCGCCGGCCGGTGCCGCCTGCACGCGCTCGCGCATCAGCGCCTTGAGTTCGGCCAGGCGCTCGCCGCCCACGACGTGCAGATGCCAGGGCTGCAGATTGCCGCCGGAAGGCGCACGCAGCGCCTGCGCCAGCACGCGCCGGATGAGGTCGGGCGTCACCGGCGTGTCGAGGAATGCGCGCACGGAGCGGCGGCTGGCGATGGCTTCGCGCACATCGTGCGCGGCGCCGGCGCGTGCCGTTCCCGGCGGGCGAGAGGGGACGTCCATGCGTTTTCTTCCCGGTGAGGTGTCGCCACGGATGATCCCATGCGGGGCGCAGCCTCGCCTGTGCTCGGCCATTCGTACCGCCGGATGCCGTGCACGGGACCTGCGTGAGCTATTTCACGGCATGTCAGAGAAATGTATTCAACTGTACGGTTGACCCAGTTAACATTCATGCATGCTTGATACAAAAGTCTCGAGCCCGACAGACGCCGCACTGACCGTGCTGGAGCTGGAGCCGGGCGAATTCCACTGGATCATCATGGAGCCAGTGGAAGCGACGGACGATGAGTTCATGAGCTATCGGCCGGTGGACAGCTCTTCCGGCGGCTACCCGTCGTATGCCCAGGCGCTCGCGCATGGATCGGCGGCGATGCGCCTGATGCGGCTGCCGGAGGGCGTGGCGGCGGCCGTCGGTGCACGGGTCTGCAGGCCGGCTGCGCGCGTGCGCTCGCACCACTGACGCGCGGCGGCTGGCCGGGGCGGCCGGCATGAATTCGGCGAGTGTCCCGCTCGCCCGCGCGTCCAGCAGCGCATGCCATGGCGCGACCTGAATTTGCCTTCCCTGGCAGGATGCCGGTCCTGCGCCGCACAATCGGTTCGCCGTCCCGGCTTCCCATCTTCCGAAAGGCTCCATGCATGGACACGCCCCGCATCCTGGTCATTCCCGGCAGCGCGCGCCAGGGATCGCTCAACCGCCGGCTGGCCGGCTTCGCAGCAGGCACGGCCCGCGCGGCCGGTCTGCAGGTCACCGAGCTGGATCTGCGCGCGCTCGCGTTGCCGGTCTACGACGGCGACCTGGAAGCTGCCTCGGGCGTGCCGGCGAGCGCATTCGATCTCCAGCGCGCGATCCGCGACGCCGACGGCGTGCTGATCGTGACACCGGAATACAACGGCTTTCCCACACCGCTGGTCATCAACGCCTTCGACTGGCTCTCGCGCATCCCGGCGACCGGGGACGCGCCGTCCGGCCTGGCGACGACGGCCAACAAGCCGGCCGCGCTGCTGTCGGCCTCGCCGGGGCCAGGGGGCGGGTTGCGCTCGATGAACTTCCTGCGCCAGTACCTGCAGATGGCGTTCGCGATGATCGTGGTGCCCCAGCAGTTCGCGCTCGGCCGTGCGCACGAAGCCTTCGACGGGCAGGACGCGCTGAAGGAGGCGCGGGCGGTGCAGTCGGTGCAGGGCGTGGTGAACGCGCTGGCCGGCCTGGCGCGTGCGCTGGCGCCGCGGTAGGTGCATCCAGGGCCGCCTAGTTCCGCACCGCATCCAGGAAGTGACGATGCCGCTGGTACTGGTCCAGCACATCGTGAATCAGGTCTTCGCGGCGCCAGCCCATGACATCGTAGTCCTGGCCGCCCTCGCGCAAATAGACCTCGGCGTGGTAGTAGCGCTCGTCCTCTGAGGGCCGGCGGCGAGGATCCTGCAGCATGAAGCTCGGGGGCTCGTAGGGCTGCGGGCGCACGCTGTACAGGAAGTCCATCTCCTCGCCATGTCCGACCTGCAGCCACACGCGGCCATCCTCGCCGTCGGACACAGCCACCTCCAGGCCTTGCTTGCCCAGTTCCGCTGCCACTTCCTGCAGCGCCGGTTTGACCTGCCGGCCGAGGTAGTCCAGCACCTCCCCGCGCAGCGGGGAATGCGACAGCATGCGCAGGCGGTTGCGCCAGTCGCCGCCGTCGGGAAGGATGCGCGCCTGGCGCAGCATCAGGCGCTTGACGGCGTCCAGCCTCATCGCCTTGGCCAGGCCCCAGCACATCAGGATCATGGCCACGGTGAAAGGCAGGGCACTGGCGATCGTGGCGGCCTGCAGGGCCTCCAGGCCGCCGGCGAGCAGCAGCGCGACGGCGGTGGCACCGACGACGAGCGACCAGAAGATGCGCTGCCACACCGGCGACTCCGCCTCGTCGCTGGACGTGAGCATGTCGATCACCAGCGCGCCGGAGTCGGCCGACGTGACGAAGAAGATCACCACGAGCACTGTCGCCACCGCCGAGCTGAGCGTGGCCAGCGGCAGCCTTTCCAGGAAATGGAACAGGGCCACCGAGCTGTCGGCCGCCACCGCCTCGACCAGGTCTTGCGCGCCGTCGACCATCACCATGTGCAGCGCGGTATTGCCATAGATCGTCATCCAGGCCAGGGTGAAGCCCAGCGGCACCAGCAGCACGCCGACCACGAACTCGCGCACTGTGCGCCCGCGCGATATGCGGGCGATGAACATGCCCACGAACGGCGACCAGGCGATCCACCAGCCCCAATAGAACAGCGTCCAGCCCCCGATCCAGCCGGTCGGCTCGTAGGCGTACAGGTTGAAAGTCATGCCCGGCAGATTGGAGATGTACGCGCCGGTGTTCTGCACGAAGGTCTGCAGCAGGTGCACGGTCGGCCCGGTCAACAGCACGAACGCCAGCAGCACGACGGCCAGAATCATGTTGAGTTCGGACAGGCGGCGCACGCCCCTGTCCAGGCCGCTGACGACCGAGCCGGTGGCCACCAGGGTGATGGTCGCGATCAGCGTCACCTGGATGCCGACGCCGATCGGAACGCCGAGCAGGTAGTTCAGGCCGGAGTTGATCTGCATCACACCCAGCCCCAGGGAGGTCGCCAGGCCGAAGATCGTGCCGAGCGCGGCGAAGCTGTCCACCGTGTGCCCGATGACGCCATGGATGCGCTCGCCGACCAGTGGGTACAGCGCGGAGCGCACACGCAGCGGCAGCCCGTGGCGGTAGGCGAAGTAGGCCAGCGACAGCGCCACCACGGCATAGATCGCCCAGGCGTGGATGCCCCAGTGGAAGAAGGTGATGCGCATGGCCTGGCGCGCCGCAGCCACGGTCTGGGCGTCGCCGACCGGCGGATCGGCGTAGTGCATGATCGGCTCGGCCACGCCGAAGAACATCAGGCCGATGCCCATGCCGGCGGCAAACAGCATGGCGAACCAGGTGCCGTAGCTGTAGTCCGGCTGGCTGTGATCGGGACCGAGCTTGAGGTGGCCGAAGCTGCTGGCCGCCACCGCAATGACGAACACCAGGAAACCGGCGACCGAGAGCACGGTGAACCAGCCGGCATCGTGCGCCGTCCACTGCTTGGCCGCGCCGAAGAACGCCTCCACGCGGGCGGGGAAGGCGAATGAAAGCCCGACCAGCGTGAGCACGAGGACCGCAGTGGGATAGAAGACCTGCGGAAGGATCCTGGCATGCCGGGTCTTGTTGTTGGGTGCGATGTCCGTCATCTTCTATGTGTTCTCCATGGCGGTCGGCGTGCGCGCCTCGGTGCGCCGCCCCGAGTCTTGTCAAGGTCGCCATTGCGGCGCTGGGGTGCCCGTCAGTTTACGGGCTGGCTTCGTGGGAGCGAGTGGGGCCGGCTTGGACGGCATGAGAGAGTTCGGGCGAACGTCTCCCGCTGTAGGCCTGCGCTGCCGCAGCATTGGGAATCTGCTCACAACCGGCGTGGGTGACAGGGCGCAGGGTAAAGGTTTTCAGAACCCGAAGGAGCAGCATCATGGCCACGCATCCACAGGCCCCCGCGGAGATCGACAACGCCGAGCGGGAAAAGCGCCGTTCGCCGGCTTTTCGTGAAGCGCTGCGCAAGGACGACGAGCGCGAACGGCAGTCGGGCTTTCGCAAGGACCGAAACATCTGGGGGCGCACCGGCGCGGGCCCGGATGTGCCGAAGACCGATCCGCAGGACTCCCAGAAGCGCGAAGAGGGGCGTGCGCGGCGGGAAGAAGGCTATGACTGATCCGTCAGCGCCGCTTGTCGCCAAGGAAGGCCAGCAGGCGCCTTTCGGCGGCATGCAGCCAGCGCGCGCCGCGAGCGCGCTCGCCCAGGCGGGCCCATAGCGCGTCCAGTCTCTGCGGCGCGTCCGCGATCCCGCTGCCCAGGTCGAGCACGGCAGGGTGGATGTAGGCTTTGCGGCATACGGCGGGCGTGTTGCCGAGTTGGCGAGCGACCGCGCCCAGCACTTCCCTGGCGCTGTAGCGCGCTGCGCCGGGCGCATCGCCACGGCAGGCCAGGCGCGTGAGTTCCAGGGCCTGCACGGTGCCGTGCCAGGTGCGGAAATCCTTGGCCGTGAAGCCTTCCTCGTCATCCGCGGCCGCACGCAGATAGTCGTTCACGTCGGTCGACGAGATGGCATGCGGCTCACCTTCGTCGTCCTCGTACTGGAACAGCTCCTGCCCGGGCAGTTGCAGGCAGCGGCGCACGACTTTCGCGATGCGCGGATCGTCCACCTCGGCCTCGTGCAGCAAGCCGCCCTTGCCGCGAAAGCGCAGCCGCAGCGCGCTGCCGTGCAGCCTGGCATGCCGGTTGCGCAGGGTGGTCAGGCCGAAGGAGCCGTTGCTGGCGGCGTAGGCCTCGTTGCCCACGCGCAGGTAGGTCGTGTCCAGCAGCCGCACGATCGCCGCCAGCACCACGTCGCGCGCCAGCGGCGCGGGGCGGCGCGCGCTGGCCGGTGCCAGGTCGCGCGTCACCCGGGCGCGAATGCGCGGCAGCGCCCGGCCGAAGGCCGCGAGGCGATCGAATTTCGCCTCGTCCTTGAGCAGCCGCCACTGCGGGTGGTAGCGGTACTGGCGCCGCCCGCGCGCGTCCAGGCCGGTGGCCTGCAGATGGCCGTTGGGCAGCGGGCAGATCCACACGCCGGTGTAGGCCGGCGGGATGGCCAGGCCCCGGATGCGCGCGAGTTCGTCCGCGTCCCGCACCCAGCGGCCCTGCGCGTCCTTGTAGCGGAAGTGCGGCCCGTGCCGCAGACGGCGCAGGCCGGGTATCTCGGGACTGACGTAGACCAGGCCGTTCGAGAGCGGCCGAGGGGGTGGCTTGCGGGCGGCGGGCATTCGGCAGTGGATGGAGCGGGGCGTGCCGGCGACCTCTGTCTAGGCGCGGGATGCCAGATGCACCGCGAGCGCGGCGAGCAGCGCCTGCGCCGTGGCGCAGTGCCACATCAGCGCAGTGCTGTCGAGCGTGGCGCGTGCATCGGGCCGCAGCCGCCCGGACCAGGAGCGCGCGAGCGTGTACAGGCCCATCGCCGCCAGCACCGCGGCGTGGAAGCCCTGGTAGCCGAGCAGCATGGCGACGCTGGCGCTCCAGGCCTGCGCGCGGGGGCGCAGGCCGGCCTCGAGCTGCGCGCCGAGTTCGAGCGCGAACGCGCCACCGGCGCAGGCCAGGCCGAGCAGCACCCACCCGCGCAGCCAGCGCTGCGCGTGCAGGCAGCGGCCGGCCGCCCACAGCGCTGCCGAGCCCAGCACCCACAGCGCGCCGGTGGCGAGCGGCTGCACCGCCGGCGGCAGCGCGGCGCCGGGCGGCGGGCACACGTCGAGCCGCATCGCGATGTGCGCGTGGGCGTAGACGAAGCAGGCGAAGATGCTCATGTCCACCGCGATCAGCACCACCACCGCCCACCAGGCGTGCGAACGCGTGCCGGTGGCGCCCAGCGGCAGGCGCACGCCGGGCAGCACCTCGGCATCGCGCACGGGCGGCGCCGGGTCGGCCGCCCACAGCCAGCGCACGATGGCGGCGATCGCCAGCGCACCGCACAGGGCGGCCGGCAGGCCCTGCCCGACGGTCAGCAGGAGGAAGAACCCCGCAGTGCCGATGGCCGCCACCAGCGGCTCCCAGCCGTAGGAGGGCAGCATCAGCACATGCGACGGCCGCGCATCGACGGGGTGGGTGACCAGCGTCTCGCGCCCCCCGGTGATGGTGCGCGGCAGCCAGTGCACGCCGGCCTCCACCTCGCCGGCCAGCGCGGGGCGAGTCCACAGCGGTTCGCGCGAGTGCACCTGCGGAATGCTTCGCACGCCGTAGTCGCGCACCGGAAGCCAGTCCAGCGTGCCGGCGTTCCACGGGTTGTCGTGTGCGCGTTCGGGCCGGCGCAGCAGGCGCACCGCATCGAGCAGGAACAGCAGCACACCCGCCGCCAGCACGAAGGCGCCGAGCGTGGACAACAGGTTCGGCCCTTCCCACCCCAAGCCCTCGGCGTAGGTGTAGACGCGCCGCGGCATGCCGCGCAGGCCGCTCAGGTGCATCGGGAAGAAGGCCAGGTGAAAGCCGGCGAACATGAGCCCGAAGACCCAGCGCCCGAGGCGCTCGGACAGGCCATGGCCGTTGGCGAGCGGTGCCCAGTAGTAGAAGCCGGCGAACAGCGGGAAGACCATGCCGCCGATCAGCACGTAGTGCAGGTGCGCCACGACGAAGTAGCTGTCGTGCACCAGCCAGTCGAAGGGCAGCACCGCGACCATCACGCCGGTCAGGCCGCCGAGCACGAAGATGGCATGAAAGCCCAGCAGGAAGAGCGTGGGCGTGTTCAGCCGCACCCGGCCGTGCCAGAAGGTGGCGATCCAGGCAAAGACCTGCACGCCGCTGGGAATGGCGACGGCGAAGCTGGCCGCCGAGGTCAGCCACATCGGCGTGCCGCCCAGTCCGGCGGCGAACATGTGGTGGATCCACAGCACGAAGCTCAGCACGCCCACGGCCACCAGCGCCGCCACCACGCCTCGGTAGCCCACCAGCGGCGTGCCGGCGAGGGTGGCGGCCATCATCGACACCAGACCGGCGGCGGGCAGGAAGATGATGTAGACCTCGGGATGCCCGAAGAACCAGAACAGGTGCTGCCACAGCACCGGATCGCCGCCGCGCCCGGCGATGAAGAAGGGCCAGTCCAGCGCGCGCTCCAGCTCCAGCAGCGTGGTGGCGGCGATCATTGCGGGAAAGGCGAACACGATCATCAGCGCGGTGACCAGCATGGCCCAGGCGAAGATCGGCATGCGCATGAGCGTCATGCCCGGCGCACGCGTGAACAGGATGCCGATGATCAGCTCGATGGCGCCGGCGATCGCCGAGATCTCGATGAAGCCGATGCCCAGCAGCCAGAAATCGGCGCCGACGCCGGGCGAGAACTCCTTGCCGGTGAGCGGCGGGTACATGAACCAGCCGCCGTCGGGCGAGGCGCCGAAGAAGAGGGTGCAGAAGAAGGCCACGCCGCCGATCGCGTAGGCCCAGAAGGCGTAGGCCGACAGGCGCGGGAAGGGCAGGTCGCGCGCGCCGAGCATGCCCGGCAGCAGGTAGACCGCGACCGCCTCGACGATGGGCACCGCGAACAGGAACATCATCACCGTGCCGTGCATGGTGAAGAACTGGTTGTAGGTGGATGCATCGAGCAGGTCGTTGCCGGGCACCGCGAGCTGCACCCGCATCGCCAGCGCGAGCACGCCGGCCAGCACGAAGAACAGCATCGCCGTGGCGATGTAGCAGGCGCCGATGCGGGTGTTGTTCACGGCCGCCAGGCCCCGCCAGCCGCGCGGTTCGTACCAGGCGCGGGCCAGCGCCTCGCGGTCGGGGTCGGAGGCGGCCGGCGCGTGCGTCATTTCGTCATTTCAATTGCGCCAGCCAGGCGGCGATGGCGCGCAGGCTGGGCTCGTCGATGCGCTGCGCGGACGAGGGCATCAGGGCGCCGGGCTTGTGGCGCTGGGTATGGGCGATCCAGTCGGTCAGTTGAGCCTCGCCCATGGGCAGCGTGCCGGCGCCCAGGTGCAGGCGGCTGCCGACGTGCGTGAGGTCGGGACCGAGGCGCCCACCCTCGCTGACGCCGCGCACCGCGTGGCAGGCATCGCAGCGGTGGGCGAGGAAGGCATCGCGCCCGGCCTGCAGCGCCGCGCCGGCCGGCGCGGCAGGGCGCGCCTGCGCGTCGAGCCAGGCGTCGAAGTCCGCCGGGGCCATCGCCACCACGTGCAGTGCCATGCGCGCATGCTGCGTGCCGCAGAACTCGGCGCACTGGCCGCGGAACACGCCCGGCCGATCCGCCTGCACCAGCAGGTGCTGCATGCGGCCGGGCAGCATGTCCATCTTGCCGCCCAGCGCCGGCACCCAGAAGCTGTGGATCGCATCGGCGCTGGACAGGCCCAGGTACACCGGCCGCCCGACCGGAATGCGCAGTTCGTTGGCCGCGGCGACCTCGCGGCCGCTGCGCGGGTCGCGGTATCGCAGCTCCCACCACCACATGTGCCCGGTCACGCCCACGATCAGCGCGTGCGCCGGCGGCATGGCCTTCCATGGCGGGCTGTGCCGCACGCTGTAGACGAACAGCGCGACGAGCACCACCAGCGGGAACAGCACGCCGCCGCCGAGCAGCCAGCGGCGTGCCCCCACCTGCGACGGGGGCCGGCGCAGGGCGATCGCCAGCAGGGCCATGGTGCCGACGAAGATCAGGGCGGCGCCGATCGACAGCACCAGCGTGAAGCCGAGCAGCGCCTCGGCGGCAGGGCCCGCCGGACGCCAGGCGGAGGGCGCCTCGGCGTTCATCGCAAGGTGGCGAGGTAGGCGGCCATGGCGCGCGCCTCGTCGGGCGTGGCGCCCATGGCAGGCATGGCGGTGCCGGGCACGAGCGAGGCGGGGGACTCGATCCAGCGCGCCAGCGTGTCCGCACGGTTGGGGATGTGGCCGGCCAGGTAGCTGCGCCGGCCGAGTGCCGTGAGCGGCGGGCCCTGGGTGCCGCGGGCGCGCGCGACGCCGGGGATCACGTGGCAGCTGCCGCACTGGTATTGCGCGAGCAGCTGCCGGCCCTGCAGGGCAAGGCGCCGCGTGTCGGCCTCGCCGTTCGCCATCGGGGTCCATGCGGCCAGGCACAGCGCTGCCGCAACGGCCGGCGCGCGCGGCGTCGCGTTCCACGGCGTCCAGGCGTTCGTCTGCATGGGCGCATTGTTGGGGCCCTGAACGCGCCTTGCGCCGACATCCCGCCGCAGGCGTGCGTCGGACAATGCCGCAACATGGGCAAGCCGGTGACGATGATGTGGACGGTCGCGGGCGTGGCAGCGCTGGCCGCGGCAGGCGCCGTGGCGGTGGTGTTCGGCGGCCTGTACGACGTGTCGGCGACGGGGCCGCACACCCAGCCCGTCCATGCCATGCTGGAGACGGCGATGCAGCGCTCGGTGCGTCTGCGCGCGCGCGGCATCCAGGCGCCGGCGCTGGCAGACGAAGCCCTGGTCCGGCGCGGCGCGGCCTGCTTTCGGGCCAAGTGCGTGCAGTGCCATGGCGCGCCGGGCGTGGCGCCGGCCGACTTCGGGCAGGCGATGCAGCCGCTGCCGGGGCCGCTGGTCGACGCTGCGGCGCGCTGGCAGCCGCACGAGCTGTACTGGCTGGTGCGCCACGGCATCAAGATGAGCGGCATGCCGGCCTGGGACGGCCGCCTGCCGGAGCAGGACCTGTGGGCGGTGGTCGCCTTCCTGGGCCGCCTGCCGGACTTGACGCCGCAAGCCTATGCGGCCATGGATGCGGCCGGGGCGCCGCGCTGCGACGCAGCGCATGCGCCGGCGGCGACGCAGTCCGGCGATGCGCGACGCGGCCAGGCCGCGCTGCGCCGGTACGCCTGCCATGCGTGCCACACCGTGCCGGGCGTCACCAGCTCCTCCCCGCACGTGGGCCCGCCACTGGCGGGCATCGCACGGCGCACCATGATCGGCGGCCGGCTTGCCAACACGCCCGGGAACATGGTGCGCTGGCTGACTGCGCCGCACGAGGTCGATCCCGAGACGGCGATGCCTGCGATGGGCGTGACGCCGCAGGACGCACGCGACATTGCCGCCTTTCTCGCCACCCTGGAATGACGGGGCTGAAGAACAGCGCCCCGACATGCAGTACTGACAACGGAGTGATTCGACATGCAAGACAAGCCGATGGCGTCCAAGCGCATTCCCCACGTGCTGGTGGTGGGAGGCGGCGTGGCCGGGCTGGAGATCGCCACCCAGCTGGGCAGCCGCAGGACAAGGTCACGCCGCATCCACGTGACGCTGCTCGATGCGGACTCGGCCCACGTCTGGAAACCCATGCTGCACACCATCGCCGCCGGAACGCGCGATGTCCATCAGCAGCAGGTCGCCTATGCGGCGCAGGCGCGCAGCGCAGGGTTCGTCTACCAGCCCGGCGCCATGTGCGGGCTGGACCGGCAGCGCCGGGAAGTCGTCGTCGCACCGCTGGTGCTGCCCGACGGGCGCGTCTTGCTGCCCGGCCGGCGCGTGCCCTACGACGCGCTGGTCCTGGCTGTGGGCAGCCAGTCCAACGACTTCGGCACGCCCGGCGTGGCAGCGCACTGCCACGCCATCGACTCGCGCACGCAGGCCGACGATTTCAATCGCGAGCTGCGCATCCATCTGTTTCAGGCGATGGCCGATCGCACCGATCTGCGCATCGGCATCGTGGGCGGCGGGGCCACCGGCGTCGAGCTGGCGGCCGAGCTCGTGCAGTCGGCGCAGGCGCTGGAATCCTATGGTGCGGGCGACATGGCCGTGCGCATCACGGTGTCGCTGATCGAGAGCGCCGACCGCCTGCTGGCGGCCTTTCCCAGGGACATCGCGCAGGCGGTGCGGCGGCGCCTCGAGAGCCTGGGCATCCAGGTGCGCACGGGCGCGAATGTTGCCTCGGCCGAGCCCGAAGGGTTCCGGCTCGAGGGCGGCGAGCGGATCCCGGCCACGCTGAAGGTATGGGCGGCCGGCGTGAAGGCGCCCGACTTCCTGCGCGAGCTGGATGGCCTGGAGACCGGCAAGAACAATCAGGTCGCGGTGTCCGCGACGCTGCAGACCACGCGCGACCCGGCCATCTTCGCCGTCGGCGACTGTGCGAGCCTGCAGCTGCCCGGCATGCAGCGGCCGCTGCCGCCCACCGCCCAGGTCGCCCACCAGCATGCCAGCCACCTGGTCCGCCACCTGCCGGACTGGCTGGGCGGCAAGCCGATGCCGGCCTTCACCTACCGGAACTTCGGGTCGCTGGTTTCGCTGGCGCAGTACGACGCCTATGGCTCGCTCGGCAAGTTCGGCCTCTTTCGCGGCGCCTCCATCCGGGGCCGCCTGGCCCAGCTCAGCCATGCGTTCCTCTACCGCGCCCACCAGTCGCGGCTGCATGGCTTCGGCAAGGGCGGCCTCCTGTGGCTGGTGGACCGGCTCAACACCCGGGTGCGGCCTTCGATCCGTCTGGACTAGGAAGAAGCGACATGGATCTGATCGATCTCGTGCAGTGGCCCGCATGCGCCGCATCGCTGGCGGCGGCCTGGCTGGTCGCGGCCAACTCGAAATCGCGCCGCAACACGGGCTTCTGGGTGTTCCTGCTGAGCAACGTGCTCTGGATCGCCTGGGGCCTGCACACGAATGCGATGGCGCTCATCGCCTTGCAGCTCGGGCTGGCGGCCATGAACATCCGCGGGCTTTTCAAGACCGAGGCGAAGGCCGGCTGAGTCCGGGCCGGCGGCACGTAGTCCTGCTCCCACGGGACCATGGCATCGCTGCTGCTGTTCATCGTTCATGGACCACCGAAAAGTGGAGACACGACCGAGGCCGCCGCAGCACAACACATCAGAGGTATTGCCCGGGTTTCACCGTCACTCGGCCGCACGGCGGCCCCGTCTCCGGAGACCACCGCGTGAACTCTGCTGCCCCCGCCGTCACTTCCTCGCCGGCACGCCAGCGGGCCGGCCCCCTGTTCTCCGTCCTGGCTGTGCTGCTGGGCCTGTCGGCGCTGGCGCTGCTTGTGATGGGCGGATACCTGGCAGTGCTCGGCGGCAGCTGGTTCTACGCACTCCTGGGCACCGTGCTGATGGTGTCGGCCGTGCTGATGTTCCGAGGCGATGCATCGAGCGGCACGGTGTTCGGCGGCGCCGTCGCCTTGAGCATGGCGTGGGCCTGGTGGGAGGTGGGATTCGATGGCTGGGCCCTGGTCCCGCGGCTGGCCTGGCTCGCTGTCGGCGGCCTGGTGCTGTGCGCCTGCTGGCCCGTCGCCAGACGGCGCCTGCGCCGCGCCGCCTTGGCGCCATGGCTGGTGGCGACCGGCGCCTTGCCGCTCGCGGCGGGCCTCATGGTGCTGCTGCCCCTGCTGGCGCCACGCAGCGTGGAACTGGCATCTGCGCAATCGCCGCGCCCGGCGGAGGCGTTCAGCCGAGGCCAGGTGCCGACGCCGGACGGCAACGTGTCGGCCAGTCACGCTGCGAGCAGCTGGACCGCGTACGGCGGCTCGAACCTCGCCAACAAGTTCAGCCCCGCGGCGCAGATCACGCCGGCCAACGCCGGGGAACTGGTCGAAGCCTGGCATTTCCGCACCGGCGACAACAAGGCGGACGATGCCGACCATGCCTACGCCTTCCAGAACACGCCGCTGATGGTCGACGGCACGCTGTACCTGTGCACGCCGAGTCAGATCGTGGTGGCGCTCGATGCGGCCACCGGCACCGAGAAGTGGCGCTTCGACCCGCAGGCCGACCGCCAGGCCATGGCCAACATCGCCGCCAGCGTCTGCCGCGGCGTCGCCTACCACGCGTCCCGCGAGGCGCTGCCGGCGTGCACCAAGCGCGTGTTCATTCCGGTCGTGGACGGACGCATGGGCGCGGTCGACGCCGAGACCGGAAAGCTGTGCACCGGCTTCGGACGCGACGGCTACGTCGACCTGAACGAGGGCACCGGCAACACCTTCCCAGGCTTCGTCGCGCCGACCTCGCCGCCCATCGTCATGCGCGGCGTGGCCATCATCGGCACCGGCCAGGTCGCCGACGGCGAGGAGCGCGATGCGCCTTCCGGCGTGGTGCGCGCCTACGACGCCGTGACCGGCGAGCAGCGCTGGGCGTGGGATCTGGGACGCCCCGGCGTGAAGACGCCGCCGGCGCCCGGCGAGACCTACACGCGCAGCACCCCCAACGTCTGGTCCCTGCTGGCGGGAGACGACGAACTGGGGCTGGTCTATCTGCCCACCGGCAACCCGGCCAGCGACTTCTACGGCCGCGACCGCACGCCGCTGGAGGACGAGTACACCGCCGCGCTGGTGGCGCTGGATGCCGCGACGGGCGACGAGCGCTGGCATTTCCGGACCGTCAACCATGACCTGTGGGATTTCGACCTGAGCCCGCAGCCCAACCTCGTGGACTGGCCGACGCCGCAGGGGCCGCGGCCGGCGGTGGTGCAGGCGTCCAAGAACGGACAGGTCTATGTGCTCGACCGCGCGACCGGCGAGCCGCTCATGCCGGTGGTCCAGACGCCGGTGCCGCAGCATGTGGATACGGATGAGCCGATCGCGGCCACGCAGCCCCTGTCGCCCGGCATGCCCAACACCGTGGGCCCACCGGGCAAGGAGACCGAGGTGCTGAAGGAACATCACGCCTGGGGCATCACGCCGTTCGACCAGCTGATCTGCCGCATCGCATTCAAGCGCCTGCGCTACGACGGCGCCTACACGCCGCCGACGCTGCAGGGCTCCCTGGCCTATCCCGGCAACCACGGCGGCATCAACTGGGGCGGCATCTCCATCGACGTGCAGCGCGGCATCCTGGTCATGAACAGCAACCGGCTGCCCTACACGGAGCACGTCTACCCGCGCGAGCGCATGGAGGCCATGGGCGTGCGCTCGGTGTTCCGCGGCGAGAACGAAGCGCCGACCTACATGCCGCAGCTGGGTTCGACCTATGGCGCCAAGAAGGAGCCCTGGATGTCACCGCTGAACGTGCCCTGCATCGCACCACCGTGGGGCTACATCTCCGGCACCGACCTGCGCACGCAGGAGGTCATCTGGCGCCGCCCCCTGGGGACGGGGTACGACCATGGTCCGCTGGGCATTCCCTCGCGCATCAAGCTGCAGATGGGAACGCCCAACAACAGCGGCTCGGTCACGACGGCGGGCGGCGTGACCTTCATCGGTGCGGCACTCGACCGCTTCCTGCGCGGCTTCGACACCCAGACGGGCGAACTCGTGTGGGAAGTGCGGCTGCCGGCCGGCGCGCAGGCCAACCCGATGAGCTATGAAATCGACGGTCGCCAGTACATCGTGGCGGCGGTCGGAGGGCACGACCGGATGGAGACCAGGCTGGGCGACAGCGTGATCGCCTGGGCCCTGCCGGCGCCGCAGAGCTCGGCGCGCCCGTAGGGCGTCATTCTTTTCCGCTCGAAGTCCTCCCGGCCATCCTGCAGTTTCGGCGAAGCGGGCTCTCCGTGGGAGAGGGGCCGGAGGACGTTCCGCTGCGCGGCGCATCGCTGCGCGAGACATGGACCCCGCTTCACTCAATCCACGCTGGCGCCCGATGCGCGCACGACATCTCCCCATCTGACGATGTCCGCCTCGAGAATGGCCGCGAACTCTTCGGGGGTCGTCGGATGGGGCTCCGCGCCTTGGGCGGCAAAGCTGTCGATCACCTCCCTGGAGCGCAGAATCTCATTGACGTCCTGGTTGATCTTGAGGACGAGGTCGCGCGGTGTCTGCTTGGGTGCCATCAGCCCGAACCAGGGGTTGACGTCGAAGTCCCTGAAGCCGGCCTCCGCGATGGTCGGGATGCTGTCGAAGGACTGTGCGCGGCGGGCGCTCGTGACGGCGATCGGACGCAGCGTCCCGCTCCTGATCGACCCGGCGACGGACGGCAGGCTGGTGAACACCAGGTTGATCTGGCCGCCCATCAGGTCCTGCAGCGCCGGCGCCGCACCGCGGTAGGGAACGTGCACCAGCTTCACGCCGGCCGCGCTGTTGAACATCTCGCCGAGCAGATGATTGACGGAACCGTTCCCTGCCGAGCCGTAAGTGATGCCGCCCGCCTTGGCGGCCTGCACCAGTTGATCGACGGTCTTGAACGGGGCATCCGGCTTGGCGACCACCACGAAGGGCAGCGTGGCCAGCGTTGCGACCGGGGCGAAGTCCTTGCCCGGATCGAAGGGAAGCTTCTTGTACAGCGCTCCGTTGATGGCCTGGGTGCCGACGTAGCTCATGAGCAGCGTGTAGCCGTCCGGTGGCGACGCCGTGACAAGCTCCATGCCGACATTGCCGCCAGCGCCCGCGCGGTTCTCGATGACCACGGGCTGCCCCCATTTTTCGCCGAGCTTCTGTCCGACGACCCGTGCCAGCGCATCGGAGGCGCCGCCGGGGGTCTGGGGAACGATGATCCTGACCGGCTTGGTGGGGAAGGCCTGCGCCAGCGCGGCGGCGGGAACCGCCGCGATCGACAGCAGCAGCGCGATCGTCCAGATGAAATGATGCATGGTTGTCTCCTGGTTGCAAGGTCATGTCCGGATGCTCGTCTTTCCTGCCAGCTCCAGCGTGAGCATCAATTGCCGCTCGAGCGATGCCCCGAAGAACGCCGGGCTCTGCTGCCCGATGACTTCGGCAAGCCGAACTTCCAGCAGGCGCCGAAGCCGGTAGCGCGCTCGCTGGTCTTTCAGCAGTTCCTGCCGTGCCGTGGTCGCAAGCCAGGCCCGGTGCCGGTCGATCGCCTGCGAGAGCGTCCGGATCGATTCGGGCTGCGACTGCGATGCGAGCAGCACCGGCGCAATCCACGAACCCGGGTCGCGGCGCGTGATGGCGGCGATGCGCTGGATGTCGGTGGCCATCTTCTGCGCGCCGGGAAGGTCGGCCTTGTTGACCACGAAGATGTCGGCCATCTCCATGATGCCGGCCTTCATGGCCTGCACCGTGTCTCCGCTTTCCGGCAGAAGCACTAGCACGAGCGTGTCCACCTGGATGCGTGCGGCGTATTCCGCCTGCCCGACGCCCACGGTCTCCAGCATCACCTCGTCGAACCCGAAGTCGTCCATGGCATCGAGCATCTCGGGCAGGTTGTCGGCGAGGCCGTCCGATGTCCTGCGCGAGCCGAGCGAACGGATGTAGAGCTCGGATGCGCCTTCGAGCTCATCGATGCGCACGCGGTCGCCCAGGATGGCACCGCCGCTGCGGGGGCTGCTCGGGTCGACGGCCAGCACGCCCAGCCGCCTGCCGGCAATCCGTTCCATGGCCAACCGCCCCAGCAGCGTGCTCTTGCCGGCGCCGGGAGCGCCCGTCACGCCGATCCGGCTCGCCGTATGACCAGGCGGATCGCGCAGCGGCCGCCGCGCCAGCTCGAGGGCACCGGCATTCGCCAGCGTCGTCAGCGTGCGCCCGAGTGCCCGGCGATCCAGCGGCGGCGGGCTCACGCGGCAGCCCAGCCCATCACTTCGCCGCGGTGCTCGTCGAGCAGGGGCGGCATGCCGTAGTCCGGCGTGAAATCCGCGAACCGCAGAGGGCTGGCGACGGCCCTCAGCGGCAGGCTGCCGTCGCCCAGCTGGACGACCAGCGACCTGTCCGCTGCGATGTCGCTTCGCAGCGCGTCGCTCAGCGTTCCGACCTCGGCCACGACAACGCCCAGCGGCCCGAGGCGCCGCACCCATTCCCTGGCCGAGGCGCAGGACAGGGCTTGCGTGATGGCCGCGACGACTTCCGCGCGGTTCTTCCGGCGTTCACCCATGCTGGCGAATCGGGGGTCGACGGCCCATTCCGGACGTGCGATCTCGTCGCAGAATTTCTTCCAGAACTTGTCGTGGGTGATGAACAGGGTGAGCCATCCGTCCGCCGTCGGAAAAATCTGCGCGGGCACGACGTAAGGATGCGAGGAATCGGGCATGCGCCGGATCGCCTCGCCGGCATTGAGGTCCGCGCCGGCAAGATAGTTGAGCTGGGAGAGCATCACGTCGTACATGGAGACGTCGACCTGGCCGCCGCGGCCCTGCACGATCTTGGCCAGAAGGCCCAGGGCGGCCACGAGGCCCGCGGAGTTGTCGACGGCCGAGTAGCCCGCCTTCGTCGGCGGCGCGGAAGGATCCCCGGTCAGCGCCATCACGCCGGTCATCGCCTGGATGACGTAGTCGTACGCCGGGTTCTCTGAGAAGGGGCCCTCGAGGCCATAGCCGGTCAGGGCCACGCACACCAGGCGCTCGTTCCAGGTGCGCAGCGCGTCGTAGGTCAGGCCCAGCTTGCGGATCGCGGAAGGGCGCAGGTTGGTGACGAGCCCGTGCGACTGCGCCACGATGTTCCCGAGCATCGACTGGCCTTCGTCGCTCGCGAGGTCGAGAACGATGCTCTTCTTGCTGCGGTTCAGGCTGGCGAAGTAGGCGTTGTGCGGACCGACGAAGTGGGGGCTGACCGTGCGGCCGATATCGCCTTCGCGAGGCTCGATCTTGATGATCTCCGCGCCCATGTCGGCGAGCATCAGCCCGCAGTAGGGCCCGGCCAGCATGTGCCCCACCTCGACGACCCGGATGCCCGCGAGCGGCGCGTTCATGCCAGCTTCTCGGCCAGCACGCCGATCACGCCGTCCAGCGGCATGTCGGCGGTGAAGACGGCGGCCACGCCCAGTTGCTGGAGCAGCGGCTGGTCTTCCGCCGGGATGGTGCCGCCGACGAAGACCTTGATGTCGCCGGCCCCGAGGCCATGCAGCTGCGCGATCACGTCCTGCACCAGTTCCTTGTGGCTGCCTGACAGGATGCTCAGCCCGACCGCGTCGACGCCTTCGTCCACGGCTACCTGCGCGATCTGCAGGGGGCTGCGCCGCAGCCCGGTGTAGATGACTTCGGCGCCCGCGTTGCGCAGGCTCAGCGCCACGATCTTGGCGCCGATGTCGTGGCCATCGAGGCCGGGCTTCCCGATCAGGATTCGCTTGCCGGCCAGTGCAGGCCGAGTTTGAAGGGGCGTAGTCATAGATTCACCGGCTCCTTGAATTCGCCCCATTCCTTCTTGAGGCAGGCCACCATCTCACCCACTGTCGCATAGGCGTGGCAGCACTCCACCAGGTAGGGCATGACGTTCTCCCGGTCCTTGGCAGCGGCCGCGGCCAGTTTGGCCAGCGACGCGTCGACACGCGGCTGGCTTCGCGTGTCGAGCACGCGCTGGAACTTCTCCAGTGCGCGCTGGGCGACCGTCGGATCGAGCGTGAAGACCTCGCCCACCTTGATCTCTTCGTCCGCTTTCCGGAAGTGGTTCTGCCCGACGATGACGTGGTGGCCGGAGTCGGTGTCGAGCTTGCGCTCCAGTCCGCGCTCGGCCAGGCGCAGCTGGATCCAGCCGTCCTCGATGGCGCGCGTCACGCCGCCGTAGGCGTCGATCTCGTCCATGACCTGCACGATCTTCTCTTCCATGCGATCGGTGTGCTGCTCCAGGAAGTAGCTCCCGCCGAGCGGGTCGACCGTGCGGCCGATGCCGCTCTCGTAGGCGATGATCTGCTGGGTGCGCACCGCGAGCTCGGCCGAGAATTCCGTGGGGATCTGGAAGGCCTCGTCGAATGCGCAGGTGAAGATCGATTGCGCGCCTCCGAGCACGGCCGCCATGGTCTCCACGGCCACGCGCGCGACGTTGTTGTAGGGCTGGGGCGCCACGAGCGACGAGCCGCCGCACACGACGCCGAAGCGGAAGTGCTGCGCCTTCGGGTCCTGCACGCCGTAGCGTTCCTTCATGAGGCGTGCCCACAGGCGGCGTCCCGCCCGGAACTTGGCGATCTCCTCGAAGAAGTCCATGTGGACATAGAAGAAGAAGGACAGCCGCTTGGCGAACTTCTCGACATCGCCGCCGCGCGCGCGCAGCTCGTCCACGTAGGCGAGCCCGTTGGCCAGCGTGTACGCCATCTCTTCGGCGGCGGTCGCACCCGCATCGCGCACGTGGGCGCCGGCGATGCTGATGGGATTGAAGCGCGGCGACACCTCGTTGGAATGGAGGATCGAGTCGGCGATCAGCCGCATCGACGGGCGCACGGGGAAGATCCAGGTGCCGCGGGCGACGTATTCCTTCAGGATGTCGTTCTGGATCGTGCCCGTGAGCTTGCTGCGCGGCACGTTCTGCTTGTCCGCGACGGCGAGGTACATCGCATAGACGATCGCGGCCGTGCCATTGATCGTGAAGGAGGTCGAGATCTTCGACAGGTCCAGCCCGTCGAAAAGAATCTCGGCCTCGCTCAGGTTCGACAGCGATACGCCGACCTTGCCGATCTCCGGCCGGGCCATCGGATGCGTGGGATCGAGGCCGCACTGCGTCGGCAGGTCGAGCGCCACCGACAGGCCGGTCTGCCCCTTGGCCAGGAGGAACTTGTACCGGGCGTTCGATTCCTCGGCGGTTCCGAATCCCGAGTATTGGCGGATGGTCCAGAGCCGCCCCTGGTAGCCGTCCGGGAAGATGCCTCTCGTGAACGGATACGCGCCCGGCGCGCCGATGCGCGCAGGGTCGACCGCCGAGGCGCCCACGCTGGCCGGAATCTCGATGCCGCTGCGGTTCACGGGCCGCAATTCGGGAGGCAGGGGCGCGTCGGTACGGCTGTTCATCGCTTGTCCCTGGACAGGAGCTTTTCGGCAGCACGCCAGTGGTCGTCGTGAAGCCACGTTTCGATCAGGTGCCGTTGCTCGACGCGGCGGGATGCGTCGTAGCCCTGCGCCTCCCGCCAGGCGATGGCCTGCGCCTTGATGCCCCGCAGGACCTGGGGAGGGCAGGCCAGCATGGGTTCCAGAAAGGCCTGCAGGTCCAGGCCGGAAGGGCCGTCGCCGATCACGGCATCGGCCAGGCCCCAGGACAGGGCCTGGGCCGCATCGACGAGTTCGCCGCGGGCCATCATCCGCATCGCCCGGGCGCCGCCGATCAGACGGCACAGGTCCGGGCCGCCGCCCCAGGCGGACGTGATGGCCAGGCGGGCCTGGATGAAGCCGATGCGGGCATGCGATGCCTGCAGACGCATGTCGCAGGCCAGCGCCAGTTCGGCGCCGCCGCCGATCGCGTCTCCGTTGAGATGGGCCAGCACCGGCACGGGGCAGCGGCGGACGGCATCCAGCGCCCGGCGCGCCTGATCGGTCATGGCGCGCGTCGCCGGTTCGTCGCGCACGCCGGAGAGGTCCGACAGGTCGCCGCCGGCCGCGAAGAATCGCTCGCCGGCGCCGGTGAGCAGTACCAGGCGCGTGCCGGGGTCGGCGCCTGCCGCCGTGACGGCATGCGCAAGCTCGTCGAGGACGGAACGGGCGAGGGCGTTGTGCTTCTGCGGACGATCGATCGTGATCCAGCAGGCGCCGGATGCCTTCGATTCGATCGCGATGTCTCTGCCTGTGGGCACGCTGCGTGTCTCCTGAATGGGTCTGGAGCACGATGCTATTTGCGTTTTTTTCCAATCAAAGAAAAAATGTTCTGTATTTGGAATAAATTCCATTCATCGCAGCCATCGACTGCTCGGCAGGTGGGTTTGTTCAGGATGCTGAATTGATGAATGCGACCCCTCATCGTCCCTTGAAGGAAAACCATGTCCGGAGTCAACGTCACGGCGGTGGAGCGCGCCATCGACATCTTTGAAGCCTTCCAGGCTCATCAGAAGCCCCTGTCCCTGACCGATCTGGCAGAGGCCGTGGACATCCCCAAGAGCACCTGCCACGCGATCGTGGCGACGCTCACGGCGCGCGGGTACCTGTATTCCCTGACTCGGCCGAGGGCGCTGTACCCGACCAAGCGCATGTACGACGTGGCGCGGGACATCCTGGAGAAGGATCCGTTCATCGAGCGGACGACACCCGTTCTGGAGCGGCTGCGCGATGCCTCGCGCGAGACGGTCATCCTCGGAAAGCGGCAGGGCGATTCGGTGGTCTATCTGCAGGTCGTCGAAAGCACGCATTCGATCCGGTATTCGGCCAAGCCTGGCGACATCAAGCCCCTGCATTCCAGTTCGATCGGCAAGGCGCTGCTGGGATGCCTGAAGGAAGCCGAACTGCGGGAATGGGTGGCCGGCCACAAGCTGGCGCCTGTCACCGCGACGACCATCACCGATCCGGAAGCGCTTGTCGCGGACATTCTGCAGAGTCGGCGCACGGGCTATTTTCAGACGCGGGGGGAGAACGTCAGCGACGTCTGGGCGGTGGCCGCCTTCCTCAGCGTGAACAAGGAAACCTTCGCGGTGGCGGTGGCGGGGCCCAGGCATCGCATGGAATCGAGCCTCGCGGAATGCGCTCAGCTGCTTGTGGCCACCTGCAGTTTCATTTCCCGGCAGTCCCAGTCGAAATGATGGCGTCGGGATCGGTCATTCAGGCAGGCCGGTCGCCTTTGAGGGTGATGCGGTGCATGACCCTGCGGAAACCATGGTAGTCGTTGACCGGGTTGTGCTGCGTGCAGCGGTTGTCCCAGAACGCGATGGTGTGGGGCCCCCATGAGAAACGGCAGGTGAACTCGGGCTTGACCTGGTGCTGGAACAGGAACTTCAGCAGGGGCTCGCTTTCCTCGTCCGTCAGCCCCTTGATGCCGGCGGTATGGGCGACGTTGACGTACAGCGCCTTGCGGCCGGTTTCCGGATGGCGGCGCACGACAGGGTGCTCGGCGGCGTAGTGGCGATCCTTGTCGCCGGAGCCGTCCGTCTTCAGCCGGTCTTCCCGCGTGCGCGAGACGTCGGCCTTGGCCGAACTGCTGATGCCGATCAGCGGCGCAAGCATCTCCTTCATGGCCGGGGAAAGCGCTTCATAGGCAAGGTATTGGTTCGCGAACATGGTGTCCCCGCCGTAAGGGGGAACCTCGCGCGAGAGCAGCATCGAGCCCATCGGGGGCGCTTCGAGATAGGTCGTGTCCGAATGCCATATCCCGCCGAAGTTGGCGGTTTCGTGCTCGAGCTTCTTGACCTCGATGATCTGCGGGAAACCCGGCAGCCCCTTCAGGAAGGGATAGTCGATCGGCTCGCCCATTGCGCGGGCGAAGTCCAGGAACTGCTGCGGCGTGAGATTCTGGTTGCGCAGGAAGATGACCTGGTGCGCCAGGAAGGCTTCTCGCACACGCCGCGCATCCGCCGCCGGGAGCGGCTGGCGGAGGTCCAGCCCCGAGATCTCGGCGCCCAGGGCACCTGCAATTTTCTTCACCTGCATGATGGACATCGATGGAATGCCCAGGGCCTCGACAGGCGTCTGAGCGGTGTTCGTCGGGTGTGAAAAGTTCTGAATCAAGAACTTGAGTTCAGTATATAGAAATATTAGGCAAACCGTCAAATGGGCACGCTGGCCTCCTTGAGCACGCGCAGCACGAAGCTGGACTTGCTGTGGCGGATGCCGGGGATCTTGTAGAGCTTCTCGCGCAGCAGCCGCTCGTAGTCGCGCGTGTCGCGCACGGCGATGCGGATGTAGTAGTCGTAGTCGCCCGAGACGAGGTAGGCCTCCTGGATCTCGGGGATGGTGGCCAGCACCCGGCCGAACTCGTACAGCGTCTCGTCGGTGTGGCTCTCCAGCGTGACCTGCACGATGACCGAGTCGTGGTAGCCCAGGCTGCCGGGATCGACGTCGATCGTGTAGCGCCTGATCACGCCCTCGCTCTCCAGGCGCTTGATGCGGCTCCAGCAGCTGGTGGGCGACAGGCCCACTTCCGTGCCGATCTCCTGCAGGGTGCGCCGGGCGTCCTGCAGCAGGATGCGCAGGATGGCCAGATCGATTCTGTCGAAATATTCTTCGCCGGATTTCTGGTTTTGCCGTTGAATTTTCAATTGATGACTCGAATCTCTCAAATTATCGAAGCACATTCTGCGTCATCGCCGGAAGAATTGAGGCATGAATCAGGTCCTCGCGCAGCCGCTCGCTCCATCGCCCGCGGCGCCATCCGTTCGCAACGGCGCCCAGGCGCTGCTCGACGCGCTGGTGGCCGGCGGCGTCGACACCCTGTTCGGCTATCCCGGCGGCGCCGCACTGCCGCTGTACGACGCGCTGCACGGCGAGCCGCGGCTGCGGCACGTGCTGGTGCGCCACGAGCAGGCGGCGGTGCATGCGGCCGAGGGCTACGCGCGCAGCACGGGGCGCGTGGGCGTGGTGCTGGTCACCTCCGGGCCCGGCGTGGGCAACACCATCACCGGGCTGCTGGATGCGCTGTCGGACTCGGTGCCGGTGCTGTGCATCAGCGGCCAGGTCGCCACCGGCGTGATCGGCTCCAACGCGTTCCAGGAAAGCGATGCGCTGGGCATGTCGCGCCCGGTGACCAAGTGGAACTACCAGCCGCGCTGCGCCGGCGACATCCCGGCCGCGGTGCGGCGGGCGCTGGAGATCGCCGCCACCGGCCGGCCCGGCCCGGTGCTGCTGGACATGCCCAAGGATGTGCAGTTGCAGCCCTTCGCTGCCGGTGTCGCCGGCCGGCCCGCACGCCGCGAGCGTCCGCTGCCCTTGCCGCGCGGCAGCTTGCAGCGCGCGGCCGACCTGATCTCCACCGCCCGGCGGCCGGTGGTCTACGGTGGCGGTGGCCTGGTCAACGCCGGGCCCGACGCCTGCGAGGCCTTCACCCGGCTGGTCCGCCAGCTCGATGCGCCGTGCACGCTCACCCTCATGGGATTGGGTGCCTTCCCCGCGTCCGACCCGCGCTTCCTGGGCATGCTCGGGATGCACGGCACGCTGGAGGCCAACTTGGCGATGCACGAGGCGGACCTGGTCATCAACATCGGTGCGCGCTTCGACGACCGGGTGACCGGCCGGCTCGACGCGTTCTGCCCGCAGGCGCGCAAGATCCACGTGGACATCGACCCGAGCAGCATCAACAAGACGGTGAAGGTGGACGTGCCCATCGTGGGCGACTGCGGCGAGGTGCTGGCCGGTCTGCTGGCGATGCCGGAACTGCAGGCGCCGGCGCCGCAGCGCCTGGCTCCCTGGTGGGCGCGCATCGCGCGCTGGCGCCAGGTCGACTGCCTGGCGTTCACGCCGCGCGGCCAGGACATCCTGCCGCAGCAGTTGATGGCCGCGCTGCAGGCGAAGCTCGCGGATCGCGATGCCATCGTCTCCACCGACGTCGGCCAGCACCAGATGTGGGCCGCGCAGTACCTGCGCTTCGAGCGGCCGCGCCGCTGGCTCACCTCGGGCGGCGCCGGCACCATGGGCTACGGCCTGCCGGCGGCCATCGGCGCGCAGATCGCGCATCCCGATGCGCTCGTGGTCTGCGTGAGCGGCGACGCCTCGGTGCTGATGAACATTCAGGAACTGGCCACCGCGCGCCAGCACCGCGCGCCGGTGAAGCTGGTGCTGTGCAACAACGGCTACATGGGCATGGTGCGCCAGTGGCAGGAGCTCAATCACGGCAACCGCCTGAGCCACAGCTGGAACGAGGCGCTGCCGGACTTCGTGGCGCTGGCGCAGGCCTTCGGCTGGGGCGCGCGCCGCGTGGCCGATCCCGCAGCGCTGCCGGAGGCGCTGGACGAATGCCTGGCATCGGATGGGCCCTTCTTCCTCGACGTGCAGGTCGCCGCGCAGGAGAACTGCTTCCCGATGATCCCCGCGGGCCGGGGCCACCACGAGGTGATGCTGTCGGAGGCGGCATGGTTCGAGGAGCACGCCCCCAATCCCGCCTGACTTTGACCTAGACTTGTCGGGCCGCGACCACCCCCGCGGCCCACGGACCGCGGCGACTACCCGTTGCCGCGTGCCACTCGAAGACCTTGGGCGTTACCCACGCCTGGAGACATCTGAATGAGCCAGCACCAGCCCCTGCGGTTGCACGTGCCGGAGCCCTCCGGGCGTCCCGGCTGCATCACCGACTTCTCCTACCTTCATCTCTCGGAAGCGGGCACCGTCCGGCGGCCGCCGGTCGATACCACGCACTTCGACACCGAGGACCTCGCCTACAGCCTGGTGCGCGTGCTCGACCACGAATCGCGCGCCGTCGGCCCCTGGGTGCCCGAGGTGTCCGCGGCGCAGCTGCGCAAAGGATTGCGTTCGATGATGAAGACGCGCATCTTCGACGCCCGCATGCTGGTCGCGCAGCGCCAGCGCAAGATCTCCTTCTACATGCAGTGCCTGGGCGAGGAGGCGATCGCCGTGGCCCACGCCATGGCGCTGGCGCCGGGCGACATGTGCTTTCCGACCTACCGCCAGCAGGGCCTGCTGCTCAGCCGCGACGACGTGTCCATGGTGGAGCTGATGTGTCAGCTCATGAGCAACGAGCGCGACCCGATCAAGGGCCGGCAACTGCCGGTGATGTACTCGTACAAGCGGGCCGGCTTCTTCTCCATCTCCGGCAACCTCGCGACGCAGTTCATCCAGGCGGTGGGCTGGGCCATGGCCTCGGCGATCAAGGGCGACACGCGCATCGCCTCGGGCTGGATCGGCGACGGTGCCACGGCGGAGGCCGACTTCCACACGGCGCTCACCTTCGCCCATGTCTACCGCGCGCCGGTGGTGCTGAACGTGGTCAACAACCAGTGGGCGATCTCCACCTTCCAGGCGATCGCCGGCGGCGAGGCCACCACCTTCGCCGCCCGCGGCGTGGGCTGCGGCATCGCGTCCATGCGGGTGGACGGCAACGACTTCCTGGCGGTCCATGCGGCGTCGCAGTGGGCCGCCGAGCGGGCGCGCCGGAACCTCGGACCGACCCTCATCGAATGGGTGACCTATCGCGCGGCGGCCCATTCCACGTCCGACGATCCCTCCAAGTACCGGCCGGCGGACGATTGGGAACGCTTCCCGCTGGGCGACCCGATCGAGCGGCTGAAGAAGCACCTGATCGGCCTGGGCGCGTGGTCGGAGCAGGAGCACCGGCAGGTCCAGCTGGAGCTGGAGGCCGAGGTGGCGGCGGCGCAGAAGGAGGCCGAGAGCCACGGCACGCTGCTCGACGGCCATATCCCGAGCCCGGCCACCATGTTCGACGACGTCTACGCCGAGATGCCGTCGCACCTGCGGCGCCAGCGCCAGGCACTGGGGATCTAGGATGAAGCCCACCCCCAGCCTCGCCCACTGCGTGTGGCTCTGCACCCCCTCGAGGGGGCGCACCCTTGTGGCCCGGCAAAGCCGGTTCCACGGGTGCCTGCGAAGGGGCCTGCTGTGCGGCCTTGGAGTTCACGCGTCGCGGACGACGCGCAGCGTCATGGAGCACTAGGATGATGATCGAGACCCGTGACAACCTCACGCAACAGCCGGCCGGCGAGCTGCGCGCGATGACCATGATCCAGGCGCTGCGCTCGGCCCTGGACGTGATGATGGCGCGCGACGAGAACGTGGTCGTGTTCGGCCAGGACGTGGGCTACTTCGGCGGCGTGTTCCGCGTCACCGAGGGCCTGCAGACCAAGTACGGCAAGCCGCGTTGCTTCGACACGCCCATCAGCGAGGGCGGCATCGTCGGTGTCGCCGTCGGCATGGCCGCGTATGGCCTGCGCCCGGTGGCCGAGATCCAGTTCGCGGACTACTTCTATCCGGCCTCCGACCAGATCGTGTCGGAGGCTGCGCGGCTGCGCTCGCGCTCGGCCGGCGACTTCACCAGCCCGCTGACGATCCGCATGCCCTGCGGCGGCGGCATCTACGGCGGCCAGACCCACAGCCAGAGCCCGGAGGCGCTGTTCACCCACGTGTGCGGCCTGCGCACCGTGATGCCGAGCAATCCCTACGACGCCAAGGGCCTGCTGATCGCCGCCATCGAGAGCGACGACCCGGTGATCTTCCTGGAGCCCAAGCGCCTGTACAACGGCCCCTTCGACGGCCATCACGACCGGGCGGTGGTGCCCTGGTCCGCGCACGAACTCGGCAAGGTGCCCGAGGGCTACTACCGCGTGCCGCTCGAGTCCGCCGCGGTGTGCCGGCCCGGCACCCAGGTGACGGTGCTGGCCTACGGCACCATGGTCTGGGTGGCGCAGGCCGCGGCCGAGGAGCGCGGCGTCGATGCCGAGGTCATCGACCTGCGCTCGCTGTGGCCGATGGACCTGGACACGGTGGTGGCCTCCGTGAAGAAGACCGGCCGCTGCGTGATCGTGCACGAAGCCACGCGCACCAGCGGCTTCGGCGCCGAGCTGTCGGCGCTGGTGCAGGAGCACTGCTTCTACGACCTGGAGGCGCCGATCGAGCGGGTGACGGGCTGGGACACGCCCTATCCGCACGCCCAGGAATGGGCCTACTTCCCGGGCCCGGACCGCGTCGCGGCCGCCCTCCAGCGCGCGGTGGAGGGCTGAGCATGGGCATGTATGCGATCAAGATGCCGGACATCGGCGAAGGCATTGCCGAAGTCGAACTCGTGGCCTGGCGCGTGCAGCCGGGCGATGCCGTGGCGGAAGATCAGATCCTGGCCGACGTGATGACCGACAAGGCGACGGTGGAGATTCCATCGCCGGTCAACGGCAAGGTGGCGGCGCTGGGTGGCGAGCCCGGCGCGTTGATGGCCGTCGGTTCGGAGCTGATCCGGCTGGAGGTGGAAGGCGAGGGCAACGTGAAGGCCGATGCGCCGGCCGTGGCCGCTGTCGCTGCGCCGCCCGCCGTGCATGCGCCGGCGCCATCGGCGCCCGTGCCTCAGCCGGCGCGGCCGGATCCGCCAGCGGAGCCGCCGGCGACCCATCCCGCACCCACTCGCGCGCCGGGCGAGCGGCCGATCGCCCCGCCGGCGGTGCGCCGCCGCGCCTGGGAGCTGGGCGTCGAGCTGCAGTTCGTCCATGGCAGCGGCCCGGCCGGGCGCATCACGCACGAGGACCTGGACGTCTACCTCGTCTCGCGCGGCGAGCCTTCGGGCGCTGGGCCGCGCCGGCGCGAGCGCCATGGGGAAGAGGCCATGCCGGTGATCGGCCTGCGCCGCAGGATCGCGCAGAAGATGCAAGAGGCCAAGCGCCGCATCCCGCACTTCAGCTACGTCGAGGAGATCGACGTCACGGAACTGGAGGCCCTGCGCGCGCAGATCAACGCGAAGCACGCGGCCGAGCGCGGCAAGCTCACCCTGCTGCCGCTGATCGCGCGCGCCGTGGTGCTGGCGGTCGACGAGTTCCCGCAGATCAACGCGCGCTTCGACGACGACGCCGGCGTGGTCACGCGCTACCGTCCCGTGCACCTGGGCATCGCGACGCAGACCGAGGCGGGGCTGATGGTGCCGGTGCTGCGCCATGCCGAGGCGCAGGACCTGTGGGGCTTCGCCCGAGAGGTGGCGCGGCTGGCCGAGGCGGCGCGCACCGGCAAGGCAGCGCGCGACGAACTGACCGGCTCCACCCTCACCATCAGCAGCCTGGGCCCGCTGGGCGGGCTGGTGACCACGCCGGTGATCAACCATCCCGAGGTGGCCATCATCGGCGTCAACCGCATCGTCGAGCGGCCCCTGTTCCAGGGCGGTGCCGTCGTGCCGCGCCAGCTGATGAACCTGTCGTCCTCCTTCGACCACCGGGTCATCGACGGCATGGATGCCGCGCGCTTCATCCAGGCCATCCGCGCGCTGCTCGAGCACCCGGCCATGCTGTTCGTGGAGTGAGGCGGATGAAGACGAAGAACACGACGCTGCTGGTGATCGGCGGCGGCCCCGGCGGCTACGTCGCTGCCATCCGTGCCGGCCAGCTCGGCATCCCCACCATCCTGGTGGAAGCCGAACGGCTCGGCGGCACCTGCCTGAACGTGGGCTGCATCCCGTCGAAGGCGCTGATCCATGCCGCCGACGAGTTCGAGCGTGCGCGGGGCTTCGCGGCCGGCTCGCCGCTGGGCATCCAGGTGCAGGCGCCGCACATCGATCTGGCGCAGACCCAGCGCTGGAAGGACGGCATCGTGCAGCGTCTCACCGGCGGCGTCGGCGCGCTGCTGAAGAAGGCGGGCGTGCAGGTGGTGACAGGCTGGGCCCGCATCGTCGACGGCAAGACGGTGGAGCTGGCCGACCGCGACGGCGAACCCCTGCGCATCCAGTGCGAGCACCTGCTGCTGGCGACGGGTTCCGAGGCCCTGGAACTGCCCGGCCTGCCGTTCGGCGGGCCGGTGCTCACATCGACCGAGGCGCTCGCGCTGTCCAGCCCGCCGCGGCATCTGGTGGTCGTCGGCGCCGGCTACATCGGGCTGGAGCTGGGCATCGCCTGGCGCAAGCTGGGGGCCGAGGTCGCCGTGGTGGAGGCGCAGGGCAGGGTGCTGCCCGCCTACGACGAGGAGCTGACGAAGCCGGTGCTGGCCAGCCTGCGCCGGCTCGGCATCACGCTGCACCTGTCCTGCTCGGCGCAGGGGCTGACGGACGGCGGCGACGGCCTGCGGGTGCGCAGCAGCCAGGCCGACGAATACGTGCTGCCGGCGGACCGCGTGCTGGTCGCCGCCGGGCGGCGGCCGCGCACGCAGGGTTTCAACCTCGAGTCGCTGGGGCTGGACATGCACGGGCGCGCCTTGAAGATCGACGACCAGTGCCGCACGTCCATGCGCAACGTCTGGGCCATCGGTGACCTCACCGGCGAGCCGATGCTGGCGCACCGGGCCATGGCGCAGGGCGAGATGGTGGCCGAGATCGTCGCCGGCCACCGCCGCCGTTTCGCGCCGATGGCGATTCCCGCGGTGTGCTTCACCGACCCGGAAGTGGTGGCCGTAGGCAGCACGCCCGAGGAGGCTGCATCGCAGGGGCGGGAATGCCTGGTGTCGGCCTTCCCGTTCTCGGCCAACAGCCGCGCCATGAGTATGGAAGCGACCGAGGGTTTCGTGCGCGTGGTCGCCCGCAAGGACACGCACCAGATCCTCGGCTGGCAGGCGGTGGGGCGCGGCGTCTCCGAGCTGAGCGCGGCCTTCTGCTATGCGATCGAGATGGGCGCGCGGCTGGAGGACGTGGCCGGCATCATCCACGCCCATCCGACGCTGGGCGAGGCGGTGCAGGAGGCGGCGCTGCGGGGGCTGGGGCAGGCGCTGCATATCTGATCCGGTCTGCGTGCCGAGATCTGCGAGCGCTGCAGCGTCTGCACAGGCTCTCAATCCTTGTTGGCTGCGGCCAGTCTGCCGGCAGCCATCTGTTCTCCTCCGAACGCACGATAGCTGCTGTGCTGTCCAAGTTCTCCTAGATCATCGAGTGCCAATCGAGCTTGGTCAGCTCTTCGACCTGCTGATCCAGCTTCTCGAGCATCGCTTCCATCTGTGCAAGCTCCTGCTTGGTCAAGGCCGACACGAGGTGCTCCTCGATCTTGATGGCGAAGCGCTCGATATCGCGATAGACCTCCCAGCCATCGGCTGTGAGTTGAAGACTCGCCTTGCGTCGATCCAGCGGATCAAGGTGGCGCGTGATGAGATTCCGGCGAACGAGTACATCAATCGCCCGGGCGATCTTGAATGCATCAGAGGAAGTCCTCGAAGCCAATTCCTTCGCGGACAGGGGGGCGTGCCGCGCAATGACCGCCAAACAGCGCCACGCCGGCGTGGTGAGCTTGTGCCGCTCGGCATACATGGGGGCGGCAAAGTCGCCGACCCGAGCGGCAATGAGACCGAATCGATAGAAGATCCACTTCTCTAGCGGCAGGGGGGCGCCGGTCTTCTTGGTGCTGTGCTGTGGTGTCGCCATGGGTGATGTACGCGAGGGTGCCCCAAGCGCAGATAAGGTTCAGCTAGGGAAAATCCGAATACTTGCATATCGCAAGCATCTCACAATGCTTGCATATCGCAAATATATGCCGTTACCGGGCACTGTGAAGGTAGCGGGGCGACGGAGACCCCACGATGTCAAGAAAACTGCGTTCCATCGCGCCTGTGTGATGAACGTCTCTCGCACTCTGGCGCTGGGCGCCTTGCTGCTGGTGCTGGTGTTCCTCACGGTGTACCCCCTGGGGATGCTGGTGTATGGCAGCCTGCACTCCACGCCGCCGGGGATGCCCGGCGAGTTCAATCTCGACGGTTACCGGGCCCTGCTGAGCGATCGCGCGCTGACCGTGCTGTGGAACTCGGTGGCGATCGCGTTCGCCAAGACCGCGCTCTCGCTTGCCCTGGCTGTGTTTTTTGCCTGGGTCATCGCGCGCACCGACACCCCTTTCCGCGGCGCGATCGAGATCCTGATCACCCTGCCGTTCTTCATCCCGCCCATCCTCACGGCCACGGCCTGGGGCATGCTGGGCAATCCCGAGGTGGGCACGATCAACCTGGCGTGGAAATGGCTGACCGGCGCAAGCACGCCGCTGGTGAACGTCTACTCGTGGGGCGGGGTCGTGTGGCACATGATGCAGTACTCGGTGCCGTTCCTCTTCCTGCTTCTGGTCGACGCCTTTCGTGCCATGGACCCATCGCTCGAGGAGTCCAGCCGCATGTCGGGTGCTACGCGCGTGCAGACCTTCTGGCGCGTGACCGTCATGCTCATGCTGCCCATGCTCACGAGCGCCTTCATCCTCAGCTTCATCCGCGGCATCGAGGCCTTCGAGTCGCCCGTCATCTTCGGCACGCCTGCAGGCATCGAGGTCCTCACCACCGAGATCTACAACCTGATCTCGCAGCAGGCGGTGCCCAACTACCAGGCCGCCACCGCGTACGGCTTCATGTCGGTGGCCCTGCTGCTCGCGCTGGTGCTGCTGCGCTGGCGCTTGCTGGGTGGGCGCAGCTTCACCACCGTGAGCGGCAAGGGCTACTCGCCGCGGGTGATGCCGCTGGGCCCTTGGCGTTGGCTGACCTTCCTGGCCTGCGTGCTGTTCTTCGCTCTGACCGTGGCCCTGCCAGTCGCGCAACTCGTGCTCAGCTCCTTCTTCAAGTTCTTTGGCTTCTACCAGCGCGAGATGTTCACGCTGGACCACTACCGCAACGTCTGGACCAACCGCGATTTCTGGGAAGCGCTACGCAACACCCTGTTCCTCGGACTGGCCGGCGCCAGTGCCACCATGGTGCTGGGCAGCCTGGCGGCCTATGTGGCGGTGCGCACACAGTGGAAGGGGCGCCGCGTGGTAGAGGTGCTGACCTGGTTGCCCTGGACCATGCCGGGCATCGTGCTCGGTGTCGGCTTTCTCTGGGGCTTCGTGCTGCTGCCGGACTGGATGCCCATCTACGGCACCATCAACGCGCTGCTGCTGGCCTACATCGCGCTCGGCACGCCGGTGGCCGTGCGCGTGATGAGCGGCGCCTTCGGCCAGCTCAGCAAAGACATCGAGGAAAGCTCGCGCGTGCACGGCGCCACGTTCTGGCAGACGCTCTGGCGCATCCTCATCACGCTCGCCTGGCCCTCGTTCGCAGTGGGCTGGATTCTGCTGTTCTTCGGCATCCTGCGCGAGCTCAGTGCCTCCATCCTGCTGTACTCGGCCGACACCAAGGTTCTGTCCGTCGTGATGCTGCAAATGTGGACCGGAGGCAACCCGGAGGAGGTCAGCGTGATCGGCCTGATCCTGGTCGCTCTCGTGCTGCTGTTCCGTTTCGTCGAACTGCGGCTGCTGCGCCGCCGGCTCGCGCGATGAGCTTTTCCGTTCACCCTCACGACAAAGGAGACTTCCTGCCATGAAATCCTTGCTCCGATCGATCGCCTTGGCGATGAGCGCCGCCTTGCTGGCGGTCCACGCGTCCGCCCAGACATGGGAACAGATCAGCGCCGTCGCCAGGAAGGAAGGCTCCGTGGTGATGTACAGCGCGGCCGTCGGCGCGCCTACGGTGAAGGAGATCAACCGCCTGTTCGAGACCAAGTACGGCATCCGTGTGCAACTGCTCGAGGTGCGCGCGAGCGAACTGCGCGAGCGCGTGCGTGCCGAGCAGACGGCGGGCCGCTTCCTGGGCGACCTCATGTACAACGGCAGCACGACGACCGACCTCATGCAGCGCGACGGATCGCTGCAGGCCATGGGGCAACTGCCGGCCGCGCGTGATTTCGTTTCGCCCTGGCAGTCCGACGAGATGCGCACACCCATCAACGCGCTTTGCTACGGACTGCTGGTCAACAACAACCTGGTGAAGCCCGGCGACGAGCCGAAAAGCTGGCGCGACCTCGCCGACCCGAAGTGGCAGGGCAAGATCATTTCCGACGACATGCGCGCGCTCGGCGGCGGTTCGATCTTCTTTTTCGTGACCCATGAAGCCTTCGGACCTGCATACCATGAAGCGCTGGCCAAGCAGAACCTGCACTTCTCGCGCGATATTCGCAACGAGGAGCGCCGCGTCGCGCGCGGCGAGTATCCGATGTACATGCCCGAGGTGCTTCCCTACTTCCTGCAGCTCAAGGGCCTGCCGGTGCGCTTCGTGGTGCCGCAGGAGGGTTGCCCCTACGTGCGCTTCGACATGACGCGGCTGAAGTCTTCGCCCAACCCGAACGCGGCCCGCCTGCTCGCCAATTTCTACCTTGAGAAGGAAGCACAGCTGGTGTTTGCGAACGCAGGCTTCAATCCGGTGAAGCAGGGCGTGGTCGAGGCCGCCGACCCCTCGGTGCGCGATCTGCTCAAGACCAAACCCATGGGCACAAGCAACGTCGATCGCCAGAACGAGATGCTTGAGCTGGCCAACAAGATCTACAGGCGATGAACGCAGCGATATCGGCCCGCGGCGTGAGCTTGCAGGGTGTGACCCGCCGCTTCGGCAGCGCCGCCGCGGTGGACGGCATCGACCTGGACGTGGCGCCCAGCGAACTCGTGACGCTGCTCGGCCCCTCGGGCTGCGGCAAGACTACCACGCTGCGCATGGTGGCCGGCCTGGAATCCAACGACGCCGGCACCATCCGCATCGGCAACGAGCTCGTGAGCGACGCCGCGAGCGGGCGCTTCGTACCGCCCGAGCGGCGCCAGCTGGGCATGGTGTTCCAGTCCTACGCCATCTGGCCGCACATGACGGTGGCCGAGAACGTCGCCTATCCGCTGCGCGTGCGCGGCATCGATCGCCGCGTGATCGCGGACAAGGTGAAACGCGCGCTCGATCTGGTGGAGCTCGGCCCCTATGCGGATCGCCCCGCGCCGCTGCTGTCGGGCGGCCAGCAGCAGCGGGTGGCGATCGCGCGGGCACTGTCTTTCGAGCCCGGCATCCTGCTCATGGACGAGCCCCTGTCCAACCTGGACGCGCGCCTGCGGGCGCAGACGGCGCGAGAGTTGAGAGCCTTGCAGCAGCGCCTGGGCGTCACCTGCCTCTACGTCACGCACGACCAGGAGGAGGCCATGATGCTGTCCGACCGTATTGTGCTGATGGAGCGCGGCCGCATATTGCAGCAAGGCACGCCGGTGGAGATGTACGAGCGGCCCGCCTCGCGCGCGGCGGCGGCTTTCTTCGGCTCGCCGAATCTGCTCGACGTGAGCGTGGTCAGTTGCACGGCTGTCGATGGCGGCTGGCGTGTGCGGATGCGTGGCGCGGGTTGGGAAGCCGAGGGACTGGCCGACAGCGAGCTGCGCGGCGGTGCGTCGGCGACGGCTGTCGTTCGCGCCGAGGACCTGCAGGTGAGCGCACCCGGCGCGTCGTTGCCCGCTGACCACGTGGCGTGGGATGCCATCTTGACCGAGCAGACCTACCGCGGCGCGTGCCAGAGCCTGGTGGCGCGTGCCGGCGCGGTGGAGCTGCATGCGGAGTGCGGCGTCGACCGGCGCTGGGCCACGGCCGACGCGCTGCGCCTGAGCGTGCCGCGTGATCGCATTCGCATCGTGAGCGGTTGAGCGCCGCTCCCATGTGCCGCGCTACGACACGAATCATTGCATTTTGCAAATACCTCAGAGGAATGAAACCATGACCCAAGTGAAGAATCCGCCCGAGCAACCCGTTGTGTTTCTTGGCAAGCAGCAGCAAGGCGGCGGCTACGGCAAGCAGCCTGGTCGCTATGACGCCTACCTTACCGAAGTGGGGCCGGGCACGCCTTGCGGCGAGCTGATGCGCCGCTACTGGCACCCTGTGGGCCTGTCGGCCACTACCACCGATCGGCCGCAGAAGGTGCACGTCCTCGGCGAGGATTTGATACTCTTTCGCGACAGGAAGGGCCGGCCCGGTCTGCTGCACAACCGCTGCTGCCACCGCGGCACCACGCTGTACTACGGCCGCGTCGAGGAGGAGGGTATCCGCTGCTGCTACCACGGCTGGCTGTTCGGCGTCGACGGCACCTGCCATGACCAGCCTTGCGAGCCCGGTGGCGGCCAGCATCATGACAAGGCGCGCCAGCCCTGGTACCCGGTCGAGGAGCGCTACGGCCTGGTGTTCGCCTACATGGGGCCGTTGGACCGCAAGCCGCCACTGCCGCGCTACGACGTTCTGGAGAATCTCGGACCGGATGAGAAGCTGGAGCAGGAGGGCAAGAGCTTCTACATCGGCGGCGGCACCAGCGCCGAGCAGCCCATTGCGCCCTACAGCTGGCTGCAGAACTTCGAGAATGTGGTCGATCCCTTCCACGTGGTGATCCTGCATTCGCGATTCAGTGGGATCCAGTTCCGCGACCAACTGGCTGTGATGCCCCAGGTGGACTGGGAACCCATGGACCATGGCGTGGCGGTGAAGTCCATCCGCACGTTGGAGACGCAGCGCTACCGTCGCATCACGCAGACGCTGCTGCCCAATGTGCGAATCGTGCCTTCGATCGAACTCACGCCCGGCAAGGGCCGAGAGGTGGCCTGGCTGGTGCCGGTGGACGACCACCATCACCGCTCATTCGGTGTCGCGCGTGTGGGCGTCGACGAAGAGCCTGTGTACACGCGCCGTTCGCGCATCGCCACGCATGACGGCAAGACCTGGTGGGAGATGACGGAGGCTGAACACCAGCGCTTCCCTGACGACTACGAGGCCCAGTCGGGACAGGGAAGCATCCCCTTGCATTCGGAGGAGCGCTTGGCCACCACCGACAAGGGTGTTGTGATGCTGCGGCGCATGCTGGCCAAGCAGATCAAGGTGGTGCAGGAGGGTGGCGATCCACTGGGCGCTGAACCGGGAGAAGAGCGCCTGGTCGTGGTGCAGGCAGGCAACTACTTTGAATGACGAGCCGCCCGCGCGGATGATTGTCACCGCCCTGCGCCTGCGGGCCAAGGGCGTGATTTCATGCGAGCTGGCGCGGGCCGACCGTCGAGCCTTGCCCGTGCCCACCCCCGGTGCGCATATTGACCTTCACCTGCCCGTCGGCTTGGTGCGCCAGTACTCTCTGGCCGATTGGGGCGAGCGGCACTACACCGTGGCTGTTCAGCGTGAAGCGCACAGCCGGGGTGGCTCGCGCTATTTGTGTGATGTTTTGCGCGTCGGGGATGAACTGCTGGCAGGCAAGCCTCGGAACGCTTTCGCGTTGGAAGAATGTGCACCGGCCAGCGTGCTGGTGGCGGGGGGGATCGGCATTACGCCCCTGCTGCCCATGGCGCGCCGGCTGGCCCAACTCGGGCTTGATTGGCACCTCTACTACGCCGCGCGTTCGGCCGATGATGCGCCGTTCGCCGACGAGCTGCGCGTATTCGGCGATCGCGTGCAGTTCAGCTTCGAGCGGGCCGGGGGTGGGCGCTTCGATCTCGCCGAGATCGTGCGCCGTCACGGTTCACGGGCGCACTACTACGCCTGCGGCTCGAACCGCTTGCTCGGCGGATTTCTGGAGGCCACCGCGCAGCTGCCCTTGGAACAGGTGCACATCGAGCGCTTCACGCCCGCTCAGCCTGCCGCAGGCGGCAGGCTGAGCGTGACGCTGGCGCGCAGCGGCCGGTGCATTCCCGTGGCCAGCGACCAGACGATCCTGGATGCGCTGATCGCCGAAGGCATCGGCATGCCCCACTCGTGCCAGCAGGGCATCTGCGGACAGTGCGAGGTTCGCGTTCTCGCGGGCATTCCCGATCACCGCGACAGCGTGCTCAGTGAGAGCGAGAAATCCAGCAACGAGACCATGATGGTTTGCTGCTCAAGAGCTTTGTCCGAGGAGATCACGCTCGACCTCTAGCCCATGATCTTGAGCACGCCCGAACCGGAGAGCAGGCCCTGCGTGCCGGCGGCTATCTCTCCTTCCATGAAGACCAGGGTGGATGTCAGCTTCACGACGCGGCCTCGGGCTTCAAGAAACTGCCCTTCGCGCGCGGGCGAGAGGAACAGCGTGCTGAGCTGCACCGTCACACAGGGTCGGCGGCCCGCGGCTTCCCAGGCCAAGGCGCTGACGGTGTGATCGAAGAGCGCGCACATCACGCCGCCATGGACGAATCCTGCCGGATTGAGATGTTCCGGGGTGGCAAGGATCCCGTAGGCCCAGCTCTCGTCTTCCTTTCGCGTCCAAAGCGGTCCCAGGCGGTCCGCGAAGCCGTGCAACGAACGCTGGCGCCAGCCGGCAGCGGCCAACGCGTCGGTTGAAGCATCTGCCTTGTCCATGTCACCTCTGATCGACGAGCAGTTATGACAGGCCCTTGGCTTCCTGCAGCAGATCGGTGGCCAAGGCCTGCGTTCTGGCACTGGTCAATTGATCCGATAGGCCGAGTGCCACGAGCGCGTGCGTCACCCGCTGCTGGCCGTCGAGGATCGGGACGGCGATCACGGTGATGCCGCTCATGTAGTTGCCGCGGTCGACGGCGAAGCCCTTGCGCTGTACCGCGCGCACTTCCTTCGTCCAGGTCGCGAAGTCAGGCGCGTTGTCCCAGCTCAGGGCCTTGAAATGCCGCGCCAGCTCCGTGTCCGACAACCCGGCGTATGCGGCCACCAGGCGGCCGGTGGCGCTGGTGAGGGCCGGAACTCGACTGCCCACCTCCGCGTACAGGCGAAACGGTGCGCGTGAGCGCGCAAGCGCAAGCACCACGAGATCTTCCACACCCGTCACCTTGACGCCGATCGTCGTGACATTCCAGGCCCCGGAGAGACGATCCAGGGCAGGCTGAACCCGCACAGGGAAGGGGTTGTTGTCGACCACGCTGCGTGCCAGGGCGAGCACGCCGACATCCAGGCTGTATCGCTTGGTCCCCGGGTCCACCTTGACCATTCCTTCACCGACCAGCACCCGGAGGATGTGCAGGCACGTGCTGGTGACCATGCCGAGTTCCTCCGAAATCGACTTGAGGGTCATCGGCTCGGGGTGCCCGGCCAGCAGCCGAAGGATGGCCAGCGCGCGAGACACCGCCGGGACCGGGCGCACGCGAGGACCCGCGGCAGGGCGAGGAGATTTTGACGTGGAAGCAGGCATCGAGTGATCCGGATCTCAACTTGCGTGAAGCATACGGCCCTTTGGTTTGGCAGGACCACGAGGCGTGGAAGCGGCACGAATGGCATGGCCGCGAATCGACATGATTGTATATATACAATCAATAGATGCTATTGACAATTACAACGCGGCAGCGCAAAGTCTTTCCATCGACGAACAAGACGAGAGACAGGTCAATGAAGAAGCTGACGCAGTACATCTCCTACGCGGATGCGCAGGCCCACTGCAGCGCCGAGGGGCTGTGGGAACTGTTCGATGGCGATGCGCAACGGATGAACATCGCGCACGAATGCATCGACCGGCACGTCGACGGCGACCGGGAAGCCGTCGTGCTCGTGAAGGCGAGCGGCGAAGACGAATCCCTGAGCTTTCGCCAGATCTCCGAAGGGTCCTCGCGGTTCGCGCACTTCCTCGTCGAGCAGGGCATCCGGCCGGGCGACCGGGTCGCGGTGATGCTCGAGCCTTCGCTTGCGTTCTACCTGGCGATCTTCGGCGCGATGAAGGCGGGTGCCATCGCCGTGCCCTTGTTCACGCTGTTCGGACCGGACGGCGTCCGCCTCCGCGTGCAGGACTGCAAGCCCCGGCTGCTGGTGACGAACGCGGAGAAGGCCGACATCGTTCCTCCCGGCGAGGATCTGAGGGTGGTCGTTGCGGATGAGGCTTTCGTCTCCTCGCTCGAGCGCTTTCCGTCCGCCATCGAGGCCACGACCCAGGGTGACGACCTGGCCATCTTCCAGTACACCTCCGGAACCACGCGAGAGCTTCCGGACGCGGTCAGGCACTCGCATCGTTCGATCGTCACGCTGATGCTGGCCGCGCTGTACGGGACGGGCGTGCGGCCCGGCGACCGCTTCATGTGTCCCTCGTCGCCTGCATGGGGGCACGGCCTCTGGCACGGAACGCTGGCGCCGCTCGCCATGGGCGTCACGATCGGCGCCTACGCGGGCAAGTTCAACGGGGAGAGGCTGTTGCAGGCACTGGAAGCGCACCGCTTCAACAACCTGTCCGCCGCGGCGACCCACTACCGGATGATGCGCAACTCGGGCGCCGCATCGACGCATCGCTACTGCCTGGACAAGGTGTCCTTCACCGGCGAGCCGATCGACAGCGAGACCGCCGCATTCATCGAGTCGACCTTCGGGCACAAGGCCTGCAGCATGTATGGGACGACCGAGATCGGCGTGTGTCTCGTGTCCTACCCCGGCGCGCCGGATTTCCCGGTCAAGTCCGGCTCGCTGGGCAAGCCCATCCCCGGACTTCGCGTCGAGGTGCACGACGCCAACGACGACCCTTGCGCACCCGGCGTGACCGGCGAGTTGAAGCTCTGGCGCCGTGGCGAGTGGGTGCCGACGAAGGACTTGGGCCGCATCGACGAGGACGGCTATTTCTGGCACGGGGGGCGCGCCGACGACGTGATCATCTCCGCGGGCTGGACGATCGGTGCGGTGGAAGTCGAGGACGCGATCCTGAAGCACCCGGACGTCAGGGAAGCGGCGGCCATCGGGGTGCCGGACGAACTTCGCGGCCTGATCGTGAAGGCCTTCGTGGTCTCGGACCGGGCCGCGGGCGAGGACTTCGTCCAGGAAATCCAGGAGGCGGTCCGCACGCGATTGAGCCAGCACGAGTATCCGCGGCAAGTCGCATTCGTGGCGGAACTGCCGAAGACGCCCGCGGGAAAGATCCACCGCAAGAAGCTGCGCGAGCAGGAAGCCGCCGGCGCCGCAACGAGTTCTTGATTCCAACCCTTCACTCAACAGGAGACGGCATGTCCACCAAAATCGAACGAAGCTTTCCGAAGATCACTGACAACGGGCTGGACGAGCTGCGCGAGCGGATCGGCCTGAAGATCGGTGCGACGGCCGAGCCGTGGTGCTACGAGGCGACGCGCGACAACATCCGGCACTATGCGCACGGCATCGGCGACGACAACCCGCTCTGGTGCGATCCCGAGTATGCGGTGAAGACCAAGTACGGCGGAATCATCGCGCTGCCGAGTTTCCTGTTCGCCACCAGCCGCATCGTCTCGGGCTACGTGGGCGGGCTGCCCGGCGTCCATGCCATGTGGTCGGGCGCCGACTGGGAATGGCACAAGCCGGTCGAGCGCAACGACACGATCTCGACGGAAGCCCACCTCAAGGACCTGATCGAGCATCAGACGCGGTTTGCCGGCCGCGCCGTGCAGCAGGTCTATCACGTCGACTTCTTCAATCAGCACGGCGACAAGGTGGCGGAGGCCGACAGCTGGTGCTTCCGCACCGAGCGCGATCATGCGCGCGAGCAGGGAAGCAAGTACAAGGAAGTTCGTGCGCGCGAGCCGCGGCGCTACTCGGCGGAAGAGGTCCAGGAGGCCTACAAACTCTATGCGCAGGAGGAAGTGCGCGGCAGCACGCCCCGCTACTGGGAGGATGTGAAGGAAGGCGAGGCGCTGCCGGTGATGTTCAAGGGACCGATGACGGTCACCGGCTTCATCGCCTACGCCCAGGGCTGGGGCGGGCTCTACATCCGCGCCAACAAGCTGGCATGGAAGCTGATCGATGCGCACCCGGGTGTCGGCATCACCAACCGCTTCGGCATCCCGGACGTGCCCGAGCGCGTGCACTGGGAGGAGGACTTCGCGCTGGAGGTGGGCGCGCCCGGCGCGTACGACTACGGCCCTGAGCGCACGTCGTGGCTCACTCACCATCTGACCAACTGGATGGGAGACGACGGCTTCCTGCGCAAGACGCACTGCAAGATCCGCCGCCACAACCCCGAGGGCGACTTGCTGTTCATCAAGGGGCACGTCACGCGCAAGTACGTCGAGAACGGGCGCCACCTGGTGGAGATCTCCCAGGAGGCCCACAACCAGGACGACGAGCTGTCGGTGATCGGCTCGGGCGTCGTCGAGCTGCCCTCGCGCGGCTGAGTCGCCTCGCCCTGGCGGGGCGTAGGCGGATTGCAAATCGGTCATGCCTGGCTGCTGGATCTCGCCAGCCTGCCATGGCGTGTCCTCTCGGGACCGGCCATGCCAAATGCTTCGAAGCGAAGTGCCGCCGCGCACGGCGCGCTAGCCGGCCTGCGCGTCATCGACCTGTCCAGGGTGTTGGCCGGGCCTCTGTGCACGCAGATTCTCTCGGACCACGGCGCCGATGTGATCAAGATCGAACCTCCGACCGGTGACGAGACGCGGACGCTGGGGCCGCCGTTCGACGGTGATGGCGATGCGGCGTACTTCAGCGCGGTGAACCGCGGCAAGCGCGGGATGGTCATGAACCTGGCGCACCCGGCCGGCCGCGAGACGCTGCTGCGGCTTCTGGAAGATGCCGACGTGCTGGTGGAGAACTTCATTCCCGGCACGATGCAGCGCTGGGGCCTGGATTTCGAGGACGAGCTGAAGCCCCGTTTCCCTCGGCTCATCTACTGCTCGATCTCCGGCTTCGGTGCGGACGGCCCCTTGGGCGGCCTGCCGGGCTATGACGCCGTGCTGCAGGCCATGTGCGGCGTCATGAGTGTCAATGGGGATCCTGCTTCGGGGCCGACGCGCGTGGGAATCCCCATCGTCGATCATCTGACGGGCTACACGGCGCTCACGGGCATCCTGCTCGCCCTGCATCATCGCGATCGCACAGGTCTCGGTCAGCGGGTGGAGGCCACGTTGTTCGACACCGCGCTGAGCCTGCTGGTGCCGCACGCCGCGAACTGGATGTACTCGGATGAAGCCCCGAGCCTGCTGGGCAGCGCACATCCGAACATCTCCCCCTACGACAGGTTCCAGTGCCAGGACGGACAAGTCTTTCTGGGGATTCTCAACGATCGGCAGTTCGCGAAGTTCTGCGCTGTCGTGGGATTGCAGCAGTTGGCGGACGATCCGCGTTTCGCGACCAATGCCATGCGCCTGCAGCACCGCGATGAACTGCGGGTGGAGATCGAGTCGGCGCTTTCAACGCGGCAGCGCGAGGCGGTGTGCGGCGATCTGATGCGCAGCGGCGTGCCTGTGGGGCCGGTCTACACGGTGCCCGAGGCCTTCTCGCAGCCCCACGCCCTGCATCGCGGCATGAAGGTCGGCAGACAGGGATACAGAGGTGTCGGCGTGCCGATACGCCTTTCGCGAACGCCTGGGCAGCCAGGCGGGAGCCCTCCGCGCCTCGGGCAGCACGCACAGGAGATTCTCGATGACGCCGGTTTCGACCAGGCGGAGTCCCGGCGCCTGGGAGAACTCGGCGTCTGTCCGGTCACGCGACCTTGAACGGTGATAGGGCAGTCAGTGTCAACAACCAAAGGAGACGACGTTATGAAGCAGGTCATCAGTTTCTTTGTCGCGATCGCGGCGCTCCTGAGCGCCTCGATCGCTTCGGCCCAACCGTATCCGAACAAGCCGATACGCATCATCGTTCCCTACCAGGCCGGGCAGGGGACCGATGTCGCGACGCGCTACCTTGCCGAGCAGCTCGGGCGCGCACTGGGCCAATCCATCGTGGTGGAGAACCGGGCCGGCGCCGGGGGCAACATCGGTGCCGCGGAGGCGGCACGCGCGGCCCATGACGGCTACACGCTGCTCATGGGGACCAATGGAACCCACGTGCTCAATCAGTTCCTCTATCCATCGATGCCGTTCGATCCCGAGAAGGATTTCGAAGCGGTCGCCCTGGTCAGCACATTTCCCATGGTGGTACTGTCGAACGTGAATGCGCCGTACAGCACGATGGGCGATCTGCTCTCGGATGCGAAGGCGCGACCGGACACTGTGAACGTCGGGTTGCCGAGCACGACGTCGCGGCTGGTGCTGGAGCTGATCCAGAAGCAGGGCGGTGTCGCCATGCGCGCCGTGCCGTACAAGGGATCCGCCACTTCCATGACCGATCTCATGGGCGGCCAGGTGCTGGTGGGCATCGATACGGCCAGTGCCGCACGTCCCTTCATCGCCAACGGCAGGCTCAAGGCCCTCGCCGTAACATCCCTCAAGGACTCCGCGCTCCTGCCGGGCACGAAGACGGCGGCCTCTCAGGGGCTGGAGGAATTCCAGGTCGTCGCGTGGAATGGGCTCTACGCTCCCCGTGGCACGCCCGCGCCCATCATTGAGAGGCTCAACGCGGAGATCGCGAAGATTCTGGCGCAGCCCGAGACGCGTCAGCGCCTGCTGGAACTCGGGCACGAGGCGGCCGGCGGCTCGCCGGACAGCCTGGTGCAGTTCGCCCGTAGCGAGCGGGAGAAGTGGGGACCACTGATCAAGAGCGCCGGGTTGAAGCTCGAATGAGCATTGCGCCCGCCCGCACGGTTGGGGCAACACGCCGGGACTCGAGCTGAAGCGGGCTGCCGCACAACGTGGCGTTTCCATGGCTGTCGTGCAAAGTCCCATGGCGCCCAGCCGGCCCCGGCCGTGCCGCCGCATCGGCTCCACCAGCATGCCAATCCCGCGAACGACGGCTGCATGAGAAACTACGCGCTGGATACGGCCGATGTCCATGCCGATGGTGACGGGCCTGCGCCTTCCCTCGCGCGCATCGAGCGTGAGGGGCTCGAGGTCACTGACTCCGCTGCGACTTGCTGTCTCGCCCAGGTCGTGTGCATGAGGGAGGCCCGTGCATCAATGCCAAGGATAAGTTGTTGAATCAAGAGAAAAAAATCCTGTCCGTCGCGCCGATGATGGATTGGACCGACCGCCATTGCCGGTACTTCCATCGTCTCCTGACGCGCCATGCGCTGCTCTACACCGAGATGGTGACCACCGGCGCGCTGCTGCATGGCGACGTGCCGCGGCACCTGCGCTTCCATGCCGAGGAACACCCGGTGGCGCTGCAGCTCGGCGGCAGCGAACCGGCGGATCTCGCGCACTGTGCGCGGCTGGGCGCGCAATGGGGCTACGACGAGATCAACCTCAACTGCGGCTGTCCCAGCGAGCGCGTGCAGCGCGGTGCCTTCGGCGCCTGCCTCATGGCCGAGCCCCGGCTCGTGGCGGACTGCGTCAAGGCCATGGTCGATGCGGTGAGCGTGCCGGTCACGGTCAAGCACCGCATCGGCATCGACAAGGTGGAGCGCTACGAGTTCGTGCGCGACTTCGTCGGCACCGTGGCCGAGGCAGGCTGCCGCAGCTTCATCGTCCATGCGCGCAATGCCTGGCTGAAGGGTCTCAGCCCCAAGGAGAACCGCGAGATTCCGCCGCTGCGCTACGACGCGGTGCACCGCCTCAAGCACGACTTTCCGCACCTGCACTTCTCGGTCAACGGCGGCATCGCCACCAACGCGCAAGTGCACGAGCATCTGCGCCTGCTCGACGGCGCGATGATCGGCCGCGAGGCCTACCACAACCCCTGGTGGCTGGCCGAGTGGGACGCGCAGTTCTTCGGCGCGGCGCCCGCAGCGTGCACCCGCGAATCGGTGGAGGCGCAGATGTGCGACTACATGGCGCGCGAGGCCGCCGAGCACGACACGCCGTGGCCCACGATCGCGCGCCACATGCTGGGCCTGCGCAACGGCCTGCCCGGCGCGCGGCGCTGGCGCCAGGTGTGGAGCGACCATCGCCTCAAGGGCCTGCCGCCGCACGAGGTGAGGGCGCGGGCGCACGAACCCGCGGCGCAGGCGGCCTGATTCAGGCGGCCATCAGGGTGGCCTCGGGCACGTCCTCGATCGTGGTGCGCCGCAGTTCCCGCCGCTCGCCGACGTCGTAGCGGCGGCCGCGGTGCAGGGTGCTGCGGTTGTCCCACATCACCAGGTCGCCGACCTGCCATTCGTGGCGGTACACGAACTCGCGCTGCGTGGCGTGTTCCAGCAGGTCCGACAGGTACATCCGGCCTTCGGCCACCGGCCAGCCGATGATCTCGCGCGCATGCACGCCCACGAAGAGCAGGCGGCGGCCGGAGCCCGGGTGTGTCTGCACCAGGGGCCACACCGCCGGCGGAATCGTCTTCTTCTGGTCGTCGGTGTAGGCCTCGTCGCCGAGCAGGATGCGCGTGTGCAGCGCGTAGTGCTCGGCGCTCAGCGGCTCGATCTCCGTCTTCGTGCGTTCGGGCAGCGCATCGTAGGCGGCGCGCAGGTCGGCGAACTCGGTCTGGCCGCCCCAGCTCGGCAGCACCAGCGCCTGCAGCATCGAGTACGCCGCGCGGGGCGTCTGGAAGGAGCTGTCGCTGTGCCACAGCTGGTTGGCGAAGTTCGACAGGTTCTTGGGCGAGTCGCGCCGCGCCACGTTGCCCTGGGCGTCGACGTTCGAGATGTCGATCAGGTGCTCGTCCTCCAGACGCTCGGGGCGCTTGAAGACTCTCTTCAGGCCGAGGTCCAGCGGCCCGAAGGCCTTGGCGACGTCGATCTGCTGCTGGCCCGTGAGCGGCTGGCCGCGCCAGACGAGCACGGCGTAGCGGTTCATGGCGGCATTGATTTCACGCACCGCCTCGGGCGACAGCGGCTTGGCCAGGTCGATGCCGCGCGCCTCGGCGGCGAACAGGGGGTGCAGGGGGTTCAGTTGAAGAGTCATGGGATGCTCGGAAAAGGGGCGGTGCTGTCTGCTACTCGGCCTGGATGCCCGCGTCGCTGATGACGCGCGCCCAGTGCGTCATCTCCGACTGGATGAAGGCGTCGAATTGCTCGGGGCGGGAGGCGACGACCTCCATGCCCTGTTCCTCGATGCGCTTGCGGATCTCGGGGTTGCGCAGCACCTTCTCGGTGTCGGCCTGGATCTTCTGGACGATGGCACGCGGCGTGCCCTTGGGCGCCACGAAGCCCAGCAGCGCGTTGACGTGGAAGCCCGGCAGCGTGTCCGCCACCGTGGGGTGGTCGAAGCCGGGCACGCGCTTGTCGCCCATGGTCGCGATCATCTTCATGCGCCCGGCCTTGACGTACGGCAGGATCGAAAGGAACGGGTCGACCACGATGTCGATGCGCCCGCCCATGAGCTCGGTGTGCGCCGGCGCGCTGCCCTTGAAGGGCGAGTGCAGCATGTCGAAGCCGGCTTCGCGCTTGAGCAGCTCGGCGCCCAGGTGTGTGGTGCTGCCGGCCCCGGGCGTGCCGTAGGTCAGCTTGCCCGGGTGCTGCTTCGCATAGGCGATGAGTTCGGGCAGGGTGTTGAAGGGCGCGTCGGGGCGCGCGACGATGGCCAGTTGCAGGTTGGCGATCTGCGTGATGCCCGCCAGGTCCTTCGTCGTGTCGTAGGGCAGCTGCTTGCGCAGCGACGGATTCACGGCGAAGGAGGAGTTCACCATGCCGAAGGTCAGGCCGTCGGCCGGGGCCTTGGCGACGAAGTCCGCGCCGATGGCGGTGCCGGCGCCCGGCTTGTAGTCGATGATCACGGGCTGTTCCCAGCTCTCCTGCAGCTTCTGCGCGATGAGGCGGCCCACCGTGTCGGTCGGCCCGCCGGGCGCGAAGGGAATGATGATCTTGACCGGGCCTTTGGGAAAGTCGCCGGGCGCGGCGGCCAGTGCCGGCAGGGCCAGCCCGGAAGCCAGCAGGCCGCCCGCCTGGAGAAGGCGGCGACGGGAGAGCGCGTCCAAGGCGCGAGGGGCTTGTCTCTTCATGATTTGATTTAAATGAAACATTGTTCCGAAATAATGCAATCTTGAGTGCATCATGTCAATGAGAAAATGAAACAACGTCTCGAAAGAAGGGTTTTCATGGGTGATGTTGCGTCGACGAAGGACGAGGTCAGCGCGCTGGCGCGGGGCCTGACGGTGCTGAAGGTCATCGGCCAGGCCGCGGGGCCGCTGAGTAACCGCGAACTGGCGGATGCCACGGGCATTCCCAAGGCGACCGTCTCGCGCCTGACGGCCACGCTGGTGACGGCGGACTACCTGCGCCAGGCCGCCGACAGCGAGCGCTTCAGCCTCGGCCCGGCCTTGCTGGACCTGAGCAACCGCTACCTGCGGCATTTCGATCTGCGCACCGTGGCGCGGCCGCACCTCTCGGAGCTGGCAGAGCATTCCGCCGCCAGCGTCCACATGGGGGTGCGCGATGGGCTGGACATGCTGATCATCGATTCGCTGCGCCCGCGTTCGGCGCTGATCAGCTCACGCATCGAGGTCGGCTCGCGCATGACCATCGCCACCTCGGCCGCCGGCCGGGCCTTCCTGGCAACGCTGCCGGCGGCGGAGCAGGCCGCGCTGCTCGACGAGATCCGGCTGGCCAGCGGGGAGAACTGGTCCGCGCTGGCGCCGCGGGTGATGGCCGGCCTCGAGGAATATGCGCGCGAAGGCTTCTGCAGCTCCTTCGGCGAATGGCATCCGCACATCCATGCGCTGGGTTTCGCGCTGCAGGGGCCGCGCGGCGAGCGCTACGCGGTCAGCTGCGGCGGCCCGGCCTATCTGCTGCCGCGCGACACGATGCTGGCGCGGGTCGCGCCGCGGCTGCTCGAGGCGGCGCGGCGCATCCGTGCCGAGACCGGCGTGGCCGATCGCGGCTGAAGCCCGGCTGCCTTCAGTTGGCCGCTTCGAGGCCGCTCTTGAAGTGCTCGCGCATGCGGGCCATCGCCGCCGGGCCGTCGCGCGCCTCGATGGCCGCCATCAGCGCCCGGTGCTCGGCCAGCGATTCGGCGATGCGGCCGGCCTTGAGCAGGGAGTTGTGCCGGTTGAGCTTCATCACCTTGCGCAGGTCCGCCACCATCTGGTCGCGCCAGCGGTTGTCGGCGATGGCCAGCAGCCGCATGTGGAAGCGCTCGTTGACGGCGAAGAAGTGCTCGCGGTCGACCTTGCCCGGCACCGCGGCCGCCTCCAGCTCGGCATGCAGCGCGCGCAGCTCCTCGATCTGCGCCGGGCTCGCGCGCTCGGCCACCACCGCGGCGGCATCGCTCTCCAGCAGCGACAGCAGGTGGTACACGTCCGCCAGGTCGCGCTCCGACACCTCCGTCACATAGGCGCCGCGCCGCACCTTCATCGTCACCAGCCCTTCGGCGGCGAGCACCTTCAGCGCCTCGCGCAGGGGGGTGCGGCTGATGCCGTATTCCTCGGCGATGCGCATCTCGTCGATCCAGCTGCCGGGCTCGAGCTCGCGCCGGAAGATCCGCTGGCGCAGCAGCTCGGCCACCTCTTCGTAGAGGGCGCGCGGGGTCAGGGTGACGGCGGACATGGGATCGGACTTTAGCGCAAAAACGAGTTTGAATTAATAATTATGGATCGGTTAGACTCGCGGCCGGCTTGTATGGCTTGCGAAAGCCGGCGAGCGAATTTGCGAATCCCTGCAAGAACCTACCCAAAGCGGCGTCCATGAGCAGCACACCCGAACCGAGCTTCCCGCCCTCCGACCTCGATGCCTGGCGGAAGGCCGCCACCAAGTCCGCCCCCGGCGGCAACGTGGACGCGCTGAACTGGATCACGCCCGACGGCATCGCGGTCAAGCCGCTGTACACCGCGGCCGACCTGCAGGGCCTGAAGTACACCGACACGCTGCCCGGCTTCGAGCCCTACCTGCGCGGCCCGCAGGCCACGATGTACGCGGTGCGGCCGTGGACCATCCGCCAGTACGCGGGCTTCTCGACCGCCGAGGAGTCGAACGCCTTCTACCGCAAGGCGCTGGCCGCCGGCGGGCAGGGCGTGAGCGTGGCCTTCGACCTGGCCACGCACCGCGGCTACGACAGCGACCACCCGCGCGTGACCGGCGACGTGGGCAAGGCCGGCGTGGCGATCGACAGCGTGGAAGACATGAAGATCCTGTTCGACGGCATCCCGCTGGACAAGGTCTCGGTGTCGATGACCATGAACGGCGCGGTGCTGCCGGTGCTCGCCGGCTACGTGGTCGCGGCCGAGGAGCAGGGCGTGGCGCAGGACAAGCTCTCGGGGACGATCCAGAACGACATCCTCAAGGAGTTCATGGTCCGCAACACCTACATCTTCCCGCCCGAGCCGAGCATGCGGATCATCGGCGACATCATCGAGTACACGGCGAAGAACATGCCGAAGTTCAACTCGATCAGCATCTCGGGCTACCACATGCAGGAGGCCGGCGCGAACCAGGCGCTGGAGCTGGCCTTCACGCTGGCCGACGGCAAGGAATACGTGAAGACCGCGCTGGCCAAGGGCCTGGACGTGGACGACTTCGCCGGGCGCCTGAGCTTCTTCTGGGCGATCGGCATGAACTTCTACCTGGAGGTCGCCAAGATGCGCGCCGCGCGCCTGCTGTGGTGGCGCATCATGAAGGAGTTCAACCCGAAGAACCCCAAGAGCCTGATGCTGCGCACGCACTGCCAGACCTCGGGCTGGAGCCTGACCGAGCAGGACCCGTACAACAACGTGGTGCGCACCACCATCGAGGCGATGGCGGCGGTGTTCGGCGGCACGCAGTCGCTGCACACCAACGCGCTCGACGAAGCCATCGCGCTGCCCACCGAGTTCAGCGCCCGCATCGCGCGCAACACGCAGCTCATCATCCAGGAAGAGACGCACATCACCAACGTGATCGACCCCTGGGCCGGCAGCTACATGATGGAAAAGCTCACCCAGGACATGGCCGATGCCGCCTGGGCCATCATCGAGGAGGTCGAGGCCATGGGCGGCATGACCAAGGCCGTGGACTCCGGCTGGGCCAAGCTCAAGATCGAGGCCGCCGCGGCCGAGAAGCAGGCGCGCATCGACTCGGGCAAGGACGTGATCGTCGGCGTCAACAAGTACAGGCTCAAGAGCGAAGATGCGATCGACAGCCTCTCGATCGACAACGTGAAGGTGCGCGACCAGCAGGTCGCGCGGCTGCAGAAGGTGCGCGAGGGGCGCGACGCCGCGAAGGTGCAGGCCGCGCTCGACGCGCTCACGGCCGCCGCGGAGAGCGGCACCGGCAACCTGCTGGACCTCAGCATCCAGGCCGTGCGCCTGCGCGCCACCGTCGGCGAAATCTCCGACGCGCTGGAGAAATCCTTCGGCCGCCATCGCGCCGACACGCAGAAAGTGACCGGCGTGTACGCTGCCGCCTACGACTCGGCCGAAGGCTGGGAGAATCTCAAGTCCGAGATCGACGCCTTCGCGGAAGAACAGGGCCGCCGCCCGCGCGTGATGATCTCCAAGCTCGGCCAGGACGGCCACGACCGCGGCGCCAAGGTGGTGGCCACCGCCTTCGCCGACCTGGGCTTCGACGTCGACATGGGCCCGCTGTTCCAGACCCCCGAGGAATGCGCGCGCCAGGCGATCGAGAACGACGTGCACGCCGTGGGCGTCTCCACCCTGGCCGCCGGCCACAGGACGCTGGTGCCCGCGATCATCGAGGAGCTGAAGAAGCAGGGCGCCGACGACATCATCGTCTTCGTCGGCGGCGTGATCCCGCGGCAGGACTACGACTTTCTCTACGAGGCCGGCGTCAAGGGCATCTACGGCCCGGGCACGCCGATTCCGGCGAGCGCGAAGGACGTGCTGGAGCAGATTCGCGCGGCGGTCGCGGCCTGATCATCTTGATCGACCGCCACATCTCCCACCGTTCGGGCTGAGCTTGTCGAAGCCCTTTTCCTGAGCGATCCTTGAAGCCCTTCTTCGTCTACATGTTGCGCTGTGCGGATGGCTCGTACTACGTCGGCCACACCGATGATCTCGAGGCACGCATGCATCAGCACGTGCATGGCCTCGTGGGTTATACCGCCACGCGCAAGCCGGTCGACCTCGCATGGTCCGGCGAATTCGAGACGAGGGAGGGCGCCATCGCATTCGAGCGGCAGATCAAGGGATGGTCACGGGCCAAGAAAGAAGCGCTGATGCGAGGGGATTGGGCGGCGATTCGGCAGCTGGCGCGTTCTCGCTCGAATCGAGGCTGCACCCCGGCTTCGACCCTTCGGCAAGCTCAGGACAGGCCGAGCTCAGCCCGAACGGATGGGGGAAGCATTCGCCAGGGAGAGCCGAGCCGATGATCTCGCCTGTCGCCGCCAGCATCGACGGCATCCTTCACGCTGCCTCGCCCATGGCGCAGCGCCGCGCCGTCGCCAAGGCCATCACGCTGCTCGAATCCACGCGCGCCGACCATCGCGCGCAGGCCGACGAGCTGCTCACCGCGCTGCTGCCGCACACCGGCCAGGCTTTCCGGCTCGGCATCTCCGGCGTGCCGGGCGTGGGCAAGTCCACCTTCATCGAGGCGCTGGGCCTGCACCTCATCGACCAGGGGCACCGCGTGGCGGTGCTGGCGGTCGATCCTTCGTCCAGCGTGTCCGGCGGCTCGATCCTGGGCGACAAGACGCGCATGGAAAAGCTCTCGGTGCACGAGCGCGCCTACATCCGCCCCAGCCCCGCCAGCGGCACGCTCGGCGGCGTGGCCGAGAAGACGCGCGAGGCCATGCTGGTGTGCGAGGCCGCCGGCTACGACGTCGTGATCGTCGAGACCGTGGGCGTGGGCCAGAGCGAGACCGCCGTGGCCGGCATGACCGACATGTTCGTGCTGCTGCAGCTGCCCAATGCCGGGGACGACCTGCAGGCCATCAAGAAGGGCGTGATGGAGCTGGCCGACCTGGTCGTGATCAACAAGGCCGACCTCGACGCCGCCGCCGCCACGCGCGCGCAGGCGCAGATCACTTCGGCGCTGCGCCTGTTCGGCCACCAGGGCAACCCGGACCATGCCCATGCGGCGCATGACGCGCACAGCGGCGCCGAGCTGCGCTTCTGGCTGCCCAGGGTGCTGCAGCTCAGCGCGCTCGCCGGCACCGGCCTGCCCGAGTTCTGGGGCGCCGTCTCCGAGTTCCGGCGCTTGCAGACGGCCAATGGCCGCCTGGCGCAGCGGCGCGAGAAGCAGGCCCTGGCCTGGATGTGGGAACGCATCGACGCCGGGCTCAAGCAGGCGTTCCGCCAGCATCCGCAGGTGCGCGAGATGCTGCCCGCCATCACGCAGGACGTGGCCGGAGGCCGGCTGGCCGCTTCCACGGCCGCACGCACGCTGCTGGCCGCCGCGGGCGGCGCCTGACGACATACCACTCGAAGGACATCCATGAAAGAAATACTCGAAGTACTCGAACGCCGCCGCGAGCAGGCCCGCCAGGGCGGCGGCGCCAAGCGCGTCGGCGCGCAGCACGCCAAGGGCAAGCTCACCGCGCGCGAGCGCATCGAACTGCTGCTGGACGACGGCACCTTCGAGGAATGGGACATGTTCGTCGAGCACCGCTGCACCGACTTCGGCATGGCGGACCAGAAGATCCCCGGCGACGGCGTGGTCACCGGCTACGGCATGATCAACGGCCGGCTGGTGTTCGTCTTCAGCCAGGACTTCACCGTCTTCGGCGGCGCGCTCAGCGAGGCGCACGCCGAGAAGATCTGCAAGGTGATGGACCAGGCGATGAAGGTCGGCGCCCCGGTCATCGGCCTGAACGACTCGGGCGGCGCGCGCATCCAGGAAGGCGTGGCCTCCCTGGGCGGCTACGCCGAGGTGTTCCAGCGCAACGTGATGGCCTCGGGCGTGGTGCCGCAGATCAGCATGATCATGGGGCCGTGCGCCGGCGGCGCGGTCTACTCGCCGGCCATGACCGACTTCATCTTCATGGTGAAGGACAGCAGCTACATGTTCGTGACCGGCCCCGAGGTGGTGAAGACCGTCACGCACGAGAACGTCACGGCCGAGGAGCTGGGCGGCGCCATCACCCACACCACGCGCAGCGGCGTGGCCGACATGGCCTTCGGGAACGACGTCGAGGCGCTGATGATGCTGCGGCGCCTGTACAACTACCTGCCGCTGAACAACCGCGAGAAGCCGCCGGTGCGCCCCAGCGGCGATCCGGCCGACCGCGCCGACGCGTCGCTGGATACGCTGGTGCCCGACAACCCCAACAAGCCCTATGACATGAAGGAGCTGATCCTCAAGGTCGTGGACGACGGCGACTTCTTCGAGCTGCAGCCCGACTACGCCAAGAACATCGTGATCGGCTTCGCGCGCATGGAAGGGCAGACCGTGGGCATCGTCGCCAACCAGCCGCTGGTGCTGGCGGGCTGCCTGGACATCAAGTCGAGCATCAAGGCGGCACGCTTCGTGCGCTTCTGCGACGCCTTCAACATTCCGGTCGTGACCTTCGTCGACGTGCCCGGCTTCATGCCCGGCACCAGCCAGGAGTACGGCGGCATCATCAAGCACGGCGCCAAGCTGCTGTACGCGTACGCCGAGTGCACCGTGCCCAAGATCACCGTCATCACGCGCAAGGCCTACGGCGGCGCCTACGACGTGATGGCCTCCAAGCACCTGCGCGGCGACGTCAACCTGGCCTGGCCGCGCGCCGAGATCGCGGTGATGGGCGCCAAGGGCGCGGTGGAGATCATCTTCCGCGAGGACAAGAACGACCCCGAGAAGCTGGCCAAGCGCGAGGCCGAGTACAAGGCCCGCTTCGCCAACCCCTTCGTCGCCGGCGCGCGCGGCTACATCGACGACGTGATCCTGCCGCACGAGACGCGCAAGCGCATCTGCCGCTCGCTGGTGATGCTGCGCGAGAAGAAGATCGAGAACCCGTGGCGCAAGCACGGAAACATTCCCCTGTAATTGGCTCGCCCCCAGGCTTCGCGCACTTCGTGTCGCTTCTCCAACCCCCTACCGGGGGCAACACCAGCGGCCCGGCAAAGCCGGTTCCGCGGTGTTCCCCGAACAGTTATTGGACGTAAACAGCATGTTCAAAAAAATTCTGATTGCCAACCGTGGTGAGATCGCATGCCGCGTGATCAAGACTGCCAAGAAGCTTGGCATCGCCACGGTCGCCGTGTATTCCGACGCCGACAAGGACGCCCGCCATGTCGAGCTGGCCGACGAGGCGGTGCACATCGGCGCGGCGCCCTCGCGCGAGTCGTACCTGCTGGCCGACCGCATCATCGAGGCCTGCAGGAAGACCGGCGCCGAGGCGGTGCACCCTGGCTACGGTTTCCTGTCGGAGAACGAGGGCTTCGCCAGGCGGGTGGAGGAAGAGGGCATCGTCTTCATCGGCCCCAAGCACCATTCCATCGCCGCGATGGGCGACAAGATCGCCTCCAAGAAGCTGGCCAAGGAAGCCGGCGTGTCCACCATCCCCGGCTGGAACGACGCCATCGAGTCGGCCGAGCGCGCGGTGCAGATCGCCGGGGACATCGGCTACCCGGTGATGATCAAGGCCAGCGCCGGCGGCGGCGGCAAGGGCCTGCGCGTGGCCTACAGCGACAAGGAAGCCTTCGAGGGCTTTACCTCCTGCCGCAACGAGGCGCGCAACAGCTTCGGCGACGACCGCGTGTTCATCGAGAAGTTCGTCGAGGAGCCGCGCCACATCGAGATCCAGGTGCTGGGCGACAGCCAGGGCAGCGTGATCTACCTGCACGAGCGCGAGTGCTCGATCCAGCGGCGCCACCAGAAGGTGATCGAGGAGGCGCCGTCGCCCTTCATCAGCGAGCAGACGCGCAAGGCGATGGGCGAGCAGGCGGTGGCGCTGGCCAAGGCGGTGAAGTACCAGAGCGCCGGCACGGTGGAGTTCGTGGTCGGCAAGGACCAGTCCTTCTACTTCCTGGAGATGAACACGCGCCTGCAGGTGGAGCACCCGGTCACCGAGTGCATCACCGGGCTGGACCTGGTGGAGCTGATGATCCGCGTGGCCGCCGGCGAGGCGCTGCCGCTCGCGCAGGAGCAGGTGCGGCGCGAGGGCTGGGCGATCGAGTGCCGCATCAACGCCGAGGATCCGTTCCGCAACTTCCTGCCGTCGACCGGGCGGCTGGTGAAGTTCCAGCCGCCGGCCGAGACGATGTTCGCCGCCGACACGGCGCACCTGCTGGGGGTGCGGGTGGACACGGGCGTGTACGACGGGGGCGAGATCCCGATGTACTACGACTCGATGATCGCCAAGCTGATCGTGCACGGGCGCGACCGCGCGGAGGCGATCACGAAGATGCGCGAGGCGCTCAACGGCTTCGTGATCCGCGGCATCCACAGCAACATCCCGTTCCAGGCGGCGCTGCTGGCGCATCCGAAGTTCGTGGCGGGCGATTTCAACACCGGCTTCATCGCCGAGCACTACGGCCAGGGCTTCCATGCGGAAGACGTGCCGCACAGCGACCCGGACTTCCTGATCGCGCTCGCGGCGTTCATGCACCGCCGCTACCGCGCGCGCGCGTCCGGCATCAGCGGGCAGCTCGAAGGCCATGGCGTGAAGGTGGGCGAGCAGTTCGTGGTGATCACGCTCGATGCGGCGGGCGACCATCGCTACACGGATGTCTCGGTCACCGATTACCACGGCAAGACCGGCTCCAGTGCGGTGAACGTCAACGGCCAGACCTACCAGATCAGCAGCGCCTCGCCGCTGGGCAGCATCCGCGTGGAAGGGCGGGTGAACGACAAGCCCTTCACCGCGCAGGTCGAGCGCGGCGCGGGCAAGAGCCCGCTCGCGCTGCGCGTGGCCCACGACGGCACGCAGATCGAGGCGGTGGTGCTGTCGCCGCTGGGCGCGCGCCTGCACAAGCTCATGCCCTACAAGGCGCCGCCGGACATGAGCAGGTTCCTCATGTCGCCGATGCCGGGCCTGCTGGTCGACATCGCGGTGCAGCCCGGCCAGCCGGTGCAGGCCGGCGAGAAGCTCGCGGTGATCGAGGCGATGAAGATGGAGAACGTGCTCTTCGCGGTGCGCGACGGCGTGGTCGGTAAGATCTCCGCGGCCCGCGGCGATTCGCTCGCGGTCGACCAAGTGATCATGGAGTTCGAATGAGCGGTGACCTGACCCTCGAAGCCCAGCCCGTCACCCTGCACCGGCCTGCGCGACCGGCGGCGAAGCCGCCGCAGCGCTGGCCGGTGGAGGCGGTGCAGGCGCTGCTGGACAAGCCTTTCAACGACCTGCTGTTCCAGGCGCAGACCGTGCACCGCCAGCACTGGCCGGCCGGCGACGTCGAGCTGGCGACCCTGCTGTCGGTCAAGACCGGCGGCTGCCCGGAGAACTGCGGCTACTGCCCGCAGTCGGCCGAGTTCGACACCGGCGTGAAGGCGCAGAAGCTCATGAGCGTCGAGGAAGTCACGCGCGCCGCGCAGGCGGCCAAGGACGCGGGCGCCACGCGCTTTTGCATGGGCGCCGCCTGGCGCGCGCCGAAGGACCGCGACGTCGAGAAGGTGGCGGCGCTGGTCGAGGCCGTGAAGGGCCTGGGCCTGTCGACTTGCGCCACGCTGGGCATGCTCGAGGCGCACCAGGCGCAGGCGCTGAAGGACGCGGGCCTGGACTACTACAACCACAACCTCGACACCGCGCCCGAGTACTACGGCGACATCGTCGACACCCGCACCTACCAGGACCGGCTGGACACGCTCGCGCACGTGCGCGCCGCCGGCATCAGCGTGTGCTGCGGCGGCATCGTCGGGATGGGCGAGGCGCCGGTGCACCGCGCCGGCCTGATCGCGCAGCTCGCCAACCTCGATCCCTATCCGGAATCGGTGCCCATCAACAGCCTGGTGCGCGTGCCCGGCACGCCGCTGGCCGATGCCGATCCGATCGATCCGCTGGACTTCGTGCGCGTGATCGCGGTGGCGCGCATCACCATGCCCCGCGCGCGCGTGCGCCTGTCGGCCGGGCGCCAGCAGCTCGGCGAGGCGGTGCAGGCGCTGTGTTTCCTCGCGGGCGCGAACTCGATCTTCTACGGCGACAAGCTGCTGGTCACCGGCAACCCCGACGTCGAGGCCGACACGCAGCTGCTTCGCAAGCTGGGGCTGAACGGACACCGCGTCCAAGGAGGTTGTGCATGAACCGTCCTTTCCGCGTGCTGGGCGTCCAGCAGATCGCCATCGGCGGGCCCGACAAGGGCCGGCTGCGCACCCTGTGGGTCGACATGCTCGGGCTCGAGGTCACGGGCAATTTCCGCAGCGAGCGGGAGAACGTCGACGAGGACATCTGCGCCATCGGCAGCGGCCCCTTCAAGGTCGAGGTCGATCTCATGCAGCCGCTGGACCCCGAGAAGAAGCCGGCGGTGCACGCCACGCCGCTCAACCACGTCGGCCTGTGGATCGACGACTTGCCCAAGGCGGTGGAATGGCTCACGGCGCAGGGCGTGCGCTTCGCGCCGGGCGGCATCCGCCAGGGCGCGGCGGGCTTCGACATCTGCTTCCTGCACCCCAAGGGCAACGACGAATTCCCGATCGCGGGCGAGGGCGTGCTGATCGAGCTGGTGCAGGCGCCGCCGGAAGTCGTGGCCGCCTTCGACGCGATGCTCAGGCGTTGACGATCTTGCGCACGGGCGGCTTCACGTCCGTGCGCCGCGCCGGCAGCATCGGCTGGTGCTCGCGCGCCGGGTTCAGGATGATCGAGGTCGCGGTTTCCGTGAGCAGGCAGAACTTGGTCACCACCGCGTCGAGGTGGCTCACGTCCATCACCGCGATCTCCAGCACCCAGCTGTCCTCGCCGGTCACGTTGTAGGCGTTGATGCACTCGGGCGTCTGCTGCACCAGCGTGACGACCCGGTCGTAGTCCGCGCGCCCGACGCGCACCAGGGCGCGGATGCCGTAGCCCAGCCTGCCGAGGTCGACGCTCGCGCGATAGCCGGTGATCACGCCCGACGACTCCAGCTTGCGCACCCGCTCGGTCACGGCCGGCTGGCTCAGGTGCACGCGCCGGCCCAGTTCGGCCATGCTCATGCGCGCGTCCTTCTGCAGCTCGGCGAGGATGCGGGTGTCGTAGGCGTCCAGATTGGGGTTCAAGGTGGAATCCATGTGTCTCCTTCAAATCGACGGCGGGACGGCGCCATAACCATGCGAAGTGCATGGATGGCGCGTGGCGGCCTTCATACCATGAATGTCCTGTCCCGCTCCATCGCCTTCCGTCCGCCATGTCTTCGCTTGCCTCACAGGCCTCCCCGTCCGCTGCATCCCGAGGCCTGTCACCGCTGCTGTGGCTGTGCCTGGCCGCCACCTGGCTGGTCTGGGGCTCGACCTATCTGGCGATCAAGTACGCGCTGATCAGCTTCCCGCCCTTCCTGCAAATGGGCTCGCGCTTCCTGCTGGCGGGCGTGGTCCTGGCGGCCTGGATGCGTTGGCGCGGCGCCGCCTGGCCGTCGCGGCGGCAGTGGGGCCATGCGCTGGTGGTCGGCACGCTGATGCTCGCCGGCGGCATGGGCGGCGTGGCGCATGCGGAGCAGTCGGTGGGCTCCGGCCTGGTGGTGGCCTTCATCGCGGTGGTGCCGCTGATGATCGCGCTGCTGAACCTGGTCTGGGGCATCGTGCCGACGCGGCTCGAAGCGACGGGCATCGCGCTGGGACTCTTCGGCGTGCTGATGCTCACGCAGGGCAGCGGCTTCCAGGCTTCGCCCGCGGGCCTGGCGGCGATCAGCATCGCCTGCTTCTGCTGGTCGGCCGGCAGCGTGCTCAGCCAGCGCAGCCTGCCGCTCGCGCCCGGTGCGATGGGTTTCGCCAGCGAGATGATCTGCGGCGGCGCGGTGCTGATGGTCCTTGCGGCGGTGTCGGGCGAAAGGCTTGCCTGGCCGCCGGTGCCGCTGGCGGCCGCGGCATGGCTGTACCTCGTGGTGTTCGGCTCGCTGATCGCGTTCAACGCCTACATGGTGCTGCTGGCCCGCGCGTCCGCGGCGCTGGCGGCGAGCTACACCTTCGTCAACCCGGTGATCGCGATGCTGCTGGGCGTGTGGATCGCGGGGGAGACGGTCACCCGCTTCGAGTGGTACGCGGTGGCCGTCGTGCTGGCCGGCGTGCTGCTGCTGTTGTGGCAGCGCGCGGTGCGCCCCTGAGCGTGCCGATCGTCAGGGCTTTGAGCTTCACCGGGCACTGCCCGATGCGCGGGCGGCAGCGGCCGCCCGTGCGCGTGCCAGGGCGGCCTGCACCACGGCATGCTTGCGCTCGTCCGTCGCGGCCGGCTCGGGCGGCGTGTCGCGCGCGGCGGTGCCGCGGGCGCGATGCGCGTCGTAGCGGCGCCGCGCGGCATCCGCCTGCGCCGGCGTCCATGCCTGCCAGCCGCTGCGGCCCGGCGTCGCCACTTCCAGGGCGATGCAGTCCACCGGGCAGACCGGCACGCACAGCTCGCATCCCGTGCAATGCGGCTCGATCACCGTGTGCATGCGCTTGTGCAGGCCGGCGATCGCGTCCGTCGGGCAGGCGTCCAGGCAGAGCGTGCAGCCGATGCACCAGGCCTCGTCGATCACGGCGACCGAGCGCGGCCCTTCCGTGCCGAAGCGGGGATCGATGGCCTTGACCGGCCGGCCCGTCAGGTCGGCCAGGCGCCGGACGCCTTCGGCGCCGCCGGGCGGGCACTGGTTGATGTCGGCCTCGCCGTCGGCGACCGCCTGTGCGTAGCCGGCGCAGTCCGCGTAGCCGCAGCGCGTGCACTGCGTCTGGGGCAGTGCATCGAGCAGGCGTGCGGCAAGCGGTGGCATGGCGGCGCCGTCAGCGCGCCGGGCGACGGCGCGCCGCCGCCGCTGCGCCGGTCTTCGCCGGGGCGCGGCGGGCGGCCTTGCGCGCCGGCCGCCGGGGCGCATCGAGGCCCCGGATGCCGTCTTCGGCGGTCAGCACCTCATGGGCGGCGCGCTTCTGCGGCTTGTCGTGGGCGAGGATGAAGGCGCGCACTTCCGGATACACCCGGTCGCGCCAGCGTCGGCCGCTGAAGATGCCGTAGTGGCCGGCGCCCTTGACTTCCATGTGCTTCTGGCGGGCGGTGGCGATGCCGGTGCACAAGTCGTGCGCCGCGCGGGTCTGGCCGGCGCCGGAGATGTCGTCCAGTTCGCCTTCGACCGACAGCAGGGCGGTCGATCGGATGTCCTGCGGGCGCACGCGCTCGAGCTGGCCCTCGGGGTTGCGCACGTCCCAGGTGCCGTTCACCAGCTCGAAGTCCTGGAACACCTTGCGGATGGTCTCGAGGTAGTAGTCCGCGTCCATGTCGAGCACCGCGTTGTACTCGTCGTAGAACTTGCGGTGCGCCTCGGCACTCGCATCGTCGCCCTTGATCAGGTTCTTGAAGTAGTCGTAGTGGCTCGACGCGTGGCGGTCCGGGTTCATCGCGACGAAGCCGGTGTGCTGCAGGAAGCCCGGGTACACGCGCCGCCCCTCGCCGGGAAAGCCCTGCGGCACGCGGTAGATCACGTTGTTCTCGAACCACTCGTAGCTCTTGTTCATCGCCAGGTTGTTCACGGCGGTGGGCGACTTGCGCGCGTCGATGGGGCCGCCCATCATCGTCATCGACAGCGGCGTCTGCTCGCCGCGGCTGGCCATCAGGGAGATGGCAGCCAGCACCGGCACCGTGGGTTGGCACACGCTGACGACGTGGCAATGTCCGTACTCGGCCTGCAGGTGGCGGATGAAGTCCTGCACGTAGTTCACGTAGTCGTCCAGATGGAACTCGCCATCGGACATCGGCACCAGGCGGGCGTTCTTCCAGTCGGTGATGTAGACCTTGTGGTCCTGCAGCATGGTGCGCACGGTGTCGCGCAGCAGGGTGGCGTAGTGGCCCGACAGCGGCGCCACGACAAGCACCACCGGCTGGCGCTTGAGCTTGTCCAGGATGTGCGGCTCGTCCGTGAAGCGCTTGAAGCGGCGCAGCTGGCAGAAGGGCTTGTCGATCTCCACGATCTCCTGGATCACCACGTCGTCGCCGTCGACCTTGACCGTCTGGATGCCGAACTCGGGCTTCTCGTAGTCCTTGCCCAGCCGGTACAGCAGGTCGTAGCCGGCCGCGACGCGCTGGGCCATGGGGAACTGGCTGAACACGGCGCCGCTGCCGTACAGCTTGGAGGCCGCCTGCGCGAAGTCCGCAAAGGGCTCCATGAGGGACCGCTGGGCTTCGTAGAGTTGATACAGCATCGCAGGTAGGTAGGAAGTTTCGCTGCAGTGCAATATATCAGTCTGCCCGTGGGGCAGGTAGCGGGCACTCCCCACCCCGGTGCGCTGCTCGTGACATAGGCACGCTTCGGGGCCCGGCGCCCCCGGCGCGCCGCGTCAGAGCACCTTGGCGATGCTCGCGCAGACGTAGTCGATGTTGCGGCTGTTGAGCGCGGCCACGCACATGCGGCCGGTGTCGGTGCCGTAGACGCCGAACTCGCTGCGCAGGCGCACCATCTGGCCCTTGCTCAGCCCGGAATAGCTGAACATGCCGATCTGGCTGGTGATGAAGCCCATGTCCTGCGCCACGCCGGCGGCCTTCAGGCCGTCCACCAGCTTCTGGCGCATGGCCTTGATGCGCACGCGCATCTCGCCCAGCTCCTGCTCCCACAGTGCGCGCAGCTCGGGATTGCCGAGCACCGCGGCCACCACCGCGCCGCCGTGGATCGGCGGGTTGCTGTAGTTGGTGCGGATGGCGATCTTCAGCTGAGACAGCACGCGCGCGGCTTCTTCCTTGTTCTCGCACAGCACCGACAGCGCGCCCACGCGCTCGCCGTAGAGGCTGAAGCTCTTGGAAAACGAGGTGGAGACGAAGAAGGTCAGGCCGGCCTCGACGAACTTGCCGATCACCGCGCCGTCCTCGGCGATGCCGTGGCCGAAACCCTGGTAGGCCATGTCGAGGAAGGCGATGAGCTTCTTCGCCTTGACCGCGGCCACCACCTGATCCCACTGCGCCGGCGTGATGTCGTAGCCGGTCGGGTTGTGGCAGCAGGCGTGCAGCACGACGACGGTGCCCGCCGGCGCGGCGTTCAGCGCGCCCAGCATGCCGTCGAAGTCGATGCCGCGGCTGGCGGCGTCGTAGTAGGGGTAGGTCTCGACCGGGAAGCCGGCGTTGGTGAACAGGGCGCGGTGGTTCTCCCAGCTCGGGTCGCTGATCAGCACCTTGGCGCCGGGGGCGAGCTTCTTCAGGAAGTCGGCGCCGACCTTCAGGCCGCCGGTGCCGCCGATTGCCTGGATGGTGGCGACGCGGCCGGAGGCCACCGGCTCGCTGTCCGCGCCGAACACCAGCGACTTGACGGCCGCGTCGTAGGCGGCGATGCCGTCGATCGGCAGGTAGCCGCGCGCGCTGGGCGCCTTCATCATGTCCTGCTCGGCCTTGCGCACGCATTCGAGCAGCGGCAGCTTGCCGTTGTCGTCGTAGTAGACGCCGACGCCGAGGTTGACCTTCTGCGCATTGGTATCGGCGGCGAATTGCTCGTTGAGGCCCAGGATCGGATCGCGCGGCGCCATCTCGACGGCGGTGAACAGTGACATGGAGTAAGTCCTTCGGGTGATGCATGGCCCCGGGGCGGCCGGGGCTTTCGTCGGACCGGCGCCTGCGTTAGGCTTTCCGGTTCGCTTGAATTTTACCGGTCGCCCCGCACCTTCTTCCGCATCCCCATGCCTGATCTCGTCGACGCCACCCCCACGCCCGCCGCCGCCCGGGGCGAGTTCGTCCGCTTCCCGGACTCGCCCTTCGAGCTCTTCCAGCCCTATCCGCCGGCCGGCGACCAGCCCAACGCGATCGCGCAGCTGGTGGAGGGCGTCAACGACGGCGAGGTGTTCCAGACCCTGCTGGGCGTGACCGGTTCGGGCAAGACCTTCACCATGGCCAACGTGATCGCCCGGCTGGGCAAGCCGGCGATCGTGTTCGCGCCCAACAAGACGCTGGCGGCGCAGCTGTACAGCGAATTCCGCGAGTTCTTCCCGAAGAACGCCGTGGAGTACTTCGTCAGCTACTACGACTACTACCAGCCCGAGGCCTACGTGCCGCAGCGCGACCTGTTCATCGAGAAGGACTCGTCGATCAACGAGCACATCGAGCAGATGCGCCTGTCCGCCACCAAGAGCGTGCTGGAGCGGCGCGACACCGTGATCGTGGCCACCGTGAGCGCGATCTACGGCATCGGCACGCCCGAGGACTACATGCAGATGCGGCTGATCATGCGCGTGGGCGACAAGGTCGGCCAGCGCGACCTGATCGGCCAGCTCATCCGCATGCAGTACACGCGCAACGAGCAGGACTTCGCGCGCGGCACCTTCCGCGTGCGCGGCGACACCATCGACGTCTTTCCCGCCGAGCACAGCGAGCTGGCGGTGCGCATCGAGCTGTTCGACGACGAGCTCGAGGGCCTGTCGCTGTTCGACCCGCTCACCGGCCGCGTGCGCCAGAAGGTGCCGCGCTTCACCGTCTACCCCTCCAGCCACTACGTGACGCCGCGCGACAAGGTGCTGGTCGCCGTGGAGAGCATCAAGCTCGAGCTGGACGCCCGGCTCAAGGAGCTGGTGGCCGACGGCAAGCTGGTGGAGGCCCAGCGCCTGGAGCAGCGCACCCGGTTCGACCTGGAGATGCTGGCCGAGATCGGCCACTGCAAGGGCATCGAGAACTACACGCGCCACCTGTCGGGCGCCGCGCCGGGCGAGCCGCCGCCCACGCTCACCGACTACCTGCCCAAGGACGCGCTGCTGTTCCTGGACGAGAGCCACCAGATGATCGGCCAGCTCGGCGCCATGTACAACGGCGACCGCGCCCGCAAGACCACGCTGGTGGAATACGGCTTCCGGCTGCCGTCGGCGCTGGACAACCGGCCGCTGAAGTTCGAGGAGTTCGAGAAGCGCATGCGCCAGTGCATCTTCGTCTCGGCCACGCCGGCCGCGTACGAGCAGCAGCACGCGGGCCAGGTGGTCGAGCAGCTGGTGCGGCCCACCGGCCTGATCGACCCCGAGGTCGAGGTGCGCCCGGCCACGCACCAGGTCGACGACGTGCTGCAGGAGATCCGCCTGCGCGTGGACAAGAACGAGCGCGTGCTCATCACCACGCTGACCAAGCGGATGGCCGAGCAGCTCACCGACTACCTGGGCGACAACGGCGTGAAGGTGCGCTACCTGCACAGCGACATCGACACCGTCGAGCGGGTGGAGATCCTGCGCGACCTGCGCCTGGGCGCCTTCGATGTGCTGGTGGGCATCAACCTGCTGCGCGAGGGGCTGGACATTCCCGAGGTCTCGCTGGTGGCGATCCTGGACGCCGACAAGGAAGGCTTCCTGCGTGCCGAGCGCAGCCTGATCCAGACCATCGGCCGCGCGGCGCGCAACCTCAGCGGCAAGGCGATCCTCTATGCCGACACGATGACCGAGTCGATGAAGAAGGCCATCGGCGAGACCGAGCGCCGCCGCGCCAGGCAGATCGCCTACAACGAGACACACGGCATCACGCCGCGCAGCATCGTGAAACAGGTGCGCGACCTGATCGACGGGGTGTACAGCGAGAAGTCGGGCAAGGAGGCCGCCAAGCGCGACCTGGAGCGCGCCAAGGTCGAGGACATGAGCGAGAAGGACGTCGCGCGCGAGATCAAGCGGCTCGAAAAGCTCATGCTCGAACACGCGCGCAACCTCGAATTCGAGAAGGCAGCCCGGGTGCGCGACCAGCTCGCCCTGCTGCGCGAGCAGGCCTTCGGCGCCGTGGTCAGCGACCACGTCGCGCTGCCGCCGGCCGCCTGAAGCCGGCCCTGGCGCCGCCTCCCCGGGTTTACCCCAGCAGGCGCCGGGGGCTTCTGGTATACTTGAGCGAAATACTCAACAAACAAAGAAACTTCGCGATGAAGGACCGGCTCAGACCGAAAGGTTCAGGGCCGGGCAGGGCGGAGACGGCGCCACCGGGGCCTTGGGCTGCGGTGTCATTTCAACGGTAAGCACAGAAGGAGCTTGCGATGCGTCTCACTACCAAAGGCCGTTTTGCGGTCACAGCCATGATCGACCTGGCCCTGCGCCAGAACAGCGGTCCGGTCACGCTGGCCGCGATCAGCCAGCGGCAGCAGATTTCGCTGTCCTACCTCGAACAACTGTTCGGCAAGCTGCGCCGTCACGAACTGGTCGAATCCACCCGCGGCCCCGGCGGCGGCTACTCGCTGGGCCGCAAGGCAGCGGATATCACCGTGGCGGACATCATTGTTTCCGTCGATGAGCCGATCGACGCCACCCATTGCGGCGGCAAGGAAAACTGCCTGGGCGAGGCCGGCCGCTGCATGACGCACGAACTGTGGGCGTCGCTGAACCAGCGCATGGTCGAGTTCCTCGATTCCGTCACTCTGCAAAAACTCGTGGACGACCAGATCGCCAAGGGCGTGCAGATCGAGAACAAGCCGGCCGTCAAGCGGGCGATCTCGAGCCAGCCGGTGGTCAAGCCGATCCGCGTGAACGCGCCGAACTCGGTCTTCGCACTGGGCAACGCGTTCGCCAAATCCTGACGCGCGATGCGGCGCCCCGCGGGGCGCCGCCTGTGACCCCGAACGAACAACGACATTTCCCCACGCCAGGACGAGCCCCAGCCATGGACGTTACGCCTCATTTCCCGATCTACCTCGACTACGGCGCCACCACGCCGGTGGACCCCCGCGTCGTCGACGCGATGATTCCCTGGTTGCGCGAGCACTTCGGCAACCCGGCGTCGCGCAGCCACGCCTGGGGCTGGGAAGCGGAAGAGGCGGTCGAGAAGGCGCGCGGCCATGTGGCCGAGCTGATCGGCGCCGACCCGCGCGAGATCGTCTGGACCTCCGGCGCCACCGAATCGAACAACCTGGCGATCAAGGGCGCGGCCCACTTCTACAAGGGCAAGGGCAAGCACCTGATCACGGTGAAGACCGAGCACAAGGCGGTGCTCGACACCACGCGCGAGCTGGAGCGCCAGGGCTTCGAGGTGACTTACCTGGACGTGCAGGAAGACGGCCTGCTCGACCTCGAGAAGTTCAAGGCGGCCATCCGCCCCGACACCGTTCTGGCCAGCGTGATGTTCGTGAACAACGAGATCGGCGTGATCCAGGACATCGCCGCCATCGGCGCGATCTGCCGCGAGCGTGGCGTGGTCTTCCACGTCGATGCGGCGCAGGCCACCGGCAAGACCGAGATCGACGTCCAGAAGCTGCCGGTCGACCTGATGAGCCTGGCCTCGCACAAGACCTACGGCCCCAAGGGCATCGGCGCCCTGTACGTGCGCCGCAAGCCGCGCGTGCGGCTGGAGGCTCAGATGCACGGCGGCGGCCACGAGCGCGGCATGCGCTCGGGCACCCTGCCCACGCACCAGATCGTCGGCATGGGCGAGGCCTTCCGTCTGGCCAGGCTGGAGATGCAGGAAGACATCGCCAAGGCCCGCCGCCTGCAGCAGCGCCTGCTGGACGGCCTCAAGGACGTCGAGCAGGTCTTCATCAACGGCGACCTCGAGCGGCGCGTGCCGCACAACCTCAACATGAGCTTCAACTATGTCGAGGGCGAGTCGCTGATCATGGGCATCAAGGGCCTGGCGGTGTCCAGCGGCTCGGCCTGCACCTCGGCCAGCCTGGAGCCCAGCTACGTGCTGCGCGCGCTCGGCCGCAGCGACGAGCTGGCCCACAGCAGCCTGCGCATGACCATCGGCCGTTTCACGACCGAAGAGGAAATCGACTACGCCGTCTCCACCATCCGGCACAACGTGGCCAAGCTGCGCGAGCTCAGCCCGCTGTGGGAGATGTACCAGGACGGCGTCGACCTGAGCACGATCCAGTGGTCTGCCCACTGAGGCAGGCTCGTTGAGAACAACAGGAGTTCACGATGGCATATTCATCCAAGGTCATTGACCACTACGAAAACCCCCGCAACGTCGGCTCGTTCGAGAAGGGCGACGACACGGTCGGTACCGGCATGGTCGGCGCCCCGGCCTGCGGCGACGTGATGAAGCTGCAGATCAAGGTCAACCCCGACACGGGCGTGATCGAGGACGCGCGCTTCAAGACCTACGGCTGCGGCTCGGCGATCGCCTCGTCGTCGCTGGTGACCGAATGGGTCAAGGGCAAGACGCTGGACGAGGCGGCCGCCCTGAAGAACGCGCAGATCGCCGAGGAACTGGCGCTGCCGCCGGTCAAGATCCACTGCTCGATCCTGGCCGAGGACGCGATCAAGGCCGCGGTGAACGACTACAAGGCCAAGCACGGCGAGAAGGCGGCGTCCGAGGCCGCCCTCCACTGACATGGCCGTCACCCTGACCGAAGCCGCCGCACGCCACGTGACCCGCTACCTGAGCAAGCGGGGCAAGGGCTTGGGCGTCCGGCTGGGCGTGAAGACCACGGGCTGCTCGGGCCTGGCCTACAAGCTCGAGTACGTCGACGAGCCCTCGCCCGAGGACGTGGTGTTCGAGGACCAGGGCGTGAAGGTGCTGGTGGATCCGAAAAGCCTGGCCTACATCGACGGCACGCAGCTGGACTTCGTGCGCGAGGGGCTCAACGAGGGCTTTCGCTTCAACAACCCGAACGAGCGCGACCGCTGCGGCTGCGGAGAGAGTTTCCGCATCTGACGCCTGCGCCCGCCGCGCCCGCTGCCGCCATGCCCCGTGCCGGCGGCTTTTTTTTCGAGATGATGCAACTCACCGATACCGATTTCGAGCTGTTCGACGTGCCGGCGCGCTTCGCGCAGGACCCGGCCGCCCTGGACGCGCGCTGGAAGGCCCTGCAGCGCGAGGCGCACCCGGACCGCTTCGCCGCGCAGGGCGCGGCGGCGCAGCGGCTGGCGATGCAGTGGTCGGTGCGGATCAACGAGGCCTACCAGCGATTGAAGGACCCGGTGCGCCGCGCCGCCTACCTGTGCGGGCAGCACGGCGTGGCGCTGGATGCCGAGGACAACACCGCGATGCCGGCGGACTTCCTCATGCAGCAGATGGCCTGGCGCGAGGCGCTGGACGAGGTGGCGAGCGCCGAGGACCTGGAGAAGCTGCGCACGGAGGTCGAGGACGGCCGCGCGCGGGCGCTGTCCTCGCTGGACTGGCTGATCGACGAGCAGGGCGACTACCCCGCCGCCGCGCAGCAGGTGAGAGCCCTCATGTTCATCGAGCGCTTTGCGCGCGACGTCGAGGACAAGTCCGATCCCTGGGGACAATAGCGCCATGGCACTTCTGCAGATTTCCGAACCCGGCCAGGCGCCCGATCCGCACAAGCGGCGCATCGTCGTGGGCATCGACCTCGGCACCACGCATTCGCTGGTGGCCGCGGTGCGCAACGGCGTGGCCGAATGCCTGCCCGACGACCAGGGGCGCGTGATCCTGCCTTCCGCGGTGCGCTACCTCGACGCGCAGCGCCGCCAGATCGGCTTCGACGCGCTCGCCGCGCGTGCGCAGGATCCGGCGAACACGATCACCTCCGTCAAGCGGCTCATGGGCCGCGGCCTGTCGGACATCGCGCGCCGCGAGGCGCTGCCCTACCACCTGAGCGGCGACGATGGGATGCTCCGCGTGCAGACGGCTGCGGGCGAGAAGTCGCCGGTGGAGATCAGCGCGGAGATCCTCGCGACGCTGCGCTACCGCGCCGAAGACACTTTCGACGACGAACTGCACGGCGCCGTGATCACCGTGCCTGCCTACTTCGACGAAGGGCAGCGCCAGGCCACCAAGGATGCCGCGCAACTGGCCGGCCTGAACGTGCTGCGCCTGATCAGCGAGCCCACCGCGGCGGCCATCGCCTATGGGCTGGACCATGCGAGCGAGGGCGTCTACGCGGTCTACGACCTCGGCGGCGGCACCTTCGACATCTCCATCCTGCGGCTCACGCAGGGCGTGTTCGAGGTCATCGCCACCGGCGGCGACTCGGCGCTGGGCGGCGACGACTACGACCATGCGCTGGTCGATCTCGTGCTCGCGCAGACCGGGCGCGCGATCGGCAGCGATGCCGACCGCTCGGCCATGCTGGTGGCGGCGCGCGCGGCGAAAGAGGCGCTCACCGACTCGGAAGCCACGGTCTTCGCCGCGGTGCTTGCAGAGACCGATGTCCGGCTCGACGTGACGCGCGCGCAGTTCGAGGACGCGACGCAGACGCTCACCGCGCAGACCCTGGCGGCCGTACGCAAGGCGCTGCGCGACGCCCGGCTGAAGCCGCAGGCGCTGCAGGGCATCGTGCTCGTCGGCGGCGCGACCCGCATGCCGCAGATCCGCCGCGCGGTCGCCGACTTCTTCGGGCGCGAACCGCTGATCGACCTGAACCCCGACGAGGTCGTGGCGCTCGGCGCCGCGATCCAGGCCAACCAGCTGGCCGGCAACGGCGGCGCCGACGACCTGCTGCTGCTCGACGTGATCCCGCTGTCGCTGGGCATCGAGACCATGGGCGGGCTGGTCGAGCGCATCGTGCCGCGCAACAGCACCATCCCGACCGCGATGGCGCAGGACTTCACCACCTACCAGGACGGCCAGACCGCGCTGGCGCTGCACGTGGTGCAGGGCGAGCGCGACCTGGTGGCCGACTGCCGCAGCCTGGCGCGCTTCACGCTGCGCGGCATCCCGCCGATGACCGCGGGCGCGGCGCGCATCCGCGTCACCTTCACGGTCGACGCCGACGGCCTGCTCAGCGTCGCCGCGCGCGAGCAGACCAGCGGCGCGGAAGCCCGCGTCACGGTCAAGCCGTCCTACGGCCTGTCGGACGACCAGATCGCCACCATGCTGCGCGACAGCTTCGCCACCGCGCAGCAGGACATGCAGGCGCGCGCGCTGGTCGAGGCGCGCGTGGACGCCGACCGCATGCTGCTGGCCACGCGCAGTGCGCTCGATGCCGACGGCGCGCTGCTGTCCGCGCCCGAGCGCGAGGCGATCGAGGCGCTGATGGCCGCGCTCGACGCCGCACGCACCGGCAGCGACGCCGCGGCCATCGAAGCCGCGACCAAGGCCCTGGCCGACGGTACCGAAGCCTTCGCCGCGCAGCGCATGAACCAGGGCATCGCCCGCGCGCTGTCGGGCCGCAAGGTCGAATCGCTCTAGGCGACCCCCCGAATGCCCACGATCAAGATCCTTCCCCACGCCGAATACTGTCCGCAGGGCGCCGAGATCAGCGCGCCGGCCGGCACCTCGATCTGCGAGGCGCTGCTGGACAACGACATCGCCATCGAGCATGCCTGCGAGATGAGCTGCGCCTGCACCACCTGCCACGTGATCGTGCGCGAGGGCTTCGCCTCGCTCAATCCGTCCGACGAGGCCGAGGACGACCTGCTCGACCGCGCCTGGGGCCTGGAGCCGCAGTCGCGCCTGTCGTGCCAGGCGATCCTGGCGCAGAAGGACGTGACCGTCGAGATTCCGAAGTACTCGATCAACCACGCGAAGGAAAATCACTAGATGTCCCGCCAGATCGTCCTCGATACCGAAACCACCGGCCTGTCCGCGGAGAACGGCGACCGCGTCATCGAGCTGGGCTGCGTGGAGCTGCTCAACCGCAAGCTCACCGGCAACGACCTGCACATCTACTTCAACCCCGAGCGCGAGAGCCACGAAGATGCGCTGAAGGTGCACGGCCTGACCACCGACTTCCTGCGCGACAAGCCCAAGTTCGCGACGCTGGCGCAGGACATCGTCGAGTACCTGCGCGGCGCCGAGCTCATCATCCACAACGCGGCCTTCGATGTCGGCTTCCTCAACAAGGAGTTCGAGCTCGCGGGCCTGGAGCCGCTGCGGCGCTACGTGGCCGAGGTGACCGACACGCTGGCCATGGCCAAACAGGTCTATCCCGGCAAGCGCAACTCGCTGGACGCCCTGTGCGACCGCTTCGGCGTCGACCGCTCGAACCGCACCTTCCACGGCGCCAAGCTCGATGCCCAGCTGCTCGCCGACGTCTACATCAACCTGACGCGCGGGCAGGATGCGCTGCTGATCGACGTCGCCACCGACGAGCCCGTGCAGGGCACCGTGGTCGCGGTGGACCTGCGCAGTTTCGTGCTGCCGGTGCTCGCGGCGGGCGAGGCCGAGCTCGCGGCGCACGAGAAGGTGCTGGCCGACCTCGACAAGGCAAGCGGCGGCCGCACGCTGTTTCGCCCGGCCGGCGGCGAAGCTGTGGCATAATCCGAGGCTTCGCGCAGCAGCGCGGAATTCTTGCGGCGTTCCGATGCAGTCACGCATCCAGGGGCGCCACGGGCGGTTAGCTCAGGGGTAGAGCACAGCATTCACACTGCTGGGGTCGGAGGTTCGAAACCTCCACCGCCCACCACTTTCCCATTTCCCTGTTTCTTCTGCCGGCGGCGGACTGTCGACGCACAATGCGTGCATGTCCCGAAGGAGCCGCGCCATGGCCATCCATCCGACCCCGCCTTCGCCGCCGGACGACCCGGCCGAGCTCCCCGTGGAGCCCGACCAGGGGCCGGCCGAGCCCGTTCCGCCGAGCGATCCGGAAAGCCCGCCCATCGGCCCGCCGCCGGCCCATCCCGTCTGAAGCCGTCCGCGTCCCGTTAAGCTCGGCGCATGGACGAATTCGATTGCGTGGTCATCGGTGCCGGCGTGGTGGGCCTCGCCGTGGCGCGGGCGTTGGCGCTGCAGGGGCGCGAGGTCATGGTGCTCGAGGCGCAAGGGGCCATCGGCACCGGCACCAGCTCGCGCAACAGCGAGGTGATCCATGCCGGCATCTACTACCCGCAGGGTTCGCTGAAGGCGCGCCTGTGCGTCGAGGGCAAGGAGGCGCTGTACGCCTATGCGCAGGCGCGCGGCCTGCCGCATCGGCGCTGCGGCAAGCTCATCGTCGCGACAGCGCCGGCCCAGGTGCCGGCGCTGGAGGGCATCGTCCGCCAGGCGGCGGCCAACGGCGTGGACGACCTGGTCGTGCTCACGCGCGCGCAGGCGCGCGCGATGGAGCCGCAGCTCGCGTGCGTCGGGGCGATCCATTCGCCCAGCACCGGCATCGTCGACAGCCATGCGCTGATGCTGAGCCTGCAGGGCGACCTGGAGAACGCGGGCGGGGTGCTGGCACTGAAGTCGCCGGTGGTGCGCGCCGAGTGCGCCGACGGCGCGATCGTGCTGTTCGCCGAGGACGGTACGGCGCTGCGCTGCCGAAGCGTCGTCAATGCCGCGGGGCTGGGCGCGCCGGCGCTGGCGCGGCGTTTCGAGGGCCTGCCGGCGGCGCAGGTGCCGGCCGCACACCATGCCAAGGGCAACTACTTCGTGCTGGCCGGGCGCGCGCCTTTCAACCGGCTCATCTATCCCGTGCCGGAGGCGGCGGGACTGGGCGTGCACCTCACGCTGGATCTGGGCGGCCAGGCCAAGTTCGGGCCCGACGTGCAGTGGGTGGATTCCGCCGACGACCTGGTGGTCGACGCCGCGCGCGGCGAGGGCTTCTATGCCGAGGTGCGCAAGTACTGGCCGGCGCTGCCCGATGGCGCGCTGACGCCCGGCTACGCCGGCATCCGCCCCAAGATTTCCGGGCCCGGCGAGCCGGCGCGCGATTTCCTGATCCAGGGGCCGGCGGACCATGGCGTCGCGGGCCTGGTCAACCTGTTCGGCATCGAATCGCCGGGGCTGACCAGCAGTCTGGCCGTCGGCGCATACGTGACGAAATTGCTGGCGTAGTGGCTGGCAGGCGCGTGTCGAGCCTGTAACATGGGCTGCCACGCCGACGACTGGCGTGGCGCCACCGGCGCGGTGCCGGAATGAATCCACGGAGGGAAGGTTCCAATGTCCATATCCAACAATCTCGAAGCAGCGGCCAATGCGGTGGTGGAAGACCTGGCCAGCGATGTGAAGGGCGTGCTCGGCAGCACGGACCTCGAATCGCTGCCGCAGCTCAAGGCCCTCCGCCAACGCGTCGAAACCAAGCTCGCCATCGCACGCGAACTCGCTTCGGAAAAGAGCAAGGTGGCCGCGAAGAAGGCCAAGGACGCGGCGAACACCGCCAACGCCTACGCGCACGACGAACCCTGGCAGATCGCTGCCGGGGCGCTGGCGGTGGGCGTGCTGGTGGGCCTGCTGCTTGGCCGCCGCTGACCGGTCGACGGGGCATGTCCGCGGCGCCCGGACAGGCGCCGGATTCAAGAAGAGGCCAAAGGAGGAGAGGCGATGAGCCTGCTGTCCCTGTTCGGACTGGATCGCCGGCTGCGCCGCCTGAAGATCGCCGTCGGCGAGGGGGCCATCGCCGCCGAGGACCGTGCGCAGCTGCTGCGCATGGCATGGGAGGACGAGAAGCGCCGTCTCAAGCGCGCCGTCGGCCTGACGGTGGCCGTGCTGGGCCTGACCACCGTGGTGGCCTCTCTGCTCTCCGTGGCCGTCGTGGTGCATTTCTGGGACACGCCGCAGCGCGTGGCCGCGGCCTGGTGGGTGGCTGGTGCCTGGCTGGCCCTGTGGTTGCTTGCGATGATCGGCCTGGTCGCGACCTTGCGGCAGGCGGCCGGCGCCTTCGACCCCGTGCGCGAGGAACTCGACCTCGATTGGCAGTGGGTGCGGCGGCGCGCGGCCGCTCCGGATCGCGGCAGCAAAGGCAAGGACGAACCCAAGGCCCGTGAGCCGCGCCCGGCCACGCGCGAGGCGCTGCTGGCGCGCATCGCCCGCCAGCGCGAGCGCATCGCCATGCTGGAGGCCGAGCCCTCCCTGCCACGCGCCGGCCGCAAGGCGGCCGCGCCGCCCGCCGATGAATCGGCGTCGGCCGTAGCGCTGCGTCTGGCGCGCGAGCACCCGGTGGCCACGGCCGCGCTGGCGGCGGGCGCCGTGCTCGTGCTGCGCCCGCGCCGCCTGCTGCGTGTCGCGGCCTGGGTCGTGCCGGTGCTCTGGCGGATGCGCTGACGAGCGCGCGTCAGCGCGCCTGGCGCTGCAGCGCGAGCGCCGCCTCGCGCACCAGCGCCGGGCCGCGGTAGATCAGGCCGGTGTAAATCTGTACGGCGTCGGCACCGGCCTCGAGCTTGGCGAGCGCATCGGCCGCGCCGAGGATGCCGCCCACGCCGACGATCGGGAAGTCCTTTCCCAGCGCGGTGCGAAGCTGGCGGATCACGCGGTTGCTCGCCTCCCGCACCGGCGCGCCGGACAGGCCGCCGGCTTCCTGCGCATGCGGCAGGCCCGCCACGGCGTCGCGCGCCAGCGTGGTGTTGGTCGCGATCACGCCGTCCATGCGCCAGCGCCGCAGCGTGGCGGCGATCACGTCGACCTGCGCCGCGTCGAGGTCGGGCGCGATCTTCACGAACAGCGGCACGCGCCGTTCATGTCGCGCCGCCAGCGCCTCGCGGCGTTCGGCCAGGGCGGCGAGCAGGGCGTCCAGGGCCTCGTCGCTCTGCAGGCTGCGCAGGTTGGCGGTGTTCGGGCTGGAGATGTTGATCGTCACGTAGTCGGCATGCGGGTACACGCCGTCGAGGCAGGCCAGGTAGTCGTCCACCGCGCGCCCGATGGGCGTGGCGGCGTTCTTGCCGATGTTCAGGCCGAGCCGCATCGGCAGCCGGTCCGGCCGGCTGTCCCGCCGGAAGCGTGCACGCTGTACGTTGGCCAGGAAGGCGTCGAGCCCCTCGTTGTTGAAGCCCAGCCGGTTGATCAGCGCATCGGCCTGGGGCAGGCGGAACATCCGCGGCCTGGGGTTGCCACTCTGGCCCAGCGGGGTGACGGTGCCGACCTCCACGAAGCCGAAGCCCATGGCCGCGAAGGCGTCGATGCAGCGGGCGTTCTTGTCCAGCCCGGCGGCCAGGCCGACGCGGTTGGGCAGGCGCAGGCCGGCGATGGTGACCGGGTCCTCGACCCGCGCCGACCCGTAGGTGCAGGCCAGCGGCGTGTTCTGCGTGCGGGCAAGGGCATCGAGCGTCAGTTCGTGGGCCGCCTCGGGGTCGAGGGTGAAGAGAAAGGGACGGGCCAGGCCGTAGGGCAGGAAGGGCATCGGATAATTCGCGCTTTGAACAGCACCCAGGATTCTCACCGATGACCCAGCCGGCACTCACCCAGGACGAACTCAAGGCCCAGGTGGGCCGCGCGGCGCTCGAGCACGTGGTGGAGGGCGGGATCGTCGGCGTCGGCACCGGCTCCACGGTCAACAAGTTCATCGACGCACTGGCCGGCATCAAGGACCGCATCCGCGGCGCGGTGTCCAGTTCGGTCGCGTCGACCGAGCGGCTGCGCGCGCTGGGCATCGAGGTCTTCGACAGCAACGCGGTCGAGGAGCTGGCGGTCTACATCGACGGGGCGGACGAGATCGACGGCCGTGGCTTCATGGTCAAGGGGGGCGGCGCGGCGCTCACGCGCGAGAAGATCGTGGCGGCCCAGTCGCGGCGCTTCGTGTGTATCGCCGATGCGTCCAAGCGGGTCGAGGTGCTGGGCGCCTTTCCGCTGCCGGTGGAAATCATCCCGATGGCGGCGCGTCGCATCATGCGGCAGTTCGCGGCGCTCGGCGGCATCGCGCAGGTGCGCGAGAAGGACGGTGTGCCGCTGGTCACCGACAACGGCCAGCACATCCTCGACGTGACCGGCCTGCGCATCACCGATCCGCTGGCCTTCGAGGTCGAGGTGAGCCAGTGGCCCGGCGTCGTCACCGTCGGCGTGTTCGCCCGCCAGAAAGCCGACGTGTGCCTGCTCGGCACGCCGGCAGGCGTCCAGACGCTGCGGTGGTAGAGGTCCACCCCCGTTTCTTGCTCACTTCGTGTAGCCGAATCCCCCCTCAAGGGGGCGACACCGATGGCCCGGCAAAGCCGGTTCCATGGTGTCTCCCGAACGGGCCTGGCTGCGCCGGCCTTGAGTTTCATGCGTCGCGGGCGGCGCAGCGCGCCATGGCGCAATCAGATTCAGAAGCGGATGCCGGCCGGGTTGGCCGGCGTGGGGCCGTCCGGCAGCGGCGGTGGTGCGGCGGGCGGCGCGGAAATGCGCTGCACCGGGGCCGGGGCGGGCACGGCCGGCTGCTGCGCGACCAGCGGCTGCGCTGGCGCAGGGCGGTAGCCGGCGGGCAGTTGCACGCTCTTGGGATAGCCGGCCGCATCGAGGTACTGCGACCACTGCGCGTCCGAGAAACCCGGGAGCTGCTGACTGCCGATCGTCAGCAGCGGCAGGGCGTTCTGGCTGCTCAGCCGCTGCAGCGCCTCGATGTCCGCCGGCGTCGTGACCGTGCGCTCGTCGAAGGGGATGCCGCGCATGCGCAGCAGCGAACGGCCGGTGGCGCAGGGCGCGCAGTCCTCGCCGCTGTAGAGCGTGACCGGGTAGCGCTGGGCCACCTGGCGCAGTTCGTAGGGCAGGTCGGTGTTCGCCGCCGGCGCCGCCGCGGCTCCCGTGCCGGCAGCGGCCGGCCGGGCATCGGCGGCCGGCGGCCGGTCCGAGAAGGACACGCGGCCCTGCGCGTCGACATGCCGGTACACCGGCTGCGCAAGCGCGGCGCCGGCCGCAAGGAGCACCAGGGCGAGGGGAAGTCGGGCGTGGAAGGTCATGGCCGGGACGGTGTCGGAAGGTGTCCAAGCGTAACCCGGTTTTCCCCGGGCGCGGCGTTCAGGCCGGCTGTGCCATGCCCTGGTGGCGCAGCAGGGCGTCGAGCCGGGGCTCGCGTCCGCGGAAGTCCTTGAACGATTCCATGGCCGGGCGGCTGCCGCCGGCTTCCAGGATCGCCTGGCGGTAGCGGCGGCCGGTCTCGATGCTCGGCTCGCCGTTGGCGCCCGCCGTTTCCTCGAAGGCGGCGTAGGCGTCGGCGGAGAGCACCTCGGCCCACTTGTAGCTGTAATAGCCGGCCGCGTAGCCGCCCGAGAAGATGTGGGTGAAGGTGTTGGGCGTGCGGTTGAAGGGCGGGGCCGGCATCACGGCCACCTCGGCGCGCACGCGCTCCAGCAGCGCCATCACGTCGCCGGGTTTGGCCTGCGCGGCGTCGAATTCGGTGTGCAGCAGCATGTCGAACAGCGAGAACTCGATCTGGCGCAGCGTCTGCAGCCCGCTCTGGAAGTTCTTAGCGGCGATCATCTTGTCGAACAGGGGGCGCGGCAGCGGCTCGCCGGTGTCCACGTGCGCCGTCATGTGGCGCAGCACGTCCCATTCCCAGCAGAAGTTCTCCATGAACTGGCTGGGCAGCTCGACCGCATCCCACTCGACGCCGCTGATGCCGGACACGTCGCGCTCGTTGACCTGCGTGAGCATGTGGTGCAGGCCGTGGCCGAACTCGTGGAAGAGGGTGGTGACGTCGTCGTGGGTGAGCAGCGGCGGCTTGCCGTCCACGCCCTCGGCGAAATTGCACACCAGGTGGGCCACCGGTGTCTGCAGCCGGCCGTCGTCGGGGCGCAGCCAGCGGGCGCGCACGTCGTCCATCCAGGCGCCGCCGCGCTTGGCGGCGCGTGCGGAGGGGTCGAGGTAGAACTGGCCGACCTTCTCGCCGGCGCGCTCGATGCGGTAGAACTCCACGCCGGGGTGCCAGACCGGCGCCTCGTCGCGGTGGATCGACACCTCGAACAGCGTCTCGACGATCTTGAACAGCCCGGCCATCACCTTGGGCGCGGTGAAGTACTGCTTGACCTCCTGCTCGCTGAAGGCGTAGCGCGCCTCCTTGAGCTTCTCGCCGATGTAGCTCCAGTCCCAGGGCTGCGGGTCGGCGATGCCCAGGTGCTCGGCGGCGAAGGCGCGCAGGTCGACCAGGTCGCGCTCGCCGTAGGGCCGGGCCTTGGACGCGAGGTCGCGCAGGAACTGCACGACCTGCGCGGACGAATCGGCCATCTTCGGCACCACCGACAGCTCGCCGAAGTTGGCGTAGCCCAGCAGCCGCGCCTCTTCCGCGCGCAGCTGCAGGATCTCGGTGATCAGCGGCGTGTTGTCCAGGGCCGCGTCGCCGAACTCGCTGGCGCGGGTGACGTAGGCCCGGTAGAGCGTCTCGCGCAGCTTGCCGCTCTTGGCGAACTGCATCACCGGCAGGTAGCAGGGCATCTTCAGCGTGAGCTTGTAGCCGCTCTTGCCCTCGGCTTCGGCGGCCGCGCGCGCGGCGCCGATCACGTCCTGCGGCACGCCCTCCAGGTCGCCGAGCTCGGCGTACCAGGCGAAGGCGTCGGTGGCGTCCAGCGCGTTCTCGCTGAACTTCTGGCTCAGCTCGGCCTGCCGCTCCTGGATCTCGGCGAAGCGCTGGCGGGCCTCGCCCTGCAGCTCGGCGCCGCCGAGCACGAAATTGCGCACCGCGTTGCGGTGCGCCTGGCGCTGCTCGGCATCGAGCGCGGCGGGGTCGATCGCCTTGTACTTGGCATAGAGCCGCTCGTCGGCGCCCAGCCGGGTCCAGAAGGCGGTCACGCGCGGCATCGCCTCGTTGTACGCGGCGCGCAGTGCGGGCGTATCGGCCACCGCGTTCAGGTGGCCGACCGCGCCCCAGGCGCACGAGAAGCGCTCGGTCGCCACGTCGAGCACCTTGGCGATCGCGGCCCAGTCGGCGGGGAAGTCCGGGGCCGTGACGGTTTCCAGGGCGCGATCGGCCTCCGCCAGCAGCGCGTCGACGGCGGGGGCGACGTGCTCGGGCCGGATGCGGTCGAACAGCGGGAGGTCGGAGAAGTCGAGGAGGGGATTGGTGGCCATGGCTCTGATCAGTTGGCGGCGCGTTCGGCGGCTTCAAGGGTGTTGACGAGGAGCATCGCGCGGGTCATGGGGCCGACGCCGCCGGGCACGGGGGTGATCCAGCCGGCGACTTCCTTCACGCCCTCGAAATCCACGTCGCCGCACAGCTTGCCTTCGTCGTTGCGGTTCATGCCCACGTCGATCACCACGGCACCGGGCTTGACCATGTCCGCCGTGAGGATGTTGCGTCTGCCCACGGCAGCGACCACCACGTCGGCCTGGCGCGTGAGCGCGGCCAGCTCGCGCGTGGCGCTGTGGCAGACGGTCACCGTGGCGTTCTTCGCCAGCAGCATCATCGCCATCGGCTTGCCGACGATGTTGCTGCGGCCGATGACCACGGCGTGCCTGCCGCGCAGGTCGTAGCCGATCGATTCGAGCATCTTCATGCAGCCGTGCGGCGTGCAGGGCCAGAAGCCCGGCTGGCCCACCATCAGCGCGCCGGCGCTGGCGACGTGGAAGCCGTCCACGTCCTTGGCGGGCGAGATGGCCTCGATGACCTTGTGGCTGTCCATGTGCGGCGGCAGCGGCAGCTGCACCAGGATGCCGTGCACGGCCGGGTCGGCGTTCAGGGCATGGATGCGCGCCAGCAGCTCGGCTTCGGCCAGGCCGGCGGGGTAGCGCTCCAGCGTCGCCGTCAGGCCGGTCTCGCCGCTGTCGTTGACCTTGTGCTTGACGTAGACCTGGCTGGCCGGGTCCTCGCCGACCAGGATGATGGCCAGGGTCGGCGCGATGCCGCGTGCCTTGAGCGCCGCGGTGCGGCCGGCCACTTCGGCGCGGATGTGTCGGGACAGCGCGTTGCCGTCGATCAGTTGTGCGGTCATCGTTTTCGGTCGTCCAAGTAAAAACGCCCGCTTGCGCAGGCGTCGGTGTCGGCAGGTGCGGTCGTCAGGAGGCCGCCTTCGCGGGTGCCTGCCCGAGCGCGATCTTGAGCAGGTCGGCCACGGTGTTGGCGTTGAGCTTTTCCATGATGTTGGCGCGGTGCGCCTCCACCGTCTTGATGCTGATGCCCAGGTCGTCGGCGATCTGCTTGTTGAGGCGGCCGGCGACGATGCGCTCGAGCACCTGCGCCTCGCGGCCGGTGAGCTTGGACAACAACGCATCGCGGCTGGCCGACTGCTGGTGCTGGGCGAAGGCCTCGCGGGCGTGCTCCAGCATACGCTCGACCAGGGCGACGAGTTCCTCGTCGTTGAAGGGCTTCTGGATGAAGTCCATCGCGCCCTTCTTCATCGAGTCGACCGCCATCGGCACGTCGCCGTGGCCGGTGATGACCACGATCGGCAGCGGCGAGCGGCGCTCGATCAGGCGGTCCTGCAGCTCCAGGCCCGTCATGCCGGCCATGCGGATGTCGACGATCAGGCAGGCGACCTCGCGCGGGTCGTAGCGCGAGAGGAAGGACTCGGCGGAATCGAAGCATCGCACGCGGTAGTCCTTGCCCTCGAGCAGCCACTGCAGCGAATCGCGAACCGCTTCGTCGTCATCGACGACATAGACCGTGCCCTTCTTCGGAATCAAACTCATGCAGCTACCTTCGTCTCGTCGCTTGCTACGGAATCAAGAGCGTCCAACACCGGAATCCAGAAGGAAAAACGGCATCCAACAATGTCCGGCCCATTGTAGATGTTCTCCGCCTGCATCCGGCCGCGGTGCGATTCCACGATGGTGCGGCACAGGTTCAGGCCGATGCCCATACCCTCGGGCTTGGTGGAGAAGAAGGCTTCGTACAGGCGATCCATGACTTCCGGCGCCAGGCCCATGCCGGTGTCCTGTACCGAGAATTCCACCGCGTTCTGGCGGTCGATGACCTTGGGCACCACCCGCAGCTCCACGTTGCGGCGCGCGACCGGGCGGTCGGCCAGGTCGATCGATTCGGCCGCGTTCTTCATCAGGTTCACCAGCACCTGCTCGATCAGGATGCGGTCCACGCGCAGCACCGGCAGGCGGGCGGCCACGTAGTGGTTCAGCCGCACGTTGCGGCGCCGCAGCTCGATGCCGGCGAGCTCCACCGCCTCGCTCACCATCGTCGCGACCTCGGCCGGGGCGCGGTTGGGCTCGCTGCGCTTCACGAAGGAGCGGATGCGCTGGATGATCTGCCCCGCGCGCTGCGCCTGCTTGGAGGTCTTGTCCAGGGCGGCGAGCAGGGCCTCGGCGTCGATCTGCTGGCCGCGGATGCGCGACATCATGCCGTTGCAGTAGTTCGTGATCGCCGTGAGCGGCTGGTTGAGCTCGTGGGCCACGCTGGAGGCCATCTCGCCCATGGTGATCAGGCGGCTGGCGGTCTGTGCCTTGTCGGCCTGGGCGGCGGCCTGCTCCTCGGCGTCGCGCCGCGGCGTGATGTCGGTCGCGATCACCATCTGCGCCAGCCGCCCGTCGACCCAGGTGAGGTAGCGCGAGCGCACCTCGATCCACTTGCCCAGCTCGGGCAGGAAGATTTCGTTGTTGGCCGGCTGGGCGGCGGTGAGCGTGTCGATCGGCAGGCCGGCGAAGGGGTCGACGTCGTCGAAGTCTTCCTCGTGCGCGTGCGAGGCCGGCACTCCGGCCTGCGCCACCATGTTCAGATGGCCCATGGTGTCGGAGCCGAACCACAGCCGGTACAGCTTGTTGGCGAACAGCAGTTCCTCGCTGCCCAGCGGCGCCACCGAGACCGAGGCGTCCAGCGCCTCCAGCACCGTGGTGAAACGCTCGTAGGAGGCCGAGAGCTGCTCGCGGATGCGGGTGGGCTCGGTGATGTCGGTCATCGAGGTCATCCAGCCGGTCTGGTGGCCGCGCGCGTCGATCAGCGGCGAGACGTACAGGCGCGCGTTGAAGACCGTGCCGTTCTTGCGCTTCACGCGCACCTGGAAGCCGCCGGGCAGGGCGCGGCCGTGCAGTTCTTCCTCAAGGCGCTCGTTCATGATCTCGCGGTCGGCTTCGAGCCAGTAGGGGAAGGGCGGCGTCTGGCCCACCAGTTCCTCCTCGCTCCAGCCGGTCATCGCGCAGAAGGCGGCGTTGACGTAGGTGATGCGGCCTTCCAGGTCGAGCACCCGCATCCCGGTGAGCATCGAGTTCTCCATCGCGCGGCGGAAGTTCGTCTCGGCCACCAGCGCCTGCTGCGCCTGCTGCCGGCGCCGCGTGTGGCGCCAGGTGCCGATCAGCATCCAGCTCGTGAGCACACTGAGCGCGACCACCAGCCAGAACAGGCCGTTGCCCACGATGCCTTGCGAGGTGCGGTAGGCCTGCGCGCGCAGCACCAGGCCGTTGCCGACCGGGGACACGGGCACCTCGTATTCGTTGGTGCGATCGGTCCAGGGCAGCAGCCGGGTGCCGGCCTCGCGCGGATTCACCGTGTTGCCGGCCAGCAGCCCGCTCTTGTCGTCCAGCAGCGAGACGGCGTAGCGCGCCGAGACTTCCGGCGGCACGCCGTAGCGCAGCAGGCCGTCGATCGAAAACTCCCCAAGCACCATGCCGGCGAACAGGCCCTGGTCGAACAGGGGGATGTGCAACTGCAGCATGGCCGGCGGATCGCTGCCCGCCGCGGGCTGGGAGAACACCGGCTGGCGCAGCTCGCGCGCGAGCGCGTAGTTGCTTTCGATGTCGCCCGGGCGCAGCACCTCGCCCACCGGATGCTGCTGGACCGGGTGCACGCTCGGCGCCGCATAGCCGGCCTTGATGCGCCGGCGGTCGTCGATCCAGCTCACCACCTGCAGTTCGGGAAACTGGCTGACCAGGGATTCGGAGCGGCTCGCGAACTCGGCCGCGTCGATCTCGCGGTTGGAGGCATCGCGCGCCAGGCGCATCAACTGCTCCTGCCGCTCCAGCAGGCGCAGGCGCAGGCGCTGCTGCGCGTACTCGACGTCGCGCCGGACCGACTCCTGCTCGCGCTCGAGCTCCTCGACGCGCAGGTACCAGAAGGCCGAGACGATGGCTGCCAGGAACAGCAGCACCGCCGCCATCGGCGCGACCATCGCCACTGCGTCCTGCAACACGGGGGTCTGGCGTCGCCACCGCCGGCGCCACCACGACAGCGGCGACGCGTTCACGGCATGGCGTGCCGCGGAAAGCGGGGTGGTGAAGGGCATCTTTGAAGTGTAGGGGAAGCCTTTGCCGCGGATGTCAAGCCCCGGCGCCCGCAGCTCTATTTTCATGTTGATTTCATAATAAGAAATCAATAAGCACTATTTGAAATCTCAGAAATTTTGTGCGACACTGCCTCCCGCCTGCACAACCGGCACTAAATTACTGGCACACATCAATCAAGGAGACAGAGCATGTCGGCAAATCCCGAGAACCGCTTCGGTTCGGCCGCCAACGACGCGGATGCCCAGGAAACCCGCGAATGGATGGACGCCCTGTCCGCGGTCATCCAGAAGGAAGGCCCCGAGCGCGCGCACTTCCTGCTCGAGCAGCTTCTGGAGCATGCGCGGCAGAGCAGCATCGACATGCCGTTCTCGGCCAACACCGGCTACGTCAACACCATCGAGCCCGACCAGGAAGAACGCTGCCCGGGCAACATCGAGATCGAGGAGCGCCTGCGCGCCTACATGCGCTGGAACGCGATGGCGATGGTGGTCAAGGCCAACCGCCACCACCCGCCCGAAGGCGGCGACCTGGGCGGCCACATCGGCTCCTTCGCCTCGCTGGCCAACATGTTCGGCGCCGGCTTCAACCATTTCTGGCATGCCGAAACCGAAAAGCACGGCGGCGACCTGCTGTACATCCAGGGCCACGTCTCGCCCGGCATCTACGCCCGCGCCTACATGGAAGGCCGCCTGACCGAAGAGCAGTTGCTGAACTTCCGCCAGGAAGTCGACGGCAAGGGCCTGTCGAGCTACCCGCATCCCAAGCTGATGCCCGAGTTCTGGCAGTTCCCCACGGTGTCGATGGGGCTGGGGCCGCTGATGGCGATCTATCAGGCGCGCTTCCTGAAGTACCTGCACGCCCGCGGCATCGCCAACACCGAAGGCCGCAAGGTCTGGGTCTTCTGCGGCGACGGCGAAATGGACGAGGTCGAGTCGCTGGGCGCGATCAGCCTGGCGGCGCGCGAGCGGCTGGACAACCTGATCTTCGTCATCAACTGCAACCTGCAGCGCCTGGACGGCCCGGTGCGCGGCAACGGCAAGATCATCCAGGAACTCGAAGGCGAGTTCCGCGGCTCGGGCTGGAACGTCATCAAGCTGATCTGGGGCAGCAACTGGGATCCGCTGCTGGCGCGCGACAAGGACGGCGCGCTGCGCAAGATCATGATGGAGTGCAACGACGGCGACTACCAGTCCTTCAAGGCCAACGATGGCGCCTACGTGCGCAAGAACTTCTTCGGCCGCGATCCGCGCACGCTCAAGCTGGTCGAGCACCTGAGCGACGACGAGGTCTGGAACCTGCGCCGCGGCGGCCATGACCCGCAGAAGGTCTACGCCGCCTTCCACGCCGCCAACAGCCACAAGGGCCAGCCCACGGTGCTGCTGGTGAAGACCGTCAAGGGCTTCGGCATGGGCAAGATCGGCGAGGGCAAGAACACCGTGCACCAGACCAAGAAGCTGGGCGACGAGGACATCAAGGCCTTCCGAGACCGCTTCAACATCCCGATCCCCGACAGCCAGATCGCCGACCTGCCGTTCTACAGGCCGGCCGACGACACGCCGGAGATGAAGTACCTGCACGAGCGCCGCAAGGCGCTGGGCGGCTACCTGCCGCACCGCCGCGTGAAGGCCGACGAGAGCTTCACCGTGCCCTCGCTGGACACCTTCAAGGCCGTGCTCGAGCCCACGGCCGAGGGCCGCGAGATCTCGACCACGCAGGCCTACGTGCGCTTCCTCACGCAACTGCTGCGCGACAAGGCGCTGGGCCCGCGCGTGGTGCCGATCCTGGTCGACGAGGCGCGCACCTTCGGCATGGAAGGCCTGTTCCGCCAGGTGGGCATCTACAACCCCGATGGCCAGCAGTACACCCCGGTCGACAAGGACCAGGTGATGTACTACAAGGAGGACAAGTCCGGCCAGATCCTGCAGGAAGGCATCAACGAGGCCGGCGGCATGTCCAGCTGGATCGCGGCGGCCACCTCGTACTCGACGAACAACCGGATCATGGTGCCGTTCTACGTGTACTACTCGATGTTCGGCTTCCAGCGCATCGGCGACCTGGCGTGGGCGGCGGGCGACATGCAGGCGCGCGGCTTCCTGCTGGGCGGCACCTCGGGGCGCACCACGCTCAACGGCGAGGGCCTGCAGCACGAGGACGGCCACAGCCACATCCTGGCCAACACCATCCCCAACTGCGTGAGCTACGACCCGACCTTCGCGCACGAGGTCGGCGTGATCCTGCACCATGGCCTGAAGCGCATGGTGGAGAAGCAGGACAACGTCTACTACTACATCACGCTGCTCAACGAGAACTACGCCATGCCCGGCCTGCAGCCCGGCACCGAGGAGCAGATCATCAAGGGCATGTACCTGTGCCGGCAGGCGCCCGCGATCAAGGCTGCCAAGGGCAAGGAGGCGCCGAGCGTGCAGCTGCTGGGCAGCGGCACCATCCTGCGCGAGAGCTTCGCGGCGCAGGAACTGCTCGAGAAGGACTGGGGCATCGCGGCCGCCGTGTGGAGCTGCCCGAGCTTCAACGAACTCACGCGCGACGGCCAGGACGCCGATCGCTGGAACCTGCTGCACCCGACCGATGAGCCGCGCGTGTCCTTCGTGGCGCAGCAGCTCGCGGCGAGCACCGGTCCGGTCGTGGCCTCGACCGACTACATGAAGGCCTACGCCGAGCAGATCCGTCCCTTCGTGCCCAAGGGCCGCAGCTACAAGGTGCTGGGCACCGACGGCTTCGGGCGCAGCGACTTCCGCAGCAAGCTGCGCGAGCATTTCGAAGTCAACCGCCACTACATCGTGGTCGCCGCGCTGAAGGCGCTCAGCGAGGACGGTGCCGTGCCGGCGGCCAAGGTCGCCGAGGCGATCAAGAAGTACGGCATCGATGCCGACAAGGTGAACCCGCTCTACGCGTAAGCGACAACCCGAACAACCGACGCGCCCCACGGGCGGGAGACAAACGACATGGCAGCAGTGGAAGTGAAGGTGCCGGACATCGGCGATTTCGACGAAGTCGCGGTGATCGAGGTGCTGGTGAAGGTGGGCGACACGGTCCAGGCCGAGCAGTCGCTCATCACGGTGGAGTCGGACAAGGCCTCGATGGAGATTCCGTCGTCGGCCGCCGGCGTGGTCAAGGAACTCAAGGTCGAGGTGGGCAGCAAGGTGAGCGAAGGCTCGGTGGTGCTGGTGCTCGAGGCCGACGGTGCGGCGGCGGCCGAGGCGCCGGCTTCGGCACCGGCTGCGGCGGCTCCCGCGCCTGCGCCCAGCGAGGCGCCGGCCGCGCCCGCGCCGGCCGCAGCGCCTGCGGCACCGGCCGGACCGGTCGAGGTCAAGGTGCCGGACATCGGCGACTTCAAGGACGTCGCGGTGATCGAGGTGCTGGTGCAGCCCGGCGATGTGATCAAGGAAGAGCAGTCGCTGATCACCGTCGAGTCGGACAAGGCCTCGATGGAGATTCCGTCGTCGGCCGCCGGCACGCTCAAGGAACTCAAGGTCAAGGTGGGCGACACGGTCAACATCGGCGACCTGATCGCGGTGCTGGAAGGCGCGGCCGGCGCACCGGCTGCTGCGCCGGCGCCGGCCGCGGCGCCCGCGGCTGCCGCTTCGGCGCCCGCCAGCGCGCCGGCACCGGCCGCCGCGAGCACGGCCCCCCCGCCCGCGCACGACCCCACCAAGGCCCCTGCCGGCGGTCTGCCGCATGCATCGCCCTCGGTGCGCAAGTTCGCGCGCGAGCTGGGCGTGCCGCTGGACGAGGTCAAGGGCACCGGCCTCAAGGGCCGCATCACCCAGGAAGACGTCCAGGGCTTCACCAAGGCGGTGATGAGCGGGCAGGCGAGCACCAAGGCCGCGGCCGCCAAGGCGCCGGCCGGCGGCGGCGACGGCGCCGCGCTGGGCCTGATCCCCTGGCCCAAGGTCGACTTCGCGAAGTTCGGCAGCGTCGAGCGCAAGGACCTCTCGCGCATCAAGAAGCTCAGCGGCGCCAACCTGCACCGCAACTGGGTGATGATCCCGCACGTCACCAACAACGACGAGGCGGACATCACCGAGCTGGAGGCCTTCCGCGTGGCCACCAACAAGGAGAACGAGAAGTCGGGCATCAAAGTGACGATGCTGGCCTTCGTGATCAAGGCGGTGGTCTCGGCGCTGAAGAAGTTCCCCGAGTTCAACACCAGCCTGGACGGCGACCAGCTCGTCTACAAGCAGTACTTCCACATCGGCTTCGCGGCCGACACGCCCAACGGGCTGGTGGTGCCGGTGCTCAAGGACGCCGACAAGAAGGGCGTGCTGCAGATCAGCCAGGAAATGGGCGAGCTTGCCAAGAAGGCGCGCGACGGCAAGCTGGGCGCGGCCGACATGACCGGCGGCTGTTTCTCGATCAGCTCGCTGGGTGGCATCGGCGGCACGCACTTCACGCCGATCATCAACGCGCCGGAGGTCGCCATCCTGGGCCTGTCCAAGAGCGCGATGAAGCCGGTGTGGGACGGCAAGCAGTTCGTGCCGCGCCTGACGCTGCCGCTGTCGCTGTCCTACGACCACCGCGTGATCGACGGCGCCGCCGCGGCGCGCTTCAACGCCTACCTGGGCCAGGTGCTCGCCGATTTCCGGCGCGTGCTGCTGTGAGAGGAGCCTGACTGTCATGAGCGAACAACAGGTCAAGGTTCCCGACATCGGCGACTTCGAGGACGTGGCCGTCATCGAGGTGCTGGTCAAGGAAGGCGACACCATCCAGGTGGAGCAATCGCTGGTCACCGTCGAGTCGGACAAGGCGTCGATGGAGATCCCGTCGTCCACCGCCGGCACGGTGAAGTCGATCGCGGTGAAGGTCGGCGACAAGGTGAGCGAGGGCAGCGTGCTGCTGACGGTGGAGGCCTCGGACGCCGCGGCGCCGTCGCCCGCGGCCCCTGCGCCCGCGGCATCCCCGGCGCCTGCGCCGGCACCCGCCGCGCCGGCCTCGGCGCCTGCGCCGGCCGCGTCGACCTATGGCGGCAGCGTGGACGTCGAATGCGACACGCTGGTGCTCGGCGCCGGCCCCGGCGGCTACTCGGCTGCTTTCCGGTCGGCCGATCTGGGCATGAAGACCGTGCTGGTCGAACGCTACGCGACGCTGGGCGGCGTGTGCCTGAACGTCGGCTGCATTCCCTCCAAGGCGCTGCTGCACGTGGCGGCGGTGATGGACGAGGCCAAGCATTTCGCCGATCTGGGCGTGGACTTCGGCGCGCCGAAGGTCGACCGTGCCAAGCTGCTCGCGCACAAGAACAAGGTGGTGGGCAAGCTCACCGGCGGGCTCACCGCGATGGCCAAGATGCGCAAGGTCACCACGGTGCGCGGCGTCGGCCGCTTCATCGATCCCTGGCACCTGGAAGTCGAGGAAACCTCCGGCGACGGCCAGGCGACGACCGGCAAGAAGCAGGTCGTGAAGTTCCGCCACTGCATCATCGCGGCGGGCTCGCAGGCGGTGCACCTGCCCTTCATGCCCAAGGACGATCCGCGCGTGGTGGATTCCACCGGCGCGCTGGAGCTGGCCACCGAGCCCAAGCGCATGCTGATCCTGGGCGGCGGCATCATCGGCCTGGAAATGGGCACGGTGTATTCCAGCCTGGGCGCACGGCTGGACGTGGTCGAGATGCTCGACGGCCTGATGCAGGGCGCCGACCGCGACCTGGTGAAAGTCTGGCAGAAGATGAACGCGCCGCGCTTCGACCACATCATGCTCAAGACCAAGACGGTGGGCGCCGAGGCGACGAAGGAGGGCATCCGCGTCAGCTTCGAGGGCGAGCAGGCACCCAAGGAGCCGCAGGTCTACGACCTGGTGCTGCAGGCCGTGGGCCGCAGCCCCAACGGCAAGAAGATCGGCGCCGAGAAGGCGGGCGTGGCGGTGAGCGAGCGCGGCTTCATCCCGGTCGACATCCAGATGCGCACCAACGTGCCGCACATCTTCGCCATCGGCGACATCGTGGGGCAGCCCATGCTGGCGCACAAGGCGGTGCACGAGGCGCACGTGGCGGCCGAGGTGATCGCCGGCGAGCAGAAGGGCGACAAGGAACTGGCGAGCGCGGCCTTCAATGCGCGCGTGATCCCGAGCGTGGCCTACACCGATCCCGAAGTGGCCTGGGTCGGCCTCACCGAGGACCAGGCCAAGGCCGAGGGCATCAAGGTCAAGAAGGGCCACTTCCCGTGGACCGCTTCGGGCCGCGCGATCGCCAACGGCCGCGACGAGGGCTTCACCAAGCTGCTGTTCGACGCGCAGACGCACCGCATCCTGGGCGGCGGCATCGTCGGCACGCACGCGGGCGACATGATCGGGGAGGTCGCCCTGGCGATCGAGATGGGGGCCGACGAGATCGACATCGGCAAGACCATCCATCCGCACCCCACGCTGGGCGAGAGCATCGGCATGGCCGCCGAAGTGGCGCACGGCACCTGCACGGACCTGCCGCCGCAGAAGCGCTGACCGGCCCCGCCAGGCCCACAAAAAGAAATCCCGCCGATGGCGGGATTTCTTTTTGTGGGGAGAAAGGTCGCTTCAGCGGGCTGCGGCCTGCTGCACCTCGTTCTGGTCGGCGATGACACGCCGGGCGCCGTTGAAGCGACGCTGCCAGTAGTTGACGTTCATGCTTTCCACACGCACATGGGCGCCCGTGCGCGGCGAATGGATGAATTTGCCGTCGCCGACGTAGATGCCTACATGGCTGAAGGCGCGCCGCATGGTGTTGAAGAAGACCAGGTCGCCGGGGCGCAGCTCGCTGCGGTCGATCTTCTCGGTGGCGGCTGCCTGCTCTTCGGCGCGACGGGGCAGCAGCTTCCCAACGCCCTGGTCGTACATCGCGCGCACGAAGCCGCTGCAGTCGAAGCCGGTTTCGGCGTCGTTGCCGCCGCGGCGGTAGGGAACGCCCAGGAAACCCATGGCGGTGACGACGAGTTCGGAGGTGCGATCGCGCACGGTTTGCCGAACTTGCTCGAACTGACCGATCAAACCCCGGTCGACGAGCAGCTTTTCCATCTCCGCCGATCGATCATGCTGGGGTCCCGCGTGTGCGTGGCTGGCCAAGGCAAGAGCGAGGGCGGTTAAGACGAAAAAACGCATGGCGCGTAGGATATTGATGACAAAGGGTCATGTCAAACTCAAATCCACGTGCAGTTCACGCGCCAAACGCTTGTCGAGTCTTGCTTTTTTGAGGTCGATCGAAAATGGGAAGTTGTAACGGACACAATTTTCATGCCCCGAAGTCATGCACTGTATCTGTGTGTATCACTTTGGTATTCGTGAAGAAAGTGGGCAGATAAGGTCTGAACAGGAGTTTTGCGATGCAGCTGTTTCGATATGCCGTCGGTGCCGCCTTTCTGTGCGGCGGGGTGCTGGCGATGGCCCAGCCCCGGCCCCAGGTGGTGGCCTCGGGGCTGGAGAGTCCCTGGGCGGTGGCTTTCCTGCCGGCGCAGCGCTACCTGGTCACCGAGAAACGTGGCCGGATGCGGGTGGTCGAAGCCGACGGGCGGCTCGGTGAACCGCTGGCAGGGGTGCCGGAAGTCGCCGCCGGCGGGCAGGGCGGGCTGCTCGACGTGGTCACCGATTCGCAGTTCGCCGCCAACCGGACGATCTATTTCTGCTTCTCCGAGCCGGGCCCGGGCGGCGTCAACAGCACGGCCCTGGCGAAGGCGCGCCTGTCGAGCGATCGCCGCGCCCTCGAAAGCGTGCAGATCCTCTTCAGCCAGAAACCCAAGGTCTCCAGCCGCCAGCATTTCGGCTGCCGCATCGTGGAGGCGGGCGATGGCGCCTTGTTCATGACGCTCGGCGACCGCTACGGGCGGATGGCCGATGCGCAGGAGCTGGACAACCACATCGGCAAGATCGTGCGCATCGCCAAGGACGGCTCCGTGCCGAAGGACAACCCCTTCGTCGGCCGGGCCGGCGCCCTGCCCGAGATCTGGAGCTACGGCCACCGCAACGGGCAGGGCGCCGCGCTGGGGCCGGATGGCCGCCTGTGGATGCACGAGCACGGGCCCCAGGGCGGCGACGAGATCAACATCCCGCAGGCCGGCCGCAACTACGGCTGGCCGGTGATCACCTACGGCGAGAACTACGGTGGCGGCCGGATCGGCGACGGCCTGACCGAGAAGGCGGGCATGGAGCAGCCGCTCAAGTACTGGGTGCCGTCGATCGCGCCCTCGGGCATGGCCTTCCTGACCAGCGACCGCTACGGCGCCGCCTGGCGCGGCAACCTCTTCGTCGGCTCGCTCAAGTTCGGCTACGTGAGCCGCATCGAGTTGCGCGACGGCCGGGTCGCAGCCGAGCACAAGCTGCTGGAAGATGGCCGCGAACGCATCCGCGACGTGCGCCAGGGAGCGGACGGCTTGCTGTATGTGCTCACGGATGCATCCAACGGCAAGCTGATCCGCCTGCAACCCAACTGAGCAGGGTGGGGCGGGCTTTTCGGTGGTACTTTCGAGGGCTCTGCCGAACTCCTGAAAGAAAGCGCCATGCTCCTCGACGCCTCACTGTCCCAACTCGTGCTGGTCGACTACCAGGCCCGGCTGATGCCGGCGATCCACGACGGCGAAGCGGTGGCGAGGAATGCGGTGCGGCTGGGCAGGCTGGCGCAGGCGGTGGATGTGCCGGTCTTCGGCACCGAGCAGAACCCGTCGCGCCTGGGCGAGAACCTGCCCGACATCCGCGCCCTGTGCCAGCGCACGCTGGCCAAGATGCACTTCAGCGCCGCTGCGGAAGGGCTGGGCGAGTGGCTGCGCCCGCCGGCGCGGCCGGCCCAGGGCAATGCGCGCAGCCTGCCCAGGCACCTGCAGAAGAAGCCGCCGGCGGCCGAGGAGCGCGGCAGCATCGTCATCGCCGGCTGCGAAGCCCACGTCTGTCTGCTGCAGACCGCGCTGGAGCTGCTGGAGGAAGAATTCGAGGTCTGGGTGGTCACCGACGCCTGCGGCTCGCGCACCGACCGCAACCGCGACGCCGCCTTCGACCGCCTGGCCGGGGCCGGCGCCGAACTGGTGACCACCGAGATGGTGGGCTTCGAGTGGCTGCGCACGGCGGAGCACCCGGCGTTCAAGGAACTGCAGGCGCTGATCCGCTGACACCGGCTCGGACCGCCGGGCCTCAGTCCTGCCGCACCTCGTCGGCGGACAGTGGCATGTCCAGGTCGCGCAGGGCCTGCTGGATCCGCGCCACCGGCACCTGGCGCACCGGCACGGCCATCTCCACCGCAATCGCCGCGGCCACCCCGGCCGCCTGGCCGGTGGCCATGCAGGCCGGCATGTTGCGCGAGCGCGCATGCGCCTCGTGGTCGGCCGAGATGCAGCGTCCTGCCACCAGCAACTGTTCCACCCCAAGCGGCAGCAGGCAGCGGTAGGGGATCTCGTAGGGCGGCATGCTCTGGAAGTCGACGTCGCCGCCCTTGGGGTCGTGGATGTCGAGTGCCGAGGCGTCGGCGGCGATGCTGTCCTCGAAATGCGTCTCGCCGCGCGAGTCGGCGCCGGTGAGGGTGTATTCGCCTGCGATGTGCCGGGTCTCCCGCACCCCCAGGATCGGCGAGACCTGCCCCAGCCGTGCCTGCTCGAAGCCCGGCACGCGCTCGTGCAGGAACCGGCACACGCCCTCGATCTGGCGGTAGCACTCCAGGATCGCGGCCGTGAACTCGGCCGGGGAGAACACGTCCACGCCGAGCACCCGCGTGGCGTTCACGTACATCTGGCCGTCGGCGGTCTTGAGCGTGATGTTGTCGCGCTGGAGCTTGACGCCGGTCTCCTCCTGGAAGCGGCGCAGCATGCCGTTGAAGCCGGTCAGCCACAGCCCGTAGGCCAGCCCCTCGCGTTCGTGCGGGATCGCGCGGGCGGGCACGTCGTCGCAGTCGCGCGCCCAGTCGGCCAGGCGCTCGAGGTCGACGTTCTTCATGATGAAGTACATCGACACCGGCTGCATGCGCGCCTCGGCCTCGCCGGAGCCCATCACGAAGGGCGCGCCGGCCTTGGCCGCCATGTCGGCGTCGGCCGAGCAGTCGATCAGCACCCTGGCCGCGACGAACTGGCGGCCCGCCTTGCTTTCGATGAACACGCCCTTGACCGCGCCGTCTTCCACCTGCGGGGCGGAGACGAAGGTCTCGAACAGGATCTGCACGCCGGCTTCCACGCACAGGCGCGTCAGGAGCATCTTCATGATCTCCGGGTCCGTGGGCGAGGCGATGCGCACGCCGCCGGTCTTGGTGGTGGCCATGTAGTCCTCGCCGGCACCACCGGCCGAACGCGCCAGGTTCCAGATCTCCAAGGGGATGCCGCCGACCAGCGCGCCCGAGGGCTTGGTGTTCAGCCCCAGTGTCAGGATGCCGCCGAGCGAGCCGAATCGCTCGATCAGCACCACCTTGCGCCCGCGCCGCGCGGCGGCGATGGCGGCGACCGGGCCGGTCGTGCCGCCGCCGACGACGACGATGTCGGCCTCCATCAGCACGGGGGTCTGTCGGCTGGGTTCGTGGATCATGGTGGGGGTCACTGGCGCTGTTCCTTGTGAGGTTTCTGGGGGGGAGGGGGGATCAATCGAGCTTCGCGCCGGACTGCTTCACGGCCTTGGCCCACTTGGCGATCTCATTGCGGTTCCACTGGGCGAACTCTTCCCGGGAGTTGCCGACCACGATCGCGCCGGTCGCGGCGAGCTGCTGGCGCAGTTCGGGCAGGCGCAGCACCGCGACCATGTCGGCGTGGATCTTGTCTGCGATCGGCTGCGGCGTGCCGGCGGGCACCAGCGCGCCGATCCATGACACGGCCTCGAAGCCCGGCAGGCCCGATTCGGCCAAGGTCGGCACGTCGGGCAGGGTTTCGGCGCGCGCCAGGCTGGTCACCGCGAGCGGTTTGAGACGTTCCGACTTCACGTGGGGGGTGGCCGCCACGATGTTGTCGAACATCAGCGCGATCTGGCCGCTGAACATGTCGTTGTAGGCCGCCGGCGTGCCCTTGTACGCGATGTGCATGAGGTCGGTCCCGGTCTCCCGCTTGAACATCTCGCCGGCCAGGTGGTTGGAGGTGCCCACGCCGCCGGAGCCGAAGTTGAGCTTGCCCGGGTTGGCGCGCGCGTGGTCGATCAGCTCCTTCACGTTCCTGAACGGCACCGAGGGATTGGCCACCAGCACCAGGGGCGTGACCGAGACCAGGGTGATCGGCGTGAAGTCCTTCAGGTAGTCGTAGTTGAGCCTGGTGTAGAGCGTGGTGCTGATCGCGTTGGCGACGGTGCCGAAGAAGATGGTGTAGCCGTCGGCCGGAGCGCGTGCGGCGAGCTCGCTGCCCAGGTTGCCGCCGGCGCCGGGGCGGTTCTCGATCACCACCGGCTGCCCCCACTTCTCGGACAGCTTCTGGCCGACCGCGCGGGCGATCACGTCGGTGGCGCTGGCGGCCGGGAAGCCGAACAGGATGCGCACCGGCTTGCTGGGCCACGGGGCGTCCTGGGCGAGGGCGGGTGCGACGGCCGGGCCGATGATCGCGGCGGCCATGACCGCCAGCAGGGTTCTTTTGCGCATGGGTGTCTCCGGTGTCTGGGATGCTGCAGTCGAGGCAGGCAGCGTGCCCTGCCTTGCTTTTATCTTTCAGAGCTTCGATGCTATGGTGCTATAGATCACTTGTCAACCCAGGCGAGGTTAGCATTCGCGTGGAACCCGCACATGACCCAGCCCCACAGCCTCGCTTCAGACGATCCGCTCGGCGCCTTCGCGCGTCCACGCGAGGCCGGCCTGGCCAAGTACGCCCAGTTGCGCGAGACGCTCGCGGCCGCGATTCGCGGCGGCCACTGGAAGCCGGGCAGCCAGTTGCCGGCCGAGCGCGAACTGGCGCGGCTCACGCGCTACAGCCTGGGTACGGTGCAGCGCGCGCTGCGCGAACTCGCCGACGAAGGCATCGTCGTGCGCAGCCACGGCAGCGGCACCTATGTGGCGGAGGGCCGCGGCGCCATCGACGCGCCGCTGCACCTGCGCTTCCTCGGCGGCGAGGGCGAACCCACCTTCCTGCCGCTTTATCCGAAGATGCTCTCGCGCCGCCGCATCGACGAGCGCGGGCCATGGTCAGAGTGGCTGCGCCAGACCGGCGACGATGTCGTGCGCATCTCGCGGCGGATCAGCGTCAACCACGAGTTCGACGTCTTCAACCGCCTGTATTTCCGCGCGCAGGCCTTCCCCGGGCTCGCGTCGGCGGCGCTCTCCACACTGGATGGCGCGAATCTCAAGCAGATGCTGGGCAGCGAGAGCAGCATGCCGGTGACCGAGGTGCGCCAGCGCGTATCCTTCGTGAAGTTTTCCGAGGAGGCGAGCGGCGTGGTCGGCGTGCGGCCCGGCACGCGCGGCGTGCTGCTCGAAAGCGCAGCGATGGCGGGGCGCGAGCCGCTGTACTTCTTCGAGTCTTTCATCCCGCCGAACGACCGGCGGCTGGACGTCTCCTGAGGCGGCCCCGGGGTGCGCCGGTGCGTCAGTTTCGCGCAAGTGCCTCTGTTCATGATCCGTCGCAGGGTTCTGCAGGCCCGACGCACAACGAGACAAGACAAGGAGACTGCATGCCGAGCTATGCCGAGTTCCATCGCCAGTCCGTCGAGGCGCCCGAGGCCTTCTGGTCCGAGCAGGCCCGGCTGATCGACTGGCACACGCCGCCGGCGCAGATCCTGGACGCCAGCCGCCCGCCGTTCGCGCGCTGGTTCGTCGGCGGCACCACCAACCTGTGCCACAACGCGGTGGACCGGCACCTGGCCGAGCGCGCCGACCAGCCGGCGCTGATCGCCGTCTCCACCGAGACCGGCAGCGAGCGCGTCTACAGCTTCCGCGAACTGCACGCCGAGGTGCAACGCAGCGCCGCCATGCTGGCCGGCCTGGGCGTGGGCAAGGGCGACCGCGTGCTGATCTACATGCCCATGATCGCCGAGGCGGCCTTCGCGATGCTGGCCTGCGCACGCCTGGGCGCCATCCACTGCGTGGTGTTCGGCGGTTTCGCCAGCGGCTCGCTGGCCTCGCGCATCGAGGACGCGCAGCCCAAGGTGATCGTCAGCGCCGATGCCGGCTCGCGCGGCGGCAAGGTGGCCGCGTACAAGCCGCTGCTGGACGAGGCGATCCGCCTGTCGGCCCACCAGCCCGAGGCCGTGCTGCTGGCCGATCGCGGCCTGGCGCCCATGGCGCTGGTCGAAGGCCGCGACCACCGGATGGCCGATCTGGCGCAGCGGTATCTCGACGCGCAGGTGCCCTGCGCCTGGGTGGACGCCACCGACATCAGCTACATCATCTACACCAGCGGCACCACGGGCAAACCCAAGGGCGTGCAGCGCGACACCGGCGGCTACGCGGTGGCACTGGCGGCCAGCATGAAGCACATCTTCGACGGGCGCGCCGGCGAGACCTACTTCTCCACCAGCGACATCGGCTGGGTGGTGGGCCACAGCTACATCGTCTACGGCCCGCTGATCGCCGGCATGGCCACCCTCATGTACGAGGGCCTGCCCACCCAGGGCCTGGACCGGCAGCCCGATGGCGGCATCTGGTGGCAGCTGGTCGAGAAATACAAGGTCACCGTCATGTTCAGCGCGCCCACCGCGGTGCGCGTGCTCAAGAAGCAGGACCCGGCGCTGCTGAAGAAGTACGACCTGTCGTCCTTGCGCGCCCTGTTCCTGGCCGGCGAGCCGCTGGACGAGCCCACCGCGCGCTGGATCAACGAGGGTCTGGGCGTGCCGATCATCGACAACTACTGGCAGACCGAATCGGGCTGGCCGATCATCACCCTCGCCAACGGGGTGGAGCCCAGGCCCGCCAAGTTCGGCAGCCCCGGCGTGCCGATGTACGGCTGGCGGGTGAAGATCCTGCACGAATCCACCGGCGAGGAGCTCACCGGCGCCAACCAGAAGGGCGTGGTGGTCATCGAGGGGCCGACGCCCCCGGGCTTCATGCAGACCGTGTGGCGCGACGACGCGCGCTTCGTCGACACCTACTGGAACAGCGTGCCCGGCAAGCAGGTGTATTCCACCTTCGACTGGGGCATCCGCGACGAGGACGGCTATTTCTACATCCTGGGCCGCACGGACGACGTGATCAACGTGGCCGGCCACCGGCTGGGCACGCGCGAGATCGAGGAGAGCATCTCCGGGCATCCGCAGGTGGCGGAAGTGGCGGTGGTGGGCGTGGCCGATGCGCTCAAGGGGCAGGTGGCGATGGCTTTCGTCGTGCCCCGGGACGCGCGGGCGGCGGGCGACGCGCAGGCGGCGCTGGCGCTGGAGGGCGAGATCATGAAGGTGGTCTCCGACCAGCTCGGCGCCGTGGCGCGGCCGGCACGGGTGCGCTTCGTGTCCGCACTGCCCAAGACGCGCAGCGGCAAGCTGCTGCGCCGCGCCATCCAGGCCGTGTGCGAGCGGCGCGACCCGGGCGACCTGACCACCATCGACGATCCGTCGTCACTGCAGCAGATCCAGAAATTGTTCACGCCCTGACAGGGCCGCGCACCAGCCGCGTGCCGTCACAGCCGTGACGTGGCACAATGCGAAGGTACTCAGGCCCTTCCCAGCCACAGTCGCATCCGCCAATCGGTTCAGCCGTGTCGCGGAAGGTTTCTCAAACCAGCTAATGCTCCCTGCAGGGGGGCGGAGGTCAGCGGAATATGAGCAGTTCCTCGACGCCACCGGCGTCCGTCTACAGCGCCTATCAGGGCAACACCTACCTCTTCGGCGGCAACGCGCCCTACGTCGAGGAGATGTACGAAAACTACCTGGCCAATCCGGGCAGCGTGCCCGACAACTGGCGCACGTACTTCGATGCCCTGCAGAACGTGCCGGCCACCGATGGCTCCAATGCCAAGGACGTGCCCCACCTGCCGGTGATCAACGCCTTCGCCGAGCGTGCCAAGCAGGGCACCACCCGCGTGGTGCAGGCCAGCGGCGCCGATTCCGAACTGGGCCGCCAGCGCACTGCGGTGCAGCAGCTCATTGCCGCCTACCGCAACGTCGGCGCCCGCTGGGCCGACCTGGACCCGCTCAAGCGCACCGAGCGACCCGCGATTCCCGAGCTGGAACCTTCCTTCTACGGCTTCTCCGATGCCGACCTGGAGACGGTGTTCAACACCAGCAACACCTTTTTCGGCAAGGACACCATGTCCCTGCGCGACCTGCTCAACGCCCTGCGCGAGACCTACTGCGGCTCCGTCGGCGCCGAGTACATGTACATGACCGACCAGGCGCAAAAGCGCTGGTGGCAGCAGAAGCTCGAGAGCGCGCGCACCAACCCGCAACTCAGCGCCGAGCAGAAGAAGCACGTGCTGGACCGCCTGACCGCGGCCGAAGGCCTGGAGCGCTTCCTGCACACCAAGTACGTCGGCCAGAAGCGCTTCTCGCTCGAAGGCGGCGAGAGCTTCATCGTCGCGATGGACGAGCTCATCAACCAGGCCGGCCTGCAGGGCGTGCAGGAGATCGTCATCGGCATGGCCCACCGCGGCCGCCTGAACGTGTTGGTCAACACCCTGGGCAAGATGCCCAAGGACCTGTTCGCCGAGTTCGACCACACCGCGCCCGAGGATCTGCCCAGCGGCGACGTGAAGTACCACCAGGGCTTCAGCTCCGACGTCACCACGCGCGGCGAACCGGTGCACCTGAGCCTGGCGTTCAACCCCTCGCACCTGGAGATCGTGAACCCCGTCGTCGAAGGCTCCGTGCGCGCGCGCATGGACCGCCGCGGCGACACCGAGGGCGACTCGGTCCTGCCGGTGCTGGTGCACGGCGACGCGGCCTTCGCGGGCCAGGGCGTGGTCATGGAAACCCTGGCGCTGGCCGAGACCCGCGGCTACTACACGGGCGGCACGGTCCACATCGTCATCAACAACCAGATCGGCTTCACCACCAGCGATCCGCGCGACAGCCGCTCCACGCTGTACTGCTCGGACGTGGTCAAGATGATCGAGGCGCCGGTGCTGCACGTGAACGGCGACGACCCCGAAGCCGTGGTGCTGTGCACGCAGCTGGCCCTCGAGTACCGCCAGGAGTTCAACAAGGACGTGGTGGTCGACATCGTCTGCTTCCGCAAGCTGGGCCACAACGAGCAGGACACGCCCTCGCTGACCCAGCCGCTCATGTACAAGAAGATCGCGGCCCATCCCGGCACGCGCCGGCTCTACGCCGACAAGCTGGCCGCGCAGGGCCTGGGCGACACGCTGGGCGACGACATGGTCAAGGCCTACCGTGCTGCGCTCGACGAGGGGCGCCACACGGTCGATCCGGTGCTGACCAACTTCAAGAGCAAGTACGCGGTCGACTGGAGCCCCTTCCTCAACAAGAAGTGGACCGACGCCGGCGACACCGCCATCCCCACCGCCGAGTGGAAGCGGCTGGCCGAGCGCATCACCACGGTGCCCGAGGGCTTCACCGTGCATCCGCTGGTCAAGAAGGTGCTGGACGACCGCGCCGCGATGGGCCGCGGCGAGGTCAACGTCGACTGGGGCATGGGCGAGCACATGGCCTTCGCCTCGCTCGTGGCCAGCGGCTATCCGGTGCGCCTGTCGGGCGAGGACAGCGGGCGCGGCACCTTCACGCACCGCCACGCCGTGCTGCACGATCAGAACCGCGAGAAGTTCGACGTAGGCACCTATGTGCCGCTGCAGAACGTGGCCGACAACCAGGCGCCGTTCGTCGTCATCGACTCGATCCTGTCCGAGGAGGCGGTGCTGGCCTTCGAATACGGCTACGCCTCCAACGACCCCAACACGTTCGTGATCTGGGAAGCGCAGTTCGGCGACTTCGCCAACGGCGCGCAGGTGGTGATCGACCAGTTCATCGCCTCGGGCGAGGTGAAGTGGGGCCGCGTCAACGGCATCACGCTGATGCTGCCGCACGGCTACGAAGGGCAGGGGCCGGAGCACAGCTCGGCGCGCCTGGAGCGCTTCATGCAGCTGGCGGCCGACGCCAACATGCAGATCGTGCAGCCGACCACGGCCAGCCAGATCTTCCACGTGCTGCGCCGCCAGATGGTGCGCAACCTGAGGAAGCCGTTGATCATCATGACGCCCAAGTCGCTGCTGCGGAACAAGGACGCGACCTCGCCGCTGGCCGAGTTCACCAAGGGCAGCTTCCAGACCGTCATTCCGGACAGCAAGGACCTCAAGGCCGAGAAGGTCAAGCGCGTGATCGCCTGCTCGGGCAAGGTCTACTACGACCTGGCCAAGAAGCGCGAGGAGAAGGGCCAGGACGACGTGGCCATCATCCGCGTCGAGCAGCTCTACCCGTTCCCGCACAAGGCCTTCGGCGCCGAGGTCAAGAAGTACCCGAACCTCGCCGACATCGTCTGGTGCCAGGACGAGCCGCAGAACCAGGGCGCCTGGTTCTTCGTGCAGCACTACATCCACGAGAACATGCAGGAAGGCCAGAAGCTCGGCTATGCCGGCCGCGCGGCCTCGGCCTCGCCGGCGGTGGGCTACTCGCACCTGCACCAGGAACAGCAGAAGGCACTGGTCGACGGCGCCTTCGGCAAGCTCAAGGGCTTCGTGCTGACCAAGTAAGACAACGACCGTCCCTCGACACAAGAAACACACGAAGCGGAGCACTCTCCAAAATGTCTATCGTTGAAGTCAAAGTTCCCCAACTGTCCGAATCGGTGGCCGAAGCCACCATGCTGCAGTGGAAGAAGAAGGCGGGCGAAGCCGTCGCCATCGATGAAATCCTGATCGAGATCGAGACCGACAAGGTCGTGCTCGAGGTGCCGGCGCCCGCCGCCGGCGTGCTCGCCGAGATCGTTCAGGCCGACGGCGCCACCGTCGCGGCCGACCAGGTGATCGCGAAGATCGACACCGAGGGCAAGGCCGGCGCCGCGGCGCCGGCGGCCGCACCTGCGGCGGCGGCACCGGCGGCTGCGCCGGCCGCCGCAGCCGCCTCGGGCGGTGCGAAGTCCGACGTCGCCATGCCCGCCGCCGCCAAGCTGCTGGCCGACAACAACCTCAAGACCGGCGATGTCGCCGGCACCGGCAAGGACGGCCGCGTGACCAAGGGCGACGTGCTCGCCGCCGTGGCCGGCGGCGCCAAGCCCGCTGCGGCGCCCGCGGCGCAGATCCCCACCGCCGCGCCCAAGAGCGCGCTGCCGCAGGTCGCGGCGCCGGCTCGCGCGCCCGACCTGGGCGACCGTCCGGAAGAGCGCGTGCCGATGAGCCGCCTGCGCGCGCGCATCGCCGAGCGCCTGCTGCAGTCGCAGTCCACCAACGCCATCCTGACCACCTTCAACGAGGTGAACATGGCGCCGGTGATGGAGCTGCGCAAGCGCTTCCAGGACACCTTCACCAAGGAACACGGCGTCAAGCTCGGCTTCATGAGCTTCTTCGTCAAGGCCGCGGTGCACGCGCTCAAGAAGTACCCGGTGCTCAACGCCTCGGTGGACGGCAACGACATCCTCTACCACGGCTACTTCGACATCGGCATCGCGGTGGGTTCGCCGCGCGGCCTGGTGGTGCCGATCCTGCGCAACGCCGACCAGATGAGCTTCGCCGACATCGAGAAGAAGATCGCCGAATACGGCCAGAAAGCCAAGGACGGCAAGCTGGGCATCGAGGAGATGACCGGCGGCACCTTCTCCATCTCCAACGGCGGCACCTTCGGCTCGATGCTGTCCACCCCGATCATCAACCCGCCGCAGTCGGCCATCCTGGGCGTGCACGCCACCAAGGACCGCGCCGTGGTCGAGAACGGTCAGGTCGTGGTGCGTCCGATGAACTACCTGGCGATGAGCTACGACCACCGCATCATCGACGGTCGGGAGGCGGTGCTCGGGCTGGTTGCCATGAAGGAAGCCCTGGAAGATCCGTCGCGCCTCCTCTTCGACATCTGAGGAGCGGTGCATGGCTGATATCAAGCAATTCGACGTCATCGTCATCGGCGGCGGCCCCGGCGGCTACATCGCCGCGATCCGCGCCGCGCAGCTCGGCTTCAACGTGGCCTGCCTCGACGAGTGGAAGAACGCCAAGGGCGGCCCGGCGCCGGGCGGCACCTGCACCAACGTGGGCTGCATTCCCTCCAAGGCGCTGCTGCAGTCCTCCGAGCACTACGAGCATGCCGGCAAGCACTTCGCCGACCATGGCATCACCGTGAAGGGGCTGGACCTGGACCTCGCCAAGCTGCTGGGCCGCAAGGATGCGGTCGTCAAGCAGAACAACGACGGCATCCTGTACCTGTTCAAGAAGAACAAGATCAGCTTCTTCCACGGCCGCGGCTCGTTCGCGAAGGCGACGGACGGCGCCGCTTCGACAGGCTCAGGACAGGGCTACGAGATCGAGGTCAGCGGCGCCGCGGAAGAGCGCATCGTCGGCAAGCACATCATCGTCGCCACCGGCTCCAACGCCCGCGCGCTGCCGGGCGCGCCATTCGACGAGGAGACCATCCTGTCGAACGACGGCGCGCTGCGTATTCCCGCGGTGCCGAAGAAGCTGGTGCTGATCGGCTCGGGCGTGATCGGGCTGGAGATGGGCTCGGTCTGGCGCCGCCTCGGCGCGGAAGTCACGGTGCTCGAAGCGCTGCCGACCTTCCTCGGCGCGGTCGACGAGCAGATCGCCAAGGAAGCCAAGAAGGCCTTCGACAAGCAGGGCCTGAAGATCGAGCTGGGCGTGAAGGTCGGCGAGGTCAAGACGTCGAAGAAGGGCGTGTCCGTCGCCTGGACCAACGCCAAGGGCGAGGCGCAGACCACCGAGGCCGACAAGCTGATCGTCTCGATCGGCCGCGTGCCGAACACGGTCGGCCTGAACGCCGAGGAAGTCGGCCTGGCGCTCGACGAGCGCGGTGCCATCGTGGTCGACGACGCGTGCAAGACCAGCCTGCCCAACGTCTGGGCCATCGGCGACGTGGTGCGCGGCCCGATGCTCGCCCACAAGGCCGAGGAAGAAGGCGTGGCCGTGGCCGAGCGCATTGCCGGCCAGCATGGGCACGTGAACTTCAACACCATCCCGTGGGTGATCTACACCAGCCCCGAGATCGCGTGGGTGGGCCAGACCGAGCAGCAGCTCAAGGCCGAGGGCCGCGCCTACAAGGCCGGCACCTTCCCCTTCCTGGCCAATGGCCGCGCGCGCGCGCTGGGCGACACCACCGGCATGGTCAAGTTCCTGGCCGATGCGAGCACCGACGAGATCCTGGGCGTGCACATCGTCGGCCCGCAGGCCAGCGAGCTGATCTCCGAAGCCGTGGTGGCGATGGAGTTCAAGGCCAGCGCCGAGGACATCGCGCGCATCTGCCATGCCCACCCGTCGCTGTCCGAGGCCACGAAGGAAGCGGCACTTGCGGTCGACAAGCGCACGCTGAACTTCTGACCCCCTTGTCCGTCAAGCAGGCCTACGAAGCCGAACTCGCCGCGCGCGGCTTCCAGAGCGACCCCGCGCAACTGCGCGCGGTGGAGGCGCTCGACCGCTGCGCGCGCGAGTGGGCCGACTACAAGGCCCGGCGCTCCAATTCCTTCAAGAAGCTGATCAACCGGCCGGAGATCCCGCGCGGCGTGTACATGTACGGCGGCGTGGGGCGCGGCAAGAGCTTCCTGATGGACTGCTTCTTCAACGCCGTGCCGCTCAACCGCAAGACGCGGCTGCACTTCCACGAGTTCATGCGCGAAGTGCACCGCGAGCTGGCCGATCTGCAAGGCACGGTGAATCCGCTGGACGAGCTCGGGCGGCGCATCGCCAGGCGCTACAAGCTGATCTGCTTCGACGAGTTCCACGTCGCGGACATCACCGACGCGATGATCCTGCACCGGCTGCTGGTCGCGCTGTTCGACAACGGCGTGGGCTTCGTCACCACCTCCAACTTCCGGCCGGACGACCTCTATCCCGGCGGGCTGCACCGCGATCGGATCCTGCCGGCGATCGCGCTGCTCAACGAGAAGCTGGAAGTCGTCAACGTCGACAACGGCACCGACTACCGCCGCCGCACGCTGGAGCAGGTGCGCCTGTACCTCACGCCCAACGACAGCGCGGCCGAGAAGGAGCTGCGCAAGACCTTCGAGCGGCTGGCCGAGAAGGGCGACGACGATCCGGTGCTGCACATCGAGGCGCGCGAGATCCGCGCCCGCCGGCGCGCCGGCGGCGTGGTGTGGTTCGATTTCAAGACGCTGTGCGGCGGCCCGCGCTCGCAGAACGACTACCTGGAGATCGCGACCCAGTTCCACACCGTGCTGCTGTCCGACGTGCCGCACATGCCGGTGCGCATGGCCTCGGAAGCACGCCGTTTCACATGGCTGGTGGATGTGTTCTACGATCGGCGGGTGAAGCTCGTCATGTCGGCCGAGGTGCCGCCCGAGGCGTTGTACACCGAAGGCCCGCTCGCGCACGAGTTTCCGCGCACCGTTTCGCGCCTGAACGAGATGCAGTCGGCCGAATTCCTCGCCCTCGAACGCCGCGTCGTCGACACCCGCCTCACATGAAGAAAATCCTGCTGTCCATGCTCCTTGCCGCCGCCGGCCCGGTGTGGGCGCAGGCGGCTGCGGGCGCCGCCGGGCCGCCCGACCTGGAGGCCGAGCGGGCGCGCATCCAGGCCGAGCGCGCCGTTCTCGACAACCGCCATGCCCAGGAGCAGACGGCCTGCTACCAGCGCTTCGCGGTGGAGGATTGCCTGCGCGACAGCCGGCGCCGGCGCCGTGCGGAAAGCGACGATCTCAAGCGGCAGGAAGCCGCGATCAACGACCTCGAGCGCAAGCGCCGCGGCACCGCGCAGCTCCAGCGGCTCGAGGAAAAGGCCGCGGCGCCGCGCTCGCAGGATCTGCCCGCGCAGCGCGAACGCGCGCAGCAGGACCAGGAAAAGCGCGAGCAGCGCGCGGCCGACCACGCCGCCAGCCGTGCCGCGACCGCCGCCGAGGCGGCGCAGCGCCAGCGTGACTTCGAGGCCAAGCAGGGCGCACAGGCCGAGGATCAGGCGAGGGCGGCCGAGCGCCGGACCCAGGCGCCCGCCGAGCGCACGCGCTACGAGCGCAAGCAGCAGGAGGCGGCCGAGCGGCGGGCGGAGCGCGAGCGCCGCAACGCCGAGCGGACCAAGCCGCCCGCCGCGCCGCTGCCTTCACCTGCGCCCTGAGGCGGGCAGCGGATCGAGCCGCAGTATGGCGAGCGACAGATTGTCGCCACTGCCGCGTGCGCGCACCCGTGCTTCCTGCACCAGCAGTTCCGCGGCGGCGCGCGGCGCCTGCTCGGCCAGTACCGCGCCGAGTTCTTCCGGGGTGAAGTACTGCCACAGGCCGTCGCTGCAGGCGAGCAGCAGGTCGCCCGGCCCCAGCGGTTCGAAGGCGTGCACGTCGATGGGCGGCGGCACGGCCTGCATGCCCAGACAGCCGACCAGGATGTTGGCCTGCGGATGGAGCAGCGCGCCCTGCTCGTCGATCTCGCCCCGGTCGACCATCGACTGCACGTACGAATGGTCGCGCGTGCGCTGCACCAGCCGGCCATGCCGGAAATGGTAGATGCGCGAATCGCCGGCGTGCGTCCAGGCGCCGTCGCCGCCCGGGTTCATCAGGAAGGCCGCCACGGTGCTGTGCGGCTCCTGCTCGCTGGACAGCGCGGTGAGCTTGATCACCGTGTGCGCGTCCTCGACCAGCTGCCGCAGCAGGGCCGTCGGCGAATCGTGGCCGGGCGCGTAGCGGGCGAACAGCTGGCGCGCGGTCATCAGCACCTGGTCGGCCGCCTGGCGCCCGCCGCTGCGCCCGCCCATGCCGTCCGCCACCACGCCGAGCACGCAGCCGGGCGTGTGCGGATGGCTGGCCATCAGCACCTGATCCTGCTGGTAGGGGCGGTCTCCCTGGTGGAGGCCGGTGGCGGCGGCGAGTCGGAAGCCTGTGGGCATGGGGTGGACCGCGCGATGCGGTCCCGGATTGTCGAGGCCTGGGTATTATTGAACGAAGATGTGCTGCCGCAGGCAGCCGCCACCCCGCCTTGGACTCCAACCTTCATTCCCTCTCCCGCCAACTGATCGAGCTGCGCATCGCGCATGCCGACCTGGACGCCGGCATCGACCGCCTGGTCGAGGGCCTGCCGTCCGACGAGCTGATGCTGCGTCGCCTCAAGAAGCGCCGTCTGGCGCTGCGCGACGAGATCGCCCGCCTGGAGCGCCTGACCGATCCGCAGGGGCAGGCCTGATGCCGCTGCTGCGCGACGCGGTCGAGGAAGCTTTCGCGCAGGGCGGTGCGCTCTCGCGCGCGGCCGACCAGTTCCGCGAGCGCGCCGGCCAGACGCAGATGGCGATGGCCGTGGCGGACACCATCACGCACGGCGGCGTGCTGGTGGTGGAGGCCGGCACCGGCGTCGGCAAGACCTTCTCCTACCTCGTGCCGGCGCTGCTGAGCGGCGAGCGCGTGCTGCTCTCTACGGCCACCAAGGCGCTGCAGGACCAGCTGTTCGGACGCGACCTGCCGCGCCTGGTCGAGGCGCTGGGCCTGCCGCTGCGCACGGCGCTGCTCAAGGGGCGGGCGAGCTACCTGTGCCTGCACCGGCTCGAACTCGCGCGGCGCGACGCGGGCGTGGAACGCGCCGCGACGCGCACGCTCGCGAAGATCGAGCAATGGTCCCTGGCCACGCGCACCGGCGACCTGGCCGAGCTGCCGGGCCTGGACGAGCGCTCGCCGCTGATCCCGCTGGTCACTTCCACGCGCGAGAACTGCCTCGGCGCGCAATGCCCCCAGTTCAAGCCCTGCCACGTCAACCTCGCGCGCCGCGAGGCGCTGGCGGCCGACGTGGTGGTCATCAACCACCACCTCTTCTTCGCCGATCTCGCGGTGCGCGAGTCCGGCATGGCCGAGCTGCTGCCCAGCGTGCGCGTGGCCGTCTTCGACGAGGCCCACCAGCTCAACGAGACCGGTGTCCAGTTCCTCGGTGCGCAGCTCGGCACCGGCCAGGCGCTGGACTTCGCGCGCGACATGCTGGCGGCCGGCCTGCAGCATGCGCGCGGCCTGGCCGACTGGCCGCAGGTGGTGGCCGACGTGGAGCGCGGGGCGCGCGACCTGCGCCTGGCGGTGGGCAAGCAATGGCCCGGCACCAAGCTGCGCTGGGCCGCGCCGGCGCCCGACGGCGTGGCACCGGAACTCTGGTCCACCGCGCTGGCCGCCTTGCGGCAGGCCTTCGAGGCCGCCGCCGCGGCGCTCGATACCGTCAGCGAGATCGCCCCCGACTTCGTGCGCCTGCACGAGCGCGCCGTGCAGCTCGGCGAGCGGGCGGCGCGCTTCGCCGGCGACTGCGCCGCCGAAGCCGTGCGCTGGGTCGACGTCGGCACGCAGCTGCGGCTGGTCGAATCGCCGCTGGACATCGCGCAGGCCGTGCGCACGCGGGTGCTCAAGCTCGACCAGGACGACGCCGCGGCGGCGTCGCGCGCCTGGATCTTCACCTCCGCGACGCTGGGCGACGATCCGCAGCTGCGCTGGTTCACCGAGCCCTGCGGCCTGCAGGATGCGCAGGTGCTGCGCGTCGCCAGCCCCTTCGACTACGGCCGGCAGGCCGCGCTGCACGTACCGCGCAGCTTCCCCAAGCCGGCCGATCCGTCCCACGGCGCCCATGTCGCGCGGCTGGCGGCGCGGGGTGCGCGGGTGCTGGGCGGGCGCACGCTGGTGCTCACCACCACCTTGCGCGCGCTGCGAACCATCGGCGACGCCATCCGGCAGCAGGCCGGCGAGGACGACGCGCCGTTCGAGGTGCTGGTGCAGGGCGAGCTGCCCAAGCGCGTGCTGATGGAGCGCTTCCGCGAGGGCGCCGGCAGCGGGCGCAGGGGCTGCGTGCTGGTCGCCTCCGCCACCTTCTGGGAAGGCTTCGACGCGCCCGGCGAGGCGCTGCAGCTGGTGGTGATCGACAAGCTGCCCTTTCCGCCGCCGAACGATCCGCTGGTGGAGGCCCGCTCGCGCCGCCTGGAATCGCAGGGGCGCAGCCCCTTCGGCGAGTACTCCCTGCCCGAGGCGGCGGTGGCGCTCAAGCAGGGGGCGGGACGGCTGATCCGGCGCGAGAGCGACCTGGGCGTGCTGGCGATCTGCGACACGCGCCTGGTCGCGATGGGCTACGGCCGTCGGCTGCTGGCGGCGCTGCCGCCGATGCGCAGGCTGGAGAGCGAGGCGGACTTCGAAGCCGCGCTCGCGGGGCTGGTCAGCTAGGACCTCTCAACGCTATTTCCGGAAATAGCGTTGACAGGCCCTGGTGAGCCGGCTCACCAGAGCTTCCACCACGGATCGTCCTTGCCGCGGAAACCGCGGCTGAGGTACTCGCTCTGCGGGTAGTTGGTGGTGAGCACGCGCTGCGCGTCGTCGCGCAGCTCGGTCATGCCCAGGGCGTCGTACGAGCGCACCATGATGTACAGCGCCTCCTCGAGCGCCGGCACCTCGCGGTAGTCGGCCAGCGCGATCTGCGCGCGGTTGATCGCCGCCAGGTAGGCCCCGCGCGTGTAGTAGTAGCGCGCCACGTGCACCTCGTACTGCGCGAGCGAGTTCACGATGTAGTTCATGCGCGCCCGCGCATCGGGCGTGTAGCGCGAATCGGGGAAGCGGGTGACCAGTTCCCTGAACGATTCGAAGGATTCCTTGGCCGCCTTCTGGTCGCGCTCCGACAGGTCCTGCCGCGTGAGGAACGCGAACATGCCCAGGTCGTCGTTGAAGTTGATCACGCCCTTGAGGTAGAGCGCGTAGTCGATCGCCGGGCTGGCCGGGTGCAGCTTCATGAAGCGCTCGACCGTGGCGATCGCGGCCGGCTTCTCGCCGGAGCGGAACTGGGCGTAGGCCTTGTCGAGCTGGGCCTGCTGCGCCAGCGGCGTGCCGGCGGCGCGGCCCTCGAGCTTCTCGAACAGCGGGATCGCCCGGTCGTAGCCGCCGGAATCGGCTTCCTCCTTGGCCTCCGCATAGATGCGGTTGGGGCTCCAGTTCGCGGTGCGGTCCTCCTGCACCGAGGAACAGCCGGCCATCAGCCACGCGGCCGCGCCGAGCGCGATCCAGCCAGGGACAACCGATAATTTGGCGCGAAACATCACAGACGGCTTTCGTGAAACAGGTGCCCCCAATTATATCGGCCGACCCTTTCGAGGAAGCCCTGCCGCCGGGCGAGACGGACGATGCCGCCGAACTCGCCGAGGCGAGTGAAACACGCAGTTTCATCATCAGCCCCGCATTGCACGGGCAGCGGCTCGACCGTGCGCTGGCGGCCCTGGTGCCGGAGTTCTCGCGCAGCTATCTGCAGCAGCTCATCGAGGCCGGCGCGGTCGCGCTGGAGGGCGGGCGGGCGCCCAAGCCGGCGTCCACCGTGCACGCGGGCCAGGCCGGCCGCATCGAGCTGCGGCCCACGCCCCAGAGCCAGGCCTTTCGGCCCGAGGCGATGCCGCTCGCGATCGTCCATGAGGACGCGCACCTGCGCGTCATCGACAAGCCGGCCGGCCTGGTGGTGCATCCGGCGCCCGGCCATTGGAGCGGCACGCTGCTCAACGGACTGCTGGCGCTGGACGCGCAGGCGACGCGGCTGCCGCGCGCCGGCATCGTGCACCGGCTCGACCGCGACACCAGCGGGCTCATGGTCGTGGCCCGTACGCGCGCGGCGATGGACGCCCTGGTCGCGATGATCGCCGCGCGCACCGTCACCCGGCAGTACCTGGCGTTGGCCCACCGGCCGTGGGAGGGGAGTGCGGCGCGCCACGTGGACGGGCCGATCGGACGCGACCCGCGCAACCGGCTGCGCATGGCCGTCGTCGACCCGGCGCGCCATGCGGGCAAGCCGGCGCGCACGCTGGTCGAGCGGCTGGACAGCAACGACGCGGGCTGCCTCGTGCGCTGCACGCTGGAAACCGGGCGCACGCACCAGATCCGGGTGCACATGGCCTCGATCGGCCATCCGCTCCTGGCCGACGCCACCTACGGCGGTACGCCGGCGGCCGGGCTGGACCGGCAGGCGCTGCACGCGTTCCGGCTGGCCTTCGTGCATCCGGTCACGCAGGTGCCGATGGATTTCGGCGCGCCGCCGCCCGAGGACCTGCAGCGGGCGATGGCGACGCTGGGCCTGGACTACAATCGCGCGTGACGGCCCCCGTGCCGTGCCGGCCAGTCCTTCCAGGCTGGTGCCGCGTTGTTCCGCGCCTTGCCGGCAACGCCTTTTCCGAACTCCTTCACCGTTCTGAACGAGCGCTCGCGTGGCGCCATTTTCCGGATAACGCGAACCATGAATACCGCGGATGCCAAGCGCATTCTCGAAACCGCCTTGATCTGCTCGGCGCAGCCGCTGCCGGTGCGCGAGCTGCGCGTGCTGTTCAACGACGAGCTCGGCGCGGACACCATCAAGGCCCTGTTGAGCGAGATGCAGGAAGACTGGGCGCAGCGCGGCCTGGAACTCGTGAGCGTGGCCAGCGGCTGGCGCTTCCAGAGCCGGCCCGAGATGCGCGACCACCTCGACCGGCTGCACCCCGAGAAGCCGCCGCGCTACACGCGCGCGGCGCTGGAGACGCTGGCCATCATCGCGTACCGCCAGCCGGTGACGCGCGGCGACATGGAGGACATCCGCGGCGTGACCATCAATTCGCTGATCCTCAAGCAGCTGGAAGACCGCAACTGGGTCGAGGTCATCGGCCACCGCGAAACCGTGGGCCGGCCGGCGCTGTACGCCACCACCAAGCAGTTTCTCGACGATCTCGGCCTGGCCTCGCTGGACCAGTTGCCGGTGATCGAGGCGCCGGCGCAGCAGAATGCGCTGCTCGATGCGCTCGCGCAGGCGGTCGACCCGGAACAGCCCGCGCTGCCCATCGACGACGCCGAGGCGCCCGCAGCAGAAGCGGACGCCGACACCCCGCCGGCCGAAGTGCAGCAGAGGGCCTCGCCCGACGCCGTGCCGGCCGACGCCGACGTGCCGCCGCAGGCCGAAGCCGATCCTCCCCCCTCCGATGCAACCGACCAGGACGGGGAACCCGTCCCCGCCCATTCCGGAACCGAACCATGAGCCCCTCCGAACACGAAGCGGCGATGCAGCCGGCCGAGCCTGCCACCGACGACAAGGAGGCTGCCGGCGCAACCCCCGCGGCCCCTGCGGAAGGGAGCGCGGAGCCGGCGGCGGACGCGCCCGCGGGTCCTGCGCCGAAGGCGCGTCGCCCGCGCCGGCGCAAGCCCGCCGCCGAGGCACCGGAAACCGCCGCACCCGAGGAGGTCGCACCCGAGGAGGTCGCACCCGAGGAGGTCGCACCCGAGGAGGCGGCGCCCGAGGAACGCGCGCCTGCGCCCGATGAGGCGGCGGCGCAGCCGCGCAGCGCCCCGGCCGAAGAGCGCGAAGCGACCGACACGGACGAAGCGGACGAAGCGGACGAAGCGGACGAAGCGGACGAAGACGAGGAGTTCGACGAGGACGAGGACGACCTCGACCGCGCGCGCCGCGCCGCCGAGCGCGAGCAGCGCAACGCGCCGCCGCCGGAGCCGATCCGCTTCGCCGACGTCGTCTCGGGCCGGTTCGATGCCGACGAGGAAAGCCCGGAGGTGGCGCCGGTCAAGCGCGTGCTGCTGCCCGAGGCCGACTCGCCCAAGCTGCACAAGGTGCTGGCGCAGGCCGGGCTCGGCTCGCGGCTGGAGATGGAGCAGCTCATCCTGCAGGGGCGCATCTCGGTCAACAACGAGCCGGCGCACATCGGCCAGCGCATCCAGTACGGCGACCAGGTCAAGCTCAACGGCAAGCCGATCCGCTACCGCATCGCGCCGCCGCCGCCGCGGGTGATCGCCTATCACAAGCCGGTGGGCGAGGTGGTCACGCACGACGACCCGCAGAACCGGCCGACGGTGTTCCGCAAGCTGCCGCGCCTGCACCAGGGCAAGTGGCAGTCGGTGGGCCGGCTCGACCTCAACACCGAGGGGCTGCTGCTGTTCACCAGCTCCGGCGAACTGGCCAACCAGCTCATGCACCCGCGCTTCGGCCTGGAGCGCGAGTACGCGGTGCGCGTGCTGGGCGCGCTGAGCAACGAGGAGAAGCAGCGCCTGCTCGACGGCGTGCGCCTGGACGACGGCATGGCCCAGTTCGGCACCATCGAGGACGGCGGCGGCGAGGGCTCCAACTGCTGGTACCGCGTGACCATCTCCGAGGGCCGCAACCGCGAGGTGCGGCGGCTGTTCGAATCGGTGGGTCACGCGGTGAGCCGGCTGCTGCGCATCCGCTACGGCGCGATGGTGCTGCCGCGCGGCCTCAAGCGCGGTGCCTGGATGGAGCTGGACGAGCGCGACATCCGCGCGCTGGTCCAGGCGGCGGGCGGTCCGTCGGCGCGCGCCGACAGGGGCCCGCGCGGCGACGACGCCAATCGCCGCGGCGGCAACAACCGCAACCGCCGGCGCGGCAACCGCGGCGGCAATGGCCCGGCGGGCGAGCGCATTCCCAATCCGCTGGGCACCCGCGCGGAGGGCGGCCAGCCCGGCGGCGGCCGGCGCAAGGGCGGCAAGAACCGGAACGCGGGCGGCGGCGGCGCGAGCGGCGGCAGCAGCCAGCCGGATCCGATGAAGACCTCGCTCGGCTACATCGGCGCGGACAGCTTCTCGCGCCAGCGCAAGGAACAGCGCCGCAGCGGCGGCGGCCAGGGTCAAGGCCCGGGGCAGGGCGGCGGGCAGGGCCGGCGCCGCAACCGCGGCCGCTGAGCCCCCGCCGGCGCGCGGTCTTTGCGCCGCCTGTGGCGGAAACGGGGGGTGGCGCGGGTTAAAATTCGAGGCTTTGTCAAGACGGTGCAACCTGTGTGCGCAAGTCTGACGAAAGCTTTCAAAATCAAAGCTCAGGAATTACCTTTCATGGCCATCGAACGCACCCTTTCCATCATCAAGCCCGACGCCGTCGCCAAGAACGTCATCGGCAAGATCGTGTCCCGCTTCGAAGCGGCAGGCCTCAAGATCGCGGCCGCCAAGCTGGTGCACCTGTCGCGCGCCGAAGCCGAGCAGTTCTACGCCGTCCACAAGGAACGCCCCTTCTTCAAGGACCTGGTCGAATTCATGATTTCCGGCCCGGTCTTCGTGCAGGTGCTCGAGGGCGAGGACGCCATCGCCAAGAACCGCGACCTGATGGGCGCCACCGACCCCAAGAAGGCGGCCGCCGGCACCATCCGCGCCGACTTCGCCGAGAGCATCGACGCCAATGCGGTGCACGGCTCGGACGCCCCCGAAACCGCGAAGCAGGAAGTCGCCTTCTTCTTCCCGGCGATGAACGTCTACACGCGCTGATGCCGGCGTTCGCGCCCGGCGTGCCGGGCGCAGGCAACGGCGAGGAGAGATCCGCAATGACCACGGCCAATCTGCTCGACTTCGATCTCGATGGGCTGGCCGCGTTCTGCGAACGGCTCGGCGAGAAGCGCTTTCGCGCCACACAGCTCTTCCGATGGATCCACCAGCGCGGCGCGAGCGACTTCGCGCAGATGACCGACCTGGCCAAGTCGCTGCGCGAGAAGCTCGCCACCACCGCCCACGTGGCGGCGCTGCCCGTGGTCGCGCAGCACATCTCGGCCGACGGCACCATCAAGTGGCTGTTCGACGTCGGCGACGGCAATGCGGTGGAGGCGGTGTTCATTCCTGAGTATGGCGACGCCGGGCCGCCCCTAGGCGCCGTACTGCCCCCTGGGGGGGCGGCCGCCACAGGCGGCCGGGGGCCGTCAGTGCTCGACCGGGGCACGCTGTGCGTGTCCTCGCAGGCCGGCTGCGCCGTGGGCTGCCGCTTCTGCTCCACCGGGCACCAGGGCTTCAGCCGCAACCTGTCCACCGGCGAGATCGTGGCCCAGCTCTGGTTCGCCGAGCATTTCCTGCGCCGCCACCTGGGGCGCGACGAGCGCATCATCTCCAACGTCGTGATGATGGGCATGGGCGAGCCGCTGCAGAACTACGCGGCGCTGGTACCGGCCCTGCGCACGATGCTCGACGACAACGCCTACGGCCTGTCGCGCCGCCGCGTGACGGTGTCCACCTCCGGGGTGGTGCCGATGATGGACCGCCTGGGCGACGACTGCCCGGTGGCGCTGGCGGTGTCGCTGCATGCGCCGCACGACGCGCTGCGCGACGACCTCGTGCCGCTGAACCGCAAGTACCCGATCGCCGAGCTGCTCGCGGCCTGCAAGCGCTACCTGCAGCATGCGCCGCGCGACTTCATCACCTTCGAGTACTGCATGCTCGACGGCGTCAACGACCAGCCCGAGCATGCCCGGCAGCTCGCCGCGCTGGTGCGCACGCACGGCGTGTCGTGCAAGTTCAACCTGATTCCCTTCAACCCCTTCCCGGCCTCGGGGCTGCTGCGCTCGCCCCAGCCGCGCGTGCTGGCCTTCGCCAGGGCGCTCAGCGAGGCCGGGATCGTGACCACTGTGCGCAAGACCCGCGGCGACGACATCGACGCCGCCTGCGGCCAGCTGGCCGGCGACGTCAAGGACCGGACGCGGGCCGCCGAACGCATGGCCCGGCGCCGCGAGACCGGCGCCACGGTGGTACTGCATCCGGCCCGCCGGGCCGCCCTTCAGGAGCATCGATGAGCTTGGCCCTTCCGACCGCGCGCAGGCCGTGGACCCATGCACTTCTCTGGGCAGGCGCCGGCCTGACTCTGCTCGCCGGATGCGCGAACAAGACCGCCGCGCCCAGCACGGCCGGCCACGGCGCCGAGATGGTGACCGCCTCCGACGAATCGCAGGCGCGCACCCGGGCGCGGCTGCGCCTGGAGCTCGCGGTGGGCTACTTCCAGCACGGGCAGACGGCGGTGGCGCTCGACGAGATCAAGCAGGCGCTGGTCGCCGATCCGAACTTCGCCGACGCCTACAACCTGCGCGGCCTCGTCTACATGCGGCTGGACGACGCAGGCCTGGCGGAAGACAGCTTCCGCCGCGCGATCGCCATCAACCCGCGCGACCCCGACACGCGGCACAACTACGGCTGGCTGCTGTGCCAGCAGCAGCGCTACGGCGACGCCATCCAGCAGTTCGACACGGCGCTGGCGGTGCCCGCCTATGCCGACACCCCCAAGACGCTGATGACGAAGGGCGTATGCCAGGTCCAGGCCGGCGAGCGCGAGCAGGCCGAACGCACCCTGCTCAAGGCCTACGAGCTCGACGCGGCCAATCCCGTCGTGGCCTACAACCTGGCCCTGCTGACGTACCAGCGGGGCGACTATCCGCGCGCGCAGTTCTACATCCGGCGCGTGAACAACGGCGAGGCCGCCAGCGCCGAGACGCTGTGGCTCGGCATGCGCACCGAGCGCCGGCTGGGCAATCGCGAGGCGATGGGCCAGCTGGCCGTCCAGCTGCAGCGCCGCTTCCCGCAGTCGCGCGAAGCCCTGGCCTATGAGCGCGGCAATTTCAATGATTGAGCGGGCGAGCGAGTTCGGCGCCTCGGCTTCCGCACCCCTGAGCCAGGGCGACACCCGCGAGATGACGGCGGGCGACATCCTGCGCCAGGCGCGCGAAGGGCACGGCCTGCACCTGGAGGTGGTGGCCGCGGCGCTCAAGGTGCCGCCATACAAGCTGCAGGCGCTGGAGGACGACGATTTCGAGGCGCTGCCCGATCCGGTGTTCGCGCGCGCCTTGGCGGCGAGCGTCAGCCGCGCCCTGCGCATCGATCCGGCGCCGGTGCTGGCCAAGCTGCCGGGTGCGAACGTCATCGGGCTGGCCGAGGCGGACCGGGTGGTCAGCCGCACCATCCGCAGCAAGCTCGATCGCCCCGGCCGCGGTGGCGGCGGTGGGCTGTCCCGGCCGGTGGTCGTCGGCGCGATCCTGCTGCTCCTGGGGGCTGCGGCCCTGTTCTGGCTGCCGCAGTCGGTGTTCGACGGGCTCGGTGCTTCCGTTGCGCGCTGGACCTCGCAGGAGTCGGCTGTGCAGGCGTCCGCGCCGGCCGAGGCCGAGCCGAACACCGCCGGCGTGGCCGTGGAGACCGTGACGCCCGCGGTGCCGGCGGCGCAGGATCCCGAGCCGGCGCCCGCCGACGCGCAGGCGCCGCCCGCCGAGTCGGCGCCCGCCAGTGCGGACCTGCTGGTGTTCACCGTGCAGTCCACATCGTGGATCCGGGTCGGCGAGGCCGGCGGCAAGGTGCTGATGCAGCGCGAGGTCGCCGCGGGCGAGCGCGTGGCGCTGTCGGGCGAACTCCCGCTGTCCGTGGTCGTCGGCCGCGCGTCGGGTGTCGAGGTGCAGGTGCGCGGCCAGGCCTTCGATCTGGTGCCGTTCACCAAGGCGGGCGGCGTGGCGCGCTTCGAGGTCCGGCCATGATGCCGATCGAGGCTGCCGCACCCCGGCCGCGCCGCTCGCGCCAGGCGCAGGCCGTCTGGGGGCCGCGCGTGGTCACCATCGGCGGCGACGCGCCGGTGCGCGTGCAGTCGATGACCAACACCGACACGGTGGACGCCATCGGCACCGCGATCCAGGTCAAGGAGCTGGCCCAGGCCGGCTCGGAGCTGGTGCGCATCACGGTCAACACGCCCGAGGCGGCGCAGCAGGTGCCCTACATCCGCGAACAGCTCGACCGCATGGGCGTCGACGTGCCGCTGGTCGGCGACTTCCACTACAACGGCCACCGGCTGCTCACCGAATTCCCGGCCTGCGCCGAGGCGCTGTCCAAGTACCGCATCAACCCCGGCAACGTCGGCAAGGGCGACAAGAAGGACCGGCAGTTCGGCCAGATGATCGAGGCCGCCATGCGCTGGAACAAGTGCGTGCGCATCGGCGTGAACTGGGGCAGCCTCGACCAGGAGCTGCTGGCCGGCCTGATGGACGCCAACAGCCGCCGCGCCGAGCCCTGGGATGCCAGGCAGGTCATGTACGAGGCGCTCATCACCTCGGCCATCGACTCGGCAAGGCTGGCCGAATCGATGGGCATGGACGGCCGCCAGATCATCCTGTCGTGCAAGGTCAGCGGCGTGCAGGACCTGATCTCGGTCTACCGCGAGCTCGGCAAGCGCTGCGACTACGCGCTGCATCTGGGCCTGACCGAGGCCGGCATGGGCACCAAGGGCACCGTGGCCTCCAGCGCGGCGCTCGCGATCCTGCTGCAGGAAGGCCTGGGCGACACCATCCGGGTCTCGCTCACGCCGCAGCCGGGCGAGTCGCGCACGCAGGAGGTGGTGATCGCCTCCGAGATCCTGCAGTCGCTGGGGCTGCGCGCGTTCGTGCCCAGCGTCACGGCCTGTCCGGGCTGCGGGCGCACCACCAGCACCACCTTCCAGGAACTGGCCAAGCAGATCGACGACTACCTGCGCATGCAGATGCCCGTGTGGCGCGAGAAGTATCCGGGCGTGGAGGCGATGAAGGTGGCCGTGATGGGCTGCATCGTCAACGGGCCCGGCGAGAGCAAGCACGCCGACATCGGCATCAGCCTGCCGGGCACCGGCGAGGCGCCGGCCGCGCCGGTCTTCATCGACGGTGAGAAGGCGCTGACGCTGCGCGGCGAGAACATCGCCGCCGAGTTCCACCAGATCGTCGAAAACTACATCGAAAAGCGCTTCGGCCAGGCCCATGCGGCCGAAGCCAACTGACACGCAATCATCCATGGCCGAGAAGATCAATGCCGTCAAGGGCATGAACGACATATTGCCGGCGAGCGTGCCGCGCACGGACAAGCTGCCCGACTCGGCGCTGTGGCACTGGTTCGAATCGACGGTGCGCGGCCTGCTGGCGCGCTATGGCTACCAGTACATCCTGACCCCCGTGGTGGAGCCCACCGCGCTGTTCGTGCGCGGGCTGGGCGAGGTCACCGACATCGTGGAAAAGGAGATGTACTCCTTCACCGACTCGATGAACGGCGACCGCCTCACGCTGCGCCCCGAGGCCACCGCCGGCATCGTGCGTGCCATGGTGGAGCACAACGCGCTGTACAACGGCCCGCTGCGGCTGTGGACCCTGGGGCCCATGTTCCGCCACGAGAGGCCGCAGAAGGGGCGCTATCGCCAGTTCCACCAGCTCGACGTGGAGGCGCTGGGCTTTCCCGGGCCGGACGTGGACGCCGAGCTGATCCTGCTGGTGCGCGCGCTGTGGCGCGAACTGGGCCTGGTCGAGGGCCGGCACGTGCGCCTGGAGATCAACAGCCTGGGCCAGCCGGCCGAGCGCCAGGCGCACCGGGAGGCGCTGATCCGCCACTTCGAGGCGCACGCCGATGTGCTCGATGCCGATGCGCAGCGCCGGCTGCACAGCAACCCGCTGCGCATCCTCGACACCAAGAATCCCGCCATGCAGGCCATGGTCGAGGCCGCGCCGCAGCTCTTCGACTTCCTGGGCAGCGAATCGCGCGGACACCTGGATGCCGTGCGTGCGGTGCTGGACGCCGCGGGCCTGGCCTACCGCGTCAACCCGCGCCTCGTGCGCGGCATGGACTACTACAACCTCACCGTGTTCGAGTGGGTGACCGACCAGCTCGGCTCGCAGGGCACCGTGTGCGGCGGCGGCCGGTACGACGGGCTGATCGGCCAGATGGGCGGCAAGCCGGCGCCTGCCGTGGGCTTCGGGCTGGGCATCGAGCGGCTGCTGCTGCTGATCCAGGAACTGAACCTGCCGGTGCCCGACGCGGCGCCCGCGGCCTACGCCATCGTGCCCTCCGCGGCGGTGCTGCCGCAGGTCATGGTCGCCCTCGAGACGCTGCGTGCGGCCGGCGTCAGCGTGGTCCAGCACGCGGGCGGCGGCGGCATGAAGGCGCAGTTCAAGAAGGCCGATGCCAGCGGCGCGCGCTTTGCGCTGATCTTCGGCGAGGACGAATTGGCCCGCGGCGAAGTCACCGTGAAGGCGCTGCGCGACGGCAGCGGCGCGCAGACCGCCCGCCCGCTCGCCGAAGTGGCCGCCTGGGCCGCCACCCTACAATCCCCGGCTCTCCAACACTGACTGCGCATGGCCACCCATCTCGATCTCGAAGAACAGGAACAGCTCGACCAGCTCAAGCATTTCTGGAACGTCTACGGCACCCTCATCACCTGGGTGGTGCTGCTCGCGGCGGGCGCCTTCATGGCGTGGAACGGCTGGCAGTACTTCGAGCGCAACAAGGCGGCGCAGGCCGCCGCGCTGTACGACGAGCTGGAGCGCGGCGCGCAGGCCGGCGACACCGCCCGCGTGGAGCGCGCGCTGGCCGACATGAAGGACAAGTACGCCCGCACCGCCTACGCGCAGCAGGCCGGCCTGCTGGCCGCCAAGACCCTGCACGAGAAGGGCAACGCCGAAGCCTCGCGTGCGGCGCTGGCCTGGGTGGCCGAGCAGGCGGTCGACCCCGGCTACCAGGCGGTCGCCAGGCTGCGCCTGGCCGCCGAACTGCTCGACAGCAAGTCCTACGACGATGCCCTGCGCCAGCTCGGCGGCAGCTTCCCGAAGGAGTTCGAGGCGCTGGTGGCCGACCGCAGGGGCGACATCTACCTCGCCCAGGGCAAGCGCGACGAAGCCCGTGCGCAGTACCAGAGCGCCTGGGCGGGGCTGGACCCGCTCAACAGCTACCGCCGCCTCGTCGAGATCAAGCTCAACGCCGTGGGCGTCGATCCGCAGAGCCTGACGGCGCCTGCGGCCGCTCCCGCCAAGAACAATCCCTGACCGAACCATGAATTTTCTGCGTCCTGCGTCCCGAACCGCTGTCCTTCGCCTGGGCAGCGCCATCGTCCTGGCGGCTTCGCTGGCCGCCTGCTCCAGCGGACCGGCCAAGCCGAAGCCGGCCGAGCTGCCGCCCAACGTGGCGGTGCTGGGCGTGCGGGAGGCGTGGAACGTGCGCATCCCGGCGGTGCGCTTCCCGCTGCAGGTGGACGTGAGCGGCGACACCGTCACCGTGGCCGGCGCCGATGGCACCGTGGTGGCGATCGATGCCCGCTCGGGCACCGAATCCTGGCGCGCCAGCGCCGGCGCGGCGCTGACGGCTGGCGTCGGCAGCGACGGCGCGATCGCCGCGGTCGTCACGGTCAACAACGAACTGGTGGCCCTGCAGGGCGGCAAGGTGCTCTGGAAGCAGAAGCTGCCCTCCGAAACCTACACCGCGCCGCTGGTGGCCGGGCGCCGCGTCTTCGTGCAGACCGCCGACCGCAGCACCAGCGCCTGGGATGGCCAGAGCGGGCGCCGGCTGTGGTCGCAGCAGCGCGCGGCCACCGACGCCCTCGTGCTCAAGAAGCCCGGCGTGCTGTTCGCGCTCGGCGACACGCTGGTCACCGGCATCGGCGGGCGGCTGGTCGGCATGAACCCCAACAACGGCATCTCGCGCTGGGAATCGCCCATCGCGGCGCCGCGCGGCACCAACGACGTGGAGCGGCTTGTGGACCTGACCGGCAGCGTGAGCCGCGTCGGCGACAGCGTCTGCGCGCGCGCCTACTACGCGACCGTGGGCTGCGTCGACACCTCGCGCGGCGCGCTGGCCTGGAGCCGGCCGGCCGTCAGCGCCGAAGGCGTGAGCGGCGACGAGCGCTTCGTCTACGGCACCGAGTCCAACGGCAACCTCATGGCCTGGCGGCGCGACAACGGCGCGCCCGCCTGGACCTCCGAGCGCCTGAAATACCGCACGCTGACGGCGCCGCTGGCCGTGGGACGGGCGGTCATCGTGGGCGACGGCACCGGTCTGGTGCATTTCGTCTCGCGCGAAGACGGCGCGCCGCTGAACCGGCTGTCGCCGGACGGCTCGGCCATCGCCGCCGCGCCGGTGGTTTCGGGCAACACCGTGGTGGTCGTCACCGCCAACGGCGGCGTCTTCGGCTACCGGCCCGACTGATTCGAACCACCAGCGACATGCCGGCCATGAAGCCCGTCCTGGCCCTCGTCGGGCGCCCCAACGTCGGCAAGTCGACCCTGTTCAACCGGCTCACCCAGAGCCGCGACGCGATCGTGGCCGACTTCGCCGGCCTCACGCGCGACCGCCACTACGGCAACGGCCGGCTGGGCCGCCACGAATTCATCGTCATCGACACCGGCGGCTTCGAGCCCGATGCCGGCAGCGGCATCTACCGCGAGATGGCCAGGCAGACCCGCCAGGCGGTGGCCGAGGCCGACGTGGTGATGTTCGTCGTCGACGCGCGCGAGGGCCTGTCCGCGCAGGACCACGACATCGCCAACGAGCTGCGGCGCCTGGGCAAGCCCTGCCTGCTGGTGGCCAACAAGGCCGAGGGCATGAAGGACAGCGCGCGGATGGTCGACTTCTACGAGCTCGGCCTGGGCGAGGTGCACGCCGTCTCGGCGGCGCACGGGCAGGGCGTGCGTGGCGTGCTGGAGCTGGCCCTCGACGCGCTCGCGCTGCCGCAGGACGAGGAAGAGGACGAACAGGACGCGCAGGATGCGGCCACCCGGCCGATCCGGCTGGCGGTCGCCGGGCGGCCCAACGTCGGCAAGTCCACCCTCATCAACACCTGGCTGGGCGAGGAGCGCCTGGTCGCCTTCGACCTGCCGGGCACCACGCGCGACGCGATCAGCGTGCCCTTCGAGCGCAACGGCCAGCGCTTCGAACTCATCGACACCGCGGGCTTGCGCCGCAAGGGGCGGGTGTTCGAGGCGATCGAGAAGTTCTCGGTGGTCAAGACGCTGCAGGCGATCGAGTCGGCCAACGTCGTGCTGCTGCTGCTGGACGCCACGCAGGGCGTGACCGACCAGGACGCGCACATCGCCGGGTATGTCCTCGAAGCGGGCCGGGCGGTGGTGATCGCGGTCAACAAGTGGGATGCGGTCGACGCCTACCAGCGCGAGCAGCTGCAGCGCCAGATCGAGACGCGCCTGGCCTTCCTGAAGTTCGCCTCGCTGCACTTCATCTCCGCCATCAAGCGCCAGGGCCTGGGGCCGGTGTGGCAGGCGATCGCGCAGGCGCACAAGTCGGCCACGCGCAAGATGTCGACGCCGGTGCTCACGCGCCTGCTGCTCGAATCGGTGCAGTTCCAGGCGCCCAAGCGCTCGGGCATGTTCCGCCCCAAGATGCGCTACGCGCACCAGGGCGGGATGAATCCGCCGGTGATCGTGATCCACGGCAACTCGCTGGAGCACGTCACCGACGCCTACAAGCGCTTCCTGGAAGGGCGCTTCCGCAAGGAATTCGACCTGGTCGGCACACCGCTGCGCATCGAGTTCAAGACCTCGCACAATCCCTACGCCGACAAGGACGGGGGCTGAGCGAGCGGGCCGGCGGGCCGAAGTTCCCCCCGCGAGAGCCTCTATTTTTCTAAGGCTTTTGCCGTTATTTGCTGCAGCGCGGCAGCCCTATGTTATGGTGCCAAGTTCCAACAACTACTCTCGAACACGGAGAATATCGTGAGCAACAAAGGGCAACTTCTACAAGACCCCTTCCTGAACACCTTGCGTCGCGAGCACGTGCCGGTGTCGATCTATCTGGTCAACGGCATCAAGCTGCAGGGCCAGATCGAGTCCTTCGACCAGTACGTCGTGCTGCTGCGCAACACGGTCACGCAGATGGTCTACAAGCACGCCATCTCCACCATCGTCCCGGGTCGTGCCGTCAACTTCTCGGCGGCCGACAACGACGCCGCCAGCTGAACACCGCGCGCGGCGGCGCCTGCCTTCCCGCCACCCCTGACCGGCCGCCTCGTTTGTCTGAATCGCCTCCGCGCCAAGAAGGCGCCGTCGTTCTCGTCGGCGTCGACTTCGGCCTGCCTCATTTCGACGGCGAGCTCGAGGAACTGGGCCTGCTGGCGCAGACCGCCGGGCTCGAACCGGCCGCCCGCCTGGTGTGCAAGCGCAAGGCGCCCGATGCCGCGCTCTTCGTGGGCAGCGGCAAGGCCGACGAGATCAAGGAACTGGCCGAGCTGCATCGCGCCAGCGAGGTGATCTTCGACCAGGCCCTGTCGCCGGCCCAGCAGCGCAACCTCGAGCGCCATCTGGGCGTGGCGGTGTACGACCGCACCTTCCTCATCCTGGAGATCTTCGCGCAGCGCGCGCGCAGCCACGAGGGCAAGCTGCAGGTCGAGCTGGCGCGCCTGCAGTACCTCAGCACCCGCCTGGTGCGCCGCTGGTCCCACCTGGAGCGCCAGCGCGGGGGCATCGGCGCGCGCGGCGGCCCGGGCGAGACGCAGATCGAGCTGGACCGGCGCATGATCGGCGACGCGATCCGGCGCACGCGCGAGCGCCTGGCCAAGGTGCAGCGCCAGCGCGGCACCCAGCGGCGCCAGCGCGAGCGGCGCGAGACCTTCAACATCTCGCTGGTGGGCTACACCAACGCCGGCAAGTCCTCGCTGTTCAATGCGCTGGTCAAGGCGCGGGCCTACGCGGCGGACCAGCTCTTCGCGACGCTGGACACCACCACGCGCCATCTGTACCTCGGCGACGCCCGGCGCAGGGTCTCGATCTCCGACACGGTGGGCTTCATCCGCGACCTGCCGCACGGGCTGGTCGACGCCTTCAAGGCCACGCTGCAGGAGGCGGTCGACGCCGATCTGCTGCTGCACGTCGTGGATGCGTCCAACCCGCACCATCCCGAGCAGATGGAGGAGGTGCGCCAGGTGCTGGCCGAGATCGGCGCGGCCGAGGTGCCGCAGTTGCTGGTCTTCAACAAGCTCGACGCGCTGGACGACGACCGGCGTCCCGGGCGGCTGCAGGACACGATGGCCGTCGACGGGGTGCAGGTGCCGCGCATCTTCCTGAGCGCGCGCAGCGGCGAGGGGCTGCCCGCGCTGCGGGAGGAACTGGCCCGCCGTTCGGGCTCGATTCCCGACGCCATATCCCCAGAGCCCCCAGAAGCCGGCGCTGAATTGCCCGATGTTGCCCATTGATTGGGCACAATCGGCGCCACAGACGAGAGAACCGAAGCGAATGAATGCAAAGCCAGTGTGGAGACGGTTTCAGGGCATGTTCAACCTGAACGACGGACGATGGGGACGCGGCGACGAGCCGTCCTCTTCCGATGCCGGCCGGCCCGACGCCGATCCGCCGCCGCCCCCGAGCCAGGGCAACGGCAGCGGAAACGGCAACCGTCCCCGGGGCCAGGGGCCCAACCAGGGTCCGCCCGACCTCGACGAGCTCTGGCGCGACTTCAACCGCAAGCTCGGCGGCCTGTTCGGCGGCCGCGGCGGCGGGGGCATGCGCCCGGGCGGCGGCAACGGCGGCGACTTCAAGCCGGACATGAAGAACGCGGGCTTCGGCGTCGGGCTCATCGGCGTGGTGGCGTTGTTGATCTGGCTCGGCACGGGCTTTTTCATCGTCAACGAAGGCCAGCAGGCGGTGATCACCCAGTTCGGCCGCTACAAGACCACCGTCGGCGCCGGCTTCAACTGGCGCCTGCCGTACCCGGTCCAGCGCCACGAGATCGTGGTCGTGACGCAGATCCGCTCGACCGACGTCGGCCGCGACACCATCGTGCGTCTGACCGGCCTGCGCGAGTCGGCCATGCTGACCGAGGACGAGAACATCGTCGAGATCAAGTTCGCCGTGCAATACCGCCTGAGCGACGCGCGCGCCTGGCTCTTCGAGAGCAAGTCGCCGGCCGACACCGTGATCCAGGTGGCCGAGACCGCAGTGCGCGAGGTCGTGGGCAAGATGAAGATGGATGCCGCCCTGGCCGAGGAGCGCGACCAGATCGCGCCGCGCGTGCGCACGCTGATGCAGGCGATCCTGGACCGCTACAAGGTCGGCGTCGAAGTGGTGGCCATCAACCTCCAGCAGGGCGGCGTGCGCCCGCCCGAGCAGGTGCAGGCGGCCTTCGACGACGTGCTCAAGGCCGGCCAGGAGCGCGAGCGCGCCAAGAACGAGGCACAGGCCTACGCGAACGACGTGGTGCCCCGCGCCGTGGGTACCGCTTCGCGGCTGCAGGAAGAGTCCGAAGCCTACAAGGCCCGCATCGTCGCCCAGGCCCAGGGTGATGCGCAGCGCTTCAGCCAGGTGCTGACCGAGTACCTGAAGGCGCCGCAGGTCACGCGCGACCGCATGTACACCGACGCCATGCAGCAGATCTACACCAACACCACCAAGGTGCTGGTCGACTCCAAGCAGGGCTCGAACCTGCTGTACCTCCCGCTGGACAAGCTGATGCAGATGTCGGGCCAGAATCCGGCCGGCGCGCCGGCCGACGGCGCGCCGCCGAACGTCGCCGGCACCGCGCCGCCGCAGGCCTCGGTGATCCCGACGGCACCCAACGATGCGCGGGCCCGCGACAGCCGCGCACGCGATCGCGACATCCGCTGACCGAAGGAGCACGCAAGACATGAACAGAATCGGTTTCATCGGATCGTCGATCCTCGTCGTGCTCGCGCTGGTGAGCTCGATGCTTTTCGTGGTCGACCAGCGCCAGTTCGGCGTGGTCTACCAGCTGGGCCAGATCAAGGACGTGATCATCGAGCCGGGGCTCAACTTCAAGCTGCCGCCGCCGTTCCAGAACGTCTCGTACATCGACAAGCGCCTGCTCACGCTGTCCAGCCTGGACACCGAGCCGATGCTCACCGCCGAGAAGCAGCGCGTGGTGATCGACTGGTACGTGCGCTGGCGCGTCATCGAACCCTCGGAGTACATCCGCAACGTCGGGCTGGACGAGAACGCCGGCGCGGTGCAGCTCAACCGCGTGGTGCGCAACGCCTTCCAGGAGAACATCAACAAGCGCACCGTGCGCGACCTGATCTCGGCGCGCCGCGAGGACGTCATGAACGACGTCAAGCGCGAGGTGCTCAACGTCGTCAAGGGCAGCAAGCCCTGGGGCATCGACATCATCGACGTGCGCGTGACCCGCATCGACTACGTCGAGTCGATCACCGAGTCTGTCTACCGCCGCATGGAGGCCGAGCGCAAGCGCGTGGCCAACGAACTGCGCTCGACCGGTTTTGCCGAGGGCGAGAAGATCCGCGCCGACGCCGACCGCCAGCGCGAGGTGACGGTGGCCAACGCCTACCGCGAGGCGCAGACGATCAAGGGCGATGGCGATGCGCAGGCCGCCGCGGCCTACGCCCAGGCCTTCGGCCGCGACCCGCAGTTCGCGCAGTTCTACCGCAGCCTCGAGGCCTACAAGCAGAGCTTCAACAAGCGCAGCGACATGATGGTGCTCGACCCGTCCTCCGACTTCTTCCGCGCGATGCAGAGTTCGGGATCGGGCACCCCGCCTCGCCGATGAGCCGTCGGTGAGCGGCGACAGCGTCTGGGGCGCGATCGCGCTCGTGCTCGTGATCGAAGGGCTGCTGCCCTTCGTCTCGCCCGGCGGCTGGCGCCGCGGCATGGGCCAGCTCATGCAGCTGCGCGACGGCCAGCTGCGATTTTTCGGGCTGTGCAGCATCCTCCTGGGATTGACGGCGCTCTGGCTCCTGGGCTGACCGCCGGCAGGCGCCGGAAACCATCCTTGCGCCCGCTAGAATCCTGTTTTAACCACGGCTCGTTCGCCCCATGTCCGCCTGGGTCCTTCCGGATCACATCGCCGATGTGCTGCCCTCCGAGGCGCGCCACATCGAAGAACTCCGTCGCCAGTTGCTCGACACCGCCCGCGGCTACGGCTACGAGCTGGTGATGCCGCCGATGCTGGAGCATCTCGAATCGCTGCTCTCGGGCACCGGCGAGGCGCTGGATCTGCAGACCTTCAAGCTGGTCGACCAGCTCTCCGGCCGCACCATGGGCCTGCGCGCCGATACCACGCCGCAGGTGGCGCGCATCGATGCCCACCTGCTCAACCGCGTCGGCGTGGCCCGCCTGTGCTACTGCGGGCCGGTGCTGCACACCCGCCCCGACCGCCCCTACGCCACCCGCGAGCCGCTGCAGTTCGGCGCCGAGATCTACGGCCACGCCGGCCGCGAGGCCGACCTGGAGGCGCTGCTGCTGGCATTGGACTGCCTGCGCGCAGCCGGCGTGCACGACCCGCTGGTGGACCTGGCCGACGTGCGCATCGTGCGTTCGCTGTTCGCCGGCGTGCTGGTCGATGCCGAGGTCCTCGAGCAGGTCCACGGCGCGCTCGCCGCCAAGGACGCCAGCAGCCTGGCCGCGCTCACGCGCGACTTTCCCGCCGCCTCGCGCGAGGGCCTGCAGGCGCTGCTGGGCCTGTACGGCGACGCGCAGGTGCTGGACGAGGCGGCCCGGGTGCTGAAGGCCGTGCCGGCCTCGCAGGCCGTGCAGGCGGCGCTGGCCAATCTGCGCTGGCTCGCCGGGCAGCTCGGCGAGACCCGCGTGAGCTTCGACCTCGCCGACCTGCGCGGCTACGCCTACTACAGCGGGGCGCGCTTCGCGGTCTATGCGCCCGGCGCTTCGGATTCCCTGGCGCGCGGCGGCCGCTACGACGAGGTCGGCGCCGTGTTCGGGCGCAACCGCCCGGCGGTCGGCTTCAGCCTGGACGTGCGCGACCTGGTGGGCGTGCTGCCGGCGCGCCCGCTGCGCGCGGCCATCCGCGCGCCGTGGAGCGACGACGCCGCGCTGCGCCGGGCCATCGCCGCGCTGCGCGTGCAGGGCGAGACCGTGGTCTGCGTGCTGCCGGGCCACGAGAGCGAAATCGATGAATTCCACTGCGACCGCGAGCTCGTCGAGCACGGCGGGCAGTGGAACGTGAAAGCCATTTGAACCTTCGGAAAAAGCGGAAACATCCCATGAGCGTTACCACCGGACGAAACGTGGTCGTCGTCGGCACCCAATGGGGCGACGAGGGCAAGGGCAAGCTGGTCGACTGGCTGACCGAAAGCGCGCAGGGCGTGGTCCGCTTCCAGGGCGGCCACAACGCCGGCCATACCCTGGTCATCAATGGCGTGAAGACCGCGCTGCACCTGATCCCCAGCGGCATCATGCGCCCCGGCGTCGTGTGCTACATCGGCAACGGCGTGGTGCTGTCGGCCGGCAAGCTGTTCGAGGAGATCGAAGGGCTGGAGAAGGCCGGCGTCGAAGTGCGCGACCGGCTGCGCGTGAGCGAGGCCTGCCCGCTGATCCTGCCTTTCCACGCCGCGCTGGACGTGGCGCGCGAGGCCTACCGCGAGAAGGGTGGCGTCGAGAAGATCGGCACCACCGGCCGCGGCATCGGGCCCGCCTACGAGGACAAGATCGCCCGCCGTGCGCTGCGCGTGCAGGACCTCAAGCACCCCGAGCGCTTCGCCCAGAAGCTGCGCGTGCTGCTCGACCTGCACAACCACGTGCTCACTCAGGTGCTGGGTGCCGAGGCGATCGACTACGACGCGGTGTACGACGAGGCGATGCGGCATGCGGAGCTGCTCAAGCCCATGATCGCCGACGTCTCGCGCGAGCTGAACGAGGCGCACCGCAACGGCGCCAACCTGCTGTTCGAGGGCGCGCAGGGCACGCTGCTGGACGTCGACCACGGCACCTATCCGTACGTCACCTCCAGCAACTGCGTGGCCGGCAACGCCGCCACCGGCGCGGGCGTGGGGCCGGGCATGCTGCACTACGTGCTGGGCATCACCAAGGCCTACTGCACGCGCGTGGGCGGCGGCCCGTTCCCGACCGAGCTGGACTGGGCGACGCCGGGCACCGTGGGCTACCACCTCTCGACCGTGGGCGCCGAGAAGGGCGTGACCACCGGGCGCAGCCGCCGCTGCGGCTGGTTCGATGCCGCGCTGCTCAAGCGCTCGGCGCAGGTCAACGGCCTGTCGGGCCTGTGCATCACCAAGCTGGACGTGCTCGACGGCCTGGAGGAACTGAAGCTGTGCACCGGCTACGAGCTGGACGGCGAGCATACCGACATCCTGCCGCTGGGCGCCGACGAGATCGAGCGCTGCAAGCCGGTCTACGAGACGCTGGAGGGCTGGAGCGAGAGCACGGTGGGCGTGACGCAGTACGACAAGCTGCCCGTGAACGCGCGGCTGTACCTGCAGCGCATCGAGCAGGTCACCGGCGTGCCGATCGCGATGATCTCCACCAGCCCGGACCGCGACCACACCATCATGATGCGGCATCCGTATCTGGCCTAGGATGAGGCCCACCCCCAGCCTCGCCCACTTCGTGTGGCTCTGCACCCCCTCGAGGGGGCGCACCCAGCGGCCTGGCAGAGCCAGTTCCGCGGGTGCCTGCGAACTGGCCTGGCTGCGCCGGCCCTCGGTTCGCGCGGCGGGGGCGGTGCAACGCGCGAAGAACTGACTTTCCACACCACGACCCGACGGAGAAGAGCGCATGTTGACCGAAGACGGCAAGCACCTGTACGTGAGCTATGACGAGTACCACAACCTGATCGAGAAGCTCGCGATCAAGGTGCACCAGTCCGGCTGGGACTTCGACACCATCCTGTGCCTGGCGCGCGGCGGCATGCGGCCCGGCGACGTGCTCTCGCGCATCTTCGACAAGCCGCTGGCGATCATGTCCACCAGCTCCTACCGCGCCGACGCCGGTACGGTGCAGGGGCACCTGGACATCGCGCGCTACATCACCACGCCCAAGGGCGAGATCGCCGGGCGCGTGCTGCTGGTGGACGACCTCGCCGACTCCGGCCACACGCTGCACGCGGTGGTGGAGATGCTCAAGCGCAACTACGCGCCGATCACCGAGCTGCGCAGCGCGGTGATCTGGACCAAGGCGCTGTCCACCTTCACGCCCGACTACTCGGTCGAGTTCCTGCCGACCAATCCCTGGATCCACCAGCCCTTCGAGGGCTACGACTCGCTGGGCGCCGAGAAGCTGGTCGAGAAATGGTCGGTCTGAACGCGCTCAGCCTTCGCTGAGCGACTGCGTGTAGCGCCGCTGCATTTCCTCGGGCGAGACCGCCTCGATGCTGTGGCCGATCTTCCAGCGGTGGCCGAAGGGGTCGTGGAAGCTGCCCGAGCGCTCGCCGTAGAAGTGGTCCTGCAGCGGCATGTCCGGCGTGGCGCCGGCCGCCAGGGCGCGCTCGACCACCGCGTCGGCGTCGTCGACGTGCAGGTGCAGCGTCACCGCCGTGCCGCCGAGCTGGCGCGCGCTGCGGATGCCGCACTCGGGATACTCCTCGCTCAGCATTAGCGTCGTGTCGCCGAAGGCCAGCTCCGCGTGGCCGATGCGGCCGCTCGGCTCGGTGAGGCGGAACTTCTCCGTGGCGCCGAAGACCCGGCCGTAGAAGTCGATGGCGGCGTTGCCGTCGTGCACGCAGAGGTAGGCAAAGAGTTCGTGGATGACCATGGACTGTCCTTCGTCGTCGATGTTCAGGCCATTCTCGGCCGCATGGCCGGCGCCGTCTTGCAGAAATCTGACCTTCGCTCAGAGCGCCACGTGGCGCGGCGCGCCGGGCGCCGCCCGCCGCCGCCAGGCCTGGGGCGGCAGCCCCGCGAAGGCGCAGAAGTCGCGGCTCAGGTGCGACTGGTCGCCGTAGCCCGCGGCCTGGGCGATGTCGGCCCAGCCGCGCGCCGGCTCCGCGGCCAGCGCGATCACGCGGCCGAGCCGCTTCAGCCGGGCGTAGGCCTTGGGTGTCAGCCCGGCATGTTCGCGGAACAGCGCGACGAAATGGCGGTGGCTGTAGCCGCTGGCCCGTACGGCCTGCGCGACGGACGCATCGAGCTGGGCCAGCAAGCCCAGCGCCATCGCCACGGCGGGCGGCGGGCCGATCTCCGCGTGTGTCCAGGCGGCGACGCGCTGCAGGAGCAGCCTTTCGAGCAGATCCAGTTGTGCGGCGGGCGCATCGAGGGCATGCAGGCGGGCGAGCGCGGCCTCCGCGGCCGGTCCCCAGAGCGCGTCCAGCGGGGTGTGGGTGTCGGCGAGCGCGCCGTCGGGCACCCCGAACAGCACGCGGGCCGCGCCCGGCTGCAGCAGCACGCCCACCGAACGCGTGGCGACCGAGATGTCGCGCACGTGGAAGCTCGCCCGCGCGCCGCCGACGACGGCATGGCCGAAGGTGAGGCCGGTCTCGTCGCCGTCGCCGCGGAACAGCCGCAGCGCCGGCCCCGAGAGCCGGAACGCCAGATGCATGTGGCCGGTGGGCAGCACATGCTCGCGCGTCCCCGGCCTGGCGGGCGTCGGCCCGTCGGGCGCGCCGGCCCAGAGCTGGCGTGCGACGGCGCGCAGCGCGGGCGGAGCAGGGCGCGTCAGGAGCATCGGGCCATTATGAGCACGCCCCGGGTGCCGCGCTAGGATCGGGCCATGAGCAAGCCCGCCACCGCCCTGATCCACCATCCCTACACGCCGCCCGACAGCTTCGCCGCGCCCCAGCCCGGCGTGTTCAAGGCCTCCACCGTGTTCTTCCGCGACGTTGCCTCGATGCGCGCGCGCGACTGGAAAAGCAAGGCCGGCTACACCTACGGCCTGCACGGCACGCCGACCACCTTCATGCTGGAAGAACGCCTGGCGACGCTGGAAGGCGGCACCGAATGCCTGCTGGCCTCCAGCGGGCTGGCGGCGATCGCGCTGGTCGATTTCGCGCTGCTGCGCCACGGCGACGAGGTGCTGATCCCCGACAACGCGTATGGCCCGAACAAGGCGCTGGCCAACGGCGAGCTGGCCAACTTCGGCATCGCGCACAGCCTCTACGACGCGATGGACCCGCAAGACCTGGCGCGCAAGATCACCCCGCGCACCCGGCTGGTCTGGCTGGAGGCGCCCGGCTCGGTGACGATGGAGTTCCCGGACCTGCCGGCGCTTGCGCGCGTGTGCCGCGACCGCGGCGTGCTCAGCGCGCTGGACAACACCTGGGGCGCCGGCCTGGCCTTCAACGCCTTCGACCTCGACGGCGACGGCCTGGCGGTCGACATCTCGGTGCATGCGCTCACCAAGTACCCCAGCGGCGGCGGCGACGTGCTGATGGGCAGCGTGGTCACGCGCGACGCGGCGCTGCACCTCAAGCTCAAGCTCACCCACATGCGCATGGGCTGGGGCGTGGGTGCCAACGACGTCGAGGCGCTGCTGCGCTCGCTGCCCGGCCTGCCGCTGCGCTATGCCGCGCACGACCGCGCGGCGCGCGAGCTGGCCCTCTGGCTCGAGCAGCGCGAGGAGATCGCGCAGGTGCTGCACCCGGCCATCGGCAGTTCGCCGGGCCACGCGCACTGGCGTGCGCTGTGCGCGCCGCGCGGCGAGGGCCTGGCGGCCGGCCTGTTCTCGGTGGTCTTCGACGAGCGCTACGGCACCGAGCAGATCGATCGCTTCTGCGACGGCCTCGCGCTGTTCAAGCTCGGCTACTCCTGGGGCGGCCCGGTGAGCCTGGTCGTGCCCTACGACATCGGGCTCATGCGCGACGCGTCGGTGGCGCGCTGGCCCTACACCGGCACGCTGGTGCGCTTGTCGATCGGCCTGGAAGACGTGGATGACCTGCGCGCCGATCTGGCGCAGGCGCTCGCGCAACTGTGAGCGCCGCAGGCATGGATTCCCCCGAGGCGGCCGGCGTTTTCGCGGGCCGTTTTATCGCTTACAGTGCGGTTTCAGGGTAGCCCCGATCCCGGGGACGCGATATCAGGAGAAACAGTGGCCACACCCAATTACGGATACGAGAAGCGGCAGAAAGAGCTGGCCAAGAAAAAGAAGAAGGAAGAAAAGCTCAGGGCCAAGGCCGAGCGCAAGCTCCATCCCGGCAGCGGCCCTGCCAGCGAAGGACTGGCACCCGGCGATCCGGAAAGCGACGTGGCGTCGCTCGAGCGCGATCCGCCCACGGCGCCGGAGCTGCCGACCAAGGACGGCTGAGAAGCCCGCACCGTTCCCGCCCAGCCGCTGCCTGCCTGGTGCAGGGGCGGCTTTTTGCTGCCTGCAGGTGCGCGGCCGGCTACCGCAGCAGCTTGTGCAATTCGGGCCAGACGTTGTCCAGCATGCGCGGCTGCGCGGCCGCCAGCGGATGGATGCGGTCGGCCTGGAACAGGCTGGGCGCGTCGGGCGCGTCGGCCACGTTGCGCAGCAGGAAGGGCACCAGCGCCGCCTGGGTGTTCGCCGCCACCTTGGGAAAGATCTCGCCGAAGCGCCGCGTGTAGTCGCTGCCGTAGTTGGGCGGCACCTGGATGCCCACCACCAGCACCTTCGCGCCGGCGGCCTGGCTGGCGCGGGTCATCTGCGTCAGGTTGTCCTCGGTGGCCTGCAGCGGCAGGCCGCGCAGCGCATCGTTGGCACCGAGCTCCAGCACCACGTGGGTGGGCTGGTGCTGCTTGAGCAGGCCCGGCAGGCGTGCGCGCCCGCCGGAGGTGGTGTCGCCGCTGATGCTGGCGTTGACCACCCGCGCGGCGATCTTCTGCGCGGCCAGGCGCTGCTCCAGCAGCGTCACCCAGCCGTCGCCGCGGCGCAGGCCGTATTCGGCCGAGAGCGAATCGCCTACGATGAGGATCACCGCCGTCCTGCCCTGCGCGAGCGAAAGACCCGGATAACCGGCAGGAGCGGCCAGCGCGGCGCTCAGGATAAAGTGACGTCGATTCAGCACCCCAAACCTTTCTTCAATCCATGATGTCTGCACACCCGTCCGAAGCCATTGTCGCCGTCGAGCATGTGTTCAAGTCGGTGACCGACTCGACCGGCACGCTGGACATTCTGCAGGACATCGATTTCACCCTCGGCGCGCGGGAGACTGCCGCGATCGTCGGCGCCTCCGGCTCGGGCAAGAGCACGCTGCTGTCGATCATCGCCGGGCTGGACGTGCCCACGCGCGGCACGGTGCGCCTGGCCGGCGACGACATCTTCGCCATCGACGAGGACGCACGCGCCGCGCTGCGGGCCCGCCAGGTGGGCTTCGTGTTCCAGAGCTTCCAGCTGCTGGGCAACCTCACGGCGCTGGAGAACGTGATGCTGCCGCTGGAGCTGGCCGACCGGCGCGACGCTCGCAAGGCCGCCACCGAGATGCTCGGGCGCGTGGGCCTGGCGCAGCGCCTGGGCCACTATCCCAAGGTGCTGTCCGGCGGCGAGCAGCAGCGCGTGGCGCTGGCGCGCGCCTTCGTGGTGCAGCCGCAGCTGCTGCTGGCCGACGAGCCGACCGGCAGCCTGGACTTCGCCACCGGCGAGCAGGTCATGCGCCTGATGTTCGATCTCAACCGCGAGCTGGGCACCACGCTGGTGCTCGTCACGCATGATCGCGCCATCGCCGCCCAGTGCGAGCGCCGCATCACCATCGAGGCCGGGCGCGTGGTCGCCAACGCGCTGTCCCAGGACCCCCTGTCGGACGTGCTCGGCGGCCGGGCGCCGGGATCGGCCGACCTGTTCGTCCCCCGAGCCGCATGAGGAGCCTATGCCGAACCTGCCGCCCGACGCCATCGCCGCCCTGCAGCGCGGCCAACTGGTCGAAGCCATCAAGCGCACCCGGGAAGCCACCGGCATGGGGCTGAAGGAGGCCAAGGAAGCCGTCGAGCGCTACGCCGATGGCAACGACGAGTTCGCGGTGCAGGACGATGCCTTCGAGCCGCTTGCGGAAGACCGCCATACCCCGATCGGCCCGTTGCCGCCTGCCGCACATGCCGCCCTGCAGCGCGGCCAGGTGGTCGAGGCCGTCAAGCTGACGCGCGAAGCCACGGGACTCGGGCTGGCCGAGGCCAAGCAGCTCGTCGACGCGGCGCGCGCACGCGCGCCGGAAGACGGTTCCGTGCCAGGACTGGCCAGCGCCGGCGCGCTGTTCGACCCGATGCACGAGCCCGGCCGCGTCAGCGGCGGCGGCGCCTCGCGCTGGGTGGCGCTGGTGGTCGTGCTGCTGTGCCTGCTGGCGGGCGCTTGGTTCCTGTTCGCGCGCGGATGATCGTCCCTGCGTTCTGGGCCGAGGGCCGCATCCAGGCGCGCGTCGGCGGCCGGCAGATCACGGTGCGGCGCTTCGGCTGGTCGGACGACAGCCCGCTCGCCGCGCAGGCGCACGCCGATGCGCGCACGCGCGACGCCTTCGACCGCATCGCCGCGGGCGAGACGCTCGAGCGCCGCGAGCGCAGGGTGCCCTACAACGGTGCCGACGGCATGCCGATCCGCGAGGAGATCGTCGAGCGCCATGGCGACACCGTGGTGACGCGCAACGGCTACGGCGCACGCTGCCTCAACACCCCCGAGGTGCTGTTCGTCGATGTCGACTTCGAGGACGTCCGGCGCGCGGCCCGCGCGACGGCGGCGCGGCAGGCCCTGCTGCCGGCCCTCGCCGCGGGCGGTGCGGCGGGCTGGGCCGCATCGTCCTGGCTGGCCGCCGCGGTGGCGGCCGCGGGCGTGTTCCTGCTCGTGTGGCGCCTGCTGGCGAGCGCACAGGGCCGCAGCCGGGCGCAGGCCGGCGAGGCGGGGCCCGAAGCGGCGGCCCGGCAGCGCATCGCGCGCTTCGTCGCGCAGCACCCCGACTGGCACCTGCGCCTGTACCGTACGCCGGCCGGCCTGCGGGTCATCGCGATGCACCGCACCTTCTCGCCGCAGGAGCTCGCGGTGGCCGACTGTCTGCATGCGCTGGGCGCCGACAAGGTCTACGCCCGGATGTGCCGCAACCAGAATTGCTTTCGCGCCCGCGTGAGCGCCAAGCCCTGGCGCATCGGCATCGGCGAGCACCTGCGCCCGCGCCCCGGCGTGTGGCCGGTGGCGCCGCAGCACCTGGCGCAGCGCGAGGCCTGGGTCGCGCGCTACGAGGCCGCGGCGCGCGGCCATGCCGCCTGCCGCTTCGTCGAGGCTGTGGGCGCGAGCGGCAGTGTCGACCCGAGGGCGCGGGCGGTGCAGGGACTGCACGATGCACTGAGCCGCGCGGACAGCGGCCTGCCGATCGCCTGACGCCGGCCTCGATAATCGCGTCCCATGGCTTCTTCTCCCAAAGTGATCTTCGGTTTCCATGCCGTCGGCGTACGCCTCAAGACCGCGCCGGCCTCGGTGATCGAGGTGCTGTTCGATGCCGGCCGGCGCGATGCGCGCATGAAGCAGTTCATCGCCCGCGCGCACGAAGCCGGCGTGCGGCTGATCGAGGCCGACGGCCTGCGCCTGGCGCGCCTGAGCGGCGGCCACGGCCACCAGGGCGTGGTGGCGCGGGTGGAGCCGGTCACGCAGGCCCGTTCGCTGGATGCGCTGCTCGAAGACCTCGACGCCGCCGGCACGATGCCGCTGCTGCTGGTGCTCGACGGCGTGACCGATCCGCACAACCTCGGCGCCTGTCTGCGCGTGGCCGACGGCGCCGGCGCGCATGCGGTGATCGCACCCAAGGACCATGCCGCCGGCATCAACGCCACGGTGGCCAAGGTGGCCAGCGGCGCGGCCGAGACGGTGCCTTACTTCATGGTGACCAATCTCGCGCGCACGCTCGGCGAACTCAAGGAGCAGGGCATCTGGTGCGTGGGCACCAGCGACGATGCGCCGGGCACGCTCTACCAGTGCGACCTGAAGCGCCCGCTGGCGCTGGTGCTGGGCGCCGAGGGCGCGGGCATGCGCCAGCTCACGCGCAAGAGCTGCGACGCGCTCGTCGCCATCCCGATGGCCGGCGCAGTGGAAAGCCTCAACGTTTCAGTGGCCAGCGGCGTGTGCCTGTACGAGGCGATGCGCCAGCGCCAGTCGACCGCAACCTGAAGGGAGCCAAACCATGGACGACAAGCACGACAGCGACGGGTTCAAGATCACCGACAAGCTGGTCTTCGACCTGCACCTCGCGCTCTACCTCGACCTCGTGGCCATCCTGCGCAAGTCGAGCGTGGTCAGCTACCGGCAGATGGCGGCGCGGGTGCTCAACCTCAGCATGAACGCGCGCGAGGAAGGCGATGGCCCCTTGGCCACGGTGCTGGAAGGCATCGCCAAGGGCTTCGCCGGCCAGGAGGACGGCCTGTCGATCGACGTGCTCAAGGCCGCGGCCGTGCTGCGCGACGACGAGGCGATGGGCGACGTGCCGACGCGGCCCGAAGGCCTCTGAGCGTTCTCGCCGGCGTGCCGGGTCACTGGGGCGAGGGCATCACGCCCGCCGCCCGGCCTGCTGTGCCTGCGCGAGCATGAAGTCGATGAAGGTCGACGCGGCGCGCGTGCGGTGGCGGTTGGGCATGTACAGCATGTACATGTGGGTGCCGAAGATGCTCAGGCGGTACTCGTCGAGCGTGCTGACCACCTCGCCGCGGCGCATGTCCTCCTGTACCACGTAGTCGGGCACGATGCCGATGCCCAGGCCGGCGCGGATGGACTGGCGCAGGAACAGGAAGTTCTCCGAGATCAGCGTCGGCTCCAGCAGCACCTCGTGCCGCTCACCGCCGAGGTAGGCCGCCACGCGCAGCTGGCGCCCGGCCACGGCCGAGGTGATGAGCGGCGCCGAGCGCAGGTCCTCCAGCGCCGCCGGCATGCCGTGCGCGGCAGCATAGGCGGCCGAGGCGCAGGCCACGTAGTGCACCGGCCCCATGTCGCGCGCCACCAGGTTCTGCGGCGGCTCGGACATCACGCGCACCGCGATGTCCACCTCGTCGCGCATCAGGTCCTCGATCCGGTTCTCGAACACCACGTCCAGCACGATCCCCGGGTACAGGCGCTTGAAGGCGATCAGCCATTGCGACATGACCAGTTGCCCGTAGCCGCTGGGCACGGACAGCCGCACGCGGCCCACCAGGCTCTGGCCCAGCAGCGACACCGACTCGCGCGCGGCCAGCAGCTCGTCGCGGATGCTGCGGCCGTGCTCGTACAGGCGCTGGCCGATCTCGGTGGGCGCGATGCGCCGCGTGGTGCGCCGCAGCAACTGCTGGCCCAGGGTGCGCTCGAACTGGTTCAGACGGTAGCTCACGTTGGCGCGGCTCATGCGCAGGCGGCGCGCGGCCTCGCTCAGGTTGCCGGCTTCCACGATCTCGACCAGCAGCGACAGGGAATTCAGGTCCACGGCGTGATTGTCAAATTGAAGTTGACAGTATGTCAACGAGGCATGTGATTGTCTGTTTTTTCTAGGCAGATGAGAATCCACGGACGGTCATCGGGGCCGCCTTCTCTTCTCATTTCCAACCCGGGAGACATACACATGCCCACGGCACAGCCTTCGCCTGACGTCGTCCGCCGCACCCTGCGCGGCGCGGTCCTGCTGGTCACGATCGACAACCCGCCCGTGAACGCCCTGAGCGCCGCCGTGCGGCGCGGCCTGCTGGAGGCGATCAAGGCGGCCGAGGCCGACGCCGCCGTGCGGGCGGTCCTGTTCGTCGGGGCCGGCACCCAGTTCATCGCCGGTGCCGACATCCGCGAGTTCGGCCAGGCGCCGCAGCCGCCGTCGCTGCCCGACGTGTGCAACCGCATCGAGGCCTGCGCCAAGCCGGTGGTCGCGGCGATCAGCGGCGCGGCGCTGGGCGGCGGGCTGGAAGTGGCGCTGGCCGCGCACTACCGCCTGGCGCTGCCCGACGCGCGCCTGGGCCTGCCCGAAGTGCTGCTGGGCCTGCTGCCCGGCGCCGGCGGCACGCAGCGCGCGCCGCGCCTGATCGGCGCCAAGGCGGCGCTGGAGTTGATGCTCAGCGGCCGCCACGTGCCGGCCAAGGAAGCGCTGGCGCTGGGCCTGGTCGACCGGCTGGCCTCCAGCGACGACACCCTCGCCGAAGGGCTGGCCTATGCGCAGGAACTGCTGAGCACCAAGGCCGGCGCGCGCCGCACCCGCGACGCGCAGGGCCTGGCCGACCGCGCCGCGAGCCAGGCCGCCATCGACGCCGCCCAGGCCGAGACGGCGAAGAAGTCGCGCGGCCTGTTCTCGCCGCAGAGGATCGTCGAGGCGGTGCAGAACGCGCTCGACAAGCCCTTCGACGAAGGCCTGGCCCTGGAGCGCGCCGCCTTCCTGGCCTGCATCGACAGCCCGCAGCGCGCGGGCCTGATCCACGCCTTCTTCGCCGAGCGCGAAGTGGTCAAGGTGCCCGAGGCGAAGGCGGCCCAGCCGCGCGCGCTGGCATCGCTGGGCGTGATCGGCGGCGGCACCATGGGCGCCGGCATCGCGGTGTCGGCCCTCGACGCCGGCCTGCCGGTGACGATGGTGGAGCGCGACGAGGCTTCCATCGCGCGCGGCCGCGCCAACGTGGAGAAGGTCTACGACGGCCTGATCGGCAAGGGCCGCATGACGCCCGAGGCCAAGGCCGCCGTGATGGCCCGCTTCACCGGCAGCACCGACTACGCCGCGCTGGCGCAGGCCGACCTGGTGATCGAGGCGGTGTTCGAGGACATCGAGGTCAAGAAGGCCGTGTTCGCCGAGCTCGATCGCGTGTGCAAGGCCGGCGCGGTGCTGGCCACCAACACCTCCTACCTGGACATCGACGCCATCGCGGCCAGCATCTCGCGGCCGCAGGACGTGATCGGCCTGCACTTCTTCAGCCCGGCCAACATCATGAAGCTGCTGGAGATCGTGGTGCCCGCCAAGGTGAGCGCCGACGTGGTCGCCACCGCCTTCGCGCTGGCCAAGAAGCTGAAGAAGGTGCCGGTGCGCGCCGGCGTGTGCGACGGCTTCATCGGCAACCGCATCCTGGCCGTGTACCGGCAGGCGGCCGACCACATCCTGGAGGATGGCGCCAGCCCCTACGAAATCGATGCGGCGGTGCGCGGGTTCGGCTACCCGATGGGGCCGTTCCAGGTGTCGGACCTGGCGGGCGGCGACATCGGCTGGGCCACGCGCAAGCGCAAGGCCGCCACGCGCGACCCCAATGCGCGCTACGTGCACGTGGCCGATCGCCTCTGCGAGCGCGGCTGGTTCGGCCAGAAGACCGGCCGCGGCTGGTACCTGTACCCCGAGGGCGCGCGCACCGGCCAGCCGGATCCCGAAGTGCTGGCCATCGTCGACGAGGCGCGCAGCAAGGCCGCCATCGCGCCGCGCAGCTTCACGCCCGAGGAGATCCTGCGCCGCTACATGGCCGCGATGGTCAACGAGGGCGCGAACGTGCTGCACGAGGGCATCGCGCTGCGCCCGCTGGACATCGACGTGACCTTCCTCTACGGCTACGGCTTCCCGCGCCACCGCGGCGGCCCGATGAAGTACGCCGACACGGTGGGCCTGCCGAAGATCCTGGAGGACATCCGCGCCTTCGCCAAGGAAGACCCGCTGTTCTGGAAGCCCTCGCCGCTGCTCGAAAAGCTGGTGGCCGAAGGCAGGGACTTCGCCAGCCTGAACCAGGCCCAGTAATTTCTTCTTCTCTTTTTCTTCGGAGGCGCACATGCGCGAAGCAGTCATCGTGTCGACGGCACGCACGCCCTTGACCAAGTCGCACCGCGGCGAATTCAACATCACCCCCGGCCCGACGCTGGCTTCCTTCGCGGTGCGTGCCGCGGTGGAGCGTGCCGGCATCGACCCGGCCCTGATCGAGGACGCGGTGCTCGGCTGCGGCTACCCGGAGGGCATCACCGGCCGCAACGTCGCGCGCCAGGCGGTGATCCGCGCCGAGCTGCCGTTGTCGATCGCCGGCTCCACCGTCAACCGCTTCTGCGCCTCGGGGCTGCAGGCCATCGCCATCGCGGCCGGGCGCGTCGTGGTCGACGGCGCGCCGGCCATGATCGCCGGCGGCGTCGAGAGCATCTCGGGCATCCGCACCCGCGAGGACGGCGACAGCGGCATGGACCCGTGGATCGTCGAGCACAAGCCCGCGCTGTACATGGCGATGATCGACACGGCCGACATCGTGGCGCGCCGCTACGGCATCAGCCGCGAGGCGCAGGACCGCTTCTCGGTGGAAAGCCAGCGCAAGACCGCCGAGGCGCAGGCCGCGGGCCGCTACGCCGACGAGATCGTGCCGGTCACCACCACCATGGCCGTGACCGACAAGGAAAGCGGCGCCGTGAGCCGCCGCGAGGCGACGGTGGACCGCGACACCTGCAACCGCGCCGGCACCACCTACGAATCGCTGGCCAAGCTGGCGCCGGTGAAGGGGTCGGACCAGTTCATCACCGCCGGCAACGCCTCGCAGCTGTCCGACGGCGCCAGCGCCTGCGTGCTGATGGACGCCAGGGAAGCCGAGCGCCTGGGCCTGCAGCCGCTGGGCGCCTTCCGCGGCATGGCCGTGGCCGGCTGCGAGCCCGACGAGATGGGCATCGGCCCGGTGTTCGCGGTGCCCAAGCTGCTGGCGCGCCACGGCCTGAAGGTCGAGGACATCGACCTGTGGGAACTCAACGAGGCCTTTGCCTCGCAGTCGATCTACTGCCAGCAGACGCTGGGCATTCCCGAGGAGCGGCTCAACGTGAACGGCGGTGCCATCTCCATCGGCCATCCCTTCGGCATGACGGGCGCGCGCCTGGCCGGTCACATCCTGCTGGAAGGCCGCCGCCGCAAGGCCAAGTGGGGCGTGGTCACGATGTGCATCGCCGGCGGCATGGGTGCCGCTGGCCTGTTCGAAATCTACTGAGGCGTCGCATGGACCTGAACTTCACCCCCGAAGAGGAAGCCTTCCGCCGCGAGGTGCAGCAGTTCCTGCGCGACAAGCTGCCCGAGCGGCTGTCGCGCAAGGTCAGGAACGGCCTGCGCCTCGCGCGCGAGGACATGGCCGAGTGGCACGCGATCCTCAACGAACGCGGCTGGCTGGCCAACCACTGGCCCAGGGAGAACGGCGGCCCGGGCTGGGGCGCGGTGCAGAAGTTCATCTTCGAGAACGAATGCGCGCTGGCCGGTGCGCCGCGCATCGTGCCTTTCGGCGTGAACATGCTGGGGCCGGTGCTCATCAAGTACGGCAGCGAGGCGCAAAAGGCACACTGGCTGCCGCGCATCCTGAACGGCGACGACTGGTGGTGCCAGGGCTATTCGGAGCCGGGCGCCGGCTCGGACCTGGCCTCGGTCAAGACCACGGCGGTGCTGGAGGGCGACCACTACGTGGTCAACGGCCAGAAGACCTGGACCACGCTGGGCCACTACGCCAACATGATCTTCTGCCTGGTGCGCACCAACAAGGAGGCCAAGGCGCAGTCGGGCATCAGCTTCCTGCTGGTGGACATGAATTCGCCCGGCGTCGAGGTGCGGCCGATCATCACGCTGGACGGCGAGCACGAGGTCAACGAGGTGTTCTTCACCGACGTGCGCGTGCCCGCCGCCAACCTGGTGGGCGAGCAGGACAAGGGCTGGACCTACGCCAAGTACCTGCTGACCTACGAGCGCACCAACATCGCGGGCGTGGGCTTCTCGGTGGCCGGGCTGGAAAAGCTCAAGCGCGTCGCCAGGAGCGTGCAGCGCAACGGCCGCCCGCTGAGCGAGGACCCGCTGTTCGCGGCGCGCCTGGCCAAGGTCGAGATCGACCTGGAGAACATGAAGACCACCAACCTGCGCGTGATCGCCGCCGTGGCCGGCGGCGGCGTGCCGGGCGCCGAAAGCTCCATGCTCAAGATCCGCGGCACCGAGATCCGGCAGGAACTGCTGTCGCTGGCGCGCCGCGCGATGGGCCCCTATGCGCAGCCCTTCGTCGAAGCCGCGCTGCACGCCGGCCACGACGAAGAGCCCATCGGTCCGGCCGATGCCGCACCGGCCGCCGCGCAGTACTTCAACAACCGCAAGCTGTCGATCTTCGGCGGCTCCAACGAAATCCAGAAGAACATCATCTCCAAGATGATCCTGGGCCTGTGAAGCCCACCCCCGTATCGGCTCACTGCGTGTAGCCGAGTACCCCCTCGAGGGGGCGCTCCCAGCGGCCCGGCAGAGCCGGTTCCGCGGGAGCTTCCGAACGGGCTTCGCTGAGCCCGCAGAGCGCAGAGATGGCAGGAGCAACGTCATGAATTTTGAACACACCGAAGACCGCCGCATGCTGGCGGACACGCTGGACCGCTTCATCGCCGAGCAGTACGGCTTCGCCGCGCGCGACCGCATCGCGCGCAGCGATGCGGGCCTGAGCGCCGAGCACTGGCGCCAGTTCGCCGAGATCGGCGCCATCGGGGCGCTGTTCCCGGAAGAGGTGGGCGGCTTCGGCGGCCAGGGCTTCGACGTGGCCGTGGTCTTCGAAAGCCTGGGCAAGGGCCTGGTGGTCGAGCCCTTCCTCGGGGCACTGGTGGTGGGCCGCGCGATCGCGCAGGCCGGCAGCGCGGCGCAGAAGGAGCGGATCGCCTCCCTGATCGACGGCAGCACGATCGCCGCGTTGGCGCACGAGGAGCCCGGCTCGCACTACGAGCCCACGCTGGTCGCCACGCGCGCCGAGCGCAGCGGCGACGGCTGGGTGCTCAAGGGTGCCAAGGCGGTGGTGCAGCAGGGCGAGCAGGCCGGCCTGTTCCTGGTCTCCGCCCGCACGGTCGGCGCCCACGACGAGGCGCAGGGCGTCTCGCTGTTCCTGGTGCCGGGCGGCGCGGCCGGCCTGTCGCTGCGCGGCTATCCGAAGATCGACGGCGGCCGCGCTGCCGAGCTCACGCTCGACGGCGTGAAGGTCGGCCCGGACGCGCTGCTGGGCGCCGAAGGGCAGGGCGTGGCGGTGCTCGAGCACGCGACCGGCTGGGGCCTGCTCGCGCTCAGCGCCGAATCGCTGGGCGCGATGGAGGTCGCCAAGCGCGACACGCTGGAGTACCTGCGCACGCGCAAGCAGTTCGGCGTGCCGATCGGCAGCTTCCAGGCGCTGCAGCACCGCATGGCCGACCTGCTGCTGGAGATCGAGCAGGCACGCTCGGCCGTCATCAACGCCGCCGCCGCGATCGACGCGGCGCGCCCGGTGCGCGAACGCGCGCTGTCGGCGGCCAAGTACAGCATCGGGCGCATCGGCACCCGCGTGTCGGAGGAGTGCATCCAGCTTCACGGCGGCATCGGCATGACCTGGGAGCTGCCGCTGGCGCACTACGCCAAGCGCCTGGTGATGATCGACCACCAGCTCGGCGACGAGGACCATCACCTGGCGCGCTACATCGCGCTGGGTCAGGAGGCTGCAGCATGACGGACACGCACGTTCCCCCGATCCTGGTGCGCCGCGAAGGCGCGGTGCTGGTGCTGGCCATCCACACGCCGGGCAAGCGCAACGCGATCAGCCCCGGCTTGTACGACGCACTGCGCGAGGCGCTGCAGGCCGCGCGGGGCGACGCGGAGATCGGTGCCGTGGTGCTCACCGGTGCCGACGGCTACTTCTGCTCGGGCGGCGACCTGAATCAGCTCGCCACGCGCCGCACGCTGGCACCCGAGGCGCGGCGCGAACGGCTCGAGGGCCTGCACGGCCTGGTGCGCCTGTTTGGCGACTTCCCCAAGCCGATGGTGGCGGCGGTGGAAGGCGGCGCCGCGGGTGCCGGCCTGTCGCTGGCCTTCGCCTGCGACCTGCTGGTGGCCGCGAGCAACGCGGTGTTCTCGGTGGCCTACGTCAAGGTCGGCCTCACGCCCGACGGCGGCGCCACCGCCTTCCTGGCGCAGGTGCTGCCGCGCCAGCTGGTCAGCGAGCTGTGCCTCACCGGCGAGCGCATCGGCGCCGAGCGGCTGCATGCGCTGGGTGCGGTCAACCGCGTCACCGCGCCCGGCGGTGCCGAGGCCGAGGCGATCGCGCTGGCCGCGCGCCTGGCCGGCGGTCCCGAGCGCGCGATGGCGCGCATCAAAACCCTGTGCCGCGAAGCGCCCTCGGCCACGCTGGACGCGCAGCTCGACCGCGAGGCCGAGTTCATGGTGGACGCGCAGGGTGACGCCGAATCGGCCGAAGGCATCGGCGCTTTCCTCGAGAAACGATCCGCCGACTTCGCCGCGCTGCGCGGCAAGGCATGATGGCACTCACAAGGAGACCACGGGCATGACTGACAACGCTTCCCCCGGCCTGCCGCTGGCCGGCGTGCGCGTGCTGGACCTCTCGCGCGTGCTGGCCGGCCCGATGTGCGCGATGGCGCTGGGCGACCTCGGCGCCGAGGTCATCAAGGTCGAGCACCCCGGCCGCGGCGACGACACGCGCGACTGGGGCCTGCGCATCGGCTCGCGCAACACCGCCTACTTCAACAGCGCCAACCGCAACAAGCAGTCCATCGGCGTCGATCTGCAGACGCCGGAGGGCCAGCGCATCGTGCGCGAGCTGGCCGCCCGAAGCGACGTGGTGGTGCAGAACTTCAAGTTCGGCGGCATCGACAGGATGGGCCTGGGCTACGAGGACCTGAAGGCGGTCAACCCGGGCCTGGTCTACTGCTCGATCACCGGCTACGCGAGCAACGGCGCCGAGGCCGCGCGTCCGGGCTACGACCTGGTGGTGCAGGGCGAGGCCGGGCTGATGGCGTTGAACGGCGAGGAAGGGCAGGGGCCGCTGAAGTTCGGCGTCGCCGTGGTCGACATGTTCACCGGCATGTACTCGGCGCAGGCGATCCTGGCCGCGCTGTTCGAGCGCCAGCGCACCGGGCGCGGCCGCCACGTCGAGATGGCGCTGTTCGACTGCGGCCTGATGATCACCGCCTACTACGGCATGGAGGCGCTGCTGATGGGGCAGGATCCGCCGAAGTACGGCAACGCGCACCCGTCCATCCTGCCCTACGGCGTGTTCGACGCCGCCGACGGGCCGGTGGTGATCACCGTGGGCAACAACGCGCAGTTCCAGCGCTTCTGCACCGAGGTGATCGAACGGCCCGACCTGGCCGCCGACGCGCGCTTCGCCACCAACACCACGCGCTCCGAGAACCGCGAGGCGCTGGTGCCGGAGCTGCGCCGCGAGCTGGCCGCCCGTCCGCGCCGGGAACTGCTGCGCCGCCTGGCCGCGGCCGGCATTCCCTGCGGCGAGGTGCTGGGCCTGCTGGAGGCGCTGCAGTCGCAGCGCGCCACCGAGGCCGGGCTGCTCACGCACAGGCCGCATCCCGAGGCCGGCAGCGTGCCGGTGCTGGCGCCGCCCTACCGCATCGACGGCGAGCGCACCCCGGTGCGCAGCGCGCCGCCGATGCTGGGGCAGGACACCGAGCGCGTGCTCGGCGAACTGCTGGGCATGGACGCGCAGGCGATCGCGGCGCTCAAGGCCGGCGGCGTGGTGTAAGCGCCCGGTCGCCGCGCACGGCGACCCCCGACACAGCCGTGCCCATGGCGGGCATGGCCGCATCCCATTGACCTGATTCCAAGGAGATTCCCGATGACATTCACGTCCCACGCCACGCGCCGCCGTGCCATCGCGCTCGCCCTGGCCGCCCTCGGCGCCGCCGGCGCGGCGCCGGCCTTCGCCCAGGCCTGGCCGAGCAAGCCCATCAAGCTGGTGGTGCCCTTCCCGCCGGGCGGTCCCACCGACACCGCCTCGCGCATCATCGGCCAGAAGCTGGCCGAGCGCCTGAAGCAGCCGGTGGTGGTCGAGAACCGCGCCGGCGCCTCTGGCACCATCGCCGCCGCGGCGGTGGCCAAGAGCCCGGCCGACGGCTACACCTTCATGATGCTGGCCACGCCCACGCTGCTGGCGCCGCACCTGTACAAGACCGTGACCTACGACACCGCCAAGGACTTCGCGCCGGTGGCCACGGTGTACGACCTGCCGATCGTGATGGTGGTCAACCCCACGGTGCTGCCGGACGTGAAGAGCCTGCCCGATCTCGTCGCCAAGGCCAAGGCGGAGGACGGCAAGCTCAACTACACCAGCTCCGGCCCCGGCAGCTTCGGCCACCTGACCACGGAGATGCTCAAGGACCTGGGCCAGTTCGACATGCAGCACGTGCCCTACCGCGGCGGCGCGCCGGCCGTGGCCGACCTGCTGGGCGGCCAGGTGCCGATGATGTACGCCGACCTCGTGGCCGCGCTGCCGCACATCCAGTCGGGCAAGCTGCGCGCGATCGCCATCGGCTCGCCGCAGCGCGTGAGCCTGCTGCCGGAGGTCAAGACCGTGGCGGAGCAGGGCTTCCCCGGTTTCGATGCCGTGTCCTGGGGCGGGCTGCTGGCGCCGGCCGGCACGCCCAGGGAAATCGTCGAGCGCGTGAGCGCCGAGGTCAAGCAGATCCTGGCCGACAAGGACGTGCAGTCGCGCCTGCTCAATGCCGGCGCCATCGCCGCCTACCAGTCGCCCGCCGACATGGCCGCGCGCATCGGCAGCGACTTCGACAAGTGGGGCAAGGTGGTGCGCGACAAGGGCATCGTCGCGAACTGAGGCCGCCCATGCAGCACGCCACCGCCTTCACCCGCCTGTTCGACACCCGCCTGCCGATCGTGGCCGGCGGCCTGATGTGGCTGGCCGATGCGCGCTACGTCGCCGCGGCCTCGCGCGCCGGCATTCTCGGCTTCATCACCGCGGCGAGCTTTCCGGAACCCACGGCGCTGCGCGACGAGATCCGCCGCTGCCGCGACCTGTGCGAGGGCAGTCCCTTCGGCGTCAACGTCTCCATGCTGCCCAAGCTGGTGCCCGGCGAGAAGACCCGCGAGGTGTTCGAGCTGATCATCGACGAGGGCGTGCGCTGCGTCGAGACTTCCGGGCGCAGCCCCGAGGCCTTCATGCCCCTGCTCAAGCAGGCCGGCGTGAAGGTGCTGCACAAGGTGCCGGCGGTGCGCTATGCGCTCAAGGCGCAGGCCATCGGCGTGGATGCGGTGGCGATCGTGGGGGCCGAGTGCGGCGGTCATCCGGGCATGGAGATGGTCGGCAGCTTCGTCAACGCCGCCTGGGCCGAGAGCGAGCTGCACATTCCCTACCTGATCGGCGGCGGCATCGGCCGCGGCTCGCAGATCGCCGCGGCGCTGCTGATGGGCGCGGCCGGCGTGGTGATCGGCACGCGCTTCGCCGTCGCCACCGAGATCTGGGCGCACGAGAACTACAAGCACCGGCTGATCGAGGCGCAGCCCACCGACACCACGCTCAGCATGCATTCGGTGCGCAACACCGTGCGCACGCTGCGCAACGAGACCACCGCGGCGGTGCAGGCGCTGGAGGCGGCCCGTCCCGACATCACGATCCAGGACCTGATGCCGCTGGTGTCCGGCCGATTCGCCCGCGAGGCCTACACGAGCGGCGACTGTGCGCGGGGCCTGCTGTCGGCCGGGCAATCGCTGGCCTTCACCGACCGCATCGAGCCGCTGGCGGACATCGTCGCGCGGCTGGAGGACGACATGGCGCGTGCCTTTGCCCGCATGCCCGCGCCGCGGTCCGCGGAGGCCGTCGCATGACCCCGCCGCTGCACCCGCCGCTGGCCGCCACCCTCGCGGTGCGCAGCCTGGCGGACATCCGCCGCATCGAGGCCGTGCCGTTGGCCCAGGCGCTGCCGGCGCGCAGCACCTACGAGCTCATCCGCAACAGCGCCTACGCCTTCGGCGACAAGCCCGCGCTGACCTTCCTGCGCGACGGCGATCCGGCCACGCCGCCGATCCGCTGGTCCTATGCGCAGCTGCTGGCGCGCATGCACCAGACCGCCAACGCGCTGCACACGCTGGGGGTCGGCCCGCAGGATGCGATCGCCGTGCTGCTGCCCGGCTGTCTCGAATACCACCTGGCCCATTGGGGCGGGCAGGCCGCGGGCATCGTGCAGCCACTCAACCCGTTGCTGAGCGACGAGAAGCTGGTCGCGCTGATGCGCGCGGCGCGCGCCAAGGTGCTGATCGCCTATGGCCCCGCGGAGGATGCCGACTACTGGAACAAGGCCCAGCGCGTGCGCGCGCAGGTGCCCACGCTCGCGCACCTGCTGCGCGTGGCGCCGCACGACGAAGCCGCCGACGATGCGCCCGCGCTGCCGCCGGACACGACGCACTTCCAGGCGCTGCTCATGGCGCAGCCGGCCGACCGGCTGCTCAGCGAGCGCGAGATCCTGCCCTCGGACATCGCGGCCTACTTCCACACCGGCGGCACCACCGGCGCGCCCAAGCTGGCGATGCACACGCACGGCAACCAGGTGTTCACGGCCTGGGCCGCCGTGCAGACGCAAGGCACCACCGCGCAGGACATCGGCATCGGCGGCTTTCCGCTGTTCCACGTGGCCGGCGTGCTGCCCGGCGCGCTGGCCTCGCTGTCGGCCGGCGCCGAGACGGTGATCCCCACCACGCTGCTGATGCGCAACCGCGAGGTGGTGCGCAACTACTGGCGCCTGGTCGAGACTTACAGACCCACGGTCCTGGCCGCCGTGCCGACCATGCTCGCCGCGTTGGCCAACGTGCCGCTGGACGGCGCGGACATCTCCTCCATCCGCTACTGCCGCACCGGCGCCGCGCCGCTGCCGGCCGAGCTGGGCGCGCGCTTCGAGCGGCTGTTCGGCCTGCACGTGCACGAGAGCCTCGGCATGACCGAGATGGCCGGCATCTCCAGCATCACGCCGCGCGGCGTGACCGCGCCGGCCGGCTGCGTGGGCTTCGTGCTGCCGCATGCGCGGCTGCGCGTCGTGGCGCTCGATGCGCAGGGCGGCGCCGGCGAGCGCGAGGCGGCGCCCGGCGAGCCGGGCATGCTGCTGTTCAAGTCGCCCAACGTGTTCCCCGGCTTCCTCGATCCGCAGGACACGGCGCGTGCCTTCACGCCCGACGGCTGGCTGGCCACCGGCGACCTGGGCTGGCTGGACGAGGAAGGCCGGCTGCACCTGAGCGGCCGCGCCAAGGACCTGATCATCCGCAGCGGCCACAACATCGACCCCGGCGTCATCGAGGACGCGCTGGGCGCCCACCCCGCGGTCCAGACTTGCGCCGCGGTCGGCGCGCCCGATGCCTATGCGGGCGAGCTGCCGGTGCTCTTCGCGACGCTGCGCCCCGGCGCCAGCGCCACCGAAGAGGAACTGCTGGCCTTCGCCAGCGCGCGCGTGGACGAGGCGCCGGCACGGCCCAAGTCCGTCACGCTGCTCGACGCGCTGCCCATGACCAACGTGGGCAAGATCTACAAGCCCGAGCTGCGCCAGATGGCCGCGGTGGCGGTGGTGCAGCGGCAGGTCGAGGAGGCCTGCGCCGCGCAAGGCATCGCGCCGCCGCCCGTGCGCGCGGAAGGCGCGGCCGACGTGGCCGTGCTGCTCCATCCCGCGCTGCCTGCCGCCTTGCGCGAGACGTTGCAAGAGACACTCTCGCGACTGCCGGTGAAGGTGTACCTGCGCGACCATCCATCCGATCACTGACAAGCCAAGGAGACTTCCATGCACTTCCCTCCCGCCGATCCCTCGCGCCGCCAGTGGCTGGCCCGCACCGCCGTCGCCGGCGCCGCCCTGGGCCTGGGCCCGCTGGCGCGCGCCCAGGCCGGCTGGCCCGACAAGCCGGTGCGCTTCATCGTGCCCTTCAACGCCGGCGGCGCCACCGACATCGTGGCGCGCGTGCTGGGCGACAAGCTCTCGCCGCGCCTGGGCCAGCCGGTGCTGATCGACAACCGCGGCGGCGCCGGCGGCATCCTGGGCACCGACGCGGTGGCCAAGGCGGCGCCCGACGGCTACACCTTCGCGCTGTCGCTGAGTACCTCGCTGCTGATCAACCAGTTCCTCTACACCAGGCTGCCCTACGACCCGCGGCGCGACCTGGCGCTGGTCTCGCAGATCGCGGTGGCGCCGGTGACCCTGGCGGTGCACCCCAGCGTGCCGGCGCGCAACGGCGCGGAGCTGCTGGCCTACGTCAAGGCCAACAAGGGCAAGGTGTCCTATGGCTCGTGGGGCATCGGCTCCTACGCGCACCTGGGCGGCGCCTACATGAGCCTGAGCCAGGACGCCGACATGGCGCACGTGGCCTACCGCGGCGAGGCGCTGATGCTGCAGGACCTGATCGGCGGCCAGATCCAGATGGCCTTCGCCAGCGCGCTGGGCACCAAGCCGCACGCGGAGAGCGGCAAGCTGCGCCTGATCGGCGTGACCGGCGAGCAGCGCATGCAGATCCTGCCCGACGTGCCCACGCTGGCCGAGCAGGGCCTGAAGGACGATGCCTACCGCATCGTCGGCTTCGTCGGCATGGCGGCGCCCGCCAAGACGCCGCCGGCGATCGTGCAGCGCATGTCCAGGGAAGTGGCCGCCGTGTGCCAGATGCCCGAGGTGCGCGATCGCCTGGCGGGCATGGGCTTCAGCCCGGCTGCCGACACGCCCGAGGCCTTCGCCGCGGCCTATGCCAAGGATGCACCGGCCTGGGAGGCGCTGGTCAAGCAGTCCGGCGCAAAGCTGGACTGAGGGGGCGCGCCGGATGAGCACGCCCGCGTTGCCGCCCTTCCGCCCGCTGTCGGACCTGATCCGCGACCACGCGCGCGAACGCCCGCGGGCGCCCGCGCTGCGCGATGCCTCGGACGTGCTGGACTACGCCGCGCTCGATGCGCTGATGGACCGCATCGCCGCCGCGCTGCAGCGCGACGGGCTGCGCCCGGGCGATGCCGTCGGCCTGTGCGCCACGCCCTCGGTGCGCTATGCGGCGGTGTTCCTCGGCGCGCTGCGCGCCGGCGTGGTGGCCGCGCCGCTCGCGCCCTCGGTCACGCCCGCCAGCCTGGCCGCGATGCTGCGCGATGCGCAGGCGCGCCGGCTGTTCGCCGATGCCGCCGCCGCGCCGCTGCTGCCCGGCGCGCGCGAGGCCGGCGAGGTGCCGCCCTGCGTCGCCTTCGACGACGCCATCGAAGGCCGGCGCTTCGAGGACTGGCTGGCCGGGGAGGGCGCGCAGCCGCAGCCGGTCCAGGTCTTGCCGCAGGACCCCTTCAACATCATCTATTCCTCCGGCACCACCGGCACGCCCAAGGGCATCGTGCAGTCGCACGGCATGCGCTGGGCGCACATCCACCGCGGCCAGGGCTACGAGTACGGCCCCGACAGCCGCACGCTGCTGGCCACGCCGCTGTACTCCAACACCACGCTGGTGGCCTTCTTCCCGACGCTGGGCTGGGGCGGCTGCGTGCAGCTCATGGCCAGGTTCGACGCGCTGGGCTACCTGGAGACGGCGCAGTGCATCCACGCGACCCACACCATGCTGGTGCCGGTGCAGTACCAGCGCATCATGGCGCTGCCGCGCTTCGATGAATTCGACCTCTCGTCCTTCCGCTTCAAGTTCTGCACCAGCGCGCCCTTCCATGCGCCGCTCAAGGCCGACGTGCTGGCGCGCTGGCCGGGCGGCCTGGTCGAGTTCTACGGCATGACCGAGGGCGGCGGCACCTGCATCCTGGAGGCGCACGCGCATCCCGACAAGCTGCACACCGTGGGCCAGCCCGCGGCGGGCAGCGACATCCGGCTGATCGACGAGGAAGGCCGCGAACTGCCCGCGGGTGCCACCGGCGAGGTCGTCGGCCATTCGCCCGGCATGATGACCGGCTACCACCACCAGCCGGAGAAGACGCGCGAGGCCGAGTGGTTCGACGCCGGCGGCAAGCGCTTCATCCGCACCGGCGACGTGGGCCGCTTCGACGCCGACGGCTTCCTGATGCTGGTGGACCGGCGCAAGGACATGATCATCAGCGGCGGCTTCAACATCTACCCCAGCGACATCGAGGCCGAGCTGCGCGGCCATCCTGCCGTGGAAGACGTGGCAGTGGTCGGCGTGCCTTCGGCACAATGGGGCGAGACGCCGGTGGCCTTCGTGGTGCGGCGCGCCGGTGCGCAGGACGCGCCCGAGGCGCTCATGGCCTGGTACAACGCGCGCGCCGGCAAGACCCAGCGCCTGGCCGACCTGCGCGACGTGGACGAGCTGCCGCGCAGCGCCATCGGCAAGGTGCTCAAGCGCGAGTTGCGCGAAGCCTACGTGGCGGGCGGCTGAACGCCGGTTTCTGTTTTTGAAGAAAAGGAAGGAAACGTCATGAAGATTCTGGTCCCCGTGAAGCGGGTGGTTGATTACAACGTGAAGGTCCGAGTGAAGTCGGACGGGACGGGTGTGGACATAGCGAACGTGAAGATGAGCATGAACCCG